>JADGMW010000019.1_pt1 | contig 237394 bp, 218 predicted proteins | sample 8641801 | NCBI WGS metagenome assembly JADGMW01 (sample SAMN16272018, study PRJNA661076) | feces metagenome | isolation source: fecal sample from diarrhoea affected cattle A | host: Bos taurus | place: South Africa: Lokaleng Village, Mahikeng | collected 2019-09 | reverse complement strand
CCGCGAACAGTGGCGTGGCGAACAGCAGCAGCATGATCGTGCCGTGCATCGTGAACGCCTGGTTGTACTGCTCCTTGGACTGGAACAGGTCCATCCCGGGCTGGAAGAGCTCGGCGCGGATCAGCAGCGCGAGGATGCCGCCGACCGCGAACCAGATGAACGACGTGATCAGGTACAGGTACCCGATCGTCTTGTGGTCGGTGGAGGTGATCCACTTCACGACCGTCCGTCCCAGCGTCTGCCGCCGGGGTGACAGGCCGGGGATGACCTCGGTGTGCGCCGCCATCAGTGCTCGTCCTCCGCCACGTCGTTCAGGTCCTGGAGCCGGCTGTACTCGAGGCCGAGTGCGCCCGTCTGTCCACGCTCACGCAGCTGCTCCATCTGCGCGTCGTACTCCTCCTGGGAGACGACCTCGACGTTGAACAGCATCGACGAGTGCTCCTCACCGCAGAGCTCGGCGCACTTGCCGCGGTACACGCCCTCGCGCGTCGGCGTGACCTGGAAGGTGTTGGTGTGCCCGGGGATCATGTCCTGCTTGTAGAGGAACTCCGGGATCCAGAAGGAGTGGATGACGTCGCGCGCGTCCAGCGTGAACTCGACGCGCTGGTCGACCGGCAGGTAGAGCGTGACCTGCTCGCCCAGCGCGGCCGGGTCGGTGCCGATGTCCTCCGCGTGCTGGCCGGTCTCGTAGACGTCCTCGTCGAGGTAGTTGAAGTCCCAGCTCCACTGCTTGCCGACGACCTGGATGTTCACGTCCGGCTCCGCCGAGGTGTCCTGCAGCGCGAGGGTGTCCTCGTTGGTGTGGTAGAAGAGCACGCCCACCATGACGACCGGCAGCAGGATGTACATGATCTCGAGGGGGACGTGGTACCGCAGCTGCACGGGCAGCGTGTGGTCGTCCTTGCGCTTGCGGTACACCGCGACGCACCACAGGATCAGGCCCCACGTGATGGCACCGACCGCGAGCGCGGCGATCCACGAGCCCACCCAGAGCGAGACCACCCGACCGGTCTGGTCGGTGACCTCCTGGTCGGAGTAGCCGGGGAGCCAGCCTCGCTGGACCGACTCGGAGCAGCCGCTGAGCACGAGCACGAACGCCGTGGCCAGCACGGCGACGGCGGCGCGCCGGATACGGCGGGGGGGAACCGGGTGCACGGGGAACCTTCCACTCACGTCCCTGCGACGACGGCCCGTGCCTGGGCGCGCAGCCGTGTGGGACCTTCGTCCTCGACCGGGTCAGCGTAGCGCGCCGTGGCGGGCCTCACGTGCTGCGGCGCACGTTTGACGACGTGGTGTCAGCACCGTCACACCGACGGCCGTGCCGGGGCGACGCCGACGTGCCGTCGCCGACGGCGCTAGCGTGCCCGAGTGAGCTCTCCTCCCCTCCGCCCACCCGCCGCACGCGCGGCACGGGTCGTGCTCGACGTCTCCGGCCACGCCCCGCTGCGGGCGACCGCCCGCACGGCCCTGCTGGAGGCGCTCGACCAGGGCTGGGCGGACCCGCGCCGGCTGTTCGCAGAGGGCCGACGTGCGCGGATGCTCCTGGACGGCGCGCGCGAGGCGCTCGCGGCGTCCCTGGGTGCCCGCCCCGACGAGCTCGACCTCGTCCCCACCCACACGCTCGCGCTGCACGGCGCCCTCCGCTCCGTCGCCCGCGGCCGGCGCAGGGCGGGCACGGACGTCGTCGTGGGCGCCGTCGAGCGCGCCGCCCTGCACCACGCGGCCGCGTTCGTCGCCGGGCGCGGCGGCGGCGAGGTGCGCACCGTGGGGGCGGACGCGTACGGCCGGGTCGACCCCGAGCTCTTCGCCGCCAGCGTCGGCGTGGACGCGGCCGTGGCGGTGCTGCAGCACGCGAACGGCGAGGTGGGGACCCGCCAGCCGGTCGACGAGGTGCACGAGGCGATGCGCCGCGCGGGCGTCCCCCTGCTGGTCGACGTGGGCGCCAGCGTCGGGCACGTCGACGTCGGCCGCGCCGGGGACGTGATGGTCGCCGACGCGGGCGACTGGGGCGGTCCGCCGCTGGGGGTCGTGGTGACGCGTACGGGCGTGCGTCGCAGCCCCGACTGGCCGGAGGACGACGACCGGTGGTCCCCCGGCGGCGTCCACGTCCCCGTCGCGCTCGCCGCCGCGGTCGCGCTGCAGGAGGCCGTGGCGCGACGAGCCGCGGCGGACGTGCACCGTCGTGCGCTCGTCGACGTGGTCCGCCACCGCGTCGCGGCGGAGGTGCCCGACGTCCAGGTCGTCGGGGACCCGGTCGACCGGTTGCCGCACGTCGTGACGTTCTCGTGCCTCTACGTCGACGGGGAGGCGATCGTCGACCGTCTCGACCGGGCCGGGTTCGGCGTCGGGTCGGGGTCCGCGTGCACGTCGAGCACCCTCGAGCCGAGCCACGTGCTCGCGGCCATGGGCGTGCTCACCCAGGGCAACGTGCGGCTGAGCCTGCCGTCCGACGTGGACGCGGGCGACGTCCACCGGTTCTGCGACGTGCTGCCGGGCGCGGTGGCCGAGGTGCGCGCCGCACTGGGCGCCTGACCTCCCCGCCGGCGCCCCCGGACGCGCACGGGCCCGCACCCGAGGGGTGCGGGCCCGTGGGAGCGGGACGTGCGTGGCGTCAGCTGAAGGAGCCGCCGCACGCGCAGGCGCTACCGGCGTTCGGGTTGTCGATCGTGAAGCCCTGCTTCTCGATCGTGTCCGCGAAGTCGATGGTGGCACCGTCGAGGTACGGCACGCTCATGCGGTCGACGACCACCTCGACGCCGTCGTAGTCGCGCGTCGCGTCCCCGTCGAGCAGACGCTCGTCGAAGTACAGCTGGTAGATCAGGCCCGAGCAGCCTCCGGGCTGCACGGCCACGCGCAGGCGCAGGTCGTCGCGCCCCTCCTGCTCGAGGAGGCTGCGCACCTTGCCGGCAGCCACCTCGGTGAGCTGGACGCCGTGCGTCGCGGTCTGCGTGGTCTCGCTCATGTCACTCCCGGGTTCGCCAGAACGTTCGTCGACGACGCCAACACCGTCGCTCGGACCGTTGTTCCCGACCAGCCTACGCTCCGCCGCGCGAGGCGTCCGGTGCGGCCGGGGCGGACGTCGACGGACCACCCTGCGGCCCCGCCACGTCGCGCCGGGGCGACCACGTGCGCGCGACGCGCGACGTGCGGGCACGCAGCGTGCCGACCGGGTCGCCGAGCGCTGCCCGGACGGCATCCGGGCCGTCCGCCACCGCGTAGGCGGCGGTCACACCGGCGGCCGACAGCTCGCGACGACCCACGAGGACCTCGCCCGAGACGACCACGACCGGCACGGCGAAGGGCAGGGCGCGCGCGGCGACCTCGGCCACGACCTTGCCGTGCAGCGACTGCCAGTCGGTGCGTCCCTCGCCGGTGACGACGAGGTCGTGCGCGGCGATGCGTCCCGGCAGGTCGACCGCGTCCGCGACCAGGCGCGCCCCGGGCAGCAGCCGCGCACCGAGCAGCGCGAGGGCGAACCCCAGGCCGCCCGCCGCACCGGCGCCCGGCAGCGCGGACAACCGGCCGGCACGCGCGTCCGTGGCACCGAGCAGGTCGGCGCCCGGTCCGGTGCGCAGGGGCCCGGCGGCGGTCGTCGCGGCGTGCGCGAACGCACCGAGCGCACGCTCGAGGTCCTGCGCCTGCTGCGGCGTCGCACCCTTCTGCGGGGAGAATCCCGCCGACGCGCCCTGCAGCCCCAGCAGCGGCACGTCGACGTCCACCGCGGCCAGGAGGTCCACCGTCCGCAGGGCGGCCCGCAGGTCCGGCAGCCAGCGCAGGTCGTCCGCGCCGATGTCACCCAGCGCCCCGCCCCCGCTGCTCAGCCGCGCGGCGACCTCCGGTGCCACCGAGCCCGCAGGGAGCAGGGCGTCCGCGAGCGCGGCGAGGAGGCCGGCCCCTGCGTCGTTGGTGGCGGACCCGCCGAGCCCCACGACGACCCGGTGCGCGCCCGGCAGCGCCGCCGCGAGCAGCTCGCCCGCGCCGACGCTCGTGGTCCGTGTCGGATCACGCAGGTCGGGCGGCACCAGAGCCAGCCCGAGGGCGTGCGCGGACTCCAGGTGGACGGTCGTACCGACGCGCAGCAGCGCGGCCGGTGCCGGCTCACCGACGGGCGAGGTCACCGTCACGGGCTCGAGGTCGCCGCCGAGCGTGGCGTGCAGCGTCGCGACGAAACCCGGTCCCCCATCGGCCAGCGGGCACACGTCCACGGTGTCGTGCGGTGCCCCGTCCGCCCAGCCGGCGCGCAGCACGGCGGCCGCCTCGGCAGGTGTGAGGCTGGTGCCGAAACCGTCGGGGGCCATCAGGACGCGCACGCCCCGATGGTGGCACGTGCCGGGTGCCACCGGGACCACCGACGGTCGGGCGCCGGGCGCTCCTGCCGCGTGCCGGGGCCCTGTGGGATCATTCCGCCGTGAGCACCCCCACCGGCACGTTCACCGAGCCCGCCCCGTCGGCCCTGCTGCTGCTCGGCCGCGGCGTGGACCTGGCCTCCGAGCGCGGCGTCGAGTGCGTCGGCGCCCTGCCCGAGCCGGGCGACCCCACGCTGGTCGCCCGCGCCCGCGCGGCACGCGCGGCCCTCGGTGACCGCGCCTTCGTCCTCGGGCACCACTACCAGCGCGACGAGGTCATCGCGTTCGCCGACGTGACGGGTGACTCGTTCAAGCTCGCCCGCGAGGCGGCGGCGCGGCCGGACGCGGAGTTCGTCGTGTTCTGCGGCGTGCACTTCATGGCGGAGTCGGCCGACATCCTCACCTCGGACACGCAGCAGGTCGTGCTGCCCGATCTGGCGGCCGGGTGCTCGATGGCCGACATGGCGGCGATCGACCAGGTCGAGGACGCCTGGGACGTGCTCGTCGACGCCGGGGTCGCGCAGGACACGGTCCCGGTGACGTACATGAACTCGACCGCCGCCATCAAGGCGTTCACGGGTCGCCACGGCGGCACGGTGTGCACGTCGTCCAACGCCCACGTCGCGCTGCGGTGGGCGTTCGAGAAGGTCGGCGGCGTCGACGGCCGCGGCAAGGTGCTGTTCATGCCGGACCAGCACCTCGGCCGCAACACGGCCGTGACCCGCCTCGGCCTGTCGCTCGACGACTGCGTGGTCTTCGACCCCCGCAAGCCCGGCGGTGGCGTCACGGCGCAGCAGCTGCGGGACGCGCGGATGATCCTGTGGCGCGGGCACTGCTCGGTGCACGGCCGGTTCTCGGTGCGCAACGTCACCGACATCAGGGCCGCCGTGCCCGGCGTGACGGTCCTGGTGCACCCCGAGTGCACGCACGAGGTCGTCACCGCAGCCGACATGGTCGGGTCGACGGAGTACATCATCCAGGCCCTCGACGCGGCCGAGCCCGGGACGTCGTGGGCCATCGGCACCGAGCTCAACCTCGTCCGGCGGCTCGCGACGCAGCACCCGGAGCTCTCGGTGCACTACCTCGACTCCACGGTGTGCTTCTGCTCGACCATGAACCGGATCGACCTGCCGCACCTCGTCTGGGCGCTCGAGTCGCTCGTCGAGGGCCGCGTCCCCAACCGGATCGTGGTCGACCCGGACGACGCCCACTGGGCACGCGTCGCGCTCGACCAGATGCTGGCGCTGCCGGGGATCTGACCGCTCCGCTCACCGACCGACGAGGAGAAGCGATGCCGACCAGCTCCCCGCTGCGGGTAGGTCTGCTCGTGTTCGACGACGTGGAGGAGCTCGACGTCGTCGGCCCGTGGGAGGTGCTCGCGGCGTGGGCGCGGCACAGCCCGCTGCGCCCCGACGTCCTGACCTTCTCGGCCGACGGGGCCGGGGTGCGCTGCGCGAAGGGGCTGCGACTCGTGCCCGACACGAGCGCCGAGGACGTCGGCCCGCTCACGGTGCTCGTCCACCCCGGCGGCCCCGGCACGCGTGCGCTGATGGCCGACGAGCAGCACCTCGCCTGGGTGCGGGCGATGCGGGCCCGCACGCCGCTGATGACGAGCGTGTGCACGGGGGCGCTCGTCTACGCCGCCGCGGGCCTCCTGACGGCCCGGCCGGCGACGACGCACCACGCCAGCCTCGACGCCCTCGCGACGGCCGACCCGACCGTGCTCGTGGACGTCGACGCGCGGTACGTGGACGACGGCGACGTCGTCACGTCGGCCGGCGTGTCGGCAGGGATCGACATGGCGCTGCACCTGGTCGCCCGCCTGGAGTCCCGCGACGCCGCGCGGGGCGTGCGACGGGGCATCCAGTACGACCCGGCCCCGCCCGTCTGACCGCCGCTCGGGTCCGCCCGTCCACCCGTCGGTAACGTACCGACCGTGTCCCGGATGCTGCAGCTCGCCCTCGTCACCCTCCGTCCACGCCCCGCCGTCGCCGGACGGGACCTGCTCGACCCCTCCGTCACGCACCTGCGGGTCCGGCTCGGCGACCTCGACCTGTACCGGCACGTCAACAACGGGGTGTACCTGCAGTACATGGACCTCGGCCGGTCCAACTACCTCGCCGACCTCGGGGCGTTCGGCAGGCTCTCCGCACGGGGCTGGTATCCGGTCGTCGCCGCGTCGACGGTGACGTACCGCCGCTCCCTGACGCTCGGCCAGCGGTTCACGGTCACGAGCCGGGTGCTCGGGTGGGACGGCCGCGTCGTCTACCTCGAGCAGGTCGTCGAGCGCGACGGGCAGCTCGTCGCGCGTGGCTGGGTCGCCGGCCGGTTCCTGTCCCGTGCCGGCGACCGCATCGCCCCGGCCGACGTGGTGTCCGCGATCGACGGCGGCACCCGCGAGAGCCCTGCACTGCCCGAGGACCTCGCCACCTGGGCTCGCGCCGTCGACGTGGCGCACCGCTGACGCCAGCACGAGCCCTGCGCCCGGCCACCGTCGACCGGGTTCGGTCCGCGCTCAGGCGCGGGGCGTCAGCACCTCCAGCAGGAGCGCCTCGGCGAGCACCACGCGCTCGAGCTCACCCAGGTGCACCGACTCGTTCGCGCCGTGGGCGCGCGAGTCGGGGTCCTCGACGCCGGTGACGAGGATCGTCGCGTCGGGGTAGACGTCCAGCAGGTCGCTGATGAACGGGATCGAGCCGCCGACGCCGATGTCGACGGGCGGGGTGCCCCACGACGTGCCCATGGCCCAGCGCGCGGCCCGCATCCCGGACGAGTCGGCCGGCGCCTGGAACGGCCGGCCCTGCTCCCCCTCGTGCACGGTGACGCGCGCACCGAACGGCGCGTGCGTCAGCAGGTGCTCCCGCACGGCGGACATCGCCGCCGCCGGGTCCTGCCCGGGCGCGAGACGCACCGAGAGCTTGGCGGACGCGCGCGGTGTGAGGGTGTTCGAGGCGCCGGCGACGCGGGGCGCGTCCAGACCGATCACCCCGATCGACGGGCGCGTCCACAGGCGTGCCGTCAACGGACCGGTCCCGGCCAGCCGGACACCCTCGAGGACGCCGGCGTCGGCCCGCAGGTCGGCCTCGTCGTAGTCGACCTGCGGGTCGGCGGCGTGCACCAGGCCGGCGACCGCGACGTCGCCGTGCTCGTCGTGCAGGGTCGTGATCAGGCGGGCCAGCAGCGTCGGTGCGTCGAGCAGCGGGCCGCCGAACATGCCCGAGTGGACGGCGTGGTCGAGGACCTCGACGTCGACCACGAGGTCGACCAGGCCGCGCAGCGACGTGGTCAGGCCGGGCACGCCCACCTTCCAGTTCGACGAGTCGGCCACGACGATGACGTCGGCGGCGAGCAGGTCACGGTGCGCGTGCAGGAAGTCCACGAACGTCGGGGACCCGATCTCCTCCTCGCCCTCGACGAAGACGGTCACACCGACCCCGAGCTCGTCACCCAGCGCGCGCAGCGCACCCACGTGCGCCACGACGCCGGCCTTGTCGTCCGCGGCGCCGCGGCCGTACAGCCGCTCGCCGCGCTGCGTCGGCTCGAAGGGCTCCGTGGACCAGTGCGCGTCCTCCCCCGGCGGCTGCACGTCGTGATGGGCGTACAGCAGCACGGTCGGCGCACCGGCGGGTGCCGGACGACGCGCGACGACCGCGGGCGCACCGGTCGCGCCGTCGGGGCCCGTGACGCGCAGCACGTCCACCTGGGGCATCCCCGCGTCGGCCAGCAGGCGCGCCACGGCAGCGGCCGACGCCTCGACGTGCGCCTGGTCGAACTCGGCGTTCGAGACGCTCGGGATGCGCACGAGCGCCTCGAGGTCGGCACGGACGCCGGCGAACTGCGCCGCGACGCGCTCGCGCAGCGTCGCGACCCGCTCGTCGGTCAGGGCGGGGACAGGATCGGTGGTGGTCACGTCGTACGACGCTACTCGACTACCCTGGAGGAGTGTTCGGACGCAAGCAGGATCCCCCGCTGACCGTCGACGCGCCCGTCGTCGACGAGCCGCCGCAGCCCACTCCCTCCGGCAAGGGCCGCCCCACGCCGAAGCGCAAGGAGGCGGAGGCCCGCAACAAGCGTCCCCTCGTGCCCGCGGACCGTCGCGCCGCCGCGAAGGACGCGCGCGCCAAGGCCCGCGTCCAGCGTGACCTGGAGTACCAGGCGATGCGCAACGGCGACGAGCGGCACATGCCGGCGCGCGACCGGGGCCCGGTGCGCCGCTACGTGCGCGACACCGTCGACGCGCGGCGGAACCTGGGCGAGTTCTTCCTGCCGTTCGCCGCGTTGTGCCTCGTCCTGCAGTTCCTGACCGCGCGCGGTGCGCCGGTCGTCGCGTTGGTCTCGCTCGTGGTGCTGTACGTCTACATCCTCGCCTCGATGATCGACGCGTGGCTCATGTGGCGCAGCCTGAAGAAGCGCCTGGCCGCGAAGTTCGGCGACGCTGCACTGCCCCGCGGTCTGACGATGTACGCGGTGATGCGTGCGTTCCAGGTGCGGCCGTCCAGGCTCCCGAAGCCCCAGGTCAAGCACGGGCAGCACCCGGCCTGACGAGGAGCGCCCGCGCGGGTCAGCCCGCGCAGGCCCGGACGGCCTGGAGCACGAGGAACCCGACGAACAGCAGCGGCACGATCGGCGGGATGCCGCTGCGCCGCGCGGGCTGCTCGGTGGCCGGGCGCGCCGGCTCGCGTGCCGCCTGCCCGGCGCTCGACGGTCGCGACGGCGCACCGCCCACGGGCACCCAGCGGTGGTCCGGGGTGAGCACATGTCCGTTGACGACGTCACCGACCCGGTACGTGCGGCGGGCCGGCGCCGCGGCACCCTGCGCGGCGGTCGCACCGCTGCCCTGCGCCCGCGCGGCGTCGACCTGACGCGCCCGCTCGGACGCGCGCCCGGCCGCCGCGCGCGCGTCGGCGGCGCGGTTCTGGGTCGCCCGCTGCTCCGCCGACGCCTCCTGCGACACCGCCCGCCGGTCGGCCGCCGCACGTTCCGCGGCGAGCCGATGCTCGGCTGCCCGGCGTGCGGAGCGCTGCGCGGCCGACTGCTCGCCACCTGCGCCCGTGCCCGCAGCCGGCTGCGGCGCCTGCCGGCGCGAGGGCTCGCCGGCCGCCCGCCCGCGCACCCGCGACTCGAGAGGGACCCACTCGCCGTCCGGGGTCAGCACGTACCCGTCCACGACGTCGCCTGCCACGTACGGCTCGACCGGCGTGCGTCGCAGCGGGACCCAGGTCAGGTCGGTGCGGAGCATGTGCCCGTCGACGACGTCACCGATCCGGTAGGGCGATCCCCCGGTCGGCGAGAGGCGCACCCACTCCCCCGACGAGGCCAGCTCGAAGCCGTCCACCACCGCACCGACCGTGTACATGACCCTCCTCGACGACACCCTTCCAGGCGGCAGGCTACCGCTCGGTCGGCACCGTCAGTCGCGGCAGCAGCACGTGCACGAGCGGTCCGATCGCCAGCGCGTAGGCGAGGGTGCCGACACCCACCGTGCCCCCGAGCGCCCACCCCGCCGCCACGACGACGACCTCGATCGCGCCTCGCACCAGCCGGACCGGTCGACCGGTCCGCGCGACCAGCCCCGTCATCAGCCCGTCGCGCGGACCGGGGCCGAGACGCGCGCCCACGTACAGCCCGGTCGCCAGCGCGTTGACACCGATCCCGAGCACGACCATCGCACCGCGGACGGCGAGCGGCAGCGACTCGGGCAGCATGCCCGCGAGCGCGAGGAACGGGTCCACCAGCGCGCCGATCACCAGCACGTTGGCCACGGTGCCGACCCCGGGACGCTGACGCAGCGGCACCCAGCACGCGAGGACGACGAGCGAGACCGCGACGGTAGCGGTCCCGAACGTCCAACCGACCACGCGCGCGACGCCCTGGCTGAGCACGTCCCAGGGTGTCGACCCGAGCGCCGGGTGGACGAGCAGCGCGATGGAGGCGGCGTACAGGACGAGCCCGGCACCGAGCTGCGCACCGCGACGCGCACCGGCGCGACCGCGGGGCACCGCCCGGCCCGCGGTCCGCAGGCCGTCCGGGGCGGGCCTCACCACGTCGGGCCACGCTCGCCACGGGGGCGGCTGGGCGGCGGCGGCCGATGGCCGAGCCCGTCGCCGCGCACGCACCGGACGAGGGCCCTGAGCACGAGCGCGAGAGGGAGACAGACCACGATCCACAGCATGGCTCTACTCTCGCGACCAATGGCCTTGTCATCCATAGCCACTTCGTCGAGAGTGGACCTATGTCGGTGAACGTGGATCGTCGCGTCAACGGAGCGCAGCTCCGGGCGCTGCTCGGGTCGTGGCAGCACCACGGCCCCGCCTACCAGTCGCTGGCCGACGCGCTGCGCGGGCTCACGCGCTCCGGGACGCTGCCGCTCGCGACCAGGTTGCCCGGCGAGCGCGAGGTCGCCGAGGCGCTGGGCCTGTCGCGCACCACCGTCACCGCCGCCTACGACCTGCTGCGCGACGAGGGATTCCTCGTCAGCCGGCGCGGGTCGGGAACCGTGACGACCCTGCCGTCGCACGCGGGCGACCGGGCGCCGACCCGGCTGGGCACCGTCGAGGACGGGATCGTCGACATGTCGGCAGCAGCGCCACCGGCGCCGCCCCAGCTGGCCGAGGCGTGCGCCGCCGCCCTCGACGCGCTCCCCCGCCACTCGACCGGCGCGGGCTACCTCCCGCTCGGCCTGCCCGAGCTGCGGGCGGCGATCGCGGAGCGCTACACGCGCCGGGGCGTGCCCACCACGCCCGACCAGGTCCTCGTCACCACCGGCGGGCAGCAGGCGATCCACCTCCTGGCCGGTGCGTTCGCCGGCCCCGGCGACCGTACGGTCGTCGAGCACCCGACCTACCCGCACGCGATCGACGCGGTCCGCGCGGCCGGCGCCCGACCCGTGCCCGTCCCCGTCACCCGGCACGGGACCGACCTCGAGCTGCTGTCGTCGACGGTGCGCCAGGCCTCACCCCGCCTCGTCTACCTCGTGCCCGACCACCACAACCCGACCGGCACGTCGCTGTCCGCGTCGGACCGTGAGCGCGTGCGGGACCTCGCACGCCGCACCCGCACGGCCGTCGTCGGGGACGAGACGCTCACGGACCTCACGCTCGACGGTCCCGAGCCCGCCCCGTTCGCCGGCGGCACGGCCTCCGACCGGTACGTCGTGTGCGTGGGCTCGGCGTCGAAGTCGTTCTGGGGCGGGCTGCGCGTCGGGTGGGTCCGGGGTCACCCGGACGTCGTCGCGGCACTCGCGCAGCGGCGTGCCCACGTGGACCTGGGCACGTCGGTGCTGGACCAGCTGGTCACGGTGGAGCTGCTCGCGCGGGCCGACGAGGTCCTGGCGCAGCGCCGGGCGGCCGTGCGGGAGCAGCGCGACGCGCTGACCGCGGCGCTCGCCCAGGCCCTGCCGGACTGGCGCGTGCCCGTGCCCGCGGGCGGGCTGTCGACGTGGGTCGACCTCGGGCGCCCCGTCTCGACGGCGCTCGCGGCGCTGGCGCACGGCCACGGCGTGCGCATCGCACCGGGCCCCGCGTTCGGCGTGGACGGCACCTTCGACGACCACCTGCGGGTGCCCTTCTCGCAGCCCGTCGAGGCGCTGCGTCGTGCCGTCGACGGCCTGGCCGCCGCGTGGGCGTCGCTGGGCGGCTCGACCCCCGCCCGGGCACCGGGAGCGCAGCCCGCGCTCGTGTGAGCCTCAGCCGGCGGGCAGCTCGACGCCGGGCGACAGCTCCGTGCCGTCGTTCTGCAGCACGGCGCGGTGCACGCCCTGAGCGGCGAGCGCGCGCCAGTGCTCACCGAGCCACTGCTCGGCCTCGAAACGGGCGAGGAACACCGGGCTGCCGGGGCGTTCGACGTCCGAGCCGTCGGCTGCCACCAGCCGCCACTGCCACCGGGCGCGCGCTGCCGTCATCGGGCACCGACCCTCTGCGCGGAGTCCTGTGCGAGCGCACGGCCGATGCGGGCGGGCAGCGTCGGCCCCTCGTAGATGAAGGCCGTGTAGGCCTGCACGAGGGTCGCGCCGACGGCAAGGTACTCGAGGGCGTCCGCCGGCCCGCTGATCCCGCCGACGCCGATGATCACCGGGTCCGGACCGAGCCGGGTCCGTAGCCGGGCCACCACGTCGAGACCCCGCGGGAGCACCGGCGGACCGGACAGGCCCCCGGGCCCGAGATCGTGGGCGATCGTCGTGTTGACGGCGACGACCCCGTCGAGACCCAGCTCCGTCACGAGGTCCGCGACCGCGTCGACGTCCTCGTCGGACAGGTCGGGAGCGATCTTCACCAGCACCGGCACCGGCGGGAGCCCTGCCCGGGCGGTGGCCTGGCCGGCGGCGTCCCGGGTCGCGGTGAGCACGGGCCGCAGCGCGTCGACCGCCTGCAGGTCGCGCAGCCCGGGCGTGTTCGGGGAGGACACGTTCACGACGAGGTAGTCGGCGTACGGCGCGAGACGCTCTGCGCTCGTCGCGTAGTCGGACGGCGCGTCGGCCGCGGGCGTCACCTTCGTCTTGCCGATGTTGGCGCCGACCACGAGGGCGCGGCCGTGCGGGGTGCTCCGGAGGCGGCGCAGCCGCGCCGCCACCGCCGCCGAGCCCTCGTTGTTGAAGCCCATCCGGTTGCGCAGCGCACGGTCCTCGACCACGCGCCAGAGGCGGGGCCGCTCGTTGCCCGGCTGGGGGTGCGCGGTGACGGTGCCGATCTCGACGAACGCGAACCCGAGCATCGCCAGTCCCTCGACGGCGCGGGCGTTCTTGTCGAACCCCGCCGCCAGGCCGAACCGGCCCGGCAGCGTGCGCCCCCACACCGTGGCCTGCCCGGCGCCCCCGCGGGGCACACGCAGGACGAACGACACCGCCCGGCGCAGCACGGGCACGCGTCCCACGGCGCCGATGAGCGCGAACGCGACCTCGTGCGCACGCTCGGGGTCCATGCGGCGGAAGACCAGGTCGAAGAGGAGCCGGTACACGGCGCTCACCCTACGGCGGGCGGTGCGTCCGCCGGCGGGGTGTCCACGACCGGCGCGCGTCCGGTGCGCCGCAGCCACCACAGGCCGACGAACGGCAGGACGAGCGGCACGTACCCGTACCCGGCCCCGAGCTGCGACCACACCGTCTCGTCCGGGAAGTCCCCGACGTCGACCATCGACAACGTCCCGACGGTCAGGACCCCGAGGAGCTCGAAGCCGACGGCGGCCCACGCCAGCGCCCGGCGGTCGCGCGCGAGCGCGTACGTCGCGACCAGGTAGACGATCCCGGCCACCAGGGAGAGCACGTAGGCGACCGGGGCCTCGTCGAGCTTGGTGCCGACCTGGTAGAGCCCGCGAGCGGTCGCGGCCAGGGCGAGCACGCCGTAGACGGCCACGAGCAGCCGGCCCCCGCCGGTGCCGGTCGGGCGGTGCGCGGACGTCGGCGCCGGCGTCGTCACCTCACGCCGCCCAGATCTGCAGGAGCCGCAGCTCGAGGAAGGCGACGGTCAGCGCCGCGACGAGGAGCACCACCGAGCTCCAGCGCGTCCGCTCCGCGAACGCCCAGGCCGCGGCCACGGGCAGCACGACCAGCTGCGTGACGACGTACCCCCACAGCAGCCAGCCGTCGACCTCCTGGTCACCACGGGCCTGCACGACGGCCAGGACGACCGCCTGCAGCAGCAGCACCCCCTCGACGACGGCGCCACCCCACAGCTGGCGCAGGACGACGGCGCGGTCGGCCACCACGAACCACGTGGCCCAGCCGGCCAGCGCGAGGCACAGCGCCGCCACGAGCAGCGCGAGAGGGAGGAACACGGGTCCAGAACCTACCGTCGCCGATGCGCAGCACGCACAGGTCCCTCGGTCCCCGAGCGTGTCGCCGGTAGCATCGCCCTGTGATCTCGCTGACCTCCTCCGACCCCAGCCAGCTCGACGTCGACGCGGTGGTCGTGGGCGTGCGCGCCCAGGGCACGTCCGTGGTCCCGGTGGGAGCCGACTGGCTCCCGGCGGAGCTGACGCGCCAGATCACGCAGGACGGAGCGCGGCTCGGCATCACCGGCGCGGTCGACGAGGTCCGGCGCCTCCCGGGCGCCGGCCTGCGTGCGGCCACCCTGGTGGTGACGGGGCTCGGTGAGGGTCCCGCCGACACCGCCACGCCGGCGGGCGCCGAGCTGCTGCGACGCGCGAGCGGCGCCGCGACGCGCGAGCTGTCCGGCCTGGGCTCCGTCGCCCTCGCCCTGCCCGCGGACGACGCCGAGGCGGTCGCCGCCGTCGCCGAAGGCGCGCTGCTCGGCGCGTACGTGTACGACCGCTACCACACCCAGGACGCACCGGTCGGCCGCATCGAGGTCGTGACGCCCCTCGCCCGGGACAAGGCGACCCAGGCCGCCGTGGCACGTGCCGAGGTGCTGGCGGCCGCGGTCCACGCGACGCGCGACCTGGTCAACGCCGCGCCCAACGACCTGTTCCCGGAGGCCTTCGCGGACACCGCCAAGGCCGCCGTCAAGGCATCGGGCGCCAAGTCGCTCAAGGTGACGGTGCTCGACGAGAAGGCCCTGGCCGCCGGAGGCTACGGCGGCATCGTCGGTGTCGGCCAGGGCTCGGCGCGCCCGCCGCGTCTCGTCAAGGTCGCCTACTCCCCGGCGAAGGCGTCCGGGCACGTCGCGCTCGTCGGCAAGGGCATCACGTTCGACTCCGGCGGCATCTCCATCAAGCCCGCGGCCGGCATGGAGGCGATGAAGTCGGACATGGCCGGAGCGGCCGCCGTGCTCCACACCGTGGTCGCAGCGGCGCGTCTCGGCCTGCCCGTCGCCGTGACGGGCTGGCTCTGCCTGGCGGAGAACATGCCGTCCGGCACCGCGCAGCGGCCCTCCGACGTCATCACGATCCGGGGCGGCAAGACCGTGGAGGTGCTCAACACCGACGCCGAGGGCCGACTGGTCATGGCCGACGGACTGGTCGCCGCGGTCGAGGAGAAGCCGGACCTCGTCGTCGACATCGCGACGCTCACGGGCGCCCAGGTCGTCGCGCTGGGCCACCGCGTCTCGGCCGTCATGGGGACGGACGAGGCCCGCGCCGAGCTCGTCGACGCGGCGCACGACGCCGGCGAGCAGTTCTGGCCCATGCCGCTCCCGGCGGACCTGCGCGCGGGCCTGAAGTCGAAGGTCGCCGACCTCGCCAACATCGGCGACCGGTTCGGCGGGATGCTCACCGCCGGGATCTTCCTGCAGGAGTTCGTCGGCACGACGCCGTGGGCGCACCTCGACGTCGCGGGCCCCGCGTTCAACGAGCGGACGGCCTTCGGCTACACGCCGGTCGGCGGGACCGGCGTGGGCGTCCGCACTCTCCTGCGCCTGCTGGAGCAGCGGGCGTCCTGAGCGCCGCGCGGCGCGGCGGCCGGTCGAGCTCTCAGGCCCGTCCCGCCGCGCGCCGCTTGCGCTCGATGCGCTGTCGCGAGTTCCAGTCCCGCACGCGCTGCGGGTATCCCGTGCGCTGGACGTCGTAGACGGGTATCTGCAGGTCACGTGCCAGCGCTGCGGCTGCGCGCTCGTCCGGGACCTTGCGTCGCGTCCACTCCCCGTCGGTGGCCACGAGCATGAGCGTCGTCGGGGTGACGTTGGTCTGCGGCTCCACGTACGCCTCCACCCCCACCCGGGTCGCCACGAAGTCGCGCAGGTACGCCAACGTCTCGGCGCGCGCATCGCGTCCGGTGGGCGCGCCCGTGGGCGCACCTGACCGACCCGGACGCCGACGCGAGAACAGACCCATGCGCCGCACCCTACCGACGGTGCCTGGGTCCCGCCTGGAAGACGACGCGGGCCGCCCCGCGAGCACACCGCGGCCGCAGGTCATGGGACGACTGTCGCGGGACTCACACCCTCGGACGTGCTAGCCAGTTCGTCGCGACGCGACCGGGATGACAAGATGGGCGGGCAGCAAATCCCAGACCCTCCGAGGAGTGCGCACGTGGCCGACAACGGCACCGCTTTCGACATCGTCGTCCTGGGCGGAGGCAGTGGCGGTTACGCCGCCGCACTGCGCGCCGCCGAGCTGGGCAAGACCGTCGCCCTGGTCGAGGCCGACAAGGTGGGAGGTACCTGCCTCCACCGAGGCTGCATCCCGACCAAGGCCCTCCTGCACGCCGCTGAGCTGGCCGACAACGCCCGCGAGGGTGCGAGCTTCGGGGTGCACACGCACCTCGAGCGCATCGACATGGGCGGCGTGAACCAGTACAAGGACAACGTGGTCGGCCGCCTCTACAAGGGGCTGCAGGGGCTCATCAAGTCCCGCAAGATCGAGGTCGTGCAGGGCTACGGCAAGCTCACCGGCCCGAACACCGTCCAGGTGGGCGACCGCACCCTGACCGGCGAGCACATCGTGCTCGGCACCGGCTCGTACGCGCGGTCCCTGCCCGGTCTGGAGATCGGCGGCCGCGTCCTGACGTCCGACCAGGCGCTCACCCTCGACTGGGTGCCGCGCTCGGCCATCATCCTCGGTGGCGGCGTCATCGGCTCGGAGTTCGCCAGCGTGTGGCGCTCGTTCGGTGCCGACGTCACGATCATCGAGGCGCTCCCCCACCTGGTGCCCAACGAGGACGAGGCGATCTCGAAGGCCTTCGAGCGCGCGTTCCGCAAGCGCGGCATCGCGTTCAACCTGGGGGTCCGGTTCTCCGGCGTCACGCAGGACGACAACGGCGTGCACGTCTCGCTCGAGGACGGCAAGACGTTCGACGCGGACGTGCTGCTCGTCGCCGTGGGCCGTGGGCCCAACACCGGCGGCCTCGGTTACGAGGAGCAGGGCATCACGCTGGACCGCGGCTTCGTCATCACCGACGAGCGCCTGCACACCGGCGTGGCCAACATCTACGCGGTCGGCGACATCGTCCCCGGCCTGCAGCTCGCCCACCGCGGGTTCCAGCAGGGCATCTTCGTCGCCGAGCAGATCGCGGGCCTCAACCCGCCGCTCATCGAGGAGTCCGGCATCCCGCGCGTCACGTACTCGGACCCCGAGGTGGGGTCGGTCGGCGTGACCGAGAAGCGCGCCAAGGAGCTCTACGGCGACGACGGCGTCGAGGTCCTCGAGTACAACCTCGGGGGCAACGGCAAGAGCCAGATCCTCGCCACCCAGGGCTTCATCAAGCTCGTCCGCAAGAAGGACGGTCCGGTCGTCGGCGTGCACATGATCGGTGCGCGCGTCGGGGAGCTGATCGGCGAGGGCCAGCTGATCGTCAACTGGGAGGCCTACCCGGAGGACGTCGCCCAGCTCGTGCACGCGCACCCTACGCAGAACGAGGCACTCGGTGAGGCGTTCCTCGCGCTCGCCGGCAAGCCGCTGCACGCCCACAACTGACCTCAGGATCGAAGGAGACACGAGCGGTCATGTCCGACAACGTGCAGCTTCCCGCGCTCGGTGAGTCCGTCACCGAGGGCACCGTCACCCGTTGGCTCAAGAACGTCGGCGACACGGTCGCCGTCGACGAGCCCCTGCTCGAGATCTCGACCGACAAGGTCGACACCGAGATCCCGTCGCCGTTCGCCGGCGTGCTCGAGCAGATCCTCGTCCAGGAGGACGACACCGTCGAGGTCGGCGCCACGCTGGCCGTGATCGGCTCCGGCGAGGGCGGCGGCGACGCCGGCTCGGGCGAGCAGCAGGCACCCGCCGAGGAGGCCACCGAGGCTCCCGCCGAGCAGGCGCCCGTCGAGGAGCCCGCGGCGGAGCAGTCCGCGCAGCAGTCCGTCGAGGAGCACGAGGAGGCGCCGGCCCCCGCCGCGTCGTCCGGCGGTGGCGGTGGCGGCCAGGAGGTCACCCTCCCGGCGCTCGGCGAGTCCGTCACCCAGGGCACCGTCACCCGGTGGCTCAAGGCCGTCGGTGACGAGGTCGCGGTCGACGAGCCCCTGCTCGAGATCTCCACCGACAAGGTCGACACCGAGATCCCGTCGCCGGTCGCCGGCACGCTGCAGGAGATCCGCGTCCAGGAGGACGAGACCGTCGAGGTCGGCGCAGTCCTGGCCATCGTCGGGTCGGGTGACGCCGCCGCTGCCCCCGCGGCGGAGCAGCCCGCGGCCCCGGCGCAGTCGAGCCCGCAGCCCGAGCAGGCGCCCGCGCCCGCCCAGGACGCGCCGAAGGCCGAGCAGGCACCCGCGACCGAGCAGCCTGCGCGCCCCGCGCAGGAGGCGGCCGCCGCCCAGCCGGCGGCACCGCAGCAGGCCGCGCAGCCGTCGGCCGGCGGGTCGTACCTCACGCCGCTGGTCCGCAAGCTCGCGGCCGAGAAGGGCGTGGACGTCTCCACGCTCACCGGCTCGGGCGTCGGGGGCCGCATCCGCAAGGAGGACGTCCTCGAGGCGGCCGCCAAGGCGGAGGAGGCACGCAAGGCCGCCGAGGCCGCTCAGGCGGCACCGGCACCGGCCGCTGCGGCACCGGCCAAGGCGGCAGCTCCTGCGGCCGTCTCGCCGCTGCGCGGCACGACCGAGAAGGCCAGCCGGCTCCGGCAGATCATCGCCGAGCGCATGGTCGAGGCGCTGCACACGCAGGCCCAGCTCACGACGGTCGTCGAGGTCGACGTGACGCGGATCGCCCGCCTGCGGGCACGCGCGAAGGAGGACTTCAAGGCGCGCGAGGGCGTCAACCTCACGTTCCTGCCCTTCTTCGTGCAGGCCGCTGTCGAGGCGCTCAAGACGTACCCCAAGGTCAACGGCGTGCTCGAGGACAAGACGATCACGTACCACGGCCAGGAGAACGTCGGCATCGCGGTCGACACCGAGCGCGGGCTCCTCGTGCCGGTCATCCGCGACGCGGGCGACCTCAACATCGCCGGCATCTCGCGCAAGATCGCCGACCTGGCCGCACGCACGCGTGCCAACAAGGTGACGCCGGACGAGCTGTCCGGTGCGACCTTCACGGTCACGAACACCGGCTCGGGCGGCGCGATCATCGACACGCCGATCGTCCCGGGCGGGACCTCGGCGATCCTGGGCACGGGCGCGATCGTCAAGCGACCCGTCGTCGTCAAGGACGCGGACGGCGCCGAGGTCATCGCCATCCGGTCGATGTGCTACCTGTGCCTGTCGTACGACCACCGCCTGGTCGACGGCGCCGACGCGTCCCGCTACCTCACCGCGGTGAAGAACCGTCTCGAGGAGGGCGCGTTCGAGGCCGAGCTCGGCCTCTGACGCACGCACCCGCGCAGGGCCGTCCACCGACAGGTGGGCGGCCCTGCGGCGTCCCACCGGTCGCCGCGTCCGCCGCGCCGGTCCCCCGCGCCGTCCGGACGCCCCGTGGCTAGGGTGGCCGACATGCGCGTGCTCGTCGCCGGGTCGTCCGGTCTCGTCGGTACGGCGCTCGTGCAGCACCTGCGCGAGTCCGGCCACGACGTCGTCCGCCTGGTGCGCCGGGCCCCGCAGTCCCCCGGCGAGTCCGCGTGGGACCCGGTCGCCGGGAGCATCGACACAGCGGTCGTCGCGTCGTGCGACGCCGTGGTCGACCTCGCCGGGGTGAACGTGGCGTCCCGCGCGCTGACGGCCGCGCGCAAGCGCGAGATCGTGACGTCACGCGTGCAGACCGCCGGGCTGCTGTCCCGGACCCTCGCGCAGCTCGCGGGTGGGGGGGACGACGCCGCACCCCGCGTGCTGCTGCAGGCCTCCGGCATCGGCGCCTACGGGGACCGCGGTGACACGCTGCTGCGCGAGGACGAGCCCCTCGGCGACACCTTCTTCGCGGGGGTGGTCCGTCGTTGGGAGGCCGCGACGGCACCGGCGCAGGACGCGGGCGTCCGCGTCGTGCACCTGCGGACCGGCATCGTGCTGAGCGCGCACGGCGGTGCCGCCGCACCCTTGCTCCTGCCGTTGCGGGCCGGCGTCGCGACGCGGCTGGGGTCCGGCCGGCAGTACTGGAGCTGGATCAGCCTGCTCGACGAGGTCCGCGCGATCACGCACCTGCTGACCCAGCCGGTGCGGGGGCCGGCCAACCTCGTGGCACGTGCCGACCGGCACGACGACCTGGTCGCGGCGTTGGCACGCGCGTGGGGTGCACGCGTGACGGTGCCGGTGCCCGCACCGCTCCTGCGCGTCGCCCTGGGTGACTTCTCGTCGGAGGTCCTCGGGTCGATCAACGCCGACGCCGCGGTGCTGCGGGCGTCGGGCTTCGTGCCACGGCACGGCACGGTCGCCGAGGTCGCGCACTGGCTCAGGGCGTCGCGCCGCCCGGGGCCCTGACGTCCCACACCCGCCACCCGTCCGGCGTCCAGCGCAGGACGAGCTCGACCGTTCGACCCGGCGTCGCCGGCACGTCGGTGCGCTCCCCCGTCGGTGCGACCCGCACGTGTGCGCTCATGGCGGAGGTGACCTCGACCCTCACGTCACCGTCCGGCGTCGTCCCGCCGGCGGCAGCCGACACGACGTCGACCACGAGCCCGTCGCTGCGGGCACCCGCCAGCGCGGCGAGCAGGGCCTCGTCCGCCGCGAGCGCCGGCGACCCGGCGACCTCGAGGGCGGCGACGCCGCTCGCGTCGGCGTCCGCGAGCGCCGCAGCCCGCAGCCGGGTCAGTGCCGCGGCGGCCGCCGCCGGGTCCCGCTCGTCGGCCAGCAGCCGCGCATCGCCGGCATCGCCACCACCGTCCGCCGGCGCCGCTGGGATGGGCGTGGCCGCGGTGCCGCCGGCGGTGGTGGCGGGCGCGCTCGCCCCGGCAGGCGGGTCGGGCAGTGCCCGCACCACGAGGGCACCGCCGCCGAGCACCAGGACGGTCGCGGCCACGGCAGCCACCGGCCACCACGGGCGACGACGAGGTCCCCGACGCGCGCGCCGCGCAGGCGGAAGGTCGGGTGCCGCCGACCGCGCGACACCGCTTCGCCCGGCCGCGAGCGCGACCTGGGCGCCTGCGAGCTCGTCCGCCTCCGGGACCTGGACCGGCTCGGGCGTGGCCGCCGCGAACACGGCCTCCACGACCTCCTGCGAGGTGGCGCGACCCCGCAGCAGCGCCTCCAGCGCGTCGCGCAGCCGCACGGTCTCCTCCAGGCCGGCCGCCAGGTGCGCGTCGAGCGGCGGCATCAGCCCGAGCAGGGCCGCGACGAGCCGGTGCACGTCCCCGGTGGTGGTGCCCACGCCGCGCAGCGCACCGCGCAGGTCGACCAGGACGGGCACGCCGCCCGGGGTCAGCACGACGCGGTCGGCGCCGACCGCGCCGTGCGCGAGACCCGCCGCGTGCAGCTCGGCGAGCGCCTGCGCGACGGGGACCGCCACCGTCACGACCTCACCGTCGGCCAGCGGGGGCCGCGCCGCGCGCACCGCGGCGAGCGTCGGGCCGGGCACGTGCTCGCACACCAGCGCGACGCGCCCGGGGCCCAGGGGCTCCACCGCGAGGATCCGGGCGAGGTGGGGGTGCGCGAGGCCCGTGAGCAGCCCCGCCCGCGTGGCGAGCGTGGCGTCCACGGGGACGTCGGCGACCAGCACCTCGAGCCACGGGCCGTCGTCGTCCTCGACCGGCCGGGCCACCCACCACGACCCGTCCGTCCCGACGGACGAGGCGACGCGCGTACCGTGCGCCTGCAGGAGCCGGGTGACGTCGTCCGGTGGCGGGGCGGCGGTGTGCACCCCGACATCCAACACCGACGAGCACCTCCGGCGAGCGCGTCGTCCACAGGCGCTGCTCAGTCGAGGATCTGGGCCACTCCGGTCTCCGCAGCCACCCGGGCCGCGTCCAGCACCCGCGCCGTGGCGACCGCGTCCGCGGGATCGACGGGGACGGGTCCCCCGGCCCGCAGCCACGCCTGGACCGCCCGGTAGAGGTCACCGTGACCGCCCGGCGCGCGCGGCACCGGCGTGCGCTCCGCGCCACGCACGAGCCACCCCTCGTGCTCCGGCTCGCCGGGGCGCCGCCCCGCCTCCTGGGCGTCGTCGAGCACCGCGAACGGTGTCGGCTCACCCTCGAAGCTCGTGACGAGGTACGCGCCGGCGTCACCCAGCACCCGTGTCCGCGGTCCCGGCGCCCCCACGAGCCCGCCGCCCCACAGGTGGGACACGACGTGGTGGCCGGTGGCGTCGGGCGCGTGCTCGAGCGCGAGGAAGACGTCGTCGAACGCGGGCGTCGTGAGCGCGCGCAGCTCGGCGTGCACGCGCCGCACCGGCCCGAAGAGCTGGACGGCGGAGTCGACGAGGTGCGCACCCAGGTCCAGCAGCAGCCCACCGGCGACCGGGTCCTGCTCCTTCCACCGGTGCTGCGGCTGCGGTCGGAACCTCTCCCAGCGCCGCTCGAAGCGGTGCACGCGGCCGAGCGTCCCGTCCGCGAGCAGCCCTTGCAGCGTCAGCTGCTCGGGGTCCCAGCGCCGGTTCTGGAAGACGGTGAGCCGACCCTCACGTTCGCGCGCGAGCCGCACGAGCGCAGCGGCCTGCACCCGGGTCGTGGCGAGCGGCTTGTCCACGAGGACCGCCAGGTCGGCCTCGAGCGCCGCGCGCACGTGCGCCGCGTGCTCACCCGTCGGGCTCGCGACCACGACGAGGTCCAGGTCCTGCGGGTCGGCGAGCAGCGCGTCGACGTCGGGCACGACGCGCGCACCCGGCCAGTCCGCGAGCACCTGGTCGCCGCGGTGGCGCGTCACCACGGCGACGACCTCCTGACCCGTCTCACGCGCGAGCCGGGCGTGGATCCCACGCCCGGCCGCGCCGTACCCGATCAGCCCGATGCGCAGCGGTTCCATCCGGCCACTGTAGGAGGCAGTCAGCGCGTCGTCGTCGCCGCCCCACCGGCCGCGGCGTGCGCTCCGTGCTCGCCGTCCGCGGCGTCGGGACCGTGCTCGCCGGCGGCGTTGTGCGCCCCGTGCTCCGGACGGCGGGCCAACGCGCTGGGCCACCAGGAGCGCGGCCCGACGTCGTGCACGAGCCCCGGGACGAGCAGGCTGCGCACGACGAACGTGTCGACGAGGACGCCGAGCGCGACGATGAAGGCCAGCTGTGCCAGGAAGAGCAGCGGGATCACGGCCAGCGCGGCGAAGGTGGCCGCGAGCACGAGACCCGCGGAGGTGATGACGCCGCCGGTGACGGCGAGCCCGCGGGTGACCCCCTCGCGCGTGCCGACGCGCAACGACTCCTCCCGCACACGCGTCATGAGGAAGATCGAGTAGTCGACGCCCAGCGCGACGAGGAAGACGAAGCCGTACAGCGGGACGACCGGGTCGGCGTCGGGCAGGTCGAGCACGTGGTTGAAGACCAGGGCGGAGATGCCGATCGTCGCGGCGAACGACAGCACGTTGGCCGCCATCAGCAGCAGACCGGCCACCACCGAGCGGAGCAGCAGCATGAGGATCAGCAGGATCACGACCAGCACGACGGGGACGATCACGCGCAGGTCCCGCTCGCTCGCGATCTGCGTGTCCAGCGTCTCGGCTGCGGGCCCGCCGACGATCGCGTCGGGCGCCACCGCGGTGACGGCCTCGCGCAGGTCCGCGACGGTGTCCACGGCCTCCTGGCTGTCGGACGGCGCCTCGGTGACGACGTCGACGCGCACGCGGCCGTCGACGACGACCGGCGGTGCGTCGGCGCCCGCTCCCGGGGCCCCCGACGGCGCACCCGTGTAGGGGGCGGCCGAGCTCACGCCCTCGACCCCCTCGGCGGCCTCCACCACCGCGTCGAGCTCCTCCTGCGGGACCACGACGATGGCGGGCTGCACGGCACCGGCCGGGTAGTGCTCGGCCAGCACCTCCTCGCCCGCGACCGAGTCCACGGCCGTGAGGAACACGTCCGTCTGGCTCGTGCCGCCGGCGCGGAACGTCGGCACGAAGGCTGCCGCGAGCAGCAGGACGGCGGCGCTGACGATCCACACGGGACGTGCGCGTCGCGCGACGAACCGCGCCCAGCGGGCCCACAGGCCGGCGCCCTCGGCCGGGTCGGCGACCTCCGGCGGGACGGCCGTGGCGTGCTCGCCGTGCGTCGACGGCGTGGTCGCGGCCGTCGCGGGGCGCGGAGCCCGGGGCCAGAACAGGGCGCGCGAGCGCCGACCGGCGACGAGGAGGATCGCCGGCAGCAGCGTGAGCGCGGCGAGCAGGGCCGCGGCGATGCCGATCGCGGCGACGGGGCCGAGGCTGCGGTTGGAGGCGAGGTCCGACAGCAGCAGGCAGAGCAGACCGGCGACGACCGTCCCGGCGCTGGCGGCGATCGGCTCGAGGGACTGGCGCCAGGCGATGCGCATGGCGTCGGCCGGGTGGTCGGTGTGCTTCAGCTCCTCGCGGTACCGCGCGACCAGCAGCAGCGAGTAGTCGACGGCGGCGCCGACGACGAGGATCGACAGGATGCCCTGCGCCTGACCGTTGAGCACGAGCACCCCCGCGTCCGCGAGCTCGTACACCACCAGCCCGGCGAGGGCGAGGGCGAAGACGGCCGTGAAGATCACGACGAGCGGCAGGAACGGCGAGCGGTAGACGACGACGAGGATGAGCAGCACGGCGCCGAGCGCGACGAGCAGCAGCAGACCGTCGATGCCGGCGAAGGCGGTGCCGAGGTCCGTGACGAACCCCGCCGGTCCGGTCACCCACGCCTCGAGACCGAGGTCGCCGGCGCCGGACGCGGTCGCGCCCAGCTCGTCGTCGAGCGCGGCCCGCAGGTCGGCGACCAGGACGTTGGTGAGGGACTCCTCCCCCACGAGCTCCTCCGCCGCCTCGGCGTCGAGCGGGACGGCGAGCAGGATCGCCTCACCGTCCTCGGAGGGGATCGGGACGATGTCACCGGTCAGGCGCTCCGCCCAGGTCCCGTCGCCGACCTCCGTCTGCGCGAACTCACCGGCGAACTGCGCCACGGCACCCAGCTGCTCGTCGGTGACGTCACCACCGTCGGCAGGGGTCAGCACGACGAGCGCAGGTAGGGTCTGCGTGTCGACGAACTCGCGGGAGGCCTCCGCCGCCCGTGTGGACTGCGCCGACGAGGGCAGAAAAGCAGCGGCGTCGTTCGTCTGGACCTGGGACAGCTTGCCCTGGGCCATCCCCCCCACGGAGGCGAACCCCATCCATACGACGAGCACCACAGCGACGGCCACCGCACGGGCCACGGGATTCCTCAGCATGCTGAGTATCATGGACCCCGAGCAGGAGGTCGGCAAACGGGAGGTCGAGTGAGCACCCCGCAGGTGCCGCCGGTGGACCACTGGCCGGTCGGACGGATGCTGTCCGCCGTCGCGCGGCGGATCGAGCGTGCGTGGGACGCGCACCTGGCGTCGTGGGACCTGAACCACGCGAGCCTTCCGGTCCTCGTCCACGTCACGGTCGCGCCGATGTCGCAGCGCGAGCTCGCCGACGCGTGCGGCGTCACCGAGCAGACGATGAGCCGTGTGGTCGCCCGGCTCGAGCGCACCGGTTACGTGACGCGCCGCCCGCACGCGGACGACCGCCGACGTCACGTGATCGACATCACGCCCGCGGGCGCCGCCGCCCTCGCGGCGTGCGCCGATCCCCGACCGGCCCAGGAGCAGGTGCTCGGGCACCTGCCGCCCGAGCGTCGAGCGCTGCTCGACGAGCTGCTGCGTGAGCTCGTCGCGCCGTGGGAGCTGCTGCCCGGACCGGTGCGCCCTCGCGAGACCGCTCACCCGTCGGCACCGACCGTCTAGCCTGGCGAGCATGCGCGTCGAACCGCTCGAGCTCGGCACCCGCCTGCAGCCGTACGTGCCCACCTGGGACCTGCAGCGCGAGATCCACGCGGCCGTCGCCGCCGGTGAGCGCGAGGACACGCTCCTGCTCGTCGAGCACGAGCCCGTCTACACCGCGGGCAAGCGCACGGCGCGCTCCGACCGTCCCGTCGACGGCACGCCCGTCGTCGACGTCGACCGCGGAGGGCGCATCACGTGGCACGGGCCGGGTCAGCTCGTCGGGTACCCGATCGTGCGCCTCGCGGAACCGGTGGACGTCGTGCGCTACGTCCGCGCCCTCGAGGAGGCGCTGATCCGCACGTGCGCCGACGTCGGGGTCACCGCCGGACGCGTCGAGGGGCGCAGCGGCGTGTGGCTGCCCGCCGACGACGCCACCGCGTCGCCGCTGCCACGCCGTGAGCGCAAGGTCGCCGCGATAGGCGTGCGCGTCGCCCGGGGCACGACGATGCACGGCTTCGCCCTGAACTGCACCGCGTCGCTCGACTGGTACTCGCGGATCGTGCCGTGCGGCATCGACGACGCCGACGTCACGACGCTGTCCGCCGAGGCGGCGCGCAGCGTCACGATCGCCGAGGTCGCGCCCGTGGTCGTCGGGCACCTGCAGGACGTGCTCGGCCCGCTGCTGGCCGTGCACCACGCGGCGGCGACCGGCCGCTGAGCCGCTACGCGTCCCGCTCGATCGAGCGCAGCGCGGCCGCGATCCCCTGTGCCCAGGCGCGGACCGCGTCGAGGTCGCGGAAGTCGCCGGCGTCGGCGCGGGTGAGCGCGACGAGCGCACGCTCGGAGATGTTGAGCCCGTCGCGGTCCAGCCGTCCGGCGAACACCGCCACGTCGCGCACCCCCGTCGTGCGGGCGATGTCGGTCACGTCGTCGGGCACCGTCTCGGGCATGGGCGGGTCCCCCACGGGACCGGACCAGAACAGCCACGTCGGGCGCTGCCGCAGCTGGCCGGCCTGCCGCTCGACGAGGTCGCGCAGCCCGAGCGCCAGCCGCCCGACGTACACGGCCGAGCCCATCACCACGGCGTCGTAGGGCTCGACGTGCTCGACGTCGTCCGGCTCGAGCTCGTCCACGTCGTGGCCCGCCGCGCGCAGCTGCGAGGCGACCTCCGCACCCATCTCGCGCGTCGCTCCATGCCGCGACGCCACCGTCACCAGGACGCGCATCGCGCCACCTCCTCCAGGCCGGCCGGTCGCCCCCCGCGGGCCGGCGGTCGACCGTCTCGCCCCAGCCTGCCCCCCGGGCGCCCGATGCGCGCGGGACAGAGGTCCCCGTCACACCCCGTGGACAGGGGAGGTCCGCGTAAGCGGGCTAGGCTGACGGCGTGACGATCGCTCCCGAGGGCCGCCGCATGCTCCGGGTGGAGGCGCGCAACGCCGCCACCCCGATCGAGAAGAAGCCGGAGTGGATCCGCACGCGGGCCACGACCGGCCCCGAGTACAGCGAGCTCAAGGGCCTGGTGCGCCGCGAGGGCCTGCACACGGTCTGCGAGGAAGCGGGCTGTCCCAACATCTTCGAGTGCTGGGAGGACCGCGAGGCCACCTTCCTCATCGGGGGTGACCAGTGCACGCGGCGCTGCGACTTCTGCCAGATCGACACCGGCAAGCCAGCGGCGCTCGACACCGACGAGCCGCGCCGCGTCGCCGAGTCGGTCCAGGCCATGGGCCTGAAGTACTCGACCATCACGGGCGTGGCGCGCGACGACCTGCCCGACGGCGGCGTGTGGCTGTACGCCGAGACGGTGCGCCAGATCCACGCCATGAACCCCGGCACCGGCGTCGAGCTGCTCATCCCCGACTTCAACGCGGTCCCCGAGCTGCTGGACCTGATCAACGAGTCGCGTCCCGAGGTGCTGGCCCACAACCTCGAGACCGTGCCGCGGATCTTCAAGCAGATCCGCCCGGCCTTCCGCTACGAGCGCTCGCTGTCCGTCCTGACACGCGCCCGCGAGGCCGGCCTGGTGACCAAGTCGAACCTCATCCTCGGCATGGGTGAGACGACCGAGGAGGTCGTCGAGGCGCTGCAGGACCTGCACGACGCGGGCTGCGACCTCATCACCATCACGCAGTACCTGCGTCCGTCCGTGCGTCACCACCCCGTCGCCCGCTGGGTCCGCCCGGAGGAGTTCGTCGAGCTCTCCGAGGAGGCCGAGCGCATCGGGTTCCTCGGGGTGATGTCCGGACCGCTCGTGCGCTCGTCGTACCGGGCGGGGCGGCTGTGGGGCCAGGCGATGCGACGTCGCGGCCTGGAGATCCCGGACGCGCTGGCGCACCTCGGCGAGCCGATGACGGCCCGCCAGGAGGCGTCCGCCCTGCTCTCCAGGACGACTGCGGGCTGACGCGGACGACGGCTCGGTCGCACGCGTCCGCGCCGGTAGACTCCCGGCTCATGGCACGCGAGCGCTCCACGTCCCCGCAGGGCTCCTCCTCGAGCACGGGGGCGGGCACCGGGAAGGTCAAGAAGACCCGCTGGTACCACCAGGTCTGGCAGGCGTTCCAGATCACCCGGCAGTCGGACCCCGCCGTCACGTGGATCATCCTCGCGGTGTTCCTCGGCATCGTGGCGCTCGGCGTCGTGATCGGCCTGCTGATCAACCAGCTCGTCTACGTGCTGATCCTCAGCATCCCGTTCGCGGTCCTGGGTGCGATGTTCGTGCTGGCACGACGGGCCGAGACGGCCGCGTACACGCGCATCGAGGGCCAGCCCGGCGCCGCCCTCGCGGCGCTCGGCACGCTGCGCCGCGGGTGGACCTTCACGCAGGAGCCCGTCGCGGTCGACCCGCGCACGCAGGACCTGGTCTTCCGGGGCGTCGGACGGCCCGGGGTCGTCCTCGTCGGCGAGGGCCCGTCCCACCGCGTCGGCAAGCTGCTCGAGGCGGAGCGCAAGCGCACGGCGCGCGTGGTGTCCGGCGCGCCGATCCACCTCATCCAGGTCGGTGACGGCGAGGGCCAGGTGCCGCTGCGCAAGCTGCCGCGCACCGTCACCAAGCTCAAGCCGCAGCTCACCAAGGACGAGGTCGCTGTCGTGCTGCGCCGGGTCACGTCCCTCGGCGCCGCGAAGCTGCCCGTGCCGAAGGGGATCGACCCGACGCGTGCACGCCCCGACCGCAAGGGCATGCGCGGGCGCTGAGCCCCGCGGCGGTGCGTCGGGGCGGTCAGCGCCGGACGAGCACCGTTCCCGCCGCACGGTCGTGCAGGCCGCGACCGTCGCCGTCCCAGATCACCGCCGGCAGCACCAGGCAGAGCAGCCCGGTCCGCACGAGTGCAGCCACCACGCCGGGTGGGCGGTGCGCGAGCTGCGGCGGCCCGTCGGGCGCCGCCTGGATCGCCCGCCGCACCTGCAGGCCGAGCAGGCGGTGCCCCAGGGTGTGCCCGAGCGTCGCGACGAGCACGACGTTCTCGAGCGCGAAGACCGCCAACGTCGCCAGGGAGTCCCCGCGCAGCAGGTAGAGCCCGTCGGTGCGCGAGGGCAGCAGCACCGCGGAGACGGCGAGGCAGGCGGCCCAGTCGATCGCGAGCGCGACGACGCGGCGACCCAGGCGCGCGAGCGATCCCGGGCCCGTCGCGGGCAGGCCCAGCCGCGCGCCGCGCGCGGGTCCGTCCCCGTCGTCGTGGCCACCGGGTCCACCCTCGAGCCAGGAGCCCACGGAGTCGCGCGTCACCATGCGTCCAGCCTACGTGCGCCACCGATCGGCCCGATGCACCCGCCATGTCGTGCGATCGTTACCTCGCACGCAGGTCCGTAACCTCCCGGAAACAGCGAGGCCACGGCAGGGAAACCCGCCGCTCCTAGCCTCGCTCTGCCCGGGACGACCGGGCACCATCGACCGAGGAGCAGCGGATGTTCACGAAGCCAGAGGAAGTCCTGGCGTTCATCAAGAGCGAGGACGTCAAGTTCGTCGACGTGCGGTTCTGCGACCTGCCGGGCGTGATGCAGCACTTCAACGTGCCTGCCGCCTCGCTCGACGCGGACTTCTTCACCGACGGCCAGATGTTCGACGGGTCCTCGATCCGCGGCTTCCAGGCGATCCACGAGTCCGACATGAAGCTGATCCCGGACCTGACGACGGCCTACGTCGACCCGTTCCGCACGGAGAAGACGCTCAACATCAATTTCCACATCGTCGACCCGTACACCGACGAGCCGTACAGCCGCGACCCGCGCCAGGTCGCCGCGAAGGCCGAGGCGTACCTGAAGTCGACCGGCATCGCGGACACCGCGTTCTTCGCGCCCGAGGCCGAGTTCTACATCTTCGACGACATCCGGTTCCAGACCCGCCAGGACGCGTCGTTCTACTACATCGACTCCATCGAGGGCGCCTGGAACACGGGCCGCAAGGAGGAGGGTGGCAACCTCGGGCACAAGACGCCCTACAAGGGCGGCTACTTCCCCGTCCCGCCGGTCGACCACTTCGCCGACCTGCGCGACCAGATCTCGCTGCAGCTCGACGAGCTGGGCTTCCAGGTCGAGCGCGCCCACCACGAGGTCGGCACGGCCGGTCAGGCGGAGATCAACTACCGCTTCGACACCCTCGGCAAGTCGGCCGACAAGGTGCAGCTGTTCAAGTACGTCGTGAAGAACGTGGCGCACGAGAACGGCCGCACGGCGACGTTCATGCCGAAGCCGCTGTTCGGCGACAACGGCTCGGGCATGCACGTCCACCAGTCGCTGTGGAAGGACGGCGAGCCGCTGTTCTTCGACGAGAAGGGCTACGGCGGCCTGTCGGACATGGCGCGCTGGTACATCGGCGGCCTGCTCAAGCACGCGCCGGCGCTGCTGGCGTTCACCAACCCGACGGTGAACTCCTACCACCGCCTGGTGCCCGGCTTCGAGGCCCCCGTCAACCTGGTGTACTCGGCCCGCAACCGCTCCGCGTGCATCCGCATCCCGGTCACAGGCTCGAACCCGAAGGCCAAGCGCATCGAGTTCCGCGTGCCCGACCCGTCGTCGAACCCGTACCTCGCGTTCGCGGCCATGCTCATGGCCGGCCTCGACGGCATCCAGAACCGGATCGAGCCGCCGGACCCGGTCGACAAGGACCTGTACGAGCTGCCCCCGGAGGAGCACGCGCTCATCGAGCAGGTCCCGGGCTCGCTGTCCGAGGTCCTCGACAACCTCGAGGCCGACCACGACTGGCTGACGGCCGGCAACGTCTTCACGCCGGACCTCATCCAGACGTGGATCGACTACAAGCGCTCCGCCGAGGTCGACCCGATCCGGCTGCGTCCGCACCCGCACGAGTTCGAGCTGTACTACGACTGCTGATCGTCAGGCGTCACGGCTGCTCCCGTGAGCGCCTGACCTGCAAGACCGGCACCCCCGTCGCCCTCGTGGCGGCGGGGGTGCCGCTTTTCTTGCCACAACCGCGTGCGGAGGTTGCCGCAATGGCGGGCCTTCTCACGGTGCTCGACTTCGTCGATGGCGACAGCGCCCGGGTCTGCCCGAACTGCGCCGCCGCTGGTGCCGACAAGCCGGCCGGCGCGAGTGGCATCGCCGCGAGCACGGTGGGTCCTGCCGCGGCCGGATCCTCGGCGGCGGCGACCAGCGCCACCTACGTGGTCTCCGAGGACGCGGCCCTCGCGGCGATCGCAGCAGCACGCGCGGCACGGAAGGCCGCGGCGTGAGCGCCCGACGCCGGGGCATCCCGATCGGCGCCAGCGGCCGCGTCACGCTCATCGAGCCGACGCAGGCCAAGCCGAACTACCGGATCATCTGGTACCACGAGCACGGTCGACGCGCCGGCGAGCTCTGCGGTAGCCGCCGCGCGCAGGAGGCGTGGAACCGAGCGCAGGCCTTGGACGCCCGGCTCAGCGCAGGTCGCAGCCGCGGGGCGCGCTGCGAGTCTGCGCGTCGAGGCGGGCGACCAGGACGAACCGCTGGGCGCCGGGGTCAAGCGCGCCAGGCGGCGCCGCTCGCCGTACCGGGCTGCGCGTGGGCGCGTCTGGCCTACGCCCAGGGCTCACTCTTCCATCCCACGCAGACATCACGAGTGGTACGCTACTTCGATGAGTGGGACATACCCTGTGACCATGGGAGACCGCGGGCGGCTCGTCGTCCCCGCGGAGGTGCGCGCACACACCGGCCTGGCAGAAGGCGTCCCGCTGCTGCTGCTCGAGACACCCGGCGGCCTGGTGCTCATGACCCGCGAACAAGCGCGCGACCTCCTGCGCAGCCAGCTCGCCGGCACGGACGTCGTCGCCCAGCTCCTCGCTGACCGTCGCTCCGCCGCAGCAGCAGAGGACGCCGCGTGACGGCTGTTCTTGACGCCTCCGCAGTCCTGGCCTTCCTCGCCGGTGAACCCGGGGCCGACGTCGTGGAGGAGGCGCTGGCCGGCGGCACAGTGTGCTCGGCCGTGAACTGGTCCGAAGTCGCACAGAAGATCCGCGCTGGTGGAGGGGACTGGTCCGTCGCCTCCGCCCTGCTCGCCAGCTACGGCCTGTCCCTCCACGATGCCACCGCCCGGGACGGTGAGGCGGCGGCCGCGCTGTGGCAGCGCGGATCCGGTCTGTCGCTCGCTGACCGCTTCTGTCTCGCGCTCGCCAACCGGCTGGACGTAGTGGCCCTGACCGCCGACACCGCCTGGGGTTCTTCCGAACGGGTGCGGCAGATTCGCTAGCCGGTGCGCAGGCATCGTGTCCCGAGAGACGCAGGACGAGGTCGTCGTGGGCCGGTGGGCCGGCCTTCTTGGCGCCCCTGGCCCGTGGCTTCCCGAAGGCCGACCACCAGCCGTTGCCCGAGCAGATCCGCCACACCCGCCGGTCGCACGCCCGGTGCACGGCGCGGGTGGCCTCGTCGGCCAGGAGCCGGTAGCCGAACTCCGGGTCGTCACGGTGGGCGTCGAACAACGCGTTGGCCAGGTGCGCCTCGTCGAGCTCCCGATGCGTCACGGGCGCGGCGAGCCAGCGGTAGTAGGGCTGTCTGGCGAGCTTGAGGACCCGGCACGTCACCGCGACGGGGATGCCGTCTGCGGCGAGCTCGCTCACGAGCGGGTAGAGCCTCTTCCCGGCAGGTGCGCCTGGGACAGGTAGGCCGCTGCGCGGCGCAGGATCTCGTTCTCCTGCTCGAGTAGTCGGATGCGGCGGTTCGCCTCCCGCAGTTCGGCGGACTCGACACGGCTCTGGCCGGGCCGCTGACCGTCCTCGACGTCGGCGTCACGCAACCAGTTGCGCAGGCACGACTCGGCGATCGGCGAAGTCGGCTGCGACCTGCTCGATCGGAGCATCCCCGCGGCGAGCCACCGCCACGACATCGTCGCGGAACCCCTTGGGATAGGGCCTGGGCACGATGCGCATCCTTCCAGCGACGCCCCCGGCGCCACAGGTGGGTGTCACCTACTCGTGCACCAGCCCCAAACTCGCTGAGCAGCACAAACGCAGCGGAGTTGGCTGTCGCTCGAGCTCTACTACGACTGCTGATCGTCAGGCGTCACGGCTGCTCCCGTGAGCGCCTGACCTGCAAGACCGGCACCCCCGTCACCCTCGTGGCGGCGGGGGTGCCGCACTCTCACCGGCCCAGCACAGCGCCGCCGTTGACGCTGAGCACCTGCCCGGTCACCCAACCGGCGTCCTCGGAGGCCAGGTACTGCACCGCCCCTGCGACATCGGCCGGCGCTCCTGCGCGACCGAGCAGCGTCTGGCTCACGAGCGCATCGTGCCGTGGAGACCGTCCGCTCTCGTTGAAGAACTCCGTGTCGGCCACGTAGCCGGGGGCCACGGAGTTGACGGTGATGCCGTCCCGGCCACCGCGCACGGCGAGCTCGGCGCTCCACGCGAGCAGACCGGCCTTCGCCGCGCCGTAGGCACCTCCCCCACCGCGCTGAGCAGCGATCGAGCTGATGGTGACGACCCGACCGCCCGGTCGGGCAAGGACCGGCCACAACGCCTCGGTGAGCATCATCGCGGACAGCAGGTTCTGGTCGAGGACGTGGCGCCACGCCTGGAGTCGCCCGTGCAGGCCCGGCGCGGGCGGTTCGCCGACGCCCCCGGCGTTGTTGACGAGGACGTCGACCACCCTGCCCTCGAGCGCGTCGGCGACACGGAGGACGGCGTCCGGGTCGGTCAGGTCGGCCTGGACCGCACGGACGGCGGCGTCGACGTGTGCACGCTGCACACGCTCTAAGGGCTCCAGCCGACGTCCGACGACGACGACCTCGGCGCCCTCCGACACGAACCGGTCCGCGATGGCGCGACCCATGCCCGTACCCCCGCCGGTGATGACGACCGTCCGCGCAGCGCTCGGCACGGCTCCTGGGACAGCTGACTCGGCCACGGCACGACACCTCTCGTCTCTACGTCGTCCCCGGGGCCAGAGGCTAGGCCCTCGCGTCGGGGCGCAGGAGCCAGCGGTCGACCCGGACCTCGACCATGACCCGCGGCCCGTCCTGGCGCTCGTCGGCGGCGTCCCAGCCGTCGTACTTGGCGGCGAAGCGGGCCAGGAGCGAGGCATGCGCGTGGATGTCGCGGTCCACGTGCGCGTGGCCCTCGGCGACGACCGGTCGGGCCCCTGAGCCGTCGACCGCGATCGCGACGCGCGGGTCGCGCTCCAGGTTGGCGACCTTGACGTTGACCGTCGAGCTCGCGATCCAGAACGTGTCCCCGTCGAGCAGGAACCACACGGGCGTGACGTGCGGCGAGCCGTCCGGCCGCAGCGTCGTCAGCCACACGCAGGGCTGCTCGGCGAGGCGCGCGACAGCGGCACGGCGGGCGACCTCCGGTCGAGATGTACCGTCCGGCCCCGGGCCGGCGACGCCGGGCCGCATCCCGGCGAGCACGATGTCGACCATCCGGGGCACGAGATCGGGGACGTCGCGCGCGACCGGTTCGGGCAGCGGACGGGTGATCAGGCCGATGCCGAGCACGAGGTCGAGCGGTTCCAGGTCCTGGCGGACCAGGCCGGCGGCGCGAGCGGCACCCAGCAGGTCACCCACGCCCGTGAGCGTCTCGGCCTGCGCCACGCGCACGTGCGCGGACATGTCGTCCGTGAGGTGCTCGGTCAGCGCGGCGGACAGCGCCCCGACGTCGAGCTGGACGAGCCGGCGGACGTACTCGTGCCACGCGGCCTGCGGATCCTGGGCCATGCCCTCCAGCGCCTCGTCGGCCGCCGCGTGCACGTCGTCCAGGATGGCGAGGGCCACCTCCTCGGCCAGCGCGGCCCGCGAGGAGAAGTTGCGATAGAGCGTCGCGATGCCCACGTCCGCTGCCTCGGCGACCGCGTCGAGGGCGATGTCGCTGCCGTGCAGGGCGAACAGGTGCCGAGCCGCGCGGATGAGCGCGGCGCGACGACGCGCTGCGTCCGCGCGCATGGCCCCCTCCTCGGTGTGACGATGCCCACGTGCGGGCCTCTCGACACCCATCAGCCTAACCGGAGGGCTATCATCCACATAAGCGGACGATGATCCTCCGCTTGTCCCGGATGAAGGAACTCATGACTGCGACGACCGAGCTCGCCCCCGCCCCGCGCGACCCCGAGGGCGAGGTCGCTCCCCCGCGCAAGCGCAAGCAGCTGACCAAGATGGTGGGCATGACCGTCGCCCTCGGCGCGGTCCTGGCCGTCCTGCTGGCCATCTTCATCCTCCCGTCGCTGAAGAGCGGGCCGACCGACCTGCCGGTCGGGCTCGTCGGCTCGTCGCAGGAGGCGGACCGCTTCGAGGAGGCCCTGACGGCTTCCGCGCCCGGCGCCTACCAGGTCCAGGAGTTCACCGACCAGGCGACGCTGATCGAGGCGGTGCGCGGGCGCGAGGTCGTCGGCGGCTTCGTCGTCGGGCCCAACGGTGTCCACAGCGTCGTCGCCTCCGCCGGTGGCGGCGCCATCGCGCAGTCCGTCTCCGCCACCGCGCAGGGCATCGGTACCGCGATGGGCGTCCCCGTCACGACCGACGACGTCGTCGCACTGCCGACCACCGACCCGTCGGGCATCGGCATCGGCGGCCTGGCGTTCCCGCTCGTGTTCGGCGGCATCGTGCCCGTCGTCGCGTTCCGGACCGCGTTCGCGCGCAGCAACACCTGGAAGCTCGTGGGCCTGCTCACCTTCTCCGTGGTCGGTGGCCTCGTCGTCGCCACCGTGCTGCGGTTCGCCTTCGGCAGCATCGACTCCGCGTTCCTGCCGGTCGCCGCCGCCATGGCACTGGGCATCGCCGCCATGGCGTTCCCGCTCACCGGGCTCCAGGAGGCATTCGGCGGCAAGGGGTTCACGATCGGGGCGATGTCGATGATGTTCCTCGGCAACCCGTTCGCGGGCATCGCCACCACCGCCGCGTGGCTGCCGACCGGGCTCGGTGCGTTCGGGCAGATCCTGCCCCCCGGGGCGACCGGCACCCTCGTCCGCTCGGTCGCGTACTTCGGTGGCACGGGCGGTCTGACCGCCGGTCTCACGCTCGGTGCGTGGGTCGTCGTCGGGCTCGTCGTCCACGCGGTCGGCACCCGTCGCACGCGGAAGGCCGCCCCCGCCGTGGCAGCCGCCGAGGTGGCCGCAGCCTGACCCACCCGCGGCGTCAGCCCGGCGAGCCGGCCGGGCCGACGCGCCGCACGCGCCACGCGGTCAGGTCGTAGCCCTGGCTGACGTCGTTCCACCGCACCCGCGGGGGCCCGGCCGTCGCGACGTCGTCGTGCAGCAGGAGCGCGGAGACGAAGATCTCCGCCTCCATCGACGCCAGCGGCGCGCCAGGGCACCGGTGGTGTCCGTCACCGAACGCGAGCACGACCGGGCCGACCGCGCGCGTCATCGGACGTGCCGGGCACACCGCGAGCGGGTCGTCACCGACGACCCGCTCGTCGGCGTTCACGGCCCGCAGGTCGAGCTCGATCAACGCTCCGGCCGGGACCTCGACCGGCCCGTCGGGACCGTCGAGCGTGAGCGGAGCCGTCGTGCGCCGCAGCAGGTGCCCGACGACGGGCTCGACGCGCAGCACCTCCTCGATGATCGCGACGCGGCCGTCGCGGTCGGACCCGCGGTACCGGGCGAGCAGCGCGTCGTCGTCGAGCAGGTGCCACACGGCCGCCGTCATGAGCTCGCGCGTCGTCGCCATGCCGGCGGCGGCGTACGTGACGCACTCGGTGAGGATCTCCAGGTCGGTGTAACCGGCGTCGAGCAGGCTGCTGATCAGGTCCTCGCCGCGCCGTCGGCGCCGCACCCGGATCGCGGGCCTCACGTCGAACACGTAGAACCGCAGGATCGCCGTGTTCCGCAGCGCCGCCCGCGCGCGCGTGAGCGGCGAGCCGCCCGACGGCACGGGCTCGAAGAACTCCGCGAGCCGGCCCCGCATGCGCGGAGAGGCCCCGTGGTCGAGGCCGATGACGCGGGACGTGACCTCGACCGCCATCTGCATCGTGATCGCCGTGAGGTCCGTCCAGCGGTCGGTGCGCACCTGCGCGACGTGCCGCTCGGCCGTCGCCGCCATCCAGTCCCGGTACCCGGCGACGACCCGCGGCGCGAGCAGGTGCGCGGCCGCGCGGCGCTGGGCGTGGTGCTGCTCCCCCTCCTGGTACAGGATCGGCGGCCGCATCCGGACGGGCCCCTGGTTGAGCGTGTCGGCGCCGAACCCCGCCTGGCGCGTCGCCTCGGGCTGACGCAGGACGGCGCGGGCGAGCGCGTGGGAGCGGACGCGCCAGCGCTCGCGTGGCCCTGGCACGTGCTCGAGGTCCGGACCCGGCCCGTCGTCGGGCTGCGCGAGCTTGCGCACGGGGCAGCCGGCCGCCGTGCTCTGCGTCTGCCCGTCCGCCGTGGCCATCACCCGATCGACTGTAGGGGCCACCCGTCCAGGCGACCACACGGGCGGCTCAGCCGTAGAAGACGCGCTCCACGACGGCTCGCGCGCGGCGCGCGGTCCGCAGGTACGTCTCCTCGAGCATCCCGCCCGACCCCGGCGGGTGACCGAGCACGCGCGCGACGCCCGCGAGCGCCGTGCGGTCGTGCGGCAGGACGTCGGCGTGCGCCCCCTCGGCGCGCCCCGTCCACAGGACGTTCGCGTCGCGCACGCGGGACGCGAGCAGCCACGCCTCGCGCAGGACGGCCGTGTCGTCCGCCGCGATCAGTCCGGCGTCCCGCGCCGCGTCGAGCGCGTCGAGCGTCGAGGTGGTCCGCAGGCCGGGCACGGCGTGCGCGTGCTGCAGCTGCAGCAGCTGGGCGGTCCACTCGACGTCGCTGATGCCGCCGCGGCCCAGCTTGAGGTGCCGCGAGGGCTCGACGCCGCGCGGCAGCCGCTCGGCCTCGACCCGCGCCTTGATGCGGCGGATCTCGCGCTCCGTGGCGGCGTCCAGACCCCCGGCGGGGTACCGCAGCGGGTCGATGAGCGCGACGAACCGCTCCCCCAGCCCTTCGTCGCCCGCGACGGGCCGCGCGCGCAGCAGCGCCTGGCTCTCCCACGGGGACGACCACCGCTGGTAGTACTCGACGTACGCGTCGAACGACCGCGCCAGCGGACCGTTGCGCCCCTCGGGCCGCAGGTCGGCGTCCACGCTCAAGGTCGGCTCGGGACCGACGCTGCCCAACAGCTGGCGCACCCGCGTGGCCACCGCCACCGCGAAGTCCTGCGCCACCTTGCCGTCGGCCCCGGGCACGGGGTCGTGCACGAACATCACGTCGGCGTCCGACGAGTACGCCATCTCACGCCCGCCCAGCCGGCCCATCGCCACGACGAGGAGCCGGGTCGGGCTCGCGTCCAGTCCCGCGGCGGTCCGGGCGTCGGACTCCGCGACCCGCAGCGTGCCGGCGAGCACGGCGTCGGCCGTCACCGTCAGGCTCTGCGACGCCCGCACCCCCGTCGTCACGCCGAGCACGTCCGCGACGGCCGTGCGCGCCAGCTCCCGCCTCCGCAGGGCGCGCAGCGCCGTGACCGCCGGCACCGGCTCGGCGGCCCGGCGCAGGACCGCGTCCGCCTCGGCGGCGAGCCGCTCGGCGGACCGCGGCGCGAGCTCCGCGTCGTCGTCGAGCCACGTCACGGACTCGGGCGACCGGCGCAGTGCGTCAGCGACGTACCGGGAGGTCGACAGCACGTGCGCGAGGTTCTGGGCCGCGGTGCCCGAGTCCCGCAGCAGCTTGAGGTACCAGTGCGTCGTGCCGAGCTGGTCGGACAGGCGCCGGAAAGCGAGCAGCCCGCCGTCCGGGTCGGCCCCGTCCGCGAACCAGCCGAGCATGACCGGCAGGAGCTGGCGCTGGATCGCCGCCCGCCGGGAGACACCGTCGGTCAGCGCCGCGATGTGCCGGACGGCACCGGCCGGGTCCCGGTACCCGATGGCGGCCAGCCGGGCGCGCGCCGCCTCCGGTGCGAGCCTCGCCTCCTCGGTCGACAGCGCGGCGGTGGCCGGCAGCAGCGGCCGGTAGAACAGCTCCTCGTGCAGCCGCCGCACGTCGCGGCGGGTCGTGCGCCAGCGCGCGAGCAGGCCCTCCGGGCCCTCGGCCCGCATGCCCATCGTGCGGGCGAGGCGCCGCAGGTCCGCGTCGGACGTCGGCACCAGGTGCGTGCGCTGCAGGCGGTGCAGCTGGATGCGGTGCTCCATCATCCGCAGCCACCGGTAGCACACGGCCAGCTGCGCGGCGTGGTCCCGCCCGACGTAGCCCCCGGCGGCCAGCGCCGCCAACGCCGTCAGCGTGCTGGGGCTGCGGATCGTCTCGTCCGCACGCCCGTGGACGAGCTGCAGCAGCTGCACCGTGAACTCCACGTCCCGCAGGCCACCGCTGCCGAGCTTGAGCTGACGGTCCGCCTCGGCGCGCGGGATGTGGGCCTCGACCCGCCGGCGCATCGCCTGCGAGTCCTCGACGAAGTTGTCCCGCTGGACCGCCGACCACACGAACGGCGACACGGCCTCGACGTACGCGCGTCCCACCTCGCGGTCCCCTGCCAGCGGGCGGGCCTTGAGCAGCGCCTGGAACTCCCACGTCTTCGCCCAGCGCTCGTAGTACGCGCGGTGGCTCGCGACGGTCCGCACCAGCGGGCCGTCCTTGCCCTCGGGGCGCAGCGCGGCGTCGACGGGCCACAGCGCGGGCTCGCCCGCCGGGGCGCAGCAGGCGCGCGCCACGCCGGCGGCCAGCCGGGCGCCGGTGACCATGGCCACGTCCTCGGGCGTGCCGTCGACCGGCTCGGCGACGTACACGACGTCGACGTCGGAGACGTAGTTGAGCTCGCGCCCGCCCGCCTTGCCCATCCCGATGACGGCCAGGCGCACGCCGCGCCCCTCGTCGTCGAGCTCGGCACGGGCGAGCGCCAGCGACGCCTCGAGCGCCGCCGCCGCGAGGTCCGCAAGCGCGGCACCGACGCCCGGCATCCGGCTCAGGGGGTCGTCCGCCGTCAGGTCGGTCGCGGCGATCCGGAGCAGCCGGGTCCGGTACGCACGCCGCATCGCGTCGACGCCCGGCGTGCCCGACAACCCTGCGACTGGCACCTCGGCGTCGGGGTCGGCGTCGACGGCACGCAGCAGCTCGGCACGCACCTGTCCCGCGTCCACACCGAGGCCGGGGGCCGGATCCGCGACGACGCGCAGGTTGCCCGGGTGCGCGGCGAGCGTGTTGCCGATGGCGGACGAGGCGCCGGTCAGCGCGAGCAGCCGGCGACGCGCCGGCCCGTCGTCGGCCAGCACGTCGCGCAGCAGGCCCGACAGCGCCGGGTCCCGCTGCACCGCCCCGGCCACCTTCGCGAGCGCGAGCAGGGCCTCGTCGGGGTCACCGACGTCGCCCAGCCCGCCGACGACGTGGTCGACCGCGTCCGGGTCCACCGCGCGCAGCGCCGCGTCGGCCAGGAGTCGCTCCGCACGCGGCACGTCGGCCACGCCCACCCGAGTCAGCCGGGCTGCGACAGAGGCGCCGCGGCCCGTGGACGTCGACATGGCGTCAGATCAGCGGCAGGAACCGCTGCAGCTCGTACGGGGTCACCTGCGCACGGTACTCGGCCCACTCCTGGCGCTTGTTGCGCAGGAAGTAGTCGAAGACGTGCTCCCCGAGCGTCTCGGCGACGAGCTCGGAGCGCTGCATGACCTCGATCGCCGCCTCCAGCGACGTCGGCAGCGGCTCGATGCCGAGCGCCTTGCGCTCGGCGTCCGTCAGCTCCCAGACGTCGTCGTCGGCGCCCTCGGGCAGCTCGTACCCCTCCTCGATGCCCTTGAGCCCGGCCGCGAGCAGCACCGCGAACGAGAGGTACGGGTTGGTGGCCGAGTCCACGGCGCGGTACTCGACGCGGCTCGAGTTGCCCTTGCCGGGCTTGTACATCGGCACGCGCACGAGGGCGGAGCGGTTGTTGTGCCCCCAGCAGATGAAGCTCGGCGCCTCGGCGCCGCCCCAGAGCCGCTTGTAGGAGTTGACGAACTGGTTGGTCACCGCGGTGATCTCCGCGGCGTGCCTCAGCAGCCCCGCGATGAACGACCGCGCGACCTTCGACAGCTCGAGCGGCGCCCCCGCCTCGTGGAACGCGTTGCGGTCGCCCTCGAACAGCGACAGGTGCGTGTGCATGCCGGAGCCCGGCTGGTCCGCCAGCGGCTTGGGCATGAAGGACGCGAACACGCCCTGCTCGAGCGCGACCTCCTTGACCACCGTGCGGAACGTCATGATGTTGTCGGCGGTGGTGAGCGCGTCGGCGTACCGCAGGTCGATCTCGTTCTGGCCCGGGCCCGCCTCGTGGTGCGAGAACTCGACCGAGATCCCCATCGACTCGAGCATCGTGATCGCGGCGCGCCGGAAGTCGTGCGCGGTGCCGCGCGGCACGTGGTCGAAGTAGCCGCCCTGGTCGACGGGCACGAGGGGACGCGTCGGGTCCGCCGGTGCGTCGAACAGGTAGAACTCGACCTCGGGGTGCGTGTAGAAGGTGAAGCCACGGTCGCTCGCGCGGTCCAGCGCGCGCTTGAGGACGTACCGCGAGTCGGCGAGCGACGGCTCCCCGTCAGGGGTCAGCAGGTCGCAGAACATGCGCGCGGTGCCGTGCCGCTCCCCCCGCCAGGGCAGGATCTGGAACGTCGACGGGTCGGGCTTGGCGATCATGTCGGCCTCGTACACACGCGTGAGGCCCTCGATCGCGCTGCCGTCGAACCCGATGCCCTCACTGAACGCCTGCTCCAGCTCCGCGGGCGCGACGGCGACCGACTTGAGCATCCCGAGCACGTCCGTGAACCACAGACGGATGAAGCGGATGTCCCGCTCCTCGACGGTTCGGAGCACGAACTCCTGCTGCCTGTCCATGGCGTACATCCTGCCTGATGACCGGCTCCTGCGGTGCGTCCGTCCCACAGGTGGCGGAGCGCCTCGTCTGTGCGCTGGCCCACAGCGCCCGGCGCCCACCCGCCGATAGGCTCGGCGCATGTCGACCAGTGACGCCCCGACACCCCGCCGCGTACGCGTGCACCACCTGCTGGCAGCCAAGGAACGCGGTGAGCGCCTGACCATGCTGACGGCCTACGACGCCGTCACGGCACGGATCTTCGACGACGCAGGCGTCGACATGCTGCTCGTCGGCGACTCCATCGGGAACACCATGCACGGGTACCGCACGACACTGCCGGTGACCCTGGACGAGATCGTCGTCGCCGCTCGCGCCGTCGCCGGCGCCGCCCGCCGCGCGTTCGTCGTCGCCGACCTTCCGTTCGGGACGTACGAGGCCGGCCCGGAGCAGGCGCTGGCCAGTGCCGTGCGGATCATGAAGGAGACGGGCGTCGCTGCGGTGAAGCTCGAGGGCGGGCACCGTTCGGTGCCCCAGATCCGCGCCCTCACGCAGGCGGGGATCCCCGTCGTCGCGCACCTCGGGTACACGCCGCAGTCGGAGAACGCGCTGGGCGGGCCCCGTGTGCAGGGCCGGGGCCACGCGGCCGAGGAGATCAGCGACGACGCCGTCGCCGTGACGGACGCCGGTGCGGTCGCGATCGTGCTGGAGATGGTGCCCGCGCCCGTCGCCGCCCGCATCACCGAGGTCGTCCGCGTGCCCACCATCGGCATCGGCGCCGGCCCGCAGTGCGACGGCCAGGTGCTGGTGTGGGTGGACATGGCCGGCATGGGCGACTGGTCACCCCGGTTCGCGAAGCGCTTCGGGGAGGTCGGCGCCGCCCTGACGGCGGCCGCCCGCGACTACGTCGACGAGGTGCGCTCCGGGTCCTTCCCGGAGGCCGCCCACTCCTTCGACTCGTGAGGCGCGCGCCCGGTCACGGTGTCGTGACCGGGCGCGGAGCTCACCCCTGCTCGTCCTGCGCGTCCCACGCGTCGTTGCGGGCGCGGGCCTTCTCGAGCGCCTGCGCGGCCTCCTCACGCGTCGCGTACGGACCCATGAGCTGCGACCAGTCGCTCTGGCGGCCCTCCTCCACCTGGTTGGTCCGGGTGTTGTAGAAGTACTCGGTCACGTCGGCTCCTCCTGGTCCCGGCGGGCCGTGCCGCCCCGTCGCTACGTAGACTGCCAAGCATGCCGTCGGTCCACTCGCCGCGCACCGCGCTCGTCCCCGGGCAAGTCAGCCCCCGACGACCCGTGCCCGCGCGCATCCCGCGTCCGGAGTACGTCGACAGGCCCATGCCCGCACCGTGGCGAGGACCCGACGTCCTCGACGACGACACGGTCGCGCGCGTCCGTGTCGCCTCGCGCATCGCCGCACAGGCGCTGCAGGAGGTGGGCCGCCACGTCGCCCCCGGCGTCACGACCGACGAGCTCGACGCGATCGGCCACCAGTTCCTGGTCGACCACGACGCGTACCCCTCGACGCTCGGCTACCGGGGCTTCCCCAAGTCGCTGTGCACGTCCGTCAACGAGGTGATCTGCCACGGCATCCCGGACTCGACGGTGATCGAGGACGGCGACATCGTGAACATCGACGTCACGGCGTACATCGGCGGGGTGCACGGCGACAACAACGCGACGTTCCTGGCCGGCGACGTGGACGAGGAGTCGCGACTGCTCGTCGAGCGCACCCGCGAGGCGCTCGAGCGCGGCATCAGGGCGGTGCGGCCGGGACGCGCGATCAACGTCATCGGGCGCGTCATCGAGAAGTACGCGGCACGCTTCGGCTACGGCGTCGTGCGTGACTTCACGGGCCACGGCGTCGGTCCCGCGTTCCACACCGGCCTCGTCGTGCCGCACTACGACGCGGCACCCGAGCACGCCACGCTCATCGAGCCCGGCATGGTGTTCACGATCGAGCCGATGCTCGACCTGGGCACCGAGGACTGGGAGATGTGGGACGACGGGTGGACGGTCGTCACGGCCGACCGGCGCCGCTCTGCGCAGTTCGAGCACACCCTGCTGGTCACCGACACCGGAGCGGAGATCCTGACGCTGCCATGAGCAAGGACGCGAAGCACAAGCACACGGAGGCCGACACCGCGTTCGGCATCGACATCGGCGGGTCCGGCATCAAGGGTGCGCCCGTCGACCTGCGGTCCGGCGAGTTCACGGCCGACCGGGTGCGCATCCCCACGCCGCAGCCGGCTACGCCGCAAGCCGTCGCGCGGACGGTCGCGCAGGTCGTCGACTCGTTCGACCTCCACAAGGGCGTCCCGATCGGGGTGACGTTCCCGGCGGTCATCCTGCACGGCGTCGCGCAGTCGGCCGCGAACGTGGACGACTCCTGGATCGGGACGGACGTGGCCGCGACCGTCGGCGGGGCGACGGGCCGGCGGGTGCTGGCCGTGAACGACGCGGACGCCGCGGGGTACGCCGAGGTCGTCTACGGCGCCGCGAAGGGTGTCCAGGGGGTCGTCCTGGTCGTCACGCTGGGCACGGGCATCGGCTCGGCGCTCGTCGTCGACGGGGTCCTGGTGCCCAACACGGAGCTCGGCCACCTGGAGATCGACGGGCACGACGCCGAGTCGCGCGCGTCCGACGCCGCCCGCGACCGCGAGGACCTGTCGTTCGAGCAGTGGGCGCAGCGCCTGCAGCGGTACTTCTCGGTGGTCGAGAACCTGTTCTGGCCCGACCTCATCGTCGTCGGCGGGGGGGTGAGCAAGAAGCACGAGCAGTTCCTGCCGCTGCTGGACCTGCGCACCCGCATCGTCCCCGCAGGGTTGCGCAACGCCGCGGGGATCGTGGGCGCGGCGCGGCTCGCCGCGACCGGTGGTCGCTGACGACCCCTGCGAAACCCGATCGCCGCTACCCCGGGACAGCGAACCTACGGTCGCGTAGGGTGGGGCCATCCGCACGACGAGCAACCGCTCCACCCCACGGCTGGGAAGTCGAATCAGCCCTGGAGGTCATGTGGCTGCTGCACCCGTAACTGCGCCCCCCGTCCCGACGCGTCCCCGTCAGGCGGCCGCGACCGGCAGCTATCACGAGCTGTCCGCGCAGGTGCGCGAGGCAGGACTGCTCGAGCGCACACCCGGCTTCTACATCTCGCTGCTCGCGGGGCTCACCGCCGTCCTCGGCGGCCTGGTCACGGCGTTCGTGCTCCTGGGCCACTCGTGGTGGCAGCTGCTGGTGGCCGCCGGCCTCGGCCTGGTCCTGACGCAGTTCGCGTTCGTCGCGCACGAGGCGTCCCACCGCCAGGTGCTGCTCACCGGCCCGGCGAACGACCGGCTCGGCCGGGTGCTCGCCAACGGCGTCGTCGGCATCAGCCACTCGTGGTGGATGACGAAGCACACGCGGCACCACGCCAACCCGAACCGGGTCGGCAAGGACCCCGACATCGAGTGGGACACCATCTCCTTCCTCGAGGAGGACGCCGCCAAGCAGCGCGGACTCATGGCGGCCATCACCCGCAAGCAGGGCTGGCTCTTCTTCCCTCTGCTCACGCTCGAGGGCGTCAACCTGCACGTCCTGGCGTACAAGAGCCTCATCGCCGCACCGAGGTCGCGCGCCCGCACGCTCGAGCTGACGATCCTCACGGCCCGCCTGAGCATCTACGTGGCACTCGTGGTCTGGGCGCTGCCGATCGGCCTGGCAGCCGCGTTCCTCGCGGTGCAGCTCGCCGTGTTCGGCGTGTACATGGGCGCGTCTTTCGCTCCCAACCACAAGGGCATGGCGATCATCCCGGCCGACAGCCGGCTGGACTTCCTGTCCAAGCAGGTGCTCACGTCCCGCAACATCGGCGGCGGCACGACCGTCACGATGCTCATGGGCGGACTCGACGCGCAGATCGAGCACCACCTGTTCCCCAACATGCCGCGGCCCCACCTGGCCCGCGCCCGCCGCATGGTGCGCGAGCACTGCGCGCAGGTCGGCATGCCGTACACGGAGACCTCGCTGGTCCGCTCGTACATGCTGGTGATCCAGTACCTCAACCGCGTCGGCCTGTCCGCCCGCGACCCCTTCGACTGCCCGATGGTCCAGCGGTACCGTCCGCGTTCCACCCGCTGATCCCCGACGCGGCGCCCAGCGTGGGGCGCCGCACAGGATCTGCACAGGTCCCGCCGTGAACCCGACGGCGGACGACGCCCGCCCACCGCAGCGCCGCGGTGTGATGGGCACGTGCTCCGCGACCTGCGTCTGGCCCTCCCCGGGCCGGGCGCGCGCGAGCTCACGGTGGTCGAGGAACGCATCGACACCTGGGCCCGTGCGCGCCTGGTCCGGCTGCGTACCCGCAGCGTGCGCGCGGGGCTCGTCGAGCTCACGGTGTTCGTGCTCAAGCAGGGGTGGGCGTGCCTGTTCGGCGCGCTGCTGCTCGTCCTGCTGCTCGCCGCCCGGTTCTGGTACCCCGACGACGCCTGGCTGGCCCGCAACGACGCGCTGACGCTGGCCGCGCTCGCGCTGCAGGTCGGCATGCTCGCGAGCCGGCTCGAGACCCTCCGCGAGATGCGGGTCGTCCTGCTCTTCCACGTCGTCGGCACGGCGATGGAGCTCTTCAAGACCGATGTCGGCTCGTGGTCGTACGCCGCCGAGGGGGTGCTGCGCGTCGGCGCGGTCCCGCTCTTCTCGGGGTTCATGTACGGCGCCGTGGGCTCCTACCTCGTGCGCGTGTTCCGCATCTTCGAGCTGCGCTTCGACCGCTACCCCCGCCGCTGGGTGACGGCCGTCCTGGCCGTCGCGATCTACGTCAACTTCTTCACGCACCACTGGGTGGCCGACGCGCGCTGGGTCCTGCTGGCCGGTGTCGTCGTGGTGTACGGGCGCTCCGTCATGCACTTCCGGGTGCACGCCGCCCGTCTGCGGATGCCGCTGCTGCTGGCGTTCACGCTGGTCGCTGCGTTCATCTGGGCGGCGGAGAACGTCGCCACCTTCGCGGGCGCCTGGCTCTATCCCTCGCAGGTCGACGGCTGGGTGGTCGTCGGCGGCAGCAAGCTCGTGTCGTGGTTCCTGCTGATGATCATCTCGGTCGTGCTCGTGACCTGGGTGTACCCGCCGCGCGCGCCCGGCGCTGCCGACGACGTCACGCGGTGACGACGGCCGTCGGCAGCGCCGACTTGTCCGGCTTGCCGCTGGCTGCCAGCGGGACGTGGTCGACGAGGGTCACGGTCCGCGGCACCGCGAGCGCCCCCAGGCTCCCGGCGACCCGGTCGCGCAGCACCGCCGCGTCCGGCACCTGGCCGTGGGCGGCGACGACCCACGCGTGCACCGCCTCACCGGTGACGTCGTCGGGCCGGGCCGCGACATAGGCCTCCGCGACCGCGGGGTCCTGCTCGAGGACGCGCTCGACGGCACCGGCGTGCACGAGCTGCGCGTCGACGATGACGACGTCGCGAGCGCGGCCCTCGAGGTGCACGTACCCCTCGGCATCGACGTGCCCCAGGTCGCGGGTGCGCACCCAGCCGTCGGCGAACACGCCCACCGTCTCCTGCGGGTCACCCCAGTAGCCCGACGCCTGCGCGGGCGTGCGCACCCACAGCTCACCGTCCCGCTCGCGGACGTCGACGCACGCCGGTGGCCGGCCCACGGTGGCGAGCACGGCGGGCGCGGCCAGCATCTCCTCCGGCGAGACCATGGCGATCATCCCCGTCTCGGTCTGCCCGTAGCCGTGGAAGACGACGGGCCCGAGCACGTCGAGCGCCTCGGCGAGCCGCGCGGGGGCCAGGGGCGAGCCGGACACGAGCAGCGCGCGCAGGGTCGACAGGTCGGCCGGGTGCTCCCGCTGAGCGCGGACGAGCTGGTGCAGACGCCCGACCGTGATGACGCTCGCGGTCGCGCGGTGCCGCACGATCGCGTCCGGGAATCCGGGCGGCCGTGCGGCCACCAGGACGCCGCCCGCACTCAGGGTGAGGACGGCGTACTCGAGCATGACCTGGCTGCTGAGCGACCCGAACACGAGGTAGCGGTCCAGCCGGGGAGCCAGCGCCGCCACCGCCGGCGGCCACTGCTCGGGGTACGGCGCCCACGCGGCGCTCATCGACGCGTAGGTCTGGACGCACCCCTTCGGCCGGCCGCTGGTGCCGCTGGTCCAGGTGATCCGCGCGACGTCGGCAGGCTGCCCCGCCGCCTCGACCGGCGCCGCCGGCGGCGACGTCAGCAGCCACGCCAGGCGCGCCTCGTCGACGACCACCGCGACGTCGGCACGCGCGAGCACGTCGGTCCGCTGCTCCGGCGTGAGGCCGGGCGGCATCCCGCACACGCGCGCGCCCACCGTGAAGGCGGCGACGGTGGCGGCGAAGGCCTCGGGCGTGACCCCGAGGTCGAGCGCGGCGCCGACCCCCGGGCCGACGCCCGCGGCGCGCAGCCCTGCGACCACGCGCGCGACCGCGTCCCGCATCTCCCCCGCGTCCACGACCCGGTCGCCGTCCTCGAAGACGGGCCGGCTCGGGTCGCGCGCGAGCAGGTCGAGCACCGGCTGCGGCCACAGCGCGGCGCGCCGCCGCCCCGTCCTCACGTCGTCCGTCGTCACGTCCTCGTCCCCTGCGTGGTCCTGCGCCATGCCGGCGACGCTAAGGTGACTTATCTCACATAGTTCTGAAATCAACTACCTACCGTCGACCTCATGACAGCCCGTGCCGCGCTGAGGACCCGCGTCGACCTCGCCTCCCCCCTGCGGACCCACGACCTCGTGGCGTCCGCCGGCCCTGTCGACGTCGTCGTCCCGCTCGTGGCACGCGAGCGCACCAGCGCGGCACGGGCGTTCCTCGACACCGCGGTCGGCGACGACCGTCCGGTCTACGGCCGCACGACGGGCTTCGGCGCGCTGGTCGGGTTCCGCGGCCGGGCCGACGGCTGGGACCAGGCCGACAACACGCTCGCGCACCTCGGCGCCGGTCAGGGCCCGACGCTCCCCGCCGGACTGGTCCGGGCCACGGTGCTGGTGCGGGCCCGGTCGCTCGCGCAGGGCGCGTCGGGGGTCGGGCCGCACGTGCTCGACGCGCTCGCCGCGATGCTCGGGACCACGTTCGCGCCCGTCGTGCCGCGCTGGGGGTCGGTGGGCGCCAGCGGCGACCTGGTCCCGCTGGCCGCCGTCGCGGCCGCCCTGCGCGGCGACGGCGAGGCGGACGTCGACGGACGGCGCATGCCGGCACGTGAGGCGCTCGACGCCGCCGGCCTGACACCCCTGCGGCTCGACGGCCGCGACGCGCTCGCCCTGGTCAACGGCACGTCGCTCACGACCGCCGCGCTCGCGCTCGCGCTCGGCGGCGTGCGTGAGGTGCACACCGCGCTGGTGAGGCTCACGTGCCTGCTCACGGACCTGCTCGGCTGCGACGGGCAGTTCACCGACGCCGACCTGCTGGACCGGTACGCCCACCCGGGCGCGGCCGTCGTCGGTGCCCGCATGCGCGGGCTCCTGACGGGTCTCGTGCCGTCGGGCACCCGCGCCCTGCAGGAGCCCTACTCGATCCGCTGCACGCCGCAGCTGCTCGGCGCCGCGCACGACGCGCTGCGCTACGTCGAGGACGTCGTGACCGCCGACCTCGCCGGGGTGAGCGACAACCCCCTGCTGTTCCCGGAGGACGACAAGGTCGTCCACGGCGGCAACTTCTTCGGTCAGCCGGCGGCGTTCGCGGCCGACCTGCTGGCGCTCGTGTCCGCACAGCTCGGCAACCTCGCCGAACGTCAGCTGGACCTGCTCGTCGACCCGGTCCGCAACGGCGGCCTGCCGCCCATGCTCGCGGCCGGCCCCGGGCTCCAGCACGGGCTGCAGGGGGTGCAGCTGGCCTCGACGGCCCTGGTCGCCGAGCTCCGCCGGGACGCGACCCCGGCGAGCATGCAGTCCCTGTCGACCAACCTGCGCACGCAGGACGTCGTCCCGTTCGGCACGCAGGCGGCGCTGCGCTCGCTCGACGGCGTCTCGGTGCTCCGGCTCCTCGTCGGGTCGCTCGCCCTGGGCCTGCGCCAGGCCGCCCACGTCGGCGCGCGACCCCCCACCGCACCCGCGTCGCGCGCGCTGCTCTCCTCACTCACCGCCGCCGTGCGTCCCGTCGACCCCGACCGCCCTCTGCAGCAGGACGTGCGCACCGCCGCGCACGTCGTCCTCACCACCGACCCGGAGGACCAGCCATGACCCTCGACCACCTCGTGATCGGAGCCGGGCCCGCCGGCCTGCAGCTCGGCGCGCTCCTGGAGGCGGACGGCCGTCGGGACTACCTCGTCGTCGACCGCGCCGACGTGCCCGGTTCGTTCTTCACGCGCTACCCGCGCCACCGCCGGCTCATCTCGATCAACAAGCCGCGCACCGGCAGCGACGACCCCGAGCTCAACCTGCGGCTCGACTGGAACTCGCTGCTGAGCGAGGACCCGGACCTGCGGTTCACGCGCTACACCGACCGCTACTTCCCGGACGCCGACGTCATGGTGCAGTACCTCGCCGACTTCGCCGAGCGCTCGAAGGTGCGCGTGCGGTACGGGGCACCGGTGACGCGCGTGTCGCGCCGCGACGACCTGTTCGAGGTGCAGGTCGGCTCCGACACCCTGACCGCCCGCTCGGTCGTCGTCGCCACCGGGGTGAGCCGGCTGCACCGCCCCGCGATCCCGGGGTTCGACCTCGTCGAGGGCTACGACACCATGTCCGTCGACCCGCAGGACTACCTCGACCAGCGCGTGCTCATCATCGGCAAGGGCAACTCGGCGTTCGAGACCGCCGACGCGCTCATGGAGACGACGACCGTCATCCACGTCGCCGGGCCCGACTCGGTGCACCTGGCGTGGCGGACGCACTACGTGGGGCACCTGCGCGCGGTGAACAACAACTTCCTCGACACCTACCAGCTCAAGTCCGCCAACGCCGTGCTCGACGGCACGGTCGAGCGGATCGAGCGTGACGCCGAGGGCCTCGCGGTGACGTTCCGCTTCACGCGGGCAGACGAGACCCGCGTGCTGCACTACGACCGGGTCCTGGGCTGCACGGGGTTCGCGTTCGACCCCGCGGTGTTCGACGACACCTGCCGGCCGGCGCTGGCGATCGGGGGACGCTTCCCCGCGCAGACCGACGAGTGGGAGTCCGTCGACGTGCCCGACCTGTTCTTCGCCGGGACCCTGAGCCAGCAGCGCGACTTCAAGCACTCGACCAACGGGTTCGTGCACGGCTTCCGGTACGCCGTGCGGGCGCTGCACCGCGTCCTCGAGCGCCGGTACGGCGGTGAGCCGTGGCCGTCGGCGCCCGTGGAGGCGACGCCCGCGGCGATCACGGCAGCCGTGGTGGAGCGCGTCAACCGCACGTCCGCGCTGTGGCAGCAGTTCGGGGTGCTGGCGGACGTCGTCGCCGTGACGGACGGTGCGGCGCGCTACCACGAGGAGGTCCCGGTCGCCTACCACTCCCGCATGGGCATGGGACCGGACGGTCACGACGACGACGCGTTCGTCGTCACGCTCGAGTACGGGCCGGACCACGACAAGGTCGACCCGTTCGACGTGGGCGTGCAGCGGATCGCCCAGGACACGCCGGGGGTCGCGCACGACGCGGCCTACCTGCACCCGGTCGTGCGGCACCACCGCCGGGGTGAGCTCGTCGCGACCCACCACCTCGCGGAGAACCTCGAGAACCGGTGGGACCGGCCCGACGCCCACGTCGCCCCCCTGGAGGCGTTCGTGGCCGGTGCGCTCGCGGGGCGCTGACGTGGACCCGGCCGGCCGGGCGCGGGAGGTCGAGCGCGGCGCGCGTGACGTCCTGGAACCGGCGCACTTCGACTACCTGGCCGGCGGGGCGGGAGACGAGCGCACGCTCACGGCCAACGAGGAGGCGTTCGCACGCCGCCGGCTGGTGCCCCGGGTCCTGCGCGGCCCGGGCCCGGTCGACCTGTCGACCGACCTGCCGGGCGTGCGGCTGGCAGCGCCCGTCGTCGTCGCACCGACCGCGTTCCACCGCCTCGCGCACCGCGACGGCGAGGCCGCGACGGCGGCGGGCGTCGCGGCGGCAGGCGGCCTGCTCACCGTCAGCACGATGGCGACGACCGCGGTCGAGGACATCGCCGCCGCCGGCGCCGCCCTGTGGTTCCAGCTGTACGTGCAGCCGGACCGTTCGTTCACGGCCGCCCTGGTCGCGCGCGCCGAGGCGGCGGGCTGCCGCGCCGTCGTGCTGACGGTCGACTCACCGGTCCGCGGACGCCACGCGCGCGACGAGCGGCACGGGTTCACCGAGCTGCCCGCCGGGATGGTGTGCGAGAACCTGCGTGCCGCGGACGGGCGCGTGCGGGACCTGGTCGTCGACCCCGACCTCGGCTGGGACGCCGTCGCGTGGTTGCGCGGCACGACGTCCCTGCCGGTCCTGGTCAAGGGCGTGCTGCACCCCGCCGACGCGCGCCTGGCCGTCGAGCACGGCGTCGACGGGATCGTCGTGTCGAACCACGGCGGCCGCCAGCTCGACGGTGCCGTGAGCACGCTCGACGCGCTGCCAGCGGTGGCCGACGCCGTCGCCGGGCGCGTGCCGGTGCTGCTGGACGGCGGCGTGCGCAGCGGCGTCGACGCGCTCGTCGCGCTCGCACTGGGCGCCGACGCCGTCATGCTGGGCCGTCCCGTGCTGTGGGGGCTCGCGCTGGGCGGTGCCGACGGAGTGCAAGCCGTGCTCGAGGACCTCACGGACGAGCTGGCGCACGCCATGGCACTGGTCGGCGCCCACCGTCCGGCGGACCTGACTCCCGACCTGGTGACCGTCCCGTGAGCCCCGTGGTCGCGGGCGTCGCGGTCGCCCTCGTGGCGGCGTGGACGCTGCCGCGCTGGCTGCCGCGCGCCGTCGTCCGGCTGCGCGAACGCGTGTTCACCTGGGTCAACGGCACCGAGGGCATCCCCGTGCCGGGCCCCACGGTCGGCTCCGAGCACTTCGAGCGGGTCTACTCGCACCCGGCCGCCGACGGCCGCAGCGCGGGCGCCGGGCTGTCCGACCTCTTCTGGTACTGGCTGTCGCCGGGTCCGCACATGCACCAGGAGCACCTCGAGCCGGGCGAGCGGTACCGGACGGTCGCCCGCACGACCCGCCAGGTCCTGGCTGTGCGGCACGCGCGCAGCGACGAGCTCGCGACCGCCGCCGCACGACGCGCCCTCGACGCCCTGCCCACCGACCGCGCGACCCGGGTCCGGCTGCGCGACCTGCTCATGCCGGTGTGGGCGGAGGTCTACCACGAGCTCGTCTTCGACGAGCCCTGCCCGCCCGACGCGCGCGAGCTGGTCGTCGCGAACGCCGACGACGTCGTCACGGCGCTCAAGGGCACGGGACTGCGCCACATGGGCCGCCGTGACCGGCTCACGCGCTACCTGCAGCGCCGCGTCGAGGACGGGACGTGCCCGGTGGTGCTGCCCCCACCGTTCACGGCGCAGGAGACGGCCTGGTACCTGCAGGGCGCCTTCTTCAACACCGCGGTCGTGCAGATGTCCGAGGCCGCCGCGCACGTCCTGCTGTGCGCGGGTGCGTACGGCCCGGCACGGGACCAGGTGGACGACGACGACGCCCTGGACCGGATCGTCGACGAGACGCTGCGCGTGCACCCGCTGTTCGGCGTCGCGCACCGCATCACGTCGGCACCGATCGTCGTCGACGACGAGGTCACGCTCCCCACGGGCTCGGTGCTGCTGTTCAACTACCTCGCGTACCAGCGCACCGGTGCCGCCGACGACGACGTGTTCGACCCCGAGCGGTGGCGCACCCTGCGGCACCACGACGCGCACTTCATCCCCTTCGGCGTGACCGCCAACCGGGCGTGCCCCGCGCGGGGGTCGGCCCCCGTCATGCTGCGCGCCGTCCTGCGCGAGGTCCTGCGGCGGTTCGACGTGACGTCGACCGGCGCCCACACGCGGTCGATGCCGAACCGCGGCCCGGCGTACCTCACGCCCGTCGGCGTCCCGGGGCCCGGCAGCGCTCGCCTGGCGGCGATGCGGCTGGGCGACCGGTGGTCGGACGTGGGGCGGTCGGTGCAGCAGCTCGTCCTGGGCACCGCGATGGTGCTCCACGCCCGGCACCTGAAGCCCTGCACCACCTACGTCACGGAGGTCCGCGCATGACACCGGTCGAGCTCGCACCGCGCTTCTTCCTCGCGGTCGTCGTCATCCTGCTGGTCTGCCGTGGCGTGTCGTGGCTGATGGGGCGCGTGGGTCAGCCGCCCGTCGTGGGCGAGATGGTGGCCGGCGTCCTGCTGGGCCCCTCGCTGCTGGGGCTGCTGCTCCCGGGGGCCCAGGAGGCCCTGTTCCCCGCCGACCTGCGTCCGGTGCTGTACGTCGTCGGGCAGATCGGCCTGGTGCTCCTGATGTTCCACGCCGGCTTCGCCTTCAGCACGCACAGCACCGGAGGGCTCGCCCGCACGGCGGCGGCCGTGTCGCTGGCCGGTGTCACCGCTCCCCTGCTGCTGGGGATGGGGCTGGTCCTCGTCGCGGCCGGCCACGTGCCGCTGGCCCCCGACGGCGTGCCGGTGGGCGTGGTGGCCGCGTTCGTGGGCGTCGCGCTGGCCATCACCGCGTTCCCGATGCTCGCGCGCATCATCACCGAGCGCGGGCAGGCGGGCACGCGGCACGGGTCGATCGCCCTGGCGAGCGGCGCCGTGGACGACGTCGTCGCGTGGGTGCTCCTGGCCGTCGTCCTGGCCGTCGCCACGGGGAGCCCGGGACCGGCGCTGGTGACGGTGGGCGGCGCGACGGTGTTCGTCGCGCTGGTGTGGTTCGTGGCCCGCCCCGGCATGCTGCGGCTCATGTCGACCACCCGCGTCGACGACCCGGCACGCCTGCTGGGCACCGTCGCGATCCTGTTCGCGGCGGCGTGGTTCACCGACGAGATCGGGCTGTACGCGGTGTTCGGCGCGTTCGCGCTGGGCCTGGCGCTGCCACGCGGCCCGGCGTCCGAGCGCGTCGTCGGCGCACTCACGCCCGTCACCGCGGTGCTCGTACCCCTGTTCTTCACCTACTCGGGCCTCAACACCCAGTTCGGGCTGTTCACCGAACCGTCCGTGCTGCTGTTCGCCGTCGCGTGCGTGGTGGTCGCGATCGTCGGCAAGTTCGGGGCCTGCTGGTTCGCGGCGCGGCGGCGCAGCGAGCCCCAGGGTGTGGCGCTGCGGGTCGCGTCGCTGATGAACGCGCGCGGACTCATGCAGCTGATCGCCCTGAACATCGGGCTCGAGGCGGGGATCGTCGGGCCGGCACTGTTCACGGTGCTCGTCCTCGTCGCGCTCGTGACGACGATCATGACGAGCCCGCTGCTGTCGTGGGTCGAGGACCGCCACCCCCTCACGGAGGCCGCACCGACCCCCGCACCGCACGTTCGGGCGACGCTGTGACGAGACAGGTATTACTCAAGTCACACGAGGTGTGCGATGGTCAGGACATGCCCGGACGACCGCACCGGCTCCTCGTGGTCGAGGATGACCGAGAGCTCAACGACATGCTGGCCGAGGTCCTGACCGACGAGGGGTACGTCGTCGACCAGGCCCGCGACGGCCACCGGGGCCTGCACCTGGGCCTCACACGGCCCTACGACGTGCTGGTCGTCGACCGCCGCCTGCCGGCGGTGGACGGCCTCGACATGCTGACGCGGCTGCGTGCCCGTGCCGTGTCGGCCCGTGCGCTCGTCCTGACGGCGCTCGGCACGGTCGCGGACCGCGTCGCCGGGCTCGACGCGGGCGCCGACGACTACTTGGTGAAGCCGTTCGAGCTCGACGAGCTCAGCGCCCGGATCCGGGCGCTGTGCCGCCGCGTCGACGAGGCCGACACGCACCTGCCGGTCGGCGGCGCCTCGCTCGACCTCGTGACGCGGCAGGTCGTGCTCGGCAACGGCCGGCAGGTCGACCTGTCGGCTCGGGAGCACGCGCTGCTGCGTGCCCTCGCCGAGCGTCCGCAGGCGGTGCACACCCGCTCCGAGCTGCGCCGCCAGGTCTTCGCCGACACCGAGGCCGCCTCGATCGTCGACACCTACGTGTACTACCTGCGCCGCAAGCTCGGTCGCGACGCCGTCAGCACCGTGCGCGGCGCGGGCTACCGGCTGGGCGCCCTGTGATGGCGCCGACGCCCGAGGAGCGGGTCGTCCGGCGCGCGCGCCTGCGGATCGGGTCCCTCGTCGGGCTCGTGGTCGCAGCGCTGCTCGGCCTCGCGGGCGCCATCTCCTACGGCGTCCTGCTGCACAGCCAGGAGCAGCAGATCGACGGGGAGCTCGCGTGGGGCGTCGCCCACGGCACGATCGCCGGGCCGCCGGCCTGCAGCTGGATCATCACGTTCGACGGGACGTCCGTGGACACCGGGGTCGCCCCGCCACCGGACGGCTTCCCGCTGCGTCAGGCCCTGGTCGAGGTCGCCGCGTCGGGGGTCGCGCAGGACACCCGGATCACGCAGGACGGCACGGTCTACCACGTGCGCACCGCACGGAACGGCGACGAGGTGGTGCAGGCGGTCTTCGACGCACGCTTCCAGCTCGCCGACCGCCGTCACCTGCTGGTCGCGTTCGGTGTCGCCGCCGCCGCCGGAGCGCTCGCCGCCGTCGTGAGCGGCGTCGTGGTGGGCCGCCGCGCCGTCGCTCCCCTCGCCGACGCCCTGCACCGCCAGCGCCGGTTCGTCGCGGACGCGAGCCACGAGCTGCGCACCCCGATCGCGCAGGTCCACGCGCGCGCCCAGCTGCTCGTGCGCCGGGCCCGCGCGGCCGACGACCACGTGCAGGCGCGCGACCTGGACCGGCTCGTCGCCACGACGCGCCGCCTGGGCGAGATCGTCGACGAGCTCCTGATGTCCGCGCGGCTCGCGGCCACGCAGGACACCGTCGCCACCCGCCCCGACAGCACGGACGTCGACGTCGCCGCCCTCGTCGAGGACGCGGTCTGCGCCGACGCCGCTCGCGCGGCCGAGCGCGGCGTCACGATCACGGCGCTCACCGACGACGACCTCCCGCACGTCCGGGGCATCACCTCGGCGCTGCGCCGCGTCGTCGCGGAGCTGCTCTCCAACGCCCTGACCCACACCCCGCCCGGCGGGCACGTCGCCGTGTGCGCGAGCACGTCCGAGCAGGGACGGACCGTGGAGGTCGTCGTCACCGACACCGGTGAGGGCTTCGACCTCGCCGACCCGGAGCACCTGTTCGACCGGTTCCACCGCGGACCCGGCGACGACGAGCGCCGGTTCGGGCTCGGCCTCGCGCTACTGCGCGAGGTCGTCACCAGCCACGGCGGCACGATCTACGCCGTGGGGCAGCCCGGCGAGGGGGCGACGTTCACGGTGCGGCTGCCGGCGGCGCCGACGCGCCGCACGGGCGCCGGAGTCACCGCGCCCGGGGCCGAGGAGGCCGAGCGCGCGACGGCCGGCCTGTGACCGCGAGGGCACCGGGTGGGCGGATGAGCCAGCCGGTACGCCGGGTTCTGAAGCACGAAATCGTGGCCTGGGCGTTTACTGCCGTGGCGGCTCCATGGAGGCGACAGGGATGTCGAGGCAATCACGTCTAGACGTACTAGACTTGTTATGTCTACTCGACATAGACTACATTTCATGATCGCAGAGCAGCCCACCCGCAAGGTCACCCGCGAACTGCGGGCCGCCGGGTTCGAGCCGGTCCGCACGACCGGGTCACACACCTGGTGGGAGCACCCCAGCGGCAAGGGCATCGCGGTCCCGGACGGGCACCGCACCATCAGCCCCGGGGTGTACCGGAAGATCATGCAGGCGATCGAGGAGGCACGATGAGCACCACCTACACCGCGACCGCGGCCCGCGATGGCCGCTGGTGGACGGTCACCGTGCCAGACATCGGCGTCACCCAGGCGCGCCGGCTCACGGAGGTCGAGACCATGGCCCGCGAGCTCGTGGCGGTCACGCTCGACGTGCCTCTCGACGAGGTCGGCGTCCACGTCGTCGTCGCGAGGGTCGGCGACGTGGATGTCGCCGCACGGCTCGCGGCCATCCGCGACGAGCGCGCCCAGGCTCAGCGGCTCGAGGCTGCGGCGCGCGCGCACGCTGCGGCGCTCGCGCGGGACCTCGTCGCCCAGGACGTGCCACTGCGCGACGTCGGGGCGGTGCTCGGAGTGTCGCACCAGCGGGCACACCAGCTCGTGCAGTCCTGACACACCGACGCCCGCCCGCTCGGGGGCGCTACCTACGGTTCCGGACATGAGTCCAGATCATCCGTGGCCGCCGGCTGCGCGAGATGACGCACGTCGTCGTCTGGCACCGCGCCCCCGTGCTTCTCGGCGCACCGACGGCGCGCGTGATCCTCATGCACCCCGCTCACCGACGCGGCCCGCAAGCGCTTCCGTGCGATGTCCGTCCTGGGGGCGACGTCCGGGCGGCGCTCCGGGGAGATGCGCGGTCTGACATGGGACCGCGTTGTCGAGATCGACGGCGGTGCCGGTGCTGCGCATCGACCGGCAGCTGACGCGCGAGACGGTCGCAGCAGGGCGGCCGGTGCTCGGGCCGGTGAGGACGCCGTCGAGCGACCGGCGCGTCGCGATCAGGACGGCGTGGGAGGTGTGGCGCGCGGCCGCGGCGATCGCGGGCGCGCCGGGCGGGGACGGGTGGCACGAGCTGCGGCACTTCCACGCGTCGCTGCTCGTCGCCGGCGGCGCGTCACCGGTGGCCGTCACGCATCGCCTCGAGCACAGGGACGCGAACGAGACGCTGCGGACCTACGCTCACCTGTGGCCTGACGACGACGAGCGGATGCGCGACGCGTCCGACGGGATCATCCGGATCCGCGACGACGGCGCCGACGAGCGCTGATCCCACGACCCCGACTCCGGAATCCGGGGGCTGTGTGGGGGCTACGCGCCTCAACATGTCGCAACATCACGCGACCCCTGCGACCCCCATGAAGGCCGTCGCGGGACTTCCACCGGGGTTCTCTTGCAGTTCACAGGCTCGAAGTGCGGATGAGCCAGCCGGTACGCCCGGTACCGACGGCGGCCCATATGGCAGATGTGTGCACGATGCGGCGGATGACCGTTCTTAGGGCTGACCTGCCAGGACGCTGTTGGGCGCTGACGGTGAGCGTTGGGCCGTGGTGGTGCTCTTGCGGACTGGCTGCGGACTACGTAACTCTTCCGCCGTGCCCGATGCCGACGACTCTCTGCCAGGCCGGACGCTCACACCTCGGCAGATCGCTGACGAGCTCCACGTGGCTGTGTCCACCGCAGTGCTCTACATCCGGCACGGCGTTGTCCCCGGCGGCTTCCAGGTGGTGCCGAATGGTCGATGGCTCGTGGATGAGTGCACGTACCGGCAGTGGCGCGCTGACCGCACGGTCCCCCTCGACCGCAACCGGATCGAGCCACGTTCGGCTCGTTCACGCGCCGCACAGTCGCGACGCCGGGCATAGTCAGCCGCGGACGACCTGATCGTCGCCGAGGTCGCCGACGAAGCGCTCCGCGAGGTCGAGCCAGCCGGACCACGGCACCCCTGTGTACGTCGGCATCAGGTCCTGCGCATCATCGAGTGTCCAAGCGCCCTTCAGATAGGGCTCGACGCCGACCTCGCCGTGTAGGTCCCACGCGGCGATCGTTGCCCCCTGGCGTCGTTCGCTTCGTCCGATGATCTCGAAGTAGATGTCGTTGCGCCGATCGGCGCGGACCTGCGGGAAGCGCCTTGAGTACAACCACGGTCGCCAGGCGTGCCCGAACGCGAACTCTATGGTCATCTTCGTGCGGGTGATGGCCGTCACGCCGAGGGCGAGGCAACCCACAGCAAGGCCTTGGCCGAGATTGGTGAGCTGGTTGACCCGCGTGCCGGGCTCGGGTGTCATGTCGGGCAACCTACCGGCGAACGTGCCCTCAGCGACGCACCCCCGTCCGTAGCACGCTCGTCCGCCTCGGTGCGTGCGATAGCGGCACTACTACGCATCGCTGCTGATCCGGCACGGGGAGTCCGTGAAGACGGTCCAAGCGCGGCTCGGGCACGCGTCGGCGGTCGAGACGCTGGACACCTACAGCCACCTGTGGCCGGACTCGGACGACCGGACCCGCGAGGCTGTGGACGCCGTGCTCGGCACTCCTGCGGACTCCTCGCGGACTGCGGATGGGTCGCCGTAGCAGAAGGCCGGGAAGTGGACTGTTCACATCGATGAGGGGCGGGAGCGGAATCGGCATGAGGGACGTCGGGCCGTTGCGTCTCCTCAGGTCAGCGGCTCATGTGCGGATGAGCCAGCCGGTACGCCGGGTTCTGTCCCCGTGCGCGGTTGCCCTCGCACGGGTGGCGACCATCCATCTACGACGTACGTTGCCGCACGCCTCCAGCGGCCTACCCGGGAGCTCGGGCGGGCAACCCTCGAACGCTCCCTGTCTGGCCTTGCTCCGGGTGGGGTTTGCCGAGCCGCACCGGTCACCCGGCACGCTGGTGGGCTCTTACCCCACCGTTTCACCCTTACCGCGCCGTCCCGGCGAGCCGGTCCGTCGTGGCGGTCTGTTCTCTGTGGCACTTTCCCGCGGGTCACCCCGGGTGGGTGTTACCCACCACCCTGCCCTACGGAGCCCGGACGTTCCTCGGCAGGACCCGAGGGTCCTGACGCGGCCGCCTGGCTGACTCATCCGCGCGGTCAGCCTACCCGCGTCACACGTCGACGCGGTACGGCAGGGTCAGCTCGTCACCGGCGACGCCGCGGATGCCCCAGTGCGTCGGCGGGCTCTCGATGACCACGACCTCCAGGTCGTCGGCGCCCAGGCCGAGCGCGGGCGCGACGTCGTCGAAGAACGCGGCGATCAGCGCGCGGACCGCGCCCGGGCTGCGGCCCGTGAAGCACACGACCTCGACGACGAGGTATGCCGGGCCGCGCGGCGCGACGAGGTCCTCGTCGTCGAGCAGCAGGAACCGGTGGAACCGCTTGTCGTCCGGCAGCCCCCACGCCGCGACCAGCGCGCCGTGCACGGCATCGGAGACCTCCTGGCGGCGTGCACCCCACACCGAGCGGCGCCCGTAGACCTTGACCTGCGCCACGTCACACCCCTGACGTCGTCGGACGGCGGAGCGCACACCGTACCCTCGTGCGGTGCTCGTGCTCCTGCCGCCCTCCGAGGGCAAGACGCCCGCGCCCGCCGCCGCTCCCCCGCTCGACCTGGCGTCGCTGTCGCACCCGGGCCTGACGCCGGTCCGCGAGAAGGTGCTCGACGCGCTCGTCGCCGTCAGCGCCCGCCCGGACGCGTGCGACGTGCTCGGCGTCTCGCGCGGACTCGCGGACGAGGTCGCGCGCAACGTCGTGCTGCGCTCGGCGCCCGCGGCGCGCGCCTCACGCGTCTACACCGGCGTGCTGTACGGCGCGGCCGGGCTCGACACGCTGACCCCGGCGGCGCGCACCCGGGCGGTCGCGAGCGTGCGCGTCGTGTCGGCGCTGTGGGGCGTGCTGACGGTCGACGACGTCGTCCCCGCCTACCGCCTGTCGATGGGCACGGACCTGCCCGGCATCGGCCCGCTCGCCGCCGCCTGGCGCGGGCCGCTCGGGGTCGAGCTCACGCAGCGCGCCGAGGACGAGCTGGTCGTCGACTGCCGGTCGGCCGCGTACCGCGCCGCGTGGACCCCACCGGCCGGCGCTCGCTGGGTCGACGTGCGGGTGCTGCGGGAGGTCGACGGACGCCGCTCGGTGGTCTCGCACCACGCCAAGCACACGCGCGGCGTGCTGACGCGCCACCTCGTGACCCGCCGCGGCCGCGAGCCGCGCGACGCCGACGAGCTGGCGCACGCCGCGAGCGCGCTGGTCGGCGACGCGCTGCACGCCGTGGAGCTGGGCCCCGAGCCGCGACGCGGGCCTCGCACGCTGTCGCTCGTCGTCGTCTGACGCGACCGGCGCCAACGGCCCGGCGTCATCAGCGGCCGGGCGTCACCAGCCCTCGCTGGGTGCGCCCGCCACCGCGATCTCGTCACGGCGGTCAGCGAACAGCCGCACGATGCTCACCGAGGCAGGCGCCACGCGCAGCTGGCTCCACGTCCCGGGGTGGGCGCCCATCGTCACACCGAGCGCCGCGCGGATCGCGACCGCGTGCGACACCACCACGACGGTCCGCGGCCCGCCCTCGCGCAGTCCGTCCAGTCCGCGGCGCAGCCGCACGCCGACGTCCGCGATGGACTCACCACCGGGCGGGCGCACGTGGCCGTCGGTGTGCCACGGCTCGAGCACCCCGGGCCAGCGCTCCTCGATCTGCTCGGCCGTCAGCCCCTGCCACTGCCCGAAGTCCGCCTCCTGGAAGGCCGCGTCGGTGCGCAGCGGCAGCCCCAGGCGCTCGGCGAGGATCGCGGCTGTCTCCTGCGTGCGGACCATCGGGGAGGCGACGATCTCGCTCGGGTACTCGATGTCGCCCCACAGGTCACGGCCGACGCGGTGGACGAGCGCCGCGGCAGCCGCCGCCTGCGTCCGCCCGAGGTCGTCGAGCGACGGCCCGGGTTCCGAGGAGCCCGAGTACCCGCGCGAGACCGTCATCGCGGTCTGGCCGTGCCGCACGAGCACGACCGTCGTCGGCTCGTCGTCGTCGAACCGGGGAGCGGTCCCCGACGGCCGCACGGCACGGAGCCGCGCGCCGCCCTGCCCCGCAGCCGACGTGCCGGAGCCCGCGGGGTCCGCCCGCGTGGGTGCGAGGGGCTCGGCGGGTGACCCGGACCCGCCCTCCGGTCCGGCGGGCGGGCTGGCAGGACGTCCGGGTGCGCTGGTCATCCGCACATTCTTCGCGGCTGCGGCCCGCCGGTCCAGCGCACCGCGCCGCCCCTCAGGAGTCGGTGAGGCGGACCAGGATGCGCCCGCACTCCTCGCACCGGACGACCGCGTCGGCCGGACGCGCGCGGATGGCCTCGAGGTCCTGACCGTTCAGGTCGAGGCGGCAGCCCTCGCACCGGTTGCCCCGCAGCGCGGCGGCGCCGCTGCCGCCGAGCTGGCCCCGCAGCCGCTCGTAGAGCGCGACGAGACCCGCGTCCAGGCCCTCGGCAGCACGTTCGCGCTCGGCGCGCACCCGCGCCGCCTCGGCGTCCAGCTCGGCGTACCCGGCGTCCCGCTCGGCGACGACCTTGTCGCGGTCCGCGACGAGGGCACCCTGCGCCTGCTCGAGGTCGCGCAGCACGGCCTCGTGCGCCTCGAGCCGCTCCATGACCTCGAGCTCGACGTCCTCGAGGTGCGCCTGCCGCGCCGCGAGGCTGGCGAGCTCGCTCGTGAGTGCCTGCGCGTCCTTGGCACCGACCTGCCCGCCGTCGAGCCGCTGCTGGTTGCGGGCGGCGCGGCTGCGCACCTGGTCGACGTCGGTCTCCGCCTTCGCCACCTCGATGCGCAGGTCGGACGCCGCGGTCCGGGACGTCACCAGCGCGGAGTCCAGGTCCGCGAGCTGCGAGTCGAGCTCGACGAGCCGCGCGAGGGCCGGGAGCGAGCGCCGCTTGTGCGCGAGCTGCGCGAGGCGGGTGTCCAGCTCCTGGACGTCGAGGAGTCGGCGCTGGTCGGCTGCGGGAGCGGTCGTCACGTGGTTCCTTCCGGCGGGGACGTCTGCGGCACATGACCCGTCCACGGGTCGGTGCGCCGCGTGCTGACGCGGGTCTCCACCGTAGTGCCCGTGGCCGCCAGATCGGCCCGCAGCGCGTCGGCGGCGCGCGGCAGCCACAACCACTCCGAGGCGGAGTGCGCGACGTCGACCAGTGCGGGACGCGGTGGTCCGTCGCCCGCCTCGAACGCGGCGCGCTCCTGCTGCTCCGAGGCCGGGTGGTGCCGCAGGTCGGCGGTGACGTACACGTCGACGTCCGCGGCGCGCACGGCGTCGAACAGCGAGTCCCCCGAGCCGCCGAGCACCGCGACGCGCCGCACCGGCATGTCGGGGTCGCCGGCGTACCGCACGCCCTGCGCGGAGGCCGGCACCGCGGCGGCCACCGCCGCGGCGAAGTCGCGCAGCGGCATGGGGGCGCGCAGCGCGCCGACACGACCCAGCCCGGTCTCCCCGGGCAGCGCGGCGAGCTCCAGCACGTCGAACGCCGGCTCCTCGTACGGGTGGGCCGCCCTCATCGCGGCGACGACACGCGCTCGCAGGCCACGCGGCGCGACCATCTCGACACGCGCCTCGGCGACGTTCTCGCGGCTCCCCACGGACCCGACCGCGGGAGACGCGCCGGGCAGCGGCGTGAACGTGCCCTGCCCGGTGGTCGTCCACGCGCACCGTGCGTAGTCGCCGACCTCACCGGCGCCGGCAGCCGCGAGCGCGTCGACCAGGGCGTCCGCGCCCGTGACCGGCACCATGACGACGTGCTTGTCGAGCGCGGGCGCGTCGGCCGCGACGAGCGGCTCCGTGCCGACCAGGCCCACGGCGTCGGCCAGCGCCTCGGCCACGCCACCGCGCGCCGCGTCCGCGTTGGTGTGGGCCGTGTACAGCCCGCAGCCCGCCCGCACGAGCCGGTGGAGCAGCGCGCCCTTGTACGTCGTCGCGGCCACCGAGTGCACGGGCCGCAGCAGCAGCGGGTGGTGCGTGACCAGGAGGTCCGCGTCCCAGGTGATCGCCTCGTCGACGACCGTCGCCACCGGGTCGACGGCGAACAGGACGCGCCGCACCGGCGCCGCCGGGTCGCCCGCGGCCAGGCCGACGCGGTCCCAGGACTCCGCGGTCCGCGGCGGGTAGCGGCCGTCGAGCGCCGCGACGACGTCGGCGAGGGTCGCGGTCACGGCAGGACCAGCGCCTTCGTGCACGTGCGCTCGTCCATGGCGCGGTACGCGTCGGCGATGTCGCCGAGCGCGAAGGTCGCGTCGAACACCAGGCCCGGCTCGATGGTCCCGGCCCAGACGTCCGGCAGCAGGCCCTCGATGTAGCCGCGCACGGGTGCGACCCCGCCGACCACGCCCTTGTTGGCGGAGAACATCGTCTGCACGGGCAGCTCCGGACCTCCCGCGGGGACGCCGACGAACCCGACGCGCCCACCGGGCCGCACGGTGGCCAGCGCCTGGGCCATGGACTCCTTGGTGCCCACGCACTCCAGCACCCCGTCGGGCCCGACGCCGTCGAGCAGGTCCACGACGGCCGCCGCACCCTCGTCACCGCGCTCCGCGACGACGTCCGTCGCACCGAACCGGCGCGCGAGCGCCTGCCGTGCCGGGTTGCGGGAGAACGCGACGATCCGCTCGGCCCCGAGCCGGCGCGCCGCGATGATGCCGCACAGGCCCACGGCGCCGTCACCGACCACCGCCACGCTCGAGCCGGCGTGGACACCGGCGGACAGCGCCGCGTGGTGACCCGTGCCGAGCACGTCGGTCAGCGTCAGGACGTGCGGCAGGAGTGCGTCGTCGGGGTGCTCGGGCGTCACGACGAGCGTCCCGTCGGCCAGCGGCACACGCACGTACTCGCCCTGGGCGCCGTCCGACGCGATGCCCTCGTGGTCCGGCGACCCCCACCAGGCGACCTGCTCGCAAGACGTGTGGACGCCGTTGCGGCAGTGCGCGCACGTGCCGTCGGCGATCGAGAACGGCGCGACGACGAAGTCGCCGACCTTCACCCGACGCACGCCCGAGCCGACCTCCTCGACCACGCCCACGAACTCGTGGCCGATGCGCTGCGGCTGCTTCGGGGGACGCACCCCCCGGTAGCCCCACAGGTCGGAGCCGCACACGCAGGTCGCGACGACCCGCACGACGGCGTCCGTGGGGCGGTGGATCACGGGGTCCGGCACCTGCTCGACGCGCACGTCGCGGGGGCCGTGGATGACGGTGGCTCGCACACCCCGAAGCCTACGCACGAGCGCCGCTACGAGCGTCTGCCGCGGCGTGCCCCGCACGTGCGGCAAGGGCCGGGCGCGCCGGTAGGCTGACCGACCGCAGGGGCCTGTAGCTCAGTTGGTCAGAGCGCCGCGCTTACACCGCGGAGGTCGCCGGTTCGAGACCGGCCGGGCCCACCCCTCGATCACGCCGGCAGCGCCGCGAGCGCCTCGCGGTACGCGGACAGGGGGCGCGCCTGCCCGCGGGGGTTCACCACGCTCCAGCGCACGACCCCGTCGGCGTCGAGGAGGAACGAGCCGCGCAGGGCGTGTCCCGTGGTCTCGTCGAACACGCCGAAGGCACGCGCTGCGGCGCCGTGCGGCCAGAAGTCCGACAGCAGGTCGAACGTGTAGCCCTCCTGCTCCGACCACGCACGCAGCGTGAACATGGGGTCGCACGACACGGCCAGCAGCCGCACCCCCGCCTCGTCGAAGGCCGCGACGTTGTCGCGCAGCTCGCACAGCTCACCGGTGCAGATGCCGGAGAAGGCGAACGGGAAGAACACGACGGCGACCGGTGTCCCCCGCAGCTGCGAGAGCTCCACCGGTGTGCCGTGCGTGTCCGGCAGCGTCAGCTCCGGCGCGCGCGTCCCGAGGAGTGGGACGCCCGCGGCGGTCACTTGCCGCGGCCGCGCGTGGAGAGCCGCGTCGCGGACCAGTCCGGGCCGATGGCGAAGGTCGACATCGCGTGGAGGCCCGACGTGGTCGCCGCCTCCTCGATGTCGGAGTGCGACACGTGGCCGGCACGGCCTGCCTTGGGCGAGAACACCCAGATCGGCCCGCTGTCCTCGAGCACGCTCGTCGCGTCGACGAGGGCGTCCGTCAGGTCCCCGTCGTCCTCCCGGAACCAGATGATGGCACCGTCGGTGACGTCGTCGTAGTCCTCGTCGACGAGCTCCGTCCCCGTCACGGCCTCGATACGCGTACGGACGTCGGCATCGACGTCGTCGTCGTAGTTCAGCTCCTGGATGACCTGCCCGGCCGTGAAGCCGAGGCGGGTGACCGCCTGCGTCGCGGAGTCGTCCGCGGTGGATGACACGTGGCCCGTTCCCTTCTCCCCCGGTGCGCCGCACTGTCCGCAGACCCACCTGTCGATGTCGGCACACGTTAGCCCACCGCAGGCAGGGGGGCGCTGGCAAGAGGGCGATCAGTGCGCGTGTCATGGACGTCACGCCACTCGAGCGGCACCACGGTGTGACTTTCGGGGCCGGACGGACCGAGAATGGTCCGACGGCCCGCAACCGCACCCGCGCCACCGCGCAGGTCGCCGGCGGCAGGCAATGCAGCGGGCTGTGGTGCCACCAGGCACCGGGCGCGCACGAGACGCAGAAGGAGCACCGGTGGCTTCCATCGACGAGACGGGTCCGCTCATCGGCGGCCTGCTCAGCCAGGTCCCCGACATCGACCCGGAGGAGACCGGTGAGTGGGTCGAGTCGCTCGACGGGCTGATCGACGACAAGGGCGGCCCGCGCGCGCGGTACGTGCTCATGAACCTCCTGCGGCGCGCGCGCGAGCGCAACGTCGCGATCCCCGCGTCGCTCAACACGCCCTACGTCAACACCATCGCGGTCCACAACGAGCCGTACTTCCCCGGTGACGAGGTCATGGAGCGCCGCTACCGCTCCTGGATCCGCTGGAACGCGGCCGTCATGGTGACGCGCGCGCAGCGTCCTGGGGTGGCCGTCGGCGGGCACATCTCGTCCTACGCGTCGGTGGCGACGCTGACCGAGGTCGGTCTCAACCACTTCTTCCGCGGCAAGGACCACCCGGGCGGTGGCGACCAGGTCTACTTCCAGGGCCACGCGTCCCCCGGCGTCTACGCCCGTGCGTTCCTCGAGGGTCGCCTCTCGGAGCACCAGCTCGACGGGTTCCGTCAGGAGCTCTCGCACCCGGGCGGCGGGCTGCCGTCGTACCCGCACCCGCGTCTGGCGCCCGAGCTGTGGGAGTTCCCCACGGTGTCGATGGGCCTGGGCCCGGCGTCGGCGATCTACCAGGCGTGGACCAACAAGTACCTGCACAACCGCGGGATCAAGGACACCTCCCAGCAGGACGTCTGGGCGTACCTGGGCGACGGCGAGATGGACGAGCCGGAGTCCCGCGGGATGCTCCAGCACGCAGCGCAGCAGGGTCTGGACAACCTGACGTTCGTCGTCAACTGCAACCTGCAGCGGCTCGACGGCCCGGTCCGCGGCAACGGCAAGATCATCCAGGAGCTCGAGGCACAGTTCCGCGGTGCCGGCTGGAACGTCATCAAGGTGATCTGGGGCCGCGAGTGGGACGTGCTGCTCAACGCCGACAAGGACCGCGCGCTGGTCCACCTGATGAACACGACGCCCGACGGCGACTTCCAGACGTACCGGGCGGAGAACGGCGCGTTCATCCGCGAGCACTTCTTCGGCCGTGACCCCCGCACCAAGCAGCTCGTCGAGAAGATGACGGACGACGAGATCTGGGCGCTCAAGCGCGGCGGGCACGACTACCGCAAGCTCTACGCGGCCTACAAGGCGGCCCGCGAGCACACCGGGCAGCCGACCGTGATCCTCGCGCACACGATCAAGGGCTACGGGCTCGGCTCGGGCTTCGCCGGGCGCAACGCGACGCACCAGATGAAGAAGCTGAAGCTCGACCAGCTCAAGACGCTGCGCGACTCGCTGCACATCCCGATCACCGACGAGCAGCTCGAGGCCGACCCGTACCTCCCGCCGTACTACAACCCGGGCCCGGACGACGAGGCGATCCGCTACATGCTGGAGCGCCGCCGTCAGCTCGGCGGGTTCGTCCCCGAGCGGCGCACCGAGCACACCAAGCTCACGCTGCCGGGCGACAAGGTGTACTCGGGCCTGGCCAAGGGCTCGGGCACGCAGGAGGTCGCCACGACCATGGCGCTCGTGCGCCTGTTCAAGGACCTCGTGAAGGACAAGGAGTTCGGCCACCGCCTGGTGCCGATCATCCCGGACGAGGCCCGCACCTTCGGCCTGGACTCCATCTTCCCGAGCGCGAAGATCTTCAACACCAACGGCCAGAACTACATGGCCGTGGACCGCGAGCTCATGCTCTCGTACAAGGAGTCCGAGTCCGGTCAGATCATGCACACCGGGATCAACGAGGCCGGTTCCGCATCGGCGTTCCAGGCCGTCGGCACGTCGTACGCGACGCACGGCGAGCCGCTGATCCCGTTCTACTTCTACTACTCGATGTTCGGGTTCCAGCGCACGGGCGACCAGTTCTGGGCGGCCGGTGACCAGATGGCCCGCGGCTTCCTCATCGGTGCCACCGCCGGCCGCACGACGCTGACGGGCGAGGGCCTGCAGCACGCCGACGGCCACTCGCCGCTGCTCGCGGGGACCATGTCGCACGTCGTGCACTACGACCCCGCGTACGGGTACGAGATCCGGCACATCGTCCGCGACGGCATCGAGCGCATGTACGGCGAGACGGCGGACGGCCGGGACAAGGACGTCATCTACTACCTGACGGTCTACAACGAGCCGATGGTCCAGCCGGCCGAGCCGGAGGGCGTCGACGTCGAGGGGATCCTGCGGGGCATCCACCTCATCGCGCCGGCCGAGGGCGACGGGCCGCGCGCCCAGATCCTCGCGTCCGGTGTCGCGGTGCCGTGGGCGCTCGAGGCGCAGCACCTGCTCGCCGAGGACTGGGGCGTGCGCGCCGCGGTGTGGTCGGTGACGAGCTGGAACGAGCTGCGCCGGGACGCGCTCGCGGCCGAGCAGGCGGCGTTCCTGCACCCGGGCGACGAGATCCGCACGCCGTACCTCACGCAGAAGCTGCAGGGCGCGGAGGGTCCGTTCGTCGCGACGACGGACTACGACCACCTCGTCCCGGACCAGGTCCGCGCCTGGATCCCCGGTCGGTACGCCACGCTCGGCGCCGACGGGTTCGGGTTCTCGGACACGCGCGCGGCGGCACGTCGGCACTTCAAGATCGACGGACCCTCGACGGTCGTGCGGGTGCTCCAGCAGCTGGTGCTGGAGGGCAAGCTCGACCCGTCGCTCCCGGCGCAGGCGATCGAGCGCTACCGGCTCCACGACGTCACGGCGGGCACGTCCGGCAACACGGGCGGCGACTCCTGACCTCCCGCTGACACGAGGACGCCCCCGGCCGTACGGCCGGGGGCGTCCTGCGTCCTGCATGCGGACGCCACTGTCGGGTGCGGCTCGCTGGGCGAGACGCCGGAGGTCAGGTCCCGGGGATCGCCTGCTGCGCCTGGGCGATCTCGATCCGGAGCTCGTCCTTCAGCCCTGCGATCGCACGCTGGTCGGGGTACAGGTCGAGCGACGCCAGGTGCTGCTTGGCCTCGAGCGGCCGCTCAGCGGCGATCGCCGCCCGGACCAGCTCGCGCGCCACCTCAGGGACGTGCTCACGCGGCCGCCAGTGCCCGACGCCCAGGTTGAGGGCCTCGACAGGCTGGCCCGCCTCGCACAGCAGCGCGATGCCCTGCACGAGCGCCTGACCCGAGGGGTCGCGCTCGGCAGCCGTCGTCAGGCGGCGGATGGTGCCCTCGTGGTCGTCGCGCACCGACAGCCGCGCCACCTCGATGAGCGGGTACCACGCGCGCGGGTTGCCGGCGAGCTCCTCGCCCAACGACCACACGGCCAGGTCGGCGGCGTGCTGGCGCTCGTGCTCGACGTTCGGTGCCGTCAGCGGGTCCTCCTCCGCGACGGACTCGGCAGCACGCCGACGGACGATCTCGGCGAGCGCCAGGAACGCGCGCTCGTTGTTGGGGTCGTCGCTCAGCATCGAGCGCAACGCGTCCTCGTGGAGCGTGTCCCCGCGCCGCGAGGCCGTCGTCGGGCGGCGCGCCCCGACCTTGGAGGCCGAGGAGGGTCTCCGCATGAGCTGGCGCAGGCGGGGCAGAAGAGCCATGTCGCGACCTTATCCGTTCCGTTGCGTGCGCACCCGTCCGACCGCCCGTGGACGGTGGGCGCCGCGCCCCTGAGGTTTGTGGGCTTCCCACAACATGGCCCTATGCTCGCGGGATGGCGACGTCTTCGAGGCCGCCGGCGGCGCGTTCGCCCCGCCGCAGCCAGCCGCCCCCGACCGCCCTCGCCGGTGCGTCGGCGGGGCCGAGCGACCAGAGCGAGACGCAACGCCGGGTCCGCGACGGTACAGGGCTGCTCGCCGCAGCCGCGATGCGTCGGCTCGACGACGACCTCGAGTGGTACCGCGCGCTGCCGGCCGAGGACCGTTCCTGGGTGAACCTCGTCGCGCAGGCCGGCATCACGGCGTTCGTCACCTGGTACGCCGACCCGTCGCGGCCGCCGCACGGCGTCGGTGAGATCTTCGCCGCGGCACCCCCCGAGCTGACCCGGTCGATCTCGTTGCAGCACACGCTGCAGCTCGTCCGCGTCGTCGTCGACGTGGTCGAGACCCACTCGGACCGGTTGGCCGCACCGGGTGCCGAGCGCGAGCTGCGCGAGGCGGTCCTGCGGTACTCGCGCGAGGTGGCGTTCTCGGCAGCCGAGGTCTACGCACGGGCGGCCGAGGTGCGCGGTGCCTGGGACGCGCGCCTCGAGGCGTTCGTGGTGGACGCCCTCGTGCGTGGTGACGTCGACGACGCGCTGCGCTCGCGCGTGGCGGCGCTCGGCTGGAGCGGACGCGGCTCGACGCTGGTGGTCGTGGGAACGGCCGGGGCGCACCTGGACGAGGTGCGGGCGGCGGACCTGCGCCGGGCCACCCGACGCGCCGCTGACGACGCGCTCGTCGGCATCCTCGGCGACCGCCTCGTGGTCTTCCTCGGCGGTGAGGGAGATCTGGGCGCAGCCGCCATGGCCCTGCTCCCGCGCTTCGGTCCCGGACCCGTCGTGGTCGGCCCCACCGCGGCCGGGCTGGCCGAGGCGACCAGGTCGGCGCGCGCCGCACTGGCCGGGCTGCTCGCCGCGCCCGCCTGGGCGCAGGCGCCCCGCCCCGTGCACGCCGACGACCTCCTGCCCGAGCGTGTCCTCGTCGGGGACACCACCGCACGTCGGGCGCTCGTGGAGCGCGCCTACGCGCCGCTCGCGGCGAGCCAGGGGTCGCTGCTCGACACGCTGTCGGCCTACCTCGGCGCGGGCAGGTCCCTGGAGGCCGCCGCCCGGACCCTGTACGTGCACCCCAACACCGTCCGGTACCGGCTGCGTCGGGTGTCCGACGTGACGGGGTGGGACCCCCTCGATGCCCGCGAGTCGTACGTCCTGCAGATCGCGCTGGCCGTGGGGCGGCTCGGCTCCGCGGACGACTGACCGGCCGGACCTCGGCGGGCGCGCTCCACGAGACGACGTTTGTGCGTGTCCGACAACCCTGGGTCGTGAGGTTGGTGCGAGCCGTGACCGGGCGTCGAGCCCCTCGGGCGGCATGGTTGTCGGGTGCTCGTCGTCGCCTGCCCCGGCCAGGGTGCCCAGTCCCCCGGCATGCTCGTCCCCTGGACCGAGGTGGACGGCTTCGCCGACGCGCTCCGGCACGCCGGTGACGTCGTCGGCACCGACCTGCTCGCCCACGGCACGACGTCGGACGCCGACACCATCCGGGACACCGCCGTCGCACAGCCGCTGCTGGTCGCGACCGCGCTCGCGAGCCTGCGCGCCGTCCTCGGCGCCCCGGCGGGTACCGACCTCGCCGACGTCGCCCCCGGCGCCCTGGACGTCGTGGCGGGCCACTCGGTCGGCGAGCTCGCCGCGGCCGCGGCAGCCGGGGTCCTGACGGACGACGAGGCACTGGCCCTCGTCGCCGTGCGCGGCGCCGCCATGGCGCGCGCCGCCGCCGCGACCCCGACGGGCATGAGCGCCGTCCTCGGCGGCGACCCGCAGGAGGTGCTGGCCCGGCTGGCGGCGCTCGACCTCGTGGCGGCCAACGTCAACGGCGGCGGCCAGGTGGTGGCGGCGGGGACGCTCGACGCCCTCGCGGCACTCACCGCCGACCCACCGACGCGGGCCCGCGTCGTGACCCTGCAGGTCGCAGGCGCGTTCCACACCCGTCACATGCAGCCGGCCGTCGACGAGCTCGCCGCAGCCGCCGCAGCAGTCGTTCCCCGTCGCCCCGTCGTCACGCTCCTCGGCAACGCCGACGGCGCGGTCGTCGAGGACGGCGCCGACGCGCTCGCGCGCATCGTCGCGCAGGTCGCCCGGCCCGTGCGCTGGGACCTGTGCCAGGCGACGCTCCGCGACCTGGGCGTGACAGCACTCCTCGAGGTGGCACCGGGCGGTGTCCTGACCGGCCTGGCCCGGCGTACGCTGCCGGGCGTCGAGACCCTCGCCCTGAAGTCCCCTGCCGACCTCGACGCCGCGCGCGACCTCGTCCGCCGGCACGCCGGTACCGCCCCCACACCCCAGGAGAGCACGTCGTGACCCGACCGACCCTGACGCAGGCCACGGGGCCCGCGCACACCCGCATCCTCGGCCTGGGGGGCGTGCGCGGCGAGCGTGTCGTGACCAACGACGACCTGGTGGGACCGATCGAGTCGTCCGACGAGTGGATCCGCCAGCGCACGGGCATCGTCACGCGCCGCCGCGCCGCCGAGGGCACCGACGTCCTCGACCTGGCGGAGGGCGCCGCCCGTGCCGCCCTCGAGGACGCGGGCCTGACCGGCGCCGACATCGACACGGTCATCCTGTCGACCGTCACCTACTTCCACCAGACACCCGCGGGGGCCGCGATCATCGCCGACCGGATCGGCGCGACGCCGGCCGCGGCCTTCGACATCTCCGCCGCGTGCGCCGGGTACTGCTACGGCATCGGGCAGGCGGACGCCCTGGTCCGGGCGGGCACGGCTCGTCACGTCCTGGTGATCGGCGCGGAGAAGATGAGCGAGTTCGTCGACCCGACGGACCGGTCCATCTCGTTCCTGCTCGGCGACGGTGCCGGTGCGGTCGTCATCGGGCCGTCGGACACCCCGGGCATCGGGCCGACGGTGTGGGGGTCGGACGGGGCGCAGGCCCAGGCGATCCGCCAGACGCACTCGTGGCTCGCGACGCGGGACGAGGGCGCCGGCTGGCCCACGCTGCGCCAGGAGGGCCAGTCGGTCTTCAAGTGGGCCGTGTGGCAGATGGCACCCGTCGCGCAGAAGGCCATGGACGCCGCGGGGGTCACGCCCGACGACATCGAGGCGTTCATCCCCCACCAGGCGAACATGCGGATCATCGACCAGATGATCAAGCAGCTGAAGCTGCCTGCGTCGGTCGTCGTCGGCCGCGACATCGCCGAGACCGGCAACACGTCCGCGGCCTCGATCCCCCTGGCCGCCGAGCGGCTGCGACGCGAGGGCCAGGTCGGCCCCGGCGCGCTGGCGCTCCAGATCGGCTTCGGCGCGGGCCTGGTGTACGCCGCCCAGGTCGTCGCGCTGCCCTGACCCGCCCCCGGCGGCCGGCGCGACGCGCGCCTGTACCGTTCAGCACGTCCCTGCACCACCCGACACGAGGAGACACCCGATGGCCCACAGCGAGCAGGAGATCCTGGCCGGCCTGGCCGAGATCGTCAGCGAGGAGACCGGTCTGCCGACCGACTCCGTCCTGCCCGAGAAGTCCTTCACCGACGACCTCGACATCGACTCCCTGTCGATGATGACGATCGTCACGCTCGCGGAGGAGAAGTTCGACGTCCGCATCCCCGACGACGAGGTCAAGAACCTCGCCACCGTCGGCGACGCCGTGAGCTTCATCGCCGGCGCCCAGGCCTGAGCCTGCGCGCTGCACCCCGTGTGCACCCGGGCGGTGCGCCGGCCCCACGGCCGAGCGCACCGCCCGCCTGAACCGAGGAGAACCCATGAGCACCGTCCCCGAGGTCGTCGTCACCGGACTGGGCGCCACCACGCCGCTCGGCGGTGACGTCCCCAGCACCTGGCAGGCAGCGCTCGCCGGCGAGTCCGGCGCACGCCCGTTCGACAACGACTGGGCCGAGCGGTACGAGATCGCCGTCAACTTCGGTGCGACGCTCAAGGTCCCCGCCGACCAGGTCCTCCCCCGTCCCGAGCTCAAGCGCATGGACCCCTCGGCGCAGTACGCGATCATCGCCACGCGCGAGGCGTGGGCCGACGCGGGCTCCCCCGAGGTCGACGGCGACCGGCTGGGCGCCGTGGTGTCGTCCGGCATCGGCGGCATCTGGACGACCCTCGACGGGTGGGACACCCTGCGTGAGAAGGGCGGCCGGCGCGTGCTGCCCATGACCGTGCCGATGCTCATGCCGAACTCGCCCGTCGCCTACGTCTCGCTCGAGCTGGGCGCACGGGCCGGTGCCCACGCCCTGGTCTCGGCGTGCGCGTCCGGTGCCGAGGCCATCGCCTACGGCGTCGAGATGATCCGCAACGGGCGCGCGGACGTCGTCGTCGCCGGCGGGACCGAGGCCACGATCCACCCGATGCCGATCGCCGCGTTCGCGGCGTCCCGCACGCTGTCGACCCGTAACGACGACCCTGCCGGCGCCTCGCGCCCCTACGACGTCGACCGCGACGGGTTCGTGATCGGCGAGGGCGCGGGCATCGTGGTCCTGGAGTCCGCCGCGCACGCGGCGGCCCGTGGGGCTCGGGTGTACGGCCGGATCGCCGGCCTGGGGCTGTCCGCCGACGGCTACCACCTCACATCCCCCGAGCCGTCGGGCGACGGCCAGATCCGGGCGATGCGCGCCGCGATCGCCGACTCGGGCGTCGCGACGACCGACGTCGTGCACGTGAACGCGCACGCGACGTCCACCGTGGTCGGCGACCTCATCGAGGCGCGCTCGATCCGGGCGGTCCTGGGTGACGACGCGGATCACGCCGTGCTCTCGGCGACCAAGTCGATGACCGGTCACCTGCTCGGCGGGGCGGGCGCGCTGGAGACCATCTTCAGCGTCCTCGCGCTGCACGAGCGCACGGCGCCGCCGACGATCAACGTCGCCAAGCCCGACCCGGAGCTGGTCCTCGACCTGGTGCGGGACGAGCCGCGGGCACTGCGCGCGGGCCCCGTGGCGGCGATCAACAACTCCTTCGGGTTCGGCGGCCACAACGTCGCGCTCGTGGTGACCTCCGCCTGACAGGAGCCGTCGTCAGGGCGGTCGCCGTCCTGCTGGGGTTCTGGTCCTGCTCGCGTGCGGCGCGTCCGCGACCGTGGCGCTCCTCGACGAGGTGCCCACGCTGCTGCGCGGGTCGTCACCCGACGGTCCGCACCGGGTCGCCGCCGCGTCGCGCGAACACCTCACCCGGCAGCGCGAGCGCGACGCGCGCGCGGGAGTCGGCGTGCAGCTGCACGTACGTGTGCTCGGCGACTCCCTGCAGGACGTCGGCGTCGGCCAGGAAGAGTGCGGTCGCCAACCCGTCCGCGACCATCGCCCGCTCGCCGAGGACCCACGTGGCGACGACCCCGCGGGCGGGTGCACCGGTGCGGGCGTCGAGGACGTGGTGCAGGCCGTCGCCCCAGGTTCGCCGGTCGACCGCGGAGGCGCACAGCGCCGCGTCGCGCAGCTCGACGACCCCCAGGACACGTCCCGGGTCGCCCGGCAGCTGCAGCCCGACGCGCACCGCGTCCGGGCCACGGTGGAGCATGTCGCCGCCGGCATCCACGAGGTACTCCCCCACGCCGCACGCGCGCAGCTCCGCCGCGACCAGGTCGACGAGCTGACCCTTGCCGGCCGCTCCGACGTCCAGGAGCACCGGGAGCGTCGCGGTGACCGTGAGCGCCTGCCCGTCGCGCACCCGGCGCGTGAGCACGTCGCGCGTGCGGACGCCGCGGCCCACGGCCAGCGGGGTGCCGGCGGGACGCAGGCGGTACGTCGCGTCGTAGCCGAGCCGCTCGAGGCTGCGTCCGACGAGCGGGGTCACGGCGCCGCAGGTGCGCTCCTCCAGGACGTCGTACAGGTCGAGGAGCTCCGCCGCGTGGCCCGGGAGGTCGTGCGTACCGCCCTCCTGGGCCATCCGGGACACGACGGAGTCCGCACGGAACCGCGACCACACGCGGTCGTACGCGTCGATGACCGCGTGGACCCGGCCGAGCGTCGAGTGCGCGAGCGGCGCCGGGGTGTCGATGCTCCAGAGGGTCCCGATCGCCTCGAACCTGGTCTCAGCGCGTGGCACCGGCCGTGACCCCGCCCGGCTCGACGTGGGCGGCGGCGCGGTCGCGCCTGCTGCCCGGCACCCGCCGCCGTGCGCGGGCGCGCACCGCCGGAACCGCCGCGGCGGGTGCGGCCGGTACGGCTACCCCGGCGGGCGACCGGTGCGCCGGACGCCGGCCGTACCCCGTGAAGTTGTCGGTGCGCACGTGACGCACCCCTGCCTCGCGCAGCACCGCGCGCGCCCGCCGCACGAGGTCCGGCGACCCCGAGACGTACGCCGCCCGCCGCGGCAGGTCCGGCATCGCCGACGCCAGGGCCGACACCGTCAGCCGGGTGCCCCGGTGCCACGTCCAGCGAGGCGGGAGCGCGGGCACGGGCTCCGGCGAGACGATCACGACGCGCGCCCGCGTGCGTGCCAGGCGCCGCAGGTACGGCGGAGGCATCCCCGTGGGGCACACGAGGACGAGGACCATGTCCCGTGGTCCCGCGTGCTCGATCTGGGAGATGAAGGGCGTGACACCGATCCCGCCGGCGATCATGAGAACGGGACGCGTCGGGTCGTCCGGCAGCAGGAAGTCGCCGCCGACCGCGGTCGCGCGCACCGTGGAGCCGACCGGGGCCGCCATGAGCGCGCGCTTGAAGCCCGAGGGGCGGTCCCGCACGCTGAACGCGACGGAGACCGCGTCCCGCCCTGCGGGGACCAAGGAGAACACGCGGCGCCGCCCTCGCCCGTCGGGGCGCATCCGCACCACGTCGATCTCGGCCCACTGCCCGGGTTGCCAGCGCAGGGCGCGGGCAGGGCGCAGCAGCACCTCGTGGGCGCCGGGGCCGGGTGAGCCGTGGCCCACGACCACGAGGCGCAGCGCCCGCGGCGCCGCGACGAGGGCCGTGACCAGGTTGCCGGTGACGATCGCGAGCTCGGGTGACGTCGAGAGCGGCCCGACGGCGAACGGGACTCCGGCGAGCGCCCCCACGAGCACGGCGACCGCGAGCCGCGCGCGTCGCCGCGGGGCCTGCGTGAGCGGCTCGACGACCATGAACGCGGCGACGACGAGCACGGGGTGCGAGCCGGCCACCGACGCGAGTGCGTCGAGCGGATCCTGCCCGGACAGCACGAGCCGGGGCACGGTCACGGCCAGGTACGCCGACCCGTACGCGACGGCCACCGTGCCCGTGCCCGTCCGGCGCAGCACGGCCAGGCCGGCCACGAGGACGACGGGCGCGAGCAACGGCGTCGCGACCCACCACACAGGGGCAGCGGTGCCGAGCACGGGCGCCACCACGAGCCCCGCGACCAGCGCGCCGGCCGCGGCGGGGTTGAGCAGGTGGCGGCCACGCCACCGGACGAGGACCTTGGAGAGCCCCGCGGCGGCCCCGACGAGCCCGGCGCCCACCAGGGACTCCACCGTGAGCGCGGGCCAGAGCAGCAGCGCCAGGAGCAGGCCCGTGATCAGCGACGACTCGACGTGCGCCCGCACACCGCTGACGAGCGCACCGACCAGGCTCGTCAGGAGCGTGCCTGCCGACGCCGCGCCGACGGTGGCGGCGAGCGCGACGGGGTCCACGTCGAGCATGCCGAGGTGCCCGAGCCCGGCTGCTGCCCCGTGCACCGTCAGCAGCGCCAACGTCGCCGTCCGGTACGCGCCGAGCCCTCCCGCCAGGCCGTCGAACCGGCCCATCAGGGCGCCACCGTCGGGTCCGGCGCGCACCCCTCCGACGCACCGGACCTCTCACTCGTCGGCGGCATCGCGCACCACCTGGTCGAGCGCCGCCATGAAGCCGGCACCTGTCGAGGACGATCCCGCGAGCCGGTCCACGGTGACCTCGTCCAGCGGACGACCCACCACGGACTCCACCACCGCGGACGCGAACCGCTCCTGGAACCGCAGGGACGTCGTGTTCGTCGCCGCCGGGTCGACCCGCACACCCGTCACCACGCCGCGCGCGAGGACGACGGTCACGTCGATCTGCTGCGGCCCTCCGGGCGTCTCGTAGCTGCCGCTCCCGCTGTACGTGCCGTTCGCGGTCGGCAGGGCACGGGTGTCGTGACCGTCGGGCCGCGTCACGGCGCCGGTGTCGGCCGGTGTCGGGACGGCGCACCCGGTCAGTGCGAGACCTGCGCCCAGGCCGGCGGTGGCCCGCAGGGCCCCGGGCAGCAGCCGAGGTCGTGCTGGCATCGGCGTCCTCCGCGTGTGACAGACGTGCCGCGCTCGCGGTCCGTCTCCCCCCGGATGGCTGTCGACGCACCCCGCAGGCCGGCGGTGCGTGGGTGGGACGCTAGCGGACCGGCGCTCGGACGCCGTATCCGCATCCGACGTGCGAAAGGTTTCACAACGCCGTCGGGGCGGCCGATCCACCCGAACGGTGGGCCAGCCGCCCCGACGACCAGGACGTCAGCCGACGCGGTGCAGCCAGCGCACGGGGGCACCCGCACCCGCGTACCGGAACGGCTCGAGCTCGTCGTCCCACGCCTGGCCGAGCGCCAGGTCCAGCTCGCTGCGCAGACGGTCGGGGTCGGCCGCGTGCTCGAGAGCCGCACGGATGCGGTCCTCGGGGATCACGACGTTGCCGTGCACGTCCGTCGCGGCGTGGAAGATGCCGAGCTCGGGTGTGTGGCTCCAGCGCGACCCGTCGACGCCGGCGCTCGGCTCCTCGGTCACCTCGTACCGCAGGTGCGCCCAGCCACGCAGGGCCGACGCGAGCCGCGCCCCCGTCCCCGGCGCGGCCTGCCAGGAGAGCTCGGCACGGTAGAACGTCGGGCCGGCGGGCTGGGGCGTCCAGTCCAGGCTGACGCGCGCGCCCAGCGCGTTGCCTGCCGCCCACTCGACGTGGGGGCACAGCGCGCGCGGCGCGGAGTGCACGAAAAGTACACCGCGGGTGATGGCACCGGCCATGTCGTCCTCCCGGAAGGGCTCGAGGGTCGCCTTCCCCAACGACCTCGCCCCGGACAGGGAACGTCACCAGCACAGATGCAGCGCACGCGGCGTGCAGGGCTCAGGATGCCCCATCCATCCCCGCAGGTCCAGCGGACTCGCGGCGCAGTGCTAGAGCTGCTCGCGGATCGCCCGCATGGCCTTCTTGCGCACCGAGCGCTCGAGCCTGTCGAGGTAGAGCATCCCGTCGAGGTGGTCGACCTCGTGCTGCAGGCACCGCGCCATGAGTTCGGTGCCCTCGACCACGACCTCGCGGCCGTCCAGGTCGGTGCCGACCACCCGCGCGTACCAGGCGCGGTGGGTCGGGAACCAGAGCCCGGGCACCGAGAGGCACCCCTCGTCGCCGTCCTGGTACTCGTCCTCGGACAGCTCGACGACGACCGGGTTCAGCACGTAGCCGATCTCGTCGTCGATGTTCCAGGAGAACGCGCGCAGGTTCACGCCGATCTGGTTCGCGGCGAGGCCGGCGCGCCCGTCCATGTCCACGGTCTCGAGGAGGTCCTCGACCAAGGACCGGACACGGTCGTCGATCGTGGTGATGGGGTCGCAGGGGGTGCGCAGGACGGGGTCGCCGACGATGCGGATCTCACGCAGGGCCATGCCTTGATCCTTTCACGTCCGACACGGCAGGCGAGCCGCGCCCGTCGGCCGTCCGCGGTGCGCGACGACTCCGGGACACGGCTCGAGGAGGCAGCACGACGCCGGTGGTGAACAGGTCACCACCGGCGTCGGCGTCGTGGATGCGTCGTCGTTGACGGCGCGGAGATCACTCCGCCGCGCGCTGCTGCGGGACGCCGGTGAGGAGCTGACGGACCTCAGCCTCGTGGAACCGGCGGTGGCCGCCCAGGGTGCGGACGGCGGAGAGCTTGCCCGCCTGCGCCCAGCGCGTCACGGTCTTCGGGTCGACGCGGAACAGGACCGCGACCTCACCGGGCGTGAGCAGCGCACCCTGCGTGAGGGGCGACTCGTTGAGGGGGGTGTGAACAGCCATGGCTGGTACTCCTTCGTCGTTCGGTAGCTCGGCTGACCCTGAAGGCCCCGTGGCTTTGCGTCCCCACCTTGCGGCGGGTTTGCCGTTTGTCGCTGACAGGCTCGACTATGCACCAACCTGGACAAGTGTGCAAGAACCTCCGCGATGCCAGATCTGTCCGGAGCGGGTGAAAAGTCACAGCCTGCCGAACCGGGACCTCACACCGCAGTACACCCCAAAAGCTACGAGGCCGAGCGCGACGAGCAGGAGCAGCACGGGGCCGGCCGGGGCGTCCCGCAGCGCCTGCAGCGCGCCGTCCAGACCGCTGGCCTCCTGCGGGTTCGCCGTCGCGGCCGCGATCACGAACAGCACCCCGACGACCACGAGGGCGACACCCTTGGCGGCGTACCCCACGACGCCGGCGTTCCGCGCCACCCGGCCCGCGGTCCCGCTCGGCAGCCGGTGCAGGTCCTGCAGGAACTTCTTCGTCAGGCCCTTGTGGACGTGGTAGACGCCGACGACCACGACCCCGACGCCCACCGCACCCACGAGCAGCCGCCCGCCCGTCGACTGCATGAGCCGCGCCGTGGCGCTCTCGGTCTGGCCACCGCTCGACGCACCCTGCAGCACCGAGTAGGCCGTCGCCGCGAGCGCCAGGTACACGACGGCCTTGGCTCCGGACTTGACGCGGTCCGACGTCTCACCGGCAGCACCGCTGAGCGCAGCAGCCGCCTGCCACGCCGCGAGCGCGACGAACGCCACGACGCTGAACCAGAGCACCACCGCGCCGAAGGGTGACGCGGCGATCGTCGTGAACGCCCCCGACTCGTCCGCACTGCCTCCGGAGGACCCGAGCGCGAGCTGCGCCGCGAGGACGCCGATCAGCACGTGGAGCAGACCGCTGGCGGCGTAGCCCGCCCGTGCGCCCAGCTCCCAAGCACCCTGCGGGGACCTCGTCGCGACCGTGGCCATGACACCTCCTCGACGCGGGCTCCCCCCACTGTCCGACGACCGTCGGTGCCCGCAGCGATCGTGGCAGCGGTCGGCCCGTTCGGCATCCGGAGAGGCGACGGGTGCGTCCGACGTGCCGGTAACCTGCACGAGATCAGGGGCCAGTAGCTCAGTCGGTCAGAGCAGCGGACTCATAATCCGTCGGTCGTGGGTTCAAGCCCCACCTGGCCCACCGCGTCGGGGCCGTGCCGACCGTCCGGGCGGGCATCATGCCTGGTCCGGGGTGCGAGCAGCACAGCCGGCCCCTACTGTCACGCCATGCTCGCCGAACCCGCACGCCGCAGGGCCGTGCTGCGTGCTGCCGCGCTCGGTGCAGCCGTCACGGTGCCCGTCGTCGCGCTCGCCGTGGTGGTGCGCGGCGAGTCGGGCGCCGTCGTGCGGTTCGACGAGTCCGTCGTGCGCGCCGCGACCGAGGTGACCCGCGGCTCGGAGGGGCTGCGGCTGGTGCTCGTCGTGTGGCAGGCGGTGTTCGCCGCCCGCTGGGTGAACCTGCTCGTCGTCCCCGCGGTGTGCGTCTGGGCGTGGCGGCGGCACGGCCTGCGGGACCGCGTCGTGTGGTGCGCGGCGACGGTCGCGGCGGGCTGGGTGCTCCAGGCAGCCGCCAAGGGACTCGTGCAGCGCGCGCGTCCGGTGGTCGAGGACGCGGTCGCGCACGCGCCGGGCTCGAGCTTCCCGTCAGGGCACGCCGCGAACACCACCGTCGTGGCCGTCGCGCTCACCGTGCTGGTGTGGCCGCTGCTCGGGCGCACGGGCCGGGTGGTGATGCCGGTGACGGCGGCCGCACTCGTGGCCCTGACGGCGGCGAACCGCGTCCTGCTGGGGGTGCACCATCCGTCCGACGTGGTCGCCGGCACCCTGCTCGGGCTGGCCGTCGCCGGCGCCTCGTACGTCGGCTGGCGACGCTCGGTCGCCGACGAGGCCGACCATCCCGACCCCGGCGACCCGCCCGGCGCGGGACGACCGACCCCCTGACCCCCGGAGGACGCGTGCACGACTTCTGGCACCGCTACGAGACCGACACCCGTGCACCGTCCGGCAGGCAGGTCCGCCACGACCTGACGAGGCGCGTGCTGCTGCCCGCCGTCGCGCTGTGGTGCGTGGTCGTGGGCATCGGGCTGCTCATCACCGGACCGCTGGGCAACCTGCCGAGCGAGGCCGGCGTCAACACGTGGTTCGTCGCGCAGCGCACACCCGCCCTCGATGCGGTGACCACGGTGCTGTCCGCGATCGGGCAGACCGAGTTCCTCATCGGGGCGTGCGTGCTGGCCATCGCCCTGGTGTGGTGGCGCACGCGGCAGTGGTGGTACGCGATCGTGCCCGGGCTGGCCGTCGCGGTGCAGGCGGCGATCTTCCTGACCGCCGCGCTGGTCGTGGGCCGCGAGCGTCCGCAGGTCGAGCAGCTCGACCACGCACCGCCCACGTCGAGCTTCCCCAGCGGTCACACGGGCGCCGCGACGGCGTTCTACCTCTCGCTGGCGTTCATGGCGCAGCGCATCACGAACCCGGTGGCCCGGTGGACCGTGACCGTCCTGTGCGTGCTCGTGCCCGTTTCGGTCGGCGTCGCGCGCACGTACCGGGGGATGCACTCCCTGACCGACGTCCTGGTGGGGTTCCTCAACGGCGCCACGTGCGCGCTCCTCGCGTGGAACTACCTGCGGCGCGGTCCGGACGGGCGCTGAGCCCGCCCGGCGCGGCGGCGGTCCGCGGCACGGCTACGGTGGTGCCGTGGCCCTGTTCTCCCGGCGACGCCGGCTGCCCGATCCCCTGCGACATGCGCTCGACCTGCGGGCCGACGCGGTCCTCGCGGCCGCTCCCCTCGACGACGGCCGCTGGGTCGTGACGACCCGCCGCGCGCTGCACCTCGTCGTGGACGACGGCGCGGTGCGCACGCCGTGGGCCGACGTGGACCGCGGCTCGCTCGACGCCCGGACCCGCACGCTGACGGTGCACTGGGTCAGCGGTGCGCGCACCGAGCTCGTCCTCGAGACCGACGACGACGCGTGGGACCTGGTGCAGTCGTTCCGGGAGCGAGTGCAGCAGTCCGTCGTCCACGTCGAGCACGTGACGCTCCCCGGCGGGCGTACCGCCGTGCGGGTCGCGCTGCGACGCGACGAGGACGGCGACCTGTTCACCCAGGTGATCGGCGACGGCACCGTCGACCTCACCGACCCCGCCGTCGCGCGGCGCGTGGCCGATGCCGAGACGCACGTGCGCGCCGAGGCCGGTCTGGCCCCCTGAGACCGGCGCGCAGGGCGCGGTGCACGACCCCGTGGGGTCCGGCACCCCCGCGAGCCTGCTAGGGTTTTCCCCGCACGATCCCCCGTAGCTCAATTGGCAGAGCATTCGACTGTTAATCGAAGGGTTACTGGTTCGAGTCCAGTCGGGGGAGCCGCAGAACGAGGCCTCCGTCCCGCGTCACCGCGGGTCGGGGGCCTTCGTGCTGCCGGTCCGGGAGGCGTGACCGGCCGCTCGTCGCGGCAGCCGGTGCAGCTCGACGTCCGCCACGGTCCCGGCCCGCAGCGTGAACGTCAGGTACGTGCAGGCGGGCTGCCGGCGACGGTCGGTCGGCGAGCCGGGGTTCAGCAGGCGCAGCCCCGCCGGCGTCACCGAGTCCCACGGGATGTGGCTGTGCCCGAAGACCAGCAGGTCCAGGTCGTCGAACCGCTCGTCGCACCGCCGCTCGCGACCCGCCGCGGCACCGGTCTCGTGCACGACGCCGACGCGCACGCCGGCCACGACCGCCCGGGCCACCTCGGGCACCCGGGCCGCGAGCGCGGGCGGGTCGTTGTTGCCGTGACACGCGAGCAGGCGGGTCGCGCGTCGCTCGAACCGGTCGAGCAGCTCGGTCGCCACCCAGTCCCCCGCGTGCACGACGAGGTCGGCGTCGGCGACGGCCTGCCAGACGACCGGCGGCAGGTCACGCGCGCGCGCCGGCACGTGGGTGTCGGCGACGGCGAGCACGCGCACCGGGGCGCCGTCGGCAGCGCGGGTCACGGGCGGCGGAACGCGCGCCGGTCGACCCCGGCCTCCCGGGGCCGCAGCGCGGCTCGGCAGCGCGGGCACACGTGCTGCACGGCATCGGCGTGCGGCCCGGACTCGGGCAGCGCCTCGTGCCACTCGACGTGCGGGAAGCGTGCGAGCGACGACCGGCTCAGCGCCAGGCCGCAGACGGTCTGGTTCTTGCCCTGGACCCACGCGTGCACGTCACCCGCGGGGCGACGCACACCGTCGGGGTCGGTCCAGGTGCTCGACGCGGCGACCTGGGCGCTCGAGAGACGTCGCGGCACGTGTCTGCCTCCCTTCACCGCGCGGCCCACGCCGCGGCGCGTCCCAGCGTGGCACGCGCGCCGGCACGCCACCACGCGACCGCCGGGGGCGGCTCGCACCAGCCCCGCCGGCCGGGCCCGCGGGACGTGCCACGCAGCGCCTGGGCACCCCTGAGCACACCCCGGACAGGCCTGTGACCTGCGGCGGCGTCGGGGGCGATCCGAGGGCTGGACGTACGCCCCCACGAGCCTCACACTTGCCTCGATCCCGCTCGCCCCGGGACCATCTCACCGCCTCTCCCCCGTCTCTCCCCCGCCTCGCCGTGCCCCCGTCCGGGTGCCCACCGACATCGTCGACCGGCTTCCGGACGAGCCGTCGACCCCGCGTCCCGCGCATCCGCTCCTCACCGTGCCGTCCCCTGTCACCACCCGTCGTCCGGCCCGTCCTGGCCGGGGAAGGATGCGTCGTCCGTGCTGCGCTCCGTGGCTGCCCACCTCTCGCTCGACGTCCACGCGCCGCTCGAGCTGCTGCTCTCCGTGGCTGTCGCGGAGGGTCCGTTCGAGCGCACCGAGCTGATGCTCGCGCGCACCGACGACGACCCGCTCGACGTGCTCGAGATCAAGACGCCGCACGGCGGACGCATGCACCGGATCCTCGCGCCGGCCGGACGCGTCGTCGTGGACTACCAGGCGACGGTCACCGGTCAGGCCACGGCTCCCCCGGTCGAGGACGTCGACCTCGTCGAGTACCGCCGCCCCAGCCGGTACGCCGACTCCGACCGGCTCCTCGCGTTCGCGCGGGACCAGTTCCGTGACCTTGCCGAGGCCGAGCTCCTCGACGCCGTCGTGACGTGGGTGAGCAGGCACGTCACCTACCTGCCCGGATCCAGCCTGCCGACGGACAGCGCCACGGACACGCTCCTGAAGCGGCGCGGCGTGTGCCGGGACTTCGCGCACCTCGTCGTGGCGCTGCTGCGGGCGTGCGACGTGCCGGCCCGTCTCGCGTCCGCGTACGCGCCCGGGCTCAAGCCGATGGACTTCCACGCGGTCGCCGAGGCGTACGTCGAGGGCGCCTGGCACGTCGTCGACGCGACAGGGCTCGCGCCGCGCGCGTCGCTGCTGCGCATCGCCACGGGGCGCGACGCGACGGACACCGCGTTCCTGTCGTACTACGGCGGGAACCTGCGGCTGCGGTCCATGACCGTCACGGCCGTGACCGACACGAGGGTCACGGACGACGGCACCGGGCTCGTCGCGCTGCGCTGAGGGCGTCCGCGGGCCGCCAGGACGACGTCAGGCGGGCCGGAGGGTGCGGCGCTGCGCCTCGAGCTCCAGGAGCTCACCGAGCAGCGTGCGCTGCTCGTCGGCGTCCGCATCGGCGCCGAGCCTCTGCAGCCGTCCGCGGACGTCCGCGACCCGGCGCGTGAGGCCCACGTCGACCAGGCGCATGACGACGCCGCGCACGTACCCCGGCAGCGAGTCCGGGCGGTCCTCGGGCAGCGGTGCCACCGACAGCTCGGTGAGCAGCGCCCGCACCGGCTCCGCCGCCGCGTCGATCACCGCGCCCACCCAGGCGGACTCACCGCCACGGGCCACGATCTCGACGGCTGTCGCGACACCCCCGGCGGCACGGACGGCCTCGTGCGCGGCGCGGTACGCGGGCGCCGTGCAGGCGTCCGGCGCCAGCGCGTCGAACTCCGGGGGGACGAGCGTCGGGTGCTGCAGCACCACCTCGAGGGCCGTGCGCTCCACCTGCGCCACCGGGTCCCGACGGTCGGGCGCGGCCATGCGGACCACCGGCACGGGACCGGAGGTGTCGGGCGACCCGGCGCCCGGACGCCGGACGCCGTCCCGGTCGCCCGGGCGGGAGGGCGTGCGCGTGCCGCGTCGTGCCGCGTCGGCGACCGTGCGGCGCACCCCGGAGACGTCGTCCATGCCGAGCCAGCCCGCCAGCAGCCGCTCGTACTCGGGTCGCAGCGCCGAGTCACGGATCCCGGCGACCACGGGTGCGGTGGCGCGCAGGGCGCTGACGCGTCCCTCGGCCGTCGTCAGGTCGTGCGCCGCGAGCGTCGAGCGGATGACGAACTCGAACAGCGGCTGCCGCGACGCCACCAGGGCTCGCACGGCGTCGGGTCCGCGCGCCTGGCGCAGCTCGCACGGGTCCATCCCCGAGGGCTCCACCGCCACGAACGTCTGCGCGTTGAACGCCTGGTCCTCGCCGAACGCGCGCAACGCCGCCTTCTGGCCCGCCGCGTCGCCGTCGAACGTGAAGACGATCGCGCCGCCCACGGACGAGCCGCCCGCGAGCTGCACGCCACCTGCTCCCCCGGAGTCCCCGACGAGCCGCCGCACGATGCGCGCGTGCTCCGGGCCGAAGGCCGTCCCGCAGGTGGCCACCGCCGTCCGCACGCCCGACAGGTGCATCGCCATGACGTCGGTGTAGCCCTCGACCACGACCACCTGCTTCTCGCGGGCGATCTCCCGCTTGGCCAGGTCGATGCCGTAGAGCACGTGCGACTTGCGGTACAGCGGCGTCTCGGGGGTGTTGAGGTACTTGGGGCCGGTGTCGTCGTCGAGGAGCTTGCGCGCGCCGAACCCCACGGTCTCCCCGGTCACCTCCCGGATCGGCCACACCAGCCGCCCACGGAACCGGTCGTAGATCCCGCGCTGGCCCTGGCTGACGAGCCCGGAGGCCGTCAGCTCGGCCTCGGTGAAGCCGCGCCCGCGCAGGTGCCGCAGCAGGCCGTCCCAGCCCTGCGGGGCGAAGCCGACGCCGAAGTCGTCGGCCGCCGACCTGTCGAACCCGCGCTCCGCGAGGAACGCCCGGGCCACCGCGGCCTGCGGGGTGACGAGCTGCTCGCGGAAGAACTCCTCGCTGATGCGGTGGGCGTCCAGCAGGCGGCGACGCCGACCGGGCTCCTCACCGGGCCGCGAGGGCCCCCCGCCCTCCTCGTACCGCAGCTGCATGCCCGCCCGGGACGCGAGGTACTCGACGGCGTCGGTGAACCCCAGGCCGTCGACCTGCTGCACGAACGCGATGACGTCGCCGCCCTCGCCGCACCCGAAGCAGTGGTAGCGCCCCACCTGTGGGCGCACGTGGAAGGACGGCGAGCGCTCGTCGTGGAAGGGGCACAGGCCCTTGAGGGAGCCGACGCCGGCCGGCCGCAGCGCGACGTGGGCACCGACGACCTCCTCGATGCGGACGCGCTCGCGGACGGCCTCCACGTCCTCCCGCAGAATCCGTCCGGCCACGGCCCAGAGTCTAGGCGTCCCGACCGGACGCGGGGACGCGCGCTGCTCCGTGCAGGCGCCGCGGGCCTCCGTGCTGTCGAATGTCCTGCGGGCCGCGCGTCATGCGGGTGACGGGTGGACCACCCCCGCGAGGCACGAGGAGGACGACGTGGAGTACATGCTCTTCATCTGCACCGACCCCGACGGCGAGGACGCCGCGCCCGGGGATCTGACGATCGAGCAGTGGGGCGCCGACGTGGACGCGCGCGGCGTGTGGAAGCACGGCGACCGCCTGCGCCCGGTCGAGGCCGCGACGACGGTCCGGCGTCGGGGTGACGCGGTCGTGCTGACCGACGGCCCGTTCGCGGAGACCCGGGAGCACATCGCCGGGTACGACGTCATCGAGGCGGCCGACCTCGACGAGGCGGTCGCGATCGCCGCCGCTCACCCCATGGCCCGCGCGGGCAGGGTCGAGGTGCGGCCCGTCTGGCCGCTGGACGCGGGCGACTGAGGCCGCACGTCCAGGGAGTCAGCCGCGCGACGGCCCCACGAGCCGGTCGTGGAGCTCGACCGCCGACACGTCGGTGAGGGAGGCGACCTGGTCGACGACGACGCGCAGCCGCTGCGCGTCGTCGTCGGCCGCGTGCCAGTCGACGGCGAACGGGGGCTCCAGGACGTCGGCGCCGCGGTCGGCCATCAGCTCCACCAGGTCGGTGAGGACCTGGCGCTGGCGCTGGTAGAGCGGCTCGAGCTCGCGCGGTGCCATCACGTAGGCGACCGCCAGGCCCTTGAGCACCAGGATCTCCGCGAGCGTGTCGTGCGGGACGACGAGCTCGGCGCCGTACCGGGTCAGCGGCCCGTCGCCGTACCGGGCGCGCGTCGCCTGCTGCGCGGCCTTCGCGAACCGGCCGATGAGCTGGCTCGTGGCGTCCTTGAGCACCGCGAGCGCCCGACGCGACCCGTCGAACCCACGCTCCCACAGCCGCGCCGCCACGAGCCGGTCCATGGCGGCGGAGAGCTCGTCCGCGGTGACCTGCGCGCCGTACCAGGTGTCGACGGCCTCGACGACACGGGCGCGCTCGTCGGGCCGGGTCAGCACGCCCAGGTCGAGGCGCCCGCCCACGACGGCGTCCTCCACGTCGTGCACCGAGTACGAGATGTCGTCGGCGAGGTCCATGACCTGAGCCTCGAGGCACTTGCGGCCGTCTGGCGCGTCCGCACGCAGCCACGTGAACACCGGCAGGTCGTCCTCGTAGACGCCGAACTTGTGGGTGGGCCGCCCGCTGGCGGGGCTGATGGGCCCCCGCCCGTACCGCCACGGGTACTTCACGGACGCGTCCAGGCTCGCGCGCGTGAGGTTCAGGCCCACCGACCGTCCGTCCGGGGCGACGACCTTCGGGTCGAGGCGCGTCAGGAGACGCAGCGTCTGCGCGTTGCCCTCGAACCCGCCGATCCCCCGCGCGAGCTCGGCCAGCGCGCGCTCGCCGTTGTGCCCGAAGGGCGGGTGACCCAGGTCGTGCGCGAGGCAGGCCGTGTCGACGACGTCGGGGTCGCAGCCGAGCGCCTTGCCGAGCTCGCGCCCCACCTGCGCGACCTCGAGCGTGTGGGTCAGCCGGGTGCGCACGAAGTCGTCCGAGGACGGCCCGAGCACCTGCGTCTTCGCCCCCAGGCGGCGCAGCGCCGAGGAGTGCACGATGCGCGCACGGTCCCGTTCGAACGGCGTGCGCTCGCGGGACTTCTCCCCCTCGGCGACCCAGCGTTCACGGTCGGCGTCGGCGTACCCGTCGACGTCGGGCGCGATGTGGTCGAGAGCGGTCACGTGCCCAGGGTAGAGCCGGCGGGCCCTGCCCTGCTCACCCCTTGACGGCGCCCGCCGTGAGCCCACCGACGATGTACTTCTGCAGGAAGAGGAACAGCACCAGCACCGGCAGGGCGGAGATGACGGCGCCGGCGGCGAAGAGCCCCCAGTTCGCCTCGAGCAGCGCCGACACCCAGCCGTACAGCCCGACGGCGACGGTCCAGTTGCGTTCGGACTGCAGCACGAGCCGGGCGATGATGAACTCCCCGAACGTGCTGATGAACGACAGCAGCGCGACGACGGCCAGGATCGGCGTGACGAGCCGCAGGATGATCGTCCAGTAGGTCTGGGCGTGCGTGGCGCCATCGATCTTGGCGGCCTCGTCGAGCTCGCGCGGGATGGTGTTGAAGAACCCGTACATGAGGAACGTGTTCACGCCCAGTGCGCCGCCGAGGTACACGGCGATGAGCGCGAGCTTGCTGTTCAGCCCCAGGACCGGCACGACGTTGCCGAGCGTGATCAGCAGCAGGAAGACCGCGACGAACGCGAGCATCTGCGGGAACATCTGGATGATGAGCAGCGTGGTCAGTCCCGCGCGGCGGCCCGTGAACCGGAACCGGGAGAACGCGTACGCCGCGGCGGCACCCATGAGGACCGTCCCGACACCGGTCGCGATCGCGATCTGCAGCGAGTTGCCCAGCCACGTCCAGAACAGCGTGCCGCCGAGCGCCTCGTAGTTCGAGGTGCTCACCTCGGCGAACAGCTCGTTGGAGCCGGTCAGCGTGCCGCCCTCGGACAGCGACGCCGAGATCACGTAGACGATCGGGAACAGCGCGTAGACGATGGCCACGATGCCGACGAGGTGGCGCCAGCCGAGCTCGGCGAACCACCGCCGCCGGGGCATGCGGTGCTCGTCGGGACGCGGTGCGGCGCTGGACGAGGTGGTGACGTCGGTGGTGACCATGTCAGCTGATCTCCTCGAACTGCTTGGTCCGCTTGAACGTGATCGCCGAGATCGTCGCGACGATGACGAAGATGACGATCGACAGCGCGCTCGCCAGGCCGTAGTTCTTGGCCGCGGTGCCGTCCAGGCCGGACACGGAGTACACCATCGAGATGAGGATGTCGGTGTGGCCGAGCGGCACGGACGCGTCGGCGAAGCGCGGACCGCCGCCCGTGAGCATGTAGATGAGCGTGAAGTTGTTGAAGTTGAAGGCGAACGACGAGATGAGCAGCGGCGACGTCGCGACCAGCAGCAGCGGCAGCGTCACCGAGCGCCAGGTCCGCCACGCGCTGGCACCGTCGACCTTCGCCGCCTCGAGCACGTCGCCGGGAAGCGACTGCAGCGCGCCGGTGCAGATGAGGAACATGTAGGGGAAGCCCAGCCACAGGTTCACCCCGAGCACCGACAGCTTCGCCAGCCACGGGTCCGTCAGCCAGGGCACGGCGGCCCCGCCGAGCAGCACCTGGTTGATGAACCCGTACGAGCGGTTGAGCATGCCGGACCACAGCAGCGCCGCCAGGAAGCCGGGGATCGCGTACGGGAAGATCAGCAGCGTGCGGTAGACCTTGCGGCCCCGCACCCGCGTGTCGTTGAAGGTGATGGCGAGGAACAGGCCCAGCAGGAACGTGGTGACGACCGACAGGATCGCGAACGCGAAGGTCCACACGAGGATCTTGACGAAGGGCTGGGCGTACCGCTCGTCACCGAACGCGGTGCGGAAGTTGTCGATGCCCACCATGACCCGCCAGCCGACGTTGAGCCGCTGACCGTCGTCGGAGCGGAAGGAGCCGTCGGAGGTCGCCCTGTACACGGTGCCGGTCGCGACGTCCGTCATCGTGTCGGCCTCGGGGTCCCACTCGAGCGACGGGGTCGCGAGGAACCCGGTGCGGGCGTCCTGCGTGCGCACCCAGCCGTCGTTCGGGTCGTCCGACACGGGCACCCGCAGGCTCGTGACCTCCGACTGCCGGCGCAGGATCTCCTGGCGGCTCAGGACGGTGGCGCCGGGGACCTCGGTGACGCGGTCGTCGTCGACGGTCGCGTCCGGCACCTCGCTCAGCGGGTCGTCCGCCGTGCCGACCATCGCCTCGCCGTCCTCGACGATCGCGAAGCCGAGCGCACCGCCGCGCTCGACGACGGTCAGCGGGTAGGTCGCGGAGCCCTCGACACGGCGCTCGTTCTGCAGCAGCAGCGCCTCGACGGCCTGCTCCTTGGTGGAGTTGTGACCGTCGCCGTAGTTGGTGAACGCGACCCAGCCGGTGTAGGCGACGACGTAGACCTGGAAGACGAGCAGGAACGCCAGGCCCGGCAGGATGTACTTCAGCGGCAGCGTGCGCCGCGAGAAGTACACCCAGTCCGCGGCGACGACCAGCGCGACCATCGCGGCGAGGATGCCCATGTGGCCCTCGCGCCACGCGGCGAGGACCCCGAAGACCCCCAAGGCGTTGACGACCGCCATGACGGCGATCTTGACGAGCGTGCCGGGACGGACCGGACCGCGTGCGGGCCGGTCACGGTCGCGTGACGACACGCCCCGGGGCCCGGACGTGCCGCCCGTGGTCCCCGTGGGGTCCGTGGCGTCGCCGGTGAGGGTGGGCTGGCTGGGCATCGCGCGCCTTCCGTGCTGTCGGTCGGCGCATCGGCGCCGGGAAGGTCACCACCCGGCCGCCGTGACGGCCGAGGGGCTGACGGTCGCACCGCGGGCGTGCCCGCGGTGCGACCGGTGCGGGTCAGGACCCGATCGCACCCTGGATGTCGGCGATCATCTTGTCCCAGGCCGCGACGGGCTCGGCCGCGCCCGAGATGATGTTCGCCTCGGTGACGCCCCAGAACGCCCAGACCGAGCCCATCTCGGGGATGGACGGCATCGGCACCGCCTCCTCACCGACGGCCAGGAAGCCGGCGGTGACCGGGTCGGCCGAGGCCTCCTCGGCTGCCGACGCGAGCGCCGGCGGGCGGTTGCCGGCCTCGTACAGAGCCAGCTGCGCCTCGTCCGTCGCGATGTAGTTCACGAGGAAGTCGTTCGCGAGCAGCGCGTTGTCGCTCTGCGCCGAGACGTAGAAGCCCTGCACGCCGACGAACGGCTGCGCCGGCTCGCCACCCGCGGACGGGATCGGGTCGATCGACAGGTCGAGAGCCTCGAACTGCTCGACCATCCACGGCCCGCCGATGATGAACGGCGACTCGCCGTTCTTGAACGCCTCGACCGCGATGTCGTACGTGACGTCGGTCGACAGCACGCCGGCCGCGCCCTGCGCCTGCAGCCACGTCGCGAAGGCCTGGCCGGGAGCACCGCCCATGGCGAGCTCGGAGGTGTAGGTGCCGTCCTCGTTCTGGACGAAGACCGGGGCGCCGAACGACGTCTGCAGCGGGTAGTAGGTGTAGGGGTCACCCTCGACACCGGTCTGGATGAGCACCTGGTAGGGGGTGCCGGCGGCCTGGCCGGCGGCGACGGCCGCGTCCCAGGTCGACGGAGCCTCGGCCGCGAGCGCCGTGTTGCGGATGAGGGCGATGTTCTCGATCGCGTACGGCAGGCCGTACACCTGCCCGTCCTCCGTGAACGCCTCGACCGCGACCTCGATGAAGTCACCGGCCTTGTCGCCGAGCTCGATGGGCGCGACGACCCCGTTGGTCGTCAGCTCACCGAGCCAGTCGTGCGCGCCGACCGTCAGGTCGGGCCCCTCGCCGGTCGGGACCTGGGCGAGGAAGTCCGCGCGGATGTCCTCGAAGTTCTTGAGCACGAGCTCGACGTCCACGTCGTTCTCGTTCTCGAACGCCTCGGCCGCCACCTCGACCGCTGCCTGACGCGTCTCGTCCACCCACACCACGAGGCCGTCCCCCGAGGCCGGGGTGGCCGATGCCGCGTCACCAGAGTTGTCGTCACCAGAACCGCCGCACGCCGTGAGCGTCAGCGCAAGGCCGAGCGTCACCGCAACGGCCGGGATGCCTCGTCGCATCGTCTTCTCCTGTTGTCGTTCGACCTGCCGAGCCCGACTGACGCCGATGCCGGCTGTTGACGCGACGCTATGCGCGTTGCACCCCCCGTTGCAACTCGTTACGGTAACTTGCAGCCAAGCGTTCCAAGGTAAGCGCCTGCATGCTCCCGTGCGGCGGAGAAGGAGGGCTGGTGACCCCGACTACGCTGCGGACTGTGCGGACACGACTGACCGACCTCGCCGAGCAGGCGGGCGTGAGCACCGCGACGGTGTCGCGCGTGCTGAACGGCAAGCCCGGGGTGTCCGCGCAAGCCCGTCAGGCCGTGCTCACCGCGCTGGACATGCTCGGCTACGAGCGCCCGGAGAAGCTGCGCATGCGGTCCGCCGGCCTCGTCGGCCTCGTCGTGCCCGAGCTCACCAACCCCGTCTTCCCCGCGTTCGCGCAGGTCATCGAGACGATGCTGAGCGACCGCGGGTACACGCCGCTGCTGTGCACGCAGTCGCCGGGCGGGACCACCGAGGACCAGTACGTCGAGCTCCTCATGGACCACGGGGTCGACGGGATCGTCTTCGTCTCCGGTCTGCACGCGGACACCTCCGCGAGCAAGGACCGTTACCACCGGCTGCGCGGGCGGGGCGTCCCGCTCGTCCTGGTCAACGGGCACGCCGAGGGCGTGGACGCTCCCGCCGTGTCGACTGACGACACGGCCGCGATGGATCAGGCTGTTCGCCACCTGCGCTCCCTCGGCCACCGTGCCATCGGACTCGCTGTCGGACCCACACGGTTCGTCCCTTCGCAGCGTAAGCGCGATGCTTTCGCGGCGCTCATCGGGAAGCACCTGGGCGTCACGGACGCCGGCCCGCACGTCGTGTCGACGCTGTTCACCGTGGAGGGCGGCCACGCGGCCGCCACCGAGCTCTTCCGCTCGGGTCACACCGCGGTGGTCTGCGGGTCCGACCTCATGGCGCTCGGTGCCGTGCGCGCCGCGCGCTCCCTCGGGCTGCGCGTCCCTGAGGACGTGTCGGTCGTCGGGTTCGACGACTCCCCCCTGATCGCCTTCACCGACCCGCCGCTGACGACCGTGCGCCAGCCGGTCTCCGCGATGGGGCACGCGGCGGTCTCGGCGCTCGTCGCCGAGATGTCCGGCACACCCGCGCCGCGCGCCGAGCTCCTGTTCCATCCCGAGCTCGTCGTCCGGGGCTCGACCGGCAGCGCCCCGACCCTCTCGCCCGTCGCGGTCCGGCGGGACGCGGCACCCACCCACTGAGCACCTCGTCCGTCGACCGCGTCGCACGCCGCGGCGCGCGACGGTGCGCCCCCACGCGGCCGCGCGCCACCTCGACCCCCACCAGGAAGGCACCCCAGTGACCCTCGAGGCCGTCCCCTCGGCGCAGATCGCGCACCGACCCGACAACGGCACGAGCTGGTGGCGCACCGCCGTCATCTACCAGGTCTACCCGCGGTCCTTCGCCGACGCGTCCGGCGACGGCATCGGCGACCTGCCGGGCGTCACCGCGCACCTCGACCACCTCGTCGAGCTCGGCGTCGACGCGGTCTGGCTGTCGCCGTTCTACCGCTCGCCGCAGGCCGACGCGGGCTACGACGTCGCCGACTACCGCGACGTCGACCCGCTCTTCGGCACGCTCGCCGACGCCGACGCGCTCATCGCGCGCGCCCACGAGCTCGGTCTGCGCGTCGTCGTCGACCTCGTCCCCAACCACACGTCCGACGAGCACGCGTGGTTCCAGGCCGCTCTCGCGGCCGCCCCGGGGTCACCCGAGCGCGCCCGGTACCACTTCCACGACGGACGCGGCGAGCACGGCGAGCTGCCGCCGAACAACTGGCAGTCCATCTTCGGCGGCCCCGCATGGACCCGCACGACCGCTCCGGACGGCACCCCCGGCCAGTGGTACCTGCACCTGTTCGACAGCAAGCAGCCCGACCTCGACTGGGACAACCCGCAGGTGCGGGCCGAGTTCGAGGACGTGCTGCGGTTCTGGCTCGATCGCGGGGTCGACGGCTTCCGCGTCGACGTCGCCCACGGCATGGTCAAGGCGCCCGGGCTGCCCGACTGGGACGGGCACGTCGCGATGATCGACGGCACGGACGACGGGCACGACGTCGACGCCGTCGACGGCTCCGGGAACCACGGACCGATGTTCGACCAGGAGGGCGTCCACGACATCTACCGCGCGTGGCGCCAGGTCCTCGACTCCTACGACGGCGACCGCGCGATGGTCACCGAGGCCTGGGTGGAGCCACTGAGCCGGCTCGCGCGCTACGTCCGGGCCGACGAGGCGCACCAGTCGTTCAACTTCGCGTTCCTGGCGGCCGGCTGGGACGGCCCCGCGCTGCGTCGCGTCATCACGGCGTCCTACGCGGCGAACGACGCCGTCGGCGCCCCCACCACCTGGGTGCTGTCCAACCACGACGTCGTGCGCCACGCGTCGCGCCTGGGCCTGGCGGACCCCACCCACCGGCCCAACGGCATCGGCCACGGCGACGAGCAGCCCGACGCGGTCCTGGGCCTGCGCCGTGCGCGCGCCGCCACGCTGCTGATGCTCGGCCTGCCGGGCTCCGCCTACCTGTACCAGGGCGAGGAGCTCGGCCTGCCGGAGCACACGGCGCTCGACGACGACATCCGCGAGGACCCCGCGTTCTTCCGCACGGGCGGCGGCGAGCGAGGGCGCGACGGGTGCCGCGTGCCCCTGCCCTGGTCCGGCGACGCGCCCGGCCTGGGATTCTCCCCGACCGGGGCGACGTGGTTGCCGCAGCCCACCGGGTGGGCGGACCTGGCCCTGGACCGCCAGCGCGGCCGCGAGGGCTCGACCTACGAGCTGTACCGCGCCGCCCTGCGCCTGCGTCGTGCCGAGCGGCTCGGATCCGGTGGGCTGCAGTGGCTGCCGGAGCCCGCGGGCGAGCACGTGCTCGCCTACCGGAACGGTGACGTGGTCGTGGTCGCGAACCTCGGCGACGTCGACGTGCCGCTGCCCGCGGGCGCCGAGGTCCTGCTCGCGTCCGCCCCGGACGTGGGGGCCGCGGTGGCGCCCGCGACGACCGTCTGGCTGCGCGCCTCCTGACGGACCGCGACCCAGTCGGGGGCCCGGTCGCACCTGCGCGGCCGGGCCCTCGACGTGTCAGGCGAGCGTCGCCTCGACCGCGTGCTCGACGACCCCGGGCAGGCCACCCTCGAACGCCCACGCGCGCTGCTCGTCGGCGCCCGTGCCGCGCTGCCACAGGCCCGCGAGGAGCTCCTGGACGGTCGTGAGATCACCGCTGTCCTGCAGCGCCGGCCGCACGTGGTCCAGCAGCTGCGCCACCGCGTCCCGGGCGGGCACGGGCGTCAGCGTCGGCGGGACCAGCAGGTCCCCGGCGAGGCCCGTGCGAGCCGCACGCCAGGTCGCCGCCCGCAACGGCTCGACCCGGGTGTGGGTCGGCGCGAACCCGTCGGCGGCCTGCCGGGAGGCGGTCTCGACGAGCGCCCGCGCCAGCGCCGCGACCAGCACCGCGTCGTCGGCACGCAGGCAGACGTCGGCGACGCGGATCTCGACCGTCGGGTACCGCGGCGACAGGCGGGCGTCGAAGTAGATCATCGCCGGGTCGAGCGCGGCACCCGTCGCGACGAGGCCCGCCACCGTGTCCCGGTACGCCTGGACCGATCCGAACGGCGCGGTCGGGCCTGCCGTCGGCCACCGGTTCCACAGCTGCGAGCGGATCGAGGCGTACCCGGTGTCCTCCCCGCGCCAGTACGGGGAGTTGACACTCAGCGCGAGCAGCACGGGCAACCACGGACCGATGCGGTCGAGCACCGCCACGGCCTCGTCGTCGTCCTCCACGGACACGTGCACGTGGCAGCCGCTCGTGAGCTGCTCACGGACGGTCAGGGCGTACGTCTGCGCCATCGCCTCGTAGCGTGCGCCGTGCGACAGCGTGGTCGGGCCCGGCACGGGCGACGTGGCGACGGCGACGAGCCGACCCCCGGCCTGCTGCGCGGCACCGGCGGCGCGGCGGCGTCCGTCGCGCAGCTCGGCAGCGAGCTCCGCGAGGTCGACGCACGGGTGCGTGCCGGTCTCGATCTGCTGCTCCTGGAGCTCCTTCTCGAGCCCGCCGCCGGGCTCCCCCTCGTCGGCCGGCTCACCGCCGCCACGCTCGTACGCGCGCACTGCCGCGTCGGCCACACCTGTCGGGACGCCCTCGGCGTCGACCAGCAGGTACTCCTCCTCCACACCCATGGTTCGCACGCCGTGAAGTCTGCTGCCCCGTGGGCGTGCTCGCCCGTCGAGAGCGGGTCAGCCGCCCGAGACGGAGAGCTCGGCCTCGTGCAGGTCCCGGCGGAAGTCCTCGGAGAGCTCGCGCGAGTCCAACCACCCGTAGGGCAGGATCGGGCGCTTGGGTGCGCCCGCCCGCCCGCGCGGCCCCTCGGACGCCTCACCGGGGTACGGCTGGTCCAGGTCCAGCTCGCCCAGCAGGTCGTCCAGCTCGGCGAGCGACGACACCAGGCCCAGCCGCGCGCGCAGCTCACCACCGACGACGTACCCCTTGAGGTACCACGCCATGTGCTTGCGCATCTCCCGCAGCGCCTTGCCCTCGTCGCCGAAGTGGTCGACCATCAGCTCGGCGTGGCGCCGCACGACGCTCGCGACCTCCCGCAGGCCGGGCCGGATGCGCGCGTCGGACCCCGCGAACGCAGCGGCCAGGTCGGCGAAGAGCCACGGCCGCCCCTGGCAGCCGCGCCCGACGACCACGCCGTCGCACCCGGTGTGCACGACCATCGCCAGGGCGTCCTCGGCGGACCAGATGTCGCCGTTGCCCAGCACGGGGATGTCGGTGACCGCCTGCTTGAGCGCGGCGATCGCGTCCCAGTCGGCCGTGCCGGAGTAGTAGTCCGCGGCGGTGCGACCGTGCAGGGCGACCGCGGCGACCCCGGCGTCCTGGGCCGTGAGCCCGGCCTCCACGTAGGTCAGGTGGTCCTCGTCGATGCCCTTGCGCATCTTGACCGTCACCGGGACGCCGTGCGGTGTCGCGGCGTCGACGGCCGCACGCACGATGGCCGCGAAGAGGTCCCGCTTCCAGGGCAGCACCGCTCCTCCGCCCTTGCGCGTGACCTTGGGCACCGGGCAGCCGAAGTTCAGGTCGATGTGGTCGGCGCGGTCCTCCTCGACGAGGAGACGTACCGCTGCCCCGACGGTCGTGGGGTCGACGCCGTACAGCTGCACCGACCGGGGCACCTCGTCCGGCTCGAACGCGATGATGCGGAAGGACTCGGGGTTGCGCTCGACGAGCGCGCGGGACGTCAGCATCTCGGCGACGTACAGGCCGGCACCGGACTCGCGGCACAGCCGCCGGAAGGCGGCGTTGGTGACGCCGGCCATGGGCGCGAGCACGACGGGCGTGTCCACGGTGATGGGGCCGATGCGCAGGGGCGGCAGGACCGCGGAGGTCGTCCGCGGGCTCTCGTGCGGCGTCGTGGTCGTCTCGGGCACCGCCCCATTGTCCACCGGCCCCGGGACTCCTGGCTCCCCCGCCGCTATCGGGGCTCCGCTTGAGCCGGCCGCAGAGGTGGAGGTCGCGACGCGCGCGCGCTACCGGGACGTCGCCCGCTGACACGCACGGGCGGCGGGCCGACGCTCAGCCAGGACCGTCACCCGTGGCCGACGAGCCGCGCGCGAGCCGCTCGAGACCGTCGAGGACGAGGTCGAGACCGAACTCGAACTCGGTCTGGTCGTCGCACCACCCGAGCGTCGTGGCGTCGTCGTGCGCGACCTCGGCGAGCATGGCAGCGAGGTGCGGCACCAGCTCGGCCATCCCGGCGAGGGCGTCGGCGCCCTGCTGGTCACCGGCGTCGGGCTCGGCGATCTCGGGGCTGAACCCGAACATCCGGCTGCCCAGCGCGTGCAGCCCGTGGTGCACGAGGTCGTACGACAGGCCGCCGGCATGCATGAGACCGACGACGGCGTCGACGTGCCGCGCCGCGCCCACGGTCATGACGCTGCGCGCCGCCATGACGTCGGGCGCCCACGGGTGACGCAGCATAACCGTGCGCGCGGCGACGAGCCGGGCACGCACCGCCGCCCGCCACCCGCCGTCCTCGGGCGGCACCGCGCTCGCGTCGGCTGCGGCGGCCAGCTCGTCGAGCACGAGCTCGACGGCGCCGTCGAGGATGCCCCCCTTGCCGCGCACGTGGTGGTACAGCGACATGGCCTCGACGCCGAGCTCGTCGGCGAGCCGCCGCATCGTCAGGGCTTCGACGCCTGCGGCGTCGGCGATGTCGACGGCGCGGCGCAGCACACGCTCACGCGTCAGCCGCGGACGCGACGCGCCGGCGACGGGAGCCTCGACCACGCCACCACCCTCTCACCGTCCCGGCCGACCGTTGACGCGCCGCACCGTCGGATGCGACCCTTACAGCGTAAGCCTTACGTCGTAAGGCCCGAACCCCGGAGGCGATCGTGCCGACCACTCCCCACCGCAGCGACCCCACGGCCCCGACCGCCTCCGGCGTCGGCCACCGCATGCGCGCCGCGGTGCACGAGCGCTACGGCGGGCCGGAGGTCGTCCACCTCGCCGACGTCCCGGTGCCCGCGCTCGGCCCTGACGACCTGCTCGTGCGCGCGTACGCCTCGGACGTGAGCGTCGCGGACCACCGGCTGCGCGCGCGGGACCTGCCCCGCGGCATGGGCGCGCTCGCCGGTCCCGTCGTCGGCTTCCGTCGCCCGCGGCGGCAGGTGCTCGGCATGGAGGTCGCCGGCGTCGTCGCCGCCACCGGCCCACGGGTGACAGGGTTCCGCCCCGGCGACCGCGTCGTCGCGGCGACGGGGTCCGGGTTCGGCGGCCACGCCGAGCTCGTGCGCGTGCCCGCGTCCGGCGTCGTCGCGCACGTCCCCGACGCCCTGCGGCTCGACGAGGCCGTCGCGCTCGTCTTCGGCGGGCTCACCGCTCACAAGTTCCTGCGCCGTGCCGGCGTGCGGCCCGGCGTCGAGGTGCTCGTCAACGGCGCGTCGGGCGCCGTCGGGACGATGGTCGTCCAGCTGGCCGCCGCCCGCGGTGCACGCGTCACCGCGGTGTGCAGCGCACCGAACGCCGACCTCGTGCGCTCGCTCGGCGCCACCGACGTGGTCGACCACCTCACGCAGGACGTCACGACGCTCGGACGGCGCGTCGACGTCGTCGTCGACTGCGTCGGCACGCTGCCCGTCGCCCGCGCCCGCCGCGTGCTGCGACGTGGCGGCACGCTGCTGCTCGTCGTCGCCGACCTGGCAGGCACCCTCGGGACGCCGTTCGCCGGGCTCCGCGGCGTCCGCGCCGTCACCGGCGACCTGCCGACGTCGGCCGCCGACCTCGCCGAGCTCCTGCGGCTCGCGGCCGAGGGGGTCGTGCGGCCGGTCGTCGACCGGACGTACGCGTTCGAGGACGTCGTCGAGGCCCACCGCTACGTCGACACCGGTCGCAAGCGCGGCACGGTGGTGCTGCGGATCCGTGCGGAGGAGCAGTCCTGAACGGCGCCCCCTGGGCACCTCGGACGTCACGCATCGTGGCCGCGACGGACCGTGGTAGGCGCTCCCGGCGGGCCGCCCTCAGCCGCCGGGCGCCCAGCGGGCCACGAGGCCGCGGAACCGGGCGGCGGCATCCGCGCGGCGCTGCGCCACGGTCGTGCCGTCGGGACTGACGTCGGAGTCCGCCGCGTCCGACAGCTGCGTGTCGACCCACGCGCGCAGCGCCGGCGGCACCACCCCGGTGCCGAGCTCGCGGGTCACGGCCTTGGCTGCGACGAGCGCCTCGACGTCGTCCCGGACAGCCGCAGGGGGCGGCGCCTCGTCGAGCAGCTGCGTGAGGTTCATGGGCGGCGTGGTGCCGTCGTGCATCGTGAGCCAGTGCAGCGCGGCGGCAGGTCGCAGTCCGTAGAACACCCGCTTGAGGGCGACCTCCGCCCCGCGTGCGGCCCCGCTGCGCTGCCACTGGTCGCGGCCCACGTGCAGGTAGTGCCTGCGGACCGCCTGACGGTCGGCTGCGGCGTCGACGAGCTCGAGGAGCTCGTCCCGGAAGCGCCGGTCACCCGCGTACACCAGGGGTGAGCGCAGCCACTCGCCGGGTGTCGCGTTACCACCGACCGCGAGCCTGACGACCTTGAGCAGGTCCCAGCCGTTGACGTCGAGCACCGCGTCCAGAGGCGTCTCGACGACGTCGCGCCGCGGCCACGGGTCGAGGTAGTCCGTCACGGGGCGGACGTACACGAACCGGCAGTCGTAGTCGCTGTCCGGCGACGGGAACCCCCAGGCGCGGCTGCCGGACTCGACGGCCCACGGCACGTGCACGCCGTGCTCGCGGGCGACGCCCACCAGGCGCGCGTCGATCGCGGCCACGACCTGCGGGTCGAACGACCCCGGCAGGTCGCGGTCGCGCGACGCGACGCGCGGCCCGGTGGGCACCGCGTCAGGCGCCGACGAGGCGCTGCGCGAGGTACCCGGTGACCTGGTCGAGCGCGACCCGCTGCTGCGACATGTCGTCGCGGTGGCGGATCGTCACGGCCTGGTCGTCGAGCGTGTCGAAGTCGACGGTGATGCAGAACGGCGTGCCGATCTCGTCCTGGCGGCGGTAGCGGCGCCCGATCGCGCCGGCGTCGTCGAACTCGACGTTCCAGCTCTTGCGGAGCTCCGCGGCGAGGTCGCGCGCCTTGGGGCTGAGCTGCTCGTTGCGCGACAGCGGCAGGACGGCGGCCTTGATCGGCGCCAGCCGCGGGTCGAGCTTGAGCACGGTGCGCGTGTCCACGCCGCCCTTGGTGTTGGGGGCCTCGTCCTCGGTGTACGACTCGACGAGGAACGCCATGAGCGAGCGCGTCAGACCCGCCGCCGGCTCGATGACGTACGGCACGTAGCGCTCGTTCTTGGCCTGGTCGAAGAACGACAGGTCCTGCCCCGAGTGCTCGGAGTGCGTGCCGAGGTCGAAGTCGGTGCGGTTGGCGACGCCCTCGAGCTCGCCCCACTCGCTGCCGCTGAAGCCGAACTTGTACTCGATGTCGACCGTGCGCTTGGAGTAGTGCGAGAGCTTCTCGGCCGGGTGCTCGTAGTGCCGCAGGTTCTCGCGCGCGATCCCGAGGTCGACGTACCAGTCGGTGCGCGCGTCGATCCAGTACTGGTGCCACGTCTCGTCGGTGCCGGGCTCGACGAAGAACTCCATCTCCATCTGCTCGAACTCGCGCGTGCGGAAGATGAAGTTGCCGGGCGTGATCTCGTTGCGGAACGACTTGCCGATCTGGCCGATGCCGAACGGGGGCTTCATGCGCGCCGCGGTGTAGACGTTCTTGAAGTTCACGAAGATGCCCTGCGCGGTCTCGGGACGCAGGTAGTGCAGCCCGGACTCGTCCTCGACGGGGCCGAGGTACGTCTTGAGCATCATGTTGAAGTCGCGCGGCTCGGTCCACTGCCCGCGGGTGCCGCAGTTCGGACATGCGATCTCGGCGAGCCCGGTCTCGGGCGCCCGGCCCTTCTTGGCCTCGAAGTCCTCGAGCAGGTGGTCCTCACGGAACCGCTTGTGGCACGACAGGCACTCGGTCAGCGGGTCGGTGAAGACCCCGACGTGGCCGGAGGCGACCCACACCTGCCGCGGCAGGATGACCGACGAGTCGAGGCCGACGACGTCGTCACGGCTCGTGACCATCGAGCGCCACCACTGGCGCTTGATGTTCTCCTTGAGCTCGACCCCGAGCGGGCCGTAGTCCCACGCGGAGCGGGTGCCTCCGTAGATCTCGCCGCTCGGGAAGACGAACCCCCGGCGCTTGGCGAGGGAGACGACGGCGTCGAGACGGGAAGGTGCGGCAGCCACGGTGGGAATCTCCTGGGTCGAGGAACCCGCAGCTGGGTGCCGCGGGGCACAACGGCCCAGGATATCGGGGACGGGCGCCCCGGACCGCCACGCCGCGACCGGGCAGCTGTGTTGACAACCGTTCTCGCGGTGAATGAGAATCGGTCTCATGTCCAGGTCTCTCCGTCGCTCCCGTGTGCTCGCCGCCGTCGTCGTCCTGCCCGTGCTGGCGTCCTCGGCCTGCGCGGCGAACCCCGGGGACGACGGCACCATCCGGGCGCTCGCATCCTTCTACCCGCTGCAGATGGTCACCGAGGAGGTGGGAGGCGACCGGGTCGAGGTCGGTTCGCTCACCCCCCCGGGCGCGGAGCCGCACGACGTGGAGCTCTCCCCCGCCCAGGTCGCCGAGCTCGGCGCCGCGGACCTCGTGGTGTACCAGTCCGGCTTCCAGCCCTCCGTCGACGACGCCGTCGTGCAGACCGCACCCGAGCACGTGGTCGACGCGGCCGACCAGGCGGACCTCGAGAGCACCGGGGCGCACGAGGACGACGAGCACGCGGACGACGAGCACGCGCAGGACGAGCACGACCACGAGGGTGCCGACCCGCACTTCTGGCTCGACCCGACGCGCCTGGCCGCGGTCGCCGGATCGGTCGCCGACGCGCTGTCCGAGATCGACCCCGACGGCGCCGCGACGTACCAGGCCAACGCCGACGCCCTCGTCGACCGCCTGACGGAGCTGGACGAGGAGTACGCCCGCGCCCTGGCCACCTGCGAGCGCCGGGTCGTGGTCACCTCGCACGAGGCCTTCGGCTACCTCGCGGACCGCTACGACCTCGACCAGGTCGGCATCTCGGGCATCGACCCCGAGTCCGAGCCGTCCCCGGCACGGCTGCGGGAGATCGGCGACGTGGTCCAGGACGAGGGCGTCACGACGATCTTCTTCGAGACGCTCGCGTCGCCCAAGGTCGCGCAGACGCTCGCCGCGGATCTCGGCGTCGAGACGGCCGTGCTCGACCCGATCGAGGGCGTGACCGACGACTCGCAGGACTACTTCTCGATCGCCGAGGCCAACCTCGACGCCCTGCGCGTGGCATTGTCCTGCTCGTGAACGCGATCGAGGCCGAGGGCGTCCACGTGACGCTCGGCGGCCAGCCCATCGTCCGCGGCGTGGACCTGACGGTGCCCACCAGGCAGGTCCTCGCGCTGCTGGGCGCCAACGGGTCCGGCAAGTCGACCCTCGTGCGCGCGCTGCTGGGCGTCGTCCCCCACGTCGCCGGCAGCGTCCGGCTGCTCGGCGCACCGCTCGGGCCGGACGTGCCCTGGCAGCGCGTCGGGTACGTCCCGCAGCGCATGGCGGCGGCCGGTGGTGTCCCGACGACGGCGCTCGAGGTCGTCGTGTCAGGGATGCTGTACGGACGCCGCCTGCGCCCGCCGCGCGACCGGCGGGCGCGGGCGCTCGCCGCGCTCGACGCGCTGGGGGTCGCGGACCTCCAGGAGCGCCGGGTGCAGGAGCTGTCCGGTGGCCAGCAGCAGCGGGTGCTCATCGCCCGCGCGCTGGTGCGCGAGCCAGCGCTGCTGGTGCTCGACGAACCCACCTCCGGGATCGACCTGCCCACCCAGCGCACGTTCGTCGACGCGCTGTCCCGGCTGCGCGACGCGGGCACCACCGTCGTCGTGGTCCTGCACGAGATCGGCCCCTTCGCACCGCTCATCGACCGCTCGGTCGTGCTGCGGCACGGCCGGGTCGTGCACGACGGCCCGCCACCGCCGGCGCGCGGGGAGCACGGGGACGCCGGCCACGACCACACGCACCCGCACGCCGACCCCGAGCCGCCCACCGACGGCCCCGACCTGACGCTGGAGGTGACGCCGTGAACGGGTGGGAGCAGGTGCTCGCGCTGCTGACCTCGCCGCTGATGCAGCGTGCGCTCGTCGCGGCCGTCCTCGTCGGTGCGGCGGCCCCCGTCGTCGGCACCTTCCTCGTCCAGCGCCGCATGGCGCTCATGGGTGACGGCGTCGGGCACGTCGCCCTGACCGGTGTGGCCATGGGCTGGCTGGTGGGCAGCTGGGCCGCGGTGTCGCCCGCCGACTCCCTCGCGGTCCCCGGCGCGGTCGTCGCTGCGGTCGTCGGATCCGTCGTCATCGAGCTGGTCCGGGAACGCGGCCGCACCAGCGGCGACCTGGCGCTCGCGATCATGTTCTACGGGGGCATCGCCGGCGGCGTGCTGCTCATCAAGGTCGCGGGTGGCACCAACGCGAACCTCATGAGCTACCTGTTCGGGTCGATCTCCACCGTGTCGACCGGTGACCTGTGGTGGACGGCGGCGCTGGCCGTGCTCGTGCTCGTGGTGGGCGTGGGGCTGCGCTGGGCGCTCTTCGCCGTGAGCCACGACGAGGAGTTCGCGCGCGCCAGCGGGCTGCCCGTGCGGGCGCTGTCGATGGTCGTGGCCGTGCTCGCGGCCCTCACCGTCACGATCTCGATGCGCGTCGTGGGGCTGCTGCTGGTCAGCGCCCTGATGATCGTGCCGGTCGCCGTCGCCCAGATCGTCTCGCGGTCGTTCGGTCGCACCATGCTGCTGGCGAGCGCGATCGGCGTCGGGGTCAGCGTCGCGGGCCTCGTGATCACCTACTGGAACGACGTGCCGCCGGGAGCGACCATCGTGGTCCTCGCGATCGTCCTGTACGCGGCCGCGGCCGTCGCGCACCCGCTCGTCGCCCGGCGTCGTGCCGCGGGACGCGACCCGCACCCGGACGTGCTGGACGACGTGCTGGTCGCGGCCTCCGACCCGGCCTGCGCCGCCGATCCGTCGCCCGGACCCGGGACCACGGGCCGGTGAGGCCCTCCGAGGGCCGACGTACGATCGAACGATGACGTCGTCGGAGCTGCTGGCCCAGTACGGCCTCGACGGGATGCCCGTCGCGGTCGCGCTGACGTGCCTCTTCGGCATCGTGATGGCGCGGTCGCACCTCACGTACTGGGCCGGCCGTGGCGTCGAGCGCGGGGCTCGCTTCGAGGGTGAACGCCGCCACGGCCCCGGCTGGTGGCAGCGGACCGTCGACCGCACGGGTCGCCTGGCGGCGACGCCCTCAGCCCGTCGCGGCGTGGCCCTCGTGCACCGGTGGGGGTGGATCGCCGTCACGCTCGCGTACGTCACCGTCGGCATCCAGACCGCCGTGTTCGTCGGCGCCGGGATGCTGCGCATGCCCTACCTGCGCTTCACGCTCGCGTCCATCCCCGGGGCCGTGATGTGGGCGATCATCTGGGGCACCGTCGGGATCGGCGCCGTCTGGGGCGCGCTGTCGCTCGCCGCCGGCTCACCGTGGGGCCTGGCCGCGCTGGCGGTCGTGGTCCTCGCGGTGGTGCGGGCCGTGATGGTCGGCCGGCGCCGGCGGACCGGACGGCGGCTCGCCGCGGTGGCAGCCGGCAGCACGCACGCCGAGCCGGTGACCGCACCCGAGCACCGCTGACGCGCACCCGGTGGCCCGGTCTCTCGGGGCCCCGCCCTGTTCAGTCGGCGTGGACCGTCGACACGCAGAACTGGTTGCCGTGCGGGTCGGCGAGCACCGTCCACGTGAAGCCGTCCGGCTCGCCGTGCTCCGCGACGTGCGTCGCTCCCGCGGCGACGAGCTCCGCCACGGCGGCCGCCGCGTCGGCCGCCTCGAGGTCGAGGTGCATCCGGTTCTTGCCGGGCGTCGGGTCCTCGACCTTCTGGAAGCCCAGTGCCGGTCGTGCACCGTCGGGGCGCACGACGATCGCGAAGTCGTCGCCGTACGCCTGCAGCCGGCCGCCCGTGCGGGCCGCCCACCAGGCCCCGAGCTCCTGCGGGTCGTGCGTGTCCACCGTGACCATCCCGATCGTCAGCTCCATGACGACCGACCGTACGGCCGACCACCGACACCGTCAGGACGTGGCCGGTGCGTCCACGGCGCCGCCGTACCTCCGGTCGCGACGCGCGTAGGTCTCCACCGCGCGCCACAGGTGCCGACGATCGACGTCGGGCCACGGCTCGTCGAGGAACACCAGCTCCGCGTACGCCGACTGCCACAGCATGAAGTTCGAGATCCGCTGCTCCCCGGACGAGCGCAGGAAGAGGTCCACGTCGGGCAGGTCGGGCTCGTCGAGGTACTTCTGGATCGTCTTCTCGTTCACCCGCTCGGGCTTGAGCCGGCCGGCCGCGACCTCGCGGGCGATGGCCTGGGCGGCGTCGGCGATCTCGGCCCGCCCGCCGTAGTTGACGCACATCGTCAGGGTGCAGGTCGAGTTGCCGGCGGTCTGCCGCTCCGCGGTCTCGAGCTCGTTGATCACCGACCGCCACAGGCGGGGGCGACGACCCGCCCACCGCACGCGCACGCCCCAGGAGTCCATGAGGTCCCGGCGCCGGCGCAGGACGTCGCGGTTGAAGCCCATGAGGAACCGCACCTCCTCGGGCGAGCGCGACCAGTTCTCCGTCGAGAACGCGTACGCCGAGATGTGCTGCACACCGATCTCGATCGCCCCGGCGACGACGTCCAGCAGCGATGCCTCGCCGGCGCGGTGCCCCTCCACGCGCGGCAGGCCGCGCGCGTTGGCCCAGCGGCCGTTGCCGTCCATCACGACCGCGACGTGCCGCGGCACGAGCTCCCGCGGGATCTGCGGCGGCCGTGCGCCGGACGGGTGCGGGTAGGGCGGGACGGTCTCGCGTGGCACGGTGGACATCGTGCCACCCGGCACGGCCGTGCGGGCAGCGCGCCGGCGTCAGACGCGCTCCACCATCGGCAGCGAGCGCAGTCGCCGCTCCAGGTGGAACTGGCAGAACACCGCGACGAGCCCGTTGCCCTCCGCGCGGTGGCGCTCGGCGCTCGCGTCGGCGACGTCCCAGTCCCCCGAGAGCAGGGCCGCGAGCAGCGCGAACGTCTCCGGCGCGGGCGCCGCCGCACCCGGCGGACGGCACGCCCCGCAGACCGCGCCGCCCACGGACGGGGCGAACGCGTGGTGCGGGCCGGGGGCCCCGCAGCGCGCGCAGTCGGTGAAGCTCGGGGCCCACCCGGCGACGGCCAGTGCGCGCAGCAGGTACGAGTCGAGGACGAGCCCGGGCGCGTGCGCCCGCGTCGCCAGCGCCCGCACGGCGCCGACCAGCAGCCGGTACTGCTGGACCGACGGCTCGCGCTCCGCCTCGACGAGCCGCTCGGCCGTCTCGAGCATCACCGTGCCGACCGTGTAGAGCGCGTAGTCCTCGCAGACCTGGCGGCCGTACGACCCGAGCGCCTCGACCTGGGTCACGACGTCGAGGTTGCGTCCCGTGCTGAGCTGCACGTCGATGTGCATGAAGGGCTCGAGCCGGGACCCGAAGCGCGAGGTCGTGCGGCGCACGCCCTTGCCGACGGCGCGCACCTTGCCGTGCTCGCGCGTCAGGAGGGTGACGATGCGGTCGGCCTCCCCCAGCTTGTGGGTGCGCAGCACGATCGCCTCGTCGCGGTAGAGGCTCACGGTGCCATTGTCCCCCGCGGCACCGACAGGTGGGCCGCGGCGCGCACGTGGCGCACCGCGGCCCCTCGCTCAGCGCTCGTGGCGGTTGACCGCCGAGACGATCGCCTTGAGCGACGCCGTCGTGATCGAGGGGTCGATGCCGACGCCCCACAGGATGTCGTCGCCGATGGCGCACTCGACGTAGGCGGCGGCCGTCGCGTCGCCGCCGGCGGACAGCGCGTGCTCGGCGTAGTCGAGCACCGCGACGTCGACACCCGTCGTCCGCAGCGCGGCGACGAACGCGGCGACCGGGCCGTTGCCCGTGCCGCGCAGCGTCTTCTCGACGCCCCGGTCCACGACGTCCACCTCGAGGGTGTCCTGCCCGCCCTCGGTGCTCGTGGCGCGCGTGCCGCGCAGCGTGAACCGGCCCCACGGCGCGAGCGGCCCACCCGGCGTCGCCGGCAGGTACTCGTCGCTGAAGATCGACCAGAGCTCGTCGGCCGTGACCTCGGTGCCGTGCTGGTCCGTGTGCCGCTGCACGACCTGCGAGAACTCGATCTGCAGACGGCGCGGCAGGTCCAGGTCCTTCTCGGACTTGAGCAGGTAGGAGATCCCGCCCTTCCCGGACTGCGAGTTGACGCGGATGATCGCCTCGTACGAGCGGCCGACGTCCTTGGGGTCGATCGGCAGGTAGGGCACGGCCCACTCGACGTCGCCGACGCCCGTGCCCGCCGCAGCCGCGCGGACCTCCAGGGCGTCCAGCCCCTTCTTGATCGCGTCCTGGTGCGAGCCGGAGAACGCCGTGAAGACCAGGTCGCCGCCGTAGGGGTGGCGCTCGTGCACCGGCATCTGGTTGCAGCGCTCGACGGTGCGCCGCACGCGGTCGATGTCGGAGAAGTCGATCTGCGGGTCGATGCCCTGGCTGAACAGGTTGAGGCCCAGCGTGACCAGGTCGACGTTGCCGGTCCGCTCGCCGTTGCCGAACAGGCAGCCCTCGATGCGGTCGGCGCCCGCCAGGTAGCCCAGCTCGGCTGCGGCGACCGCGGTCCCCCGGTCGTTGTGGGGGTGCAGCGACAGGACCACCGACTCGCGGTGGTGCAGGTGGCGGCTCATCCACTCGATCGAGTCGGCGTAGACGTTGGGCGTCGCCATCTCGACCGTCGCGGGCAGGTTGATGATGACGGGCCGCTCGGGCGTCGGCTCCAGCACGTCGAGGACCGCGTTGCAGACCCGCACCGCGTACTCGAGCTCGGTGCCGGTGTACGACTCGGGGCTGTACTCGTAGAGCACCTCGGTGTCGGGGACGAGCTCCTCGTACTTCTTGCAGAACCGGGCCCCCGACACGGCGATGTCGGCGATCCCGTCCTCGTCGGACCGGAACACCACCTCGCGCTGCAGGACGGACGTGGAGTTGTAGAGGTGCACGATCGCCTGCTTCGCGCCCACGATCGCCTCGTACGTGCGCTCGATGAGGTGCTCGCGCGCCTGCGTCAGCACCTGGATGACGACGTCGTCCGGGATGCGACGCTCCTCGATGAGCATCCGGACGAAGTCGAAGTCGGTCTGCGACGCCGAGGGGAACCCGACCTCGATCTCCTTGTAGCCCATGTCGACCAGCAGCTCGAACATCTCGAGCTTGCGGGCCGGGCTCATCGGCTCGATCAGGGCCTGGTTGCCGTCGCGCAGGTCGACCGCGCACCACCGCGGTGCGCGCGTGATCCGCCGGTCGGGCCACGTGCGGTCGGGCAGGTCGACACGGATCTGCTCGTGGAACGGGCGGTACCGGTGCACCGGCATGCCCGAGGGCTGCTGCGGGTTGCGCTCGGCGGCCGGTGCGTCGGTGATCGGGGTGTCTGCGATCGGCGCGGGGGTGGCGGGGCTCTGGCTGCTCATCGGGTGATCCTTCATCGCGGGTCTCGGCGGTGGCTCAGCCGGGCACGACACACACCGCGACGAGGAGCCGGCCTAGAGGGCCTCGTCGCGGCGACGAAGAAGCAGCGAGCGTGCGCGCACGGCAAGACCATACCCCCGCGCGTGCGGGGCGCCGCAACCTGCGCGCGCGGCGCGCGGGGGGTCAGGCCAGGACGATCACCTCGGTGGACGTCTGCGCGAGGACGCGCCCGCCGACCGCGGTGAGCCGGCGCAGGTCGGACGGCAGGTCGACCCGCCACGCCTCGACGCCGTCGCGCAGCCCTCGGGCGACGAGGTCGAACCCGTCGGCGCCGTCGGGCTCCGGGACCAGCACGTGCAGTCCGTCGGTCAGCGGGGCGATGTACTGCGCCTCGGTGAGCTCCTGCTCCCAGAGCAGCCGACCGTCCGCACCGTCCACGGCCCCGACCGACGCCTCACCTGCCATGACGACGACGCCGTGCGCCACGGCGACCGGCGTCATGGACGTCGGCAGTCTCCAGACGACCGTGCCGTCGTCGGCCCGCACCGCGACCGCCCGGTTGCCCACGTCGATCAGGAGCGCGTCGACCGACCCGTCCCCCACCACCGGGCGAGGAAGGCCGGGGACCCTGGCCCGGACGGTGCCGTCGGCGTCGCGCAGCGTCCCGCCGTACACGGGCTCCCACGTCGCGAAGCCGCCGTCGGGCAGCCCGGCGACGAGGATCTGCTGGCCTGCCGGGCCGGCCTCCAGGACGGCACCGGTGCGGACGTCGAGCAGCGTGGTCGAGTTCGCCATCAGCGCGACGACGCCGCCGTCCGCCACGAGCTTGGGCACGGCACGGACCCCCCCGTTGTCGACGAGCGGGACCGGGGAGGTCCAGGTCCAGCGGACCGTGCCGTCGGTCCCGTCGCGTCGCTCGACGAGCACGTGCCGGTCGCTGCGGCCCGTCGCCACGAGGACGTCGTCCTCATGGCGCAGGAGCCCGAGCACGCTCCCCTCGATGTCCCACGCGCCGTGCTGCGCACCGTCCGTGCCGGCGAGCGCGATCACGTGCGTGGGCGGCACGTAGTTCGTCGACCCGCCCGGGGTCCCGTACACGACGTCCGGCTCCACCCACGCGCACAGGAGGTCGGCCGAGGCGTCCGCACCCGCGACGCACGCGACGGCGACGGACTCGAACCCGGAGCCCGCCTGCTCCACCACCGGGACCTCCCAGCGCGTGGCGCCCGTCGTGAGGTCGGACGAGCGCACGACCCAGCGACCTCCGGCATCGCTGAGCGTCACGAGCGCGCCCGCAGCGCCCAGCACCGGTGTCGGACCGTCGGCGGCGGTCCGCCAGCGCTCGACGGGCGGGCGATCGAGCGGACGCACGACGCCGGGAAGGGCAGCGAAGGCGTCGGCGCGCTCGCGGGCCGCCCGTTCCGTGACGCCCGTGGCGACGGCTGCGGCACCCACCACCACGACGAGGACTCCGGCACCCCAGGGCCACCAGGAACGCTCGCGCCGGCGCGCGCCCGAGGCGTCGGGCCCACCCGCGTCGCCGGTGTCTGCCGCGTCGGCGCGTGCCGGCCTGCCGGCCGTCCACGGACGGTCGTCCTCCTCGTCGACGAGCTCGACCGGCCGCATCCTCGGGGCCGGTCGCACGGCACCCATGGCCCGAGACTAGAACACCGGCCCCCGCTGGGGCGGCCGGGCAGTCAGACCCACTGGACGAGCTGCCAGACGATGCCGTTGGCGTCGGCGAACTGGCAGAACCGCTCCCCCCACGGCTCGGTCTCGGGAGGCGTGACGACCTGTGCCCCTGCCGCGGCGATGCGCTCGAACTCGGCGTCGACGTCCTCGACGACGAACGCCACCAGCAGGCCCTGCCCGGCCGGCCCCGCGATCCGAGCGGGCTTGAAGCTCGACAGGCCGACGCGCAGCAGCGCGAGGTTGAACCCGACGTCGGGGTGACTGAGGGAGACGAAGCCGTCGGCGGACATCTCCTCGGTGAAGCCCAGATGGGTCCGCGCGAAGTCCGCCGAGGCCGCGACGTCGGGGACGTTGAGCGAGACTGCCGAGCCGGTGATGTGCATGTCGGTCCTCTCGAGACGATATCTTGTGCACCGTACAAGGTATCGTCGGACCGGGGTGTTCCCCGAGTGGAGGGTGATGTCGCGCGAGCTGATCGACCTGCTGTGGCGGGACCACCCCGCCGCGCCGCCCACCGGCACCAGGGGGCCCCGGTCGAAGGTGTCGACGTCCCAGATCGTCGACACCGCCGTCGGCATCGCCGACCACGACGGGCTGGACGCCGTGACCGTGCGGCGTCTCGGCGCGGCGCTCGGCATCGCGCCGAACGCCGTCTACACGCACGTCGGCTCGCGGGACGACCTGCTGGTGCTGATGGCCGACGCGGTCCAGGCGCGCCGGTCCCGCCCGCCCCACGTCGGCCGGACCTGGCGCGCACGCGTCCGGGACGTCGCCGCCGACGAGCTAGCGCTGTACGCCGCACACGCCTGGCTGCTCGATGTCACGGACCAGCGCACCGCCTTCGGACCCGGCACGATCGCGACCTACGACCACCAGCTCCACGCTCTGGACGGCACGGGGCTGGGCGACGTCGAGCGTGACGCGGCCCTCAGCTTCGTCTGCGACTTCGTCCGCGCCTCGGCACGGTCGCGCCGCCCCGACCCGCACTCCGCGCAGATCGCCACCGTCTGGGCGGCGTGGCAGGGCCGGCTCATGGACTACGTCGGCGACCGCTTCGCCCTGGCGCGACGCGTCGGAGCCGCAGCCGGTGCCGCCATGGACGCGCCGTACAGCGCCGAGCACGCATGGCGGTTCGGCATCGACCGGGTCCTCGACGCGCTCGACGCCCTCGTGAGCGCCGCGGCGGACGGGTCCACCACGGACGAGGGCCCGGACCGCTAGGGCGAGGGCCGACGGTCGCCCGTGACCTCGGGCACCGCCACCACCCGCAGCGAGCTGTCGCCGAACACCACGACCGCGCCTTCACGCAGCCGCACCGGGTGGTCCACCGGGCACACGACCTGTGCACCGTCCGGCAACGTCACCAGGGTGCCGTTGGTCGAGCCGCGATCCACCACCCACGCGCCGCCGGCAGGGTCGACGGCGAGCTGCAGGTGCGTCTTCGAGACGGAACGAGCGGGGTCGACCACGCGCACGACCTGCACGTCCGGGCCCTGCGAGGGGTTGCGTCCGACCAGCGCGAGGCGCTCGACCGTGAGCACGCGCCCGTCGTCGAACGCGACGCGCAGCCCTGCGGTCCCACCCGCGCGCGGTTCCGGGGCCACGTCCGTCCGGGGGGGCGCCGGACGCGTCATCTCGAGCTCGGGCGCCAACCCGAACGCGAGCGTCGGCGTCACCCGCACGGCCGGGATGGCGCGGGTGTCGAGGTCGGGGGCCGAACGCTGGGGGTGCAGGGGCGCGAGCACCAGCCCGCGCCCGTCGGTCGCGGGCGCGGCGGACTCGGGCGACGGCGACGGCGCGGGGATCCCTGGTGCGGCCGTCGGCGGGCCCGCGGGCGGGAGGAACGGCAGGTCGTCGACGTCGGCCGGCCCGGCCCCGCCGGCCGGGGGGTCGCTGCGCCCGCCCGTGCCGCCACGCACCGCGCGCCGCGTCGCGTCGGGCGCGTGCGAGGCGCGGGCCGAGGACGACGGCACCACCCGCAGCACCTCGGCGCCGACCGCCCGGTCGTGCCAGCCCCGCCGCCGGCCCGTCCGGTCGAACAGCGGTGAGAGCAGCACGACGAGCTGCCCGACCGCGCACGCCAGCACGCCCACCGCCACGACGAGACCCCGCACGAGCACGCGGCCGGCCCCGATCGGCCGGCGGCTGTGCACGTCGACCGTCCGCACGCCCACCAGCAGTCGACCGAGGGTCCAGCCGAGGCGTCCGTGGGCGATCCACTGCGCGATCGTGACCGCTGCCGCCAGCAGCACCGCAGCGAGCAGCAGGGGCACGGGGACGACAGGGGCGTCCGCGGGCACGACGCCGTCGCGCAGCGCCGCCGCGACGCGCAGCGCCGCGGCGAGCACGACCCCGCCACCGAGCGTCATCACGACCACCTGGTCGACGAGCACGGCGAGGAACCGCCGCCCCAGGCCCGCGGGCCGGTCGTCCAGAGCGGTCACGGGTCGGCTGGTCATCGTTCACCTCGGCGGTTCGAGCGAATACGGCGTGGGCGTCGTCCGGGTGCGGGGTCGCTCGACGCCAGGAGCTCCGCCTGTCGTCGCGTCGCACGGGACGACGCCGACGGCCGGCGCAACGAGACGAGCGACGCACGGCTCCGGACGCGTCGCCGCCACGGCAGCGTCCGACGCAGCGCACCCACGGTGGCGTCCACGTCGGCCCAGTACGCCTCCACCTCCGACCGTTCGGGAGCCCCCGCCCCGAAGACCGCGCGGTCGGCGCGCCGCGCGAGCGCCTCGATGCGGGCCGCCACCGCGGGGTGCCGCGCCGCGATGGTCGTGGTCCATGCGCGGGCGGTCTCGCGACGGGTCGCCGCGACCGGCGGGACGCCACCCATGTCGCGGGCCGTGTCGACGACCTCGTCCCAGCCGCCCGCGACCCGTCGCACCGGATCAGCCGCACGTCGCCGTCGACGTCGCCGACGTGCCTTGAGCGCGATGACGACCAGCAGCGGCGACAGCAGCACGAGCACCCCTGCGAGACCGACTCCCGCCCAGGCCGCGATGCGCAGCCACAGCGCGAGTCCCGAGTCGTCCGCGGGCGGGTCCTCCGTCTGGGGCTGCTCGGTGTCGTCGTCGGGCGGCGTGACGCGGTCGGGCGGCAGCGCGGGCGGCTGCACCACCTGCGGCTGCGGGTCGGTGTCCGTCTCCTCCTGCTCCTGCTCGGGCGTGCGCGAGCGCGGCGGGGTCGGGTCGAACGTCACCCAGCCACGGCCCGCGAACGCCACCTCGACCCACGCCTGCACGTCGCGGCCGCGGATCTCGACGGCGCCGTCCTCGTCGGTCGGCACGGTCGCCGTCTCGTCACCCTCGACGTCGTCACCCGACCCCGGGACGAACCCGAGGACGACGCGCGCCGGCAGGCCCATCTCACGGATCATCAGGGCCGCCGACGCCGCGTACTGCTCACCGTCACCGACCATCACGTCACCGGCCAGCAGCTCCGCGAGCCGCGCGGCACCGTGCCCCGAGAGCGACGGGTAGTCGCCGGCGTCCGTCAGGCCGTGGCTGAAGTAGCCCTGCTCGCTGAGGTGGTCGGTGATGGCGCGTGCGACCTGGACGGGCGTCCCCGCGTCGCGCGCGACGTCCGCCGCCGCGACGGCGACGGCCTGCGGCACGCCGCTGGACGCCGGCTGCGAGACCGAGCCGGCGGCCGCTCCCCCGATCTCGTCGTCCTCCGGCTCCGTCGGCACGACGACGTCGAGGGAGTACGTCATCCCCTCCCGGACGCCCGAGGTGACCACCGCCGCCCCCGTCGCGTCGTTGAACCGCAGGTCGCCGGTGGCCCGCCCGAGGTCGACGGCCCTCGCGTAGCCCACGGTCGGCAGCCAGACGCCCTGCAGCGCACCGACCGTGACGTCCACCCGCGCCGCCTCGCCACGCACGGGGACGTCGATGGCGTCGCCGACGCGCCGGAACTCCCCGGACGCCTGCGCGGAGCCGTCTCCGGCCACGTTGAACACGACCCCGTCGTACCGGTCGAACGTCGCGAGACGCACGCGCGCACCCTGCGGCAGGCCGTCGACGGTCAGCAGGACCGTGTCGTCCAGCTTGACGAGGCGCCGGAACGACGCGAGCGGGCTCGGGTAGTCGCGCGGGTCGAAGGGCGGGACGATCTCCTCGCGGACGACGACGCGCGGCTGGTCCGCGACGACCAGCGGACCGCCGAGGAGACCGCCGGTCGCCGCCACGGCCGCGAGCGCCCCGGTCGCGACGACGCGCCGGGCCCGCCAGGCCCCGGTCCGCCACGCGGCCCACGCCAGACCGGTCACCGCCAGCACGGTGCCTGCGACGGCCGGCGGCACGGGCGGCTGCCGGGTCCCCAGCACGACGGCGGCGACGAGGACCAGCAGCGGGACGACCGCCGCGAGGGAGGAGACCGCCGGCCGGCGCACCCGCAGCGTGAGGGTGAGCGTCGCGGCCGTGCCGACCAGCGCGAGCAGGAAGGCGGCGACCAGCAGCGTCCCGCCCGTTCCGACCGGGGGCTGCAGCGTGAGGACCTGCTTCCAGGTCGACGCGGCCCCCCGGGCGAGCGCGACGAACGTCGCGGGCGTGGGCACCACCCCCGCCACGGTGGTCGTCGGCGCCGCCAGCGCACCCCCGGCCAGCGCGTAGACGGCGACCAGCAGCGCGACGACGACGAGCGCGGACCACCTGCGCAGGGCACCGACGAGCGTCACGGCGGTGCCGAGCACCATCCCGCCGACGAGCGCCGGGAGGACGGCCGACGTGCCGTACACCGGCAGGAGCGGCGTGAGGGCCAGCGTCACGGCCGCCACGAGCACCACGACGTCACGCGCCGCGTCCGCGGGCTCCCGCACGCCGATCCGCTGGCCCGGCCTCATCCGACCACCCGGCGCAGCGCCCGCGGCAGGTCGTCCAGGCGGCCCAGGGTGCCGAGCGTCAGGGCCCCCTGGGTGCGCACGGCGACGTCCTGACCCAGCGCGCAGCGCAGCACGACCGCGCGGGTGCCGGCCGGCAGCGCGCGCGCCCCCAGGCGCAGGTCGGCGTCCGACGGCGTGCCCCCCGTGACGAGGAACGCGACGGACGCGTCGGGCGTCTCACGCACGACGCGGCGGCCCAGCAGGACGACCCCGGCGCCGGCCGGTGACCACGACAGGCGCGAGCAGTCGTCGAGGAGCAGCGGAGGCGTCGCCGTCCGCAGCCGACCGGTGCCGGCCAGGAGCTCGACGTCGCGCTCGTCGCGGATGGCCTGCACGGCGATCGACGCGGCGACCGAGACCGCGAGCTCGAGCTCGTCGGGGTGCGCGTAGTCACCGACGGCCGTCGCCAGCGCGATGGACGTGAGCGTGCGACGCGTGTCCTCGAACTGCTTGACCATGAGCTTGCCGCGGCGGGCGGTGGTGCGCCAGTGGATGTACCGGCGGTCGTCCCCCGCGACGTAGTCGCGCAGCGCGTGGAAGTTGAGGTCCGAGTCCGACAGGTCGCGTGTGGCCTGCCCCTCCAGGTCCCGCAGCAGGCCGGCGTTCGCGCCACCCAGGGCCACGACCTCGGGGTGGACGAACAGCTCGGCCGGCTCGGTCCAGCGCAGCCGGCGCTGCAGCAGGCCCAGCGGGTCCCCGCGACGGGACACGACGGGACCGACGACGATCACGGCGCGCCTGTCGGTGGGGACCGCGAACAGGTCGTCGTGCGTCCCACCCGCCGGCAGGCTCGGGACGGCCAGCTCGACCACACGGTCCCCGACCGGCAGGTCCACCTGCGACGGCAGCGACCGGCGCCTGGCGGCGTTGCGCACGTCGACGCGGCCGACGGCGCGCTGCCCGATGCGCACGCGGTGGTCCGCCAGGTCGAGCACGACCCGGTACCGGGTGCGACCGGCGGTCATCACCAGCGACGCGACGAGCACGCCGAGCAGCGCCACGCCGAGCGCGGCGAGCTCGCCCCACCCGAGCAGGCGCCCCGCCCCCAGGGCGAGGAGCGCCACGACGGCCACCCCCCACCCGAGGGGCGCGACGCGCAGACCCATGGCTCAGCCCTGCCGCAGTGCCGGCGGCGCGACCTGGGACAGCACCCGGGCGACGACCTCGGTCGCCGTCACACCGGCGAACTCGGCCTCGGAGTCCAGCACGAGCCGGTGCGCGAGCACGGCCTGACCCAGCACCTTGATGTCGTCCGGCAGGACGTAGTCGCGCCCGTCGGCGGCCGCCGCCACCTTGGCGCACCGCACGAGTGCCAGCCCGCCGCGGATGCTCGCCCCGAGCGACGTCTGCGGGTCGTCGCGCGTGGCCTCGAGCAGCCGCGCGACGTAGTCGAGCACGGCCGGGTCGACGTGCACCGTCAGCGCGAGGTCGGCCATCGTCCCCACGGCCTGCGTCGTGATGCGCGGGCGCAGGGCCGCCGTGCGGTCCTTGAGACCGGCGAGGATCTCGACCGACGAGGCGCGGTCCGGGTAGCCGAGCGACGTCTTGAGCAGGAACCGGTCCAGCTGGGCCTCGGGGAGGCGGTACGTGCCGGCCTGCTCGATCGGGTTCTGCGTCGCGATGACCATGAAGGGCCGCCCCACGGGGTGGGTGACCCCGTCGACCGTCACGTTCGCCTCCTCCATGACCTCGAGCAGCGCCGCCTGGGTCTTGGGCGACGCGCGGTTGATCTCGTCGGCCAGGACCACGGACGCGAAGATCGGACCGGGGTGGAACTCGAAGCGCTGCGACGACTGGTCGTAGATCGTCACGCCGGTGACGTCCGACGGCAGCAGGTCGGGCGTGAACTGGATGCGGTGGTGCGAGCCCTGCACGGTCGCCGAGATGGCCTTGGCCAGCGACGTCTTGCCGGTGCCCGGTGCGTCCTCGAGCAGCACGTGCCCGTCCGCGAGCATCGCGATCAGCACGAGGCGGACGGTCTCCTCCTTGCCGAGCAGCGCCTGCCCGACGTTGGCCACCAGGGCGTCGAACGTCTCGGCGAACCAGGTGGTCTGCTCGGGGGTCATGTGCAAGGGCTCCTCGGGACGGACGTGCGGGACAGGAGGACGACGGGGCCGTGCGGACGGCGGGTCATGGCTCGGTGGCCGGCGGCTCGGCGGCCACGGTGGCCGGGACGCCGGCGGACCACTGCCCCCAGCCCACGCTGTTGCGTGCCCGGACCGTGACGACGTACTCACCGGGCGCCAGGTCGTCCAGGGTCACGGGGTCGCTCCCCGCGGTGCCCTCGAGGGGACGCCCCGGGCCGGTCACGCGGTACTCGTACCGGTCGATCGCGCGGCCACCGTCCGACCCCGGTGCCACCAGGGTGAACTGCAGCGTCCGCGCGGGCTGGCCGGACGAGACCGTCACGCCGGGGCTCCCGGGGACGCTCGGCGCACCCGGCTGCGCCCGGGACTCGGCCCACGGGCTCCAGCCCTGCGAGTTCTGCACCCGGTACCTCACCGTGACCTCGCGGCCCGACGAGAAGGGCGACGCGGGGCGCTCGGTCGTCACCGGTCCGCCGTTCACCGAGTACTCGCGACGACCGATGGGCGCACCGCCGTCGTTCCCCTCGGAGAACGCGATGGCGACCTGGTCGACGCCGGCGGTGGTCACCGTGACCGTGGGCTGCTGGGGCCGGGTGACGATGTCGAGAGCGGCCGACGTCGCCGCCTCCCCCGTCAGGCCCCGGGACGACACCGCGACGACGGTGAAGGGCCCGAGGGTCTGCGCCCCGAGGCCGGAGAAGTCGAGCGACGTGCCGTCGACGGGCTCGTCGACGCCGGGCCCGGTGACGCGGTACGACGCGACGGAGATGCCGGCACCGCCCGCGTCCTGCGGCGGCGACCACGACAGGGTCGCGGTGGCCCGACCCCAGTCCGCCGCGGCGCCGGCGACCAGCCGGACGTCGCGCGGTGCCGTGGGCGCGCTGAACGTCTCTCCCGACGTGGAGCCGAAGGCCGACCAACCGGCCTTGTTCCGGGCACGCACCGTGATGGAGTAGGTCCGGCCACGCTCGGCCGGGGCGATGACGCAGGAGTTGGGCCCTGTCATCCCGCAGGACGCGCTGCCGTCGACGAGCACCTCGTACTGGGCCACCGCGTCGCCGTTGCCATCGGGCGTCGTCCAGCTCACGGCGACGCTGGCCTGCTCGTACCAGCCCTGGCTCTTGCGTTCCGCCGTCACCTCCGGGGCGTCCGGCACGCCTGCCGGCACCTCGAGGGCGTACGGGCTCCACGGACCGGGCTCGGGCGCGCGGTTCTTGGCACGGACCCGCACCTGGTACTGCGCGCCGTTCTGCAGCCCGTCGACCGTCAGGGACGTCGCGGTCGTCGTACGCGTCGACACGCCGTTGGGGCCGACGACCTCCACGTCGTAGCCGGTGATCGCCGACCCGTTCGACGTCGGCGCGCTCCACGCGACCGCGAGTGCGCCGTCACCCGACGTCAGCCTCGGCGCGGCGGGGGCGTCCGGCACCGCGTCCGGGCGCGCAGGGGCCGATGCCGGCGACTCCTCGGACCAGCCGACCCGGTTGCGGGCCGCGACGGTGAACTTGTACTCGACGTCGTTGGTCAGACCGTCGATGGTGCAGGTCGTGCTCACGCACGAGCGCGTCGCGCCACCCGGCTGGGCCGTGACGCGGTACTCCGTGATCGGCTCGCCGCGGTTGTCGGGTGCGGTCCAGGACAGGACGACCGTACGGTCACGGACCTCCCCGATCCGGGGCGGGACGGGCGCGAGCGGGACACCGCTGACCCGGACGGTCACGCGGCCCTCGACCTCACGTCCCGGGTCGCCGGTCACGTCTCGCACACGGAACCGCACGACCATCAGGCCGATGAACTCGTTGCCCGGGCGCACGGAGACGCTGCTCGACGTCGCCGAGGCCGTGCCCGCCCCCTGCGTCTCGACGACCGCGCCGACCACCGTCAGCGGCCCCTGGTCGGGGAACGGGTTCACCGAGCCCTCGAGGACGTCGACGCTCCTCTCACGACCCTGCGCACCGTCGTCGATCGTGAAGTTCTGGACGGTCGCGGTGCGGCGGAGGCTCGCGACGACACGGAGGTCGACCGCGACGTCCATCACCCCGCTGCGCCCGTACAGGAGCTGCATCTCGATCCGGCCGGTCGTGCCCTTCGGGGTCGTCGCGGGCGCGGACACGACCAGCTCGGACCCCTCGACGGCGGCCACGAAGCCCGCGGGCACGCCCGAGACGGTCCGGAAGCTGTACCGGTCGGCCGGTGTGGCCGTCTCGTCCGCCTGCTCCGGCCCGCGCGTCAGCGCCAGCAGGTCGACACGTGTGGCCTGCTCGCCGGGCTCGACGTCGACCGTCTGGGCGTCGAAGGTCGGCGGGTGGTCGTCCACGGCGAACACCGTGATCTGCAGGGTCAGCAGCGACGTGCGTGCCGTGGTGTCCGACGGCCCGGTCTCGTCCGTGACGGGAACGGTGATCGACGCCGGTCCGGCGTACCCCTCGGCCGACGTGAACACGAGGGTGCCGGCGTCCTTGACGAGCGGAGCGCCGCTCGCACGCGTCGCGACGACCTGCGTGGGGTCCACGATCTTCGGCTCCCGCCCGGGCGCCACCTGCACGTGCTCCGCGAGCGAGATCACCAGCTCCTCGCCGCTCGCGACCCGCAGCTCGGGCGCGCGGGGGCGCAGCTGCGGGGGGAAGAAGCCGAGGGCAGGCACCGTGATGAACGCGTACGCGTCGGCGCCCTCCGCCGTCCTGTTGACCAGCCGGTACGGGACGGTCTGCGAGTGGTCGACGAGCGTCACGACGACGTCGCCCTCGGGCGTGACGCGCGCGACGTCCGCGTGCGACGCGGGCACCGAGACGTCGAGGTCCGACAGCGGTCCGGAGGGGTTCTGCGCGACGGCCAGGACGTCGACGGAGACCTCCGTCTTGCCGAGCGTGTCGATCGCGGGGACGAGGACGTCGCGGGCGATCGGCGGCTGCACGGGTGCGTCCTCGGTCACGGTGACCGTCAGGACGCCGTAGTCACGTCCGCCTCCGTCGTTCGACACCAGGTACTGGATCTGCACGACGCCCGGGGACGACGGCGCCGTGACGACGATGCGCCGGCCCTGGGTCGTCGCCTCGACGCCCTCGGGGACCTCGATCGACTCCAGCTTCAGCTCCCGGCTCGTCGAGTCGATGTCGTTGGCCAGGACGCGGACCTCCACGCGTTGGCCCGGCCGCAGGGTGACGGCGTCGTCGACCGCGACGACCCCGGACGCGCCGGACGGCCGGGGGGCGATGCCGACCCGCGCGGTCGCGACGGCGCGCTGGCCGACCCAGTCCTCGACGGCGTACGTGAACGTGTCGGTCCCCCGGGAGCCGGGGAACGCCTCGTACTCGAGCCAGTCCGGGCCGACCTCGGTGATCCGGCCCAGGGTCGGGGCCGACGCGGGGCCGAGGAGCGTCACGCCGTCGCCGTCGGCGTCGATGCCGACGAGGGCCACCGGGATGCGCACGGTGTCGCCCTCGAACACGCGCGCCTCGACGTCCTTGGGTCGGGGTGGCGACTTGGTCGCCGGGTCGGACTCGTGCACCCGCAGGGTCACGGTCGCGGCGGTGACGTTGCCTGCGGAGTCCTGGACCTCGAAGACCGCACGCGCCGTCAGCGCACGGCCGGGCGCCTGGTACCGCAGCACGTCGCCCGACACGAACAGCAGCCCCTCGCCGTCGGCCAACGGCTCGGGGAGGTCACGCAGGACGGTCAGCTTGTCGCCGTCCGGGTCCGACGCGCCCGCCAGCACGGGGATCGTCACGACGCCACCGGCACGGACGGTCGCCTCGACGTTCGGCACCACCGGAGGCTGCGAGGACGCGGACGGTGGCACCGGCTGCACCACGATCTCGCCGCGGGCCGATGCCGACCCGTTCGACACCTCGTACGTCAGCACGACGGGGCCGTCGGGGGTGCGGTCCGCACGGATCTGCACGTAGCGGTGCTCCAGCACCGCGACCTGCAGCCCCGAGCCCTCCGGCGCGGTCACCGTCTGCAGCACCAGCACGTTGTTGGCGGGGTCCTCGTCGTTGGCCAGCGGGTCGACGGTGACCTCACCGCCGGCCGGGAGCAGGGCGAGGTCGCGCACGGCGACGGGCGGCTGCGCCTGCTCGGGCCACTCGCGCACGTCGATCCGCGCGATGCCGGTGGCCTGCTGCGGCGCCGCCGTGACGACGAACGTCACGTAGTACGCGCCGGCCCGCGGTGCCTTGAACGCGAACGTGCCGGCCTGCAGGTCGGGCACGATCGTCGCCCCGACGACGTCGCTCACGCCGGCGAGGCGCGGCGGCTCGGACGACGCCGAGCGGACGGCGTCCAGCGGACGCACGACGACCTCCTGGCCGACGTACGTCACCGCGTGGACGGGGTCGATCTGCGGCGGCACGGACCCGGCGGCACGCACGTCGACCACGACCTCGCCGTCGACGACGTTCGTCCCGTCGGACACCTGCACACGCACGGTCGTGCGGCCCAGGCCGCCGCCGTCGGCGGTGAACGTGAGGACCCCGTCCTGCCGGAACCGCGCCGTACCGACGGTCGGGTCCGCCTCCGCCCCGACGAGGAGCAGGTCGTCCCCGTCGACGTCCTGGAAGTCGGCGAGGACGCCGTGCACGAGCTGACCGCCGGTCTCGACGGTGAGCGACGACGTGCGCAGCTGCGTCGGGGCGTTGTCGCCGTCCCCCACGGCGATGCGCACGGTCGCCGTCGACGGCGCGTTGACGCCGCGACCGTCCGTCACCGTGTACTTCACCTCGGCGGTCCCCGACGCACCCTCGAGCACCCGCACCTGCAGGGCACGTCCGCCCCGGACCTTCTCGAGGGTGCCGAAGTCGGCAGGCAGCGCATCGAGCTCGGAGATCACGAGGATCCCGCAGTCGGAGGAGGAGTCGTTGTCGATCACGGGCAGCACGCGCGTCCGGCCGGCCCGCACACCGAACTCGTCGTCGACGGCGACGGGCGGAGCGCTCTGGTCGCTGCACTCGGTGACCGGCTCCTGCATGACCTCGCCGCTCTCGGACTCCTCCTCGGAGTCTTCCGGCTCCTCCTCCGGGACGATGTCGTCCCAGTTGGGGACACGCACGGCCGTGTCCTCCTGGGGCAGCCAGACCCGCCCGCCCACGGTCTCGTTGAGCACGACGAAGCCCCGGTTCACACGGAACGCCAGCCGGTCCGCGGCCCGCATCCCCTCCAGGTCCTCCACCCGGGCGTCCTGCCCGTCACAGAGGCGCAACGACGCGCCGAGCGTCGACGCCCATGCCGCGTAGGCGCAGTCACCGACACGCACGGGCGCCGCCGGCGTGCCCGAGCCCGTGGTGGCGTGCCGCCGCGGGGTCCCGCCGTCGAGCGGCACCTCCCACAGGGCGTCACGACCCGACAGGAGCACGGTCGACGCCGCCGGGCCGGGCTGCTGGAGCACCAGGTCCGTGTCGTCGACCGTGACCTCGCCGGCCAGCGTGCGGACCGTGCTGCCGCTCAGCACGACGAGCTCGTCGCCGACCGCCGTCACGGCGTCGACCTCGACGGCACCGAGGGTCCCGACCTGCTCGGGGACCACCGGCTGCGTCGCCGGGACGAGCGTCACGGCGCCGTCCTCGGGCGCGACCGCGAGCACGGCACCGCTGCGCGCCACGACCGCCGCGCCCCCCTCCCCGAGCTGCAGGTCGGGCGCGCCGTCCGTCATGTCGAGGAGGTCGAGCTCGCCGACCTGGCGGACCCACACGTCGCCGGCGCCGTCGACGAGAGCGACTCGCCCTGCCGCCATCGACACGTCCGTGCCGGGCGTGGCGATCTGCGTGGTCGTCGCGACGGTCGCCGGGTCGACGACGGACACCGCGTTCGGCTCGACCAGCAGCACCCACCCCTCGTCCTGCTGCACGTCGAACGTGCGGCCGGCGGCCACCACCCCGCCGTCGAGCTCCTCGACCGGCACGTTGTAGCGGCCCAGGCTGGACTGGCCGGTCGCCGTGAGCCACACGCCGCCGTCGTTGAGGTCGACGCGCGCGAGCGGGAAGCCACGGTCGACCAGGGCCAGCGACAGCACGAGGACCGGCACGGTGACGATCGCCGCGGCCGTCGTGGCGGGGCGCCGACGCCACGTGCGGGGGTCCCACCACGTCACGGCGCGCACCCTTGCGCCGGGCGCGCCGACCGGCTGCGGTCCGCCCGCACGATGGACACCTCGATGCACACCTCACCCGTCGCCTGCTCCGCGGGGACCGTGACGCGCTCGTCGTCGACGAGCACGAGCGTCGGCTCACCGGTCGCGGTGAGCACGCCCCAGAGGTACCGGTCCCCGTCCTGCGGGTCCGGATTCTGCCACGTGAACGTCACGGACCCGTCGGCCGCCCGGGTGCCGTCGAGCGAGTGCGGCGCCGGGACGGGTGCTGCGGCCGGGCCGGTCTGCGCCGGGGCGAACGTGTCGCTCGGGACGCCCGGCGGAACGGGGTCGGCGCCGCCCAGGGACGCGACGAGGACCGCGCCCACGGCGGTCACGACCACGACGCCCGCGACGACGGCCCCGACGCGTCCGCCGCGTCGCACCTCGGGTCCGTCCGGCGTGCCGGCGGGCGCGGGAACCGGCGCCGGGGCTGCGGGAGGCACGAGCGTCGGACGTCCGACGACCACCGCGCGGGCCCGGGTCGCGTCCTCGTCGTCGCCCCCGCGCACCTGGAGCGGAGCCGGCAGCGAGATGCCGCGCAGCCGGGTCGCGTCCTCGTCGTCCGTCGGCGCGAAGCCGGACGGTGCGGGTGCCTCGTCGGGCAGGTCGAGCGGCGTCACCGGCAGCCGGAGCGCCGCCTCCACCTCCTGCAGCGCGCGGGCGACCGCCATCGCGGAGGCGTACCGACGCGACGGGTGCTTGGCCATGGCCCGCTCGAGCACCGCCTGCAGCTGGGGAGGCACGTCCTCGCGCCCGACCGCGGGCAGCGGCGACCGCTCGATCCGCGCCACGAGCTGCTGCGCGCTGTTGTTGCCCCCCGGCAGCTCGAACGGGGTCCGACCGGCCAGCAGCGAGTAGATCGTGGCGGCCAGCGCGTAGACGTCGGAACGCTCGTCCCCCGTCGGGCGCTCGGCCAGCAGCTCGGGGGGCGACCACGGGATCGACATCCCCATCGTCTGCACCGCCGGACCGGTGGTCGCGGCGATCCCGAAGTCGGTGAGCGCGGGCCACCCGAAGTCGGTGGTCAGGACGTTCGCCGGCTTGATGTCCCGGTGCAGGATGCCGGCGCGGTGCGCCGTCTCGACGGCCGAGGCCAGGCGCACACCGATGCGCAGGACCTCCGGCACGGGCATCCGCTCGGCGCGGTAGCGCTCGGCCAGGCCCACGCGCGAGCAGTACTCCATGACGAGGAACGGCCGACCGTCGGCGGCGATCGCCGCGTGGTAGATCGTGACGATCGACGGGTGGTGCGACAGCTGGGCCATGAGGTTGGCCTCGGTCTGGAACCGCTCGCGCACGTCGTCGTCGAGGCTGCCCGCGAGCAGCACCTTGACCGCGACGTCGCGGCGCGGCAGGTGCTGGCGGTACAGGAAGACGTCCGCGAACCCGCCCAGCCCGAGCACGCGCACGTACTCGTACCCGGGCAGGTCCGGCGGCGCGGACGCCTCACGACGGGCGGTCACGACGCGCTGCGCTCCACGGTGAACGTCACGCCGTCCCCGAGGTCGACGACCTCGTCCGTCCCCACCACGCTCGGCTCGCCCGGGTGCAGCCGGCGCACGCCCTCACCCGGCCGCGAGACGTGCACACCGTTGGTCGAGTCGAGGTCGGTGACGACGACGTGCTCGCCCTCGACCCGCACCTCGGCGTGCGTCCGCGAGATGTCCTGGTTCGGGCTGGGGACGGTGACGAGCCGCGGCAGCTCGCGGTTGGTCACGCGCGAGACCTGCGGGGCGCGCCCCAGCAGGACAGCACGGTCCAGCACGACGACCAGTCCGGTGGACAGCACCATGCGGGCCGGCAGCGGCTCGACCTCGGGCGTGGGGAACGGGCCGGGCACCGCGTCCTGCGACCACGCCGGCAGGCGGTCGCGCAGCCGCGCGAGGTCGCTCGACAGGATCGTCATGCCGTCGTGGTCGTCCGACTCGACCTCCAGCCCGTCGGGCTCCGCCGTGGCGACGGCCGCGACCACCGCGGGGGGCGCGGGCGCCACGGGTGCCGCGGACCCGCCGGAACTCGTGAGCGGCCACCACGGGATGTCGTGCCCGACCTCGGTCTCGGCGGCCGGCACGGGCTCGTCGAGGGCCGTCCTCGGCTCGACGTACGCGGTCTGCTCGACCGGTGCGACCTCGTCGAAGGGCGCCACCTCGGAGGCAGACGGCACAGCAGGCCAGGAGGACAGGCCGTGCTCCGTCACGCCGGCGTGCGGCGCGACGGTCGTGGGCTCCGGCGCGGCAACCGGCCACGGCTCCACGAACGGCTCCGGCTCCGGCTCCACGAACGGCTCCGGCTCCGCGAACGGCTCCGGCTCCCGCCCGACCAGCGGCTCGGCCAGGACCAGCGGATCGTGCACCGCGACCGGCTCGGGGCGCGCCGTGGAGGCGGCGGGGGTCTCGGGCACGACCTGGTGCGCGTCCGAGGCGGGGACGACCGGCTGCTCGTGGGTCGCGGTGTCGGGCAGGACCGAGGTCACCTCCGTCGCACCCGTGCGCACACCACCGGCGAGCACCACGCCCGCGACCAGCGGCCACCACGTCGCCTCGGGCGCGTCGTCCACGAGCACCTCGAGCCCCTGCACGCCCAGTGCACGGTGCTCGGTCCACACGGCCCCGTCGCGGGCGGCGACCTCCTGCGCACCGTCGAGGCCGTGCAGCCGCAGGCGCACCGGGCCGCGCAGCACGGCGTGGACCGAGCCGTCGGCGTCCGTGCGCACGAGCGCGAACGCCGGCAGGGCGGCGAACCCGTCGGCGGCGACCACACCGAGGGCACCGAGGACGTCCCCGTCACCCCGTGCGACCTCCCACAGCCCGTCGACGAGACGCCACGGCGCGTCCGGCTCGACCAGCGCGAGCAGCTCGGCGCCGGCGACGGCGGTCCACGGGCCGCCCTGGTACTCGTGGTGGGCACGGTCGGTCATGCGGGGTCCTCCTGGGCGTCGACCGGCGAGGAGGCCGGCGGGACGGGCGTGGGCGGGTCGTCCTGCAAGGCGGCGGCGTGGCGCGGCACGGTCGCGCCGTTGAGCATCTCGTCCCACAGGTGCGGCCCGAGGTCGGGCGCCGTGCGGGGCAGGGTCGTGTGGGTCGGCTCGGGCGTGACGGTCGTCGCGACGTCGACGACGACGGCGCTCACGTTGTCGCGGCCCCCGCGCTCGAGCGCGTGCTGCACCAGCAGCGCTGACGCCTCCTGCGGGTCGTCGACGGAGGCGAGGACGTCCGCGATCTCGGTGTCGCTGAGCTCACGCGTCAGTCCGTCGGTGCAGATGAGCAACCGGTCGTCGGCACCGGCGGGCAGCAGCCAGTAGTCGGGCTCCGGCGGCTCCCCGGTCCCCAGCGCGCGCGTCAGGACGTGCCGCTCGGGGTGCCGGCGCGCGGCGTCCGGTGTGAGCTCACCGGAGTCCAGCAGCTCCTGGACCACGGAGTGGTCGACGCTCACCTGCTCCAGGGCGCCCTCGGAGCAGCGGTAGACGCGGGAGTCGCCCACGTTGAACACCAACCAGTACCAGCCGCCGTCGTGCGCGGTGACCGCGGCACCCGCGACGGTCGTCCCGCCCTGCCGACCCCGTGTGAACTCGGTCCGGATGCGTGACGAGGTCCGCGCGAAGCAGGCGTGCACGTCGTCCGACGACGCCGACGACTGGCCGGCGAGCTGGGCGAACTCCTCGACGGCGATGCGGCTCGCGAGGTCACCCGCGTCGTGCCCACCCATCCCGTCGGCGACGAGGAAGACGGGGGGGTACGCGAGGAGCGCGTCCTCGTTCACCTCACGGACGCGCCCCCGGTCCGTCGCCGAACCCCAAGACGTGCGCACTGCACCACCATCCCCACCTGAGAAGCCACCGGCGCACATGGTGCCTCACCCGAGGCGTGCGGTTCACGTGCATGCGTCCAGTTCACCCTCAGATGTTCAGCTGGAACACACCCCAGTAGGCCAGGACGACCAGCAGGACGGCCGATCCACCCAGTACGCCGACGGCCGCCACCCGTCGCACGACACCCGGCGCGAGGGGCACGCCGTCCTGCCGGGCGTCGTAGGCCCGGTGTGCCAGGAGCACGGCGACGAGCACCGCGCCGATCCCCAGCAGGCGCACGCCGAGCCAGCCTCCCTGCACGACCCACGCGTCACGCTCGTAGTCGAGCGCGAGCCGGGCGACCGACAGCAGGTACCAGACGAGCGCGGCGACCGTCGCCACCGTGGTGGCCGCGAGCGCGGCGAGCCGCCACGCGATGCCGGGCGCGAAGCGGTTCGGTGGGTGCGCGTCGGCACCGCGGGACCGCGCCGACGTGCGCTGCACGACGCGTGTCGAGGCGACCGCGAGGCCGCACAGGACCATCAGCACCGGCACCCCGAGGACGAGGACGAGCAGGGCCGTCCCGTCGCGGAGCCATCGCGGCTGCGGCACCGGACCGGCGACGTAGGTCTGCGTGGGCTCGGCGCCCGCGACCTGCGGCGCGGCGCCCGCCGTGCCGGGCAGGCCCAGCACCCACCCCGACAGGTCCCGCAGGAACTCCGGGGTCGGGCTCCCGCCGACGCGGATGCCGTGGTCCGCACCCTCGTAGTAGCGGATCGTCACGTCCGTGTTGCCGGCGTGCGCGACGTCGGCGCGGATCTGCAGCGCGCCCTGGACGATGGGCATCGAGGCGTCCGCGGTGCCGTAGGCGACGAGCACGGGCTGGGTCATCCGCTGCTGCCAGGGTGCGACGTCGAAGTCGGCGTACTCGAACCCGCCCCCGGGCATCGACATGCCGACGGCGCGCGGGATGGCGCGGAACACGGCGTGCGGGACACCGGTGTTGCGCAGGTAGGCGTCGACCGCGAAGGCGGCCTGCTGGCGCGCGGGCACCACGGGTGAGGACACGAGCACCACCCCGGCGATCCTCGGGTCCTCGGCCGCCATGACGGGCGCGATCCAGCCGCCCTCGCTCTCGGCGTAGACGACGACCTGGTCGGGGTCGACCTCGGGACGGTCACGCAGCAGGTCGAGCGACCGGCGGTAGTCGGCCGCCATCGCGACGTAGTCGCGGTGCCGTGTCGTGTACGTGTCCAGCCGCTTGTCGGGCACCATCGCGACGACACCGGCCTCGGCAAGCGCCTGCGCCTGCCGCTTGAACGCCTGGACGGACCGGCCCGTGCCCGCACCGTGGACGAACAGGACCGCCGGCCCCGGCTCGGCCACGTCCTCGGGCAGCGAGAGCCGGGCTCCGACCGTGGCGCCGTCGAGCGCCACCGACACGTCGACCGTCCGCACGCCGTGGGCCTCGAGCTCCGGTGCCCCGCCGATCGAGGTATCCGCGGTCGCGACCTCGATGCCCTCCTCGAGCGGCCCGGGATTCCAGCCGGGTCCGGTGACGGCACCGACGACGGCGAGCACCAGGGAGCCGAGGGCGACGCTGGCGACGAGCCGGTAGACCGACGAGAGCCGCGCGGAACGGACGCGCCGGCGGCCCTGCTGCGCCTGCGCCTCCTGCGTCCCGGTGGTCGTGACCCCCACGTCAGAAGCCCAGCCGGCCGAGCTGCTTGGGGTCTCGCTGCCAGTCCTTGGCGACCTTCACGTGCAGGTCGAGGAACACGCGGGCGCCGAGCAGCGCCTCGATCTGGGTGCGGGCGCGCGTGCCGACGTCCCGCAGCCGCGCGCCGCCGCGGCCGATGATGATCGCCTTCTGGCTGTCGCGCTCGACGAACAGGTGGACGCGCACGTCGAGCAGCGGGCGACCGTCGGCGCCGGGGCGCTGCTCACGCGGGACGATCTCGTCGACGACGACCGCGAGCGAGTGCGGCAGCTCGTCGTGCACCCCTTCGAGCGCGGCCTCCCTGACCAGCTCGGCGACCATGACCTGCTCGGGCTCGTCGGTCAGCTCCCCCTCCGGGTAGAGCGCGGGCCCCTCGGGCAGGTGCCCGACGAGCACGTCCGCCAGCACGTCGACCTGGTACCCGTCGCGCGACGAGACCGGGACGATGTCGGCCCACTCCCCCAGGCGGTCGACCGCGAGCAGCTGCTCGGTGAGCCGCGCCCGCGGCACCGTGTCGGTCTTGGTGACGACCGCGACCACGGGCGTGCCCGGGCGTCCGGGCGGGTTCAGCCGTGCGAGCTGCTCGGCGATGAAGCGGTCGCCGGGACCGATCTTCTCGTCGGCCGGGAGGCAGAACCCGACGACGTCGACCTCGCTGAGCGTGTCCCGGACGAGGGCGTTGAGCCGCTCCCCCAGCAGCGTCCGCGGGCGGTGCAGGCCCGGTGTGTCGACCAGCACGAGCTGCGCGTCGTCGCGGTGCACGATGCCGCGCACCACGTGGCGCGTGGTCTGGGGCCGCCCGGACGTGATGGCGACCTTCTGGCCGACGAGGGCGTTGGTCAGCGTGGACTTGCCGGTGTTGGGCCTGCCGACGAAGCACGCGAAGCCGGAACGGTGGGTCATCGGGTGGCCTCCGAGCCGTGGTCGCGCGCGGCGGGGGTGCCGCGTGCCGGGGTGCCCGCGGCTGTCGTGCCGTGGGCGGGGGTGGCGGGTGCGTCGTCGTCGGGGTCCTCGGCACGGTGCACCAGGACCGTCGCGAGCCGCTTGCGCCGACCCTCGACGCGCTCGCCCTGGAGCCGCAGCCCGTGGATCTGCCCGACGGAGCCCGGGAGCGGCACCTTGCCGAGCGCCTTCGCGAGCAGGCCGGCCGCGGTGTCCACGTCCTCGTCCTCGACGTCGATGCCGAACAGGTCCCCCAGCTCGTCCCGGCTCATGCGGGCCGGGACACGGTAGCCGCCGTCGTCGAGCTCCTCGACCACCGGCGCGCTCGCGTCGTGCTCGTCGGTGAGCTCGCCGACGATCTCCTCGAGCGCGTCCTCGATGGTCACGAGCCCGGCGATCCCTCCGTACTCGTCGACGACGAGCGCGATGTGGCTCGAGCCGTCGCGCAGCTCGAGGAGCAGCTGGTCGACCGGCTTGGACTCGGGGACGAAGACCGCGGGACGTGCGAGCGACGACGCGGGCGCGTCCAGGGGGTCGTCGTCACCGTGCGTGCCGTTCGACCCGGCACCCGCACCGCGCGCGGGGATGCGCCGGACGATGTCCTTGAGGTACAGCACGCCGACGACGTCGTCGACGGACTCCCCGACCACGGGCACGCGGGAGAAGCCCGAGCGCAGGAGCAGCGCCAGGACCTTGTGCAGCGGCGTGTCCGCCTGGGTGGTGATCATGTCGGTGCGCGGGACCATCACCTCGCGCGTGAGGGTGTCACCGAGCTCGAGCACCGAGCGGAACATCTCGCGCTCGTTGTCCTCGATCGCGTCGGACTCGCTGACCCGCTCGACCATGTCGCGCAGCTCCGCGTCGTCCTGCTCGCTGGTCGACGTCGACGGGTCGGCACGGCGCCCGACCCCACCGGCCAGGACGGTCACGGCCCAGAGCAGGCGCGAGAGGCTCGCGAGGACCCCGACGGGGTGGCGCCGGCCCATGCTGCGCGGGCTGACGCGCACCAGCAGGAAGGCCACGACCGCGCAGGCGGCGATCGCGAGGAGCGCCGTGGCCCACCACGACAGGCTGCCGGCGCTGATGGCCAGCGTGAGGCAGACGGTCGCCGTCATCTCCCCCAGCAGCCGGACGAAGGCCGCGGCGGCGGCGACGCGGGTCGGGTCGTCCACGAGCCGGCGCACGCGCGCGGCCGCGCCGGGGCGTTCGGTCTCGAGCTCGGTGACACGGGCCCGCGTGACGCGCAGGACCGCGACCTCGCCCGCCGACAGCGCGGCGGCCAGCACGATCCCCACGACTGCGACGGCGACGAGCAGGGCGACAGGGACGCCGCTCATCGCCCGGCCAGGAACGTCAGGAGCAGGCGACGCTGCAGGGCGAACATCTCCTTCTCCTCGTCCGGCTCGGCGTGGTCGTAGCCGAGCAGGTGGAGGATCCCGTGCGTGGTGAGCAGCAGCATCTCCTCGGCGGTCGAGTGGCCCGCCGCGCGCGCCTGCGTGGCGGCGACGTCCGGGCACAGCACGACGTCACCCAGCACGCCCGGTCCGGCGGGCTCGCCCTCGCGGCCCGGCCGCAGCTCGTCCATCGGGAACGACAGCACGTCGGTCGGTCCCGGCTCGTCCATCCAGCGCACGTGCAGGTCCGTCATGGTCGCCGTGTCGACCAGCCGGACGAACAGGTCGGCCTGCGGGTGCACGTGCATCGCGTCGAGCACGTACCGCCCGAGCGCCGCGAACTCGGCCTCGTCGACCTCGACGCCGGACTCGTTGCTCACCTCGACGCTCATGACCTGTCCCACCTCGCGTACGCGTCGATGATCTCGCCGACCAGGCGGTGCCGGACGACGTCGGACGAGGTCAGGCGGCAGAACTCGACGTCGTCGACGCCCGTCAGGATCTGCTCGACGACCCGCAGCCCGGACGTCGTGCTGCTGGGCAGGTCCACCTGGGTGACGTCACCGGTGACGACGACCTTGGACCCGAAGCCCAGGCGCGTGAGGAACATCTTCATCTGCTCGACGGACGTGTTCTGCGCCTCGTCGAGGATGATGAACGCGTCGTTCAGCGTGCGACCGCGCATGTACGCCAGCGGTGCGACCTCGATCGTGCCGGCCTCCATGAGGCGCGGGATCGACTCGGGGTCGACCATGTCGTGCAGCGCGTCGTACAGCGGTCGCAGGTACGGGTCGATCTTGTCCGCCAGGGAGCCCGGCAGGAAGCCCAGCCGTTCCCCCGCCTCGACCGCGGGCCGGGTCAGCACGATGCGGTTGACCTTGCGCGCCTGCAGCGCCTGCACGGCCTTCGCCATCGCCAGGTACGTCTTGCCCGTGCCGGCCGGCCCGATGCCGAACGTGACGGTGTTGCGCTCGATGGCCTCGACGTAGTCCTTCTGCCCGGCCGTCTTGGCCCGGATGGTCCGCCCGCGCGAGGACAGGATGTTGAACGTCAGCACGTCGGCGGGGCGGGCGTCCGCGGCGTCGGTCAGCATGACGACCGACCGTGCGACGACGTCCGGGCTCAGGGGCGTGCCCCCGGCGGCCATCTCGACGAGCTCGTCGACGAGGCGCGTGACGAGGGCGACGTCACCGGGCGGGCCCGCCAGCGTCACCTCGTTGCCGCGCACGTGCACGTCGACGGTCGGGAAGCCGTCCTCGATGCTGCGCAGCACCTCGTCGCGCAGCCCGAGCAGCTCGACCATCGACACGTCCGACGGGACGGTGATGCGGTGCTCGACGCGCGCGTGCCGGGACTCGGGGACGCGGGGTTCGGGGCTGGACTCGGCCATGTGCTCGGCGGGTGCCGTGCGCTCCTTCTCTCGACGCGTGCCCTCCGGAGGGGCACGACGCCATCCTACGGCTCCGCCCGGCCTGTGAGCGGATCCATCGCCGGGGGCGCGGGGTGTCGGCGGCGTGACGTGGGCCCTTCGTCCCCGGGCAGGACCGTCCGGCCGGGAGAACACTGGGAGCAGGACGCCGGGCAACGGAGCTCGGTTCGCGCGAGCGACGGAGGATGCCCCATGGCTCGGTACGTCAAGGACTTCAGCGAGGGCGACAAGGACCAGAAGGACCTGCTCGGCGGCAAGGGTGCGAACCTCGCCGAGATGACCCGGCTCGGCCTGCCCGTGCCGCCGGGGTTCACGATCACGACCGAGGCGTGCCGCGCCTACATGCGCACGGGCGAGGTGCCCCCCGAGCTGCGGGTCGAGGTCACCATGGCGGTGCGCCACCTCGAGGACCAGCTGGGCCGCCGGCTCGGCGACTTCCACGAGCCGCTGCTGGTCTCCGTGCGCTCGGGCGCGAAGTTCTCGATGCCCGGGATGATGGAGACGGTCCTCAACGTCGGCCTCAACGACGCGTCCGTCCAGGGCCTGGCGGCGCTGTCCGGCGACGAGCGCTTCGCGTGGGACTCCTACCGGCGTCTCATCCAGATGTTCGGCCGGACCGTGCTCGACATCGACGGCGACCTCTTCGCCGACGCGCTGGACAAGGCGAAGGCCGCCCGCGGCGTCACCGCGGACGTGGACCTCGACGCCGCCGACCTGCGCAGCCTGGTCGACACGTACAAGCAGATCGTGCGCGAGGAGTCCGGGCGCGAGTTCCCCCAGCACCCGCGCGAGCAGCTCGACATGGCGATCGTGGCCGTCTTCAACTCGTGGGGCACCGAGCGCGCGCAGCTGTACCGGCGCAAGGAGCGCATCCCCGACGACCTCGGCACGGCCGTCAACGTCTGCACCATGGTGTTCGGCAACCTCGGGCCGACGTCCGGCACGGGCGTGGCGTTCACACGTGACCCCGCGTCGGGGCGCACCGGCGAGTTCGGGGACTACCTGGTCAACGCGCAGGGCGAGGACGTGGTGGCGGGCATCCGCAACACGCTGTCCCTCGCCGACCTCGAGAACGTCGACCCCGCGGCTCACGCCGAGCTGCTCCAGGCCATGCGCCGCCTCGAGACCCACTACCGCGACCTGTGCGACATCGAGTTCACGATCGAGCGCGGCAAGCTGTGGATGCTGCAGACCCGCGTCGGCAAGCGGACCGCGCCCGCGGCGTTCCGCATCGCGTGCCAGCTGGTCGACGAGCACCTCATCACGATGGACGAGGCACTGTCCCGGGTCACGGGCGCCCAGCTCTCGCAGCTGCAGTTCCCGCAGTTCGCCGCCGAGGGCAAGGACCGCGTGCTGCTCACGAAGGCGATGCCGGCCTCCCCGGGCGCGGCCGTCGGGATGGCCGTGTTCGACCCCGTCACGGCCCAGCAGTGGGCCGCCGAGGGCAAGGACGTCATCCTCGTGCGCCGCGAGACCAACCCCGACGACCTGGGCGGCATGATCGCCGCCGTGGGCGTCCTGACCGCACGCGGCGGCAAGACGTCGCACGCGGCGGTCGTCGCACGTGGCATGGGACGCACGTGCGTCGTCGGTGCCGAGGAGCTGCTCGTCGACTCCGCGGCACGCACGATGGTCACGCGCGGCGGCGAGACGGTCTCCGAGGGCGACGTCATCGCGATCGACGGCACCACCGGCGAGGTCTTCCTCGGTGACGTCGCGGTCGTGCCCTCGCCGGTGCAGCGCTACCTCGAGGACGGCCTGGACGTCGCGCTCGAGGAAGCACCGGACGACGAGACCCGCCAGCTCGTGAGCGCGGTCCACCGGATCCTCGAGCACGCCGACGCGACCCGTCGACTGCGCGTGCACGCCAACGCCGACACGGCCGAGGACGCAGGACGCGCCCGCAACCTCGGCGCGGAGGGCATCGGCCTGTGCCGCACCGAGCACATGTTCCTCGGCGAGCGGCGCGTCCTGGTCGAGCGGGTCGTGCTCGCGGCGGACGACCGCGAGCGGCAGGAGGCGCTCGACGCGCTGCTGCCGCTGCAGCGCCAGGACTTCACCGACCTGCTGGAGGCGATGGACGGGCTCCCCACGACGATCCGGCTCATCGACCCGCCGCTGCACGAGTTCCTGCCGGACCTCACGGAGCTGTCCGTGAAGGTGGCCCTGGCCGCCGAGCGGGGCAAGACCGACGAGCGGGACGTCACGCTGCTCGCCGCCGTGCGCCGCATGCACGAGGCCAACCCGATGCTGGGGCTGCGCGGCGTGCGGCTCGGGCTCGTCGTGCCGGGCCTGTTCGACCTGCAGATCCGGGCGGTGGCGGAGGCGGTCGCGGCGCGGCTCGCCGCCGGCGGCCACCCGCACGCGGAGATCATGGTCCCGCTCGTGGCCTCCGTGCAGGAGCTGCGCCTGGTCCGCGAGCGCGCGACGACGATCATGGCGGACGTGAGCGCCGAGCAGGGCGTCACGGTCGACCTGCCGGTCGGGTGCATGATCGAGCTGCCGCGCGCGGCCCTCACGGCGGACCGCCTCGCCACGCAGGCCCAGTTCTTCTCGTTCGGCACCAACGACCTGACGCAGACGACGTGGGGCTTCAGCCGCGACGACGTCGAGGGCGCGTTCTTCTCGCAGTACACCGCGAACGGCGTGCTGTCGGTGTCGCCCTTCGAGACGCTGGACGTCACGGGCGTCGGGCAGCTCGTGAAGGTCGCGGTGGAGCGCGGGCGCACGACCCGGCCCGACCTGACGCTCGGCGTCTGCGGCGAGCACGGCGGCGACCCGGAGTCCATCCGGTTCTTCGACGCGGTCGGGCTGGACTACGTGTCCTGCTCCCCGTTCCGCGTGCCGGTCGCACGCCTCGAGGCCGGCCGCGCCGCGGTCGACCACGCGAGCGTCGACTCCCGCTGACCTGCGGACCCGTGGGGGTGGTGGCGCCTCTTCCCCCCCGTCGCGCCACCACCCCCACGCGCACGCCCGGACCCAGAGGAGACTCAGCCCCAGCGGCCCAGACGGTCGGCGAGCATCGCGAGCGCGACGGGACCGGCGGTCGACGTGCGCAGGACGTGCGGTCCCAGACGGCAGACGACCGCCCCGGCGTCCGTGAGCGCGGTGACCTCGCGGTCGCTGATGCCGCCCTCCGGGCCGACGACCACGAGCACCTCGCCGGTCTCCGGCAGGTCGGCCTGGTGCAGCGGGACGGTCGCGGACTCGTGCAGCACGAGCACGGCACCACCGGCGGCCGTGACCGCGGCCGCGCGGGCGACGAGGCCCGCGTGGTCGAGCGCGTGCTCGACCACGGGCATGCGTGCACGACGCGACTGCTTGGTCGCGGCGCGGACCGTGCCGATCCACCGCGCGCGGCTCTTCTGCGCGCGCTCGCCGCGCCACACCACGACGGAGCGCTCGGCCTGCCACGGCACGACGACGTCGACACCGACCTCGGTGGCCGCCTCGATCGCCATCTCGTCGCGGTCGCCCTTGGCCAGGGCCTGCACGAGCACGAGCTGCGGGACCGCGGCGGCCTCGACCACGACGTCGTCGACGTCGATCGTCACACCGTCGGGGCCGGCCACCCGCACGCGACCGACCAGGCGCACGCCTGCGCAGTCGACCACGTCGACCCGCTCACCGGGGCCGCGCCGTTGCACGACGCCGGCGTGCCGCCCTTCGGTACCCGCGAGCAGGTACTGGCCGCCGGCGCGCACGTCGTCGAGCGTGCCGGGCTCGACGACGAAGACGGGTGCGCTCACCGGCCGCTGAGCTTGTCGCGCAGCTTGGCGAACATCCCGGGGTTGGCCGCGGCCAGACGCGCCTCGGGGCGCTCCTCGCCGCGCAGCACGGCCAGGCGCCGCAGCAGCTCGGCCTGCTCGTCGTCCGCGGGCGTCGGGACCTGGACCTCGACGTGCACGTGCAGGTCCCCACGACCTCCGACGTGCAGGTGGCCCACACCCAGGCCCCGCAGCGTGAGCACCTGGCCCGGCTGCGTGCCGGGCCGCAGGTCGAGCTCCTGCGGGCCGTCGAGCGTGTCCAGGGTCACGACCGTGCCCAGGGCGGCGGCCGTCATCGGCACCTGGAGCGTCGCGTGCAGGTCGTCGCCCCGCCGGACGAACGTCTCGTGCTTGCGCTCGCGCACCTCGAGGTAGACGTCCCCCGGAGGACCCCCGGCCGGGCCGACCTCGCCCTGGCCGGTCATCTTGATGCGCGTGCCGGTGTCCACGCCGGCCGGCACGTCGACCGTCAGGGTGCGCCGCGAACGCACCCGGCCCTCGCCGGCGCACTCGGTGCAGGGCTCGGGGATGACGGTGCCGAAGCCGTGGCACGCGGCGCACGGCTGCGTCGTCATGACCTGGCCGAGGAACGAGCGCGCGACGCGCTGCACGGAGCCGCGTCCGCCGCAGACCTCGCAGGTGCGCGGCGACGTGCCGGGACGGCAGCACGTGCCGCCACAGGTGGGGCACAGCACGGCCGTGTCCACCTGCACCTCGCGGTGCGCGCCGAACGCCGCCTCCGCGAGGTCCAGGTCGAGCCGCACGAGCGCGTCCTGGCCGCGACGGGCGCGCGGCACCGGGCCGCGCGGGGCGCCGCCACCCGCACCGAAGAAGGTCTCGAAGATGTCCTGGAAGCCGAAGCCGCCGCCCATCCCGCCGCCCGGGGACGCGGGGTCGGCGCCCATGTCGTACGCGCGCCGCTTCTCGGCGTTGCCGAGCACGTCGTAGGCGCGCGACACGTCCTTGAACCGCTCCTCCGCCGCCGGGTCGGTGCCCGCGACGTCGGGGTGGTGCTCACGGGCGAGGCGACGGTAGGCCTTCTTGATCTGCTCGGGTGTCGCGTCCCGCTGGACACCGAGAATCTCGTAGTAGTCGGTCACGTGGGGTGCTGCTCGCTTCCTGCTCGTGCGTGGGGTGCCCCGGCCCCGGCGCGCCACGCCGGGGGGCGCGGACACGGGGCGGACCGGTCAGCCTGCAAGGATCCTGGTGAGGTACCGGGCGACGGCTCGGACCGCCGCCATCGTCTGGGGGTAGTCCATCCGCAGCGGCCCGACCGACCCCAGGACCGCGACGGACGAGCCGTCGGCACCGTAGCCGCTCGTGACGATGCTGGTCTCGGCGAGACCCTCGTGCTGCGTCTCGCGCCCGATCCGCACGGCCACGCCGGCCGAGTCCTCGGCCATCTCCGAGAGCAGGCGCAGCAGGACGACCTGCTCCTCCAGCGCCTCGAGCACCGGCCCGATGGTGTGCGGGAAGTCGGCCCCCGCGCTGCGGGCCAGGTGCGACGCACCGGCGACGATCACGCGCTCCTCGCGCTCCTGCGCGAGGGTCTCCGCGACGACGGCGACCACGGACCTGGCCAGGTCGGCGCCGTCGGGCCCGAACTCGTCCGCGAGCGCCTCGAGCGCCACGTCGAGCTCGGCGAGACGCAGGCCGACGGCAGCGGCGTTGAGCCGCAGCCGCAGCCGCGCGACCACGGACTCGTCGAGGTCGGCGGTGAGCTCGAGCGTGCGCTGCTCGACGCGGCCGGTCGTGGTGATGATGACGACGAGCAGGTGGCGCGCGCCGACGGGCACGAGCTCGACGTGCCGCAGCGCCGAGCGGCGCAGCGACGGGTACTGCACGACGGCGACCTGGTGGGTGAGCTGGGCGATCAGCCGCACGGCACGGTCCATCACGTCGTCGAGGTCGACGGCCTCCTCGAGCAGCGTCCCGATGGCCCGCTTCTCCGCGGCGGACAGCGCCCGCACGCCGGAGAGCCGGTCGACGAACTCGCGGTAGCCGAGCTCGGTCGGCACGCGGCCCGCGGAGGTGTGGGGCTGGACGATGAGGCCGGCCTCCTCGAGGGCGGCCATGTCGTTGCGGATCGTCGCGGGCGACACCCCCAGGGCGTGCCGCTCCGCGAGGGCCCGCGACCCGACCGGCTCGCGGGTCGCGACGTAGTCCTCGACGATGGCGCGCAGCACGTCCAGCCGACGGTCGTCGCTCATGTCGCTCCCTCCGTCCCCGGGTCCACACCGTACGTGCGACCACCTGCACGTGGTCACCTCGCGGGCGGCCCGACGTAGCACTCCCCCGGACCGAGTGCCAATTCTACGCGGTCCCCCGGTGGAGCCGGGGCGGCACCGCGCGTCGCCCGGGGAGGACGGCGCACGACCTCCTAGAGTGCCCGCGTGACCGCCGACCGATACGGCCGCGACGTGCTCTCGAGCAGCAGCGCCGCCTCCCGCCCCGCCCACCACCGTCCCGCGCGCGCGTCGCGCGAGCAGGCGGCCGAGCGCGGTCTGGTCGTCGAGGACGTCGAGACCGGGTGGGTCGGCGCGGTCGTACGGGTCGAGAAGTCCGGCGGTCTGCACGTGGTCGTGCTCGAGGACCGGCGCGGCCGGACCCGCACCTTCCGGCTCGGTCCCGGATTCTGGGTCGACGGTCAGCCGGTCGTCCTCACGGCGCCGGTGACCAGCCGCGCACCCGTGCGCCCGACGCGCACCGCGTCGGGTTCGGTGGCCGTGCCCGACGCACCCGCGCGCGTGGCCCGGGGTTCGCGCATCTGGGTGGAGGGCAAGCACGACGCCGAGCTCGTCGAGAAGGTGTGGGGCGACGACCTGCGGGTCGAGGGCGTCGTCGTCGAGCTGCTCGACGGCGTGGACCACCTGGCCGACGCGCTGCGCGACTTCCGGCCGACGCCCGACCGGCGCGTGGGCGTGCTCGTCGACCACCTGGTCCCGGGCTCCAAGGAGAGCCGGCTGGCCCAGGACGCGCTGCGCACGGTCCCGGCGGGCACGGTGCGCGTCCTCGGCCACCCGTACGTCGACGTCTGGCAGGCCGTCCGCCCCGAGCGCGTGGGGCTGCAGGCGTGGCCCACGATCGAGCGCGGCACCGAGTGGAAGCGCGGGATCCTGCGTGAGCTCGGCTGGCCGGCGGACGAACAGGCCGACGTGGCGCGCGGCTGGCAGCGGATCCTGCGCTCGGTGCGGTCGTACGCGGACCTCGAGCCCAGCCTGCTGGGACGTGTCGAGGAGCTCATCGACTTCGTCACGGCCTGACACCGGCACCAGGTCACGACGCGACGCGGGGCCCGTCCGACGGACGGGCCCCGCGTGCTGCGTGGTGGGTCAGGCGGCGATCTGGCCGCTCGTCAGACGCCGGTACGCGAAGACCGTGAGCAGGGCACCCACGGGCAGGGACACGAGCACCCCGATGCCGCAGATCGCGGTGCCGATCCAGCTGACGACCGCCACGAGGAGGTACACGAGGATGCCCGTGCCGAGGTCACGCGTCTGGAGCGCGACGCTCGTCCGGATGGCGTCGATCGGTCCCTCGTTGCGGTCGATGATCGCGACCACCGCGTAGAACACGAAGAACCCTGCGACGACGAACGCGAGCTGGCCGATGATCGGGATGAAGCTCGCGACGAGCCCGACGCCGCCGAGGATGAGGGCGAGGAGCAGCAGGCTGCCCGCGTGGGAGGTGTCGAACAGGTCGCCGACCGAGACCGGGCGCCCGTCGGCCACCTTGAGGGACGCCTTGATGAACGCTGCGCTGAAGAGCACCAGCAGGAGCACCATGAGCGCGATGAAGATCGCGATACCGATCGACGCACCGAGACCGGCGGCCGTCCCGGCGACACCGTCGGCGTTGCTCGTCACGGCGGCGACCCCGCCGACGAGCCCCAGCCCGATGAAACCGACCACCAGGATGATGACGAACCAGGCGAGCCCGCCCAGCACGAACGCCGCCCAGTTCTGACCGAACTTGGTGAAGGCCCACGAGAAGCCGGCACCGATGTCGACCTGGCCGGGCGTCGGCGCGTACGGCTGCCCGTACGGCTGCTGGCCACCCGGCTGCCCGTACGGCGACGCGGGCGGCGGGTAGCCCGGCTGGCCACCGGGTGCGCCGTACGCCGGCGGGGGGTACGCGCCGGGCTGGGCGCCGGGTGTCCCGTACGGCGGCGGCGGGTAGCCACCCTCGGCGGGCGGCGGCGTGGGCGGGACGTCGCCCGAGGGCTGCCCGAAGGCGGGCGGGGGCGGCGGGACGCTCGGGTCGTCGTCGCGCGGCGGGGTCCCGCCGGGGTTCTCGCTCATTGCAGGCCTCCTGGGCGCGTGGCGGGACGTGGGCACGTCCCGAGGTCAGCGAAGCGAAACGTCTCGCGGGGTGTCAAGGCGCCTCGCCGTGCGGGGACGCGGCCACGGGCACGCGCCGGTACGCTGCGGGCGACGCTCACGGGCGCACCGGCCCGCACCTCGCGGCGCGGTCGTGACGGCACCCCACGACGACCACGGGAGACGCACGTGCCCCACGACCCTCGGTCCATCCCGCCCGCCCGCACCACGCAGGGCAGCAGCCTCGCCATGGTGGCGCACCTCGGGGGCGTGCTGACCTACCTCTTCCTCGGGTGGGTCGCCTCGCTGGTGGTCTGGCTCGTGCAGCGCGACCAGGACCACGCCGTGGCGCGTGAGGCCCGCGTGGCGCTGAACTTCCAGCTCACGGCCCTCATCGCGATGGTCGTGCTGCACGTCGTCGAGCACTTCCCCGTCATCGGCGTGGTCGGCTGGGTCGGCAAGGTCGCCGTCGGGATCGTGGCGCTCGTCCTGTCGCTCCTCGCAGCCGCCACCACCTACCGCGGCGGGTCCTACCGGTACCCCGTCAGCCTCGAGCTGGTCCGGTGAGCGCCGCACCCCCGGCGTGGACGCCGCCACCGCCCGCACCGCCGCTGCGTCCCGACGAGGAGCGCACGTGGGCCATCCTCGTCCACGTGCTGCCCCTGCTGGGACCCGGTCTCCTCGTGCCGCTGGTGGTCTGGCTCGTGTTCCGCGGCCGCGGGCCCTTCCTCGAGCACCACGCCAAGGAGTCGCTCAACTTCCAGATCACGGCGCTGATCGCGCTCGTGGTGTCCGCCGTCGTGTGGGTCCTGACCCTCGGGCTCGTGCCGTTCCTGCTCTTCGGCGTCCTGGTCGCGTGGCTCGTGCTGTGCATCCTGGCGGCCGTGGCCGCCAACCGCTGGGAGTGGTACCGGTACCCGGCCACGCTGCGCCTGGTGACCTGAGCGGCCCGGCGCCCGTCAACCGACGAGCGCGCGCACGACGGTGTCCGCCAGGAGCCGCCCGCGCCGTGTGAGCAGCACCCGCCGCGGCCCGTCGGCGCCGACGGCGGCGGCCCCGTCCACGAGCCCGTCGGCGACCAGCGCTGCCACGGCCGCACGGGACTGCGGGGGCACGTCCTCCAGCGGCAGCCCTTCCGCGATCCGCACGCCGAGCATGACGCGCTCGAGCGTCGCGGTACCACCGGCAACGAGCTCGCGGCCCGCCGCCGGGCTGAGCCCGCGGGCCAACCGGTCCGCGTACGCCCGGGGGTGCTTGACGTTCCACCACCGGACACCGCCGACGTGGCTGTGCGCCCCGGGGCCGATCCCCCACCAGTCGTCGCCACGCCAGTACCCGAGGTTGTGGCGGGACGCGTCCGCCGGCGTCCGCGCCCAGTTGCTCACCTCGTACCAGCTCAGCCCCGCGGCGGTCAGCAGGTCGTCCGCCAGCTCGTACTTGGCGGCCTGGTCGTCGTCGTCCGGCAGCGTCAGCTCGCCGCGGCGGACCTGCACGGCCATCCGCGTGCCCGGTTCGACGACGAGCGCGTAGGCGCTGACGTGGTCGACTCCGGTCGCCAGCGCGACCTCCACCGAGCGCCGCCAGTCGTCGAGCGACTCCCCCGGGGTGCCGTAGATGAGGTCGAGCGACACCCGCAGGCCGGCGTCGCGCGCCCAGCCCACGACGTCGGGGACGCGCGCCGGGTCGTGCGTCCGCTCGAGGGTGCGCAGCACGTGGGGCACCGCGGACTGCATCCCGAACGACACCCGCGTGAAGCCCGCCGCGGCGAGCCGTGCGAGCCCGTCCGGGGTCACCGAGTCGGGGTTCGCCTCCGTCGTCACCTCGGCGCCCGGCGCCAGCCCCCACGTGGCGCGTACCCCGTCGAGGAGGTGCACGAGGTCGTCCACGGGCAGCAGCGTCGGGGTGCCCCCGCCGACGAACACCGTCGCGACGGGCCGCCGGGGCACGCCTGCCGCGCGCAGCACGCGGTCCGCGAGCGCGATCTCGCTCGCCGCGGTGCCGGCGTACTCCGCGAGGCTCGCGCCACCCCCGAGCTCGGTGGCCGTGTAGGTGTTGAAGTCGCAGTACCCGCACCGCACCGCGCAGAACGGCACGTGCAGGTACACGCCGAAGCGCCGGGTGTCCGCGCCGAGGGCGGCGGAGGCGGGCAGCGCGCCGTCCGGCGGTGCGGGGTCGCCCTCCGGCAGTGCGGGACTCACGGCAGGCCGCCCGCGAGCGGGTACGGCCGCGTCACTTCTTCTTCGCGTCCTTCGCGTCCTTGCTGCTGCCCGCGGCGTCCGACGAGAGCGCCGCGATGAAGGCCTCCTGCGGCACGTCGACCCGACCGATCGTCTTCATGCGCTTCTTGCCCTCCTTCTGCTTCTCGAGCAGCTTGCGCTTGCGGGAGATGTCGCCGCCGTAGCACTTGGCCAGGACGTCCTTGCGCATGGCCCGGATGGTCTCGCGCGCGATGATCCGTGAGCCGATGGCTGCCTGGATCGGCACCTCGAACTGCTGCCGCGGGATGAGCTCCTTGAGCTTCGCGGTCATCGAGACGCCGTAGGCGTAGGCCTTGTCCTTGTGGACGATCGCGCTGAACGCGTCGACCTGCTCGCCCTGCAGCAGGATGTCGACCTTGACCAGGTCGGCCGCCTGGTCGCCCGCCGGCTCGTAGTCCAGGCTCGCGTACCCGCGCGTCTTGGACTTGAGGTGGTCGAAGAAGTCGAAGACGATCTCGGCCATCGGCAGGACGTAGCGCATCTCGACGCGCTCCTCTGACAGGTAGTCCATGCCCTGCAGCTCGCCGCGCCGCCCCTGGCACAGCTCCATGATCGTCCCGACGAACTCGCTCGGCGTGAGGATCGTCGCCTTGACCATCGGCTCGCGCACCTCGCGGATCTTGCCCGCGGGGAACTCGCTCGGGTTCGTGACGACGATCTCGGTGTGGTCCTCGAGCGTGACGTCGTAGATGACGTTCGGCGCCGTCGAGATGAGGTCGAGGTCGAACTCGCGCTCGAGACGCTCGCGCACGATCTCGAGGTGCAGCAGGCCGAGGAACCCGACGCGGAAGCCGAAGCCGAGCGCCACCGACGTCTCGGGCTCGTAGTTCAGCGCCGCGTCGTTGAGCTTGAGCTTGTCGAGCGCCTCGCGCAGCACCGGGTAGTCCGAGCCGTCGATCGGGTACAGGCCGGAGAAGACCATCGGCTTGGGCTCGGAGTAGCCGCCCAGCGCCTCGGCCGCGGGCTTGGCGTAGTTGGTGACCGTGTCACCGACCTTCGACTGCCGGACGTCCTTCACCCCGGTGATGAGGTACCCGACCTCGCCGACGCCGAGGCCCTTGGTCGGCACCGGCTCGGGCGACGTGACGCCGATCTCGAGGAGCTCGTGCGTCGCGCGGGTCGACATCATGACGATCTTCTCGCGCGGGTCGAGCCGGCCGTCGATCACGCGCACGTAGGTCACGACGCCGCGGTAGGTGTCGTACACCGAGTCGAAGATCATGGCGCGCGCGGGGGCGTCCGCGTCGCCGACGGGCGGCGGGACGAGCTCGACGATCCGGTCGAGGAGCGCCTCGACGCCCACGCCGGTCTTGCCCGAGACCTTCAGGACGTCGGCCGGGTCGCCACCGACGAGGTTCGCGAGCTCCTCGGCGTACTTCTCGGGCTGCGCCGCCGGCAGGTCGATCTTGTTGAGCACGGGGATGATCTGGAGGTCGTTCTCCATCGCGAGGTACAGGTTCGCGAGCGTCTGCGCCTCGATGCCCTGCGCGGCGTCGACGAGCAGCACGGCGCCCTCGCACGCGGCGAGCGAGCGCGACACCTCGTACGTGAAGTCGACGTGGCCGGGCGTGTCGATCATGTTCAGCGCGTACGGCTGCACGGTGCCCGCAGCGTCCGCGACGCCCCACGGCATGCGCACGGCCTGCGACTTGATCGTGATGCCGCGCTCGCGCTCGATGTCCATCCGGTCGAGGTACTGCGCACGCATGGCGCGCGCGTCCACGACACCCGTCAGCTGCAGCATCCGGTCGGCGAGCGTCGACTTGCCGTGGTCGATGTGCGCGATGATGCAGAAGTTGCGCAGCAGCTCGGGAGCGGTCGCCGAGGGACGGATCGCCTCGGCGGCGGTGGCGGACGGGATCGGCAACTCGGCGTTCTCCGGCTTCTGGACGGGTCGGTCGACGGTCGGGCGACGGTGGCGCTGGACGCCGCCGGCACCCGCGGGCGTCCGGCGCGGTCGGCAGGATCCCGACGCCCGGAGGCCGACGCCACCCTGTCGGGTGTCGGTGGCGGACCCCACCATGGTCCCATGACGCACGACGTGGGCGGCGCACCGGTGGCCGCCGATCTCACGACCCCGGATCTGCGGACCCTCGCCGCGCTGCAGGACGCGTTCCTCGCGTCGGTCGACGAGGTCGACCCGACGGCGCCCGTCGCCGCGTGCGGTCGCTGGCGCGTGCGCCACCTCGTCGTGCACCTCGCCCGGATCCACCACTGGGCGGCCGGCCAGGCACGTCGCCGCCCGGAGACCCCGCTGGGGCGGGGTCCGTTCGACCTCCACGCGCTCTACGCGACGCAGGCCGCCGAGCTGCGCGCCACCCTGGAGACCCTCGAGCCGGACGCACCCGCGTGGACGCTCGACGACAGCGGCGTCGTGCGCTTCTGGCACCGGCGGCAGGTCCACGAGACGCTCGTGCACCTGTGGGACCTGCGCACCGCCGGCGGGCTGCCGCTGGACGTCCCGGCAGCGCTGTGGGCGGACACGGTCGACGAGGTCGTGCACGTGATGCATCCCCGCCAGGTGCGGCTGGGCCGGTCGGCGGCATCGCCCGTGCGGGTCGGGCTCGTCGCGACGGACGCGGCCCGCACGTGGACCGTGCACGCCGCGGACGACGCGCCGGCAGCGCCCGTCGCCGAGGTCACCGGTCCGGCCGCCTCGCTCGCCCTGCTGCTGTGGGGACGCACGACGCCCGACGACCCGCTCCTCGCGGTGACAGGCGACCGAACCGCGGTGCTCGCGACCCTGGGAGGTTCCCTCACTCCCTGATCTGCTCGTACGCGCAGATTCCTCGTGCGTGCCGCGCCTCGACGTCGACGGTCTGGACGTCGTGCACCTGCAGTGTCACCTCGGGACCGACACCCTGAGCCTCGCGCGGCTGGGGGCGAGGGTCACCGGCCTCGACCTGTCGGGCGACGCGATCGCGGCCGCGCAGGATCTGGCGGCCCGCGCGGGGACCGACGTCGAGTACGTCGTCTCGGACGTCTACAGCTCGGTCGACGTGCTGGGACCGGCACGGTTCGACCTCGTGTACACCGGCATCGGCGCGCTGTGCTGGCTGCCCAGCATCGATCGCTGGGCGCAGACCGTCGCGGGTCTGCTGCGGCCGGGCGGGCGGCTGTTCGTCCGCGACGCGCACCCCGTCCTGCTCGCGTCCCTGGGGATGGTCGTCGGCGAGGAGCACCCCGACCGGTCGCAGCAGTCCTGGATCACCGCACCCGGCAGGGCGACGCCGGCACTGGAGCTGCCCTACTTCGAGCAGCCCGAGCCGCTGCACTGGAACGACACGTCGACCTACACGGGCGGCGACGAGGCCGTGGCCGCACCGCTGTCGGTCGAGTGGAACCACGGCCTCGGCGAGATCGTCACGGCCGTGCTGGACGCCGGCCTGGAGGTCACCGGGCTGCACGAGCACGACAGCGTGCCGTGGGACGCGCTGCCCGGGCTGATGACCTACGACCCCGCGACCGGTGAGTGCCGGCTGACGGATCGGCCGGAGCGTCTCCCGGCGTCGTTCACCCTCACCGCCCGGCTCACGCCTCGCGCGTGATCCGCACCTGCACGACGAGGTCCTGGGTCTGCGGGCCGGCGTAGATGCCGCGCAGCGGCGGCACGTCGTCGTAGCAGCGCCCGCGCCCGAGCACCACGTGCTGCTCCCCGGCGCGCACGCGGTTGGTCGGGTCGTACCCGGTCCACTCCCCCGCCCACCACTCGACCCACGCGTGCGACTCGCCCGTGACCGTCGCGCCGATCTCGCCGGACGTGTCGGGGTGGAGGTACCCGGACACGTAGCGCGCGGGGATGCCGACCGAGCGCAGCGCCCCCAGCGCGAGGTGCGCCATGTCCTGGCAGACACCGGTGCGCTTGGTCCACGCCTCGGCGGCCGGGGTGTGGACGGTCGTGACGCCGGGGATGTACTCCAGCTCGTCGCGCAGCGCGAGGCAGACCGCCTCGGCGGCGGCGGCCGGCTCGAGGCCGTCGGCCGCGCGGCGCGCGATCTCCACGACGTCGTCGGGCACCTCGGTCGTGCTGGTGTCCGCGAGGTGCTCGGCCAGCCGGTCGCGGACCTCGGGGCCGTGCAGCACGTCCCAGCCGGTCGACGACGTGGGCGCGGGCCGCTCGACGACCTCGACGACGTGCTCCGCCGTCAGCAGGAGGGACTGGTGCGGAGCCAGCACCTCGAACGCCGTGACCTGCGTGCCCCAGTAGTCGCGGTAGTCGTGCGTCCACGTCTGCGGGTGGACGTCGAGCCGCGACTCCAGGACGGTCTGCCCCGCCTGGGACAGCGGCGTCATACGTGCCTCGTTGTACGACGCCACGACCGGGTCGGTGTACCGGAACATGGACGTGTGGACGATCCTCAGCCTGCTCACAGCGCCTCCCCCACCCACGTCAGCTCGGCACCCGACGGGAAGTACCGCGCGCGGATCGCGTCGGAGGCCGCCGAGCAGGCCCGCTGCACGAGCTCCATCTCGCGCGGGAGCGCGTCGACGATCTCGAGCAGCGGGCGGTACTCCAGGTTCGTCCGCACGAGCCCGATGTGGCGCCGCGCGTCGTCGATGGTGGTCCGGTCGGCGACCGGCTCGAGCGCGGACAGCGACGCCTCGGCCTGGTTCAGCGAGTAGACGATCGACCGGGGGAACAGCCGGTCGAGCAGCAGGAAGCCCGCCGCGCGCTCGTCCGACGTGTTGCCGCGGTAGGTCCGCAGGAACGCCTCGTGCGCGCCGCACGAGCGCAGCAGCGTGGCCCAGCTCGGTCCGGCGGACCCGGCCAGCGCGCGGGTCGTCAGCAGCCGCGCCGTCATGTCGGCCCGTTCGATGGACCGCCCCAGGACCATGAAGTGCCACGTGTCGTCGCGCGACGTCGTCGACTCCACGATCCCGGTGACGATCGCCGCCCGCTCACGCACCCACGTGAAGTAGTCGTGCGGCCGTGCGGGCCGCATCTGCGACGGCAGCTGGTTCCAGCTGGTGTTGAGGCACTCCCAGAGCTCGGTCGAGACGATCTCGCGTGCCCGCCGCGCGTTCTCCCGCGCCGCGACGAGGGCCCCCGCGATCGAGGACGGGGAGAACCGGTCGTAACCGAGGACGTCCAGCACGTGCTCGCGCCCGACGTCAAGGTCGGCGGGCGGGTCGGGACGGTCCATGACGGACAGCAGGGACCGGCACGCGAGGTCCTCCTCCGCCCAGGGGTCCTCGAGCAGGATCTGCACGTGCACGTCGAGCAGGCGGGCCGTGTCGTCGGCGCGCTCGACGTACCGCCCGATCCAGAACAGCGACTCCGCGATGCGGCTCAGCACGTCGTGGCCCCCGTCGTCCGCTGCTGCTGCTGCTGCATGACCTGCGCCCGCGCGTCCGAGGGGTTCGAGTCGATCGGCACCGACGCGTCCTTGGGCACGGCCTGCGGCAGGGACTGGCTCTGGGCCTGCGCGCGACGCGGGACGCGCCCCCCGAGCACCCAGGTGTCCTTCGACCCACCACCCTGCGAGGAGTTGACGATGAGCTGGCCCTCCGGGAGCGCCACCCGCGTCAGGCCGCCGGGCAGGACGTAGACCGAGTCGCCGTCGTTGACCGCGAACGGTCGCAGGTCGACGTGGCGGGGGCGCAGGCCGTCCTCGACGAGCGTCGGCACGGTGGACAGCTGCACGACGGGCTGGGCGATCCAGCCCCGCGGATCCTCCTGCAGCCGCCCCCGCAGCACGTCGAGCTCGGCACGCGTCGCCCGCGGACCGACCACGAGGCCCTTGCCGCCGGACCCGTCGACGGGCTTGACCACCAGCTCGTGCAACCGGTCGAGGACCTCCTCGAGCGCCTGCGGGTCCTCCAGCCGCCACGTGTCGACGTTGGGCAGGATCGGCTCCTCCCCCAGGTGGTAGCGGATGAGGTCGGGCACGTAGGTGTAGAGCAGCTTGTCGTCGGCGACGCCGTTGCCGACGGCGTTCGCGATGGTCACGTTGCCGAGCCGGGCGCACGTCATGAGCCCCGGGCACCCGAGGAACGAGTCGGAGCGGAACGTCACGGGGTCGATGTACTCGTCGTCGACGCGCCGGTAGATGACGTCGACCCGGCGGCGTCCCTGCGTCGTGCGCATCCACACCCGGCCGCCGGAGACGTACAGGTCGCGACCCTCGACGAGCTCGACGCCCATCGTGCGGGCCAGCAGCGTGTGCTCGAAGTACGCCGAGTTGAAGACGCCCGGGGTCAGGACGACGACCGTCGGGTCGTCGACGCCGTGCGGTGCCGCCGCGGTCAGCGCCGCGAGCAGCCGCCGGGGATAGTCCACGACGGGCCGGATCCGCAGCGCGGCGAACAGCTCCGGGAAGGTCTGCGCCATCGCGCGCCGGTTCGACAGGACGTAGCTGACGCCCGACGGCACGCGCACGTTGTCCTCCAGCACGCGCCAGCCGCCGAGGGAGTCGCGGACCAGGTCGATGCCCGAGACGTGCACGCGCACGCCGTTGGGCGGTTCGATGCCGCGAGCCGCCCGGTGGAAGTGGTGGGAGGAGACCACCACCGACCGCGGCACCACGCCGTCGGCGATGGCCTTCTGCGGCCCGTAGACGTCCGCGAGGAACGCCTCGAGCGCCCGGACGCGCTGCGCGACGCCGGGAGCGACGTGGTCCCACTCGTCGCCCGCCATGACGCGCGGGACGACGTCCAGCGGGAACGGCCGCTCCTCGCCCGCGAAGTCGAAGGTCACGCCCTGCTTGAGGTACGAGCGCGCGAGGGTGTCGGCGCGGGCGCGCAGCTCACCCGCCGAGAGCTGCGCCAGGGCTGAGTGCACATGCCGGTAGGCGGCGCGCACCTCGCCCCCGGGACCGATCATCTCGTCCCACGCGGGCCCCGCCGGGTAGTCGTCGAAGAGGTCCGCCATGGCGCGAATCTAGTCGGCCTGTGTCAACGCCGCGTTACGTGGGGCGAGGCCCGCTCCGGGGCGCGCGGCCGACGCTAGGCTCGGCCACCGTGACCGAACGACGCTGGCGCGCGGCGCTGCGGGGCGCGGCCCGCCGGCTCCTGACGACGTCGCGGCCCGGCGCCTCCGCGACCGCCGGAACGTCGTCACGTGGGGACCGCGCGTCGTCGTCCCGGACCCGTGCAGACCTGCGCCCCGCGTACGCGCCTCGCGCCGACGGGCGCCCCGACCCGGGCGAGGTCGTCTGGACGTGGGTGCCGTACGAGGACGACCCGGCACGGGGCAAGGACCGACCCGTCCTGGTGGTGGCCGTCGAGGGCGGCACCGTCGTCGGACTGATGCTCACGAGCAAGGACCACGACCGTGACGCGGCGGACGAGGCACGCCGCGGGCGCCTGTGGCTCGACGTCGGTGCGGGCGGGTGGGACCGGCAGGGTCGGCCCAGCGAGGTGCGTCTGGACCGCCTGCTGCGGCTGCCCGCCGTCGAGGTCCGCCGCGAGGGCGCCGCCCTGGACCCGGACCGGTACGCCGCCGTGGTGCGCGCCGCCGGCCAGGTGCACGGCTGGTAACATGTCGAACTGCGTGCCCGCCTGGGTCGGCGGGCGCGGGCGCAGGCCTTTCCCGCGGGTGTCCCCACGCCCCAGTCCTGGCGCTGCGCATGCCCTCTACGACCTGTCAGATCGCTTCGGCGACCTACCCAAGAGAGTCCACACGTGGCGAACATCAAGTCCCAGATCAAGCGCATCGGCACGAACGAGAAGGCCCGGCTGCGCAACAAGGCAGTGAAGTCGGAGCTCAAGACGTACGTGCGTCGCGTCCGCGAGGCCGTCGCCGGTGGCGACAAGGAGGCGGCGAGCACTGCGCTCGTCGTCGCAGCCCGCAAGCTCGACAAGGCGGTGTCCAAGGGCGTGATCCACGCCAACCAGGCCGCCAACCGCAAGTCGGCGCTGTCCAAGGCCGTCAACAGCCTCTGAGGCACCCCGCGCAGCTTCCACCTGCGCGCGCCGGACCGCAAGGTCCCGCACCAATGTCGGAAGGGCGGTACCCCGCGGGGTACCGCCCTTCCGACGTCGGTGGCAGATCAGCCGCCGAGCGACCACGTCTGGCGCGGGGCGCCCGTCGGCACCGACGGCTGGAAGCCCGCCTCGCGCAGCGCACGGTCGAACGCCCGCGCAGCCGCGTCGACGTCACCACGCCGCAGGTACCGGTCGCCCAGATCGCGCCAGACGCCGGCCGAGTGCCGGGTCGCCGCCATCATGCCGAGCATGTCCGCGCCCCACTGGAACGCCTTGGCCGCACCCTCGTGGTCGCCGCGGGCATCGAGGACGTCGCCCAGCGCGATGTGCGCCGCAGCCGCCTCGAGCCGAGGGGCGTCGCCGAGACCGGCCAGCGCAGCCCGCGCGTCCGCCTCCGCCGCAGCCTCGTCACCGAGCAGGAGGTGGGCACGCGACCGCTCGACCTGGAGCCGCGCCACGTCGAGGGCCGAGCCGACGACCTGCAGCCCGGGCTCCGCCTTGTCGATCTGCGCCAGCGCAGCACGGGGGTCGGCCGGCTCGGAACGCAGCAGCAGCCACGCGTAGTTCACCCGTAGGCGCGGGAGGTCGCGATCCGGCTCACCCTCCGACAGCAGCGCGAGGGCCCGCTCGGTGTACCGCTGCGCGAGCTCGTAGTCGCGGCGCTGCTCGGCCACCAGCGCGGCGTTCCAGTACACGCTCCCCCGTCCGCGCGGCGTGCCGAGCGACTCCGCCAGGCGGACCAGCTCCGCCGCGCGGTGGGTGGCGTAGAGCAGGTCGCCGCGCTCGACGTACGCCCACAGCACCGTCGAGGCCAGGCGCAGGTGCTCGTCGGTCCCGACGAGGTCCGCGCTGTCCAGGTCGGCCAGCGTCCGCTCACCGACCTCCACCGCCCGGTGCAGGTCGCCCGCCTCCAGGTAGCACCCGACGAGCGCCGTGGTGAGGACAGCCGCCCGCAAGTGGTCGGGCCGCTGCTGCGTCTCGGTGAGCAGCGGCTCGAGCAGCGTGATGGCCGTCTCGAGCTCCCCCAGGAGCTCGTGGGCGCGCGCCAGCGTCGTCAGCGCCTCCACGCGCAGGACCGGGGTCACGACCGTCAGGTCGAGCGCGGTGATGCGGTGGGCGGCACCGCCCGCGTCGCCGCTGGCGAGGTCCAGCCTGGCGTAGTCGAGCTCGAGCCGGGTGCGGGCCTCGTTGGGCCCGTCCTCACCGTGCTTGAGGAACTCGAGGGTGGTGCCCAGCCGATCGGCGAGCACCCCGAGGGCCGCGTCCGTGGGTTCACGGTGCCCCGCCTCGATGAGGGAGATGTAGCTGGGCGAGAAGGCGCTGCCCGCCAGGGCCGTCTGGGAGAGCCCCGCAGCCAACCGCGCCTCGCGCACCCGGTCACCGATTGTCGTCATGAGAAGTCATTGTACGTATGACGACCGTGATTACCATCCCCCTGTCGCGCACGGCACGTCGCGACGCTGCGACGGCCGTGGCCGGGAACGCGGGTCGTCCCGCGCCCCGACGGGTGCGGCGCGCGACGGATGTCGCACGCCGCACCCCCCGACTGCGTCTCAGATGTAGTCCTTGCAGCAGCCGCCGGGACCGTTGACGGACACGGAGGCGGTCACTGCAGGGGCGCCGACAACGAGCGAGCCGACGATGGCGAGAGCGGCGATCGCGCTGGCGAGGTGCTTCATGGCGTTCTCCTGTCAAGGGGCTTTCAGGCTCCCTGGGGACGACACTCCGACGGCCCGCCAGGGTCGGGACACGTCGCCGACAGGGTGACACATCACCCGGATCCACGCGAACACCCCGGTGAGCCGAACGGGTTTGTCCAGATTCCACCCTGCGACCGGACGATCACATGTCCGGACTTGTGGTGTCATAGGGGCCATGACATCGGATGGTGCTGACGCGATCCTGGCGCAGCTCGGCGCGGCGGTCGACGCGGCGATCCCGCGCGCCCTGAGACGCGCCTGGGAGCAGCACATCGCGCACGAGCCGGTGCTCGTCGCGCGCCAGGGGATCTACTCCGCGCACGGACGTCCCTTCGCCTACCAGTTCTCCTACCGGTCTCCCGGGCACCACCCTGAGATCGCGCGCACCTGGGGTCGTACCGAGCACGAGCGCGCCACGGACCACGTCCTGCGTGCGACGTTCGGACGCGCGGACCTCGAGCACGTCGCGCACGGTCGCCTGCTGTTCATCCGGTGCCCCCGCGCGCACCTCCTCGGAGAGCTGCCGCTGCCCGCCCGCCCCGACCGCCTGGTGATCGAGGTCAGCAGCAACGCCGAGGTCGACGCCGCCGCGCTGGCGGGTCTGCGCCGCCTGCGGGAGCAGGGGTTCCGGATCGCGCTGCCCGCCTTCACGGACCGCCCCGAGCAGCGCCGCCTCCTGCCCCACGTCGACTTCGTCAAGGTCGACGTGCGCGACCTCGACGTCGAAGGACACCCGGTCGTCCGCGTCGCACGCTCGTTCGGCGCCATGCTCGTGGCCGAGTACGTCGAGTCGCCGGACGTCCTGCGGCACGCACGCGACCTCGGCTTCACGCTCTTCCAGGGCAACCTCATCGAACGCGCGGGTGTGCTGGACCGGGCAGGCGCCCGTCTCGTGGGCAACTGAGCGCCGACGCTCCCCCGCACCGCCGACCGACCGCTGTCCCGCTCCGCCGAGACGTCCGAACGGGTGACGTCTGTGCGGACCCGCGTCATGAACCTCCAGCACCGCGCTCTCCCATGGTGTGACACCCCACGGAGCCGAGACGCCGCACCGCCCGGTCGCGCGCCAGCCCATCCGCCGCCCCGACGGGGGCGTCCTGGGCCACGAGTACCTGTACCGCTCCCACTCCGGGCGCAGCGCGGGTGTGGACCGCTGGCCGGCTGACCGGCAGGACGCGGCATCCGCATCGGTGCTGCACACGCTCTACGGCCCCCGGACGCCGTGCGGGACGGGCCTCGTGTTCGTCAACGTGACGCGCGCGTTCCTGGTCGGCGAGCGACCCCTGCCGCCTGCGGACCGACGCCTGGTCCTCGAGGTGGTCGAGTCCGTGCCCGCCGACGCCGCCACGATGGCGGGGCTGGCCCGGCTGCGGGACAGCGGCTACCGCGTCGCGCTCGACGACTGGACCGCGTCACCTGCCCAGCGCGCGATGCTCTGCCACGCCGACTTCGTGAAGGTGGACTGCCGCGACCTCGACCGGCTCGGTGAGGCCGGACTGCACGAGGCGCGGACCCGCGGTGCGCAGCTGGTCGCCGAGCGGGTCTCCGACGAGCGGCTGCAGGAGCGGTGCCTGGCACTGCGGTTCGACCTGCTCCAGGGGTACGCGCTGGGCAGGCCGGCCCTGATCGGCGCCGTCGCCTGATCGCCCGGCTGCCCGTCGGGCGTCCGCTCCGCCCTAGCGGTCCACTGCTCCGGCGACCCGCAGGACCGCCCGCTCCACGGCGAACCGCGGGTCCCGTCCCTCGCCCTTGACCTCCGCGTCGGCCTGGGCCACGGCCGCGATGGCGACCGCGAGACCCTCCGGGGTCCACCTGCGCAGGTCCTGCGTGGCGCGGTCCACCTGCCAGGGCGCCATGCCGAGCTCACGTGCCGCGGCCGCGCCGCGGCCCCGCACCGCACCAACCTTCGCCAGCGTGCGCAGGCGCGCCGCGACCGCGGCGACGACGGGCACCGGGTCGAGCCCCGTCGCCAGGGCGTGCCGGAGCAGCGCGACCGCACGGCCCGCGTCCCCGGCGACGGCTGCGTCGGCGACCTGGAAGCCCGTGGCCTCGACGCGACCGCCGTGGTAGCGCTGCACGGCCTCTTCACCGATCAGGCCGGTCGTGTCGGCGACGAGCTGCGCGCACGCGGCCGCGAGCTCCCGCAGGTCGGAGCCCACGGCGTCCACCAGTGCGCGCACGCCCCGCGGGTCCGCGCGCCGACCCGCCCGCTTGAGCTCCTCGGACACGAACGCGGCCTTGTCGGCGTCGGTCCGCACCGGCTCGCACCCGACGGTCGGGACCTGCTCCCGCTTCGCCGCGTCGAGCAGGCGCTTGCCGCGCTGCCCACCGCCGTGCCGCAGCACCACCACCACGTCGGGCACCGGCGCGGCGAGGTAGGCCTCGGCGTCGACCAGCAACGCGTCCCCGGCACGCTCGACCCCCTCGACGACGACGACCTTGGCCTCGGCGAACAGCGACGGGCTCGTCAGGACGGCGAGCTCGCCCGGCGCGTAGGTCGCGGCGTCCACCCGCGTGACCTCGACGTCCGGGTCGTTCGCGCGCGCCAGCTCGACGATGCGGTCGCACGCGCGCTCGGCCAGCAGGTGCTCCGGACCGCTCACGAGGACCACGGGGGCCGGTGCGGCCTGCGTCCACGGGACCCCGGCGGACGCACCGCCCGCGCGGCCCCGCGCGGATCCTGAGGTGCTGCGGGACGGTCGTGCTGGGGTGCGGGCTGCCACGGCACCAGCCTGCCACGCCCCGCCCACATCACCGTCGCGCACCGCAGCCGCAGGACGTCACGTCGACGGCGGCCGCCGCAGCGCCAGCACGGCCGTGCCCAGGACGACGAGCACGGCCGCCGCGGCTCCCCCGACGCCCGGCCACCACGCGAGCCCGGCGCCCGGCAGCCCGGCGGCTCCGCGGGCGACGCCGGCGATCCACCAGCACGCGGCTCCCGCGCCCGCGGCGACCACGTCGGCCGCTGCCGGCCACGGCGTCGCGAGCAGTGCGGCGAGCAGGCCGAGCACGGTCGCCGGCGCCACGGCGGGCACGACCGCGATGTTCGCGGCGACGGACCACGGCCCGAGCGTCGGCCACAGCGCGAGCGTCACCGGGAGGCACCCGAGCTGGGCGGCGACCGGCGCCGCCAGCAGCGCGGCGAGGTCACGCCCGCACCGCGCGGCCCACAGCGCCACCAGGGGGCCACCCAGCACCACCAGACCGGCGGTGGCGGCGACCGAGAGCACGAACCCGACGTCGAGCGAGAGCCACGGGTCGGCGACGAGCAGCACGACGACGGCGCCGGACAGCGCCGCCGGGCCGGCCGCCCGACGCCCGGCGAGCAGCCCGACGAGGCCGACGGCCCCCATCACGGCGGCGCGGACCACGCTGGGCTCGGGCCCGACGACCAGCAGGAGAGCGGCTCCCGCCGTCGCCGCCGCTGCGGCCCGCGCCGGCAGCGGCGCACCCACGGCCGCCGTGACGGCGAGCACCAGGGCACCCAGGATCGCGAAGTGCGCGCCCGACACGGCGGTGACGTGCGCCAGCCCGGCGGCGCGCATCGCCGCGACCAGGTCGGAGGGGACCGCGTCGGTATCTCCGACGGTCACCGCGGGGAGCAGTCCCCGGACGTCGGGCGGCATGGGCGCCGCGACCGCCCGTGCACCGTCGCGGACCTGCTCGGCCCACATGTGCAGTGCCCGGGGCGGCGCCGTGACCACGGGTTCCTCCCGGAGCCGGACGCGCAGCGCGGCACGGCCGCCCGGTCCGGGCGGGGCGGGGACGCCCCGCAGGTGGACGGCCGCGTCGAGCGCCGCACCCTGCGGCCCCACGACGTCCACCGGCAGCCGCACGCGGCGCCACGTGCCGTCGACCCGGACGGCGGATGCCGTCACCGTGAAACGCACCCGCGGGTCCCCGTCGTGGGCCAGGTGCTGCGGCGCGACGGACACCCGGCCGACGATCTCCACCGTGCCCTGACCGTCGACCGCGACCCGGTGCCCCGGCGCCCGCACCTCCAGCGCCGTGGCACCCGAGACCAGGACGACGGCCGCAGTGACGACGCTCATCACGGTCGCCGGCACGGCGCGGCGCCACGGCGTCGGGACCTCCTGGTCCGCGGGCCGCGCGGCTCCCACCCCGCGGCCCGCGACCACCCGGACCGCCGCGGCCAGGACCGCGAGCGCCGCCACGGCGACCAGGGCCGCTGCTGCCCCTCCCACCCGGGCCGTGACCTGCGGGGCGAGCACGACCACCAGCGCCGCGCACCAGGCTGCGACCGCCGGCGGGACCAGACGCAGGTCGAGCGACACGGCAGCAGCCGCCGGGCCGCGCGTCACACCCGCACCCGCGTCCGGAGGTCGGCGAGCAGGGCCGGCCCGATCCCCGCCACGTCGTCGAGCTCGTCCACCGTCGTGAACGGCTGCTCGGTGCGGTGCTGGACGATGCGCGCGGCGAGCACAGGTCCGACCCCCGGCAGCTCCTCGAGCTCCGCCGCCGACGCGGAGTTGAGGTCGACGAGCCCGTCCGCGACGGCGGCCGCCGGCGTCGCGACCGGCCCTCCCGCCACCGGCACGACGAGCTGTTCGCCGTCGGTCAGGACGCGTGCCAGGTTCACGGTCGCGAGGTCGGCGTCGGGGGTGCTCCCGCCCGCCGCAGCGATCGCGTCCGCCACCCTGGCACCGAGAGCGAGCCGCACCACGGCGTGCTGCGCGACCGCGCCGACCACGTGGACGACGACCTGGTCCGGCGCGTCGACCGGCTCCTGAGCGCCCGCGCCGGACGCCGCCACCGCGGGAGTCGGGACGACGACCGGCTCACCGCGCGGAGCTGCCGCCGCACGCAGCACGATCCCTCCCGCGACCAGAGCGAGCACGAGCACGGCCGAGCCGGCCGTCCGCCACCCGGGCGCCCAGCGGACGGCCGCCGTCGGGGCCGGGGGCCGCGACGCCGAGGCCGCGGCCAGGGCGGAGGTCACGCTGGGGCGCCACGTGACCGTCTCGGGCTCCACCTGCGGCTCGACGACCGGCGGCTCGACGGCCAGCGGCTCGACGACCGGCGGGACGCGGACCGGCGCGACCGCGGTCGGCTCGCGCCGCGTCGGAGGGGCGGGACCGACGTCGCGCTCAGCCCCCGACGCGGCCCTGCCGCCGGGTGAGGGGGCACGTGGGGTCCAGCCGGTGTCCGCGCCCGACGCGGGCCGGGGCGGCGCGACCTCGCGCTGTCGTTCCGGCGCGTGCCCCGGCGCGGGTGGCGGCTGCCGCGCCGTCGTGGCCCGCTCACCGTGCGACCGTGCCGCTGGCCCGTCGTCGTCGAGGTGGGCGGCGAGCGCGATGAGCCGACGCGCGACGTCCGGAGGGACACGAGGGCGGTCGAGGGGCACGTCGGCACGCTAGGAGCCCCGTGACACCGACACGCGACGGATGGCCGCTCCGGTGGACGGCGCACGTGCTCGACGGGGCTGTGGTCGGCTGACCGTCGAGCTCACGCGCGCAGCGTGACGCCGCTAGACGTCCGCGACGACGACGGCGAGCAGACCGGGCCCGACGTGCGCCGCGAGAACCGCGCCCGCGTCCGCGACCAGCACGTCGGCCACCGGGACACCCGCGGCGAGCGCCAGGTGGGCGGCGACCTCCTCTGCTGCGTCCGAGGGGCCGACGTGGTGCACGGCGACACGCGCTGAGTCACGCCCCGCGAGCTCGGCGAGCGCCAGCTGCTCCAGCCGGTCGCGCGCGGCCCGGCGCGTCCGGACCTTCTCGCACACGACGAGCCGACCGTCCTGCACCGACAGGATCGGGCGCAGCCCGAGGACGGTGCCGAGCGCGGCGGCACCTGCCCCGAGGCGCCCGCCCCGGCGCAGGTGCTCGAGCGAGTCGACGAGGAACCACACGCGGGCGCTCTCGGCCGCCTCCGCCGCGACGTGCGCGACCTGCGCGGCGTCGGGCCACACGGGCGCCGGCCCACCGCGGTGCGCCGTGCGCGTCACCCACCGCCGGACGGCTCCGCCCAGCCCGTCGTCGGGCGTGGCCTGGACCTCGGGTGCCTCATCGAGCGGCGTCCGGGCGTGCCGGGCGGCCGCCACGGCCGCGAGCCCGAGCCCGAGCGCCGCCGTCCGCGAGTCCACGACCCGGACCGGCACCGGGCTGACGGCCGAGGCCGTGCGCGCCGACCGCACGGTCCCGGACATGTCACCGGACAGGTGCACCGAGACGATCTCGTGGGCACCGGCGGCCGCGGCCCGCTCGTAGGCGGCCGCGAACGCCGAGGGCGGCGGCTGCGACGTCGTGACCTTCGCCCCGCGCTCGAGCGCGTGCAGCAGCTGCGCGGGGGTCACGTCGACCCCCTCGGCGTACCACGCACCGTCGATGCTGACGTCGAGAGGCACGACGTGCAGGCCGACCTCCTCAGCCAGACCCGGGGGCAGCGCGGCCGTCGAGTCGGTGACGACCGCGACCCGCGGGCGGGGCGGCGCGGACCCCGGGCTCAGACCGGCACCACGTTGACGAGCTTCGGTGCGCGCACGACGACCGTGCGCACGTCCCGCCCCGCGAGCGCGCGCTGGACGCCCTCGTCGGCCAGCGCGAGGTCGCGCAGCTCGTCGTCGCCGACGGACGGCGCGACCTCGGCGCGGCCTCGCACCTTGCCCTGGACCTGGAACACGCAGGTCACGGTGTCCTCCACGAGGTACTGCGGGTCGGCCTGCGGGAAGGTCGCGTGCACGACCGACTCGTCGTGACCGAGCCGGGCCCACAGCTCCTCGGTGACGTGCGGCGCGACCGGAGCCGTCATGACGACGAGGGCCTCGACGACCGACCGCGGCGCGCGCTCCAGCGTCGTCAGGTGGTTGTTGAGGACGATGAGCTTGGCGATCGCGGTGTTGATCCGCATCGCCGCCATGTCCTCGCGCACGTCGGCGATCGTGCGGTGCAGCACGCGCAGCGTCTCGACCGACGGGGCGTCGTCGGACACGACCACCTCGCCGGTGGTCTCGTCCACGACGTTGCGCCACAGGCGCTGCAGGAACCGCTGTGCCCCCACGACGGCGCGCGTCTCCCACGGGCGCGACAGGTCCAACGGACCCATCGACATCTCGTAGACGCGCAGCGTGTCGGCGCCGTACGCCTCGTACATCTCGTCGGGCGACACGGCGTTCTTCAGCGACTTGCCGATCTTGCCGTACTCGCGGTTGACGGGCTGCCCGTCCCACCGGAAGCCGGTCGGCGACGTCTCGTCCTCGATGACCTCGGCCGCGGGCACGTACACGCCGCGCTCGTCGGTGTACGCGTACGCCTGGATGTACCCCTGGTTGAACAGCTTGTGGAACGGCTCGGAGCTGCGGACGTGACCCAGGTCGTACAGGACCTTGTGCCAGAACCGCGCGTAGAGCAGGTGCAGCACGGCGTGCTCGACGCCACCGACGTACAGGTCGACGCCGCCGGTGGAACCCTCCGGCTGCGCACCGTGCCCCGGGCCCATCCAGTACTCCTCGAGGGCGGGGTCCACGAGCACGTCGTCCGAGTGCGGGTCCAGGTACCGCAGGTAGTACCAGCACGAGCCGGCCCAGTTGGGCATCGTGTTGGCGTCCCGGCGGTAGCGCTTGGGCCCGTCACCCAGGTCCAGCTCGACGTACAGCCAGTCGGTGTTGCGGCCCAGCGGCGGCTCGGGCTCGGAGTCCGCGTCGTCCGGCGCGTAGGTGCGCGGGGAGAAGTCCGGGACCTCGGGGAGCTCGACCGGCAGCGCGGACAGCGGCAGTGCGATCGGCGTGTCGTGCTCGTCGTAGACGATCGGGAACGGCTCGCCCCAGTAGCGCTGCCGGCTGAAGAGCCAGTCGCGCAGCCGGTACGTGACCGTCCGCTCGCCGACGCCCTTGGCCTCCAGCCACGCGATGATGCGGTCCTTCGCCTCGTCGACCTCCAGGCCGTCCAGGCTGAGGTCGGCGTTGGAGGAGTTGATGACCGCGCCGCCACCCGTGCGGGCGCCCGGAGGCGTCCCCTCGGGGGCGTCGACCGTGTAGACGACGGGCAGCCCGAAGGCCTCGGCGAACTGGAAGTCGCGCTCGTCACCGCCCGGGACGGCCATGATCGCGCCGGTGCCGTAGCCCATGAGCACGTAGTCCGCCGTGAAGACGGGCAGCAGCTCGCCGTTCACGGGGTTGGCGGCCAGGTGGCCCGTGAACACGCCGGTCTTGCGCCCGGCGTCCTGCTGACGCTCCACGGCGGTCTTGGCCGCCGCCTGCCGCCGGTAGTCGGCCACGGCGTCCGTGGGTGAGGCGTGCCCGCCCGTCCAGGCGCTCGACGTGCCGTCGGGCCACGCCGCGGGGACCTCGTCCAGCAGCGGGTGCTCGGGTGACACGACGAGGAAGGTCGCACCGAACAGGGTGTCGGGGCGGGTCGTGAAGACCTCGACCTCCTCGCCGCCCTGCACCGCGAACCGGACGCGCGCGCCCGTCGAGCGGCCGATCCAGTGGCGCTGCATCGACTTGACCTTCTCCGGCCAGTCGATCCGCTCGAGGTCGTCCGTGAGGCGGTCCGCGTACGCCGTGATGCGCATGTTCCACTGGCGCAGGCTGCGCTGGAACACGGGCATGTTGCCGCGCTCCGAGCGTCCGTCGGACGTGACCTCCTCGTTCGCCAGGACGGTCCCCAGGCCCGGGGCCCAGTTGACCGGCGTCTGCGACAGGTAGGCCAGGCGGCGGCTGTCGACGACGCGACGGCGCGTGGCCTCGTCCAGGTCGGCCCACGTCGCGCCCTCGGTGACGCCCTCGACGTCGGTGGGCAGCGGGCGGGTGCCGGCGGCGTACTCCTCGACGAGCTCGGCCACGGGACGGGCGCGGCCGGTGCCGCCGTCCGGTCGGACCGCGTCCTCGTCGTACCAGGACTCGAAGATCTGCAGGAAGATCCACTGCGTCCAGCGCACGTAGTCCGGGTCGATCGTCGCGAACGACCGGCGCGGGTCGTGCGCGAGGCCCAGACGGCGCAGCTGGCGCTGCATGATCGCGATGTTCGCCTCGGTCGTCACCCGCGGGTGCTGGCCGGTCTGCACGGCGTACTGCTCCGCGGGCAGCCCGAACGCGTCGAACGCCAGGGCGTGCAGCACGTTGTCGCCGCACATGCGCCGGAAGCGCCCGACGACGTCCGTCGCGATGTAGCCCAGCGGGTGCCCGACGTGCAGCCCGGCACCCGACGGGTACGGGAACATGTCCATGACGAAGAACGGGCGGGCGGCCGGGTCGGCGTGGCGTCCGCGACCGTCCGTGAGCGGGCCGACCGGGTTGGGCGTGAAGAACGTGCCGCGCTTCTCCCACTCGTCCTGCCAGCGGAGCTCGATCTCCTGCGCGAGGGCAGCGGTGTAGCGGAACGGGACGTCGTCGGGGGCCGGGGTCGGGGACTGATCGCTCACCGGTGAATCGTACCGACGCCGGAGGCGCCCCCGCCCCGGCCCAGCACGGGCAGCGCCCCGCTCGACGCGTTCCTGCGCTCGGCCGGCACCCAGCTCGGGCGGGAGATCACCCGCACGATCGTCGGCACCGGTCGACGCCGCTGACCCTCAGTCGCGCGGGGCGAGCCAGATCGCGCTCGCCGCGACCTCCCCCAGCTCCACGCGGTCGGGTCGGCCGGCCGGGAGCACGCTCACGACGCCGGTGACCGCGCGCCGCTCCTCCAGCGTCACCGGGGCGTCGAGCACGAGCCCGACCCCCTCGAGGTACCGCAGCAGCTCAGGGTCCGCGTCGGAGATCCGTGCGACGCGGTACTCCCCCGTCTCGACCTCCCACATGACGCGCGCGTCGGGCAGGTGGACCGTGCCGTCGGCCGCCGGGATCGGGTCGCCGTGCGGGTCGCGGTCCGGGTGCCCCAGCAGGTCGGCCACGCGCTCGACGAACCGGTCGCTCACCGCGTGCTCCAGGACCTCGGCCTCGTCGTGCACCTCGTCCCAGCCGTAGCCCAGCTTCTCGACGAGGTAGGTCTCGATCAGGCGGTGCCGACGGACCATCGCGACCGCGTGCGCACGCCCCGCCGCGGTGAGCTCCACGGCCCCGTAGGGCCGGTGCGACACCAGCCCGGCGTCGGCGAGGCGCTTGACGGTCTCCGAGACCGTCGAGGGTCCGACCCCGAGCCTGCTCGCGAGCAGCTTGGTCGTGACCGGCACGTCGGACCACTCCTGCGCGCCCCAGATGACCTTGAGGTAGTCCTGGGTCACTGCGGACAGGGGGGCAGCGCTCTGGGACACGAGGCCAGCGTAGAGGGCTCAGGAGCCGTCGACGCTCCAGTGCCAGGCCTCCCCCGGCAGGTTCTCCAGCCCGTACTCGCCGGCGTGCTCCGTGAGCCACGCGTACGCCGCGGACCCGTACGTCAACGAGCGGCCCCCCGACGTGAAGTCGATCGCGAGCCCGCGCTCGTGGCGGGAGCTGCCCGGCCGCGCGGTGCTCGGCGAGCACGCTGACGCCGGCTTCTGGAACACGTCGGCGTCCGTCGGGCCGCAGTGCGCGCGGCGCAGCGCGATCTGCTGCTCGGGGCTGCGCCACCCGCCGCCGCCCAGCTCGACGCCGTCGGCCTTCGCCGCGTCCACGAGGGCGTCGACGGTCTCGGCGAGGCACGGGTGCACGCGGATCCCGCTGCGGGTGCGCACGATGTCGCCCTCCGCGACGGGTCCGTCGACGAGCGCGCAGTCGGTCGGCTGCACACCCGTGGGGACCGTCGGCGGCACGCTCTGGACGACCAGCTCCTCGGGGACACCCACCTGCCACAGCACCTCACCCTCCGCGGTGACGAGCAGGACCGCCGTCTCCTCCATCACGAGGCGCACGCCGGGGTGCCCCGCCGTGCCGCTCGTCCAGACGGGCGTGCCCGCGGCGTCGAGCAGCACGAGGTCACCGTCCTCCTGCAGCCGGAGGGTCGTCCCGGTGTCCGTCGAGGACGACCAGACCGGTTCGTCGTCCCACGTGGCGACGAGCGCACCGGCGGCGAGCTCCAGGGCGAGGTGGCCCGAGGGCGAGCCCAGCGAGGCGCCCGCGGCCACCTCCCCACCGACGTCCAACGCGGACGGGCCGATCGGCGTGCCCGCGCTCCACACCGGCGTGCCGGCTGCATCGAGCAGCACGAGGTTGCCGTCGTCCTGCAGCACGAGGGACGCCGGGCCGCTCCCTGCGGTACGGCTGCGCCACACGAGGTCACCGTCCGCGTCGAGGGCCACGAGGTTGCCGTCCTCGCGGAGCTCGAGGGCCACCGCCCGTGGCGCACCCTGCGGCGCGGAGGACTGCGACTCGGCCTCGGCCTCCGACCCGGGCGCGGGCTCGGCGTCGGCCCCGGGTGTCCACCGCACGACACCGTCCGGTCCGCGCAGCTGCACGCCCGCCTCCGGGTCGACGAGCAGGATGTGCCGACCGTCGGGTGAGGACAGCACGTCGTCGGCGTCGAGCAGCCCGGGGCCGACGAGCGTGGACGGCACCACCGCCGTGCCGCTGGCCCAGACGACGCTGCCGTCCGGGCTCTCGACGACGAGCTCCCCGTCGTCCCGCAGCCGCAGCGTCCCCTGGGAACCTGCGGTCGCGGTGCTCCACAGCACCGCACCGTCGGGGGCCACCAGCCGCACGTCCCCGGTCGCGTCCGCCGTGAGCGTCGCACCCGCCACCCCGCGTCCCGACGACCAGCGCACGACGTCGTCGAGCGCGTACAGGCCCAGCGACCCGTCGGGCTGGACGACGAGCACGTGCCCACCACCCGGCGCCAGCAGCCCTTCCCCCGGTGCGAGCTGTTCACCGGGGCGCAGCACGTCCTCGCCCGGTCCGGCCCACGCGGGCACGGCACCGGCGAGCAGCAGCCCTGCCGTGACCACCACGACTGCAAGACGTCGCACGCGCACTCCCCCCGTGCACGTCCCGCGCGGGCACGGCCATGGGCCCGCGGGGACGCACCGGTCCAGGCCACCACCCGTACCGCGTACGCACAACCCCTGCGGACCAATTCATCCGCGACGCCGCGCGACTCACCCCTCCGGCGTCGCGCCGTCCGGCGAGGCCGTCGCGCCGTCCGGCGAGGCCGTCGGGTCGTCCGGCCCGACGGGGCCGAACCCGACGGCGTCCTCGGCGTCCCGCTGCTCGACGATCGCGGGCCAGGGCTGCGGACGTCCGACGCTCACGGTCGCGTCGGGCGCGACGCGCACCACCTGGTAGTCGAGGAACAGCCGCGACTCGGGATCGAACCGCAGGACGGTCAGCTCGGCCACGCCCCTCAGGGGACCGACGGTGGGCTGGTTGAGCGTCGCCCCGGCGCTGCTCGACGACACGTACCGCACACCCAGGCCGACCTGCTCGGGCCCGATGCGCCGGTGGTAGTGACCCGAGACCTGCGCCGGAACGCAGCCGTCGTCCAGGGCCGCGTCCCCCACCGACGGGGAGTGGACCAGCAGCAGGTCGACCTCACCGTCGTCGCACGCGACGTCCGCCAGGCGCCTACCCGCCTGCGCCGGCGTCTCGTCGGCCGCGGAGGCGGTGCCACCGGCGCCGACCCGCGTCTCGTTGGGGTCCCGGTCCCCGAGGATCCGCAACCCGGCGACCTCCACGACCCCACCGTCCAGGACGATCGCGCCCGCCCGGGCGTAGTTGTCGGTGGTCTCGCGCGAGTCGTGGTTGCCCGGCGACGTCACCAGCGCCACGCCGGGCGGGACGGCACGCGCGAACGACGTGACGCAGTACTGCTCGACCGAGGTGCCGTTCATCGTCGTGTCACCGGCGTCGAGCACGGCGTCGGCACCGGCGAGCCGCGCGAGGGTCCCGATCAACGGGGCCATCCCGACGTTGCAGTGCAGGTCGGAGGCGACGACGAGCACGATCGGCTCCACCGGCGGGTCGGGGTCCGCCGTGGGCGAGGCGCTCGCCGTCGGCGTGGCGACGGGGTCCACGGTCGGTCCGACGCCGGCGGCGTCGGCGTCCTGCGTGAGGCCGTCCGCCGTCCCGTCGGGCTCGGCGCCCGCTCCCGCGTCCACGCCCTCGTCGGTGCCGTCGGGTGCCGTGCCGTCGGCGGCCCCGGCACCGTCGACCCCGTCGTCGGGCGACACGCCGTCGCCCGCCGCACCGTCCGGCGTCGCGCCGTCGGTCGCCGCGCGCGCGGTCGCCTCCTCCGCGGCCTCGTCCGCCAGGCGTTCCTCGTCGGCCTCCCAGTCCTCCCACGCGACGACGAGCGCATCGTCGGCACTGCGGTAGAAGTCCTCGTTGGCGCGCCACGCGTCCAGCGCGTACGCGCCGTAGGTGTCGATGACACCGCCCAGCCGGCCCGTCACCCGGGCACCGTCCAAGGGGGTCCCGGCGAACACGGCGGAGGCCACCGGCTGCGACGCGGGCCGATCCCCGGGCGCGACGCTGGACGTCAGGACGGTGGCACCGACGGCCACCGCGAGCGCTCCGGCCCCCAGCGGCCGCGCCCGTGCCGCGAGGCGGTCCGCGAGCTCGCGCCGCCGGTCGGGACCGAGCAGCCACCGCAGCAGCAGCCAGCCGGCCAGCAGGACGACGAACGCGACCGCCGAGCGCAGGAGCGCGTTCGCGACCAGCGCGTTGGCGACGTCCTGGACGGCGGCCGCGGGACCGGAGAAGAACGACACGTACGCGTTGAGGTCCTGGCTCAGCGCCTGCAGCGTGCGCGCCTCCCCGAGCTCGGTGACGCTCGCCGGGATCTCCTGCACGGTTGCACGGATCCCCAGGGTGGCCGGCAGCGGCGAGTCGATCTGGAGCGTGCCGAGCGGCCCGAAGTCGATGGTGACGGTCGCGTCCGTGGTGACGTCGTACCGGGTCACGTGGGGCCCGAGCGCGGCCTGCACCGACGCGGTCGTCACGCCGAACACGAGCGACGCGAGCACCCCGGCCAGGACGAGACCGACGACTGCCCACCACCCGTGCCGCGGCCGCCACGCCCGCACGGCCCGCAGGGCGCGGCGCGCACCGCGCCGGACCCGCTCGAGGGCGCGGTCGACGGCGCGGTCGAGCCGGCGCCGGGCCGGCAGCTCGCTCGTCGGTTCAGCCATCCTGCTCCGAGCCTAGACGCGCCGGGGCAGGCATCCGGCCCGTGGGGCCACGGCGGCGCGGCGCGCCCACCTGCGGGCACGGGGACGGAAAGGGCCTCCGGGCGGCGGGCCGCTCAGGCGCGCGCGTCGCGCCAGCGCACCCACGCCGCCGCGTGCGACAGGTCGTAGTCGGGTCCGTCGGCGCTGCACGTGAACAGCCGCACACCGGCCGCGAGCAGCTCGTCGCCGACCTCGTCGGGGTCCGACCCGTCGACCGCGACGGACCGCGTCACCAGCGCCGCGGTGTCGCGCCCGACGGCGGCGCCGTGCTCGTCGAGGATCGCGCTCTTGCGCCGCAGCGTGTCGACGTCGCCGAACGAGTGCCAGATGTCGGCGTGCTCGGCCACGACGCGCAGCGTCTTGCGCTCACCCCCGCCGCCGATCATCACCGGGATGTCCCGCGTCGGTGCGGGATTCATCGCGGCCCACCGCGCACGGATGCGCGGCATCGCCTGCGCGAGGTCCGCGATCCGTGAGCCCGCCGTGCCGAACTCGTACCCGTACTCCGTGTAGTCGCGCTCGAACCACCCGGCGCCGATCCCCAGGATCAGCCGGCCCCCGCTGATGTGGTCGACCGTGCGGGCCATGTCGGCCAGCAGGTCAGGGTTCCGGTAGGAGTTGCACGTCACGAGCGCGCCGATCTCGACGCGGCTGGTCTGCTCCGCCCAGGCCCCGAGCATCGTCCAGCACTCGAAGTGCTTGCCGTCCGGGTCCCCGTTCAAGGGGAAGAAGTGGTCCCAGTTGAAGACCACGTCGACGCCGAGGTCCTCGGCACGGCGCACCGCGTCGCGGATCTGGCCGTAGTCGGCGTGCTGGGGCTGGAGCTGGACGCCGACGCGCACGCCGGTCACGGGGCTCTGGGTCACCCGCCCACGCTAACGCGCGGTCCCCCGCTGGTCGCGGCGTGCCTCACTGGTAGGTGACGAGGTCGGGCACCGGCTGGACCTGGTACGTCTGGACGGGGTCGAGCATGGGCACGTCCTCGTCGTAGAAGTTCTTCCAGCCCCAGTGCACGGGCGGGGCGCCGTTGCGCAGCGCCGTCCACGTACCCGCCTTGGCCGGCTGGGTCCCCTGGCCGTCGACGTGGATGAGCGGCGCGAGCTCGTCGTGCGACGTGTCGAGACGCTCGCGCTCGGAGATCATCCGCAGCGAGAACTGGTGCAGGACGAACATCTTCTGCGGCAGGTCCCGCTCGCGCGTCAGCTGCGCGAGCCAGGCGGCGGTCGCGTTGACCTCGTCGATGCCGACGCTCCCGATCTGCCGCAGGTGTACCTGGTCGGGTGCCAGCCGCCACTCGGGGTCGAGCGCCAGGCCGACGTGCGGCAGCGCGAGCAGCTCCTCGTACGCCTGGGCCTGGGTGACGAAGTCCTCGCGGCCGGGCTGCAGGTCGAGCACGACGTACTGCCCCGCCGCCCCCGCCGCGTCGACCAGCGGCCGCAGGTCCTGCACCGACCGCTTGCGGGAGTAGGTGCCGTCGGCCTCCGCCCCCGCCGACGCGATCGACGCGATGATCTCGACCGCGGGCACGACGGTGTCACCGGTCAGCCCCCGGTACGGCGCGGCGTGCTGCTCGGCGCGCGCGAGGGTCGCCGGCACGTCCTGCTCCCCCAGGACCCCGAGCGCGCCCGAGCCGGGTGTCCCGTACAGCGCGACGTACCTCTTGGCGGGCTGGCCGGCCACGGACGGGAACACGAGCTGGCCACCGCCGGGCAGCTCGGCGCCGGTGCGTGCGGTGGCGGTGCGTGCCGCCAGCTGCTCCGGCGAGCCGAAGGTCTCGCCGAACCCGACGACGGCCGACGGCGCGGCGGCCGCGATCCCCTGCACGGTCGCCGACGACGCGCGCGGGTCACCGCCCGGCACGTCGAGGACCTCGACACCGAGCGCGCGGAGCGTGGCGGCGGCCGCGGGCGGCACGACGCCGTCCGCGAGCGCGAGCACCCCTTCGGCGACGACCGGCTCGGTGGGCGGCAGGGAGCCCGGCCCCGCGTCCGCACCGGTGGAGGCTCCTGTCGGCGTGGCGGCGTCCGGCACGGGCGACGTCGTGGGGGTGTCCGCAGCGGTGTCGTCCGCGGCTGCGTCCGCCGTCACCAGGACCGCCGGACGCGGTCCGGCGAGCGCCCGGACGGCGGCGCTCTCACCCCCGGGCGGCACCGTGACGAGGTCGCCGAAGCGGTGGCCGGTGGCCGCCGCGAGCGCGTCGGCGTCGGCACCCGCGGGCAGCGCGATCGTCCCGACGTCGTCCGGGAGGTCGCCGGGGGCCACGTCCCCGACGACGAGCGAGTGGCGAGCGCCGAGGCGCGCGAGCTCCGGCGCGAGGTCGACGCCCCCGGCCACGAGGAGCACGGGCGCACCCGTCGCCACCGCCGCCGACGCGGCCGTGAGCACGGCGCCGACGTCACCCGCCGGGGCCACGACCACGACGGGCGCCGCCTCGAGGAGCGCGGCCGTCGTCGCCAGCGCCGCGTGCGCGTCCTCGCCCGTGACGACCGACGCGGGCGAGCCGCTGCTCGGGGTGGCGCTCACCGCGGTCGGCGACGGCGTCGCGGTCGGACTGCTCGAGCCGGTCGGCTCCTGCGACGCCGTGCCCCAGCTGCACCCCGCCAGCAGGGCGACCACGAGGGCCGCGCTCACTGCCGTCGCACGCAGCCGCGCGCCACCGATGTGCTCCACGTGCAAGACCCAGACCCTCCCCAGCGGTCGGCGGGCGTGCTCCCGCCGGCTCGCCACTGTAGGCAACATGGCAGCCCGCCGCGTACCACGAACCGGTGCAATCCCGGATCGAACGGCCGTGCCGGGAAGGCATTCGTGTACCGGGGCCTGCGGGAACGCCCACCAGGAGGCATCATCCGACGATGGACCAGTCCCCCGCAGAGCCGGCCCCCGACGGCACGAGCGCGCACGGTCAGCCGGGTGTCTACAGCACACCGGGCGCGGGCTTCGAGCGTGACACCCGTTACCTGACGACCCGCATCACGGCGGACGGGCGCGACGGCTGGCACGTCGAGGCCGGCCGCTACCGACTCGTCGTGTCACGCGCGTGCCCGTGGGCCAGCCGCGCGATCGTCGTGCGCCGCCTCCTCGGCCTGGAGGACGCGCTGTCGATGGGCGTCTGCGGGCCCACGCACGACGAGCGCTCGTGGACCTTCGACCTCGACCCCGGCGGGGTCGACCCGGTCCTGGGGATCGAGCGGCTGCGTGACGCGTACCTGCGCCGCGACCCGCAGTACGAGCGCGGGATCACGGTGCCCGCGATCGTCGACGTGCCCTCGGGCGCGGTCGTCACCAACGACTTCGCGCAGATCACGCTCGACCTGTCGACGCAGTGGACCGCGCACCACCGGCCGGGCGCCCCCGACCTGTACCCCGACGCGCTGCGCGACCAGATCGACGAGGTGTCCGACGAGATCTACCGCGACGTCAACAACGGTGTGTACCGGTGCGGGTTCGCCGGGTCGCAGGAGAGCTACGACCGCGCGTTCACGCGGCTGTTCGCGGCCCTCGACCGTCTCGAGGAGCGGCTGGCGGGCCGGCGGTACCTCGTGGGCGACACGATCACCGAGGCCGACGTGCGCCTGTTCACGACGCTCGTGCGGTTCGACGTCGTCTACCACGGGCACTTCAAGTGCAACCGCGACCGGCTCACGGATCTCCCCGTGCTCTGGGCGTACGCGCGCGACCTGTTCCAGACCCCCGGTTTCGGTGACACGGTCGACTTCGTCGACATCAAGCGCCACTACTACGAGGTCCACCGCGACATCAACCCGTCGGGCATCGTGCCGCGCGGCCCCCGGCTCGGCGGGTGGCTGGCGCCGCACGGTCGCCAGGCCCTGGGCGGGCGACCGTTCGGCGACGGCACGGCACCGGGCCCCGTGCGCGCCGACGAGCGCGTGCCCGCGGGGCACGGCGCCGGGTGACGGCGGAGGCGTCGGTGGGCGCCAGGAGGTGGCGCCGCTAGAACCCCGTCATGCGGTGGTCGTGCCCGAAGCCCGGCAGGAACGTCGGCCCCCGCTGCGCGAGCTCCGCACGCCAGGCGTCGGCCCAGGTGGCGAAGGGCGCGTGCGCGAGCCCGTCGTTGGCGAACCGGGGATCGGCGGTCACCTCGGTGACGCAGAAGTCCGGGATCGCGAGGTCCGTGACCGGCCCGCCGCGCTCCACCTCGGCGACGACGAGCGGCGCGTTCGCACCGGCGAAGACGTCGACGACCCAGCCGTCCTCCCCGAGCCACACGGAGTGCCGGACCTTGGCGACCCGCGCGCCCCCGCGGCGCACCATCTGGACGCCCACGAGCGGGTCGATCTCCCGCTCCGCCTCGTACCGGGTCCCGCCGTTCATCGGGCCCTTGACGGTGACCGCGCAGAAGTCGACCCGGTCGGCGTACTGCTCCAGGAGGGACACCTCGTCGAGCCCGACGTCGACGCCCGCGACCGCGGAGGCCTGCGCGCGCACCCGCAGCGCGTATCCCTCGTCGGCCAGGTAGTAGCTCTGGACGATCAGCGCGGGCTCCGCGTCGAGCAGCTCGGCCGGGACGTCGCGCGCGAGGAACCGCCGCTCGAACTCGAAGTCGCCGTTACCCGTGTCGCTCATGGCCACCGTCCGTGCCCCGGCGGCCCCGGCGGCCGCCTGCGCACACCGTACCGACCCTCTCCACACCGTGGGGGACGTGCCGCGCGGTCGCACGTGGCGTGGCACAGTGCACGGCAGGACCGTCGCCGCCCGCGGAGCACGGACGACGCACCCCGCACCGCGCGGGCACCTGCGCCGCGATCGGCTACGCGGTCGGGACCGCCGTCGGGTGGGGCGGACGCCGGATCGGGCTGCGTGCGCCGTGGCCGGAGCGCCGGCGCCCCCTCGTGCGGTGGGTCGCTGCCGCGCCGGCGCTCGCGGCGCAGGTGCCCGACATGGCCTGGTTCCCGGTGGCAGCCTTCTTCCGGGTGACGATCGACTTCTTCGTCGCCGGGCAGGCACCGGCGGGGCACGGGCACACGCACGTCGGCGAGTCGGCCGACGCGTGGGCGGCCGTGGCGCCCCCTGCGGGGTGGACCCCAGCGGCCACCTCCACGCTGCGCACGCTGCTGGACGAGCCGCAGGGCAGCTCGATCGCGGCGCGCTGACCTGCGACGACGCGCGCCCCACCGGGCCCCGGACGCCGGGTGTGAGACAGTGGTCCCGAGAGGCAGCGCGATCGACCGCGCGCCCGCGTCGTGGAGTCCCCCCGGGAATCGTGCGGCGGACCCCGACTTCAACAGCCCGAGAGGCACCATCCTGTGACGACCTTCACCGACCTCGGCGTGCCCGAGGCGCTGGTCCGCGCGCTCGCGGACCAGCAGATCACCACCCCTTTCCCGATCCAGACCGCGACGCTGCCGGACACGCTGCGCGGCGCCGACGTGCTCGGCCGCGGCCGCACCGGCTCGGGCAAGACCCTCGCGTTCGCCCTGCCCGTCGTGACGCGCCTGGCCGTGTCCGGCACGCCCCGCCGTGCCCGCCGCCCCCGTGCCCTGGTGCTGTGCCCCACGCGTGAGCTCGCGACCCAGATCGAGGCCGTGTTCGCCCCGCTGGCCAAGGCCGCGGGCCTGCGCACCGCCGTGATCTTCGGTGGCGTCGCGCAGTCGCGCCAGGTCACGGCCCTCGACCGCGGCGTCGACGTGCTCGTCGCGTGCCCCGGCCGTCTCGAGGACCTGCTCCGCCAGAACCTGGTGACGCTCGACGGCATCGAGATCACCGTGCTCGACGAGGCCGACCACATGGCCGACCTGGGCTTCCTGCCGGTCGTGCGCCGCCTCATGGACCGCACGCCGAAGCGTGGCCAGCGCCTGCTCTTCTCGGCGACGCTGGACAACGGTGTCGGCACGCTCGTCGACCGCTACCTGACGACGCCGGTCGAGCACGCCGTCGACCCCGCCGCGCAGACCGTGGTCGCCAGCACCCACCACGTGCTCGAGGTCGCCGACGCCGCCGCCAAGAAGGCCGTCGTCGAGATGCTCGCGGCCGGCTCCGGCCGGCGGGTCCTGTTCATGCGCACCAAGCACCACGCCAAGAAGCTCGCGCGGCAGCTCACGCTGGCCGGCATCCCGGCCGTCGACCTGCACGGCAACCTCGGTCAGGGCGCGCGCGAGCGCAACCTCGCAGCGTTCTCCTCCGGCGAGGCCCGCGTGCTCGTCGCAACCGACATCGCGGCGCGTGGCATCCACGTCGACGAGGTCGAGCTGGTCGTGCACGTCGACCCGCCGGCCGAGCACAAGGCGTACCTGCACCGTTCGGGTCGCACGGCCCGCGCGGGTGCCTCGGGCACCGTGCTGACGCTCCAGCTGCCGGAGCAGCGTGCCGACGTGCGGGCGATGACCCGCGCCGCAGGCATCACCGTGACGCCCGTCTCGGTGCGCCCCGGCGACGCGCTCGTGCGTCAGCTCGCCGACGCACCCGGGACGGTCGGCGCCGACAACGGCGGCACGCCCGCCCCGACGACGTACGTGGCCGCACCCGCGACGTCGGACGACCGCCCCACCTCCGCGGGCCGCGGGCGGTCCGGTGGCGGCCAGCAGGGCGCGGGCCGTGGCCAGGCGACGACGCGTGGCCGGTCCAACGCACCGCGCGGGCAGGCGGCTCCCGGCCGCGCCGCGCAGGACAGCACCCGGACCGCCGCACCGGCCGACGGCGCACGCCGCCGTCCGGGCACGCGTGCCGCGTCGCGTCCCGCAGGGCCCGCTGTCGTCTGGACCTCCGGCGGACCGGACGCCGTGCGCAGCCACGACGTGCGGACCACCGCGGCGCCGCAGCGCACGACCGGCCCGGCGGCCGGCCGCGACGCGGGCACCTCGCCGTCCGACCCGTCGGGGGCTCCCCGCCGCCGCCGCGGCGGTCGCGGTCGCAGCAGGTCCGGCGCCGCCAAGCCCGCCGCCTGAGCACTCACGCACGAGCGAGCCCGGAGGTCGGGGTTCCTGAGAGATCAGGGACCTCGACCTCCGGGCTCGGTGCCGTCCGGGGCGTCCGCTGGCTCAGGCCAGGTGCGCCGGCAGACCGAAACGTGCGAACAGCTCCGCCCCGAACCACGCGGTCACGTGCCGCACCCCGTCCTGGGTGACGGTGACCTGCTGCACCTGGAAGGCCTCGTGCCTTCCCTCCTCGTTACGCATGTACAGCGCGAACGCCGGCAGCCCGTTCGCGGACGTCGGCACCATCCGCATGTCCCCCGGACCTTGCGCCGGGCACCACGTGCCGATGAGCTCGCCCACGGCCTGCGGCCCGGCGTACCAGCCGGGGAACGGGGGCATCTCCCAGACCACGTCGGCCGCGAGGAGCTCCACGATGGCGGCGACGTCGTACGCCTCGAAGGCCGCGACGTACCGCTCGACCAGTGCCCGGTGGCGCGGGTCGGTCGGCTCCATGGGCGTCAGGTGCTGGACGTTCGCCATGTGCGCGCGGGCCCGCTGCAGTGTGGAGTTGACCGCGGCGACCGACAGCGCCAGGGCGTCGGCGACCTCGGCCGCCGACCAGGCGAGGACGTCGCGCAGGAGCAGCACGGCGCGCTGCTGGGCGGTGAGGTGCTGCAGCGCCGCAACGAACGCCAGGCGGACCGAGTCGCGGTGGACCGTCGTCTCGGCGGGGTCGGCGGCGGGCTGCGACCACACCAGCGCGTCGGGCAGGGGCTCGAGCCACGGCGTGCCGAGGTCCTCGCGTGGCTGGTCCCGCGGGTCGGCGGCCGGCGCACCGATCCCCGTGGGCAGCGGCCGGCGACGCCGGCCCTCGAGATGCGTCAGGCAGGTGTTGGTCGCGATCCGGAAGACCCAGGTGCGCAGCGACGAACGGTTCTCGAAGCCGCGCATCGCGCGCCAGGCCCTGAGGTACGTCTCCTGCAGCATGTCCTCCGCGTCGTGCACCGAGCCCGTCATGCGGTAGCAGTGCGCGAGGATCTCGCGCCGCATCGGTGCGAGCCGCTCGGCGAACTCGTCGGCGGTCAGATCTCCAGGGCCCGCACCCGGTGCGGTACCCGACGGCTGTGCGGGTGTGGTCGTCGTCACATCACGACCGTAACCGGGGCCACCGACATCGCACACCCCCCGACGATCCTGAGCCTCGTGGGCGGTCGGAACGGTTGTCATCACCAAGCCCTTGCGCCTCAGGAGCACCCGTGGACCGCATGATCTTCGTCAACCTCCCCGTCCACGACCTCGCGGCGTCGCGCTCCTTCTACACGGGCATCGGGCTGGACCTGAACGAGATGTTCAGCGACGAGCACGCGGCGTGCGTCGTGGTCTCCGACACGATCTGCGTGATGCTCCTGGAGCGCGACAGGTTCGCCGACTTCACGCACCTGCCCGTCGCCGACGCCCGCGCGAGCACGCAGGTCCTGCTCTGCCTGACCGCCGGGTCCCGATCCGAGGTCGACCAGGTCGTCCGCGACGCGCGCGCGCACGGCGGGCGCGAGTTTCGGCCCCCGCAGGACGACGGCTCGATGTACGCCCGCGCGGTGTGCGACCCCGACGGGCACGTGTGGGAGCTCCTGCACATGGACCTCGGCGGCGGCGCGTGAACCGCGCGTCGCACCCCCGTGCCAGACTCGCGCCCATGCCAGCGCACGCCGACGGGTACGCCCCGGACGACCACCTCCACGGGCGCACGCTCCTCGTCGCCGCCGCCTACGTCGTGCTGCGCCGGTCCGACGCGGACGGCGACGCAGTCCTGCTGCAGCGGCGGACCGGCACCGGCTACATGGACGGCTGGTGGGCCGTCCTGGCCGGCCACGTGGAGCCCGGTGAGTCGGTGCACGAGGCCGCGGTCCGCGAGGCGGCGGAGGAGTCCGGCGTCGTCGTGGAGGTCGACGCGCTGCGCCCGCTGACCGCGCTGCACCGCTTCCAACGAGGAGGCCCGCAGGTGGAGCAGCGCGTCGACGTCTTCTTCGAGGTGACCGCCTGGACCGGTGAGCCCGCGCTGCGCGAGCCGGACCGCACCTCCGCGATGCGCTGGTTCCCGCTGGACGCACTGCCCGAGGACGTGGTGCCGCACGAGCGCCTCGTGCTCGACCTGCTCGCGACGAACCGGCCTGTGCCTGCCGTCATGTCGGTGCCCGGCTGAGGCGTGCGGGTGGAAGTCGCGCACCCGCCGGTCCGGACGCGTCGGGACGCGCACCCGTGCCGCTAGCGTGACCGCCGTGCACCCCGAACCCACCCGCGACGACCTCGCGGCGCTCGTGTCCGCGCGCACGCCGATCATCGCCCTGGAGACCGAGGACGAGGCCGAGGCCGTGGAGCTCGTCCTGCGTGCCGCCGCGCGGCCCCCGGGAGGCCGTCCAGCCCAACCCGTCTTCCGCTGGAGCGTCACGGACGGCCTGCGGCGCATGGACGTCGACCTCGGGGGCGCCCAGCTGCACAACACCGAGCCGGCGACCCTGCTGAGGTCGATCGTCGACGGCGTCGCACCGGCCGTCCACGTCCTGCTCGACCTGCACCCGTGGTTCGACGACCCGGTCGTCGTGCGCCTGCTCAAGGACGTCGCGCTGCAACCCGCCGGCCGCCGCAGCACGCTCGTGCTCGTCTCGCGCACGCTCACCCTGCCGCGCGAGGTCGAGCACCTCGCGGTGCGGGTGCCGGTGACGTTCCCGTCACCCGCCGAGCGCGCCCTCATCGTCGACCGCACGGTCACCGCCTGGGCGGACGTCACGGGCCTGATGCCGCACGTCGAGCCGCACGCCCGTGAGCTCCTCGTGCAGCGGCTCGCGGGGCTGTCGCGGTCCGACGTCGGCCGTCTGGCTCACGGGGCGATCGTCGACGACGGCGCGCTGACCGTGCGCGACGTGCCGGCCGTCGAGCGTGCCCGCTTCGACGCGCTCGCGGCAGACGGCGTGCTGTCGTACGAGTACGCCACGGTCGCGCCGGGCGACGTCGTGGGCCTCGACCGGGTCGTGCAGTGGCTCCTGCTGCGACGCCCCGCCCTGGACGGCTCGGCGCCCCACCTCGACGCACCACGGGGCATGCTGCTGCTCGGCGTCCAGGGGTGCGGCAAGTCGCTCGCGGCCCGTGCGGCGGCGGCGATCCTCGGTGTGCCGCTCCTGCGCCTCGACCTGGCCGGCGTGCACGACAAGTACGTCGGCGAGTCCGAGCGCCGGCTGCGGGACGCGCTGGCCGCGGCGGACGCCCTGGCGCCGTGCGTGCTGTGGGTCGACGAGATCGAGAAGGCCATCGCGAGCAGCGAGTCCGACGGCGGGTCCGCACGCCGCGTGCTCGGGACGTTGCTGACGTGGCTGGCCGACCGTGGCTCCCGCGTCTTCGTCGCGGCGACCGCCAACGACATCTCCGCGCTGCCGCCCGAGCTCGTGCGCAAGGGGAGGTTCGACGAGCTCTTCTTCGTCGACCTGCCCGACGCGGACGCGCGCTCCGGGCTGCTGCGACTGCACGCCGCACGTCGCGGCCTGACGTTGGGCGACGCGCAGACTGCGCCCCTCGTGGCCGCGTCGGACGGGTTCTCCGGTGCCGAGATCGAGCAGGCGGTGGTGGCGGCGACCTACGCGGCGCACGCGCACGGCGGGGAGCTGGACGCGCCGGCCGTGCTCCGCGAGCTGCGTGCGACGCGTCCGCTCGCCGTGGTCATGGCGGAGCGGGTCGCGGCCCTGCGTGCCTGGGCGGCGACGCGGACGGTCCCGGCGCGCTGACGCGCCGGCGCACGGGACCGCGGCACGGCCTGCACGCACGACGCCCCCGCCCCGGGCTCTGGCACCGGTGCGGGGGCGTCGTCAGGGTCAGGCCTCAGCCGGTGTTCTGCAGACCCGCGGCGACGCCGTTGACGGTCAGCAGCAGCAGCCGCTGCAGGTCGTCGGTCGACGCCTGCTCCCCGCCGGTCCGCAGCCCGCGCAGGGCCCGCAGCTGCAGCAGGGACAGCGCGTCGACGTACGGGCTGCGCAGCTGCACGGCGCGGCCGAGGATGCGGCGGCGCGACAGGACGCCCGTGCTCCCGGTCGTGGCGAGCACCCACTCGCGCGTGCGCCGCATCTCCTCGAGGACGAGCTGCGCGAGGTCGTCCCGGTCACCCAGTGCCAGGTAGCGCGCGGCGATGCGCTCGTCCGTCTTGGCGAGCGACATCTCGACGTTGTCGATGATCGTCGCGAACAACGGCCACTCGGCGTACGCGGCGCGCAGCTCCTCGACATCCCCGACCTGCGCGAGCGCCGTGCCCAGCCCGTACCAGCCGGCCAGGTTGATGCGCGCCTGCGACCAGGAGAAGACCCACGGGATCGCGCGCAGGTCCTCCAGCGACGACACCGACAGCCCGCGCCGTGCGGGGCGCGAGCCGATCGGCAGCAGGCCGATCTCCTCGAGGGGCGTGACCTGGGCGAACCAGGACGGGAAGCCGTCGGCGCGCACGAGCTCGTGGAAGTGCTCGCGGGAGGCGACGTCCAGGCGGGACGCCAGGTCGGCGAACCGGCCCGCCGCCTCGTCGTTGCGGCGCACGACGCTCGGGGCGTCCGCGAGCAGCGTCGCCGCCGTCACCTGCTCGATGTGCCGGGCGGCGATGTCCGGGTCCCCGTAGCGCGCGAAGATGACCTCGCCCTGCTCGGTGAGCTTGAAGCGCCCGTCGACGGATCCCGGCGGCTGCGCCATGACGGCACGGTTGGCCGGACCGCCCCCGCGTCCGAGCGCCCCCCCGCGCCCGTGGAACAGCGTGAGGACGATGTCGTTGCGACGCGCCCACTCGGCGATGCGCCGCTGCGCGTCGTCGAGGGCGAGCGTCGCGGACAGGGGGCCGACGTCCTTCGAGGAGTCGGAGTACCCGAGCATGACCTCGACGCGGCGGCCGTTGGCCGCCAGCCGCTCCTGCACCCGCGGGTGCTCGAGCGCGGCGTCGAGGATCTCGACGCTGTTCTGCAGGTCGGCGAACGTCTCGAACAGCGGGATGGCGTCGATGACCGGTGCGTGCTCGGGACCATCGAAGGCCAGGTCGGCGAGGCGGTACACGGCCGGGAGGTGCTCGGGCGACTGCGTGAACGAGACGATGTAGCGCCTCGCGGCCGCCACGCCGAGACGACGCTGGACTGTGCCGAGCGCCCGGAAGGTGTCGAGCACCTCGACGGTCATGGGCTGCAGGTCGCCGTCGACGCCGTTCGCCTCGATGTCCGCGAGCGCGGCGGCGTGCACCTGGGAGTGCTGGCGGATCTCGAGCTCGGCGAGGTGGAAGCCGAACGTCTGCACCTGCCAGATGAGCCGCTGCAGGTCCCCGAAGGCGGCCCGCCTCGCTCCCGCGCTCTCGAGCGAGCGCTGCACGATGCGCAGGTCCGTCAGGAGCTCGTCGGCGCTCGCGTACGCCAGGTCGGCGTCCCGGCGCCGGGTCGCGGCGACCCGCTCGATGATCCCGAGCAGGGCGCGGCGGTGCGGCTCGTTGGGCGCGGACCCGGCGATGCGCGACGTGATCGCATCCGACAGGGAGCGCTGGCGCTGCCACAGCGCACTGAGCTCGGGCGAGGCGGGCGTGCCCGCAGCGTCGAGGGTGAGGCCGTCGGCGGTGCGGCCCGCCGAGGCCAGCAGCGCGTCGAGCGCGTGCTCGGACGCCATCGCTGCGGCCGCGCGCGTGACCTCGGCCGTGACGTTGGGGTTGCCGTCCCGGTCGCCGCCGATCCACGAGCCGAGCCGAGCGAACGGGGCGACGACGGGTGCCGTGGTCCCCGCCTGGTCCTCGAGGAGCCAGTCGTCGAGCCGGCGGTAGACCGTCGGCAGGACGTCCGCGAGGGTCGCGTCGAAGATCGACAGCACCGTGGCGACCTCGTCGAGGACGGTCGGCTTCTCCGCGCGCAGGGGTGACGTGCGCCACAGCGTGTCGATCTCGGCCAGCAGCCGCCGCTCGTTCTCCGCCAGCGTCGTGCCGCCGATGTGCAGCGTGTCGCGCTCCGCGACCAGCTCCGCGACGCGGCGGATCGACCGGGAGACGGCGCGCCGGCGCGCCTCGGTCGGGTGGGCGGTGAAGACGGGACGGAACTCGAGGTCGCGCAGGCGGGCCCGGGCCGTCTCCTCGCCCACCTCGGCGACCAGCTGCTGGTACGCGGTGGGCAGCGAGTCGTCGGGGGCCAGCTCGTGCGGCGAGAGCTGCGACTCGCGGTCGCGCAGCACGCGCACCCGGTGGTACTCCTCGGCCAGGTTGGCGAGGTGGAAGTAGCACGTGAAGGCGCGAGCCACCTGTTCGGCGCGCTCGTGGCTGAAGCCGGCGACGAGCGCCTCGGCCTCGGCCAGCGCGCGGCCGTTCGGCTCGCTGTGGGAGGCGATCGCCAGCTCGCGCAGCCGTTCGACGTCGGCGAGCAGATCCTCGCCGCCGGCGTCGCGCAGCACGCGGCCGAGCAGCTCTCCGAGCAGCCGGACGTCGTTGCGCAGGAGCTCCGGTACCTCATGGCTGACGACGCCGCGAGGGACGTCCGACCCGATCTCCGCTTCAGTCACGGGAGAAAGGTAGTTGACTTTCCGGCGTGGTCCGCCGGGGTGCCCGACGGGTGGGCGGCCCGGAACCCGGCCGAGCCGTCCCGCACCGGTTCCAGTTGTCGCGTCAACCGTGGAGATAGGCTGGCACCGTGCCCCCCGAGACCCGCTGGCTGACCCCCGCCGAGCTGCGCGCCTGGCTCGGCCTCGTCGCCGTCGCCGAGCTCCTGCCCGCCCAGCTCGACTCCCAGCTACAGCACGACGCGGGCCTCACGCACTTCGAGTACCAGGTCCTCGCGATGCTGTCCGAGGCTGCCGACCGGACGCTGCGCATGTCGGACCTCGCGCGGCGCACGAACGCCACGCTCCCCCGGCTCTCGCACGTCGTGCGGCGCCTGGAGGGCCGCGGGCTGGTCGAGCGGGCGCCCTGCGCCGACGACCGGCGGGCGACGAACGCGCACCTCACCGACGCGGGATGGGACCTCGTGGTGCGCACCGCACCCGGGCATGTCGCCACCGCACGCGAGCTCGTCCTCGACGCACTGACGCCCGAGCAGGTCGGTCGCCTCGAGGACGTCACCCGCACGATGCTCCAGCGCCTCGACCCCGACGGACGCCTCACGCCGCCGCTCGACGAGGTGGGGCCCGCGTGACCACCCACACCGCCGCGGACGCCGCCGACGCCCTGCGCCGGTGGGAGGACTCCGGTGCGGTGTGGCGCGTGCTCGACCGGGACGGCACGCAGGTCACGGTCGGCCTGTGGACGTGCACGGGCGACGAGGTCGTCGACCGGGTCGAGGCGGACGGCCCCGCGCTGACCGCCTTCCTCGCCGGGCGCGAGAGCAGCGAGGACCCGGCCGGCCCGCCGGACGACGCCACGACCTGACCCGCGCTGCTCGCGGCAGACCGGTGGACGGCAGGCGCGCGACCCCGGACGTGCGGCGGGGGCGCCGGGGCCGTGGCCCCGACGCCCCCGCACGGCAGGACTACGAGCAGACGCCGGTGGGCGTCCAGTCGACGTTGTTGCTGCCCTTGTAGTACGTCACACCGAAGCTGTTCGAGCCGTTGGGCGTGAAGGTGTTGCCGTTGCGGTTGGCCCCCCACGAGTTCTGGATCGACTGCCCGTTGCTCGGGTAGACCGTCACCGACCAGTTCGACTTGCCCGAGACCGTGTAGGTGACGTTGAACCGGTCACCCCAGCTCTCGGCCTTGGTCGCCGTCGCGGTGCACGAGCCGGTGCTGCCGCCGCCGGTGTTCCCACCGCCGGTGTTGCCACCGCCGGTGTTGCCGCCCCCGGTGTTGCCACCGCCACCCGACCCCGTCGACATCGTGATGTTCGAGCTGCCGGAGGACTGGTAGCCCTCGGTCGCCAGGATCATGTAGTTGTGGTTGCCCAGCTGCATGCCCTTGGACGCCCACGCGGAGAAGTGGTTGCCGGCGGTGATGGTGCCGCCCACGCGCTTGGACTGCCGGACCGACCAGAACTGCTTGAACGTCGAGCTGTTGCCCTCGATCGAGGGGGCGTTGACGCGCGTCGTCTCGTAGATGTCGTACGTGCCGCCGTCACTCGTGACGGTCCCCTTGTGGGTGCCGGTCGGGCGGTACGTGCCCCACGAGTCGACGATGTAGTACTCGATCAGCGGACCGTTGGTCCACCCGTACAGCGTCAGGTACGCGTTGCCCGAGGGATTGAACTGACCGGAGTAGCTCACGACCTTCGAGCTGTCGCCCTTGGACCAGCCCTTGCCGATGACGAAGTTGCCGGTGTTCTGCCAGTTCGTCGTGTAGTTGCCGCCGTCGTTCATGCCGGCCGAGACGGTGCCGGGGCTGTCGGTCCAGAACGAGAACCAGTACCCGCCGCTCGTGCCGGTCTGGTTGCTGTTGATCGTGGCGGCCATGGCGGGCGCCGCGACGGCGACACCGCCTGCCAGGAGCGCGCCGGCGGCGACAGCGCCGATCAGCGAGCGGACCGGACGGCGCGTCCGGACCGCGGTGCGCGTGGGGACAGAGGACATGAAGCACTCCTTCGTGCGAAAGGTCGAACGTCCTCGGAAGTCCGCCGTGCCCCCACATCGGGACCGGCAGCCCGCGCCTTCCGGGCGGCCGGGGCCGACGGCTCCCGCCGACGGGCCGCAGCCGCCCGGCGAGTGTGCAAGGTCATGACACAGGAGTCAAGTGGTGGGCTTACAGCACCCGCGCGCTCGGTGCCACGCCGAGTGCGTGTGAAGGCGCGGCACGTCGGTGCGAGCGACGGCTGCGGCGCCGGGCTCCTGGGGAGAGCGGCAAACCGGCGCGCTGCGGCCTCTCGCCCGAGCCATGTTCGCGATACGAGACGAAACGATCCCCTTCTCTTCCGCCAGATGGCGGCACTGTCCGAGGCTCCGCCGGTCGACGCACGCCTGCTCGTGGCCTTCTTCGGCGGGTGCCTGGTCGTCTTCGTCGTCGGCCGTGTCATCGCCTCGCGCCTCGACCTGGACCGGGTCGAACAGGCGATTCGCGCTGGGCGGGATCTTGTCGAACAACGTCCTGCTGGGTCTCCCGCTCGCCGCGGCACTGCTCGGGGAGGACGCCCTGCCCTCCGTGGCGCTCGTCCTGGTCTTCAACTCGCTCGTGCTGTGGACCCTCGTCACAGCCTCGGTGGAGTGGGCGCGACACGGCGCCGTCTCGCGGTCCGCGCCCGCAGGCACCGTGCGCAGCGTCCCGACGAACCCCGTCATCGCCGGCATCCTCGCCGGAACCGCGTTCGGGCTCACCGGCGCCTCGCTGCCCACGGTCCTCGACGAACCGCTCCGGCAGCTCGCGGGCGCAGCCATCCCCCTCGCTCTGGTGGCGCTCGGCGCCGGCCTCGTGCAGCACGACGTGCGATCCCGGTGGCAGGTGAGCACGGGCATCACCATCCTCAAGCTCGTGGCGTGCCCGCTCGTCGTCTGGGGGCTCGCCGTCGCGCTGGGGCTCCCGCCGCTCGAGACGCAGGTCGTGACACTGCTCGCCTCCGTCAGCGTGGGGACGAACGTCTACCTCATGGCGAACCGCTTCGAGTCGCTGCAGGGACCGGTCGCCGCGAGCCTGGTGCTCTCGACCGCCCTGTCGGCGCTCACGACGCCCCTGATGGTCACGCTCGTCGCGGCCTGACCGGCGGTGTCGTGACGTAGCGGAACAGCAAAACGACGACCTGCGATTCGCAGGTCGTCGTCTCGGGTGGAGCTGAGGGGACTCGAACCCCTGACCCCCTGCATGCCATGCAGGTGCGCTACCAGCTGCGCCACAGCCCCGTTGCCCGTTGCCGGACCTCAGTCGCCCCGAAGGGCGCCCGGTGAGTCTAGGACGAACGAGCGGCGAAGCGCCAATCGCGTCCCCCCGATCGCGGTGTGACGTGCGACGCGTCGTCAGTCCGGGTCACGGGTCGCGTCGTCCGCGTCCCGCTCCGCCGGCTCCGGGTCGGGCCCGGCGTTCCAGTCGGACGACGCGTCGGTCGGCCCGATGTTGTAGCCGAGCAGCCGCCAGGCGGGCTCCACGGCCGGGCCCGACGTCGTCATCTCCGCCCAGTGGGCGTTGTGCATGCCGACCAGGCCACGCCATGCGGGGGCCTGGCCGAGCAGCTCCGCCACGAGGGACCCCAGTGCCGCGCCGTGGGACACGATGACGACGTCGCCGCGGCCGGGCGTGCGCGCGACCTGGTCCAGCACGGCCGCGGACACGCGTGCGGCCACGTCGGCGCGGGACTCGGCGCCGACCCCGGCCGGGTCACCACCCGCACGCCACGCGGTGAACTCCCCCGGCCAGCCGACCTCGATCTCCTGACCGGTCAGGCCCTCCCAGGCACCGAAGGCCCGCTCGCGCAGCCGGGGGTCGACCTCGACGGGGACGTCGAGCGCGCGGCTCAGGTACGTCGCCGTCTCCACGGCTCGTGTCAGGTCGGACGCCACGATGCGCGCCGGCCGGTGCCGGACCGCCAGCCGGGCCGCCGACGTCCGGGCCTGCCAGTGGCCCACCTCGTCCAGCGGGATGTCGATCTGCCCCTGCAGCCGCGCCTGCGAGTTGTACGCCGTGCGGGCGTGCCGCCAGAGCAGCAGCCGCTGCGTCACGCGTCCGCCTGCTCGCCTCGCTCCTCCGGGGGCAGCTCGATGAGCGGGCAGTCCTTCCAGAGCCGCTCGAGCGCGTAGTAGACGCGGTCCTCGGCGTGCTGCACGTGCACCACGATCTCGCCGAAGTCGATGAGGACCCACCGCCCCTGCGCCTTGCCCTCGCGACGCACCGGCTTGGCGCCCAGGTGGTGCAACGCCTCCTCGACGGCGTCGACGATGCCGCCGACCTGCCGCTCGTTGGTGCCGGAGGCGATGAGGAAGACGTCGGTCAGGACGAGCTGCTCGCTCACGTCGAGCGCGATGATCTCCTGCGCCTTGAGATTCGATGCGGCGCGTGCGGCCGCATGGGCCAGCTCGATCGCGCGGGTGCTCGCGGGCACGTGGGCTCCTCGTGTTCGGGGGACGGCGTCGACCGGATGGTGCGACGCCGCAGGGATTGCGGGAGACGTCAGGCGGGTCCGGCCACGACGGCGGTGGTGAACGCGGGCGCAGCCTGCGCCTCGGCCCCGCCACCGTCGGGGCGCGTCTGGATGACGAGCAGCATGATGAGGAAGCCGAGCACGAACGCCACGACGGCCAGGACGAGCACGTGCAACCAGGTGTAGGGGTGCAGGCGTCGCGACGGTTCGTCGTCGTCCTCGTCGTCCAGGTCGTCGTCGTGCGTCGCGCCGGCGGACCGCGCGGTGGCCCACGGCGGAGCGGGCTTCTCGTCGGCGGTCGTCGCGTCGGGCGTCCGCGGCCAGGCATCGGCCGGCCGCTCCGCCGCGGGAGCGGACACGCCTGCCACGTCCGGCTGGGACGGGGCCGCGGCGGCCGGTGGACCACCAGGGGTCCAGAGAGCCGGCCCGGCGCTCGCCTGCTGCGGGGCGGCCGCCGGCGGCTCCGCCCGGAACGACGTCACCGACGGCGCAGCGGGCGGCTGTGACGGCGCGCTCGCGGGGGTCGCGGGCGTCCACGCCGAGGGTGCGGGTGTCGGCGTGGGCACGGGCGCCGGCGGTGCCGCCGCCGTCCCTGCACCCCACGCGGACGTGCGCGGCGGCGTGGCAGGAGCAGCCGCCGCTCCGCCCGCCCAGCTGGGCCCACCGGACGCGGGCGCGCTCTCGCGACGCCAGCCGGAGCCGTCGCCAGGGCGGGGTGCCGCACCGGGCGCCGACCGCTGGCCCCAGGCCGGGTCCGGCGCGGGCTGCGCGGCCGCAGGCCGGGACGTCGTGCGCGGGTCGGCCGCGGCCGCTCCCCTCGCGCCCCAGGCGGGCGCACCGGCTGAGGGAGCCGGTGCGGGCCGCGGCGCGGGAGCGGAAGCGGACCGCTGCTGCGCCGACGGGGCCGGCGCCGGACGGGGCGTCGCGGCGCGCGGCGCGGACGTCGGATCGAGCGCGGAGTCGCGGAACGACCGCCGCGACCGTGAGCCGTCACCGGCGGCCGGCCCCGACGCACCGGGGCCTGACGAGACCGGCCCGGGCATCGCGGGGCCCGCCGAGACCGGCCCGGGTCGCGCCGGCTGCTGCCCGGCTGCGGACGACCATGCCGGTGTGCCCGTCGGCCCTGCCGACGTGGTGCCGGCCGGTGGCGTCACCAACCTGCTGCGCATGGCACGACGCGAGCTCGGCGCCGCGTCGTCCCCCGCGGGCGGGGAGGGCGGGCCGCCAGGGGCCTGCCCACCGTCCTGGGCCGCACGCTCCATCTCACGACGGCGACGGCGCTCTCCGGGTTCACTCATGACGACCTCGATACAACCTGTGCTTGGCGATGTACTGGACAACCCCGTCCGGGACGAGGTACCACACCGGCGCCCCTGCACGCGCACGCGCACGGACGTCGGACGAGGAGATCGCCAGGGCGGGGACCTCCAGCACGTCGACCCGCCCGGCGGGCAGGCCGTCCACCGACAACGCGTGGCCCGGACGGGTGACTGCCACGAACCGCGCCATGTCGAACAGCTCCGCAGCATCCTTCCACGTCAGGATCTGCGCGATGGCGTCCGCACCGGTGATGAAGAAGAGGTCGGCGTCCGGACGCTCGTTCTTGAGGTCACGGAGGGTGTCGACCGTGAAGGTCAGTCCCGCGCGGTCGATGTCCACGCGGCTCACCGTGAACCGGGGGTTCGACGCGGTCGCGATCACCGTCATGAGGTAGCGGTGCTCGGCGGGCGACACGTCGATGTGCTGCTTGAACGTGGGGTTGCCCGTGGGGACGAACACGACCTCGTCGAGGTCGAACCGGGCGGCGACCTCGCTGGCGGCCACCAGGTGCCCGTGGTGCACGGGGTCGAACGTGCCGCCCATCACACCGAGGCGTGGGCGAATGGGGACCTCTCCGGTGGCCGGCACCGTCAGTGGCGCGTCCCGACGGACCGGAAGGCATACGTGACCAGCAGCATCGCCACGAGCCCCGCGAAGGCGCCGACGCCGAAGACGGCGGGCGCGAACGGCAGCGCATCGGAGTGTTCGGCGGCCGTCTCGGCTGCGGCGATCAGGGTGGCGTGCACATCGTCCTCCTGCTGGTCCTCTTCGGTCTCTTCCGTGGTCGCGGCTGGCGTCGCTCCCCCGGTGCCGCAACGACCCAGTCTCGCACGCCGCCCTGGGAGCGCGGACCACGCCACGGGCCGGTCAGGGGCGCACGTGGCCGTCGCCGTGGACGACCCACTTGGTCGTCGTGAGCTCGGCCAGGCCCATCGGACCGCGCGCGTGCAGCTTCTGGGTGGAGATGCCGATCTCCGCACCGAGGCCGAACTGGCCGCCGTCGGTGAACCGCGTCGAGGCGTTGACGATCACCGCGGCGGCGTCGACCTCCGCGACGAACCGCTCGGCCGCGCGCAGGTCCTGCGTGACGATCGCCTCCGTGTGACCGGTCGACCACCGCCGCACGTGCTCGATCGCCGCGTCCAGACCGTCGACCACACGCACCGCGAGGTCCAGGGAGAGGTACTCGGTACCCCAGTCCGCGTCCGTCGCCGGGGCGGTCGTCGAGCCCTGCGGAGCATGACGCAGCGTCGCGTCGTCGCCGTGCACCGTCACCCCCGCCTGCGTGAGCGCCGCGAGCGCGGACGGCAGGAACGTGTCGGCGACCTGGCGGTGCACCAGCAGCGTCTCCACCGCGTTGCACACCCCGACGCGCTGCGTCTTGGAGTTGAGGAGGATGGCCAGGGCGTCGGCCTGGTCGGCGCTCGCGTCCACGTACAGGTGGCAGTTGCCGACCCCCGTCTCGATCACCGGGACCGTTGCCTCCCGCACGACGGTCGCGATGAGGTCGGCGCCGCCGCGCGGCACCAGCACGTCGACCAGGCCGCGCGCGTGCATCAGCGCGACCGCGCCGGGCCTCCCCCACGCGTCCACCGACTGGACCAGGTCACCGGGCAGCCCCTGGGCGACGAGGGCGTCCGCGAGGACCTCCACGACGACCGCGTTGCTGCTCGCGGCCGCAGACCCGCCGCGCAGGATCACCGCGTTGCCGCTCTTCAGCGCGAGTCCGGCGGCGTCGACCGTGACGTTGGGGCGGGCCTCGTAGATCATCCCGACCACGCCCATCGGCACCCGCAGCTGCTGCAGCCGCAGCCCGTTGGGCAAGGTGGAGCCACGCACCACCTCGCCCACCGGGTCGGGCAGCGCCGCGAGCTCGCGCAGGGCGTCGGCGATCGCGGCGACGCGCTCGGGGCTCAGCGCGAGGCGGTCGAGCAGCCCGGGCGACATGCCGTTGGCGCGTCCCCGCTCCAGGTCCAGGGCGTTCGCGGCCAGGACCCGGTCCGTGGCGGCGACGAGCGCATCGGCGAGCGCGCGCAGGGCGGCGTCCTTCGTGGCACGGGTCGCGGTCGCGAGCGCGCGCGACGCCTCCCGCGCGCGACGCGCGACGGCGAGGACGGCGACCTCGGGGTCGTCCAGGACGGCGGGCGTCGACTGCTCCAGCGACGTGGTCATGCCGTCCAGGTTAGCCGCGCACCGGCGCGGGACGGCGACCGTCCGCGCCTCGGGCCGGGTCGCGCCGGGTGGCCGCTCAGCGGCGTCGACGCACGAGGACGAGGTCGTCGCGGTGCACGAGCTCACGGTCGTACCCCGGACCCAGCGCCGCGCGGAGCTCCCCCGTGCTGCGCCCCAGCAGCTGCGGCACCTCCTCGGCGCCGTAGGCGACGAGGCCGCGGGCGACGACCTCGCCCGCCGGGTCGACCAGCTCGACGGGGTCGCCTGCCTCGAACGCGCCCTCGACACCCGTGACCCCGGCGGGCAGCAGCGACGTGCGCCGCTCGACGACCGCACGCACGGCGCCCTCGTCGAGCACGAGCCGGCCCCGTGTCCGCGCGGCGTGCGCCAGCCACAGGAGGCGGATCGAGCGCCGGCGTCCCGTCGCGGCGAACCACGTGCCGACGTCGGCACCCGTCAGCCCTGCCGCGGCGTGCGCCACGGACGTGAGGAGCACGGGGATGCCCGACTGCGTCGCGATGGCCACCGACTCCAGCTTGGTGACCATGCCGCCCGTGCCCACCGCACTGCCGCGCGCCGTGACGTCGATCCCCTCGATCTCGCCCAGCGTGCGCACCTCCCCGATGCGCTCGGACCCCGGCCGCGAGGGCGGGCCCGTGTACAGCGCGTCGACGTCCGTGAGGAGCACGAGCGCGTCGGCGTGGACCAGGTGGGAGACGAGCGCCGCGAGCCGGTCGTTGTCGCCGAAGCGGATCTCGTCGGTCGCCACGGCGTCGTTCTCGTTGATGATGGGCACGACGCCCAGGTCGAGCAGCCGGGTCAGCGCGCGGTGCGCGTTGCGGTACTGCCCGCGACGCCAGGTGTCCTCGGCCGTGAGGAGCACCTGGGCGACCGTCGTGCCGTGGGCCGCGAACGCCCGCGTGTAGTGGGCCACGAGCAGGCCCTGGCCCACGGACGCCGCCGCCTGCTGCGTGGCGAGGTCCCGCGGCCGCGCGGCCAGACCGAGCGGGCCGATGCCCGCCGCGATGGCACCCGAGGACACCAGCACCACCTGCGTGCCGGCGGCGCGGCGCGCCGCGAGCAGGTCGACCACGGCGGCGAGCCGCTGCGGGTCGAGGTGCCCGTCAGTCGTCGTCAGGGACGACGAACCGACCTTGACGACGATGCGGCCCGCGACGGGCAGCTGGTCACGTCCCGACAGGGCGGCGGCACTCACGGCACCCATGATGCCTCGCCCCGTGGGCCGCTTCGTGCAGCGACCGGCTCCCGGACGCGCCTCGGGCACGTCCGGGAGGCTGTCGTCAGGAGTCCGGGTCCGTCCAGACGCCCTGCTCGCGCTCCGTCCACATCTCGGCACGCGCGGCCGCCTTGGCGTCCATGCGCTCGGTGTACTCGCGACGCTTCTGGCCGCGCGTGGGCCGCGACCGGTCCTCGAGCCGGACGTCGCTGCCGCGGGGCCCGCCGAGCAGCTCCGACCCGGTCAGCAGCGTGGGCTCCCAGTCGAACACGACCGAGTTCTCGTCCGGTCCGATGCGCACCTCGTCGCCCGCGACGGCACCGGCCTTGTAGAGGGCGTCCTCGACGCCGGCCCGCGCGAGCCGGTCCGCGAGGTACCCGACGGCCTCGTCGTTCGCGAAGTCGGTCTGGCGCACCCACCGCTCGGGCTTCTCGCCGCGGATCGAGAACCACACCTGACCGCCGCCCTCGCGGCGCTTGACCGTGAAGCCCGAGTCGTCGACGGCGCGCGGACGCAGCACGACCCGCGTCGCCTCGGGGGCCGGGGCGGCCCGGCGTGCGGCCACGACCCGCTCGGCGAGCGCGAACGTCAGCGTGCGCAGGCCCTCGTGGCTGGCGGCGGAGATCTCGAACACGGGCAGGCCGCGCCCCTCGAGCTCCGCGCGGACCAGGTCGGCCAGCTCGCGCGCCTCGGGCACGTCGATCTTGTTGAGGACGACGACGCGGGGACGCTCGACGAGCGGCACGCCGCCCGCAGCGACCTCGAGGTCCTCGGAGTACGCGGCGAGCTCTGCCTCGATCACGTCGAGGTCGGAGACCGGGTCCCGCCCCGACTCCAGCGTGGCGCAGTCGAGCACGTGGACGACGACCGCGCACCGCTCGATGTGCCGCAGGAACTCCAGACCGAGCCCCTTGCCCTGCGACGCCCCGGGGATGAGCCCGGGCACGTCAGCCACCGTGTAGCGGAAGTCACCGGCCTGGACGACCCCGAGGTTCGGCACGAGCGTCGTGAACGGGTAGTCGGCGATCTTCGGCCGCGCCGCGGAGATGGCCGCGACGAGGCTCGACTTGCCCGCGGAGGGGAAGCCGACCAGGGCGACGTCGGCGATGGTCTTGAGCTCGAGGACGACCTGGGCCTCGTCGCCCGGCTCGCCGAGGAGGGCGAACCCGGGCGCCTTGCGGCGCGGCGACGCGAGCGCCGCGTTGCCGAGGCCCCCGCGACCGCCTGCTGCGACGACGTACCGCGAGCCCGCACCGACCAGGTCCGCGAGGACCGTGCCGTCGGGCGACTTGACGACCGTGCCGTCCGGGACGGGCAGGACGAGGTCCTCCGCGGTCGAACCGCTGCGGTGGTCCCCCATCCCCTGGGTGCCCGACGCGGCGCGCCGGTGCGGCTGGTGGTGGAACGGCAGCAGCGTGGTGACCTGCGGGTCGACCTCGACGATCACCGACCCGCCGTTGCCGCCGTTGCCGCCGTCGGGGCCGGCGAGCGGCTTGAACTTCTCGCGGTGGATGGATGCACAGCCGTGCCCACCGTCACCGCCGGTCGCGTGCAGCACGACACGGTCGACGAACGTCGCCACGGCTGGACCTCCTTCGTCTGCGGGTGCAGATCTCGATCGTTCATACGCCGAAGGGGCGCACCGGACCGGTGCGCCCCTCCGACCGCAAAGCTGGGGTGTGTCGCGACCTCAGAGGGACGCGACGATGTCGATGACCTTGCGGCCGCGACGCGTGCCGAACGCCACCGAGCCGGCGGTCAGCGCGAACAGGGTGTCGTCCCCGCCACGGCCGACGTTCTCGCCGGGGTGGAAGTGCGTGCCGCGCTGGCGGACGATGATCTCGCCGGCCTTGACGACCTGACCGCCGAAGCGCTTGACGCCGAGACGCTGGGCGTTCGAGTCGCGACCGTTGCGCGAGGAGCTCGCGCCCTTCTTGTGTGCCATGACTGACCTGCTCTCCGGATGCTGCGAAAGGGTGGACGGCCGCGTGAGCGGCGCGGGCTCACTTGATGCCGGTGACCTTCAGGCGGGTCAGCTTCTGACGGTGACCCTGGCGCTTGCGGTAGCCGGTCTTGTTCTTGTACTTGAGGATGTCGATCTTGGGACCCTTCTCGTCCCGCACGACCTCCGCCGTCACCGTCACCTTGGCCAGCGCCGCGGCGTCGGTGGTGACCTTCTCACCGTCGACGAGCAGGAGCGCCGGCAGCTGGACCGACGAACCCGCCCCGGCGGCGAGGCGGTCGACGACGACGACGTCGCCGACGGCGACCTTCTCCTGGCGGCCGCCAGCCTTCACGATCGCGTACACCACGTTGCTGCTCATCTCTGCTCGTCGGACCTGCTCATCGGTGCTTCGTGCGTCCTGCTCGTCGGTGCCGCGGACCCGCCGGTACCCGCGCACCGCCCAGCCACGAGGGCAAGGGGTTCGCGTCGGCGGTGTCATCCGCGGCGCCTGGACCGGGACCTGCGTACGCCCACCCCGAGAATCCTCGGGGAACCCGGTACGCACGGCTCCCGGCACGCGCGCGACGCACCGACGTTCTAGGGTACGGACCCGCTCGCGCCCGGTCAAACGAGCGAGGCGGGACCGCCCTGTCGGACGGTGGTCGCGCGACGGGTCAGCCGTCGGCCGGCGCCGGAGCGCCGTCCGTGGCCGCGTCGCTCGCCGCCTGCGGCGTGCCGTCGGCGTCGTGCCCACCGTCGGCCTCGGGCTCCCCGTCGGTGTCCTCGAACACCTCGGGGGCGACCGTGTGCAGCTCGAGCGGCGCGTCCGTCTCGACCGCGCCCGCGTCGGCTGCCGCCGTCGCGGGGCCCGCTGTCGCAGCAGGCTGGACGCCTGCGGTGCCCAGCTCGGCCATGACGTCGAGCGTCCCCAGCCGCCTGGTACCGGCGACGGGAGTCTCGTCGGGCGCCGTCGCGAGGCCCACCGACGCGTCGCCGGCGGGACCCTCACCCGCCCCCGGGTCCGTGCCCAGGTCGTCCGGGCCGACCCCCTGCTCGTGGGCGTGGGCAGCCGCGGCCGCGATCGTCGCGAGCGTCGCCTTGACCGCCTCGCGCGCCTCCGGCAGCACCGGGACGGTCGCATGCTGCACACCGGCCGGCTCGGCCGAGCCGCGCTTGCGTCGCGCACGCTTGGACTCGCCCGGCTCCGCGGCCGGCTGCGCGTGCGTCTCGGGACGCCCGCCCTTGCCCACCGGGTCGGTGTGGACGATGAACCCGCGCCCGTGGCAGTGCTCGCAGGTCTCGCTGAACGCCTCGACCAGACCCTGGCCGACACGCTTGCGGGTCATCTGCACGAGCCCCAGCGACGTGACCTCGGCCACCTGGTGCTTGGTCCGGTCACGCCCCAGGCACTCGACGAGCCTGCGCAGGACGAGGTCGCGGTTGGACTCGAGCACCATGTCGATGAAGTCGATGACGATGATGCCGCCGATGTCGCGCAGCCTCAGCTGACGCACGATCTCCTCGGCCGCCTCGAGGTTGTTGCGTGTGACGGTCTCCTCGAGAGTGCCGCCCGCACCGGTGAACTTGCCGGTGTTGACGTCCACGACGGTCATCGCCTCGGTGCGGTCGATGACGAGCGAACCGCCCGAGGGCAGCCAGACCTTGCGGTCCATGCCCTTGGCGAGCTGCTCGTCCACGCGGTGCACCGTGAAGACGTCCTGCGTGCCCGTCCACTTCTCGATGCGCGCGGCGAGGTCCGGGGCGAGCTCGCCCACGTAGGTCGAGATCGTCGACCACGCGTCGTCCCCCTGCACGACGAGCGACGAGAAGTCGTCGTTGAAGATGTCGCGGACGACCCGGATCGCCATGTCGGGCTCGCCCTGCAGGAGCGCCGGTGCGTTCGCGGTCTTCCGCTTCTTCTCGATCGCCTCCCACTGGCCCTGCAGGCGCGCGACGTCGGCGCGCAGCTCCTCCTCCGTGGCGCCCTCGGCCGCGGTGCGCACGATCACGCCGGCGGAGTCGGGGACGAGGTCGCGCAGGATCTTCTTGAGGCGCGAGCGCTCGATGTCGGGCAGCTTGCGGCTGATACCCGTCATGCCGCCCCCGGGCACGTACACGAGGTACCGGCCCGCGAGCGTGATCTGGCTCGTGAGCCGAGCACCCTTGTGACCGATCGGGTCCTTCGTCACCTGGACCAGGACCGCGTCACCGGACTTCAGCGCCTGCTCGATGCGGCGCGGCTGCCCCCCGTCCAGACCGGCGGCGTCCCAGTTCACCTCGCCCGCGTACAGGACCGCGTTGCGACCCTTGCCGACGTCGACGAACGCGGCCTCCATGCTCGGCAGCACGTTCTGGACGCGGCCCAGGTACACGTTGCCGACCATCGACGCCTGCGCCTGGTTCGACACGTAGTGCTCGACGAGCACACCGTCCTCGAGGACGGCGATCTGGGTGCGCGCGTCGACCTCGCGCACGACCATCGCGCGCTCGACCGCCTCACGCCGTGCAAGGAACTCCGCCTCGGTGATGACCTGGCGACGCCGTCCCGCGTCACGCCCCTCACGGCGGCGCTGGCGCTTGGCCTCCAGACGCGTCGACCCCCGCAGCGCCGTGACCTCGTCACCGCTCGAACGGCGGCGGGGCTCGTCGGCGACCTCGCCGCGAGCGCCACGGCGACGGCGACGGCGACGACGGCTCGACCCGGTCGAGTCGTCCTCGCCCGCGTCCTCGCTCGCCGGCGCCTCGGCCTCGGTGTCCGGCTCGTCCTGCGCCGCAGGCTCGTCGGCGGTGTCGTCGCCGCCCGGCGCGTCGGCCCGGCCCCGGCGTCCTCGACCGCCACGACGCCGACGGCGACGCGGCGACGTGCCGTCGTCGTCACCGTCGTCGTCGGCACCGTCGTCGTCACCGTCGGTCACGTCGGTCTCCACGACGTCCGGCTGCGGCTCGTCCTGGCTCTCGTCCTGGTTCTCGGGCTCGGTGGCCTCGTCCTCCACCTGGGCCTTGCGACCCCGTCCGCCGCGGCGGCGGCGCGCACGGCCGGCACCCTCGGCGGGGGCGCTCTCCGCGGCGGCCTCGACGGCCGCGTCCGCGCCCGACTCCTCGGCACCCGACCGGGCGGCCTCGTCCACGTCGGTGCGTGCGGCGTCCGAGATCTCCTGCGGGGAGCCTGCCGAGGCCTGCGCCCGCCGCCTGCGCGTGCGCGGCTCCGGGTCGGGTGCCTGGAAGAGCAGGGCCGTCGTCGCCAGGCGCGTACGCGACACCGGCTCCTCCGTCCGCACCGGGCCCAGCTCGGCGAGCACGTCCAGCGGCGCGTCCGACCGCTCCTTGTCCGACGCGACGACGGCCTCGTCGGCCGGCACGTCGGCTGCGGTCGGCTGCTCGTCGTCCGCGTCCTGCGCGGAGCGGCCGGTGCGGCCACCACGCCGACCGGAGCGGCGCCGGCGCGGCGCGCGCTCGGCGGCGTCCTCGGCCAGTGCGTCGGCGACACCGCTGGCCTCGGGCTCGTCGGCGGGCGCGACGTCGACGGAGGCATCGTCGTCGGTCGCCGGCTCCTCGACCTCGGCCGGTGCGGTCACCTCGTCGTCGGGCGTCTCGACATCCACGGGCGCGTCCTGGACGGGCGTCTGCTGCACCGGGGCAGCGGCGACGTCGTCGAGCACCACCGTGCGCGTCACGCGGCGCGAGCGGCGTGCGCGGGTCGGCGCAGGTGCCTGTACCGGCTCGGGCTCCTCGGGCGCCTCGACGTCGGGCACCTGCACCTGGGGCGCCACCTCGGGTGCGACGGAATCGCCGCCGCCGGTGGGCTCGGTGGGTACGGTCTCGGCGTCCTGCGTCGCGACGGGGGCGTCGGCGCCCGGTGTCACGACGTCACGGACGACGCGGCGACGACGCTTCCGGGGAGCCGCCTCGGCGGCATCGGGTGCGTTCGCTGCGTCGGAGTTCTCGGGGCTGTTCACGGGAGACAAAGCGCGTACTCCTGAGCACCGGTGGCCCCGCCCACACGACGTGCGCCCCCGGGCGGTCGGTCGTCGCTCGCGGCCGGTGTGACCCGGTACGGCGACGGAAGTCGTCGGTTGCGGCTGCCGCCCGTCCGGCGCCATCGCCTGCCAGGCCGTCTCGGGGCTCCGGGCTGGAGCCCGCCGAGGGCGGGGCGGCGGCTGGCCTGCACGGTCACTGCTGCGGCGAGCTCACTGGCCCCGACGGTGTGGGCGTCAGGACCAGTGACGAGTATCGCACAGGACCCCGCGTCCGCCGTCCGCACGTGGGTGAGTTTCGCGACGTGTCGTCAGCACCCGGGACCTTCGTCCCCCTCGCCCGCACACGCTCGTCCTAGCGTTTCGTTGAAGGACGTGCACCCGAGGTGCGCGCCCGCTGCGGCGCACGCCGCGACCCGTCCGGCAGCACGACCCGCCCTCGCACACGCCCGGAGACTCCCGTGGACGCCCTCGACCTGGCCCGCTGGCAGTTCGGCATCACGACCGTCTACCACTTCATCTTCGTCCCCCTGACGATCGGGCTGTCGCCGCTCGTCGCCATCATGCAGACCGCCTGGGTCCGCACGGGCAACGAGCGCTGGCTGCGGCTGACGAAGTTCTTCGGCAAGCTCCTGCTGATCAACTTCGCGATCGGCGTCGCCACCGGGATCGTGCAGGAGTTCCAGTTCGGCATGAACTGGTCCGAGTACTCGCGATTCGTCGGTGACGTCTTCGGGGCGCCGCTGGCCATGGAGGCGCTCGCCGCGTTCTTCGTCGAGTCGACGTTCCTGGGCCTGTGGATCTTCGGCTGGGACAAGCTGCCCAAGAAGATCCACCTCGCGTGCATCTGGGCGGTGGCGATCGCGACCAACCTCTCGGCCTACTTCATCCTCGCGGCGAACTCGTGGATGCAGCACCCGGTGGGCACCACCTTCAACATGGAGTCCGGCCGTGCGGAGATGACCGACATCGTCGCGGTCCTCACCAACCCGACGCTCCTGGCCGCGTTCCCGCACACGATCGCGGCCGCGTTCCTCACCGCCGGCACGTTCGTCGCGGGCATCGCCGCCTGGTGGATGGTGCGCCTGGTGCGCTCGGGCCAGGTCGACAAGGCGCGCGACGTCTACCGGCCGGCGGTCGTCCTCGGGCTGGTCACGATGCTCGTCTCCGGCGCCGGCGTCGCACTGTCCGGCGACTGGCAGGCCAAGCTCATGTTCCAGCAGCAGCCCGCCAAGATGGCCGCAGCCGAGGGCCTGTGCGTCTCGCAGGAGGGTGCACCGTTCTCGATCCTGGCGATCGGCGACTTCACGAACGACTGCGAGGGCGTGCGGCACCTCCTCGAGGTCCCCGGCCTCACCTCGTTCCTCGCGACGAACGACTTCGACGCACCCATCCGCGGCGTGAACGAGCTGCAGGAGCAGTACCGGGACTGGATCACCGAGTGGGACGAGGCCAACGGCGTCTCGTCCGGCATCGACGAGGACACGCGCTTCTACCCGAACCTCGCGGTGACCTACTGGTCCTTCCGCCTGATGATCGGGTTCGGCGCCGGCTCGGCCGCCCTGTCCCTCGCCGCGCTGTGGCTGCTGCGCCGCAAGGGCTCCGTCACCGGCAACGTGTGGTTCGGGCGGCTCGGGCTCGCGGCCATCGCCACACCGTTCCTCGCGTCCGCGTTCGGCTGGATCTTCACCGAGATGGGCCGTCAGCCGTGGGTGGTCGCCCCCAACCCGGACGCGTCCGGCGTCGACGGCGTGTGGCTGCTGACCGCACGCGGCGTCAGCGAGGTCGTGAGCCCCGGCATGGTCCTGTTCTCGATGATCGGCTTCACGCTGCTGTACGGCGTGCTCATGGTGGTCTGGTTCCGGCTGATGAAGCGGTACGCCGTCGAGGGCGTCGCGGACACCGAGCACGACCCCAGCCCCGAGGCCAACCCACCCGCCGACGACACCGACGGCATCGACCGTCCGCTGTCCTTCGCCTACTGAGGAGCCCGCCATGGACCTCCCCGTCGTCTGGTTCCTCCTCATCGCCGTGCTCTGGACCGGCTACCTCGTGCTCGAGGGGTTCGACTTCGGTGTCGGCATGCTGCTCGCGATCCTGCCCCGGGGCGACAAGGCCCGCCGGGAGAAGGAGCGCCGGCTGATGATCAACACCATCGGTCCCGTCTGGGACGGCAACGAGGTGTGGCTCCTGACCGCGGGCGGCGCGACCTTCGCGGCCTTCCCCGAGTGGTACGCCACGCTGTTCTCCGGCTTCTACCTCCCGCTGTTCCTCATCCTCATCGCCCTCATCGTGCGCGTCGTCGCGTTCGAGTGGCGCGGCAAGATCGACTCCCACGTCTGGCGGGGCTGGGCGGACCGCGCGCTGATCTTCGGCTCGTTCCTCCCCGCACTGCTCTGGGGCGTCGCGTTCGCCAACCTGGTGCGGGGTGTCGAGCTCGACGCGAACCACCAGTACGTCGGTGGCTTCTTCGCGCTGCTGTCCCCGTTCGCCCTGCTCGGCGGGGTCGTGACGCTCAGCATCTTCCTCACCCACGGTGCGGTCTTCCTGGCGATGAAGGTCGACGGCGAGATGCGTGAGCGCGCCGGGGCGTTCGCCGCACGCAGCTCCGTCGTGACCCTCGTCGTCGCCGGCGTGTGGGCCGTGTGGGCCCAGCTGGCGTACAGCGGCAAGGGCTGGACGTGGGCGGCCGTGCTGGTCGCCGCCGCTGCGCTCGTCCTGGTCGTCGCCGCCACCCGGCTGCGTCGTGAGGGCGTCGCGTTCGCCGCGTCGGCCGTCGCCATCGTCGCCGCGGTCGTGCTGATCTTCGGCTCGATGTTCCCCGACGTCATGCCCGCGTTCGACCCCGCGAACTCCCTGACGGTCGACAACGCCTCGTCCACCGACTACACGCTGACCGTCATGACGTGGGTCGCCGCGATCCTCACCCCGGTCGTGCTGCTCTACCAGGGCTGGACCTACTGGGTCTTCCGCAAGCGCCTGACGATCGAGCACATCCCCGAGGCGACCGGCCTGACCTTCGCCCGCGTCGTCTCGCGGTCCTGACCGTGGTCTGCTGGACGGCGTGAAGCCTCTCGATCCCCGGCTCCTGCGGTACGCGCGGTCCGCACGCGGGTACCTCGCCCTGACGGTCGCGCTCGGCCTGCTCACCGGCGCGCTCGTCGTGGCGCAGGCGCTGCTCCTCGCGCACGCGCTGGGATCGGCCGTCGCCGACGGGGCCTCGCTCGCGCAGGTCGCCCCGCTGGCGGGCTGGCTCGTCGTCGTCGTCGTGCTCCGCGCGCTGACCGCCGGCGTCCAGGAGCGCTACGCGCACCGTTCCGCGACGCGGGCCGTCGCCGAGCTCCGCGAGCGTGTGGTCGCGCACGCCGCGGCCGTCGGTCCCCGGCGCGCCGCGCCCGCCGACGGCGCCGGCCTCGTGACGCTGGCGACACGCGGCCTCGACGCCCTCGAGCCGTACTTCGTGCGGTACCTGCCGCAGCTCGTGCTCGCCGCCACGCTGACCCCCGCGACGCTGCTCGTCGTGCTCGGTCTGGACTGGGTCTCGGCCGCGATCCTGGCCGGCACCGTGCCGCTGGTGCCACTGTTCATGTGGCTCGTGGGCGTCATGACGCAGGGCCGCTCGGAGCGCGGGCTCGCGACGATGCAGCGGCTCGGCGCCCAGGTGCTCGACCTGCTCGCCGGCCTGTCGACGCTGCGGGCGTTCGGCCGGGAGCGCGGGCCGGCCGCGCGGGTCCGCGAGCTCGGGGACGCGCACCGGCGCGCCACCATGGGCACCCTGCGGATCGCCTTCCTGTCCGGCATGGTGCTCGAGCTGCTGACCACGCTCGCGGTCGCGCTCGTGGCGGTCGGCGTCGGCCTGCGGCTCGTCTACGGCCACGTCGACCTCGTCACCGGGCTCGCCGTGCTGGTGCTCGCACCCGAGGTCTTCCAGCCGCTGCGTCAGGTCGGCGCGCACTTCCACGCCTCGGCCGACGGTGTCGCGGCGGCGGACCGCGCGTTCGCGGTGCTGGAGGTGCCCGTCGCGGAGGCAGGGACACGACCTGCGCCGGACCTCACGCGCGGGACGGTGCGCGCGCGTGGCGTGGCGGTGCGCTCCCGGGGCGGCTGGGCACCGGCGCCCGTGGACATCGACCTCGTCCCGGGGCGTGTCGTCGCGCTCGTCGGACCCTCGGGGGCGGGGAAGTCCACCACGGTCGAGGTGCTCCTCGGCCTCCTCCCGCCGGACGTGGGGCACGTCGCGCTGGTCGCCGCCGACGGCACGGCGACGGACCTGGCCGACGTCGACGTGCACGACTACTGGCGTCAGGTGACGTGGCTGCCGCAACGGCCCGTGCTGGAGCCGGGGACGGTCGAGGAGGTCCTCGGGGCGACCACGCGTGCGGAGCGCGACCGCGCGGCCGCGCTCACCGGTCTCGACACGGTCGTCGCGTCGCTCCCGGACGGCTGGGGAACGGCGCTGGGCGGTGGCGGGACCGGGCTGAGCGTGGGCCAGCGGCAGCGCCTCGCGCTCACGCGCGCCCTGCTGCGGCCCAGCCCCGTCGTCGTGCTCGACGAGCCGACGGCACACCTCGACGCGGCGGGCGAGCAGGTCGTGCTCGCGACCCTCGAGGCGCTGCGTGACGCCGGCTGCGCCGTGCTCCTCGTCGCCCACCGGGAGTCGCTCGCGAGCCGCGCGGACGACGTCGTGCACGTCACGTCGGCGCCTGACGCCGCAGCCCACGGCGCACCCCTCGCCGCCGACGAGGTGCGGCGATGAGCGCGTCCCTGCGGTCCCCCGCGCCGGCCGCGGCCGCCCCGGCCCCTCCGCCTCGCGGCACGCTGCGACGCGCCGTCCGGCTGCTCGACGTCGACCCGCGGCGCGCCGCCCTGGCGGTCCTGCTCGGGACCCTCGCGCTCGGGTCCGCGGTCGCGCTCGCGGCCGTGGCCGCGTGGCTCATCGCGCGCGCCTCGCAGATGCCTCCGGTCCTCGAGCTGTCGGTCGCGACCGTCGCGGTCCGGACCTTCGGCATCGGACGCGGGCTGATGCGCTACCTCGAGCGCCTGGTGTCGCACGACATCGCCCTGCGCGGCATGGCCGACCTGCGGGTGACGCTCTACGAACGCCTCGCCGCCGGGTCGCCCCAGGCCCTGCTCTCGGTGCGCCGCGGTGACCTGCTCGCGCGCGTCGGCGCCGACGTCGACGCCGTCGGCGACGTCGTGGTCCGCGGCCTGCTGCCGGCCGCCGTGGCGGTCACGCTCGGGACCGGCACGTCGATCGCCATGGCGCTGTTCTGGCCGCCTGCGGGGCTCGCCCTCGCGGTCTGCCTGCTGGCCGCGGGCGTCCTCGCGCCGTGGCTCGCGGCACGCGGGGCCCGCACGGCGGAGGAGCGCGGCGTGCAGGCGCGGGCGCGCATGAGCGCGACGGCGCTCGGTGTGCTCGACGACGCCGGCCCGCTCGCGGTCTCCGGTCGGTTGCGGGGCGAGCTCGACGCGCTGCACGCGGCCGACACCGACCTCGCACGCGCGACGGACGCCGGCGCTCGGCCCACGGCGCTCGCGGCGGCCATCGGCCAGCTCGCGGTCGGCGTGGCCGTGGTCGCCGCACTCGTGACCGGTGTGCCGGCCGTCGCCGCGCGTCTGCTCACCCCGGTCGAGCTGGCGGTCATCGTGCTGACACCGCTCGCCGCCTTCGAGGCGACGTCCCTGCTGCCGGCGGCCGCCGTGCAGGTGCAGCGCTCGCGGGCCGCCGCGGCTCGCGTCCTGGCCCTCGTCGACAGCGCCGGACCCGCGCAGCCCAGGACCGCCGTGCGCAGCACCCCGTCCGGCAGCACCCCGTCCGGCAGCACCCTGTCCAGCAGCACCCCGTCGACCGTCGCCGGCGACACCACGACCGCCCGCCCCCGAGGCCCGGTCCTCGTCGCGACCGGCCTCGCCTGCGGCTGGCCGGGTCGCGTGCCGGCTGTGACGGACGTCGACCTCACGCTCGCGCCCGGCAGGCGCCTGGCCGTCGCCGGACCCAGCGGGGAGGGCAAGACGACGCTCCTGCTGACGCTCGCGGGTCTGCTGCCTCCCGTCGCGGGGACCGTGACGCTCGACGGGGTCGCCCTCGGGAGCGCGGACGGCGGGCACATGGCGGGCGACGTCGTCATGACGGGCGAGGACGCCCACGTGTTCGGCACCTCCGTCCTGGAGAACCTGCGCGTGGCCCGCGGCGACGTGACGCCCGCCGAGGCGACGGACGCGCTGCGCCGGGTCGGCCTGGGGCCGTGGCTCGACGATCTGCCCGAGGGCCTCGACACGGTCGTCGGGTCCGACGCGCGCACTGTGTCCGGCGGGGAGCGCCGCCGCCTCCTGCTGGCCCGCGCGCTCGTGTCCGACGCACCCCTGCTGCTGGTCGACGAACCTGCCGAGCACCTCGACCCGCGCACCGCGGACGCCGTCCTCGACGAGCTGTGGCACGCACCGGCGACGCGGCACGGCACCGCGCGCGGCGTCCTGGTGGTCAGCCACCGCCTCGCGCCGCTCGCCGCGGCGGACGAGGTGCTGTGGCTCGCCGGCGGACGTGTGGCGGCGCGCGGCACCCACGAGGACCTGACGGCGGACGTGCCGGGCTACGGTGAGGCCGTGCAGGCCGAGGAGCAGGAGACGTCGTGAGCGAGCACCGAGGCGAGATGCGTGAGGTCGCCGGACGGCTGCCGGTCGCGGGGGCGCCGTTCGAACGGGGCGTCATCGTCGACACCGCACCGGACCCCGCGCCCCTCACCGGTGACGCGCTGACCGACCTGCTCGGGGCGATGCTGGCGGTCGCGGGACACCTCGAGCTGCCGGCCGTGCTCGACCGGTTCGTCCAGGTCAGCGCCGAGCTCACGTCCGCCCGGTTCGCGGCCATCAACGTCCTCGACGACACCGGCACGTCCACCACGTTCGTCTACACGGGTGTCCCGACGGCCGTCGCGCGGGCGATGCGCCACCCCCCGCACGCCCAGGGTGTGCTCGGGCAGATCCCCGTGGACGGCGTCCTGCGCCTCGACGACCTCACCCAGCACCCGTCGTTCCAGGGCTGGCCCGCGCACCACCCGCCGATGGGGTCCTTCCTCGGCGCGTCGGTGAAGGTGGGCGAGCACGTCTACGGCCAGCTCTACCTGTCCGAGAAGCAGGGCGGTGGGACGTTCACCACCCGGGACGAGCACATGGTCCTGGCACTCGCCGCGGCGGCAGGGGTGGCCATCGCCAACGCGCAGCTGTACGCCGAGTCCGAGCGGCGCGAGCACTGGCTGCGTGCCGGTCAGGACATCACCACGATGCTCCTGGAGGGCGTGGACGAGGAGTCCGCCCTGGAGCACGTCGCCCGCACCGCGCGGGAGGTCGCGGGTGCGGACACCGCGGCACTCGCGCTGCCGGGGATGGGCGGGGAGCTGTTCATCGAGCTCGCCGACGGGTACCGCGCCGCGGAGCTCACCGGCCTGGTCATGCCCCGCGGCGGCCGTGCCTGGACCGTGCTCGAGGAGGGGCACGGCCTGCTCACGCCGTCGCTGTCGGCGTCCCGCACCGTCAAGCTCGACGAGATGCGTGCCTTCGGGCCGGCGATGTTCGCGCCGCTGCACTCCTCCGGACGCGGCGTGGGGGTCCTGGTGCTGATGCGGCGCATCGGTGCCATCCCGTTCGACGAGAGCGACCTCGCGACCGCCGAGTCGTTCGCGGCGCAGGCGGCGCTCGCGTACGTCCTCGCCGAGGCCAGGCACGCGCAGGACGTCGCCGCGCTGCTCGACGAGCGCGAGCGCATCGCGCGCGACCTGCACGACCTGGCGATCCAGCAGCTGTTCGCCACGGGCATGCAGCTGGAGACGGTGCGTCGGCGTGCGGCCCGGGGCGTCGACCCGCAGGAGCTCATGAGCATCGTCGAGGATGCCCTCGACAACGTCGACAGCTCGGTGCGTGAGATCCGCCAGATCGTCTACGCGCTGCGCGACCCCGACGCGGCGACCGGTCTGGTCGAGAGGCTGCGTCGTGAGACGTCGCTGGCCCGCACGGGGCTCGGGTTCGCGCCGTCGCTGGTCCTCTCGCTGGACGGCGAGGACCTGTCACCCGGTGACGGCGAGGCCGAGGACCGGATCGACGAGCGTCTCGAGCAGGAGCTCACCGACGACGTCGTCGCGGTCGTCCGGGAGGGCCTGGCCAATGCCGCCCGGCACGCGCACGCCTCGTCGGTGAGCGTGCGCGTCGCGGTCCGCGGCTCGGGACCGACCGGGTCCGTCGAGGTCGACGTCGAGGACGACGGTGCGGGCCTGCCGGCAGAGCGTGAGCGCAGCTCGGGCACCGGCAACCTCGCGTCGCGGGCCCGTCAGCACGGGGGCACGTTCAGCCTGGGTGCGGCCCCCAGCGGCAAGGGCTCCCTGCTGACCTGGCAGGCCCCGCTCGGCTGAGCCGTCGCCGGCGGTGCCGGTGTGGTGCGCGACGCGTGCACCACACCGCGCGACCTCAGTGCCCGGGCTCGGCGCGCCAGCCGGAGTTCTTGCGCGACGCGACCCACGCCGCCACCTGCGTGCGGCGCTGCAGCCCCATCTTCGACAGCAGCGACGTGATGTGGTTCTTCACGGTCTTCTCCGCGACGCCCAGCCGCTCGGCGATCTCGCGGTTGGACATGCCCTCACCGATCAGGTCGAGGACACGCAGCTCGCTCGGCGTCAGCGACTCGGTGGGGTCCTCGTGCCCGGCCCGGCGACGCGCGACGGTCCGGTCGTCCAGGAGCGTGCGTCCGGCGGCCACGGCGCGGATCACGTCGGTGATCTCGGCTCCGCGCACGCTCTTGAGCAGGTAGGCGGCCGCGCCGGCGTCCAGGGCCTGGGCGAGGGCGTCGTCGTCGTCGAACGACGTCAGGACGATCGCACGCGCGTCGGGCAGCGTCTCGCGCACCGCCTTCATCAGGTCGATGCCCGTGCCGTCGGGCAGCTGCAGGTCCACCAGCAGCACCTGGGGCCGCACCAGCGTGGCGCGACGGACGCCGTCGGCCACCGAGCCCGCCTCCGCGACGACGGTCATGCCGTCCGTGCGCTCGACGACCTCGGCTATCCCGCGGCGGACGACCTCGTGGTCGTCGACGATCATGACGGAGATGGACCCTGGCCGACCGCCCCCGGGGGGCGTCGGCGTGGACTGGCTCGTGGCTGACACCGTGGCATCGTATCGACCCATGACCCTGATCCTGCTCCCGACGACCGTCGACGGCGCGCCCACGCTGCCGTCGGGCGTCACCGCCGTCCGCTACGACGTGACAGCCCCGCCCCCGCCGGAGGCGGCGCACGCCGACGCGGTCGTCGTGTGGGGCAACCCCGCCGACCGCCTCGCCGAGCTCGCGGTGGCGACACCGCACGCCCGCTGGGTCCAGACGTTGGCCGCCGGGCCCGACGCCGTGCTCGCCGCGGGCTTCGCCCCCGACGTGGTGGTGACGAACGGACGCGGACTGCATGACGCAACGGTCGCCGAGCACGTGCTGGCCCTCCTGCTCGCGTCCGTGCGGTCGGTGCCCGCGATGGTGCAGGCCCAGTCAGGTCACCGCTGGGCGGACGAGCTGGGTGGCCTGCAGCCGCTGCACACCTCTGACCGCGTGACCACGCTGATCGACGCCAACGTCACGGTCTGGGGATTCGGCTCGATCGCCGCGCGCCTCGCGCCGCTGCTCGTGGGGCTCGGTGCGCACGTCACGGGCGTCGCCACGACCGCCGGGGACCGGTACGGGTTCCCCGTCGTCACCCCGCAGGGCCTGCCGGACGTCCTGCCCCGCACGGACGTGCTCGTGGGGCTCCTGCCGGCGCTCGAGACGACCCACCACGCCATCGGGCGGGACGTGCTGGGCCTGCTGCCGCGACGCGCGCTCGTCGTCAACGCCGGTCGCGGGTCCACGCTGGACGAGGACGCGCTCGTGGACGCGCTGCGGACCGGTGGCATCGCCGGCGCAGCCCTCGACGTGTTCGCCACAGAGCCCCTGCCCGCGTCCTCGCCGCTCTGGGACGAGCCCCGCGTCCTGGTCAGCCCGCACGCGGCAGGCGGCCGCCCGGTCGGCTGGGAGTCGCTCGTCGCCGACAACGTCGGGCGCTTCCTCGCGGGCACTCCCCTGCGCAACGTCGTGCCGCGCTGACGCCTGGTCCCCGCGCGCCGGGCGGCTGGTCGGGCACCGACCGACCGGACCGTCAGGCGCGGCGGGGCCGCGGACGCGGCTGGCACCGGGGGCAGGTGAACGACGAGCGGTTGGCGAACGCGTCGCGACGTACGGGGGTCCCGCACCGGGGGCAGGGCCGGCCGTCCTGCCCGTACACGGCCAGGGACCGGTCGAAGTAGCCGGACGCCCCGTTGACGTCGACGTACAGCGCGTCGAAGCTCGTGCCGCCCTGCTCGAGCGCCTGGGTCATGACCTCGGCCGCGGCGTCGAGCAGCCGTTCGACGTCCGTGGCGCGCAGCGCCGCCGTGGGCCGGGCCCCGTGCAGCCGCGCCCGCCACAGCGCCTCGTCGGCGTAGATGTTGCCGACGCCGGAGACGAGCGTCTGGTCGAGCAGCGCACGCTTCACCTCCGTGCGTCGTGCCCGCATGGCGGTGACGACCGCGCGCCGGTCCAGCGCCGGGTCCAGCAGGTCCCGCGCGATGTGGGCGACCGGCACCGGCAGCGCCTGCCGCGCGGAGCCGAGGCCGCCGGGCGCACCGTCCGGCGTCGGGACCAGGTCGGGGACGGACAGGTGGCCGAACGTCCGCTGGTCGACGAAGTCGAGCGCGGAGCCGTCGTCGAGCCCGAGCCGGACCCGCAGGTGCGGGTGCTCGACCCAGCCGACCGATCCCGGCGCGACGACCACGTCCGTGGTGCCCCCGGAGGCCCCCGCGTCGGCGAGGTGGGCACCGCGGACGAGCAGCTGCCCGCTCATGCCGAGGTGCGCCAGCAGGGCGTCGTCACCCCTCCCGGCGCCCTCGTCCAGCAGGAGCCACAGGAACTTGCCGCGCCGCACCGCGGCCTCCAGCCGTCGCCCGGTCAGGCGCGCCGCGAAGTCGAGCGGGCCGGCCTCGTGGCGGCGCACCGAGTAGTCGCGCCGCACGTCCACGTCGACGACGGTCCGGCCCAGGACGTGCCGCGCGAGCCCGTCGCGGACCGTCTCCACCTCGGGGAGCTCGGGCACGCGTCAGCCCGCGTCGCCCGAGGGGACCTCGTCCGTCGCGGTGTCGCGCAGCGCGCTCAGCGCGGCCCAGGCGGCGGACGCCGCCTCCTGCTCGGCGATCTTCTTGGCGGGGCCGGTGCCCGAGCCGCGGATCTCGCCACCGACGACGGCGTGGGCCGTGAACGTGCGGGCGTGGTCCGGGCCCTCGCCCGTGACCTCGTAGTACGGCGCACCGAGACCGAGCGCGGCGGACAGCTCCTGGAGCGACGTCTTCCAGTCGAGCCCGGCGCCCAGCCCGGCGGCGGCGGTGAGGGTGGGCCGGACGAGCCGGTCGACGAGGACGCGTGCCGTCTCGAGTCCGTGCGCGAGGTAGACGGCGCCGAAGACGGCCTCCAGCGTGTCCGACAGGATCGAGTCCTTGTCCCTGCCGCCGGTGGCGAGCTCACCCTTGCCCAGCAGCACGTAGCTGCCGAGGTCGAGCGTCCGCGCGACCTGCGCCAGGGCACGCTGCGACACGGTCGCCGCACGCATCTTCGCCAGGTCACCCTCGGAGTTGTCGGGGTGCGTGCGATAGAGGTGCTCGGTCACGACGAGCCCCAGGACCGTGTCGCCCAGGAACTCGAGGCGCTCGTTGGTGGGGATGCCGCCGGCCTCGTGGGCGAACGAGCGGTGCGTCAGCGCGAGCACGAGAAGCTCGGGGTCCAGGGGGACCCCGAGCTTCTCCAGGAGCGTGTCCGCTGCCGTGCTCATGCGACGCCGGTCGGAACGGATCTGCCGGTCATCGCCACCGCGAGGGTCAGACGGTCTCGTGCTCGCTGCGCACGGCCTCGACGTAGCGACGGCCGTTGTACGCACCGCACGAGGGGCACGCGATGTGCGGCCGCGTCTGCGACTTGCACTGGGGGCAGCTGGTGAGCGTCGTGGCAGTGGTCTTCCACTGCGACCGACGCGCACGGGTGTTGCTGCGCGACATCTTGCGCTTCGGAACCGCCACGGTCAGCTCTCTCTCTTCTCGTCGTCAGTGCCCTGCAGGCCGCCGAGGGCCGCCCACCGGGGGTCGATCGTCTCATGCGCGTGGTCCGGGTCGTCGGCGAGCCGCGCCCCGCACTCCGAGCACAGGCCCGGGCAGTCCACCCGGCACAGGGGCCGGAAGGGCAGCGCAGGCACGACCGCGTCTCGCAGCGCGGGCTCGAGGTCGACCAGGTCGCCCTCCAGCTCACGCACGTCCTCGTCCTCGTCACCGCTCGCCGCCGCTGCGTCGGCACGCTCGGGGTACACGTACAGCTCCTGCAGCGGTGCGTCGACTGGCTCGACCACCCGCTCCAGGCACCTCACGCACTCCCCGACGGCTTCGCCGCGGATCGATCCGGAGACCAGGACCCCTTCCATGACCGCCTCGAGCCGAAGATCCAGCTCCAGGTCGCTCCCGGCAGGGATGCCGATCATGCCGCTACCGAGCTCGTCGGGTGCCGCGACGGTCCGCTGCACCGTCCGCATCGATCCCGGACGTCGGCCGAGCTCGTGTGTCTCGAGCACGAACGGCGAGCTGGGATCGAGGTGGGTTGGGCGCACGGTCCGTTCCCCTCGTTCCAGGTGGCACCGTGCGCGGGCGCGCGGCACCTAGTTGCGGCAATGACGGCTCGGTCCACGCCACGACCGGCAGGACCAACCGAGAACTCTACGGCACGCGGTGCGCTGTCCCAAACCGACGGCGCCCGCCGCGGCCACGGCCGCTACACGCCCTCGCCCGGGACCAGCCGACCCGCGAGCTTCGCGCGTCCTGCCTGCACCTGCGACAGGACCTTGCCCAGGTCGATCTCGAAGTCCGCCAGGCGACGGTCGCAGTAGTCGTCCGCGTCCCGGCGCAGCGCCTCGGCCGTCTCCTGCGCCTCGGCGAGGATCTCGGCGGCCCGGGACTGCGCCGCCGTCACGACGCTCTCCTGCTCCACGAGCGCGGCCGCACGGCTCCGTGCACGGGCCAGGACCGCCTCGGCCTCCGCCTGCGCCGCGGCCCGCGCGGCGTCCGCGTCGGCCAGGACCTCGTCGGCCTGGTGCAGCTGGGAGGGCAGCGCCGCGCGCACTTGGTCGACCAGCTCCAGGATCTCCGCCCGGTTCACCAGGACGGACGAGGACATGGGCATCGCCCGTGCCTGCGTCACCGCGTCCTCGAGCGCGTCGAGCACGCCGCCGACGCCTTCCGTCCGTTCCACGCCGTCGTCCACGTGCTCGGTCATCGTCCGTCCTCTCCCCCGACGCCCCGGGACGGCGCCAGTGCCTGTCGCACCGCTGCCGCCACCTCGGGCGTCACCATGTCGTCGATCGGTCCACCGTGCCGTGCCACGTCCTTGACCAGGGACGACGCGATGTGCGCGCGAGCCGGGTCGCCCAGGACGAAGACCGTCTCCACGCCGGACAGGTGCCGGTTCATCAGTGCCATCGCGAGCTCCGCGTCCAGGTCCGCACCGCTGCGCAGCCCCTTGACCACCGCGCACGCCCCGACGTCCCGCACGAGGTCGACGAGCAGCCCGTCCGTCGAGACGACCCGCACGCCCTCGCACCCCGCCAGCGCGTCCGCCGCCAGCCGGACCCGTTCGTCGGGGGGCAGCAGCGACCGCTTGGAGGCGTTGTGCGCCACGGCCACGACGACCTCGTCGAACATCGACCGGGCGCGCCGGACGACGTCCACGTGACCCAGCGTGATCGGGTCGAACGACCCCGGGCAGACGGCGGTGCTCACGGACGCCAACCTACGTCACCGGCCCCTGCCGGACCCGACGGTGACGCGCTAGCGTTCCGCTGTGAGCCACGTCCGCCCCGCGACGTGCGCCGACCTGCCGGTCCTGCGCACGGTGTGCGCGCTGGCCTACCGCGACAACCCGCTGATGCGCTGGGTGCTGCCGGACGACGACACGCGGGCCGACGCGTGCGCGGCCTGGCTCGGTCCGTCCCTCGAGCGCTACCTCGCGGCGGGCCGGGTCGACATCCTGACGGTCGACGACGTCCCGGTCGCGCTCGCGGCGTGGCGGCTGCCGGGTGCGGACGTCGCCGCTCCGGCCGCGTCGCCGCTGCCGTCACCCGCCGGCGTGCTGCGCGCCCTCGTCGGCCCGGAGAGGGCGACGCAGGTGCTCGGGGCGCTGGGCGGTGCGGCCGCCCTCGCCCCGGCGGCCCCGGGTCCTTACCTCAACTACCTCGCGGTGCACCCGGCGCACCAGTCGCGCGGTCGGGGCGGCGAGCTGCTCGACCACGGGATCGACGCCCTGGGCGCCGCCGCCGGGACGCCGTGGCTCGGGACGACGGATCCCCGCAACGTGCCGTTCTACGAGCGGCACGGCTTCTCGACGGCAGGCAGCCACGTGCTCGGCGACGACGGGCCCCTGCTCACCGTGCTGCACGGCTGAGCGGGCGCCGCGGGCGACCGGCCGGGTGGTGCGTCCCCGTGTGCAGAGCGCATGCTCGACGCAGGAGGGACCACGATGACGCACCACCGGATCGAGCAGGTCGAACGGGCGACGGGCCGGACCTGGGACGCGTGGCTCGAGCTTCTCGGGTCGTGCGGTGCCGAGCACCTCGATCACGGCGCGATCGCCGCACGTGTGACCGCCGAGCTCGAGGGCACGACGCCCTCCGCCGCGTGGTGGGCCCAGTCCGTCACCGTCGCGTACGAGCAGCACATCGGCCGGCGCCTGCCCGGCCAACGGTCGGACGGCACGTTCCAGACCAGCGTGAGCCGAGCGACACCGTGGGACATGGCCGACCTCATGGCGGCGTGGACGCGGTTCGCCGTCGAGGACGACGAGGTGCGCAGCTGCATCGTGGGCGAGCCGCGCGTCAGCGGCACCGAACGGCGGATCACGTGGCGCGCCCGGTCGCGCGAGGGGTGGCCCGTCGCCGTGACGAGCGAGCCACGCCGCGGCACCACGGCCTCGCTCGTCGCGACGCAGACCGGACTGCCCACGCCGGAGGCGAGGGACGAGGCCCGTGAGCGCTGGGTCGCCGTGCTGGACCGCTTCGTCGCGACGACCGCCGACAGGGCCCGCGGTTGCACTCCCCCGCGGGCAGCGACAACCTGACCGCATGGTCGGCACCGCACGCGAGCACGACGTCGTCGTCCTCGGGGCGACCGGGTTCGTCGGGACGCTCCTGTGCGAGCACCTCGCACGGCACGCCCCTGCCGGGACCGGCATCGCGCTGGCCGGGCGGTCCCGCGAGAGGCTGGTGCGGATGCGGGCGACCCTGCCCGAGCGCGCCCACGCGTGGCCGGTCCTGGTCGCGGACACCGCGGACGCCCCCTCCCTGCGTGCGCTGGCGGCGGCGACGCGCGTCCTGGTCAGCACCGTGGGCCCGTACCTGCAGCGCGGGCTCCCGGTCGTCGAGGCCTGCGCCCGCGCCGGGACCCACTACGCCGACCTGACGGGCGAGGTGCCGTTCGTCCGGCAGGCAGCCGACGCGCACGACGAGGTGGCCCACGCGACCGGGGCGCGTCTCGTCCACGCGTGCGGGTACGACGCCGTCCCGTCCGACCTCGCCGTCCTCGTGCTGCACCGGCAGGTCGCGGCGGACGACGCCGGTTCGCTGGGCCGGGTCCGCCTGGTCGCGAGCGCGCGCGGTGGGGTCAGCGGCGGCACCGTCGCGTCGGTGCGCGGCATCGCCGAGCTGGCCGGGCGGGACCCGGCCGTCCGCCGCCTGCTCGCCGACCCCTTCTCACTGAGCCCGGACCGCGCCGCCGAGCCGGACGTGCCCCAGCCCTCGGACACCCCGGCGCCCGGTCGCACGGTCGACGGCCGCTGGGTCGCGACGTCGCCGATGGGGTCGTTCAACACGCGCGTGGTGCGGCGGTCGAACGCGCTGCAGGGCTGGGCGTACGGCCGCGAGCTGCGCTACCAGGAGGTGGCCGCGACCGGCTCCGGGCTGCGCGGGGCGGCCAGGGCCGCCGGGCTGACGGTCGGTCTGCCGCTCGCGCTCGCGGCGCTCGCGGTGCCGCCGACCCGTGCGCTCCTCGACCGCGTGCTGCCGGCCCCGGGCACGGGCCCGGACGCCGAGACCCGACGCGCCGGGTGGTTCCGCATGGACCTCCACGCGGTGACCACGACCGGTCGGCACTACCGCGCGCTGGCCGCCGGCCGGGGCGACCCCGGCTACTCCGCGACGGCCGTGATGCTCGGGGAGGCGGCGCTGGCGCTGGCGCTCGACGGCGACCGGCTCCCGGACCGTGCGGGGTCGCTCACGCCCGCGACGGGCGTCGGCGACGTGCTGGTCGCCCGGCTCCGGGCAGCCGGTCACCGGTACGTGGCGTCCGTGCGCTGAGCCTTCGGGGAACGGCGGACGAGGCGCGACGTCAGGACCGCCCGAGGGCTGCGACCGCGGCGGCCGCCGACGCGGCGACGAGGGCGTCGTCGGGCTCGGCGTCGCGGTCCGCGCGGTCGGACATGACGGCGACGACGATCGGCGGACCGTCCGTCGGCCACACGACCGCGACGTCGTTCCGGGTGCCGAACCCCCCGGTGCCGGACTTGTCACCGACCACCCAGTCGGCCGGGAGCTGGGCGCGCACCAGGGTGTCGCCGGTCTGCGTGCCGGTGAGCCAGGCGGTCAGGACGGCACGCTCGTCATCGGTCAGCGTGGTCCCCAGGACGTACTCGCGCAGGTCCGCGGCCAGGACCCGCGGTGTCGTCGTGTCGCGCTCGTCGCCCGGCGTCGCCTCGTTGAGGTCGGGCTCGGTGCGGGCGACGACGGTCACGTCGTCGCCGAGGGCCGCGAGCGCCTCGTCGAGCGCCGCCGGGCCGCCGAGCGCCTCGAAGAGCAGGTTGCCTGCGGCGTTGTCGCTGCGTGTGACGGCCGCCTCCGCCACCTCGGCGAGCGTCATCGTGCCGCCCACACGCGTCTCGGTGACCGGCGAGTACGTCACGATGTACTCGGCCCGGACCGGCACCTCGCGGGCGAGACCGTCGACGCCGACGAGGTCGAGGACGGCGCCGGCCGCGAGCGCCTTGATCGTCGACGCGTACGCGAACCGCTCGTCGGGGCGCCACGCGACCGCGGCCCCGGTGCCGGTGTCGACGGCGTGGACGCCGAGGCGGGCGTCGTAGCGGGCCTCGAGCTCCTCGAGCTCGAGCGGCACCTCCGTGGCGGTCGGCGACGGCGTGGTCGTCGGGACCGGGGCGCTGCTCGTCGCGGGGACCGCCGTCGGTGCCTCCCGCGACGGGGCACCGCACCCCGCGGTCACGGCGATGCCCGCGGTGGCGAGGACGACGAGGACACGGTTCGTGATCGACGTGCTGAGCATGGCGACCATGCTGCGGCAGGCCACCGACATCCGCCCACGCGGGCTCGGGTCCCGTGCGACGGTCGAACCGGTGCCGGAGCACCACCCCCGCCGCGGACGTCAGACGCCCCAGCGCCCCGCCGCGGCCGCGCGCTCCATCGACGTCACGTGCGGTGGCTCGCGCCGCTCACGCACGAGCAGGCCCGGCAGGCTCGCGGCGGGCGCGCGCACGTCGCTGCCGGCGGCGTGCGCCACGATCGCGTCGACGATCCGGCGCGTCAGGTCCAGGCGGGGCAGCTCCGTGGTGAGCACCGCCGCCAGGGCGTCCGGGACGGCGTCCGCGCCGAACCCGAAGTCCATGGCGATGCCCGCGCGCGCGAGTGCGACCTCTGCCTGCTTGTGCTCGGCGATGCCGACCGACGTGTGCAGGGCGACGGCATCCCACACGGTCTCGGCCGTGCTCGTCGGCAGTCCCTGGGAGATCACGAAGGACCGCGCGAGGTCGGCGCCCTCGACCTCGAAGCGCCGGTCAGCGCGTGAGGGGAGGTGCAGCCCGGTGTCGTGCAGGACGCACGCGACGAACAGCGCTACGTCGTCGAAGTCGCCCTGCTGCCACCCCCGCTCCGCGGCCGCGACCCGTGCGAGGACCCAGCTGCGCACGCTGTGGTGCAGCAGGTAGTCGGGCTCGAGGTCCCGCGCGAGCGCGAGCGCCGCGCGCGGGACGTCGCCGGGCGGGAGGACCAGACGGCCGGCGTCGAGCAGGTCGTCCAGGGCCGGCGGGAGTGCGGCAGGCGTCGTCATGGCTCGATCGTGGCGCCCTCGCGCACCGCGGACCAGTGTCGTGAACGCCGTACGTCCGTAGGATCGCGCCATGGGCCAGCCGCAGCGCCACCGTGTCGCCGTCCTCGCGCTGCCCGGTGTGGTCGCGTTCGACATGACCATCCCGCTCGAGGTGTTCGCGGGCACCGACGCGCCGTACTCCGTGCAGCTCGTGACCGCGGACGGCGCGCCGGTGACCACGAGCTCGGGCTACGGCGTGACCCCGCACGCCGGGCCCGAGGCGCTCGCGGCGGCTCGGACCGTCGTCGTCCCGGGCTTCTGGCCCACCTGGGCGCCGCCTCCGGGCCCGGCCCTCGAGCTGCTGCGCGCGGCGCACGACCGCGGCGTCCGCCTCGTGTCCATCTGCACCGGCGCGTTCGCCCTCGCGGCCGCAGGGGTGCTCGACGGTCGCCGCGCGACGACGCACTGGCGGCACACGGACGAGCTCGTGGCGCGCCACCCGGCCGTCGTCGTCGAGCGCGACGTGCTGTTCGTCGACGAGGGGGACGTGCTCACGTCGGCCGGCATGGCGGCCGGGATCGACCTGTGCCTGCACGTCGTCCGCCGTGACCACGGCGCCCGGACGGCACGGGAGGTCGCACGGCGGCTCGTCGTCGCCGCCCACCGGGAGGGCGGTCAGGCGCAGTTCGTCGCGGCACCGGTGCCTGACGTCGCCGGGGGCTCGCTCGCCGACACCCGGGCCTGGGCGCTCGAGCACCTGGGTGAGGCGATGACGCTGGACGCCCTCGCCCACCACGCCCACGTCTCGACACGCACGCTCCAGCGCCGCTGGCGCGACGAGACGGGGACCTCGCCGCTCCGTTGGCTCAGCGAGCAGCGGGTCCACCGCGCGCGCGAGCTGCTCGAGGCCGACCCGACGATGCCGGTCGAGGAGGTCGCCCGGCGCACCGGGCTCGGCACGGGCGACAACCTGCGCCTGCACACCCGTCGGCACCTGGGGACGACGCCGACGGCGTACCGGCGCTCGTTCGGCGCACCGGCGGCACCGTCCGGAGGCGGTTAGCCTCGACGGGTGAGCGTCGTCGACCGGCACGACATCCACGTCTCCGGGGCTGCGGGGGCGCAGCCGCTCGTCTTCGCGCACGGCTTCGGCTGCGACCAGAACATGTGGCGCCACGTCGCGCCGCGCTTCGAGGACGCGTTCACGGTCGTGACCTTCGACCACGTCGGTGCCGGCGGCTCGGACGCGTCCGCGTACGACCCGGTGCGGCACGGTTCCCTGCAGGGGTACGCCGACGACGTCCTGACCATCCTGCGCGAGCTCGACCTGCACGACGTCGTCCTCGTCGGCCACTCCGTGTCGGCGACGATCGGGGTCCTGGCCGCGGTGGCGGAGCCCGAGCGGTTCGACAAGCTCGTGCTCGTCGGCCCGTCGCCGCGCTACATCGACGACGACGGCTACACCGGTGGATTCACGCAGTCGGACATCGTGGAGCTGCTCGACTCCCTCGACAGCAACTACCTGGGCTGGTCGGCCGCGACGGCGCCCGTCATCATGGGCAACCCGGACCGCCCGGAGCTGGGCGCCGAGCTGACGGCGAGCTTCTGCCGGTCCGACCCGGACATCGCCCGGAGGTTCGCGCACGTCACGTTCCTGTCCGACAACCGCGCCGACCTGCCGCACGTCACCGTGCCGACCCTCGTCCTGCAGTGCAGGGACGACGTCATCGCGCCCGTCGCCGTCGGCGAGTACGTGCGCGACGCGATCCCCGGCGCCCGCCTCGTGCTGCTCGACGCCACGGGCCACTGCCCCCAGCTCAGCGCACCGGACGCGACGACGTCCGCGATCGCCGGGTTCGTCCGCTGAGGTCGCCGTGACGACCCCGCCGGACGCGACCGACGCCGCCTTCCAGGAGGCGTTGCGACAGGACACCCTCGGGCTGCTGGACGACCGCGCACCGTGCGGTTACCTGTCGACGACGCCGGACGGCCTGGTCGTGCGGGTCAACGAGACGTTCCTGGCCTGGACCGGGCTGCGCCGCGCGGACCTCGTGGGACGCCGGAGGTTCGTCGACCTGCTGCCCGTCGGCGGGCGGATCTACCACGAGACCCACTACGCGCCGACGCTGCGCATGCAGGGCACCGCCCGGGAGATCGCCCTCGAGATCGTCTGCGCCGACGGCAGCCGTCTGCCCGTCCTGGTGAACTCGGTGCTCGACCGCGACGCCGAGGGTGCGCCGGTCGTCATCCGCACCGCGGTGTTCGACGCGACCGAGCGGCGGCGGTACGAGCAGGAGGTCCTCGCGGCCAAGCGGCGCGCCCAGGAGTCCGAGGCGCGCGCGCTGCAGCTCGCGCAGACCCTCCAGCAGACCCTGATCCCCCCGACGCCGCCCCACGTCCCGGGTCTCGACGTCGCCGCCGCCTACCGGCCTGCCGGCGACGGGCGGCACGTCGGCGGCGACTTCTACGACGTGTTCCAGGTCGCCACCGACGACTGGGTGGTCGTGCTCGGCGACGTCCAGGGCAAGGGCGCCGAGGCCGCCGCCGTGACGGCGCTCGCCCGGTACACGGTGCGGGCGGCGTCCGTGGAGCACGACGCCCCGAGCGACGTCCTGCGCACGCTCGACGAGGCGCTGCGGCGTGCCGACACGGACCGCTTCTGCACGGTGGTCGTCACGCGGCTGCGCCGCGCCGACCACCGGTGGAGCGCGACGGTCGCGTGCGGCGGCCACCCGCTGCCGCTGCTGCGGCGGCGCGGCCGGCGACCCGCGACGGTCGGGCAGCACGGCCCGCTGCTGGGGGTCCTGCCGGCGCCGACGTTCACCGACACCGAGGTCCCCCTACGACCCGGCGACGCGCTGGTGCTCTTCACGGACGGCGTCACCGAGGGCAGGCACCGGCGCGGGGAGTTCTACGGGAACGAGCGCCTCGAGACCGTCGTCGACCAGCACCGGGGGTGCGCCGCCGACGTGACCGACGCGATCATGGCCGACCTCATGAGCCACCAGGGTGGCGACGCGCGCGACGACATCGCGGTGGTCACGGTCGCCGTGGAGTGAGGTCGGCACGGCCCGCGGCCCTCAGACGGGGTGCTCCGCGAACCACACCCGGGTCTCGCCGTAGCGCCGGTCGTCGAGGTCGACGAGCGGCAGCGGCCACGTCGGCGCCGCCGCGCGCGACGAGCGCTCGACGACGACCACGCCCCCCGGTGCGGTGCAGCGCGCCGCACCGGCGACGGCCGTCGCGAGGGCGTCGTCGGGCAGGTCGTAGGGCGGGTCGAGGAGCACCAGGTCGAAGGCCTCGACCGCGGGTCCCCCGTCCGGGGCGACGCGGGCGAGGTACCGGTCGACCCTGTCGGCGACGACGTCGACGCGGTCGGCGAGCCCGAGCGTGCGGGCGTTGCGGCGGCACACGTCGACGGCCCCCCGCGCGGCGTCGACGAGCACAGCGCGCTCCGCGCCACGGCTGACGGCCTCCAGACCGAGCGCCCCGGACCCCGCGAACAGGTCGAGCACGCGTGCGCCGTCGACGGCGTCGAGGTGCTCCAGCCGCGAGAACAGCGCCTCGCGCACGCGCTCGCTCGTCGGACGCGTCCCGGATGGCGGAACCGCGAGGGTACGGCCGCCCGCGCTGCCGGCGACGATCCGCGTCACGGGGCACCGGCCTTGCGCTGGTCCTGCTCCTCGAGCATGCGCTCCATCCAGCCCTTCTCCGCCGTCGACGACGCGATCATCACGGCGATGACCGACAGCCAGACCTGCCCGGTCACCATGATCGTCGTCACCGTGCCGAGTGCGATCGCGATCCACAGGGGAAGCAGGCAGAACGCCACGAGATCGGGGCCGCGGGCGATCACCTGCAGCACCCCCATGGGCAGCGCGCCCGCGGGCGTCGAGACCAGCGGCTTGTCCCAGCGTGGGGCCGGCCGGTAGGCGGCGCGGACCGCGGCAGCAGCCCACACCGGGGCTGCGCTGACCCCCAGCAGGAGCCAGTCCTGCGTCGCACCCGCCCAGCGGCCGACCGCGGAGAACACGACGACCGACCACACCAGGGCGACCAGCCCGGGGACGACCATCCGCAGCCGCCGCACGGTGCGGTCCCCGAGGGGCAGCAGACGGTCGATCACGGGCGCCATCTCGGCCCACCGCGCACCCTCGGCGCTCGCGCTCGACATCATCCAGCCCCCCAGCAGCACCGTCACCAGGATGCCGACGGGACCGGCGAGCTGGGGCACCACCGTGGCCAGCACGGGCAGGCCCGCCGCCACGACGATCTGCACCACGTGCCGCAGCGACCGGCGCAGGACGACCAGGTCGGCCGTCACCAGCGCGGTCATCGGGCCGCGGACGGTCGACAACCGCGACGTCCGGCGGCGGGACGCGGCCGCCACACCACCGGACAGCGCGCGCCCCAGCTCACGCGAGTCGAGCGACACGACGGCGCCGACCGCGTGGGTGGCGGCGGAGCCGCCCTCGCGCAGCGTGCGCCCCGGCAGCGCGCCCAGGCGGCGGTCCACGACCACGGCCAGCACGACCACGACGGCGACCACCGCCGCCACGACCGCCCACGTCACCGACGGCAGGGCGCGGGGTGTGCGCCCGCTCAGGACCACCAGGGCGGCGAGCACGGGGGCGGCGACGAGGAGGAGGTCGCCGACCAGCGCGGTCCGGCGCCGCGGCACTCCACCGGACTGCGCGGCGGCCGCCACGAGGACGACGAGGGCGGCGACCACCGCGCCCAGCACGCCCGCACGGACGAGCTCCACGCCCCCGCGCTCCAGCAGGCCGGCCTCGAGCACCACCACGACGACGCCCCCGGCGAGCGCCGCCACGAGCGGGACGCGGGCGGCGGCGGGGCGCAGCAGACCACGGCGGTCCACGGGCAGGGGCAACCACCACGCGGCCTGCGCTCCCTCGGCGCCGACGGGACCGAGACGTCCGGCGGTGGACAGGAGCGCGCCGACGGCCGCCAGCAGGATCGTCGCGACGAGCACGGGCAGGCTGAGGCCGCCCGGCTCGAGCGTCGGCGGTGCGTCGGGCAGCCCGTCACCGAGCTGCTGGACGATCCCCAGCACGATGAGCACCGACAGCACGACGCTCACCGCCACGGTGTACAGCTCCGTCAGCAACGATCCCGCACCGACGCGGGCGCGGGCCTGCGCGGCCTTGGCCGTGAACCGGCGGATCTCGCGCGCGGAGGGCACCTCGCCCAGCTCGAAGTCGCCGACCTGAGGATCGTCGCGCAGGTCGCCCGGGTCGTCCGCGAGGGCGTCGACGTCGGTCACAGGGCGACCCTGGCGATCCGGTCGGCCGCGTCGGCAGGTTCGAGGAGCAGGGACTCGTCGTCGGCGACGTGCACGGCCCGCGTGCAGACCGCGGCGACGAGGTCGGGGTCGTGCGTCGCGATGAGCACGGCGCCGCCGGCGTCGCGCTCGGCGCGCAGAAGATCCGCGAGTCGGGCACGCATGCGCTGGTCCAGCCGCTGCTCGGGCTCGTCGAGCACGAGCAACGACCGGGGACGGGCGAACCCGGCGGCCAGCAGGAGGCGGCGGCGCTGACCCGAGGACAGCGACACGGGCGTGGCCCGCGCGTGGTCCGCGAGGCCGAACTCCTCGAGGAGCGCTGCGACCTCGGTCTGCGCTCCGAGCACGCCGTGGCCCCGGGCGGTGAGGTACAGGTGCTCGGACACCGTCAGGGCGGGGAAGTACGCGTCGTCGTCGAGCACGCTGGACACCTCGCGCCGGAACGACGTCTCACGCTCGTCGACGGGGCGGCCGAGCACCTGGACGTCCCCGCCGAGCGGCTCGAGCAGCCCGAGGACGGTCTTGAGGACCGTGGACTTGCCGGACCCGTTGGCGCCGACGAGCGCGACCGCGGCCCCCGCCTCGAGCGTGAAGGTGACAGGGCCGCACACGGGCGCCGTGCCGTAGCCGACCTGCAAGTCACGAGCACGCACCACGGGAGCCATGCCGCCAGGGTAGTCAGCGTCGGGTGGTGGGCCGACCCCGCGGTGCGGCGCCCCGCGACCGGCCTGCACACCGAGTCGGCGCGCACGTGCTCACGCCCGGTCGAGGAACTCCTCCCGCTCCCCCGCGAGCGACGCCTCGATGGCGGCACGCAGCGCGGGCCACGCCTCGAGGTCACCGTCCTGCTCGACGAGGGCGCGTGCGTCGGTGCGGGCACGCGCGATGACGTCGGCGTCCCGGGTGACCCGCAGCAGCCGCAGCGAGCTGCCGCGCCCGTGCTGGGCGGCGCCCAGCACGTCGCCCTCGTGCCGGAGCTCCAGGTCGAGCGCGGCGAGCTCGAAGCCGTCCGTCGTCGCCGCGAGCGTCTCGAGACGTGTGTGGGCGTCCGTCCCCGGCTGCGCCGCGCTGACCAGCAGGCACAGGCCCGGGCGGGTCCCCCGCCCGACCCGGCCGCGCAGCTGGTGCAGCTGCGAGATCCCGAACCTGTCGGCGTCGAGCACGACCATGACCGTGGCGTCGGGGACGTCGACGCCGACCTCGACGACCGTCGTCGAGACGAGGACGGGCGCCTCTCCCGTCGCGAACGCCGCGAACGCCCGGTCCTTCTCCTCGGGGGCGAGCCGACCGTGCAGGACACCGACGCCCACACCGGTGAGGTCCTGGCGCGCGCGCAGCTCCTCGGCCACGTCGAGCACCGCCCGCAGCGGCCGGCGCGCGCCCACGTCGGGGGCACCGACGGTCGGTCCGGCGTCCAGCACCAGGTCCGTGCCGTCCTCGTCCGCCGCGTCGCCGGCCACCGCGTCGCCGTCGATGCGCGGGCACACCACGTAGGCGCGCCCGCCACCGTCGACCTCCTCACGGACCCGCTGCCAGGTGCGGTCGGTCCACCGCGGGTTGTCGGCGGGCACGACGTGCGTGGTGATGCCCTGCCGACCGGCGGGCACCTCGCTGAGCACCGACGTCTCGAGGTCGCCGAACACCGTCATGGCCACGGTCCGCGGGATGGGCGTCGCCGTCATGACCAGCGTGTGGGGCGTCCGGCCGGCCTTCGCGCGCAGCGCGTCACGCTGCTCGACCCCGAACCGGTGCTGCTCGTCGACGACCACCAGTCCCAGGTCCGCGAACTGCACGTCCTGCGACAGCAGCGCGTGGGTGCCCACCACGATGCCGGCGGACCCGCTCGCGGCGTCGAGCATCGCACCGCGCCGCGCCGCCGTCGGCAGTGAGCCCGTCAGCAGCGCGACACGCGTGGCCAGTGCAGCGCCCCCGAGGAACCCGCCCTCGGCGAGATCGCCCAGCAGCCCCCGCAGGGTGCGGGCGTGCTGCGCCGCCAGCACCTCCGTGGGCGCGAGCAGCGCCGCCTGCCCGCCGGCGTCGACGACCTGCAGCATGGCGCGGAGTGCGACGACGGTCTTGCCCGAGCCGACCTCCCCCTGCAGCAGGCGCTGCATGGGCCGCGGGGCCGCGAGCTCCCGGGCGATCTCCTCGCCGACCGCGCGCTGCCCGGCGGTCAGGGTGAACGGCAGCCGGGCGTCGAACGCCTCGAGCAGACCGCCCGCACGCGCGGGACGCGCGACGGCCTCCTCGCGTGCGACGCGGGCCCGGCGGCGCGCGAGCTCGGCCTGCAGCACGAGGGCCTCCTCGTACCGCAGCCGCGCGCGACCCCGCTGCCAGTCCGCCTCGTCCTGCGGCACGTGGACCAGGCGCAGGGCCTCGACCAGCGTCGGCAGCGCGTCACGCGCCCGCAGGTGCGGGGGGACCGGGTCCGGCACGTCCTCCTCACGCAGGGGGTCGAGCACCGTGCGCACGGCCTGGGCGACCTTCCACGACTCGAACCCGGCGACCGCCGGGTACACGGGGATCGGCCGCCCGGCCTCGACCAGCGCCTCGTCCTCCTCGTGCGCGTCGTCGTCGGCACCGAACAGCCGGCACTCCGGGTGCATGAGCTGCAGCGTGTCCCGGTAGAGCGACACCTCGCCGGTGAACAGCCCGCGCCGCCCCGGGCGCAGCTGCCCCTGGCGCCACTCCAGCTTCTTGACGTGCGACGCGAAGAACGTCAGCTCGATGCGGCTGTGCCCGTCGGTGATGGTCGACTGCAGGAGGCCGCGCCCCTGCGCCGTCGGGCGCAGCGAGGTCCGCACGACCTCCGCCACGACCGTCACGTGCTCGCCCACGCGCAGGCTCGCCATGTCGGTGAGCGTGCCGGGCTCGGCGTACCTGCGCGGGTAGTGCCGCAGCAGGTCGCCGGAGGTCTCGAGGCCGAGCTTGCCCAGCGCCTTGGCGGTGCGGGCGTTCATGCGCGTCAGGGGGACGGTCAGCGGGTCCGAGGCGAGCACGTCAGTCGACCCCCACCCACCACGCGGCGCCGGCGGCCGGGCCGGCGACGACCACCTCCAGCTGAGGGTGCGCCGCACGCAGGACGTCCGCCGCGGCGCGCGCTGTCGCGCCGTCGACGTCGACGCCGTGCACGAGCGTGACCCCCTGCGCACCGTGCACGTCCGCGAGCAGCGCGGCCACGACCCCCGGCACCTCGTCGGCGCAGGCGGGCGTGCCGCAGCGCAGACGTCGCAGGGCGTCACCGCCCGCCTCGGGCGTGACCTGCGGGTCCGCGACGAGGGCGAGGCACGCGACGGCCGCCGGGCCGTCCCCTGCCGTCGCCAGCAGGTCGAAGCGCGGATCGGCGGGCACAGCGGCCACCGGCACGACGCCCGCGCCGACCACGACGACCCGACCGGCGCGCGTGTCGACGGCCGCACGGGCGACCTGCTCGACGTCGGGGTCGGGGCCGACGAGCGTCACCGCACCGCACGTCGCGTACCAGGCCGACAACCCGGGCGACGGCGTGAGCACGACGAGCCCCCGGTCGGCCGGGGTCGGCTCGTCGACCCGCCGCACCACGACCTGCTCCCGCGCGGCCTCGGGCACGAGCCCGATCGCGGCGGCCGGGTCGTCGCAGTGCACGTGCGCGTGCCGCGACCCCCCGGCGTCGACGACGGCGACCGCGTCCCCCACGCCCTGCAGCGCGACGGCGAGGCCGGCGACTCCCGGCCAGGTGGCACGGACCAGCATCATCACCTCGTACGCGCCACCCGACGCCGGCGCGCACCCCGCGACGACGTCCGGACCCGCCCGGGGCAGCCACGCGAGGTCGAGGTCGGCCTCCTGCAGGGCCAGCCCACCGGTGCGCAGCGTGTGCACGAGCGCGTCCAGCACGACGAGCAGCGCGCACGCGCCTGCGTCGACCACGCGCGCCGCACGCAGGACGTCGTGGCTCGCGCTGAGTCGGTCCAGGTCGGCGCGGGCCGCCTCGGTCGCAGCCGCAAGGACGTCGGCGGGCGAACCCGCGGTGTGCCGCATGCCGCGGCGCGCGTGCGTCGCGACCTCCCGGGCGATGGTGAGGACGGTCCCCTCCTGGGGGTCCGGCACCGCGTCCCGTGCGGCACGGGCGGCCCGCTCGAGGCCGCCGACGAGAGCCGCCGTGCCGTCCCCGCCCGCCGGCGGCCCCGCCGCGAGGCCCGCCGACAGGCCGACGAGCCACTGGCTCAGGATGATCCCGGAGTTGCCGCGCGCGGCCCTGGCGGCACCGTGGGCGAACGTCTCCAGGAGCTCCGTCGGTCCGTCGAGCCCACGGTCCGCTGCGACGGCCGCCGCACCGCCCGCGACGGTCAACGTGACGTTCGAGCCGGTGTCCGCGTCCGGGACGGGGAACACGTTCACGGCGTCGATGAGCTCCCGGGCGGCCCGGCACGCGGTGAGCGCCCCGGCCGCCCACGCGCGCACGGCGTCGCCGTCGAGCACGACCTGTCGAGCCGCGACCTCCACGCGCACCTCCCTCTCCGCTCGCTGCGCCGGTCCGGCGCGGGTGACGTGCTGCGGCGTCCGCCGGTGGGTCGACGACCGCGGTGGTCGACGAACGACGGTATCGACGCAACGACGGGATCGACGAACGACGGGATCGACGACCGACGGAACCTGTGACCGACGGAATCGACGACCGACGGTGTCGACCACAGCCCGCGGGACCGTCGGCGCCCACTGTGCCGCACGCCGCCCACATTTGGGTGCTGCCCCGACGATGGGCTAGTCTTGCCCGGTTGCCCGGACACCGTCCGGCACCCCCACAGACCCTTCCGACGCACCGTCGTGCGGTCCTGGCCCTCGGGCCGGGTCGACGCGCAGGAGCGCGGGACACGTGCACGACCCCCCGGGCCGCCCGTCGGCCCGCGACAGGACAGAACCAGGAGAAGACCGTGGCTGCCAACTGCGACGTCTGCGCCAAGCGCCCGAGCTTCGGGCACAGCATCTCGCACTCCCACGTGCGTACGAAGCGGCGTTGGAACCCGAACATCCAGCGTGTGCGGGTGGTCGTCGCCGGCACCCCGAAGCGCCTCAACGTGTGCACGTCGTGCCTCAAGGCCGGCAAGGTGCAGCGCGCGGTCTGACCGCACCGCACCATCGCGTCGGGGTGACCCGACGCGACGCACGCCCGACACGCCGAAGGCCCACGAGCAACTGCTCGTGGGCCTTCGTGCTGCCGAGCACCTGTGGCAGGGTGGTCGCCATGGTCGAGCACATCGACGAGGTCACCATCCGCCCCGCGACGACGCGCGACGCTGCCGACATCGCGGGCGTGCACGTCCGGTCGTGGCAGGAGGCGTACGCGGGCATCGTCCCCGACGACCACCTGCGCTCGCTCGAGCCTGCGTCCCGGGTCGAGGGCTGGACGGAGCACCTCGCCCAGGGACCCGACAAGCACGTGCGCACCTACGTCGCCGAGGCCGACGGCCGGGTCCTCGGGTTCGCGTCGTACGGGCCGAGCCGTGACGAGGACGCACGGCGCGGCGAGCGTGAGATCTACGCCATCTACCTCGACCCGGGCACGTGGGGTCACGGTGTCGCCCGCGACCTGATCCGGACGGTCCTGGCCGAGGTCGGCGAGCGGACGCCGATGTCGCTGTGGGTCCTGGCCGACAACTCCCGCGCCCGCCACTTCTACCGCCGCCACGGGTTCTCCCCCGACGGCGTCGAGCGCCTCGAGACCGTCGGCGGCGCCGAGCTCCTCGAGGTGCGGTACCGCAGGGGCTGACGGCCGCGGCCCGACCTCTCCCCGCTCAGGCGCCCGGGTCGCCGAAGTGGTCCCAGCCCGGCGTGACCGCTCGCGGCGGCTCACCGCCGACGAGCACGACGTCCGCCCCGCGGCTCGACACCACCCCGATCGCGCGGAAAGGCTCCGGGAGCGGCACGTCCGGGGGGAACGTCGCGAGCAGCCCGTGGTCCTCGCCGCCCGTGAGGAGCCACTGCGTGAGGTCCGCGCCCAGCACGTCGGCAGCGGCGGCGAGTCGCGCGGCGTCCTCGGCGAACGCCGAGAGGGGATCCTCGAGGCGGAGGGTCACACCGCTGGCGCGCGCGATCCGGGAGGCGTCGCGCAGCAGGCCGTCGGAGACGTCGAGCATCGCCGTCGCCCCGGCGCGAGCCGCGGCCGGGCCCGCGTCCAGGGGTGGTGCCGGTGCCCGGTAGGCGGCGGTCAGACCAGCGTCCGGCTCGGGCAGCCCCGCGCTCAGCAGCGCGAGACCGGCTGCCGACCAGCCGCGTCGGCCGGCGTGCGCCACCACGTCACCGGCGCGCGCGCCGCTGCGCAGCACCGGTGGGCGCCCCTCGAGGTCGCCGTGCGCGGTGACCGACACGACGATCGCCGGACCCGCCGACAGGTCTCCCCCGACGACCCCGACGTCCAGCGGCCGGCAGGCGTCGCCCAGCCCGCGCGCGAGCCCCTCGACCCACGCCACCGGCGTCCCACCCGGCACGACGAGCCCGACGACCAGCGCCACCGGCCGGGCTCCCATCGCGGCGACGTCCGCGAGGTTCTGCGCGGCGGCACGGCGCCCGACGTCCTCGCCGCTGGACCACCGGCGGCGGAAGTGCACGTCCTCGACCAGCACGTCGCAGGTCACCACGTACCTGCCGTCGGGCGCGACCACCACGGCCGCGTCGTCACCGGGCGGCACGAGGGTGCGGGACCCCACAGGCAGGTGGGGGAAGATGCGGTCGAGCAGGTCCTGCTCGGAGAGATCGGCGACGACGGGGCTCTCGGCAGGCACCCGCCCACGCTAGACCGTCGGGTCGTGCGCCGTGCCCACCCGCGCCGCGACGACCCGGCCGTGCGCCGCCTCCACGACGGGTAGCGTGGACGCGTGCTCCACCGCCCCACCGTCGCGACCACCGCAGCGGCGTGCGCGCTCGTCGTCCTGTCCGCGTGCGCACCCACCGTCCCCGTCAGCGTCGCACCGTTCGCGACCGACCCCGTGTGCGCCTCGGTCGTGCTGGCCCTGCCGCGGTCGCTCGGCGAGGGGCTGGAGCAGGTCGACACCGACGCGCAGGCGACGTCCGCGTGGGGCGACCCGCGGTCGGCCGTCGTCCTGCGGTGCGGGGTCGAGCCGCTGGGGCCGACGACCGAACGGTGCCAGTCCGTGAGCACACCCCGGGGCCCGACGATCGACTGGGTGGTCGTCGAGGACGACGGCGACTGGACCTTCACGACCTACGGGCGCGAGCCCGCGGTGCAGGTCGTGGTCCCGCAGGCCGTCGCGACGACGCGCTCGACGGCGTTCGTCGACCTGCTGGGCCCCGCCGTCGCGCTGACGGAGCAGCAGCGCTCCTGCCTGTGACGCCGACGGCTCAGCGCAGGCCGAGGGGTCGCTCGAGCGCGAGGCCGACGAGCTCGTCGACGAGCTCGTCGTAGCCGAGTCCCGAGACCTCCCACATCCGCGGGTACATCGAGTAGGGCGTGAACCCGGGCATGGTGTTGATCTCGTTGACGACGACCTCACCGTCGTGGCCCACGAACACGTCGACGCGCGCGAGGCCCTCGCACCCGACGGCCTCGAACGCCCGCACGGCGACGTCCTGCACGCGCGCCACGACCTCCGGGGCGAGCTCGGCCGGGCAGGCGAGCGTCACACCCGCCTCGTCGAGGTACTTCGCCTCGAAGTCGTAGAAGGCGTGACGTGCGTCCGTCACGACGATCTCCCCCGGCAGGGAGGCGCGCGCGGGCGAGCCCGCGCGGCCACCGAGGACGCCGCACTCGATCTCGCGGCCGACGAGCGCCGCCTCGACGATGACCTTGGGATCGTGCTCGCGGGCCGCGGCGATCGCCGCCGGCAGCTCGGCCGGGTCCTGGACGCGCGTGATCCCCAGGCTGGACCCGGCGCGTGCGGGCTTGACGAACAGCGGCAGACCGAGCTCCGCGACGAGGGTGTCCACGGTCTGCGCGTCCACGGTGCGACCCGCCGGCAGCACGCGGAACGGACCGATCCGCAGCCCGGAGCCGGCCAGCACGAGCTTCATCATGTGCTTGTCCATGCCGACCGCGGACGCCAGCACGCCGGACCCCACGTAACGCACGTCGGCGAGCTCGAGCAGTCCCTGCAGGGTGCCGTCCTCGCCGAACGGCCCGTGCAGCAGCGGGAAGACCACGTCCACGGCCTCCAGCGGGGTCTCCAGCCGCCCGTCGCGCAGCACCTGCACCTCACGGTCGGTGGTGCCCTGCGGCAGCAGCACGTGCGTCGACGTGTCCTCGACCTGCGGGAGCCGCCCGTCGCGGATGGCCCAGTGGTCCGGGTCGTCGTCCGCGAGCACCCACTGCCCGGCGCGCGTGATCCCGACCGCGACGACGTCGTACCGGTCCCGGTCGATCGCACGCAGCACGCCACCGGCGGTCGCGCAGCTGATCGCGTGCTCGCCGGAGCGTCCCCCGAAGAGCACCATGACCCGTGGGCGACGAGCCGCCGTGGGACCGTCACCGTGGGTGGGTGTGCCGTCGTCGGCCGGGGGGATCCTCGTGGCGTCCATCGCGCACAGACCCTACCCTCCCGGTCGCCCCCCGGACGCCCGCGAGCGGTCCCGTCCGGCGTACCCTGCGACGCGTGACGACCCCGGCGCCCGACTCCCCGGCCCTTCGACCCGCGCACCCGTCCGGGGTGTCCCCCCGCACGCTCGCCGTCAGCGCGGGACGTCCCGCCCGGGTGCCCGGCGGCAGCCTCAACCCCCCGCTGGTGCTCACCTCGACCTTCGTCTCCCAGGGCGCGCCGGCGCCCGGCGAGCACCTCTACGGCCGCATCGGCACCCCTGCGTGGGAGCCGTTCGAGGACGCGCTCGCCGCCCTGGAGCGCACCGACCACGCCGCCACCGCCCGGCGGGTCGACGGTCCGCCCGCCACCGTGTTCGCCTCCGGCATGGCGGCCATCGACGCGGTCCTGGCCCTCGTGCCGGTCGGCGGGCGCGTCGTCGTGCCGCGGCACGCGTACCAGGTCACGCTCGTGCTGCTGCGCGAGCAGGCGGAGCGCGGTCTGCTGCGCGTCGACGCCGTCGACGTCGCGGACACGGACGCGGTGGTCGCCGCGGTGCGCGGGCAGGACGAGCCCGCCGCGATGCTGTGGCTGGAGTCCCCGACCAACCCGATGCTCGAGGTCGCGGACGTCCCTGCGCTGGTCACGGCGGCGCACGACGCCGGGGCGGTCGTCGTGGTCGACAACACCTTCGCCACCCCCCTGGTGCAGCGACCCCTCGCCCTGGGCGCGGACGTCGTCGTGCACTCGGTCACCAAGTACCTCGCGGGGCACTCCGACGTCGTGCTCGGGGCCACGGTGACGGACGACGACGACCTGCACGCGCGGATCGTCGCCCACCGGACCACCCACGGCGCGATCGCCGGGCCGTTCGAGGTGTGGCTCGCGCTGCGGGGCCTGCGCACCCTCGCCCTGCGCGTCGAGCGGGCCCAGGCCAACGCGGGCGAGCTCGCGCGCCGGCTCGCGACCCACCCGCAGGTCGTCGAGGTCCGCTACCCCGGCCTCGCGGACGACCCGGGCCACGCGCGTGCCGCGGCCCAGATGGACGGTTTCGGGGCGATCATCGGGCTGCGGCCCGTCGGCGGCCCTGCCGGTGCCGACGCGCTCGTCGACGCGGTCGCCCTGTGGGTGCCGGCCACGAGCCTGGGCGGGGTCGAGTCGACGCTCGAGCGCCGCCGCCGGTTCGCGACCGAGTCACCGACCGTGCCAGAGGACCTCGTGCGCCTGTCCGTCGGGATCGAGGACGTCGAGGACCTGTGGACGGACCTGGACGGCGCACTGCGGGCGGCGGGGCGCACGACCTGGGTCTGACCCCTTCGGGCGAGGGACCTGACGCTCCGTCGTCCGAGCCCCTGTCGGTCAGACCCGCTCCGCCTTGTGCGGGCGCGCCAGCAGGAGCCCGGCGAGGCGGTCGACCGGCAGGTCCTCGTGCAGCACCTGCACCACCGCCGACGTGATCGGCATCTCGACGCCCAACGAGGTCGCGAGCGCGAGCACCGAGCGGCACGACTTGACCCCCTCGGCGGTGCCGCCCGTCGCGACGACGGCCTCGTCGAGGCTCATGCCGCGCCCGATGTGCACACCGAGGGTGTGGTTGCGCGAGTCCGGGGACGCACAGGTCGCCATGAGGTCACCCATCCCGGCGAGACCCGGGAACGTGTCCGCGTCGGCCCCCAGCGCGAGCCCCAGCCGCGCGATCTCCACCAGGCCGCGCGTGATGACGGTCGCCATCGTGTTGAAGCCCATCCCCCGGCCCTGCGAGATCCCGACCGCGAGCGCGATGACGTTCTTGACGGCACCGCACAGCTCCACGCCCACGACGTCGGGGTTGGTGTACGGCCGGAAGTACGAGGAGGCGCACGCACGTGCGACGAGCTGGGCGGTCGCGTCGCTCGTCGACGCGACGACGGTGGCCGTCGGCTGGCGCTGCGCGATCTCCCGCGCGAGGTTGGGCCCCGACAGCACTGCGACACGGCTCGCGTCGATGCGCAGGCTCTGCGCCACCACCTCGCTCATCCGCTGGTCGGTGTCCAGCTCGACACCCTTCATCAGGGAGACGACCACCGCGTGCGCGGGCAGCGCGTCCGCGAGCGGGGCCAGGACCTCGCGCGCCCGCTGCGACGGGACGGCGACCGCGAGCACGTCGGCGTCGGCCACGGCGGCGCGTGCGTCGAGCGTGGCCGTCACCCCGGCGGGCAGCTCGATGCCCGGCAGGTAGCGCGTGTTGCGGCCGTCGCGCGCGATCTCCTCCACCGTCGCCGCATCGCGCCCCCACACGGTGACCGAGCAGCCCGCGTCGGCCAGGACCGCCGCGAACGTCGTCCCCCAGCTGCCGGAGCCGAGCACCGTGGCGCGCAGCGGGGCGTCCTGCGCGCTCACGCCGCCGCCTCGTCGCCGGCCGCGCGCCTGCGGCGCATGTCGTACCGCTCGGCGGGCGCCTGCTCGCCGCGGACCTGCTCGAGAAGGTCCGTGATGGCCGACATGACGCGGTCGGTGGCCTCGCGCAGCGTCGCGGTGTCCTGCGGCCGGTCGTACAGGTCGGACAGGTCGACAGGCGGCCCCGCCACGACCGTGGCCTTCTTGCGAGGGAAGGGCTTGAGCACCTTGCCGTAGGGCGCCAGCAGGTCCTGCATGCCCCACTGCGCGACGGGCACGACGGGCGCACGGGTCGTCAGCGCCAGACGGGCCACACCGGTGCGGCCCGTCATGGGCCACAGGTCGGGGTCCCGCGTGAGCGTCCCCTCGGGGAAGACCGCGACGCACTCCCCCGCCTCGACGGCCGTGACGGCCGACCGCAGGGAGTCCCCCGCAGCGGCGGTCTCACGGTGGACGGGGATCTGCCCCGTGGCCCGCAGGAGCGGTCCGACGACGGGCACGCGGAACAACGACGACTTGGCCAGCACGCGGGGCACGTGCCCGTGGTCCCACAGGTAGTGCGCGAACGTCAGCGGGTCCACCTCGGTCATGTGGTTGGCCACGGCGATGAACCCGCCCTCGGCGGGCAGGTGCTCGGCACCGTGCCAGTCAGGGCGGGTCGTCGCGAACAGGAGCGCACGCACGATCCGTGCGACGTTGCGGTAGGCGAGGTTGGAGCGCGACGGCGACGGCACGGGAACCGATGGTAGCCGGGGCGGGGCCGCTCGCGGTCCGCCGTCCGGGTCAGCGACGCCCGGTGTCCTCGCGGCTGAACTGCGCCCCGAGTGCCTCGAGCTTGTCGGTGAACCGCTCGTAGCCGCGGTCGATCAGGCTGATGCCCCGCACCGCCGACGTGCCCTTGGCCGCGAGCGCGGCGATCAGGTGGCTGAACCCGCCCCGCAGGTCGGGCACCTCGATCTCGGCCGCCGACAGGGGCGTGGGACCCGAGATGACGGCCGAGTGGTAGAAGTTGCGCTGACCGAAGCGGCACGGTCGCCCGCCCAGGCACTCCTTGTAGACCTGGATGGTGGCCCCCATGCCGACGAGCGCGTCGACGAACCCGAAGCGGTTCTCGTACACGGTCTCGTGGACGATCGACAGTCCACGCGCCTGCGTGAGCGCCACGACGAGCGGCTGCTGCCAGTCGGTCATGAACCCGGGGTGCACGTCGGTCTCGAGCTGGAGCGAGCGCAGGTCGCCGCCCGGGTGGAAGAACCGGATGCCGTCGTCGTCGATCGCGAACTCGCCGCCGACCTTGCGGAACGTGTTGAGGAACGTGGTCATCTCCGGCTGGGTGGCCCCGCGCACGTACACGTCACCGCCGGTCGCGAGCGCGGCGGACGCCCAGGAGGCGGCCTCGATGCGGTCGGCCAGCGCCGTGTGCTGGAATCCCACGAGCCGGTCGACGCCCTCGATCCGGATCACCCGGTCGGTGTCGACCGAGATGATCGCGCCCATCTTCTGCAGCACGTTGATGAGATCCATGATCTCGGGCTCGATCGCCGCGTTCGCCAGCTCGGTGATGCCCTCGGCGCGCACCGCGGTCAGCAGCAGCTGCTCGGTCGCCCCCACGCTGGGGTACGGCAGCGCGATCTTCGTGCCCTGCAGGCGGTACGGCGCGCGGATCCGGATGCCGTTGTCGGTCTTGTCCACCACCGCACCGAACTGGCGCAGGATGTCGAGGTGGAAGTTGATCGGCCGGTCGCCGATGCGGCACCCACCGAGGTCGGGGATGAAGGCCTCCCCGAGGCGGTGCAGCAGCGGGCCGCAGAAGAGGATCGGGATGCGGCTGGACCCCGCGTGCGCGTCGATGTCCGCCACGTGTGCGGACTCGACGTCCGTCGGGTCGAGGCTGATGGTGCCGGCGTCGTCGTCGATCTCGACCTTCACACCGTGCAGCCGGAGCAGGCCGGACACCACGGCGACGTCCCGGATCTGCGGCACGTTGCGCAGCTCGCTCGGCGTCTCGCCGAGGAGTGCGGCGACCATCGCCTTGGAGACGAAGTTCTTGGCCCCTCGGACGGTGATGCCGCCCCTCAGCGGGTTGCCACCGTCGACGTACAGCAGGTCGCTCATGTGCACATCGTCTCCCACGGAGCGGCCCCCGCGCTCCATCTGCGTGTCTTGATCTGCGGTCCTCGCAGAACCCTCACAACCGGCGCGGGCGGGCGCCCGGTCGCAACCGCGCGCCCGCCCCCGGCGACACCCCAGGTCAGGGGCGTCGGTGAGCTCAGGCGCCGCGCGTCGGACCGAGGTCCACGGTCACGACCGGGCGTGCGGGCCGGACGGCCACCGGCGGCAGGTGCTTGGCAGGCAGCGTCGCCGGACGCCAGGACTCCCGGTGCTGCTCGAACTCGGTGATCTCGTCGGCGTGCTGCAGCGTGAGCCCGATGTCGTCGAGCCCCTCCATGAGGCGCCAGCGCGTGTAGTCGTCGACCTGGAACGGCACGACGACGTCGTCGCACGTCACCGTCCGGGACGCGAGGTCGACCGTCACCTCGGTGCCCGGGCTGGTCTCGAGGATCTTCCAGAGCAGCTCGACGTCCTCCTGGGCGACCTGCGCCGCGAGGAGCCCCTGCTTGCCGGAGTTGCCGCGGAAGATGTCCGCGAACCGTGCCGAGATCACGACCCGGAAGCCGTAGTCCTTCAGCGCCCACACGGCGTGCTCACGCGACGAGCCGGTGCCGAAGTCGGGCCCGGCCACGAGGACCGACCCGGACCGGTAGGCGTCCTGGTTGAGCAGGAAGGCAGGGTCGCCCCGCCAGGCGGCGAACAGGGCGTCCTCGAACCCCGTGCGCGTGACCCGCTTGAGGTACACGGCGGGGATGATCTGGTCGGTGTCGACGTTGCTGCGACGCAGCGGGACGCCGACCCCGGTGTGCTGGGTGAACTTCTCCATGATGTTCCTACCTGGGTCTCGGGGGGCGTCAGACGGTCTGCAGCGCGTCGTCGGGCGTCAGCGGGCTGCCGTCCGGCACGGCCACGTCGGCGCCGAGGTCGGCGACGGACGACAGCGTGCCGCGGATGGCCGTGGCCGCCGCCACGAGCGGCGAGACGAGGTGGGTGCGTCCACCCTTGCCCTGGCGCCCCTCGAAGTTGCGGTTCGACGTCGACGCCGAGCGCTCCTGCGGCGCGAGCTGGTCGGGGTTCATGCCGAGGCACATCGAGCAGCCGGCGTTGCGCCACTCGGCACCGAAGTCGAGGAAGATCTGGTCGAGCCCCTCGGCCTCGGCCTGCAGCCGCACGCGCGCCGAGGCGGGGACCACGAGGACGCGCACGTCGTCGGCCTTCTTGCGGTCCTTGACGAGCTTGGCGACGGCCCGCAGGTCCTCGATGCGCCCGTTGGTGCAGGAGCCGATGAAGACCGTGTCGACCTTGATGTCGCGCAGCGGCTGTCCCGGGACCAGGCCCATGTACTCGATCGCCCGCTCGGCGGCCACGCGCTCGTTGGCGTCGGCGATCTCCTCCGGGACCGGGACGTTGCCGGACAGCGGCAGGCCCTGGCCGGGGTTGGTGCCCCAGGTGACGAACGGCTCGAGGTCGGCGGCCTCGAGCACGACCTCGGCGTCGAAGACCGCGTCGTCGTCGGTGCGCAGCGTGCGCCAGTACTCGACGGCCGCGTCCCAGTCGGCACCCTCGGGAGCGTGCGGGCGGCCCTTGAGGTACTCGAACGTGGTCTCGTCCGGCGCGATCATCCCCGCGCGGGCCCCGGCCTCGATCGACATGTTGCAGATCGTCATCCGCCCCTCCATCGAGAGGTTGCGGATGGCCTCGCCGCGGTACTCCAGGACGTAGCCCTGGCCGCCGCCGGTGCCGATCTTGGCGATGATCGCCAGGATGATGTCCTTCGCGCTCGCGCCGATCGGGAGCGCGCCGTTGACGGTGATCGCCATGGTCTTGAACGGTGCCAGCGGCAGGGTCTGCGTCGCGAGGACGTGCTCGACCTCGCTCGTGCCGATGCCGAACGCGAGGGCGCCGAACGCGCCGTGCGTCGAGGTGTGGGAGTCGCCGCAGACGACGGTCAGCCCGGGCTGCGTGAGCCCCAGCTGCGGCCCCACCTGGTGCACGATCCCCTGGTCCGCGTCGCCCAGCGAGTGCAGCCGCACGCCGAACTCGGCCGCGTTGTTGCGCAGGGTCTGGATCTGTGTCCGGCTGGTCAGGTCGGCGATCGGCAGGTCGATGTCGAGCGTCGGCGTGTTGTGGTCCTCGGTGGCGAGGGTGAGGTCGGGACGACGTACCGGCCGACCGGCGAGGCGGAGCCCCTCGAAGGCCTGCGGGCTCGTGACCTCGTGCACCAGGTGCAGGTCGATGTACAGCAGGTCCGGCGCACCGTCCGTGCCACGGCGCACGACGTGCGCCTCCCAGACCTTCTCCGCCAGCGTGCCGGCCATGTTCGTCGTTCCTCTCGTCCGGGCGGGGGCCTCCCGGGTCACCGAGTCGATGACCATCCGCCGAGGGCCATGTGCCCTCCGGCTTGCATCTCAGCCTTCGAGACGCCAATATCGACCTATGGACAACTCTAGCGGAGTCGGCGTCCTGGACAAGGCCGCGTCGGTGCTGAGCGCCCTGGAGGCCGGACCCGCGACCCTCGCACAGCTCGTCGCCGCCACCCATCTTGCACGCCCGACGGCCCATCGCCTCGCAGTTGCGCTCGAGCACCACCGTCTCGTGGCGCGCGACCTGCAGGGCAGGTTCGTGCTGGGGCCGCGCCTGTCGGAGCTCGCGACCGCGGCCGGGGAGGATCGGCTGCTGGCCGCCGCCGGCCCCGTCCTGGCGCTCCTGCGCGACCACACCGGGGAGAGCGCACAGCTCTACCGCCGTCAGGGCGACCAGCGGATCTGCGTGGCGGCCGCCGAGCGCCCCATCGGGCTGCGCGACTCGATCCCCGTCGGCGCGACGCTCACCATGCAGGCCGGGTCCGCCGCGCAGGTGCTGCTGGCGTGGGAGGAGCCCGACCGGCTGCACCGTGGGCTGCAGGGCTCCAAGTTCACGGCGACGATCCTGTCGGGCGTCCGGCGCCGGGGCTGGGCGCAGTCGGTCTCGGAGCGCGAGGTCGGCGTCGCGTCGGTGTCCGCACCCGTCCGCGGGCCGTCCGGCCGCGTCGTCGCTGCCGTGTCGGTCTCCGGACCGCTCGAGCGGCTCTCACGGCAGCCGGGCCGCCTGCACGCCGCGGCCGTGGTCTCGGCCGCGAACCGCCTCACCGAGGTCCTGCGGCGCACCGCGGACTGAGCACGCACGTCGGGCCCGGGGACCGGTGCAGCGCACCGACCCCGGGCTCCGTGCTGCGCCGTCGGGTCCTGGGCTGCGCGGGCGCCCGGG
>JADGMW010000003.1_pt2 | contig 250197 bp, 222 predicted proteins | sample 8641801 | NCBI WGS metagenome assembly JADGMW01 (sample SAMN16272018, study PRJNA661076) | feces metagenome | isolation source: fecal sample from diarrhoea affected cattle A | host: Bos taurus | place: South Africa: Lokaleng Village, Mahikeng | collected 2019-09 | reverse complement strand
CCGAGGACCGGATTGCACTCTCACGCACCACCCCGGGGACTGGATTGCACTCTCACGGGCGGGGTGGGTGGCGGGCGGTCAGCCAGCCCGCGAGGTGGTCCGGGCGGTCGGTGATGATCTCGTCGACGGCCAGCCCGACGGCCGTCGCCCAGTGCGCCGGCTCGTCGAGCGTCCAGACCGCGACCTGCAGGCCGGCGCCGTGCAGGCGCGCGACCAGGCCGGGGTCCTGCTGCAGCAGCAGGCCGTGCGGGTTCGCCATGACGACGTCGAGCGACGCGCACAGGTCGAGCACGTCCTGCCCCACGTCGCCCAGCAACAGCCCTCGCCGCAGCCCCGGGTCCGCGTCGCGCAGCGCCTCGACGGTCGCCGGCCAGAAGCTCTGGACGACCACGCGCGACGCCAGCCCCGCCGCCCGCAGCGGACGGGTCACGAGCTCCGCCTGCTCGGCCGTCCACTCGCCCTTCACCTCGCACAGCAGGTCGACGGACGGGTGCCGCAGCAGCAGCTCGATCACCTCGTCGAGCAGCGGCACGCGCTGCCCGGCGTACGCCGGCGAGAACCACGACCCCGCATCGAGCTCCCGGACCTCGGCGAGCGTCGTGTCCTTGAGCCAGCCGGAGCCCGAGGTCGTCGCGTCCAGCGTGTCGTCGTGGATGACCACGACGTGCCCGTCGGACGTCAGCTGCACGTCGAGCTCGATCGAGTCGGCGCCCGCACGGGCGGCCGCCTCGAACGCGGCGAGCGTGTTCTGCGGCGCGACCCACGAGTTCCCCCGGTGCGCGACGACCCTGGTCACGGGTACGGCTCCACGTTCTCACGGTAGGCCGTCTCGGTCTTCGGGGCGATGGAGCGCCGCGCTGCCCGTGCCGGACGGGGACTCGGCACGGGGTTGCGCCACGGTGCACGACGAGCCCGCCAGGCCCGTCGCCGCCGGCGGCCTCGGCGCGCGGACCTACGACGCCTCACCTAGCGTGGCCGGGAAGAGCCCTCCGACCGCAGGAAGCGGGCCGCACATGATCGCTCCGCGCCATCGCGTCGTCATCGTCGGGGGCGGCAACGCCGGCATCTCCCTGGCCGCCAAGCTGCTGCGGGGTGGGTGCCCCGACGTCGCGCTCGTCGACCCCAACGAGGTCCACCACTACCGGCCGATGCTGTCGTACGTCGCCGGTGGGGCCGCGACGCTCGACGACCTGCGACGCCCGCAGGCCGACGTGGTGCCGGCCGACGTGCACTGGTACGAGGACCGCGTGACAGCGGTGGACCCCGCGGCGTCGACGGTCCACCTCGCCGGCGGCCGCTCGCTGCGCTACGGCGACCTCGTGCTGTGCCCGGGGTCGGAGGTCGACTGGGACGCCGTGCCGGGCATGGCCGAGGCGGTCGCGACGCCCCACGCGTCGACCAGCTACCTGCCGGAGCACGCACCGGACACGTGGGACATGCTCTCGGTGCTCACCACCGGGCGGGTCGTGTTCGCCATCTCGGACCGGCACGTGCCGTGCTCCCCCGTGGGCCTCAAGCCGTTGTTCCTCGCGGCGGACCACTGGCGGACGACCGGGGTGCTCGACGCGCTCACCGTCGACCTGCTGGTGGAGGGGTCGCGGCTCGCCGGCACCGCGCAGGCGGACGAGGAGCTGCGCCTGGCGGCCGACGCGTACGGCGTGCGGGTGCGCACCGGCACGGCGGTGGAGCGCGTCGACCCGGTCGCCCGCCGCCTGGACCTGCGCTCGCGGGTCGACGCCGAGACGCTGACCTACGACGCGCTGTACGTCGCACCGCCGCACCGCGCACCTACCTGGGTGGCCGCGAGCGGCCTGGCGTCCGAGGGGAGCGACGGCTTCGTCGACGTCGACCCGCTGACCCTGCGGCACCGCACGTACCCGCGGGTGTGGGCGCTGGGTGACGTGGCGACGGTCGACACGTCACCGTCCGGCGGGGCGCTGCGCAAGCAGGTGCCCGTGGTCGCGCACAACATCCCCGCGGCCGGTGCGGGAGCGCCGCTGCGGCACTACGACGGGTACACGGTGGCTCCCGTCACGACGTCGCGCAGCGAGCTGCTGCTGGCCGAGCACGACCGCGAGGGGCGCGCCGAGCCGACGATCCCCTTCCCGGACCTCGTGCGCCCGCGGCGCTCGCTGTACGTCTTCGACCGGTACGTCGAGCCGCAGATCTACTGGCACCGGCTGCTGCGGGGCAAGGTGTCCTGACGCCGCACCCCGTGCCCTCCTCGGCGCGCGGTGGTAGGACGGACTCCTGACGTCGCACCACCAGGGGGCCAGCATGCGCGCGTCCACGCTCACCCGTCCGCTCGTCGTCGTCGCCGCGGCGCTCGCGCTCACCGCCGGCGCGCTGCCGGGGAGCGCGGCACCACCCGACCCGGCGGGTGCCGGGGCCGACGTCGACGGTGGTGCGAGCCTCGACGGGCGCGGCGGGCCCGGGCACGGCGGACCAGGACACGGCGGGCCCGGGCACGGCGGACCAGGGCACGGTGGACCAGGGCACGGGCGCCCGCCCGCCAAGGTCCCGGTCGCGGTCGGCACGGGCGGCGCCGTCTCGACCGTCGACCCGGACGCCACGCGCGTCGGCCTGGACGTGCTGCGCCGCGGGGGCAACGCCGTCGACGCGGCGGTGGCGGCGGCCGCGACGCTCGGCGTGACCGAGCCGTACTCGGCCGGCATCGGCGGCGGCGGGTTCTTCGTCGTGTACGACGCGGCGAGCGGGACCGTGCAGACGATCGACGGCCGCGAGACCGCACCGGCCGCGATGGGTCCCGACGCGTTCGTCGAGGACGGCGCTGCGATCCCGTTCGAGGAGGCGGTGACGTCGGGGCTGTCGGTCGGTGTGCCCGGGACGCCCGCGACGTGGCAGGCGGCCCTCGACACCTGGGGGACGCTGAGCCTGCGCGACGCGCTGGCGGGGGCGACCCGCGTCGCCGAGCGCGGGTTCGTCGTGGACCAGACGTTCGCCGACCAGACCACGGCGAACAAGGACCGGTTCGCCGACTTCCCGTCGACGGCCGCGCTGTTCCTGCCCCGGGGCGCCGTGCCACGGGTCGGCTCCGTGCTCCGCAACCCCGACCTGGCGCGCACCTACCGGCTGCTGGCCCGCCACGGGGTCGACGCGCTGTACACGGGGCCGCTGGCGCAGGAGATCGTCGACACCGCGCAGACGCCGCCCGTCGCGCCCGGCAGCGCGCGCGTCGTGCGCCCGGGGCTGCTGGAGACGGCCGACCTCGCCGCGTACGACGTCGTGCACCGCGAGCCCACGCGCGTCGGTTACCGCGGGCTGGACGTGTACGGGATGGCGCCGCCGTCGTCCGGCGGGACGACGGTCGGCGAGGCGCTGAACATCCTCGAGACCGTGGACCTCGGCGCCCTCGACGAGACACAGGCGCTGCACCACTACGTCGAGGCGGCGTCGCTGGCCTTCGCGGACCGCAACCGCTGGGTCGGCGACCCCGCGTTCGTCGACGTCCCGCTGACCGAGCTGCTGTCCGACGGCTTCGCGGCCGAGCGCGCCTGCCTCATCGACCCGGAGGTGGCGCTGCCCAAGCCGGTGGCGCCCGGGTCCCCCGACGGGACGTACGAGCTGTGCCCCCCGGGGGACGAGCCCGGCAGCGAGGCCCCCGAGGGCACGTCCACGACGCACCTGACGACGGCCGACCGCTGGGGCAACGTCGTCGCCTACACGCTGACCATCGAGTCCACGGGCGGCAGCGGGATCGTCGTCCCGGGTCGCGGGTTCCTGCTGAACAACGAGCTGACGGACTTCACCTTCACCGACGAGACGCAGGAGGGCGTGGAGCCGAACCTCCCCGGCCCGGGCAAGCGCCCCCGCAGCTCGATGGCGCCGACGATCGTGCTGCAGGACGGCCGCCCGCTGCTGGCGCTCGGGTCGCCCGGCGGCCCGACGATCATCACGACGGTGCTGCAGACGCTGGTGAACCGGATCGACCTGGGCATGCCGCTCGACGAGGCCGTGGCCGCGCCCCGCGCGACGCCCCGCAACGGGACGTCGATCCAGGCGGAGCCCGGCTTCCCCCGCGCCGGGCTCGAGGCGCTGGGCCACGTGTTCGCCGACAGCCCGGAGATCGGGGCTGCCACCGCGATCGAGTTCCTCGACCGCGGGAAGCTGCTGTCGGTCGCCGAGCCGGAGCGCCGCGGCGGCGGCAGCGCGGGCGTGGTCCGTCCCCGCCGCTGACCCCCACCCACCCACGCCCCCGCGAGAGAGCGATCCAGTGCGATGACCGCAGCCACGACCGTCGACACCATCCCCGTCGTGCCCGGCCCGCCGGTGATCGGCAGCGTCGCCGCGCTCGCGAGCGATCCGGCCGCGTTCTTCGTGCGGTGCTACGCCGAGCACGGGCCGGTGTTCCGCGTGCGCGCGTTGCGGCGGACGCTCACGGTCCTCGCCGGGCCCGACCTCGCGCGGTGGATGGGCTCGCGCGAGGGGCGCGACAGCCTGCGGTCCGCCGAGGTGTGGCAGGGGCTCGTCGACGAGTACGGCGCGACGCGGACCCTCACGGGTGTCGACGGCCCCGAGCATCGCAGGCTCCGCGAGGTGATGCGCCGCGGGTACTCGCGCGAGGCGCTCGACGGCCGGCTCGACGAGCTCGTCGCGATCACCGACGAGTGCCTCGACCGCGCGTGGCGGCCCGGGACGGCCGTGCCCGTCGTCGAGGCGCTGCAGTTCCTCGTGACGAGCCAGCTCGGCACGATGCTGACCGGGACCGTGCCGACCGAGTACGTGCGCGACATCCGCACGACGATCCTCTACATCCTCAACGCGCTCGTCACGCGCCAGCGCCCCGAGATCGTGCTGCGCAGCCCCGTGTACCGGCGGTCGCGGGCGCGGGTCCAGGAGCTCGGCGAGGAGATGATCCGCGCGCACCGGGCACGCGAGCCGCGGCCCGACCACCGGCGCACACTCGTCGACGACATCATGGACGCCCACGACGCCGACCCCGGGCTCCTCGCGGCGAACGACCTGGTGCTCGCGCTCACCGGCCCGTACGTCGCGGGGCTCGACACGGTCGCGAACACGCTCGGCTGCCTCGTGCACGCCGTCCTCGCGCACCCCGACGTGCTCGCGCGCATCCGCGCCGAGGCGGACGAGGTCTTCGCCTCCGGCCCGCTCACCGAGGCGTCGCTCGAGCGCCTCACGGCGACGAACGGCGCGGTCATGGAGACCATGCGCCTGTACCCGATCGCCGTGGCCCAGCCGCGCGTCGCCAACCGCGACTTCGAGTACGCCGGGCACCTGATCCGCGAGGGCGAGCCCGTCTACTGCGCGGTCACCGTGCCGCACTTCCTGCCCGAGCTGTTCCCCGACCCGCTGCGGTTCGACATCGACCGGTACGGGGCCGAGCGCCGCGAGCACGTGACCCCCGGGGCGTACGCGCCGTTCGGCAAGGGGCCGCACACGTGCCTCGGCAAGGGTGTCGCGGACGTGCTCATGACGCTCACGGCGGCGCGGGTCTTCCACCGGCTCGACCTGGAGCTCCCGCCGCGCGACGCGGTGCTGCGGCGGCGTGCCGCACCGACGCCGGGGCCCGTGGCGAGCTTCCGGGTACGGGTCGTCGGGGAGCGGCGGCCACGCACGACGGGATGAGACCTCCCACGCACCCCCCGGTGACAGTGCGATCCAGTCGCTCACGGCACCGTCGCACGACGCCCGTGTGACGGAGGATGTCCCCCATGACGGACGACGTCGAGGTCAGCGCCCTGGCGATCAACGTGACCGTCCCCGAGCACCTGCGCTGGACGGACGAGCGGCGCGGGCAGGTCTTCGAGCTGCAGACGCTCAACGTGCGACTCCTGCCCGACGGCAGCCTGGCGGCGAAGGCGTACGGCCGCCCCGTCGAGGGCGGCCGGGGAGGCTACGTGTCCTTCCGCGTGCCGGACCGCCCGGACCTCGCCGCCCTGGTCGCGTCGGCCGCCGACCGTGCCGCGGCGCGGTGGTCGGCGCACACGGGTCTCGGCAGCTGAGCCGGTCCGGCGGGGCTGACGGTCCGCATCGACCACGTCCGTCAGGCACGTGTCGAATCGCTTCACCCCGCTGCACCCGCGCAGGAGGCCACGGTACGAAGGACACCCGCCGTCCCGCCGGCCGGCCAGTCGAAGGGATCTGCGCGTGCGAGCCCTGCGTGCCACCGTCACCCTCACCGCCCTCGCGACCTGCGCGGCGCTGCTGCCCGCCGCGGTGGCGTCCGCGGCCGGGCTGGAGGAGACCACCCACACCGCCGGCCGCGTGGTCGAGTCCGGGACCGCCTGGCAGCACGCATGGCCGGGCGTGTACTTCGAGGGCAGGTTCCGCGGGACGGCCGTAGGGATCGTCCTCGACGACGCGACGAACGACTACGACGTGGCGATCGACGGCCAGACGGTCGCGACGCTGGTGGCCCCCGGCCGCGTGACGCACGTCGTCGACGGGCTGAGCGCCGGGGAGCACACGGTGCGGGTCGTCAAGCGCTCCGAGGCGCCGTGGGCGGTCAGCACGTTCGGCGGGTTCGTGCCCGTCGACGGCAGCACGGTCCTGGCCGCCCCGGAGCCCCGTGACCTCCAGCTCGAGCTCATCGGCGACTCCTACACGGTCGGGTACGGCAACACGTCGACCTCCCGGGAGTGCACGTCCACGCAGCTGACCCGCACCACCAACACGGACCTGAGCTTTGGTGCGCTGACCGCCCGTGCCCTGGGCGCCGACTACCAGGTCAACGCGTTCTCCGGCCGCGGCATGGTCCGCAACTACGGCGGCAGCGACGCGGGCACGAGCTTCCGGACGCACTACGAGCGGGCGCTGCCCATGGACGCGTCGACCGCCGGCGACCCGGCGCCCGGGTGGGACCCCGACGCGGTCGTCATCGGCCTGGGCATCAACGACTTCTCGACGGCCGTCGGCAGCGGTGAGCCGTGGACCGCCGCGTCCCTGCGCGAGGCGTGGGTCGAGGCGTACCACGGGTTCCTCGACACGCTCCGCGAGCGCTACGGCGACGACGCGTACCTCGTGGTCACCGGCACGTACGTGCACACGGGCACCGACCTGCCGGACCTCGCGCAGCGCGTCGTCGCGGAGCGCAACGCCGCCGGCGACGACCGGGTCCGCTACTGGTACTACGGCAACGAGGGCCTGGACTACGGCGGCTGCGACTGGCACCCGTCGGCCGCGGACCACCGGGTCATCGCCGGGCAGCTGACGGGCTACCTGCAGGACCTCGACCTGGGGGGCGACCCGGAGCCCACGCCCACGGTGGCTCCGACCCCCTCGGTCGACCCGACGTCCACGTCGTCCCCCACGCCGACGGTGAGTCCCACGCCCACGTCGTCCCCCACACCCACGTCGTCCCCCACACCCACGTCGTCCCCCACACCCACGTCGTCCCCCACACCCACCGTGGTCCCCAGCCCCACGCTCGCCCCCGTGGTCGCGTGCCGCGCGACGCTCACCGTGGTCAGCGCGTGGCCCGGCGGCTACCAGGCGTCCGTCGAGGTCACGGCGGGCACGCGGCAGATCTCCCGGTGGCGGACGTCGTTCACGCTCCCCGCGGGCGGTGCGCTGACGCAGTCGTGGTCGTCGGTCGCGACGGCGTCGGGCTCGACCGTCACGGTGGAGAACGCGTCGTGGAACGGGTCCCTGCCGGCGGGCGGAGCGACCGTCTACGGCTTCCTCGCGACCGGCACCCCGCCCTCCGCGGGCACCACGATCGCCTGCTCGGCCGGGTGACGGGCCCCCGACGACGAGTGTGAAGCGTTGTTGCCGCTCAGCGGCAGCAACGCTTCACACTTCGGCGTCCTGCGTCGCAGCTCACACGATCCGGCCCGGGGGTGGGACCTCCTGACCACCGACGAGGTCATCGGACGGCCCAGGGTGGAGGGATGCTCCGTACGTCCCCCTCCCTTCGACCCCGCACCGCCCGCCACGACCCCGCGTCCGGCATCCTGACGGTCCGTCTCGCGTCCGTCTCCGCCGGCACCTGGGCCGAGTACGAGTACCGCGACGTCCCCGTGAACGTCGCGCACCGCGTCACGACCGCCGGCTCGCGGCTGCCCGCCGCGCTGATCGAGCACGTCGTGGACCGCTACGCCGTGCGCCGCCGCGGGACCCCCCGCTGGGTCGAGCCGGCGACCACCGGCCCCGCCTGACACCAGGCAGAGCATGAGGGGCTGGGCGGCGCGACGACGGCAGCCCTCACGTCCACGTCCTGCGACGCGTCAGGCGAACGCCGCCGGCAGGGCCGCGCGGACCTTGGCGGGGGTGTCCTCCCAGCCCTCCACCGCGACGCACGGGACGCCCGTCGAGATGACCGGGTAGTCGTTGCCGCCCTCGTCGAGGCGGTCGCCGAAGAACACGGCCTGCGTCGGCTCCAGGCCGAGGCGCGCGAGCAGGCGGTTGACGCCGTACGCCTTGTCGATGCCCTTGCGGGTGATGTCGACGGACGTCGAGCCGCCGGAGCGGACCTCGAGGTCGGGGAGCTGCTCGGCGACGGCCGCGCGGAGCTTCTCCTTCTTCGCGCCGTCCGGGTCCCACGCCGCCTTGGCGTCGACGGGGGCCTCCTGGCCGAGGGCGGAGAACGTCACCTGGCTGCCGCGCAGCTCGATGCGGTCGCCCCAGGTGCTCTCCTCCCACAGGCCGAGCTCGCGGGCGGACTTCTCGACGGCCGCGGCGGCGCGGGCCGACTCGTCGTCGGTCAGCGGCTCGCTGTAGACCTCGGACCACGCGGCGCCGTCGTGCACCAGGTACCGGGTGCCGCACGTCGGCAGGACGTGCAGGCGCGCGAGCGCGGCGGTGTCGTCGATCGACGAGAGGAGCTGCGCGTCGAACTGCTCGAACCGGCCGCCGGAGATGATGCCGACCTGCGCGACGCGCGTGAGCGCGACGATCATGTCGACGATCTCGGGGTGCACCTTGCTCTTCGACGGGGCGAGGGTGTCGTCCAGGTCGAACAGCGCGAGCTCGTACGTCATCGGTCCTCCGGTGTGCGGGCGGCGCCCACCGGACGTGGACCCGCGCGGGGCGGCGGCCGCGGGATGACGCGCGGCTCGGCCGGTGGCGGCGGGACCGGTGGCCCCGCGACCGGCCCACGGTACCCGGTACGGCCGGGCGAGCGGGCCGAATGTGGGCGACGTGACGCTCCGCCTGCCCTACGGTGCCGAGACATGGGGCGCAGCGGGACGATCCTGACGATGGGCGGCGGCGGGTTCTCGATGCCGGAGGTCGCCGGCGGCGGCGCGCTCGACGACTTCGTCCTGGGCCTGACCGGGGCGGACACCCCGCGCGTGTGCTTCGTCGGGACCGCGAGCGGTGACGCGGCGTTGTACGTCGAGCGGTTCCTCGACGCGTTCGACGGCCGCGCGCGCACGTCGGTCCTCGCGCTGTTCGGCAACGGACCCGACGGGGCGATCCCGTTGGACCGGCTCGAGCAGGTGCTCGACCAGGACGTCGTGTACGTCGGCGGGGGGTCGACCGCGAACCTGCTGGCGGTCTGGCGCGTGCACGGGCTGCCGGAGCTGCTGGCGCAGGCCGCGCGCGGCGGCACGGTGCTCGCCGGCATCTCGGCAGGCATGAACTGCTGGTACGAGGCGTCGAGCACCGACTCGTTCGGCCCGTACGCGCCGCTGCGTGACGGGCTGGGCCTGCTGCCGGGGTCGGCGTGCCCGCACTACCGCTCGGAGCCGGGCCGACGCGAGTCCTACCTGGAGTGGGTGGGGTCCGGCCAGCTGCCCGACGGGTACGCGGCCGACGACGGCGTCGCGCTGCTGTGGCGCGACGGTGCGCTGGTCGAGGCGGTGAGCGAGGTCCCCGGCGGACAGGCGTTCCGGGTCCGGCGCGACGGCGACGGCGTGGTCGAGGTCCCCGTCCCCGCCCGGGAGCTGCCCCGCTGAGACCCCGCGCGCGATGCCAGTCGACCTGGTGGACCCGTCGAACGAGCGGGTCGCCCAACCGCGGTCGGACATCACCGGTCTGCTGCGTCGAGCCGCGCCGCAGCGGGCGCCCTCGGGGTCGGGAGGTGCGTCCCGAGGGTCACTCGCGCGTCACGCCGCGACGTCCGCCTGCCGGGCCGTCCGCAGCGCCGTCCCCCACCACACCAGCTGCTCGAGCATCGCCTTCGCGGGGGCCTCGGCGCGCGACGCGTCGAGGACGCCCTCGTCGTCGATCAGCTCCCAGATGTTCGGCAGGACGACCTGGTCGCGCACCGTGTGCGCGTGCACCTCCGCGAACACCGGGCGCAGCTGCTCGACGGCCCGCGCGCCGCCGGCCGTGCCGCCGTAGGAGGCGAACGCGACGGTCTTGCCGCGCCACTGGTCGTAGGCCGAGTCGATGGCGATCTTGAGGTAGCCGGGGTACCCGTGGTTGTACTCGGGGGTGACCACGACGAACGCGTCGGCCGCGTCGATCCGCGCGCGCCAGGCGGCCGTGTCGCCGGACCCGTCGAGCGATGCGGGCAGCGTGACGTCGCGGAGGTCGGCGACGTCGACCTCGAGCCCGCCGTGCTCGGCCAGCCGGTCACGCACCCAGTCGGCGACGAGGTGGCCGCGGCGGTCGTCGCGGACGCTGCCGACGACGAGGAGGACGCGAAGGTCGGTGGTGGTGCTCATGGAGGCTCCCCTGCGGATCGTGGCCGTCGACCCGACGGCCGTGACGCGGACTGTTACTTTCCGCTGCAACTGATGCTCGGACGCGTCACTTCCCATGTCAAGTAACGTGGTCACATGGTGGACGACGAAACGCGCTGGCTCACGCGCGACGAGACGCACGCGTGGATCGCTGTGAGCGGGCTCTTCACCCACCTGCCGCACCTGCTCGACGCCCAGCTCCAGCGCGACGCCGGCATCTCCCTCGCCGACTACCAGGTCCTCGCGTGGCTCTCGATGGCCCCCGAGCGCACGCGCCGCATGCGTGACCTCGCTGCCCGCGCCGACGTCACGCTCTCCCACCTGTCCCGCATCGTCGCGCGCCTCGAGGACCGCGGCTGGGTGCGCCGCCGCCCCGAGCCCACCGACGGCCGCACCACGCTCGCGACCCTCACCGACGACGGCTGGGCCAAGGTCGTCGCGACCGCGCCCGGCCACGTCACCGAGGTGCGCCGACGTGTCTTCGACGGCCTGACCGAGGCTCAGGTCACCGCCCTGACCGACATCGCGCGGCACATCACCGACGCCTGCGACGTCACGCTCCCCCCGATCGACGGCGACTTCCCCGAGGACGCACCCGCACGGCGCCCCGACCCGCGGCAGCCGCACCCACCGCGAGCGGGCTAGGTCCGCGACGAGGCTGCACGCCCGGTGCCGGCGCGCACGGCCGTCCGGCACGAGACGTTGCCGAGAAGAGCGCGACGGTTGCTCTCACTTAGCGCAACAACCGAGAATAGTGTCTCCAGTCTTCTCGGTTAGGAGCCGACGATGACCCAGCCTCGTCCGACGCCAGGCACCGGGCCGGGCATGACGCCGGCCGGAGGCGTCACCTTCCCGCCGCACACGCACGAGGGCCTGCCCTGGGTGTCGAGCACCGGGCGCCGATCCGAGATCACGGAGTACACCGCGACCATCCCACCGATGATCGCCGACCTGCCGGTCCCCGCCTCCGCTCACCTCCTGGAAGCCAGCCGAGCCGCCCAGGTCCAGATCGGCGTGCTCGAGCGCACGTACGCAGGCCAGGTCGCCGCCCTCGAGCCCTTCCTGCTGCGCACCGAGGCGATCGCGTCCTCGAGGATCGAAGAGGAGCTGACGACCGTCGACCAGCTCGCCCGTGCCCAGCACGGCATCAGCGCACCCAAGAGCGCTCGCACCGTCATGGGCGCCATCGACGGGTTGAACCTCCTCGTGACGCGCGCGAGTGACGGCGTGAGCCTCGATGACATCCTTGCCGCACACCGACCGCTCATGGCCGACGACGCCGAGGAGCAGTGGTACGCCGGTCAGCTGCGCCAGGTCCAGAACTGGATCGGCGGCTCGAACCGCTCACCGGCGGGCGCGCTGCACGTCCCGCCGGTGCACGAGCGCGTCCCCGAGCTCATGGAGGACCTCGTCGCCTTCATGCGCCGCACCGACCTGGACCCGCTGGTGCAGTCAGCGGTCGCGCACGTCCAGTTCGAGTCGATCCACCCGTTCACCGACGGCAACGGACGCGTGGGTCGCTCGCTCATCAACGCCGTGTGGCGCTACCGCGGCGTCACCCGGCGAATGGCCGTGCCGGTCGCCTCGGCGATCGTCGCAGACCGCGAGTACTACTTCGACCTGGTCAACGGCTACCGCACGGGCGAGGTCGAGGCGTTCGTCGCGTACCTGACCGATGCCACCACCCGTGCCACCGAGGAGGCCTCCGTCTCCGCCCAGCGGCTGGCGGACCTGCCTGCGCAGTGGCACGAGCGCGTGCGCCCGCGCGGCGGGTCGGCGGCCGCCACGCTGCTGCCGCTACTGACGTCTCACCCGATCGTCGATGCTCACGACGTCGCGCGATTGACCGGCGCGTCCTCGGCGCGCGCGTACGCGACGATCGATCGCCTCGTCGAGGCGGAGGTCCTGCGCCCCATCACCGCGTCGAAGCGCGACATGACCTGGGCCGCGGGCGAGGTGCTCGACGAGGCGGACCTCATGGCCGACCGCCTGCGGCTGCGCCGAGGCGCGCCCGGGAGGAGCTAGGCGTCCGTCACGTCGGCCACGGCCAACGGCCGGTCCAGCCCCACCACGCCCAGCTCGACGCGCGCGATCCCGTCCACCGGCAGCGCGGACGACGCGCCCAACCCTGCCGCGGTCCGCTCGCCCGTGCTCGTCCACGTCGCGACCACCGACCGCTCGCCGTCCGCGCCGACGAGCACCAGCTCGTAGACGCCCTCGGGCAGCTCGGCCGCCTCGTAGGCGCACGTCCAGTCCAGGCGCGTGCCCCACCGCGCCGGTGCGAGCGTCAGGTCGGCGCTGACCCCCGATCCCGCGACGGGCACGAGCTCGACCGTGCGCGCGTCGGACGCGACCACGGCCGGACGGGACGACGTCGCCACGGTGACCGCCGCGCCCGCCGCACCCGCGACGACGACCAGCGCCGCCGCTGCGCCCGCGAGCGCCAGGCGACCCCGGGCGCGCCGCCGCTGGGCGGTGGCCGCGACCTGCGCGAGCGGCACGACGTCGGCCACGTCGGGCGCGCTCCCGCTGTCGTGCGCCCCGACGTCCGCGGCCGGGACCATCCCCAGCAGCGCAGGCATCCCCGCCAGCTCCCCCACCGCCGCCCGGCACGCGTCGCACCCCGCGAGGTGCTCCTCGAACTCCCGCCGCTCGGCCGGCGCGAGCGCGCCCAGCACGTACGCCGCGTCCCACTCGCGGTACGGGTCGGTGCTCATGACGTCACTCCCCTCTCCTGCAGCGCGAGGCGCAGGGCGCGCAGCGCGTAGTGCAGCCGCGACTTGACCGTCCCGGGCGGCACGCCGTGCTCGGCGGCCAGCTCAGCGACCGAGCGCCCGCCGTAGTAGGCGCCGACGACCACCGCGCGGTGGTCGGGCGACAGCGCGTCGAGGGCGTCGGCGACCAGCCAGCGGTCGAGGACGGCCTGCGTCGCGTCGTCCGTGACGGTCTCGGGCGGCGCGTGGGACGGCAGCTCGTGGCGCCGGTGGGCGCTGCGGGCGTCGTCGACGACGAGGTTCCGCGCGACCGTGAACAGCCAGGCCCGCACGGACGGCTCGGGGCGCGTCAGCACCTCGGGGTGCCGCCACGCGCGCAGCAGCGTCTCCTGCACGACGTCGGGGGCGCGAGCCGGGTCGGTGAGGCGTGCCACGTAGCGGTGCAGCGCGGCGGCGTGCGCGGCATGAGTGGCGCGCAGCAGCGCGTCCGCGCCACCCTCGACCTCACCCGACACGTCGCCACCTCCACCGTCGGACCGTGCCCGGACCTCGTGCCCTCAGGACGCCGTCAGGCGCAGGTCGAACTCGACGGCCCCGGTGTCCTCCACGGTGACGAACCCGAGCGAGGGCGCCTCGATGCCGAAGTCCGCGAACGCGACCGGCACCGACCCCACCACCTGCACGGTGTCACCCGAGGCCGCGACCTGCGCGTCGACGGTGACCTGCTGGGTCACGTCGCGGATCGTCAGGTCCCCGGTCAGCTGCACGTCCGTCGCACCGTCGCCCAGGTCGGCGGGCTCGGTGAGCGTGAACGTCGCGGTCGGGAAGTCGCGCACCTGGACGGCCTGGTCGCGGAAGTACGTGTCGCGCGGCGGCTGGTCGGTCGCGATGCTCGCCATGTCGACCTCGATCTCGCCGGCCGTGAGGCTGCCGTCCTCGACCGTGACCGTGCCCGTCACCTGCTCGGTGCGTCCGGTGACCGTCACGTCCTGGCCCCGCAGGACCTCCTCGAGGCGGTACCCGGCGAAGGAGCCGTCGGTGACGGTCCACGTGCCGTCCGTCGCCTGGACCGGGTCCGCGGCCGCGCTCGCCTCGAGCGTCGGTGCCGCGTCGGCCCGGCTGTTGCCCCAGTCGGCGTACAGGCCCGGTCCGACGACCGCGGCCACCACCCCGAGCACGACGACCCCCGCGCCGACCCCTGCCCACACCTTCGTCCGCTGCTGCATCGTCCTGCCCCTCTCGGCTGCCGGCGGCCCCTCGGGACCCGTCATGGAGGAGACGAGAGGGAGGGGCGGATGGTTCAACCGCTGACCGGCGGGCAGCGGCGTGGTCCGAATGCCTGGTCCAGACCTGTCCAGATGCATGATAGCCAGGCGTCCAGATGCCTGATTGCGCGCCATCCAGATGTTAGTTTGACGCATGGCCTACCGGCGACGCGTCATCGACGACACCCTCGACGAGCTCTTCGGGGACCTGGCGGCGATCGCTCTCGAGGGAGCCAAGGGCGTGGGCAAGACGGCCACCGCGACGCAGCGCGCGGTGACGACCTTCACCCTGACCGACCCGCGGATGCGAGAGGTGCTCGAGGCCGATCCCGGGATCGTGACGTCGTCGCCGACGCCCGTGCTCGTCGACGAGTGGCAGCTCGTTCCTCCGGTGTGGGACCGCGTCCGGCACGCCGTGGACGACGACCCCGCGGGGGGACGGTTCCTCCTGACCGGGTCGGCGGGGCCCGCGCCTGGCGTCCGGCTCCACTCCGGAGCGGGTCGCATCGTGAGCCTGCCCATGCGTCCGCTCGCCATGAGCGAACGGGAGCTGGTCGAGCCCACCGTGTCCCTCCGCGCCCTGCTGGCCGGAGCGGCCGGCACCGTCGGCGGTCGCAGCGACGTCGACCTGGCGACCTACACCGAGGAGATCCTCCGCTCCGGCTTCCCGGGCATCCGGGACCTGCCGGCGCGAGCGCGGCAGGTGCAGCTCGACAGCTACCTCGCACGGATCGTGGAACGCGAGCTCCCGGAGGCCGGGGTCGCGGTGCGTCGTCCACGCGCCCTGCGCGCGTGGCTGGCTGCGTACGGCGCCGCCACGGCGACCGACGCCGCATGGTCGACGATCCGAGATGCCGCGACCGCCGGTGACGTCGACAAGCCCGCGCGGCAGACCGTCGACGTCTACCGGGAGCACCTGGAGCGCATCTTCGTGCTCGACCCGCTGCCCGCCTGGGCCCCGACCTTCGCGCCGCTCAACCGGCTGACACGCACCCCCAAGCACCACCTCGTCGATCCCGCGCTCGCCGCTCGGCTCGTGGGCGTGGGTGCGCCGGCCCTGCTCCGCGGGGAGGGGACCAGGGTCACCGCACGGCCGGGTTCGTGGTTGGGGGCACTGTTCGAGTCGCTGGTCACGCAGAGCGTGCGCGTGTACGCCACCGCCGCCGGTGCGCAGGTGGGGCACCTCCGGACCAAGAACACCGACCGCGAGGTCGACCTCGTCGTCGAGGCGGCCGATCGGCGGGTCGTCGCGATCGAGGTGAAGCTCGCCGCCACGGTCGGTGACGACGACGTCCGGCATCTGCGCTGGCTCGGTGCACAGCTCGGCGACCGGCTGGCCGACCGGGTCGTCGTCACGACCGGGCCGTACGCCTACCGTCGGCCCGACGGGATCGCGGTCGTCCCGCTCGCGCTCCTGGGACCGTGAGACCGGCCTGACGCCCTGCAGCTCGTCCGCAGGTGCACGGGTCAGTCCGCGGGGCGCTGCATCAGCACCACCTCGAACCCCGGGCGGTCGGTGACGCCGACCGGCTCGAAGCCCCACGACCGGTACACGTCGTCCAGGTGCGGGTTGGACGCGCGGTGGTCGAGCCGCAGCCACGTCACACCCGCGGCGCGCGCCCGCTCCCCGGCCCACTCGACGAGCGACCGGCCCAGCCCGGTGCCCGACGCCCGGCGGTCGACCATCAGCCCGTGCACGTACAGCGCGGGGGCGTCGTCGTCACCCCAGTACTCGGGGTCGGTGCCGACCACGCGGACACTGCCGAGCAGCCCCTCGTCGTCGCGGACCACCCACCACTGCCCGTCGGCCACCTGCGCCGCGATGCGCTCGGCCGGCACGGACCCGGCGGGCCACTGGTCGATGCCGCGCGCGGCCATCCAGTCCTCGAGCGAGCGCCGCAGCGCGTGGATCGCCGGCGCGTCGGCGGCGGTGGCCTGCTGGGGGTCGACGTCCACGGCAGCCGACGGTACCGGTGCGGCGGGCCGAGCGCCGCGCCGGTGTTGGCGCGCGTCCGCGCCGCTGCGGCAGCGCATGTGATGTAGGTCACATTGAAGTCCCGTCCGCGCTCCTCCGTGCCGGTCCACAATCAGCGGCAAACCCCCACGGGCCGCCGCCCGTCCGACCCCACGGCAGCGAGGCCATGAACAGCATCGACGGTCAGAGCCTGCTCTTCGGGTTCAGCTCCAGCGCCAACCTGATGGACGAGTTCGCGGTCAACCGCGATGTGGTGGAGTCCGCCGCCGCGCGCGGGCTGGCGGAGGACCGGCCCAACGAGCGCGCACGGATCGCCGTCCTCGCGGGACGTCCCGAGCACGCCCTCGAGCTGCTCCCCGACGTGGACCGCGCGGTCGGCGACTCCGCCGAGCTGACGTGGCGCGACGTCGTCGCGCTGGCCGCTTGGGCCGCCCAGGGGGACCTCGAGGCGCTCGGCGCCCTCCACCGCGCGGGCCAGGGCCTGCAGGGGTCGCCGGCCACGACGCACGCCTACCTGCTGGCCCGGGCCGCCGAGCAGTGCGGCCAGGACGAGCTGGCGGACAGCGTGTGGCGCGCGCTGCTGGAGACCGCCCCGAAGACCCAGGTGCTGCAGCGGCGAGTGGCGGTCGCCGACGTGCTCGCCCGCTCCAGGAAGGACGCGGCCGAGGCGACCCGGCCCATCGGCGCGGCCGCCCGGCTGCTCACCGACACGGTCCCGCGCCCGGAGGACGGCACCGCGCCCACGCTGGACGTCGTCCGACGCCTCGAGGAGCGCGGCGACCCCGCCGGCGCCCGCCTGGTGCTCGAGGCGCTGGCGACGATGCGTCCCGTGGCCACGGCGGTCGCCACGCTCCGCGACGAGCGCGCGACGCAGCCGTCCTGGTGGCGCGAGCGTGTCCCCGGTGTCGCGGCGGCGGTCCTCGCCACGGCCGTCGCCGTCACCGCGGGCCTGGGCCTCTTGCCCCCGTGGACGCCGGCCGTCGCCGCGGTGGTCGCGCTGGGCGTGTGGCGCTGGTGGCGCCTGCCCGAAGGCACGGGCCTGTCGGCGACGGACGCGGGCGTCCTGCGCCACATCCGACGCTGGTTGCCCGACGTGCCCGACGAGCGGTCGGCGAAGACGCGCAGGGCCGGCGCGGCCGTGACCGGCGGCGCCATCGGCTTCGTCGTCGCGATCACGCTGGCCGGGGTCGTCACGGAGGGCCTCATGGGGGACCTGTACGCCACGGAGCCCGCGCGCGTCGACGCCGTCACGTGGCCGCTGGTGATCCTGCTGACCGTGCTGTGCGCCGCGGGCGGGCAGCGCCTGCTGCGGCCGGCCGTGCGTCGCGCCGCGCAGGCGTACGTCGACCAGCAGCGCGCGACGAGCGAGATGCGGTCCTGCACGTGCCTGCAGACCGTCGGCATGCGCAGCCTCGAGGCGGAGAGCTACCTCGAGCACCACCTCCAGGACGCCGACCCCGAGGTCGCTGCCTTCACGCCCACCATCACGGACGGCACCGCCTCCCTCCACCAGTGCCCCGTGTCGCGCACGCCGTGGCTGCTGGTGCGCGCCACGGGCCGTCAGGCACTGCTGCTGCGAGGCACCTTGCTGCGCACCAAGGCGGAGCCCGCCGCGGAGACGGTGGAGACCGGCGGCTACCTCTGACACCAGGGGCCGGTGGTCGCCAGGGAGGCGTCGGGGTGCCGCTCGCTGGTCGTGGCCGGCCCGGTCGCGGACCTGGAAGCCACGACCGCGCGGTGGTTCGCCGGGCAGTGAGTTCGTAGCCGCCCGGGCTCAGCCGTCGTGCTCCGCGAGGAACGCGTCGACGGCCGCGTGGTAGGCGTCCGGCTGGTCGCGGCGCACGCAGTGCCCTGCCCCGGGGACGACGACCGTGCGCACCAGCGGGTTGTCGAAACCGTCGGGTCGCGGTGCCATGGGTGCGTCCTCCGGCAGGACGAGCAGCGTCGGCACCTGCAGCGCGCCGAACGCCTCCTCCCAGGCCGCGTCGCCCAGGAAGAGCCCGAGCCGCAGGTACTCCTGGTCGACGTCCGCCCGGGTGGCCGCCCACGCCTCGATCTCGGTGTCGCTCCACGGCGTCTCGCGGCGCATGCGCGCGATCTCGGCCTCGCGGTCCGCGATGACGACGTGCGTCTGGCCGAGCAGCATCGCCGAGAACCCCGGGTCCGGCGTGTGCGCACCGGTCGGCCTGGCGGGGTCCTCGACCACCAGGGCCCGCACCCGCTCCGGGCGCGCGAGCGTCGCGCGCAGCGCCAGCAGCCCGCCGAGCGAGTGCCCGACGAGGGCCACGGGCTCCGGCTGGGCGTCCAGCAGCGCGACGACGTCGGCCAGCATGACCTCGGGCGCCTGCGGGAGCTGCTCGGGCGTGAAGCGCGGGGACGAGCCGTGCCCGCGCAGGTCGGGTGCGAGGACGTCGTACCGGTCACCCCAGCGCGCGAGGAGGTCGGGCCACGTGGTCCCCGAGTCCGTCACGCCGTGGAGCAGGACGACCGTGGGGGCGTCGGGGTTGCCGGAGCGGTGGACGGCCAGCTCGCCCGTCGCCTCGGGGGCGCTCACAGACCCAGCTCCAGACGGACGGTGGTGTACGACCGGGCGGGCAGGTCGACCTCGAGGCCGAGGGCGTGGCGCCGGACGCCGTCGTGCACGACGGGTGCGACCGCGTCGGGATGGTCGGGACTGTTGTGGGTCTGGATCGTCGGCGCCGTCAGGACGCGGGCGTCGAACCCGGTCACGGCCGCGCCGCGCAGGTCGAGCACGACCGACGTCGGCGCGTCGGCGTCGAGGTTCGACAGCGACACCAGTGCCGTGCCGTCCTTGGTCGACGCCGACATCGACAGCATCGGCACGGCCTTGCCCTCGACCTCGCGCGTGGGCACCTCACCCTTGACGTGGACCGCGAGCGAGGACGCGTCGTGGTGGCCGGTGTTCATCTCGAACACGTGGTACGTCGGCGTCAGGACCAGCGCGCCCGAGTCGGGGTCCGTGAGGATCATCGCCTGCAGCACGTTGACGGTCTGCGCGATGTTCGCCATGGAGATGCGGTGCGCGTACCGGTGGAAGGTGTCGAAGTGCGTGCTCGCGACGAGCGCGTCACGCAACGTGTTCTGCTGGTACAGGAACCCGGGGTTGGTCCCCTCCTCGACGTCCCACCAGGTGCCCCACTCGTCGACGACGAGGCCGATGCGGTGCTCCGGGTCGTAGGCATCCATCACGTTGGAGTGCCCGCGGACGAGCTCCTCCATCTTGTGGGCGCGGCGCATGGTGACGTACCAGTCGTCGGTGTCGAACGCCGTCGCGTGACCCTTCACGCTCCAGTCGCCCGACATCGTGTAGTAGTGCATCGAGATGCCCTGGAAGAAGCCGCGCGGGTCGCAGCCGCAGCCCAGCTTCTGCGAGACCTTCATGAGCGCCTCGGTCCACGCGTAGTCGTCCGCGTTGGCGCCGGCGGCGATCTTGTAGACCGCGTTGCCGCCGTGGTTGCGCACGTACGTCGCGTACTGGCGGGCCAGGTCGGCGTAGTGCTCGGCCGACATGTTGCCGCCGCAGCCCCACGGCTCGTTGCCGATCCCGAAGAACGGCAGCCGCCACGGTTCGTCGCGGCCGTTGGCGCGGCGCAGGTCGGCCATGGGCGAGTCGTCGGAGCGCGTCAGGTACTCGACCCACTCGCTCATCTCCCGGACGGTGCCGGACCCGACGTTGCCGTTGACGTACGGCTCGGCGCCGAGCATCTCGCACAGGTCCATGAACTCGTGCGTGCCGAAGGAGTTGTCCTCGACGACGTCGCCCCAGTGGGAGTTGACCATCCGGGGCCGCTGGTCGCGCGGCCCGATGCCGTCGCGCCAGTGGTAGTCGTCGGCGAAGCAGCCGCCCGGCCAGCGCAGGTTCGGGATCTTGAGCCCGCGCAGCGCCTCGACGACGTCGCTGCGGATGCCACGCACGTTCGGGACCTCGGAGTCCTCGCCGACCCAGAAGCCGCCGTAGATGCAGCGGCCCAGGTGCTCGGCGAAGTGGCCGTACACGTGGCGGCTGATCGTGGGCCCGGGGAGGTCGAGGTTGATGACGGCGGTCAGGGAAGACACGGAGGTCCCTTCGGTGATCGGTGCCGGGCGTCAGCGCTGACGCTCCTACAGGCGGGACGCCGATGTGCGAGGTCTCCACCCTCGTCGTCGAGGGTGTGTTTATCGTTACACGCGGCGCACCCCGACCTTCGGGCAGGATTTCCGAAATGTCAAGGACTCAGTCCGTGCCGCTGGGGCGCCCGCGTCAGTACGGTATCGACATGCCCACACTCAAGGACGTCGCCAAGGCGTCCGGCGTCTCGGTCATGACGGTGTCCAACGTCGTCAACGGCCGGCCCCGCGTCAGCGAGGCGACGCGCCAGCGGGTGCTCGCGGCGGTCGACGAGCTGGGCTACCAGGTCAACCTCACCGCCCGGAGCCTGCGGGCCGGGCGCAGCGGCACGATCGCGCTGTCCATCCCGCGGGTGGACCACCCCTACTTCGCCGAGCTGGCCGCCGCCGTCACCGACGCGCTGCTGCCCAGCGGCCGGCACCTCGTGGTCGAGCAGACGGGCGCCAGCCGCGAGGGCGAGCTGAGCGCGCTCTCACAGGCGCGGCTCCAGATGTACGACGGCGTCCTGCTGTCCGTCGTCGGCCTCAAGGACTCCGAGGTCGCGCGCCTCAACGGCGACATGCCGCTGGTGCTGCTGGGCGAGAAGCCGATGCCCACCGCGCGCGACCACGTCCAGCTCGGCAACTTCGAGGGCGCCCAGCTCGCCACGTCGTACCTCATCCAGCGGGGGGCGCGGCGCATCGCCATCGTCGGCGGCACGCTCGACGCCGACCACACCGGCATGGTCGGCACGCGCACCGGCGGGTGGCGCGCCGCCCACGCCGCGGCCGGGCTGGACGCCGACGTGCGCCTCGTCCTGCCGCCCGCGCACTTCGCCATGGCCGAGAGCCGCGAGATGATCCGCAACGCCATCAAGGGCGGACTGCTGGTCGACGCGGTCTTCGCCGTGACCGACCAGGTCGCCATCGGGGTCATGGCCGGCCTGCACGACTGCGGCCTGCGCGTCCCGCACGACGTGCAGGTGGTCGGCTTCGACGACCTGGACGTCAGCGAGCACCTGGTGCCCGGCCTCACCACCGTGGACCCGCGCGTGGACCTCGTGGTCGCCGAGTCCCTGCGGCTCCTGGAGCGGCGCATGGCGGGCGAGGAGTCCGACGCGGAGCACCTGGTCATGCCCGTGCGGCTCGTGGTCCGCGGCACGACGCGCTGACCCCGGCCCCCGGGGCGGCGCGTCCTGGGGTCAGGAGCAGTAGTCGCAGTTGCCCATGGCGGCGAGCGTCATGTGGCACGTCGGGCACACGGGCGCGACGCGCTCCGGCTCGGCGGACGACTTGCGGGGCTTGGCCGCCGGCGCGCTCCGCTGCGGGGCCCGCTTCGCGCGCACCGGCGCCGCCACCGGCCCGCCGCCGGGCTGCGTGACGTCGAAGCCGCGCTTGCGCATGATCGCCGCCGCGCTCGCCAGGCTCCCGGCGAGGTCGTCCGACGTCGCCAGACGTCCCGTCGCGAAGCGGTGCGCGACGCCCACGACCGCGGGGAGGTCGTACACCTTGCCCTCGTGGGTCAGCGTCCACTCGCCCTGCGGCGCGAAGCCGTACACCGCGAGGAAGTCCTCGCCGCCACGGCGGTCGTACTCCTCGATCGCCTGGAGGACATGCTGACGCGCTACGGAGGAGAAGGTGGCCACGTTCACGAGCCTACGTCGCCTGCCGTACGCCGAACGCCGGGCGGGGCACGCGGAAAGTGTTCCGCTCGCCACTCCCGGGCATGACAGCGGGCGCGGTCCCGGGGGGGGCCGCGCCCGCTGCGTGCGTGGAGCCGGTGCTCAGCCGATCACGAGGCCGAGCAGCTCACGGTGGGCCACGTCCAGTTGCCGCCGTGCTGGACGGTGAACCCGAACGAGGCCGTCTGGCCGTTGGCCAGCGCCCCGCCGCCGGCCGGGCGCATGACCATGACGTTGGAGGACGGCCACGTGGGCGACGCGTTCCAGGTGGCGATGATCCGCTGCGGCGAGCGAACCGTGACCGTGGAGGTCCAGCTGCTGATGTTGCCGTTGGCACGGATCGTCACGACGCCGTTGAAGCGGTCGTTCCACTTCTCGCCCTCGGAGTACGTGGCCGTGCAGCTGCCGCCGCCGGTGGGCGGGGGCGTCGTCGGGCTGGCCGTCGGCTGCTGCGTGGGCTGCTGCGTCGGCTGCTGCGTCGGCTGCGGGCCCGCCTGACCACCGGGGGTCGCGGTCGTGCCGCCGGCGTTGAGGGCGTCGAGGGTGTAGTTGTACGCGGCCTTCTTGTTGGCGTTGCCGTCGAAGAGCAGCGGGGTGTCCGACGCGCGCCAGGAGTCGGTGTCCTTGACGCCCCACACGGTGATGCCGGTGCAGCGGGCCACGGACAGGCACGCCTGGACGATGCCGCGGAACTGCTCGCCCTGGGAGTTGCCCGAGCCCTGGATGTCCAGCTCGGTGATCTGGACGTCGACACCCAGTGCGGCGAAGTTGCCGAGGGTGGTGTGGTAGTTCGAGGGGACCGGGTTGCCGGAGTTGAAGTGCGCCTGGAAGCCGACGCAGTCGATCGGGACGCCACGCGACTTGAAGTCGCGCACCATGTTGTAGACCGCCTGGGTCTTGGCGTGGGACCAGTTGTCGGTGTTGTAGTCGTTGTAGCAAAGCTTGGCGCCCGGGTCCGCGGCGCGGGCGGCACGGAACGCGGCCTCGATCCAGTCGTTGCCGGTGCCCTGCAGGTTCGAGCTGCGCCGCGCGCCGGAGCTGCCGTCCGCGAACGCCTCGTTGACGACGTCCCAGCTGTGGATCTTGCCGCGGTAGTACGTGGCGACACCGGTGACGTGCTCGAGCATCGCGGTGCGCAGCGAGGACCCGGACATGTTCTGCATCCAGCCGGGCTGCTGGGAGTGCCACGCCAGCGCGTGCCCACGGACCTGCTTGCCGTTCTGGCGGGCCCAGTTGACGATGCGGTCGCCCGAGGACCAGTTGAACTGGCCGCGGTTGGGCTGCATCGCGTCCATCTTCATCTCGTTCTCGGCCGTGATCATGTTGAACTCACGGTTCACGACGTTCATCGTGGTGGAGTTGTTCAGGTAGTGCGCGGCCATCGCGGTACCGAAGTACCGGTTGGTCTCGGCGGCGGCCGCCTGCAGCGTGCTGCCCGCCGCCTGAGCGGGGACCGCGAGCGTGATGGCGAGCGCGGCGGCGGAGAGGCCGCCGACGGCGGCGAGGCGTCCGCGGCGGTGCCTCTGTCGTGGGGTCGTCATTGATCCCGTCTCCTCTGGGTCGGTGACCGGCGTCGGCCGGGGACGCAACGTCCCTCTCGCCCACCAGGGCCGTCAAGGGACAAATGGGACACTGATACTTTCGGGGACGGTTCGAATCGATATGACACTCTCGCGGATGACGTCGACGCAGGTCGTGTCGTTAAACCTCCCATCAATTGATCGAGACCCGACGCCCCGGTGGCAACCGTTCTCTAGCGCCCGATCGAAACTATCGGACCCGAGGGTCGTCCACGCGACCGGCACAGCCCTGAGGTGAACCCGCCCGACCGCGCACAGTGGTCGCACACGTGACCACTTCCGGGCCCTGGGCGTACCGATGTGACCACTTCTGTGCCGGGGGCCGCGCCTGGCCATGCGCGCGACGCTGTGTGGGGCGTGGGGACGTAGGGTGCCCGGATGGTCCCGGAACGTCACACCGCACGCCTGCTCCTGCGCCCGTGGCAGGACTCCGACCTGCAGCCGTTCGCCGAGATGAACGCCGACCCCGAGGTCATGGAGCACTTCCCGTCCCCGCTGACCCGTGCGGAGAGCGACGCGCTCGCCACCCGCGCGCGGGCGCACGTCGAGGAGCACGGCTGGGGGCTGTGGGCGCTGGAGGTCGACGGACGGTTCGCCGGCTTCACCGGGCTCGCGCGGCCGGGCTGGAACCCCGAGCTGGTCGAGGTCGGCTGGCGGCTGCCCCGCTGGGCGTGGGGCCACGGGTACGCCACGGAGGCGGCGCGCGAGGCGCTGGCCGTGGGCTTCGACGAGCTCGTGCTGGCGGAGATCGTGTCGTTCACCGCCGTGGCCAACGAGCGGTCGCGGGCCGTCATGCGTCGACTCGGCATGACCCACGACCCCGCGGACGACTTCGACTACCCGACGATCCCCGAGGGCCACCCGCTGCGCCGCACCGTGCTCTACCGGATCCGCGCGCCGCGGGAGAGCCGGTAGGTCGCCCGGAGCACGACCCGGGCCATAGGGATGGACCAGCCGATCAGCGGCTCGGCCGTCCCGCGCTCACCCGCCGAACGGCAGCACCGGCCGGCCCGGCACCTCGACCCGCACGCGGAACAGCGCGCCCGCCTCGGGCTCGGGGTCCTCGAGGTGCTCGCGCGACGTCGTGATGTACAGCTCCCGCAGGTCCGGGCCGCCGAGCGTGCAGGCCGTCGTGAGGCGCACGGGCACCTCGACCTCCGCGAGCACCTCGCCCGACGGCGAGACGCAGCGGACGCGACCGTCGCCGTTGAGCGCGACCCACACGTTCCCCGCCGAGTCGACCGTGAGCCCGTCGGGGCTCTCGCCGTCCCGGGCGAGGAACGGCCGCCGGTTCGTCAGACGCCGGTCGACCACGTCGAAGACGTCGGTCCGGCCGGTGGCCGTGTCGTCGTAGTAGGCGCGCGTGCCGTCGGGCGAGAAGTCGAGGCCGTTGGAGATGGTCGCGTCGTCGATCACGACCTCGACGTCCCCGGCGGGCGTGATCCGGTACAGCTTCGCTCCCCCGGGCCGCGCCTCGTACGCCATCGACCCCGCGTACAGGACGCCCCACGGGTCGCACCCGGCCTCGTTCAGGCGCACGCCCGGGTCGGACCACAGCTCCGGCTGCGGCGTCGGTGCGCCGTCCGGCGACTCGGCGAGCCCGATGCCGCGCTCGAGCCCCACGACGTAGCCGCCCCGCGAGCGCGGCCGCACGAACGCCGCGACGTCCCCCACGTGGAGGCGCCCCACCGAGCCGTCCTCGTCGAGCGTCAGCAGGTCACCCGCGAGCATGTCGACCCAGCGCAGGCCGCCCCACGTCGGTGACCAGCACGGACCCTCACCGTGGTAGGCGACGGCGTCGGTGACCTGCTCTGCTCTCAGCACGGGCGCTCCTCCTCGGGTGGGTACCCCGAGCCTTCCCGCCGGAGCGCCGCGCCGCACGCCGACGCGCGGGTGCGGCCGGTCACGGATGCGCGCCACGTCGCCGCGCGCGACGGCTATCGTCGGCCTCCCCACCTGCGACGACGCCTGGAGGTGAGCGTGCCCGAGCCGGCCGCCCCGCACGTCGTCGTCGTCGGCTCCGGGTTCGGCGGGTCCGTCGCAGCCCTGCGGCTCTCGGAGAAGGGCTACCGCGTGACCGTCGTCGAGGCGGGTCGCCGGTTCACCCCCCAGACGTTGCCACGCACGTCGTGGGACGTGCGGCGTTTCCTGTGGGCGCCGCGCCTGGGCTGCCGTGGCATCCAGCGCATCCACGTGCTGCCCGACGTCGTCCTGCTGGCCGGCGCCGGGGTCGGCGGCGGCTCGCTCGTGTACGCCAACACGCTGTACCGGCCGGAGTCCGACGACTTCTACCGCGACCCGCAGTGGGCGTCGCTCACGGACTGGCGCGACGAGCTGGCGCCGCACTACGACCAGGCGCAGCGCATGCTCGGCGTGGTCGAGAACCCCACGGTGACACCGGCGGACGACGTCGTGCGCGCGGTCGCCCGTGACCTCGGCGTGGCGGACACGTTCCGGCTCGCACCGGTCGGTGTCGTCTTCGGGACGCCGGGCGAGCCCGTGGCGGACCCGTTCTTCGGGGGTGCCGGGCCGGAACGCCGCGGGTGCCTGGAGTGCGGCGAGTGCATGACCGGCTGCCGGCACGGCGCGAAGAACACGCTGGAGACCAACTACCTGTGGCTCGCCGAGCGGTCCGGTGCGCGGATCGTCCCCGACACCACGGTCACCGCCCTGGCCCCCCGGCCCGACGGACGGTGGGACGTCGTGACGGTCCCGACGGGCCGACGCCGGCCGCGCACCACCCTGCTCGCCGACCAGGTCGTCCTCGCCGCCGGAGCCTGGGGCACGCAGGAGCTGCTGCACCGGCTCAAGGCCGACGGCACGCTGCCGGGGCTGTCCGACAGGCTCGGGCACCTGACGCGGACCAACTCCGAGGCGCTCGGCGGCGCGGCCCGTCGCCCGCGCGCGCCGGGCCCGCGCGTCAACAGCGGGGTCGCGATCACGTCGTCGGTGTGGCTCGACGAGCGCACGCACATCGAGCCCGTGCGCTACGGCCACGGCTCGAACCTCATGGGGCTGCTGGGCACGGTGCTCACCGACGGCGGCGGGCGCGTGCCGCGCTGGGTCCGCTGGCTGGGGCAGGTGGTGCGGCACCCCCGGCACGCGGTGTCGGTGCTGGCCGGGCTGCGGACGTGGTCGGACCGCTCCGTCATCGGACTCGTCATGCAGACCGGCGGCGCGTCGCTCACCGTGCGGCCGCGCCGGACGTGGACGGGCCGGTGGCGCCTGACGTCGACGCGCGGTGACGGCGAGCCGAACCCGACGTGGCTGCCCCAGGCCAACGCGGCGTACCGCAGCATGGCCCGCCACCTCGACGGCATCCCCATGAGCACGCTGGGCGAGGTCGCCGACGTGCCGATGACGGCCCACTTCCTGGGTGGGTGCACGATCGGCGCCGACCCGGCCACCGGCGTGGTCGACGCCTACCACCGGGTGTTCGGGTACCCGGGCCTGCACGTCGTGGACGGGTCGACGATCTCCGCGAACCTCGGTGTCAACCCCTCGCTCACCATCACCGCGCAGGCGGAGCGCGCGTGCGCGATGTGGCCGAACGCCGGCGACCCGGACCCGCGGCCGACGGCCGGTGAGCCGTACCGGCAGGTGCCGCCCGTCCCGCCACGGCACCCGGCGGTCCCCGCGCACGCGCGTGCGGCGCTTCCGCTGACGGTCGTGCGGCGCGGACGGCCGCCCGAGTCCCACGGCTGAGCGGTCCCGCCCCCCGGCCGACGCGCAGCCCGTACGATCCGGCGTCATGAGAGCAACGAGGCTCGTCCGGAACGGGGCCGTGCTGAGCGCCGCCGCCGCGCTCGCCCTGGCCGGCTGCACGTCAGCCGGCGACCCGTCCCCCACACCGACCCCCACGCCCGCCGCCGCACCCGACGTCGCGCTGCGGGACCTGCCCCGCGCGGGCCTGGCGATCGGTGTCGCGGTCGCCGGTGGTGGGCACCACGCCGCGGCCGGCTACCCGGACCCGTTCGGCGAGGACGACGCCTACCGCGCAGTCATCGCCGAGCAGTTCTCGTCCGTGACGCACGAGAACCAGCTGAAGTGGGAGTTCCTGCGGCCCACGCGCGAGGAGTTCCGGTTCGAGGGCGCCGACGCGGTGATCGACTTCGCGCAGGAGAACGGTCAGCAGGTCCGCGGCCACACCCTGCTGTGGCACTCGCAGAACCCGCGCTGGCTCACCAGCGGCACGTTCACGGACGAGGAGCTGCGCGCGCTGCTGCAGGAGCACATCGCCACGGTCGTCGGACGCTACAAGGGCCGGATCGTGCACTGGGACGTCGCCAACGAGATCTTCGACGACTCCGGCGTGCTGCGCACCGAGGAGAACCCGTTCCTCGCGCGCTTCGGCACCGCGATCGTCGCCGACGCGCTGCGCTGGGCGCACGAGGCCGATCCCGAGGCCGTCCTGTACCTCAACGACTTCAACGTCGAGTCCGTCGGGGCCAAGTCCGACGCGTACCTCGCGCTCGCGACCGAGCTGCTCGCGGCCGGCGCGCCGCTGCACGGGTTCGGCGTCCAGGGCCACCTGTCGACGCAGTACCCGTTCCCCGGTGACCTCGAGACCAACCTGCGGCGCTTCACCGACCTGGGCCTGGAGGTCGCCATCACCGAGCTCGACGTCCGCGTCCCCGTCGACGCCGCGGGCACTGCCGAGCCGGACGAGGTCGAGAAGCAGGTCGAGTACTACGGCCGCGCCGTCGACGCGTGCGTCGCCGTCGAGCGCTGCACCTCCCTGACGCTGTGGGGCGTGACGGACCGCTACTCGTGGGTCCCGGGCTTCTTCCCCGGCGAGGGCTCCGCGATGGTCCTGGACGAGGAGCTCGCCGTGAAGCCCGCGTTCACCGCCGTGGCCGACGCCCTGCGGGGGTCCGACGCCTGATCACCCCGTGGCCCCGGAGCGACGCGTCGCTCCCACGGGCACGCGCAGGAGCGTGCGACGTACGCTCGGGGGACGGCCAGGCCCCCGGGCCCGACGAGAGGGGTGACCCATGGCGCACGCACCCGACGCACCCGTCGTCGAGCACGACGAGCCCGGACGCCGGTACGTCCTGCGGATCGGCGACGACGAGGTCGGCGAGCTGACGTACTCGACCGGGGCCGACAGGGTCGTGCTCGAGCACACGGTCGTCGACGAGTCCCGGCAGGAGAAGGGCCTGGGGTCGCAGCTCGTGGGGTACGCGCTCGACGACGTGCGGGCCGCCGGGCGGCGCGTCGTCCCGCAGTGCCCGTTCGTCCGCGCCTACGTCGAGCGGAACCCGCAGTACGCGGACCTCGTCGACTGACGGGCACCGATCGTGACGCAGGGCTCGTGACGTGGGCATGACCTTGCCGGCCGACAGCCACGTGCACAGCGAGTGGTCCTGGGACACGGGCGGGCCCGCCTCCGCCGCGGCCGGGCGCATGCGGGCCACGTGCGCGCAGGCGGTGCGGATCGGGCTCGAGGCGATCTACTTCACCGAGCACCTCGACGTCCCCGGCACGTGGCACGCGGAGCCGGAGGACCTGATGCCGCACCAGCAGCACCTCCTGAACGGTGCGGGCACGGTCGACTTCGCGCCGTTCGACGCGGCCGGCTACCTCGACGCGGTCGATCGCGTGCGCCACGAGTTCCCCGACCTGCGCATCCACACCGGGCTCGAGCTCGGGCAGCCGCACCTCGTCGGCCGCCAGGCGGCACAGCTCGTGGACCTCGGCCTCATCGACCGCGTGCTCGGTTCCCTGCACACGCTGGACCTGGGCGACGGGCCCGCCGAGCCCCACACCCTGTACCGCGACCACGCCCCCGCCGAGGTCATGGACGCCTACCTCGCGCAGATCCCCGTCATGGTCGCCGGCTCCGAGGTCTTCGAGGTCGTCGCCCACATCGACTACGCGGTCCGGACGTGGCCCGCCCCGAGCGCCGGGCCGTTCGACCAACGCCGGTTCGAGGAGGGCTTCCGGTCGGCGCTGCGGTCGATCGCCCAGGGCGGCCGGGCGCTGGAGATGAACACGCGGCGGCTCTGGCCGTGGATCCCGCAGTGGTGGGCCGACGAGGGCGGCGCCGCCGTCAGCTTCGGCAGCGACGCCCACACGCCGGACGCCGTCGCCTCCCACTTCCCCGAGGCGACCGCGATGCTCGAGCACGTCGGCTTCCGGCCGGGGAGGACGCCGGCAGAGCTCTGGCGCCGGGTCCACGTCCTGTGACCAGTGGGGCGTCGGCTCAGTAGCGGCCGTTGACGTTCGCCGTGCTCCTGCTCCACCCGTTCGAGGCGCTGACCTTGGCGAAGATCTCGTCGCCGCCCTCCGGGTCCTCGTTGAGCGTGCCGTGCCACACGAGTGCCTCCATGGCGAAGTTGGTGCCGACGGCGGTGGTGGAGAGCGAGACACCGAGGTCGTCGTTGAAGACGGGGTCGTCCCCGATCAGCCGCATGCCCACGGTCGTCGTCGGTCCGGCGTCGTGCACGTGGCCCCTGACGATCACGATGTAGTAACCCGCGTGGAATGGCGACGGGGTGATGGAGAGCTCGGCGTAGGAGCTGGCGGCTGCGGCGGGCACTGCCGAGAGGACGGCGGTGGAACCGGCCAGGGCGACGACCGTCGCGGCGGCGGCGAGCCTGTGTCGTCGATGCATGAGGACCTCCTCGGACGGGTGGCCGCCTCGTCGCGGCCTACGAGGAGGAGCGCACGCAGGACCGGGGAGATACCTGGCCGGGTGGGCGACCTGGGCGACGGTCGCGTGCCACCGGCGGGCTCAGCGGCCGGAGGCCTCCCGCGCCGCCTGCTCGATGCGGACGGTGTGCGCGGCCCACTCGGCGGGGCTGCGGCTCGACACGTTCGGGTCGTCGGCGACCAGCCCCGCGCGCCCGTCGAGCTGCTCGCGCAGGACGTCGGCGTGCCCCGCGTGCCGCGCGACCTCAACCAGCAGGTGCACGAGGACCTGGTGCAGGGTCACGCGCCGACGCTCGCCCCACCACGGGACGTCACCGACCGCGTCGACGGGCAGCGCATCGACCGTGGCGTCGGAGTGCTCCGCCGAGTGCTCCCACAGGTCGAGCACCGACGCGCGGCTCTCGTCCGCCGGGACCCACAGGTCGGCGTCCGGCTCCGCGTCGTCGGCGAACCAGGGCAGCTCACGCGGGCTCGGGCGGCCGAAGACCTCGCCGAGGTAGCCGACCTGGACGCTCGCGACGTGCTTGACCAGGCCGAGCAGGTTCGTCCCGGTCCCCGTCAGCGGGCGGCGCACGTCGTACTCGTCCAGCCCGTCGAGCTTGCCGACCAGCCCGTCGCGCTGACCGCGCAGGTACCGGTGCAGCGTGGTCTTGGCGTCGGCGTCCATGAGGTCCACGGTCCCACCGGGGTCCGACACCGGCAGGGACGTCCCACCGGTCACCGGCCGGCCCACGGCGCCGTCACGTGAGCCTCCGGCCGTCCGTCGACGAGCGCCCCCGGCCGGTCGGCGCCATGCTGGACCCGCACGTTCCGTGGGACGACGACGACCGACGGGAGCAGGCATGGCGTCACAGGCATCGCTGATGTCGGCGGGGCTGAGCCGCCGCGGGTTCCTCCGTGGCGTCGGGGTCGCCGGTGCCGGGCTCGCGCTCGCGTCCTGCGCGCGGCCCTCGTCCGCGTCGGGGACGACCGAGATCGTCTTCCACCAGTCGAAGCCCGAGGTCATCGACTACTTCGACGACCTCATCGAGCAGTTCCACCAGTCGCAGTCCCGGGTCCGGGTGCGGCACGACGCCACGTCGAACCTGGCCGGGACGTTCGTGCGGGAGTCCCCGCCGGACATCGGCTGCCTCAACTACAACTTCGAGGTCTCGCGGTACGTGGAGCGGGGGGCGCTCAGCGACCTCGGTGACATGCCGGAGGCCGGCCGCGTGCTCGACGAGCTGCAGCCGCTGATCGAGGTCACGGCGAGCTACCCCGAGCGCACCAGCGTGATCCCGTACTCCCTGATGGCGGCGGCCGTCCTCTACAACCGGGAGATGTTCGCCGGCCTGGGGCTCACCCCGCCGACGACGTGGGACGAGCTGGTCGCCGTGTGCGAGGCGTTCACCGAGGCGGGGATCACGCCGGTCTACAGCACGTTCAAGGACCCGTGGACGATCGCGCAGGGCCCGTTCGACTACACGGTCGGCGGCATGCTCGACACCACTGACCTCTTCAGCCGCCTCAAGGCGCAGGGTGCCGACGACGGGCCGGTCACGTTCGCCGACGAGCTGCTCGAGCCGGTCCAGCGGATGCAGGAGCTGCTCGCCTACACGAACGACGACGCCGCGAGCCGCGGGTACGGCGACGGCAACCTCGCGTTCGCGAACGGTGAGGCGGCCATGTACCTGCAGGGACCCTGGGCCATCGGGGAGATCGCGAAGACCAACCCCGACCTCGACGTCGGTGCGTTCCCGCTGCCGGTGACGAACGACCCCGGGGACCGCAAGGTGCGGGTCAACGTCGACCTCGCGCTGTGGATCCCGGAGGGGTCCACCAAGAAGGAGGCGGCACGCGAGTTCCTGTCGTTCCTCATGCAGCCGGAGATCATCGACGCCTACAACGCGCACGCCCTGGGCTTCGGCGTCACGCAGGACGCGGCCCCGGTGACGGACCCGACGCTCGTCGAGCTGAGGGAGTACTACGACCGCGCCGACTTCTACCTGGGCGCGTCCCAGCTGGTCCCGCAGTCGATCCCGCTGCAGAACTACACGCAGTCGCTCGCGTCGGGGGCGGACCCGCGGCCCGTCCTGCGCACGCTCGACGCCGACTGGCAGCGGCTGGCCTTCCGGTCCTGACACCCACCGACGACGAAAGGCACCTCATGGTCAGCGCCACAGCAACCCGACCAGGGAGCAGCGACGTCGCGGACGCGGGGCCGAGGACGGACCGCCGCCCGCCGGTCTCGCGGACCTTCTACCTCTTCCTGATCCCCACCCTCGTCCTGTTCACGCTGTCCATCACGTTGCCGGCGGTCATGGGCATCACGCTGAGCTTCACCGACTCGGTGGGGTTCGGGGAGTTCCAGTTCACCGGGCTGACCAACTACGTGGCGCTCTTCCAGGACCCGGCGATCCGCAGCTCGTACCTCTTCACCATCGGCTTCGCCCTCGTCACCGTGCTGCTGGTCAACGTCCTGGCGTTCCTGCTCGCCGTCGGCCTGACCGCGCGGATCCGCGCCAAGGTCGCGCTGCGCGCCGTGTTCGTGCTGCCCATGGTGATCTCGGGCATCGTCATCGCCTACGTCTTCAACTTCCTGTTCTCCAACTCGATCCCCCAGCTGGGGCAGGCGACCGGCATCACGTTCCTCGAGCAGAGCCTGCTGGCCGACCCCGACCTGGCCTGGATCACGATCGTCGTGGTCACCGCGTGGCAGGCGGTGCCCAGCGCCCTGCTGATCTACATCGCGGGCATCCTGTCGATCCCGGGCGAGGTCTACGAGGCCGCGGCGATGGACGGGGCGTCCGCCCGCCGACGGCTCGTGTCCATCACGCTGCCGCTGGTCGCGGGCTACGTCGTGATCAACATGGTCATCGGCTTCAAGAACTTCCTCAACGCCTACGACATCATCGTCGGCCTCACCAACGGCGGCCCCGGCACGGCGACCCGCAGCGTCGCCATGACGATCTTCTCCGGCTTCACGGGTGGTGACTACGCCTACCAGATGGCCAACGCGACCATCTTCTTCCTCATCGCCGTGGTGCTCGCCGTCGCCCAGCTGCGCCTCACCCGCGGAAGGAGCGCGCTGTCATGACCGCGCAGACGCTGACGACGACGACCCCCGGTCAGGTCCCGGTCCGGCGCGGGCGCCCGCGCCGCCGGGGTGGCGAGGAACGCACGAGCCGGGGCACCACCATCGCCCTGGTCGTCTGCACGCTCGCGGTCTTCGCGCCGCTGTACGCGACGCTCACGATGTCCTTCAAGACGACCGCGCAGTCGGTCGACGGGCAGGTCTTCTCCCTGCCGTCGCCCATCAGCATCGACGGCTTCGTGGAGGCGTGGCGGCTCACGAACTTCCCCCGCGGGTTCGCCATCTCGGTGTTCGTCACCGTGGTGACCGTCGTCGGGACCGTCGCGCTCGCGTCCCTGGCCGCGTACGCGATCGCCCGCAACTGGGACCGCCGGTTCTTCCGGTGGTCGTTCTACTACCTGCTGGCCGCCATGTTCCTGCCGTTCCCCGTGCTCGCGCTGTCCCAGGTGAAGCTGACGGGCATGGTCGGGCTCGCGAACCCGGGCGGGGTGGCGCTCCTGCACGTGATGTTCCAGCTGTCGTTCAGCGTGCTGCTGTTCACGGCGTTCATCCGCGGGCTGCCCGAGGAGCTCGAGGAGAGCGCCCGGCTGGACGGCGCGACGACGTGGACCGTCTTCCGGTACGTCGTGTTCCCGATGATGGCGCCCATGAGCGCGACCGTCGCGATCTTCGCGTTCCTCGCCTCGTGGAACGACTTCATGATGCCGTCGCTCATCACGGCCGACTCCACGCTGCAGACCCTGCCGGTGCTGCAGAGCGTCTTCCAGAGCCAGTTCAGCAGCAGCTACAACGTCGCGTTCGCCTCGTACCTCATGGCGATGGCGCCCGCGATCATCGTGTACCTGTTCACGCAGCGCTGGGTCATGGCGGGCGTGACGCAGGGGGCGATCAAGTAGGGACGACGCCGGTCGACGAGCGTCGGGACGACGCGCCGGGCCGCCCGTTCGGCAGGTCCCGCCACGCTGCTCTACGGTCGAGCGCGTGACGAGACCGTCCGGACCCCCTGCGGACGACAGTCCCGACCTCGACGGCGGGCTGCGGAGCTCGCGTCCGCCTGCCCGGTTCACGCCGGTGCGTACGTGGGTCCTGGACAACGTCTCCGACCTGCACGCCTTCCGGCAGCAGCTGCGGACGGAGATCAACACGCGGTCCGACGTCCCCGCCGAGGAGGTCCTGGGCACGGTGGCGCACGACCTGGTGCTCGTCGCCTCCGAGCTCGCGACCAACGGGATCCGTCACGGCCGCCCGCCGACGACCGTCGAGCTCCTGCAGGACGGACCCGAGTTCCTGCTGACCGTGGCCGACCACGACCTGGGCAGCGTGCCGCGCGTCGCCGGGGAACGTCCGCCGGGTGACGGCGGGTTCGGCCTGCAGATCGCCCGGCGCCTGGCCCGCGAGGTCGGGTGGTACCGCACGGACAGCGTCAAGGTGATCTGGGCCGAGCTGGGCCCTTGACACGCCCGGCACGGGGTCCGACGTTGGCCTCGTGCGCTGCCCGCGTCCCCGACCCGTGTTCGCCCGCCTCTACGAGCGCGCGGCCCCGGCGATGGACCGGCAGGGAGCCGCCGGTCACCGGCGCCGGCTGCTGGCGGGTCTGACGGGTGACGTCGTCGAGGTCGGCGCGGGCGGCGGCGCCAACTTCGTCCACTACCCCGACGGCGTGGGCAGCGTGCTCGCGCTCGAGCCCGAGCCGTACCTGCGTGAGCGGGCCGCGCGGCGCGCGTCGGAGGCGCGGACCCCGGTGCGGGTGGTCGACGCGGTGGCCGAGCAGATCCCGCTGGCTGACGGGTCGGTGGACGTCGTGGTCGCCTCGCTCGTGCTCTGCTCCGTCACGGACCAGGCGATCGCGCTGCGCGAGATGCACCGGGTGCTGCGGCCGGGCGGGCAGCTGCGGTTCTACGAGCACGTCGCCGCGCCGACCCGTGCGCGGCGCGCCCTGCAGCGCCTCGTGGACGCCACGGCGTGGCCCCTCCTCGCCGGCGGCTGCCACACGGGCCGTGACACGGTGGCGGCGATCCGCACGGCGGGGTTCGCCGTCGACGCCGTCGCCGTGGTCGATGTCGGGCCCGCGCACCTCTCGCCCGCGTGGCCGCACGTCCTGGGGCGCGCGAGCCGCGCCTGACGCTCAGGCCCGACGGCGGTGGAGCCGACGCGCGGCACGGGCCAGCACGCGGACGTAGAGCCGCTGGCCGATCGGCATGACCGGTCCCAGGACCCGGGCCCACGCCCACGCCCACGCCGGCCTGCTGTACGCCTCGACCTCGAGCCACACGTCGCCGTCGCGGAGCACGGCCCGGAACGCCTCCTCACCCTCCACCGGGTGGCCCGGCAGGGTGCCGTAGCCGAACCCCTGGTCGTCCACCCACACGACACGGCAGGGGGCGTGCAGCGTGGCCGGCCCTCTGCCGAGCAGCGTCACGACACGCGCGCCCGGTATCGCGGGCCCGGCGACCCGCAGTCGCACACCCGCCTCGCGGTGCACCCGCCAGGTCCGCAGGTCGTCGGCCAGCGCCGCGCGCGCCGTCTCGCCGCCCCCGCGCGCCACGCGGTGGCGGACGTGCAGCACGCGGTAGCCCTGCGGGACGCCCGCGCGCGCCCACGCGGCGCCGGCCCGCGCACGCGTCGCGCCGACCGGTGCGTACGTCAGGTCGTCGAGCGCCATGTCCCACCTCCGGGTCCGGCCGGTGCCGCCTCCACCGGGTCCTGGTCGCCGCGCGGTGCCCCCGCGCGCAGCCGCAGCGCGACGAACGAGCCGAGCACGACCGCGAGCGCGTTGACCGCACCGTGGGTCGCGACCATCCACGACAGGTCGAGGTGCGCGACGCCACTGACCTCACCCCACGCCCACCACAGTGCCAGCAGCATCGCGACCACGCTGCCCAGCGCGGCCGCCCCGGCCCAGGCGGCGGCCGCGGGTCGCCCGCCTCCCACCGCGTCCCGGCGGGCCGCGCGCCACGCAGCGGCCGTCGCGCACCAGATCCCCGCGGTGAGCACGACGGTGCCGACGAGCTCGGCCTCGTCCGAGACGAGGTAGCCCGCCAGCACGGTGAGCACGCCGAGCGTCGTCCCGCCGGCGCCGACGCGGGCGAGCGTGTCGGGCCCGGCCGACCGGGCGCGCGCGGCCAGGCCGGCGGCGAGGCACGCGCCGAACCCGGCGAACAGCATGTGCGGCACGGTGAGCAGCAGGATGTCCCCGTCGAACCCCAGCACGGACGCGCCGGCGCGGTCGGCCACGAGCGCGAGCGCCCCCACCGTCGTGACGCCCAGGGCGACCGCGACGGCGATGTCGGGCACGCCGCGGGCACGGCCGGGAACGGTCCACGCCCGCGCCGCCGTCAGTAGCAGGACGCCGGTGACCACGGCGAAGGGGACGGCCAGCGCGACGGCCGCCGGTCCCCGGGGCAGCAGCAGGGCCAGCGCTGCGGCGGCACCCGCCAGCGGCCACGCGGTCGACCGGGGCCGGGGTACCGGGGCCGCCCCGCTGGCCGCCAGCAGCCGCAGGCCGAGCGGCAGGACGACGACGGCGCCGAGCGCCACGGCCGCCCGGACGCCCGCGAGCGCGGCGGGTGCGAGGGCGTCGGGCGGCATGTCCGTCATGGACCTAGTTGAACACGTTCAACTGAGCGTGTTCAACACCTCGGCGCACGGCACAGCAGATCAGCTCGCGCACCTCGGACGTCATCCATGGCAGGGTCCTGTGCCACGTCGCGTTCACGCCGCTCGGCAGCAGACCGTCGGAGGAGTCCGCGTCCCTGCTCCTGGAGCACGAGCTGGACTTCATGAACGCCGACTTCGCCCGGGCCAACCACCCCGACGTCGCACGCCGACGGTCCAGCGCGGGACGAGCTGTCGGAGACCGGGTCGAAACTTGAACGTTTAGTGCGTTGACGGACACATCCCCGGGTCGAAGAGTGGGGCCTCCGCCGACCGGCTCGCTGACGATCCGGCGATCGGCTTTTCAAGGAGGAACGATGACCCCCCCATCCACGCTCCGACGAGGGCAGACCTACGTCGCCAGAGGCGCGTCCGCGATCGCGATCCTCGCGCTCGCGGTGACCGCCGCCGCGGCCATCCCCGCCCAGGCCGCCGGCTCGACACTCCAGGACGCCGCCGAGGACCGCGGCCGGTACTTCGGCACCGCGATCGCCGCGGGCCGGCTCAGCGACTCCACGTACTCCACCATCGCGAACCGTGAGTTCAACATGATCACGGCCGAGAACGAGATGAAGATGGACGCGACGGAGCCGAACCAGAACCAGTTCAACTTCACGCAGGGCGACCGCATCCTCAACTGGGCCCAGCAGAACGGCAAGCAGGTCCGCGGTCACGCGCTGGCGTGGTACTCGCAGCAGCCGGGCTGGATGCAGAACATGGGGGGTCAGCAGCTGCGGACCGCCATGATCAACCACATCAACGGTGTCGCCGGCCACTACAAGGGCAAGATCTACGCCTGGGACGTCGTCAACGAGGCGTTCGCGGACGGCAGCGGCGGCGGGCGTCGTCCGTCGAACCTCGAGAGCACGGGCAGCGACTGGATCGAGGTCGCGTTCCGCACGGCCCGCGCCGCCGACCCGGCGGCCAAGCTCTGCTACAACGACTACAACACCGACGACTGGTCGCACGCCAAGACGCAGGGCGTCTACCGCATGGTGCGGGACTTCAAGCAGCGCGGCGTCCCGATCGACTGCGTCGGCCTGCAGTCGCACTTCAACCCGCAGAGCCCGGTGCCGGCCAACTACCAGACGACGATCGAGAGCTTCGCCGCGCTGGGTGTCGACGTGCAGATCACCGAGCTCGACATCGAGGGCTCCGGCCAGCAGCAGGCCGAGAACTACCGCAAGGTCGTCCAGGCCTGCCTCAACGTCTCGCGCTGCACCGGCATCACGGTGTGGGGCGTGCGTGACACCGACTCGTGGCGCGCCTCGGGCACCCCGCTGCTGTTCGACGGCAACGGCAACAAGAAGGCCGCGTACACCGCGGTCCTCGACACGCTGAACTCCGGCCCCGGCACCGACCCGTCGACGCCGCCGGTGACGACGCCGCCGGTCACGACGCCGCCGGTCACCACACCGCCCGTCACGACGCCGCCGGTCACCACCCCGCCGGTCACCACACCGCCCGTCAGCGGCAGCTGCTCCGCCGCGCTGACGATCGCGAACAGCTGGCCCGGCGGCTACCAGGGCACCGTGACGGTCACGGCCGGGTCGTCCGGCCTCAACGGCTGGCGCGTCACCCTGCCCGGTGGCGTCTCGACCAACAACGTCTGGAACGGCCAGATCTCCGGCAGCGTCGTCACGAACGCCCCGTACAACGGGTCCGTCGGAGCCGGTCAGTCGACGACCTTCGGGTTCATCGGCCAGGGCAACGCACCGTCCGGTGCCACCCTGACCTGCAGCTGACCAGCACCACCTGACCGGCCCTGTGCCGGCCGTCGCGACGGCGCCGTACCTCCCCGAGGTGCGGCGCCGTCGTCGTGCGTCAGGCCGCGAGCGCGGCGATCGAGGCGACGGTCATGGCGACGATCACCGCGTTGAACAGGAAGGCCGCGAGCGCCTGCCCCGTGACGGTCCGCCGCAGCGCGCTGCTCGTGACCTCGACGTCGGTCGTCCCGAAGGTGGTGCCGACGGACACCGCGACGTAGAGGTAGTCGCTGAACACGCGCGGCCCCTCGCCGGGGAACCGCAGTCCGCCCGTCGCGCCATCGCGGCGCAGGTACTCCACCGCGTACGTCAGCACCATCGTGGCCCAGGCCGTGACGATGAGGACGACGCACATCGCGACGAGCAGTGGCGCCGGCAGCGCACTGGTGAAGCGGTCGGCCTGCGGCAGGACCACGACGGCCGCAGCCATGGCACCGGCACCGACGACGAGCGCCGCGCCCGCTCCCGGCTCGGCGACCAGGAGCCACCGGTGCACGAAGCCCCGACGGGGCATGGCGGCACCGGCACGCGCGACCGTCTGCGGCGACGCGGGGAGGAAGACGGCGAGCGTCAGCCCCACGTACACGAGCTGGTAGGCCGCCAGGAACACGAGCAGGTGGTCCACGACCCACCACGGCCGGCCGTCGGCGCTCGGCATGACCGGGGTCAGGCTGAGCACGATCGCGGTACCCCCGGCCACGTACGACCGTGCCGCCTCCGTCAGGAGGCGGTCCCGCAGGCCGCGCTCCGGGGTGAGACGCGCCCGCGCCGTGCGCCACCACCGGCGGGGCACCGACCACGACCGGGCTGCTCGTCCTCGTTCCACGCCGAGGACCCTAGGCGGGCCACCACCGGCGGTCCAGCGATCGTTGCACCGGCCACGCCGGGCCGCCCCCCCTCGCGTCGCCGGCGTCGCGTCACGTGCCCGGACGGCTCTGCGGGAGGAAGGGGCGCCGTCGCCTCGTACCCTCGACACGTGGCCCCCCGCTCCCCCCTCCCGGCACGCCACGGGCTGGCCGCCGCCCGCCTGTGCACGCCACCGCGCGCCCGCGGGGTCCCCGACGCCTGGTCCACCATGGGCGCGTGGCTGCGCGCCCGGCTCCCCGAGCACGTCGACGTGGCGGGGATGCTGGCGCACGGGTGCTTCGTCGACGAGGACGGGCGCGCGCTGCGCGACGACGACCCGTACGTGCCGGCCCGACACGTGTGGTTCCACCGGATCGTGCGCGACGAGCCCGTGGTGCCCGGGCCGATCCACGTGGTGCACCGCGACGAGCGCCTCGTGGTCGTCGACAAGCCGCCGTTCCTGTCGACGATCCCCCGCGGACGGCACGTGGTGCAGAGCGTCGTCGTGCGGCTGCGCGCCGAGCTGGACCTGCCGGAGCTCTCGCCGCTGCACCGCCTCGACCGGGGCACGTCCGGGGTCCTCCTGCTCGCCACCGAGCGACGCTGGCGCGGCGTCTACCAGATGGCGTTCGAGCGCCGCGTCATGGACAAGACGTACCGCGCGCTCGCGCCGCTGCGCGCCGACCTGGAGCTGCCGACGGTCGTGCGCAACCACCTGCGCAAGGTGCGCGGGACCCCCCGCGCCGAGGTCGTGCCGGACGCCCCCGTGAACGCCGAGACGCTCGTCGAGCTGGAGCGTGAGGTCGACGGCCTCGGCGTCTACCGGCTGACCCCGCGCACCGGCCGCACGCACCAGCTGCGGCTGCACCTGAGCGGGCTGGGCATCCCGATCGTCGGCGACCCGCTGTACCCGGTGCTGCGCGACGTCGACCTCGACGACTTCCGGGCGCCGATGCAGCTGCTCGCCGCGGGGATCGCGTTCACCGACCCGGTCGACGGGCAGCGCCGCGAGTTCCGCAGCGTGCGGTCGCTGCCGCTGACCTCCGAGGACTTCCAGCCGCCGGACCCGCAGGCGTCCGAGGAGCGGTGCGCGGCGACGACGTAGTCCCTCCCTCCGACGGCACGCTCGGGACCGTCCTGCGGCTCAGGCAGAACGTCCCTCCGTGGAGGGAGCGGGCGCTCAGGCGGGCTGACGCCGCCGACGGGCGAGCACGACGCAGCCGACGCCGGAGAGGATCGCCGCAGCGGCCAACGCCGCCAACGGCCCCTCGGCGACGCCCGTCACCGCCAGCACGGCGGGTCCGCGAGCGCCGCGTGCGGCCTGGGCGGCTGGGGCGGCGGCTGCGGGTGCCGCGGGCACGGGCGCAGCGGGTACTGGCGCAGCGGGTACTGGCGCCGCGGGTACCGGTGCCGCGGGTGCAGGGGCGTTCGCCGCGTCGATGGCGCGCGCCACGAACTGACCGCTGACGATGAACTCGCGCAGCTCGGCACGCGTGCCGTCAAGAGCGGCCTGGGCCGCGTCGTCCAGGGCTGGCCCGGTGTTGTCGCTGCCGCCGAGGACCATCCGTGCAGCCGCGAGCCTGTCGTCGACGTACTGCGCCTCAGCCAGGCCGGTGTTGAGGAAGTCCGTCACCGCCTGCGGGTCCGCCATCTCGAGGACCACCTGGATGGCGCGGTCGACCGTCGGCTTCGTGGCCGTGCTCATGAGTCGCGCCACCCGGATCTCCTCATCGGCCCGCCACGCCAGGAGGTACCCCGCGTCGCCGTAGGCCCGCAGCTGCTCGACCGTCCCCGCCAGTGCGCGGGTCGCGCTCGCGTGCATGACCGGCCCGTCAGGGGTGGCGGCGAGGGCCTCGACCCAGGCGCGGTACTCCTCGTCCGTCGTCCCGCTGAAGCCTGCCTGGACGAAGGCACGGTGGTCGGCCGCCGGATCCGCGGCGGCGGGCACGGCGCCCATCCCGAGCCCGACTGCCGCCAGCACCACGGCGACCCCCAGCGATCCCATCAGCTTCCGCACAGCACGCACCTCTCGTCATCCCCCTGCACCTGACGGTGCGCCACCCGCGCAGAACGAGCAGCCGCGGGGACTCTACCGGTTTGATCCGTTTGATCCGGGGCGTTCTCGCACGGTTCGTCCCGGCGCCCCTGTGCCCGCCGCGAACGCCGAGGCGACGGCGAGGGCTACTCCGGGCAGGGCGAGGCCCACGTGGCCGGTGCCAGTGCCCAGGTCCGAGCGAGGGCCTCGGTCCCCGCCTGCGTGATGTCCAGTCCGCGGCCGCGGGTGCGGCGGCGCACCCAGTCACGTTCCACGAAGAGCGCGGCGAGCGCCGCACCGAGGCCGCCGGCGAGGTGGGGCCGTCGTTCCGTCCAGTCCGGGCAGACCCGCACCAGCGGACGCCGGCGTGCGGCGAGCTCGTCGACGGGGAGCCCCAGCCCGGTGATCGAGGCCCGGCCCACCGCGGTGAGGCGGACGTCCCCGGAGGCGAGCCAGCCGGAGCGCTGCATCGACTCCAGCAGCTCGACGCCGAGGCGTCCGGCCAGGTGGTCGTAGCACAGGCGCGCCCGCGCGAGGTCGCGAGCCTCGCGAGCGTGACGGAAGGACGTCGTCGGCGCCGACGGGCAGAGGTGCCCCAGCCGCTCCAGCGCGGCGGCGACGGAGTCGTCGGCCAGCGCGTAGAACCGCTGTCGCCCGCGCGGCTCGCACCGGACCAGGCCCGCGTCGACGAGCACGGCCAGGTGCTCGCTCGCGGTCGCGGCCGACACCCCCGCCGCGCGCGCGAGCTCCCCCGCGGGCCGTCGTGAACCGTCCATGAGGAGGTCGACGAACGTGGACCGCGCGGGCGCGGCGAGCGCCCGGCCGACGACCGAGAAGTCCCTGCCCACGTCCCGACCGTACCGCCGGGACACTTCGGCCGTCGCCGAAGTCTTCCCGTCCTACGGTGCCGGTCATGACGACGCACACGTACACGACCCACCTCGCCTGGTCGGGCTCCACGGGCGAGGGGTACCGGTCCTACCGCCGCGAGCACCACGCCGACGGCGCCGGCGGCACGGCGCGGGTGGCGCTCAGCGCCGCCCCCGAGTTCCGTGGTGACGCGACCCGCCTCAACCCCGAGCAGCTGCTGGTCATGGCGGCCAGCTCGTGCCAGCTCCTGTCGTTCCTGGGTGCCGCGGCCCGCGCCGGTGTCGACGTGGTCGGGTACGCGGACGACGCCGAGGCCGTCATGCCCACCGACACCCCGCACCCCCGGCTCACCCGGATCGCGCTGACGCCGGTCGTGCGCGTCGCGCCCGGCACCGACCACGACCTCGTCCGGACGCTCGTCGAGCAGGCGCACGACCAGTGCTACGTCGCCCGCTCGCTCACCGCCGACGTCTCGGTCGACCCGACGGTGGTGGACGCGTGAGCGGGCTGCGCGACGTCGAGGTGCTGCTCGCGGACCGACCCGGTGCCCTCGCGGAGCTGGGCGAGGTGCTCGGTGCGGCCGGGGTCAGCCTCGAGGGGGGCGGGGTGTTCAGCCACGCCGGGGCCGCGGTGGCGCACTTCCTGGTGGCCGATGCCGACCGGGCGCAGGCGGCGCTGCAGCGCGCCGACATCGGGCCGGTGACCGTGTCCGACGTCGTGCTGCTCCGGCTGGACCAGGGCACGCCCGGTCAGCTGGGCCAGGTGGCGCGCCTCATGGCCGACGCGGGGGTCGACCTGCGCGTCCAGTACAGCGACCACGACCACCGGCTCGTCCTCGTCGCCCACCCGGAGCACGGGGCGGCGTGTGCTGCCGCAGCGGCCCGGTGGTCGGGTCACGATGCCGGCGGCAGCGACGAGCCGGGAACCGGTGACGCGGGTGGGTGACCGGGCGCTCCGAGACGGGCGGCTCAGGGGACGGCGACCGGTCCGGCGAGCGTCGGGCGGGCGACGTCGACGCACGAGGTCGCCACCGGGTCCCCGCCCGCGAGCGCGGCGACCCGTGCGGCCGCCTCGGAGAGCCGCTGCTCGGGGAGCGTCCCGGTCCGCACCGCCTCGACGAGCGCGTCGCGCATCCGCACGGCGTGGCGCCCGTCCGTCGTCAGGACGGCGTCCGCGCCCGCGGCAACGGCCTCGACGGCGGCTGCCGGGAAGTCCCACCGCAGGTTCACCGCGCCCATCCCGACCGAGTCGGTCATCGCGACCCCCTCGAACCCCATCTCGCGCAGCAGCGCGTAGGCACGTGGGCTCAGCGACGCCGGCCGGTCGGGGTCGAGGGCCGCGTACTGCAGGTGGTTGAGCATGATCACCGGCGCGCCCGCGTCGATCGCGCGCTGGAAGGGCAGCAGGTCCGTCGCCACGAGTTCGTCGAGCCCAGTGGTCACGAGCGCGGACGTCTCGTGCGAGTCGACGGTGGAGCGCCCGTGCCCGGGGAAGTGCTTCATCGTGGGCCGGACACCCGCGTCGGTGAGGCCCTGGGCGTACGCGAGCCCGTAGTCGGCGGCCGTGGCGGGGTCCGCGCTGAACGACCGGTCGCCGACGACGCCACCGGCCGGGCCGTCGTCGAGGTCGAGGACGGGTGCGAGGTCGAGGTCGACGCCGACCGAGGCGAGCGCCTTCCCCGTGGCGGCGGCCCGCTGCCGCACCGCCTCGGGGGTCTCACGCTGCGTCATCCGCCGCGGCGAGGGCCCCGCGCCGACGACGCCCCGCATGAGCGCGACCCGGCCCGACTCCTCGTCGGTCGACACGAGCAGGGGCCGAGCCGCCAGCGCGCGCAGCCCCGCCGACAGCGCCGCCACCTGCTGCGCGGTGCCGACGTTGGACTCGGACAGGAAGACGCCGCCGACACCGAGCGCGACGACGTCCCGCGCGAGCGGGTCGGTGGCCCTGCGCACGTCCGGCAGGCCGACGACGAGGGTCGCGGCGGCGCGCTGCTCCAGCGGCGCCGGGACGCACGCGGATGTCGGGGTCGGCGCCGGGGTGCGGACCTCCGCGGCCGTCGTCGCACGCGCGACGGGCTCCTCCTGCGCGCCGTCGAGAGCGACCGAGGTGAGAGCGCCCGCCCCGAGGCACACGACCGCGAGACCGGCGAGCGCCGCGGCACGGGCCTGTGCCGCCCGCGGCGAGCGCCGCGCGTGCCGGGGTGCGACGTCGTCGCCACCCTCCGCGGGTGCGACGGGCGGTGGGGGCGTCACCTCGGCAGGCTATGTCGCGGCTCGGACGACGGCCTCCCGAGCCGAGGGCGGCGCCCGAACGGGAGCGGCCGACCCGCACGCGCCAACCGCCCCGCCCGTGTCACGGCCGGGGCGGACGCCCGTCGGTGCGCAGCGCCGCCCCGGCGCAGATCCCGAGCAGACCCGCCGCGGCGGCGGGCCAGAAGACGTGCGGCAGCGAACCGGCCAGCGCGCCGCCGGCCGCCGCTCCCCCGGAGACGCCGAGCACCAGGGCGGTGGCCAGCAGCGCCATCGTCGACGCGACGAGCCCCGGCAGCGCGACCCGCTCGGCACGCGCGTAGCCGCTGACGAGCAGCGTCCCGGCACCGACCCCGAGGACGACCGCCCACGCCGCCGCACCCCAGGGGCCGGGCAGCGCGGCGAGCCCCAGCGCCCCGACCAGGACCGCCGCACCTCCGGCGACCACGCGCGCGGCGATGCTCCCGCGCCGGACCCGCCGGGACAGCGCGAGGCTCGCGATCCCGCTGCCGACCCCGGCGCAGGCGTAGACCAGGCCGGTGAGCTCGTCGGTGCCGCGCGCGGCGTTGACGGCGGTGAGCCCGGTCTGCGTCGCGCCGAACGCGATGCCGACGGCGAGGCACGCGAGCATCGGCGCGAGGAGCGGACGCAGGTCCAGCCGCGCGACGGGCTGCGCCGTCCCGACGTCCGTGCGGGTGCGCCGGGGCCACGCCGCGCGGTCCGTCCACAGGTACGCCGCGAAGGCGCCCTGCCCCACGACGGCGAGGCCGACGAGCACCCACAGCGCGGGAACGGGGCCGAGCAGCGCGACCAGCAGCCCGGCGGCCACGGGCCCCACGACGAACCCGAGCTCGTCCGCGGCCACCTCGTAGCCCAGCGCCCGACGGACGAGGTCCGGCCCTCCGCCGCGTCGCGCCAGGTGCGACCAGCGGGAGCGCGCGATCGACCCGACCTGCGGGTTGGCGGCCCCCACGACCGCCGCGCACAGCAGCAGGAGCCACGTCGCGGCGCCCTGCGTGGTGGCCACGAGGACCGCGAGCAGACCGGTGACCTGCAGGGCGGTCGCCACGGCGACGACGGGCAGCGGTCCCCACCGGTCGACGCCGCGTCCCACGAGCGGGGCGCCGACGGCGGTGCCGATGCCGACAGCCGCCACCGTCGCGCCGCCCAGCCCGACACCGAGCCCGGACGAGGCCACGAACATCAGCAGGCCCAGCTGGATCATCGAGGACGGGATGCGTCCGGCCAGGGCGGTCACCAGGAAGGGCAGACCACCGGCGGCAGGCAGCGAGAGGCGGGGTGCGGGGACGCCGGTGGGCGCGGACGCGCGCGAGGGCGCGAGCTGGTACGTCAACGTGGGTGCTCCGGGGATGCGTCGAGGACCCGTGCGCCCCACCCCACACACGGAAGACTGCCCCTGAGCTGACACCCAGGGTACGACGGCTCCGGCCGCGCTCCCCCGCCCGCGGGCCGTGATGCCCGCTGGGCGGTGCACCGGCAAGAGGACCCCGCCGGTGCACCGCTCCGACGTCAGCCGCAGGACGCTCCCGCGTGGCCGGCCTGGTAGGTCGTCAGGGCGGGCCGCCAGCTGACGACTGCCGCACCCGTGACCCGGACGTTCCCCGCGGCCACGCTCGCGCCCGGCGCGGACCAGGTGCGCTCGAACGACGCTCCCGGCATCAGCAGCCGCCCGGAGACCGACCACCAGGGGGTCGTCGCGGCGACGAGGACCGGCACGCGCTCGTTGTTGCGGACGTGCACCGTGACGTGCGGCCGCCCGGCGACGCACTCGGCGGCCGCCGAGACGGTCAATGAGACCTGCCCGGGGGTCCCAGGCAGCACCGTCGGCGTCACCGCCGCCGACGCCGCGGACGGCTCGGAGGCGCCCGCGGCGTTGGTCGCGACCACCGTGAACGTGTACGCCCGGCCGTTCGTCAGGCCCTCGACGACGCAGGACGCGCCGTCGGTCGTGCACGTCGCCCCGCCCGGTGCAGCGGTGACGGTGGACGCGGTGACAGGGCTGCCGCCGTCGTCGGCGGGGGGCGTCCACGACACGGTCGCGGAGCCGGCGGCGGCGACCGCGGAGACGTCCGTCGGCGCCGCCGGGGCGCTCGCCGGCGGCGGGACGACCGCGCCGGGCCACGTCACGAGCACCTCGTCACCGGCGGCGGAGACCTTCTCGACCGTGATCGTGTTGACGGAGAACGCGTTGCCTCCTCCGCCCCCGCGGATGCCGATGTTGCCGATGAGGCCGTCGGCGGGCTGGTCGCCGTCGAGCGTGATCTCGGTGACCAGGTCGTAGCTACCCATGTTGACCATGCCGCTGTTGAAGTACGCGGGGATGTGCGTGGCGACCTGGCCGGCGGCGTACGGGTGGGCGTTGACCGCGGCCCCGTCGGCGGTGGTGTAGCCGCTGTTGGTGTTGTCCCGGACCCAGCGGACCCGGATCGCCGTCGTGCCCTTGGCGGTGTAGTTCACGGTCACCCGGTAGGTCGCGCCCGGCTCGGGCCGGAAGGCCACCTCGCCGTCGTCGGTCGTCGACCACGGCCACGCCTCGGCGTCGTCACCCAGGACGATGTTGGCGCCGCTCCAGGAGTCGCCGTCGGAGGTGTCGAACACGTGCACGCCGGGCACGGGCGGGCGCTCCTCGCCGCCGGAGGTGTCGATGTACTCGTGCGTCGCGAGGAACTGCTCCGGGTACAGGATGCCGAGCAGCGCGAGCTTGGCGTTGCCGTCGTAGTCGTACGGCATGGCGAACTCGCCGCCCTTCCAGCCGCTGACGACGTCCCGGACCCCCGCCAGCTTCACGGCGGCGACCACGTGCGGGTTGTCGGTCGTGTTGGCGGGGCCGGCCGCGTGGTCGCGGTAGACCTGGAAGAGCTCGGCGTACTTCATGCCCTGGTTGTTCTCGTTCTCGGGCGTCAGCTCGCCCGGCGGCAGGGCGATGTCCATCTCGGTCACGTGGACCTCGACGTCGCCGAGGGTCGCGAAGAGCTTGATGTTCTGCTCGACGGCCGCCACGTCGGTGGCCAGGTTGTAGTGGCCCTGCATGCCGATGACCTCGATCATCGGCTTGCCGCCCGGGCGGACGCCGGCGTGGCGCTCGTTGATGTCCTTGACCATCTCGTAGACGACGCGCGCCTTGGCCGGGGAGTCCAGGCCGAAGTCGTTGTAGGTGAGCTTGACGTCCCAGCCGTTGGCGTCGACGACCTCGGCGGCCTTGAGGAACGCGAGCTCGACCCAGTCGGCGCCCAGCGCCTGGTACCAGCCCTCGCCCTTGGCGAGCGAGCCGCGCCAGTCGGCCGGGTTCGCGGTGCCGACGGCCTCGTTCACGACGTCGATCGCGACCAGGCGCTCACCGAAGTGCCCGAGGACGGCCTCGATGTGGGTGTGGAGGTTCTCGAGCGCCACGGCGCTGTCGAACGTGCCGGGCTGGTCGAACCGGGCCGGGGGCGCGTCCCACATCCACGTCGGGGTCTGGGAGTGCCACGCGAGGGTGTGCCCGTACAGCGCGAGGTCGGGGTTGCGTGTCGTATACCGGGCGAAGGCTGCCTCCGCCGGGTCGAAGGTGAACACGCCCTTCTCGCGCTGCGTGCTCTCGGGCTTCATCTCGTTGCCCGGCGTGTAGGACGCGTAGTTGTAGATCAGGCCGTCGACCTCACCGGCGCCGAAGATGCCGAACGAGAAGTAGTCCTCGTAGGCCTCCTTCATCGGCGGGTAGTGCTCGAAGGTCTGCCCGCTCGGCGGCAGCTCGGGCTCGGTCGCTGCGAACGCGGGGTGAGCGGGGACCAGCGCGGCGACCGTCAGCGCCCCCGCGAGCAGCGTCGCCATCATGGGTCTGATCGCCCTGCGTGCGGGCCGGACGGCTCCCGCTCCAGCAGTGGCGGTGGTGTCCGGTCGCGAACCCGGCATGGGATCCCCTCCAGGGCTTCCCCGGCGCACCGTTGCGCGGGGAGTGGCAGTGGCAAACGTTCTCTATCGAGAATGCTCACGAACCTAACGGGCTCGGCACGCACGCTGTCAAGGGGATCGGCGGGGGTTCCTCCCGTCTCGTCCACCGTGGTCGACTGTGCCGCTGCGCCGGCTGGACGCACCCCGCGCGGCGCTGCGCGCCTGCTCTTTCCCCCGGTAAAGGGCTGAGCAGGCGCGCGGCTCACAAGGTCAGGAGACGACCGCGAACCCCGCCGTCCAGGCGATCTTCTCGCCGGCGGCCAGCGTGAGCTGCAGGAAGCCGACGGCCTCCAGCTCGCGGGCGCGCTTGAGCGAGCCGGCGTCGACGGCACGGACGCCACCGGAGGTGACGACGTCGATGAGCAGCTGCTTGGCCTGCGCGTCGTCGCCGGCGACGAGGACGGTCGTGGGCACGTCGCCGACCGCGCCCGAGGCGAGCGTCGCGGCGAAGTTGGTGTTGAACGCCTTGAGGACGCGCGACTGCGGCAGGGCCGCGGCCAGCTCGGCCGCCGCGGAGCCGTCGGCCGGGACGACGAGCGAGTCGAAGGTCTCGAAGTCGACCGGGTTGGTGATGTCGACGACGACCCGCCCGGCGAGCTGCTCGGCCCGCTGCGCGGCGATGTCCGTGAGCGCGGCGTAGGGCACGGCGAGGACCACGAGCTCCCCGGTGACGGCCTCGCCGGTGTCCGTGTGGGCGAGGGCCTGGACCGAGTGGCCGCCCTTGGCGGCGAGGGCGGCGATGGCCTGGCCCATGTTGCCGGTGCCGATGATCGTGACGTGTGCCATGAGGAGCTCCCCGAGTCGATTGGTTGTTGCGTCAACGTTGACGTTACGCCACATTGGTTGACGGCACAACTATGGGCGTCCGGCCCTGTCGCCGCGCGCCGGACAGCCTCTGGCCAGGCGCACTGATCTGGGCTTCACTCCTGATATGTCCCGTTTCGTGATGAGGGCGACGGCGTCGTCGCTGCTGCTCGCGTCCGCCGTGATGTTCGTGGCCGCCGCGGCGCAACGGTGGTGGCCCGCGTGCCAGCGGGGCGCCTTCGAGACGGACGCGTGCCTGCGGCTGCAGGACCACGCGTTCGACCACCTGCTCGTCTCCGACCCCTGGACACCGGCCGGGCACGCCGCCCAGTACGCGGGCGCCGCGATGATCCTGCTCGCGGGTGCCGCCGCCGTGCTGCCGTTCCTCCTGGTCCGGCGGCCGCTCTGGTTCTCCGTGCCGGTGGCGTTCTCGACAGCGGGCGCCCTCACCGTCCTCGGTGCGCACGCCTGGACGTCGGGCGTGACCGGGCAGGTCCAGCCCACGCCCGGGATCACGGCCGCGGCGCTCGTCCTGACCGTCGTCGTCCCCGTCGCGGCCGGCATCTGGGCTGCTCGTGAGCTCGGGGCCGGCCCCGACCCGGCCCGCGACCGGTGGACGCGCGCGCTCGCGGCCGCGCTCATCGTGTCCAGCCCGCTGCCCACCGAGCTCCTCGGCCCGCTGGTGGTGCTGTACTCCTCGCACGACACGAGCCCGTGGTCGGACGCCGTGGTGGCGCTCCCCCTGGCGGCAGCGGCGCTGCTCGTGTGGAAGGTCACCCCGCGGGACTCGGCGCCTGCACCGGCCCCGCGGCGGCGGCCCGGCACCCTGGCGGACCTGCGGGGATGAAGCGGTACGTCCTGCTCGACCACGACGGCGTCCTCGTCGACACCGAGCACTGGTACTACGAGGCCGGAGCACACGCGCTGGCCGAGGCCGGCGTGGTCCTGGACAGGGCGCGGTACCTCAGCGACATGGCCCAGGGGCTCGGCACGTGGGACCAGGCCCGGGCGGCCGGCGTCGACGAGCAGACGATCGACCGGCTCCGCGCGGTGCGCGACGCCTGCTACCAGGAGCACCTGCGGACGCAGACGATCGAGATCGAGGGCGTCGTCGACGTGCTGGCCGAGCTGTCGCAGCACGCCCGCCTGGCCGTCGTGACGAGCTGCAAGCGCGCGGACTTCGACCTCATCCACGCCGAGCGCCGGATCCGCGGGTTCCTGGACTTCGTCCTGGTGCGCCAGGACTACGAGCGCGCCAAGCCGCACCCCGAGCCGTACCTCGTGGGGTTGCGGCGCTTCGGCGCCGCCAGGTCCGAGACGCTCGTCGTCGAGGACTCGGAGCGCGGGCTGCGGTCGGCGGTGGCGGCCGGGATCGACTGCGCGGTCGTGGACTACCACTTCACCGGTGGCGGGGACTTCTCGCAGGCGCGGTACCGGATCGGGACGCTGAGCGAGGTCGTCGACATCGTCCGGGGAGCGGGCTGACACCGGTCGGCATCCGGCCGTAGAGGTCCATCAGCGTCCACCACGCGTCTCGCTGCGGGTCGCGCATCGGTGGGAGCTGCACCGTCACCGACGGCCTTCCACGGCCGCGCGGATGATGTCCCGGGCTCTCTGGCGTTCACGCGGGCCGCCGTGCTCCGCGAGGTCGGCAGCCACCTGAAGCCGCAATGACGACGGAGGTACGAACGGCGCGGAGTGCAGCCACACGTTGGCGCGAGCGTCGGAGGCCGCGACCAGGAGGTGCCGTCGCACGACCCCTCGGATGTCGTCGTCCTGGACGTACGCCTCGACGTCGGCACCTGCGGAGATACCGGCACGTGAGTCGCTCAGCCCGGACAGCACGAGCTGGTCGTCACGCCGCAGGCCATCCGGCTCCTGTGCCCCGTACGCGTGCCGGGTGGCTCTGTTCCGCACGAGCGCCTGCAGCAGCAGCTCAGGTGCCGGGTCGGAAGCGAGCCGGTCCAGGTGCCTCTCCACGCGGTACACGTCCCCGGGTGCGACCCACTCGGGCCGCTGGTCGTCGGCCAGCAGCAGCAGGGCCCAGGCCGTGCGCGGAGACATGGGGCGTCCCGGTCGGCGCGGCATCGCCAGCAACGCGTTCACGTCGACCAGATGCTGGTTGCCCACCTTCCGTGAGGGCACCCGGCCAGCGTTCACGAGCGCCCGCACACGTGCTGGACTGAGCGCGGCGGCACGTGCGGCCTCGGACACCGTCACCTCTGCACCGCTCCGCAGGTCTGCCATGCGCACAACCATATCGATGTCGCAATAGTTGTGCACATGTTCAGTCGCTGTCGAACCTGGCGGGCCGTGCGCCGGGGGTGTCAAGGGGTCCGTGGGCGCCGCGACGTCGCCGCGACGACCAGCGCGGGTGCCCCGGCTGCGAGTGCACCGACGACCCACCAGGGGCTCCCTGCCAGGACGGACGCGCCGAGCACGACCACCGTGACGACGAGCGCCGCGAGAGGCGCGAGGGCGAACCACCACCGCCCGGGAGCCCGATCCCGGGCGCCCGTGACGGCCGCACGCCGCGCCACCTTGGCCGCGGCGGGCTGTCGACGCCGACCGTCAGTCCGGGTCGCGGGTCGTCGACCGGACCACCACGTGCCAGTCGTGCCGCTCCTGGGGCTGCACCGGCTGCCCGAGCGCTGCCCGCGCACACGCGGCGCCCTGCTCGCGCAGCGACTGCCCGAGGGTCGTCAGGCCGGCAGGCCCGGCCGCGTCGCTGTCGTCCCACCCGGTGACGGCCAGGTCGGTGGGGACACGCCGACCGAGAGCCTCGGCCGCGCGCAGGGCCCCGAGGGCGAGCTCGTCACTCATGGCGGCCACGGCGTCGGGCGGGTCGTCGCCCAGCAGCAGGTCGCGGACGTGGCTCTCGCCCTCGGTCACGCGGTTGACCGGGCACACCGCCAGCCGGAGCTGGGCGGGGTCACGGCCCACGTTCGTCCAGGCGGCCCGCAGCCCTTCCCACCGATGGCGGGTGACCGGGAACCTCACGTCACCGACCTGGTCACCGACGAGCAACCGACGGTCGCGTCCGCGGTCGAGCGGGAAGCCGAGGACGACGGGACGCGTGGCCCGGGCGAACGCCACGCGCCCGATGGCAGAGGCCGCTGCCCGGTCGTCGATGCCGATGACCGGCATCCCGTGCCCGTCGGGACCGGCGTGGACCACGGCGGGAAGCCTCGTCCGGGCGACGGCGTCGAGCACGGGGTCGTCGTCGCTGGTCGTCCAGACCACGAAGCCGTCCACGGCGGCCTGGGCGACGCGCGCGACGTCCGACGCCGTGCCGGTGGTCGGCACGAGCGTCAGCCCCACGCCCTCGCTGGCACACACGTCCGAGACGCCCGCGAGGAACCGGGCCGCCTGGGGGTCCTCGAACGCATAGCTCAGCCCCTCACCCAGGACGACACCCAGAGAGCCGACACGGCCGCGACTCAGGGACCGTGCCGTGGGGTTCGGACCCGGGTAGTGCAGCTCCTGGGCGGCGGCCCGAACCCTCGCCGCCGCGTCCGGTGACACCCGGTCGGGCCGGGAGTAGACGTAGGAGACCGTCATGGTGGAGACACCGGCTGCCCGGGCAACCTCGCGCATGGTCGCCCGTCTTCCCCTGTTGCCTCCCGCGCCGTCCACGCCACACACTGTACGTGTGTACCGGTACACAGGGTCTTCCGACCGCGACGGCTCCACCGCCCCGTCGCGCGCAACCGCGCCGCAGCCGGGCGACGGCCGGCCCATCGTGCGCGACGCCGCCACCGTCGTGTCGTACGCGGTGCTCGGCTGCTACACGTTCTGGCTCTACGCCTTCGGACCCGCGGTGACCCTGCTGCGCGAGGAGCTCCGCTTCTCCTACACCACCCTCAGCCTCTACTCGGTGGTGTGGGCGGGGGGTGCCGCGCTGGCAGGAGCGGGATTCGTCCGGGTCGCGCGACGCCTGAGCAGGGGCTCGCTGCTCTGGCTCTCGACGCTCGCATCCGTGGGCGGTGCGACGTTGTTCACCCTTGGCCGCAGCGCCCCCGCGACCTTGACCGCGGCGGCACTGTTCGGCTTCGCCGGCACGATGCTGCTGACCGTGGTCCAGGCGATCCTGTCCGACCGGCACGGCAGCCGGCGTGACCAGGCGCTGACCGAGGCCAACATCGCCGCCGGAGCGTCGGCGGTGCTCGCGCCGCTGGTGCTCGGCGCACTCGCCCTCACCGTCGTCGGGTGGCGTGCGACGTTCGCGCTGCCGGCACTCGTCCTCCTCCTGCTGTACCTGCGCCACCGCCGCCTCCCGCTCCCGAGTCCGGCACCCGACCCCGCCATCGGACGCGGCGGACGGCTGCCCGTCGCCTGCTGGCTGTTCGCGGTCCTCACGGCCGTGGGCTCGGCCATCGAGTTCTGCCTCGTCTACTTCGGCCCTCAGATGCTCATCGACGCCGGCCTGTCCGCTGCGGCGGCGAGCACGGCCCTCAGCAGCAACTACCTCGGCATCCTGCTCGGGCGCTTGCTCGGCGCGGGTCTCACGCGCCGCGCCGGCCGAGCCGTCCCGCTGCTCTACGCCTCGCTCGCGCTCACCGGCGTCAGCTTCCTCGTCTTCTGGCTGACCGACCTGCCCGTCCTGGGGGTCGTCGGGCTCTTCGCGTGCGGGGTCGGCATCGCGAACCTCTACCCGCTCTCGCTCGCGCTCACCCTCGACGCCGCCCGCGGACGCGAGGACCAGGCGAACGCCCGTTCGCAGGTGGTCGTCGGGCTGGTCGCCGCGGCCGCGCCGTTCCTGCTCGGCAGCCTGGCCGACCGGCACGGGCTGGGGGCCGCCTTCGCGCTCGAACCCGTGCTGATCGGCGCCGCCGCGCTGCTCCTCTGGAGCGGGATCCGCGCGCGACGCACGGCCGTCTGCTCGTCGCGCATCCCTTAATCGATTCCGCGGTTGCACGGCGGTCCGACAGGCGAGGTCCCCGACCTACCGTGGGGAGCGCTCCACGACGGCCGGACCCAGCGTCGGGCGACTACCGGGTGTGAGCGCCGTCCCGCCCCGTCGTCCCCCACCTGAGGACCGCCATGTCACCGATCACCCGACGACGCGCGCGGCGCAGCGGCTGGTCCGCCGCCCTCGCGGTCGCCACAGCCCTGAGCGTCGCGGGCGTCACCGCACCGACGGCCGTCGCCGCCCCCGACCCCGGCTCACCGGTCAAGGTCAACCAGGTCGCCTACGTGCCCGGCGTCGCCAAGGTCGCGACCCTCGTCAGCACCTCGACCAGCCCGGTCGCCTGGACGCTGCGCGACGCGGCGGGCCGCACGGTCGCCGAGGGCACGTCGACGGTCAAGGGTGCCGACACGCTGTCCGGCGACCGCACGCACCTCATCGACTTCTCGTCGTACGACACCCCGGGCACGGGCTACGTCCTGTCCGCGGCCGGCGCCAACAGCTACCCGTTCGACATCTCCGCCGACCCGCTGAAGAAGCTCCGCTACGACGCGCTCGCGTTCTTCTACCACCAGCGCTCGGGCATCGCGATCGAGGCGCAGTACGTCGGCAGCACCTACGCACGCGCCGCCGGGCACCTCGGGATCGCGCCCAACCAGGGCGACACGAGCGTGCCGTGCCGGCAGTCGTGCGGGTACAACCTCGACGTGCGCGGCGGCTGGTACGACGCGGGCGACCAGGGCAAGTACGTCGTCAACGGCGGCATCGCGACGTGGCAGCTGCAGAACGCGTACGAGCGGACGCTGCACGTCGAGGGTGCGGACCGTACCGCCCTGGGCGACGGCAGGGCCGCGATCCCCGAGCGCGCCAACGGCGCACCCGACGTGCTCGACGAGGCCCGGTGGGAGCTCGAGTTCCTCATGCGCATGCAGGTGCCCGCCGGTCGCACCGACGCCGGCATGGTGCACCACAAGATGCACGACGAGAACTGGACGGGCATCCCGACGATCCCCTCGCAGGACGCCCAGCGCCGCATCCTCGCGCCCGTGAGCACGGCCGCGACCCTCAACATGGCGGCCGTCGCCGCGCAGGCGTCGCGCCTGTGGGAGTCGTACGACCCGACGTTCTCCGCCAAGGCCCTGGCGGCCGCGCGGACCGCGTACGCCGCGGCCAAGGCGAACCCGAACCGCATCGCGTCCAGCACGGACGGCACGGGCGGCGGCGCCTACAGCGACGCGTCGGTGACCGACGAGTTCTACTGGGCGGCAGCCGAGCTGTTCGCCACGACGGGTGAGTCGTCGTACCGCGCCGACGTCACCGGATCGTCGTTCTACAAGGGCGTGAGCTTCGCGCAGCGCGGCTACGACTGGGGCTGGACCGGCGGCATGGGCGACACGACGCTGGCGCTCGTCCCCACGGACCTGCCCGCGTCGGACGTCGCGGCGACGCGCTCCGCGATCGTGTCGTTCGCCGACGCGGCCCTGACGCGCCTCGCGAACCAGGCGTACCCGGCGCCCAACAACGCGGGCAGCGTCTACTACTGGGGCTCGAACGGCCAGGTCGCGAACAACGCCAACGCGCTCGCACTCGCGTACGACTTCACCGGCCAGGCGAAGTACCGGACCGCCGTGTACGGCGCGCTCGACTACTTCCAGGGCCGCAACCCGCTGAACCAGTCGTACGTCGCGGGCTACGGCGAGAAGGCCGTGCGCAACGTGCACCACCGGTTCTGGGCCAACCAGAACGACTCCTCGCTGCCGATCGCGCCCCCCGGGTCGTTCTCCGGCGGCCCCAACAGCGAGTTGCAGGACCCGGTCGCGGCCGCCGAGCTCGCCGGCTGCGCGGCGCAGAAGTGCTTCGTCGACGACATCGAGGCGTACTCCGTCAACGAGGTCGCGATCAACTGGAACTCCGCGCTCGTCTGGCTCACCGCGTGGGCGGCCGAGCAGGCGGGTGGGCAGGCGCCCACGGACACCACCGCGCCCAGCGCCCCCGGCACGCCGACCGCGAGCGCGGTCGCGGACACGTCGGTGACGCTGACGTGGGCCGCGTCGACCGACGCGGAGAGCGGGGTCGCGGGCTACGACGTGCTGAACGCCGCGGGGGCGGTCGTCGCGACGTCGACCACGACGAGCGCGACGGTCTCCGGCCTGACGGCCGACACGGCGTACACGTTCACGGTCCGCGCCCGCAACGGCGCCGGTCTGACGTCGACGTCGGCACCGCTGAGCGTCCGCACCACGGGCGGCGTCACACCCGTGGACACCCCCCCGTCGACTCCGGGCACGCCCGTCGCCTCCAACGTGACGGCGACGGGGATGACGCTCACGTGGACCGCCTCCACCGACGACGTCCGCGTCGCCGGGTACGACGTGCTCCAGGTCGAGGGCGGCACGCAGACGGTCGTCGCCACGTCGACCACGCCGTCCGTCACCATCACCGGCCTCGCGGCCGACGGCGTGTACACGTTCGTCGTCCGCGCCCGGGACTCGGCCGGCCAGCTCTCCGCGGTCTCCGGGCCCGTCACGGTCGACACGGCGCCCCGCATGACGCCGACGCCGACGCCGCCCACCGCAGCCTGCCGGGTGACGTACACGGCCAACTCGTGGGGCACGGGCTTCACCGCCGCCGTGACGGTGACCAACACGGGCCCGACCGCGTGGTCGTCGTGGCAGCTGGGCTTCACGTTCCCGGGCAACCAGAAGGTCACGCAGGGCTGGAGCGCGACGTGGAGCCAGACGGGGACGACGGTCACCGCGACCAACGCCGCCTGGAACGGCTCGCTCGCCGCGGGCGGGTCGACGAGCATCGGGTTCAACGGCTCGTACAGCGGCACCAACGCCGCACCCACCGGCTTCACGGTCAACGGGGCAGCCTGCTCCTGAGTGCACGGCCCGGGGCGCTCCCCGGAGTCGACGGCGGCCGTCGGTCCACGTGACCGGCGGCCGTCGGCGCGGGAGAACTCGGCCAGCCAGGGCCGTCGCACCGCGACATCCGTACCGTTGTGGTTACGTAACTCACAGGGTACGGTCGGTCCATGGATGCAGTTCTGCAGGCACTGGCCGACCCGAGCCGACGCACCGTCCTCGCGATCCTGCGCGACCACGAGGCCACTGCCGGCGAGCTCGCCGACGCCCTGCCCATCGCCCGCCCCGGCGTCTCACGGCACCTGCGGGTGCTGCGGGAGGCCGGCCTGGTCGAGGCACGCCAGGAGGCGCAGCGCCGGATCTACCGGCTGCGTCCCGAGGCGCTCATCGAGGTCGACGAGTGGCTCGGGGACTACCGCGCCCTGTGGAGCAACCGCCTCGACGCGCTGCACACGGAGATCAGCCGAGGGAAGAGGGCCAGGAGATGACGACCACCGCGACCATGCGCGCACTCGACCCCACGACCGGAGCGATCCGGGTCGAGGACGTCTACGACACCGACATCGACGACCTGTGGGAGGCGTGCACGACGCCCGAGCGGCTCGCACGGTGGATCGCCCACGTCTCCGGCGACCTGCGGGTCGGCGGCACCGTCGAGATGACGTTCACCAGCTCGTGGAGCGGGCAGGCGCGGATCGAGGCCTGCGACGCTCCCTCTCACCTGGTCGTCGCGTCCCGTTCCGACGCCGGTGAGGAGACCCGGATCGAGGCGTGGCTGACGACCGAGGGCGACCGGACACGGCTCGTCGTCGAGGAGCGTGGGTTGCCGCTGGCCGAGCTGCACGTCCACGGCGCGGGCTGGCAGGCCCACCTCGAGGACCTCGGCCACTCGCTCGACCTGGACGGCCCCGCACACCCCGAGGGCTGGTCCGCGACCCGGCCCGCCCCCGCGTGGGAACGGCGATGGACCGAGCTGAGCCCCGCGTACGCACCCGTGGACGCGCCATGACCTCCGACGCGATCCGGTTGAGCGGCGTCACCGTCAACGCGCCGGACGCCCTGCAGCTCGCCCGCTTCTACGCCGACATCACCGGCGGCTCGGCCGAGGGCGAGGCGACGTGGGCCCGGGTCACCGGGCCCGGCGGCGAGATCGGGTTCCAGCAGGTCGCCGACTTCCGCCCGCCCACCTGGCCCGACGGCGAGGTGCCGATGCACCTGCACCTGGACTTCCTCGTCGACGACCTCGCCGCCACCGAGGCACGGGTGCTCGCCGCCGGTGCGACACGCTTCGACACCCAGCCCAACGACGACCACTGCCTGGTCTACGCCGACCCGGCGGGCCACCCGTTCTGCCTGACGCTGTGGGACGGCGACCGGGCTGCTCAGTCGGTCGGCTCGACCGGCGACGGGTCCGCCTCGACCTCGCCGGGCGTCGGCACCTCGCGCTCGCCGCTGTCCTCGGCCGGCTCGGTGTCACCACTCGTGGAGTCGCGCGAGCCGGCGGACGCGGCGTCCCCCTCCAGCACCTCCGGGGTGACCTCCTGCTCGAGGGTCGGGTACCCGTAGCCGCCGTCCTGCGCCGTGGCCTCCGGCTCCTGCGGTGTCTCGCTCATGGCCGCCCTTCCCGCCGCTCCTGGACCGTCGCTCCATCGTCCGTGCCCGCGCGGTGCTGCGCCATCCGGACGCCGCCAGCCAGCTCCGTCTGGATCTGACGGATGACGGTCGCCAGGACGCCGCCCGTGAGCAGCCCCGACCCGAGAGGGCCCGCCGAGTCCTCACCGAGTACAGGCAGCCGCCGCAGCGCTGCCCGCGTGGCCGCACTCATCCGCCGCAGCTGCCAGCGGACCTCGTCGTCGACCGCATCCGCCCGACCGGGGACGCCGAGCCCGACCGCCTTCGCGGCGTAGGCGGCCGCCCCCAGGGCGTGCGCACCCATGTGGGCGACACCGGACGCCTGCGCCGCCGCCCTCGCCGCGGCAACGGCCGCGGGCGACCTGACGGCACTCGCTGCGCGACCGGCGACGAAGCGCCGGCGGATCTCGTCGGCGGCACGCAGCTCGCCGCGGCTGAAGGCCCGGGCACGCGCGATCGCGTCGCGGGGGCGGCCGTCGTCCGCCGCCTCCGCCTCGAAGAGCGGCAGGACGCGCTCGGCGCAGTCCGCCGCCCACTCGGCGACCGTGCGCCGCTCACCCTCGCTGAGCGCCTGGGGAGAGACCACCTCGACCTCCGTCTCCCGCCGATGGCGGGTTGTCGTGCGCGACCGCAGATGATGCCCGAGCCGTCGCCAGGATTGTCCGTCGTCGGCCCGCACACCATAGTGGGAGCGTGACCACACCGATCTACGTCGAGACGCACATCCGCGCGGGACTCGACCGGGTCTGGGAGCTCACGCAGGACACGTCCTCCCACCCGCGGTGGGACGCGCGGTTCAGCCGCATCACCCCGGTGGAGGCGCTCGCGACGGGCGGCTACCGCTTCCGCTACGAGCTGCGGCTGCCGCTGCACACGCTCGCCGGGACCGGCACGAGCCTGGGCGAGCGGCACCGCCCCGACGGCACGCGCACGTCGGCGCTGCGGTTCACGACCCCGGACCGGCTCTCGCCGCTGGGCGACGGGCGCGGCTACTGGCGCTACGTCCCGACCGACGACGGCGTGACCTTCGTGACCGGCTACGACTACGAGCCCGGGTGGGGCCGGCTGCTCGACCGGCTCGTCGTCCGCCCGCTGGTCGGGTGGCTGACCGCCTGGAGCTTCGACCGCCTGCGCCTGTGGGCCGAGGACGGCGTAGAGCCCGAGCGGTGGCCGCTGCCGTCGGTCCTGGCGGTGTGGCGTCCGGACCGCCCGCGCGCGGGCCGCTGCCTGCGCGCACCCCGCCGGGGATCGACCCGCCGGACCGCCCCTCCCTCCGGGCCGTCCGTCATGGACGACGCCCCCACGACGCTCGACCAGCTGGAGGCACCGTGACATCCGTGTTCGCCCAGGCACTCGGTGCCGACTTCGCCCGCCTGCACCCCATGCTGCAGCAGAGGTTCGGCGTCGGGCTCGACGCGGGGTACGCGTGCGTGGGCCGCGGCGTCATGCAGGAGATCCGCCGCGGACCGTGGTGGACGCTGCCGTTCCTGCAGCTCGGGGCCGTGCGCAACATCCTCGTCCCCGACATCGGGCGCGACGTGCCATTCACGATCTCGAACTTCCCGTACCGCGACCCCTTCGGCAGGGAGACCGTCACGTTCGTGCGGGAGTACCGCGTGCGCGACCGGACGCGGCGGTTCGACGCGACGATGGTCCTCCACGAGGGACGCGTCATCGACTACCTCGGGACGCACCAGCACCTGGCCGTGGACCTCGACCTGCGCGTCCTCGACGACGGCTCGCTGCACCTGACGACCCACGGGCAGCGGTTCTACGAGGGGCCGGTCGGCTTCCGCTTCCCGATGCTCCTCAGCGGTGAGGCCCGGTTGCACGAGTGGTTCGACGACGAGGAGCAGCAGTTCCACGTCGACCTCGAGGTCCGCAACCGGCTGCTCGGGTTCCTGTTCGGCTACCGCGGCACGTTCACGTGCGAGTTCCCCGACGCGGTCGACGCGCCCGGCGCACTGCGGCCGGTGCGGCACGAGGTGCGCACGTGACGACGTGCTCGACCGCGCGACCTCCGCCCGCAGCCCCTGCCCTGCGGGTACGGTCACGGCGACGAGAGGAGCCGCACGTGGACGTGGACGGTGGCGCGGACGACGCCGAACGCGTGGTGGACGCGGACCGCGTCGTCGTCGACTGCGGACTGTACGTCGACGGCCGGCGCGCACCGGGCCGCCTGCCGCTGGGGCGCGCCGGCGACGTGGCGCGCGAGAGCGGCGGCTTCGTCTGGCTGGGGCTCGAGGGGCCGACGGTCGCGGACGTCGCGGCGGTGGCGGGCGAGTTCGGGCTGCCGGCGCTCGCGGTCGAGGACGCGGTCAAGGCGCACCAGCGCCCGAAGCTCGAGGTGTACGGCGACGTGGTGTTCGTCGTGCTCAAGCCCGTGCGCTACGTCGACCACGACGAGGTCGTGGACGTCGGGGAGATCGCGCTGTTCCTCGGCGAGCACTTCGTCGTCACCGTGCGGCACGGGCAGGGTGACGTGCTGCGGCGCGTGCGCGAGGAGCTGGACCGCGGGGACGGCCCCGCGGCCGGGTTCGGGCCCGCCGGCGTGCTCTACCGGGCGGCGGACCTCGTCGTCGACGGGTACGAGTCGGCGCTCGGCGAGATCGACGTCGACGTGGACGACATCGAGGCGCGCGTGTTCGGGCCGGGGCAGGTCAACCACGCCGAGCGCATCTACAAGCTCAAGCAGGAGGCGGCGGAGGTGCGCCGGGCGGTGCTGCCGCTCGGCCGTCCGCTGCAGCGACTCGTCGACGGCGACGTCCCCCACGTGCCGCCGACGTCCGCCCCCTACTTCCGCGACGTGCAGGACCACCTGCTGCGGGCCGCGGACGCGGTGGAGGCGGTCGAGCGCCAGCTCGGTGACGTGCTGCAGGCCAACACCGCCCGCGTGACGGTGGCGCAGAGCGAGGTCGCGCTGCGCCAGAACGGCGACATGCGCAAGATCTCCTCGTGGGCGGCCATCGCGCTGGTCCCCACGGCGATCGCCGGTGTGTACGGCATGAACTTCGAGTTCATCCCCGAGCTGCGGTGGCGGTACGGGTACTTCCTCGTGCTGGGGGTCATCGCTGCGGTGTGCGTCGGGCTCCACCGGTCGTTCCGCCGCAACGGCTGGCTCTGAGGGGTTCCGGGTGACGTCGTCGACGTCGGCACGGGCCGAGGCCGCGCTCACGACGCTGGTGGCGCGGGTCGCGGACTGATCGGACCCGCCTGACACCCGCCGTCGCGTCATTGACCGGCGACACCTCGTCCTGCACAGTGAATCGGGTGAACCGGGCGCTCGCCGTTCTCACCGTGGTCGCCTACCTGACGCTGCCGCTCGGGTCCGCGAGGTCCGCGGAGCTCCTGCCGACGCTGCTGGTGGGTCTCGCGTACGCCGCACTGGCGATCCTGGGGTTCCGCTTCGTCGAGGAGCGTCCTGCCGGGTGGGCGGCCGGGTACGTCGGCGTGCAGCTGGTGCTCGGCTTCGCGGTCTTCTCCCTGTCCGGTGCCGCGGTCGGTGCCGTGCTGCTCCTGGTCGTGCTGGTCGCGCAGGCGGTCCTGCTGCTGCCGCTGCCGGCCGCGGTCGGCGTAGCCGCCGTCGTCCCGCTCGTCCACCTCGGCATGCAGTGGCCGCGCGTGCTCGGCGAGGCCCTGAGCACCCTGGCGGTCAGCACGTTCACGGTGATCGTGATCGAGCTGCTCGTCCGCGAGCAGCGGGCCAGGGCCGAGCTCGCGGCCGCGCACGAGCGCCTGCACGGGTATGCCGCGCAGGCCGAGCAGCTGGCCACCACCCAGGAACGCAACCGCCTGGCGCGCGACATCCACGACGGCGTCGGCCACCACCTGACGGTCGTGCGGATGCTGCTGGCGGCGGCCCGCGCCGTCATCCCCACCGCAGACCCCGATCGCCTCGACGCCATGCTGGCCCAGGCGCAGGACCAGTCGGGACAGGCCCTCGCCGAGGTCCGGCGGTCCGTGGCGGCGCTGCGTGAGCACCGTCCCGTCCTCGCGGACGCGTTGCGGACGCTCGCCGCCGAGGCGACGGAGGCCGGCGTCCCGACCGAGCTGGACGTCCGGGGCAGTGCCCGTCCGCTGCGCGCCGACGTGGACGAGTCCCTCTTCCGAGCGGCCCAGGAGGGCCTGACCAACGTCAGGAAGCACGCGGCCGCCACGCGCACCGCGGTCGTGCTGGACTTCCGCGACGACGACCACGTCCGGCTCGAGGTGCGCGACGACGGTCGCGGCCTGGCGGAGGAGCCGGCGGACGGTTTCGGGCTCGCGGGGCTCCGCGAGCGCATGGCCAACGTCGGGGGGCGCCTCTCCCTCGTCTCCACCCCGCCCGACGGCGTCACCAGCCTCGTCGTCGAGGTGCCCGGGTGACGGTCCGTGTGCTGCTGGCCGACGACCAGGCCCTCTTCCGCGAGGCGCTCACGACCCTGCTGGAGGTGCAGCCCGGGATCGAGGTCGTCGGTGAGGCGTCGAACGGTGAGGAAGCCGTCCGCGCGAGCGCCGCGGCGCGACCCGACGTTGTCCTCATGGACCTGCGCATGCCGGTGCTCGACGGCATCGCGGCCACGGCTCGGCTCCGTGCCGAGCAGCCGGAGGTCCGGGTGATCGCGCTGACGACGTTCGACGACGACGAGGACGTCTTCGCCGCGCTGCGGGCTGGCGCGGTCGGCTACCTCCTCAAGGACGTGAGCTCGGCACGGTTGGTCGAGGCGCTCGTCGCGGCCGCTCACGGGGAGACCGTGCTCCAGCCGTCGGTGGCGGCCAAGGTCGTCGCGCGGGTGGTGCGGATCCCCGCGGACACGGCGCCGTCGACGCACCCGCTGTCCGAGCGGGAGGTCGCGCTGGTGCGGCTGCTGGCCGACGGGCTCAGCAACCGCGAGATCGCCGGCACCCTGTACCTCGCCGAGGGGACCGTGAAGAACCTCGTCAGCAGCGTGCTGTCGAAGCTCGAGGTGCGCGACCGCACGCAGGCGGCCCTGCGGGCCCGGGACCTCGGGATCCTCTGACCATGGGCGGCGCCGGGGTCACTCCCGGAGGGTGACCCGAGGCGTGACGATCGGCACCTGACCGCGGCCGTGGGCCGGTCGACGCTGTCGTGTGTCCGCACATCGGATCCACGAGGAGTCGAGATGAACCACGAAGAGCACGGCACCGCCCGCCACCCGGCGCTGCGGTTCACGCGGCACGCGGCGGAGATGGTGGTCGCGATGGTGGCGGGCATGGTCCTGCTGGAGCCCGTCTGGTCGTTCGCCTGGCCGGCCCTGAGCGAGAGCACCACCGCGCAGGTGCTGGTGATGGCGACGAACATGTCGATCGGCATGGCGGTGTGGATGCGGGTCCGGGGGCACGGGGTGGCGTCCGTCGCCGAGATGGCCGCCGCGATGTACCTGCCGTTCCTGGTGCTGCTGCCGTTCAGCCGGGCCGGAGCCGTGACCGACATGGAGCTGATGACGGCCGGGCACGTGATGATGCTGGCGGCGATGGTCGCCGTGATGCTGCGCCGCCGCCACGAGTACGGGTGGTGAGCCCGGTGCGCGCGTTCCTCAGGGTCGTCCTGCTCGTGCTCGCAGCGCTGGCGCTCCCGGCCGCACTCGGCGGCCCGACGGCCGTCGACACGGTCACCGGCCTCAACGCCGCGCGGACCGACGGCGCGTCCCCGAGCCCGGCGCCGACCGCGTACGACCCGACCAGACCGACAGCGGCCGTCGTGGTCGGGGCCAAGGGTGCCGTCGCGTCCGACGTCCTGGCCCCGTACGAGATCCTCGCCGCCACGGGTGCGTTCAACGTCTACACCGTGGCCCCCGGGAGCCACCCGGTGCCGCTCACCGGCGGGCTCGACCTCGTGCCGGACCTCACGTTCACCGGCCTCGAGGACCTGCTCGGTGGGCCGGCGGACCTCGTGGTCGTGCCGGCGATGCCCGACGTCGGCCGGCCCACGACGAAGCCCGTCACCGCGTGGCTCACGACCCAGGCGCACGGCGGCGCCGTCATCCTCAGCGTCTGCAACGGGGGCGCCGTGGTCGCCTCGGCGGGGCTGCTCGACGGCCACCGGGCCACCGCCCACTGGCTGCGCCTCGACGAGTGGGCCGGCGCCTACCCCGCCGTCGACTGGGTCGCCGGGACGCGGTACGTGGACGACGGTGCCGTGATCAGCACGGCCGGCGTCCTGTCAGGGATCGACGGCACCCTGCACGCCGTGCAGCGGCTGGTCGGGCAGGACGCCGCGGTGCGGGCCGCACGGGCGATCGGCTGGTCGTACGACGCGTCGAGCGGCCCGCCGCGGATGGCGCGGACGCGGCTCGCACCGCCCGACGCGGTCGTCGCCCTCCACAGCGCCTTCGGCTGGGACCGGCCGCGCATCGGCGTCCAGCTCACGGACGGCGTCGGCGAGCTCGAGCTCGCCTCGGTGTTCGACACGTACGCGCAGTCGCTGGCCGCGGACACGGTCGCCGTGGGCGACCGGCCGGTGAGGTCGCGTCACGGTCTGACGTTCGTGCCGCGCACCGCGTCGGTGGCCGGGCTCGACCGGCTCGTCGTCCCGGGCACGACCGGGCCCCGCACCGTCCCCGGCATCGACGTCGTGCACCCCCACGAGCGACCCGGCTTCGCGTACGACGCCGTGCTGCAGGACCTGGCCCGGACGACCGACGTGGCCACCGCGCGGTGGACGGCGAAGGTCCTCGAGTACCCCGTCGACGGCCTGCCGCTCGACGGCCCGTCCTGGCCGTGGGCGCTGACGCTGCGACCGGTCGCGCTCGGCACGCTCGGCGTGCTGGTGGCACTCGGTGTGCTCGGCCTCGTGCGTCGAGGTCCGCACCTGAGCGCACGGCGCGGTCAGGTTCCGGCAGGCTCGGAGAGCGCGATGCGACGCCAGTCCCGCGGGGTGAGCCCGTAGGCCGCCTTGAAGCGACGCGTGAAGTGCGCGGGGTCACGGAAGCCCCAGCGGCGGGCGATCGAGGAGATCGGGACCATGACGTTCGAGGCGCGAGCGAGCTCGTCGTGCGCGCCCACCAGGCGTCGGCCGATGATCCACTGCTCCAGGCTGAAGTCCGCCGCGGCACAGATCCTGAAGAGGTGCCGCTCGGAGATGTTGTGCGCCTGCGCGACCGTGGCGGGCGTCAGGTCGGCGTCGCGCAGGTGCTGCTGGACGTAGGCGCGCACCTGGACCAGCAGCGTCGCCGCGATCGTGCTCCGTGCGAACCTGGCGTCGTGCGCGGCGGACGCGAGCAGGGCACGCAGCAGGTCGACCGAGGCGCTACCGACCGCAGTGGCGGTCGGATCCGCCGTGACCGCGTCGGTGCGGTGTGCCAGACCGAGCAGGTGCCGCTGGAACAGGCCGTAGAGCGGGCTGGTCCTCAGCTGGCGTGAGGCGGTGCGGACGACGTGTGCCGGCAGCCCGACCTGGTCGGCAGGTACGGAGATGCAGAAGGCCGAGCCCAGCCCCCGCCACGCGTAGTCGTACGGCTTCGTCAGGTCGACGCAGATCAAGCCGCCCGTCCCCGCGCGAACGTCGGGGTCGGCGTCGTCGTAGCTGATCAGCGACCGACCGGCCTCCTGGACGGCGATCGAGATCCGGCAGTCCGGGTCGACCCGGAGGTGACGGCTGCCGCGGACCATCCGCATCCCGGAGGCCTGGTTCCGCCACACGTCCACGTCGCCCAGCCGCCAGGCCTCGATACGCGTGAAGACACGGTCCGGGGCGTCGTCGTAGCGGACGTCGCACGGAGCTGTGGTCCCCTCCAGGGCGGCCGAGATCGCCGACAGCCTGTCCGTGGACGCGACGGTCCGGGTGTCCAGCAGCACCACCATGCCACCGCCCCTTCCCCTCGTGGCCGTGGGTCGTGAGGTCGAGGGCGCCGTCCCCGTGCGGGACCCCGCCCTCTGGCTGGTCTGTGGCTGCCAACAGCAGGTCTCTGACGGACCTGCGCAGGTCCGACGGTTCCCCGCTGGACCAGTGTGTACCGCGTCGAGGCCCCAGCGTACGTCGCCGGGGTGGTCGACCACATCCCCCGCCAGAGCCGATCTGTGCCGTTCGACGACAGGCGATCTCTCATCTTCATCGACTCCCCGACAGCCTGAGAGGAACCGATCATGACCACCATCGTGCTCGTGCACGGCCTGTGGATGACCCCGCGCAGCTGGCGCGGCTGGAAGGACCGCTTCGAGGCCGCGGGCCACGACGTCCTCGTCCCGGCCTATCCCGGCTTCGAGGTCGAGGTCGAGGCGCTGCGGGAGAACACTGAGGTGATCGCCCGGCTCACGGTGCCTGAGACCGTCGACCACCTCGCGACGCAGATCGCGGCACTGCCTGAGCCGCCGATCATCATGGGCCACTCCTTCGGCGGCACCCTCACCCAGCTGCTCCTGGCTCGCGGCCTGGGAGCGGCGGGCGTGGTCGTGGACTCCGCACCGACCGAGGGGGTTCACGTGACCCCCCTGTCGCAGGTCAGGTCACTGTTCCCGGCACTGCGGAACCCGGCGAACGCGCACCGGGCCGTGGCGTTCACACCCGAGGAGTTCCACTACGCGTTCGCGAACACGCTCTCGCGCGAGGACTCCGACGCGGTGTGGCGCGAGTTCGCGATCCCCGCGCCGGGCAGCTGGGTGTGGGCCTACGGCCTGATCGCGAACCTCAAGCCGGGCAAGCAGGAGACGTGGGTGGACTACGACGCCGATCGTGCGCCCCTGCTGTTCATCGGCGGCGAGAAGGACCACATCATGCCGCCCTCGGTGAACAGGTCGAACGCGAAGCACTACGCGAAGTCGCCCGCCCTCACCGAGTACCACGAGTTCCCGGGCCGCTCGCACTGGATCTGCGCCGAACCGGGCTGGGAGGAGGTCGCGGACCACGCCCTGGCCTGGGCGCTCGAGCACGCCCGCTCAACGCCGGTCCCGGCGCCGTAGGCGGTGCCGTCCGGGGAGGTGTCGCACCGCGCTCGCCGCCCTGCTCTGCGCCTGCTCACCTGGGCCCGGGTCGCGCTCTCCCGGCCGCCAGGTCGCCCAGGTGAGGTCCCACGGCGGGTCGCCGCGCTCGATGTCGGCGATCACCGCCTCGCCGGTGGCCCTGACGGCGGCGGCCTCCCTCGCCGTCAGGACCCCGTGCTCCACGGCCGCGACGAGCTCGTCCTCGTCCTTCCACCGCCACCACGACAGGTCGGGCGCGACGAGGATGTCGAGCACGTGGTCGAGGGTCTCGAAGCCGTCGGCCGTGCGTCGCAACGGTTCCTGCAGGTTCACGTACCAGGCGCTCACCTCCCGCTCGTCGGGGGTCGACAGCCGCCACACCTCGAAGGGCTGGCCGACGCGACCGATCCGCAGACGACCGGGCGGCTGCCACACCTTGTCGCGCAGGGTCCAGCGCCTGCCCGCCATGATCCGCAGGTAGTCCGTGCGCTCGGACGGGTCGATGGGCTCCCGCGTCACGCTGCCGGCGGCCTGGTGCAGGACGAGCCGGTCGGGATCGTCGACGACCACCGTGACAGGGCGTTCCGTCCACAGCAGGCCGTCGACGACCTCGCGGACCACGACGCTCTCGCCGGGTCGGAAGCGCTCGCTCATCGGCCCATCCTCGCGGACCGGTCCCTGCGCGCGCCTCCACCGCCCCCGCTACGTTGACCGGTGAGCCGGGCCCGCCCGCGGAGGGGAGCGCACGTTGACCGACCCGGACGAGGGCGTGGCGAGTGACGGCACCATCCGCACGGGCGCGCGCCGGGACCGCGTGCCCGGCGTCTTCGAGGACGTCCTGAGGGACGCCGTCGCCCTCGTCGGCGAGCCGGGGGCGTCCCTGTACCTCTACGGCTCCGTCGCCACCGGCTCTGCGCGTCCCGGGTCGTCGGACGTGGACCTGCTGTCGATCGACCTGCCCGACGCGGCCGTCGTCGGGCGACGCCTCTCGGCCCGCTACGCCGACCGGTGCCGGGGAGTCGAGGTCGCGGCCGCCGCGAGCGAGGAGCTCGCAGGTGACACCGACGCCGCCTACGGCCTGCGGGTCTTCCTCCGCCACTACTGCGTTCATCTCACCGGCCCGGATCCAGCCGCCGGCCTGACGGCCTACCCGGCCGACGGTGGTCCGAGATCGAGCCCGGACTCGCCGGCCCGCTCACGTCGCTGCACCGGTGGGTCGACGGAGAGCATCCCCGTCACGTCAGGACGTCCAGCGCGCGCTCGACGGCGACGGAGTCGTCGCGGCCGTCGTGGACCGCTTCAGCAGCGTGATCGGGCTCTGGCCGGATGACGTCGTGGACCAGTAGCGCCCCTCATGGCGGGCAGCCTGCAGCGAGAGTCGCTCTGCCACAGCCCGCCCGGGCCAGGACCGGGTTCGGCCCGGGGCGAGCACGAGCCGGTCTTCACGGCAGACCATGACGCCGCTCAGTCGAACCGTGCTGCATCTCGACAGTCCACGTCGATGGCGGGTGTCGAGATGCGCGAGTGATCGACCGACGTCGAGCGTCGTACCCTGACCAGCCGCGCGATCGATGACCGGGTCGTCAGGGCGCGTCGAATGTCCCCGGGCGGGGCTCCCACGGGAACCGTCCCTCATGGACCGGTAAGCCGAGGGCGCCCAGCGCCGCGTCCATCACGGCGGCGCTGCTGGCCGTGCCGCGCGTGCGAAGACGACTCTCCCCGAGAACGACATCGATCATGACCGTCGAGGGCCACAGCGGGGAACGCTTGAGGCTGAGGCTCGAGTAGAGGAGCGGCACGTACTGTCTCGCCGCTGCGCCACTCAGGACGTCGGCCGCTCCCGCCAGAGCCTGCTGCAGATGAGCCGGCGCGCCGTGCACCGAGATCGAGGTGGCGCTGGTCAGGCCGGGAAGCGCGCTCAACAACGGTCGCAGCTCGTCAAGGTCGGATTGCGCGAGCACCGCTCGGAGGACTCGTGACAGCACGTCGACTCCCATGGCTGACGGCCAGAGCCCTGGCTGGTCGGTACGGTCCAGGGTCGTCCGGACCCACCTCACACGTTCGTCGCGGTCGACGGTCACCCGGAGGTCGAAGCGGTGCGCGCCATCGGACACGCCCTGCCACCGGTGCTCGACGGCGTCCTCGGACAACCGGTTCTGAGCGCAGCCGGGGGTGTCCCTACCTGGGCCGAACACCTGCGCGGTGAAGTCGTCTGCCCTCGGATACACCTCGACCGCGTTCAGCTCGGCCCACGTTCGCCACCAGACGAGCGCGATACGCACTGCCGTCCGCAGCTCGTCCGCCGCGATCGTCCAGTCCCCGACCGTCCTGGCGTCCGGATCTCGCTGCGCGGCGATGCCAAGGGTGTTGTTCTCGCGACACAGGAGGCTCCGCCCTCCCCAGGGGTCGCGGAAGTGGAACCTCCCCGCACCGTCCGCGCCCAGCCCTGAGACGAAGTGCAGCCCACGCCCGGTCGACACCCCGAGGAGGATGGGGCGGGCCTTCTCCGCGAGGCGTGCGAGCCGCTCTGTCTCGACGGAGTACCGGTACGGAATCCTCCGCAGGTCGGGAAGATGGTCACTGTTGATGACGCATACCCACGGCGTCGACTGTGCCTTCCTGTACACGTCGAGCCAGATCGCCTCGGGGTACATGCCGTCATCGGTCCGGTATGCCAGCACGCGTTCGTCGTAGATGTCGTCCGGCATCTCCTGCGCAGGCGGGACGTACGGGGCTTCCCCGAAGTCGCCGGGCGCATCGTCGCGATCGACCACTGCACCGAGGAGCCGGGGCGCGAGCGCGGGCTGCGTGACCGTCGCGTGACGGCCGCCAGCGTCGCGGAGTGTGATCAACCCCGTGAGATCGTCGGCGCCCAGGTAGGCCACGGTCTCGACGCCTGCCCCGGTGCGGATCACGAGCACGGGATCGGTGTCGATGCCGTGCTCGCGCCGGCGGCTGAGCCACCGGAGGAGCCAGTCCCCTTGGCACCCGTCTGCGTCGAGCTGGTGCAGGCGCGCGGGGCCGCGGGGCATGCCGACGACGTAGACGGCAGCGGTCTTGCCGGTCCGGCTCTGCCAGAGGTCGACGGCCGCAACGAGGGCCGCGACGACCGCCACGTCGGGCGGGTCGCCGGTCACCGGAACACCAGCATGGTCCACACGCCCACGCTCACGAGCGTCGCGGCGAGCAGCAGCGCGGCCGCGATGTTCACTCGTCGCATCCTGCTCCTGAGGTACCTGGCCCTGCTGGCGTCGAAGTCCTGCATCGGCACGGCGGCGAGCAGAGGTTGGCACGCCCAGAGCGACACTGCCGCCGCTCCCACCAGCAGTGCCGCCGGCAGGACGGTCATGGCTCTGCCGAGCAGGGACTCGGGCTGGGCCGACTCGAGACCCAGGTACTTCAGCACCGCGAAGTAGACAGCCACGCCTCCTGTGGACGTCGTCAGCAGCGACGCCGAGAACCGCCGGATCGCCTCCACCGACTGCTTTCGTGCTTCGTCGTAGACGACGGGCGCCGGACCGGGGACGTCCTCACCCACATGGCGTGCGTCGACGTCGTTCCCCGCCGCCGGTTCCGGCTTACCGACCACCGCGCACGAGGCAACCAGGTACCCGGCGGGTGCCGTCAGCGGGAGGAGGACATCGGCCAGGACATGATCACGGGGACACTCCAGGGTCACCTTCCTCGAGTGCGGGATGGTGTCCCCTGGTCCGCCGAAGACGATCGGCTCGGGTTCCAGGTGCACATCGACAGGGACGACGTGCTCATCGCCGCACGCAGGGCAGATGTAGTGGGCCCTCTGCCGCCGGAGCTCCGAATGGTCTGGCATGGCTCTCTCCTGAGGCGGTCAACAAGGAGGTATAGCTCCGGCCCGCTTGTCTCCAGCATCCCACCGGGGAGGGCTGCGTCCAGTGATCGGGGTGACCGGCACGAGGGAGCCACCGCGTACGAGAGTCGGGGCCGGCCGGTGCGGCGCCCCCGGGGTCGTGATGTCGATGGTCCGCTCGCGGGTGCCTGCTGCGGGTGTGATCTCGAGGCCGTCGACGTGCGGCTCAATCCGGGGCCGATTCTCAAAGGACTCTGCATCGCGACGAGGACAGTGGGTAGTGCAACGTTCCACTATCTCCACGGATCGACGTCACCGCCGACGTCGTCAGGCGTCGGCGCGACCGCCCGGTCTCAGCCTCGCGAGAAGGAGCCCGACGATGGTGCGCAAGATCATCTCGACGCTGGCGGCATCCGCCCTGCTGGCCCTCAGCCTGTTCGGCGCGGCACAGCCGGCACAGGCCGCCGCGCCCGGCGGCGAGCTGCGCAACAAGGACACCGGACTGTGCGTCGACCGCCGTGAGCACCCCGAGCGGCCGGTGGCGGCGTTCACCACGAAGTGCGACGGTTCCGCCACGCAGCGCTGGGTCTACTCGGCGGTGGACCAGACCATCCGCACCCCGGACGGCCGGTGCCTGGCCACCGGAAGCTCCTCCGGGATCTTCGTCACGGCCTGCGACAGCGGTCTGCTGGTGCGTTGGGGGCAGACGTCCGACGGCCGCATCCACCAGCTCGACTGGGGCATCGGCTGCATCGAGGACTTCCGCACGGACACGCTCACGTGGGGGGCCTGCACCAACAGCCCCAACGAGGTCTGGTCGTCGCTGGCGACCGTCTGACACTGACGAGGTGGGAGGGCGCGGCCTGCTGCTACGCCGCGAGGACCTCGGGGAGGTCGCCGAGGCCCGCGACGTCCCCGACGTTCCTCGTGAACAGCACGGCACCGTGGGCGTGGGCCGTGCACCCGACGACGCGCTGCTGGCGGCCCGTCCGAGCCGGTGCGATGCTCGGGTGACGGCGTGCGCGGCCCTGTCCGGGGCGTGACGTCACCGCCCCGGGGGAGGCGCGCATGACGCAGCGTCCGGGCGAGGTCGCGCCCCTGTCCGGGGCCACCCGCACGGCGTCGGGGGTCTCCCCCACGGGCGACCGGCACCAGGCGGGCACGGACCCGCGGCGGCGACGTCGACGACTCCCCCGGCCCCCGCACCCCGCAGGGCTCGCGATGGGGACGCTGTTCGCGGTGGTCGCGATGACGCCCTCCCTGCTGCCGCGCGACTGGCTCTACCAGGGGCTCGTGTCCGGGATCTCCGGGGCGCTGGGGTACGGGGTCGGGGTCGCGCTCGCCCGGGTCCTGCGGTTCGTGCCCGCGTGGCGCCGCCTCGTGCAGACGGCACGCGGACGGGTCCCGTCGGCGCTCGCCTCCCGGCTGGTGCCGGCGCTCGTCGCCGCCGTGGCCGTGGTCGTCATGCTCGTGGTGGGCGCCCGTTGGCAGAGGGCGATGACGGCGGCCATCGGCATGCCGCCGCCCTCGACCCTCGACTGGCTGCGGGCCGGGCCACTGCTCGTGCTCATCGCGGCCGCGTTCGTCCTGGCGGCGCGCGGGGTGTGGTGGGTGAGCCGCCGCGTCGACGCGCTCCTGGAGCGGCGGCTGAGGTGGCCGCACGCGGTGGCGTCCGTGGTCGCGACGGTGGTCGTGCTCGGCGGGGTCGTGATCGTCAACGACGTCCTGCTGCAACGTGCGCTCGGGGCGGCGGACGCGGCGTTCGCCGCACGCAACGACCGCGACCACCCGGGCGTGGAGCGTCCGTCGGTGGCCGAGCGCTCCGGTGCGCCGGGGTCGCTCGTGGCGTGGGGGTCGCTCGGTCGCGAGGGCCGCCGCTTCGTCGCCGGGGGTCCGAGCGCCGACGAGCTGCGGACGGCCGCACCGGGCGCCGCACCGACGACGCCCGTGCGCGTCTACGTCGGCATCGAGAACGCCGACACGCCCCGTGAACGCGCCGCCCTGGCGGTCGAGGAGCTCGAGCGCACCGGCGCGTTCGAGCGGCAGGTGCTGCTGCTGGTGACCACGACGGGCAGCGGGTGGGCCAACAACTCCGCGGTCGAGTCCCTCGAGCTGATGTACGCCGGGGACACCGCGGCGGTCGCCACCCAGTACTCGTACCTGCCGAGCTGGCTGTCCTTCCTCTTCGACCGCGCCCGGGTCAGCGAGGAGTCGCGGGCCCTGCTCGCGGCCGTCGAGGCGCACCTCGCCGGGCTGCCCGCCGACGAGCGCCCGCTGCTGCTCGCCTACGGCGAGAGCCTGGGCTCGTACGGCAGCGAGACGGCGTTCACGTCCCTGGCGGACATCCGCGAGCGCACCGACGGGGTGCTGTGGGCGGGGCCGCCGGACGCGAACCCCGTCTGGCACGCCCTGGTCGAGCGGCGGGACCCCGGGACGCCCGCCGTGGCGCCCGTCTACGCGAGCGGCCTGCTCGTCCGCTTCGCGGGCGACGCCGCGCAGATCGCCGTGCCGACGACGCCGTGGGAGCCGCCGCGGGCCCTGTACCTGCAGCACGCCGACGACCCGGTCGTGTGGTGGAGCCCCGACGTGCTGCTGTCCGCGCCCGACCGACTGCGCGAGCCACCCGTCGGCACCGACCGCCCGACGATGCGGTGGTTCCCCGTGGTGACGTTCTGGCAGCTGACGTTCGACCTGCTCAACGCGAAGTCGGTGCCCGACGGGTACGGGCACAACTACGACGGGCTGGTCCTCGACGGGTGGGCGGGCGTGGTGCCGCCCGACGGGTGGACGGCCGCCGACACGGAGCGGGTGCGCGCGGTGCTCGCGCGGTGAGCCTGTCGCCTACTCCTCGCGCGTCACACCCGCTCCCCCGCCGTCCCAGGTCAGGGCAGCGGGCCGGTGCGCGACGACGTGCGCCCGTCGAGGAGCCGGTACACCGATACGTGCGACCTGGAGTCGGCGGTGAACGCGGCGCCGCTCCAGTCCGCGTGCCGGCTCTCCAGCCCGAACCCGGCGAGCTGGCCCATGAGGTCGAGCTCCGCGGGCCACACGTACCGGTGAGGGCTGCGGAACAGGTGCGCGTCGCGCCCCTCAGCGAACCAGACGTGGTGGGACTCCACGCGCTGCTCGAGCACGTCGTACGTGTCGATGCCCAGGTACCCGGGCTCGGCGCGCCACACCGTCGCCCCCACGCCGGGCGGGAGCACCCGCAGCCGCGGCACCCACAGCTCGATGACGAACCGCCCACCCGGTGCCAGGTGCCGGGCGGCGTTACGGAAGCACTCGACCTGCTCGGCCTGCGTGAGCAGGTTGGAGATGGTGTTGAACACGAGGTAGACGAGCGAGAACCGACCCGGTGCCCGGGCCGTCGCCATGTCGCCGATCACCACGGGGACCGTCGCCTCGTCGACCTTCGTGCGGAGCACGTCGACCATCGGCTGCGACAGCTCGATGCCCGTCACGGGCACCCCTCGCCCGGCCAGCGGCACGGCGACCCGACCGGTGCCGATCGCCAGCTCGAGCGCGGCACCGCCGTCCGCGAGCGCGACGAGCCTGTCGACCGTCGGCCCGAGCACCTCGGGCGCGAACATGCCGGTGCCGGGTGTGTCGTAGCTCGCCGCGGTGTCGGCGTCCCAGATCTCCTGCTCCTCTGCCACGAGTCGACCGTGGCACCGGTCGACGCCGCACGTCCACGGGTTTGTCCGGTGGGCTGGCGGCCGAAGGCGACGCGGCCCTCGTGGCTGAGCTTGGGTTACTCCGAGGTCAGGTCGTCGCCCATGGAGGATCCGCTTCCTGGCTCCTCACCGTGTGTGGTGCACGCGGTCCACGTGGCGAGTGGTGGTCCCGGCTCGCCGGAGCAGCTTCCTGAGGTCGGCCGCGAGCTCGATGGAAGCGTCGATCTCGTCGCGTCGGATCGAGACGCTCTCGACGTTGAAGCCGAACGGGATGCCGAGGCCGCGGCAGTAGGCGATCAGGTCCGTCGCCGTGGCCAGGGCGTAGTCGAGCGACGCCTGGAGGGTGTCCTCGGCGTGCACCAGCTCGTTCTCGAGCCACCGCGGAAGATCGACACCCAGCCAGTTGAGGAACCGCATGGTCTTGACGGATCCGCACACCGAGAGCGTGAAGATGATGGGAGCCGGGGGAACGTCGGGGCGCCGCGTGCACTCGTAGTAGTAGTCGGAGACAAGATTCTTGGCGGCATTGGCGTCGTAGACCACCTGGGTGACGAAGAACGAGCATCCCGCGGACTGCTTCGTGAGCAGCCGCACGTGCTCCTCACCGTTCCGGGTGTGACGTTCGGGGATGGCGACGCCCCCCAGCAGCAGGTCCGGCCGGACCTCGGTCCGCATTGCTTGTGCCCTGACCAGGGTCGTCTTCACCGGCGTCTCGCGAGAAGACGCCCCGACGAAGACGGTCAGCGTCTGCCGGGCGTCCTGAGCACACAGCCACGTCTTCAGCTCCGAATCGTCGTACTTGCCGACGGAACGGTAGACGACGACCGGCGCGTGGAATTTCCGCAGATGCCGTTCCAGGTAGTCCCCGGGGTCGATGGTCGGCAAGAACGGAAAGGGACGCTCCTCGGGGTTCCGGTCGCTCTCCTCGTCGATGTCGTAGAGAACGAGAGCGTCGAGCTCCAGCGGTCGGAGGCGTGCAGCCGTGGCGTCCGCGATCTCCTGAATTCTCGCCGGCGGTGTCGTCGCCCGGGGCGGGGTCAAGGCAAAGAAGAGGAGCTCCGCGTCCCGCTCCAGGAGTCGCGTCTGCAGGTCCACCCGGGGACCGTACCGCAGCAGCATTTGCCGCAGCCCGGCCCGTCCACCGTCAACCGGTGATCGGGTGGCTGTTCTGGAACGCCAGTCGCTGGTCTGCTCCGGCAGCCAGTTGGCCGAGATGGTCGTCCAGGTCGAGGAAGACCTGCCACGGCTCGTGTCCGGATGCCTGGACCAGGCGGTCTATCAGCAGCTGCTCCAGCTCAGGGACGCGCTTGGCCTTCCATGTCTTGTCCGCGACGCTGACGAGGAGGTCCTCCACCTGGATCCCTGGCCCGTCCCAGTCGCCGTGGGTCGCGGCGAAGCGGGCCAGCGACGGGTCGACTCCCGCATCGAGCAGCAGCTGCTGCCCGGCTCGCTCGTGCAGGGAGCCGGGCCCCGACAGCTCCTCGACGTGCCGGACCTTGCCGATGTCGTGGGTGGCGGCGCCGAAGAGCACGGCATCCCGGTCGAAGGTGACGGCGGGGTGCTGCCCGGCGAGCCACGCGCTGAGCTGAGCAGCGACATCGTGGACCAGCCGCAGGTGCGCTGCCAGGCGTGGTGGCGCCGCAAGTTCGACGAGCAGGTCGGCGCACGCCTGAGGCAGGGGTGCCACGGGCGGGTCGCCCGGATCCTCAAGAGCCCGCTGCAGCCTCGTGCTCACGCGACACTCCTTCCACGTCACCCTCAACTGTGCCCGATACCGTCGTGCGCATGCCCGGGTTCGCCGATTTCCGTCCCGGTGAGAAGCATCGCCCGGTGCAGGTCGCCGTGCGGCCGGCAGTACGGGGTGATGTCGACGCCATGCAGGAGATCCAGCGACGGGCGGGCAGGCCGGCCCATCCGGATGCGTACCGCCGTGCGGTGGAGAACCCGGACTGCTGCGTCCTCGTCGCAGAGTGCTCGTCACACGCGGGCGACCCGATCATCGTCGGCTGGGCCCAGACGTACCTCCACGCCGCGGCAGTGGATGCAGCCCCCACAGGTCACTACCTCGGCGGCGTCACGGTCGACCCCTCGTGGCGGCGAAGAGCGCGGGGGTGGGCGCTGTGGAAGGCCCTCATCACGATGGACCGGTAGCACGACGACCCCGGCGGGTCTGCGCACGGCGAGCTCAGTCGCGCGGCACCAGGCCCAGGAGCGTCGACGTGAGGGCGAGCCGCAGGGCGTCCTGCAGGTCGAGGTGGAGCACCGCGAGCGCGGGCTCGTCCGCGTAGGCGGTGAGGACGCTGGCCGGCGGCGGGATGTACGCCGACAGGGCGCCCGCCGACACGAGGCTCATCAGGCAGAACGTCCGCGCGCCGTCGCCGAGCTCCGGCACGTGGCGACGGACGAGCTGGGACATCTCGTCGAGCAGCGCGAGCGAGGACCGCTTGTGGCGCTTGACCACCTCGGTGGAGACGTTGTGCTCCAGGACGCCGCCCTGCGCGCCGAAGAGGTCGCACAGCACGGGCCGGCGCGCCAGCGACCGACTGACGACCTCGGCGAGCAGGCCCGCCCGGAGCTCGGGTGAGACATCCGGCTCGATGCCCGCCGCCAGCTCGTCGGCCAGCTCGGTCAGCCAGGTCGCGAGGAAGTCGTCGAGCAGCTCGAGCAGGACAGCCTCGCGGGACTCGAAGTACCGCAGGACGTTCGACTTGGCCAGGCCCACGCGACGGCTGAGCTCGTTGAGGCTGACGTCGGCCACGGGCATCTCGTCGAGCATCGCGGCGGCCGTGTCCAGGATCGCGCGACGGCGGATCGCCCGCTGCTCCTCGCTTCGCGCCCGTTGGAACGTCACGCGCCCAGGCTAACTTAGAGACCGCCGGTCCGTTGACAGCAGACCACCGGTCCCTTACGTTCGGACCACAACAGACCGGCGGTTTCTTAGGAGTGTTCATGAGCGAGGCCTGGACCGAGCAGCACATCCCCGACCAGCACGGGCGGGTGGCCGTCGTGACCGGCGCCAACTCCGGGCTGGGCTTCGAGACGGCTCGGATGCTCGCCGAGCACGGTGCGAGCGTGGTCCTCGCCGTCCGCGACGTCGAGAAGGGCAAGCAGGCGGCCGCGCGCATCCAGGGCGACGTGTCCGTCCAGGCCCTCGACCTGGCGTCCCTCGCGTCGATCCGCTCCGCGGCCGCCGACCTGCGCGCCACCCACCCGCGAATCGACCTCCTGGTCAACAACGCGGGCGTGATGCACACGCCGAAGCAGACCACCGCCGACGGCTTCGAGCTGCAGCTCGGCACCAACCACCTCGGTCACTTCGCCCTCACCGGCCTGCTGCTGGACCGGCTCCTGCCCGTCCCCGGGTCACGCGTCGTGACCGTCAGCAGCACCGGCCACCGCCTCCGCGCCGCCATCCACTTCGACGACCTGCAGTGGGAGCGGTCGTACAGCCGCGTCGCCGCCTACGGCCAGGCCAAGCTCGCCAACCTGATGTTCACCTACGAGCTGCAGCGCCGGCTCGCGCCCCACGGCACCACCGTCGCGGTGGCATCCCACCCCGGCGTGTCCCGCACCGAGCTCACCCGCCAGGCGCACGTCGCGGCCCGGGTGGTCCTCGGCTGGCTCGCTCCCCTGTTCCAGCCGGCCGAGATGGGCGCCCTCCCCACCCTGCGCGCGGCCACCGACCTGGGCGTGGTCGGCGGGCAGTACTACGGGCCCGGCGGACGCAGGGAGATCCGCGGGTACCCGAAGGTCGTGACCTCGAGCCCCGAGTCCCACGACCGGGCCACGCAGCAGCGGCTGTGGAGCGTCTCCGAGGAGCTCACGGGCGTGACGTTCCCCGTGGGGTGAGGTGCACTCACCTCCGGCCCTCGTGGGACCGTCGCGCGATGGAGACCATGCCGGGCCTGGGCGTCGACCAGGTGAGACGCAGGGCCGCTACGGCCGAACCCTCGGCACTCTTGTCGAGGCGCGGGACGGATTCACTGTTCCTGGGCGGGCCACCGTGAACGGCAGCGCGCCAAGGGTGCCGTCGGTCAGAGAACGGTGCAGCGGCAAGAGGCTTCGGCGCCTGCTTCGAGCCACGAACCGAGGTCGCTACTACTGCTTCTCCGTGGCAGTGAACTCATCTGCCGGGAACCCCAGTCGCAGCATCGTCTCCGAGGTGAAGACGACCATGATCTCGTCGCCGCCGACGAAGGTCTTGCCATCCTCGACGGGCATACCAGCGACGAACCACACCGGGCCCGACGCGAACTCGAGACGAATCGCCACCGGCACCTCGACAGTCCTGGCCGGCTCCGCGATGCGCCCATCGGAGTACCTCGCGGGGCCGTACTCCCACCGATCCCAGAAGGTGTCGACCGCTGAGACCGGCTGCCCGGCGCGCGTCGTCCACTCGGGGTGGGGCGTGACTGCCCACCTCTCCGGGCCGGCATCGTCATCGCCCGACACGAGGAACCTCGTCATCGGCTCGGGGAAGACCTCGACCCCGTAGGTGTCGAACGTGTTGGTCCACGTCACCGCGACGGGCCCGGAGCTGGTCGTCAGGTCCACGCCCAGGACGGCGTGGTGCCAGTCGCCGTAGTCCCACTCCCGAGGCTCATCGCTGAAGTTGTGAATGTCCCAGTACTCGACACCCTCCACGACGACCCCGACCAGGGCAGCGGTCTTCCGGTCCTACTCCTCCCTCAGGCTCACCGAGCAAACGATGGGCCATACGCGCACGTCGCACAGGAGACACGCCCGAAGGCAGTGCGCGGCGCGGCCATCGACGGCGCCTAGGGTCCTTCGGGGGCGCTAGCGAGCGGACCAGCGACGAGGTGGCGTGTATGAGCCCTCGGAGCCCTTCTCCGCTCGCGGTCGTCGTGACTGTGGGCCATGATCCGGGTGCTTTCGAATCACCGGAAGCATCAGCCCCTCCGGCAGGCTCGCCGGACCCCTCCCTTGGAGTGCCCATGCTCGCGCTCGTCGCTGCCATCATCTTCGCTCTCGCCCTGCTCCTCGACCTCGTCGAGGCGAACGTCGGGGACGCCCTGACCCCACAGACGCTGATGTTTGCCGGTCTGTTCTGCATCGCGCTGCACCTGGGCGGGGTCGGCGGCTCGTCGCCGGTGAACGGCGGCTGGCGAGGGCGTGGGGGGAGCTCCCGCCGGCGGTAGGGGCTCGTACCACCCGCTCGGCCTCATCACGCCGGAATGCCCCAAGAGGTCACGACGCGCTCCACGCGTTCGTGGCCTCTTGGTGCCTGGCTCCTGGTGGCTGTGTAGATGTGAACGAACACCGCCTCGAGCGCGTCGCGGCAAGCAGAATCGACGAGCGTCTCCTGGTGATGGCAGAGGCTGCCGAACAGTTCGGGGGGAATGGTGTGTTCGAGTGGGTCACGAACACCCCGGCAGCGGCGCGCTTCTTCGAGAGTCGTATGAGCACTCTCGGGCTGCGTGGTTACGTTCGGATCGTCCCGTGAAAGGGTTGAAGGGTGCCTAACTCCATCATCGCCGTCGTGGACGGTGCGTTCCGCTTCGAGTCGTCCGTCGTTTTCGACACCCTGCGGTCACGGTGGCCCGACAGCACGTTCGTCAAGGCGACCGGCAGGGTCGCTGAGGTGTCCTCCGGTCAGATCACCGTGTTCGAGCGCGAGGACCCGATCGCACTGGTCGGGTTGGACATCGAGGGGGAAGGGATCGACGTCGACTGGCGGGCGCCGGAGGTTCTCGCCGAGGTCGTCTCTGTGATCGCCTCGATCCCCGGATTCGCCGCCGGCTCCACGGTGATCCTGGCTGACTGGGCGTGGGTACTGCCGATACTGCACGAGGGGATGTCAGCAGACGACCTGCTGACGATCCGGCGCGACGGTGCGGACACCCAGGTGCCGAGCTACGAGCCCTGACCCGGTGGGGTCAGTACGGGTCGGCGTCCGCAGCCAGCGCGTGCCGTCGTGGACGCCGTGTCCAACGCCCCGACGACGCTCGAGCGCCTGATCAGCAGACGACTACCGGGTCCACGGTGACGACAACGGGCGTGGACAGCAGAGGTCGAGGTCCACGATCGTCCTCCTGGTGCCACCGCCTGTTTCGCGTGTCGAGATGCAAGACAGACTGACCAGGGCTGGGCGTCGAACTTTGACCGGCTACCGGTCTCGACTGGTCACCAATCAATGTGTGCGGTCCGCCCAGTGGGTGCCCGGCTCGGCGACGGTCGCGCGGGTGGGCCGGCGGCGGCAGCGCGAGGGCAGGCGCAGTGGCTGTGGGCCATGGTGTGCGGGTCGAAGGCATGTCGTCCTCCTGGAGACGAGGCGCTCGGACACCTCCGGTCACCGCCCCCGAGACGATCTGTGACAGCCGGCGGCGAGGCTCCGACGTCCACGAGTGCCGCCACGAGGTCCTCGGACTGGCCGACTGGGCCCGTCGGCGACCCATCTACGCCGCGCCACCAGCCCCCGTACTGATGGGACTGGTCCTCCGCACGTTCAAGCACGGTCGTGGTCGTCCACGCGGGCGGCTCGTCCACACGGCCGACGGTCCCGGCTCAGCCGTCCACCCGAAGCCCCGGGTGCGTCGTCTCCGGGACGCGCAGCGGATCGACGCACCGTACGAGCGACACGACGACGCCGGCCGTCCCCGTGAGCAGGTCGGGCGTGCGCCCCCCGCGCAGACCATGGAGCCACGTCGTCCCGTCGGGGTGCGTGCCGTCGGCCAGCGGTCGCGCGGCGGCCCGGGCTGCACGCAGGTGCGTACCGTCCCGGGGCCACGTGCGCGCCGCCGTGAGGTGCAGCTCGACGACACCCGTGCGACCGTGGCACAGCGTCCCGTCGACGCCGTCGACCACCGCGGGCAGCGCGGACGCGCCCCGCGCGGCGCGCCGGAACGTGACCTCGCCGTCATCGCCGAGGCGGCTGCGGACCGCCGCGGCGATGCCGATGCCCAGCGCTCCGTGGCACCACGCGACCGCCGGGCCGTCACCTGTGCCGTCGCGCAGGTCCGGCCAGCCGCCGCGCGCGGCGTCGTACCAGCCGTCCTCCCAGACGGCGGCGTCGTCCGCCAGGCCGTCGTCGTCGAACCCGCAGGCGCGGGCCGCCCGCAGCGCGAGGGCGACGCCCGCGGCGCCGTGCGCGAGCCCTGCGACCGGCGGCCAGTGCACCTCCATGGGCCACCTCGTTCCCCACGCGTCGCGCTCGGCGTCCGTGCGCAGCGCACGGACGAGCAACTCGGCCGCAGCACGCCGGTCACGCTCCGCGCTGTCGGGCAGCGACGCGGCCAACACCGCCATGAGGGCGCCTGCTCTGCCGTCGATCAGGTCCGCCTGCGGAGGCACGTCGACGCCCCGCGCCAGCGCGCTCACGCAGCGCGCCGCGGTGCGCGCCGCCGACGCCCGCAGGTCGTCGGCGCCGGTGAGCCCGGCGACGGCCCAGGCGGCCCGCGCGACGCCCAGGTCGCCGGACATCCAGTCCGCACCGCGCACCGGCGCTCGGTCGTCGGTGAGGTGCCGCATGGTCGTGACCGCGAGCGAGGTCAACCGCGGGTCCGCACCCGGGAGCGACCCGGCGGCCGCCAGAGCGAGCGCGACACCGGCGCGTCCCGTGAGCAGGCCGTCGTCCACCGGTCCCCGGACCAGCTGGTCCCCTGTCTGCAAGTCGAACCGGTCGCCCGACCAGGCCGGTCCGCGGGGCCCTGGGACGGCGTCGTCCGCGAGCCGTCCGGCCAGCATGAGCGCGGCCTGCTCGAGAGCGCTCATCGGGTCACCCCCGGGTGGTCGACGTCGACCCCGACCTCGCCCAGCGCGGCCGCGAGCGCCGCGTCGTCCCACGCGCGCTGCGGGTCCCGTGCGACGGCGACGCGAGCGACCTGCTCGCACCGGACCTGACCGAAGCTGCGGCCGCCGCCGGGGTCCTGGGCGGTGGCAACCCCGGGCAGGACCCGATCCGTCGTCGGCGGGGTCACGGGACGCAGGTGTGCCGCGACCAGGGGCGCCGCCCGGCGGAGCACGTCGCGCAGGGCGCCGGTCTCGGCACGCGGCGCGTAGACGACCACGGCGTCGGCGCGGTCGTAGCGGTCCTCGGCGGGGCCCGCCTTGAGCGAGAACGGCACCTGCGCGGCGGTGAGCTCCGGCAGCAGCACGCGCAGCAGTGCGGCGGCGTGCTCGAGCCCCGCGGCGTGCAGGTACCAGCGGTCGACGGGTGCGGCCGGCGGCTCGCCCCGGCACGACGAGTGCACCCACCACCAGCCGTCGGGCTCGTAGTGCGAGGCGCCGTCCAGGACGTGCGCCAGGTCGCCCGGTGCGGGCGTGCTGCCGGGCCGGGACGTGCGCACCACCTCGTCGACGTCGACGAGGACGGGTGCACCGCCCCGGAGCGGGACGGTCACCACGTGCGCGTCGGTCACGGCGAGCACGAGCCGCTCGCTCGTGCCGACGACGCTGCGCCGCGCCGCCTCGAGGACGCCCGGGCGCGAGGCCGGCGAGCCCGGGCCCGTCGCACGGGGCGTGGGGCGAGCGACCCACCACGCGGCGTAGAGGACGTCCGCCAGCTCGGTGACGAGGCCGACGTCGGCCAGCGCGCGGTGCTCCGGGACCAGGTCGACGACGTCGAGGGCCGTCCGCACCTCGCGCAGCACCCGCGCCGCGGTCGGCGACGTCGTGGTGCGCCGGACCTGTGTGCTCACGCTGCGAGCCATGACCACACCTCCCGTTCCAGGGCCGCCCGGTCAAGGACCAGCCCGACCGCGCGGTCGACGACGTCCCGGACGAGCGCGTCGACGTCCGCGAGCTCCTGCGACGCGATCTCGAGCGCGAGCTGCGCGACGCGCAGCCCTGCCGCGAGCGCGACGCGACGGCTGAACGCCGGGAGCACCCGGGACGCCGGGCGTGCCCCCGCCGCGTACCCGGTGAGCAGCGGGCCGAGCCCGGCCCGCGCGCCGGGCCGCACGAGGTGCTCGGCGGCGAGGCTGCCGACGTCCCACGCCGGGTCGCCACCCCCGGCGAGCTCCCAGTCCAGGACGACCGGACCGTCCGCGCCGACGGCGAGGTTCGACCATTTCAGGTCGCCGTGCACGAGGCACCCCCCGGCGGGTCGGCGCAGCTCGTCGGCCGCCGCCAGCACCTCCGGGTGCCCGGCGAGGTCGGCGGCGACGCCCGTCGCCGTACCCTCGTGCACGACCGCAAGCACGTGCGGGTGCGGGGCCGGCGGTACCGGAAGCCCTGCCGTGGCTCGGTGAACCCGACCCGTCCGCTCACCGAGCCGGTGCGCGAGGTCGGAATCGGCGAGGAACGCCGCGTTCGGCTCGGGGCCGACGACCTCGTGCGTGACCAGCACCATCGCTGCTTCGTCGACGACGACCGGCGTGGGCAGCACGCGCCGCAGCGGCTCGCACCACAGCGCCAGGCGGTGGACGAACAGCTCGGCCCCCAGCGTCCCGGGCCCGTCGTCGTCCTGCGTGTACGGCGCGGTCTTCACGACGACGTCGCCGACGTCCTCCAGCGTGACGGCCCACACCCCGTGCGCCCGGGACAGGTCGCGCGGCGCACCGGCCGGGGCTTTCCCGGAACCGATCAGCCCGACGGCCCGCAACGCCGCGACGGAGGGGTGGACCTCCGTCGCGGCGCGCTCCCGGGTGGCGGTGCTCACTGCTCCTCGAACAGGTCGGTGCCGTACGCCTCGACGGCGTCGCGCACCTCCTGCATCGCCGCAGCGTGCCCCGCGACGTACGCCACCTCGTGGCTGCGGACGAGACCGAACGGGTCGTCGCCCGAGCGCACGCGCAGACCGTCGGGACGGCCGATGGTCCGGATCAGCGGGGTGGTGAGGCTGGGGATCTCGCGCTCGCTCTCGCAGATCACCGGGGAGGTCCGCAGGTCGCACCGCGGGGGCAGCACCGTGATCAGGAACGTCAGGTCCGGGCAGTCCTTGATCAGCAGGGTGGGCGCAGGGCACCAGACGAGAAGCTTCGAGCGGAGCTTGGTGATGATGATCTCGTCGAGGACCGGCCGCCGGACCGCGCGCACCGCGGCGCCTGCGTCGAGGATGCCGTGGCCGTAGCGGTCGTTCGGGACCGGGTCCGCAGGGTCGTCCCGCAGTGGGCGCGCGGTCCGCCGCAGGACGTCGGCGACCCTCGCGGCCGTCAGACCGGGACTGACGGCTCGCAGGAGCGCCGCCACGCCGGAGACGTGCGGCGCCGCCATGGACGTCCCGCTCCTCCACGCCGCACGTTGACCCGGCCACGTCGAGAGCACGTCCTCCCCGGGTGCGACCAGGTCGATGTGCGGCCCGGTCTGGGAGAACGATGAACGGCGCTCGGTGCGGCCGACGGACCCGACCGCGACGACACCGGGGAACGCTGCGGGGAAGAACGGGACGGCCGTCCCGTCGTTGCCCATCGCAGCGACCACGACGAGGTCGTTGGCCAGCGCGTGGTCCACCGCGGCCTGCTCGACCGCGGTGGCGACGGCCCCGCCGAGGCTGAGGTTGATGACGTGGGCGCCGTGGTCCGTGGCCCAGGTGATGCCGGCCGCGATGTCCGCGGCCGTCCCCACACCCGTCGTGTAGCCGATCGGTGCGCTCGTGTCGCTGACGTTGACCATGGTGCCCAGCACGCGGACGGGCATGATCCGCGTCTGCCACCCGACACCAGCGACACCGATGCCGTTGTTCGACAGGGCGGAGATCGTGCCGGCGACGTGCGTGCCGTGGCCGATCTCGTCGGCGGGGACGCTGTCGCGCTGGGTGACGTCGCCGTCGAAGCGCCAGCCCGGCTTGGGCAGGAGCCGCGAGAAGTCGACCTGGTCGGAGCCCTGCACCAGCAGCGGTGCGAGCTCGGGGTGGGCGAGGTCGACGCCGGTGTCCACGACGGCGACGACCACCGACGAGGATCCCGTGGAGACGTCCCAGGCGGACGGGGCGTCGATCGCCGCCAGCCCCCACTGGTCCGGCAGCAGCGGATCGTTGGGCAGCTGGGTCGCCTCCCGCCAGCGGTTCGGCTCGGCGGACTCGACCTCGTCGAGCGCGACCAGCTGCTCGACGGCCTCGTCGACGTCCGACTCGGTCGGCACCCGGTAGGTCCGGGCCAGCGGGGAGGCCGTGCGTGCCCGCCCGCCGTCGAGGGCGCGCGTCGCCGTGACGCCGGCATCGGGCGCCAGCTGCACGATGTCGTGCGCGCCGAGTGCCGTCAGCACCTCGTCGAGCGGGGCGATGCCCAGCGCCCGCACGGCGGAGCCGCCTGCGGGGCCGGGGTGCACGGGGACGGACGCGGTCCGTGCCTGTGCGGCGGAGGGGGTGAGCGTGACGAGCACCTCGCCGCGGACGACGTCGTGCTCGTCGAAGACGGAGCCGTGCGGCGTCGTGCCGCCGTCGCTCCTCGGGTCGTTCTCGGTCATCGGACGTTCCTCTCGACATGTGGTGGGGTGTTCCCCCACCGGAGAGGTTCGACCGTGGGCGGCCGACGCGGATCGGCAGGATGACGTACCGCGACGACGTGTTCGTCCCGGTACGTCACCACCGGGCGTCCTAACCCGCTGTGCGCTGCACCCGGGGCAGGACGCCGCGAAGATCGGCCACGAGCCGTCGGACCGCTCCTACAGTGGCGGTATGGCGCGTACGACGTCTGCGCCGGTGATGGTCGGCCGGGAGTCCGAGCTCGGCGTGCTCGTGGGCGCGCTGACGGACGGGCGCGCCGGGCGGCCCCGGGTGGTCGTCGTGCGCGGCGACGCGGGCCTCGGCAAGTCGCGGCTCGTCCAGGAGGCGCTGCGGGCCGTCAGCACGGCGCCAGGCGACGGCCCACCCCTCGTGGTCGCGACCGCGCAGTGCGTCGACCTGGGCTCCGCGGGGACGCCGTTCGGCCCGCTGCGGTGGCAGCTGCGCGACCTGCTCGTGGGCGTGGGACGGGAGGCGTTCGTCGCGGCCGCACCGGCGGCCGTGCTGGCCGCCGTCGCGCCCCTGCTCCCGGACCTGGGGCACGGGCCTGCTGACGACGCGCCCCGCCCGGCACTCGTCAACGACGCGGTCGAGGTGCTGGTGGCTGCCCTGAGCGTGCGCCACCACGTCGTGCTCGTCGTCGAGGACGTGCACTGGGCGGACGCCGCGACGCTCGCGCTGCTCCGCTCCCTCGCGAAGTCGCTGCGCGGCGAGCACCTGACGATGCTGGTCACCCTGCGCTCGGACGAGGTGGTGCGGCCACCGCTACGGCCGGCGATCGCCGAGCTCGAGCGTGGCCGCGCGACGACGCTGGTGGAGCTGGCACCGCTGGACGACGACCTCGTGCGGGCGCAGGCGGCCGCGATACTGCTGCCAGCAGGGCTTCTGCGGTCCGTCGACTCCGTCGTCCAGCGCAGCGGCGGCAACCCGTTCTTCGTCGAGGAGCTCCTGCACGTCGGGGACGGCCCGCTGCCGGAGACCATGCGCGAGGTGATCCTCGCGCGGTGCCTGCCCCTGGACCCGCGGGCCCGGCAGGTGCTGCGGGTCCTGGCGGTCGGCGGTGGTGCCGTCGAGCACGACGTGCTCCGCGAGGTGGTCGACCTGACGGAGGCGGCGCTCGACGCGTCCCTGCGCCAGGCCGCGGACGTCAAGCTCGTGGTCGTCGAGGGCACGCGCTACCGGTTCCGGCACGCGCTCATCCAGGAGGCGCTGTACGACGACGTGCTGCCGGGCGAGCGCGTTCGCCTGCACGCCGCCTTCGCGCGGGCCATGGACGCGCGGGCCGGCGCGGACGCGTCACCCGACGTGGCGGAGACGGCGCTGCACTGGCGCCGGGCGCGCGAGCCGCGGCGCGCCCTTGCGGCGTACGCGGCGGCGCTGCGCGAGGCCGCGGCGACGGGCGCGTACGCGAGCGTCGCGGACCTGACTGAGGCGTGCGCGCAGGTGTGGCCGTCGGTCGAGGACGCGCCGGCCGCCGCGGATTCGCCGCTGTGGCGACTGCTGCTGGAGGCCGCACTGGTCCACGTGGAGTTCGTGTCCGACGCGGCGCGTGGGCTCGACCTGGCTCGGCGCGCCCTGGAGCTGTGCCCGCCCGCCGAGCCGTCGTCACGCGCGCGGCTGATGTGGCTGCAGCGGATGTTCGGGTTCAACAGCGGAGCGCCGGCGGACCCAGGGCTGCTCACGGAGGCGGAACGCCTGCTGCGAGACCGGACGGCGCCGGAGGACCAGGTCCTGCTCGCACGCGTCCTCGGGCTGTCGGTGATCGTGGGGGACACCACGGGGCAGGAGGCGTGGTCGCGGGTCGAGCAGGCGCTCGCGCTCGCGCAGGCCGCGGGCGACGGTGACACCGTCGCCTACTGCCAGACCGTGCGCGGCAGGTTGCTCGCCGATCGGCTCGACGTGCCCGCCGCGGTCGACTCCTTCCTGATGGCGGAGCGGTCGACCGAGGCGACCCACCACCTCGCTCACACCCGGCAGTACCTCATCTGCTACCAGACCCATCTCGGCCGCTACGACGAGGCGGTCGCGACGGGCGAGCGCGCCCTGGCGGGCATCCGGGCCGCGGGCGCCGGCGGCGGGTGGGTCGGAGCCGTCGCAAGCCGGCTGGTCTGGGCGTGCATGTGCGCCGGGCAGGCCGAGCGGGCGGTCCGGCTCGCCGTCACGACGCCGGTCACCGATCTGCCGATGCGCGTGTTCGTCTGGTGGATGCAGGCCACCCACCACGTGTGGAACGGTCCGGCGGACCACGCGGCGCAGTTCCTTGAGCACGTGCGCGAGGACCCTTCCCTCGAGGAGCACGAGGCGTACCGGTGGCCGCAGCTCGCGGCGGACCTCCACCTGCGCCGGGCGGTGGAGGCGCCGGCGCGGTGGGAGGCGGAGGTCGACGCAGCGCTCACGGAGGTCGCGCGGCTGCTCACGGTGCGTGCGGAGTTCGAGCCGATGCGCTTCGAGGCGGTGCCGACGGTGGCGCGCGCCGTCGGCGCCTGGCGTCGGCTCGGCCGGTACTCACCGCGCGCCGAGGAGGTCCTCGAGCTGCTTCGCGCCGACCTGCCGGGGTACGGGGTGGCGGAAGTCTGGCGGTCACTGGTCGACGCGGAGCTCGCGACCTCCCGGCTCGCGCCGGAGGCGTGGGCCCACGCCGTGGCCGTGCTCGACCGGGTCCCGGCGCCCGCGTGGTACCCGCCCTACGCCCTGTACCGGTGGGGTGAGGTGGCGCTCGCGGCCGGTGACCGGGCCACGGCTGCCGACGCCCTGTCGCGCTGCACGGACCTGGGTCCGCGCGTCGGCGCGTCGGTCGTGGCGGGGTGGGCGCAGCGACTGGCAGCGCGGGGCGGGCTGCGGGGTGCGGTCGTGCGTCGAGGGACGCCAGCGGTCACGGGGATCGCGTCGCTGAGCGCCCGGGAGGTCCAGGTGCTCGAGCTCGTCGCGGCGGGGCTGACCAACCCGCAGATCGCGCAGCGGCTCTTCATCAGTCCCCGGACCGCCGGCGTCCACGTCGCGGCGATCCTCCGCAAGACGGGCACCGCGACCCGGGCGGAGGCCGCCGTTGTCTGGGCCGAGCGTCGGGACGACGGTCCGGGGACCCACCGGGGGGAGTGACGCCGGAGCCGCGGGCCGGCCTCCCGCCGGCGGTGACGTCACGGGATCCTCACCAGTGCGAGCGTGCGTAGTCCTTGAGGAAGTAGCCGGACAGGTCCTCACCGGCCTCGCCGCGCACGATCGGGTCGTAGGCGCGGGCGGCGCTCGCCGGACCCCTTCCCTTGGAGTGCTCATGCTTGCGCTCGTCGCTGCCGCGATCTTGAGGTCTTGAGCACGTGGGAGCGGCGACAGCGCGAGGCGTCAGGACGATGCCCGCAGGTGGCTGGACCGAGCGCCACCACGACTCGTCGACCCGCACGTCGTCCGCGAGTTCGTCGCGAGCCTCCACATGGGCGACGAACTCGCGGGGAAGCCGCACCCTGTGGTCCAGCACGTAGTGAGCAAGACCTTCCGGCCAGACGTAGACGCCGTCCGTCGAATGCGTAGCCAGAGCATCCAGGCCGATTGGTCACACCATCTCGACATCTGAGTGGCACGCCATCGACAGGTACCTGTCTGCGGCAGAGTGTCGAGATGCGGCACAGCTTGACTGCTCGCGTGCGGGCTAGTTTGAACCACAGGGCGTTCGGAGCCGCCGTCGGTCAAAGTACGGAGGCCCCGCCGCCCGGTCGCTCGTTGCGAGGGAGCCGATGTCACGACGGTTGGTGCGCCGACCGGGCTCACCCCCTCTCCCGGACCGTCAGCCTCCACATCTCGATGCCCTCGCCCACGAACGGCAGCTGCGAGAGCAGCAGGATCGTCAGGTCCTGTCAGCCGTCCCGCTCCGAATCATCGGGACGGCTGATCGGCTCGACGATCACCGCTCGGCCGCCGCAGAGCCCTATCGCCGTGCTGCCGACGACGAAACCCTGCCCGGAGGCGATCCGCCTCGATCGGCTCGACAGTACGGAACGACTCGATGACCCGCAGGCCGTCTTCGGTCCCGCCCGACACCCCTGGCAGTCCCGACGGCACCGATGCTGCGAGCCCAGTTGCGTGCTGAGTTGTCTCGCCCCGGAGAAACGCGATGGCACAAGCGCAGCACCCGACGCACGGTGCGCTTGGGCCGGGTGCTGCGCCGGTGGCGGCTGGTGGTCGGGGCCAGCGCTCTAGTTCGTGCGCGGCGAGGTTGCTGGTCGCGCGCAGCATGGCCGGTGGTACACGCGCGGGACGAACCTCACGACCAGGCCTCAACCGCGGCACGCACCGCTTCTCGGACAACTCGGCCCGCGGACATCGCTCCGAGTGCAACCGCGAGAAGTTCCGCTGCCAGCTCGAAGGACAGCGGCGAGGACTCGACCGGATCAAACGCCGCACGATCGACGACGACGACTCCCGGTGGCAGCGCGCTTCGCAGCAGGCCGTCCTCAGCCGCGGACGCGAACTCCGAGGGCAGACCAGGGACGAGTGGGCGTGACAACGCGCTCCTGCAGGTCGGCATCCCATCAACACACGACCCAGAGGTGCCCACCTCGATGACCAGTCCGTCGGTCCTACCCGGCGCGTAGGAGCCGCCCAGCAGGGCACGCGGCATGAGCCCACCCCCGTGTCGGAGGATCTCAACGACACACCGAACCGCTTGCAACGAGGTCTCGTCGGGCACTCTAGGAACCGAAGCACCCACCATTCGCACGGCGTCGAACCTCGCCGTCTCCTCGTCGCTAACGACCGCGGCGCGGCGAGACCCAACCGAAATAATCACTCGATTCCCCAATAGTTGCGCCAGTTCTGGTTGAACAGCTCTGGGAACTGCTTGATGACCTCAGGGTCATAGTTGCCGAAGGTCGGGTGCGTCTGGCCCGCCAGTCCATGCGCTTCCTCGTAGCCCATCCCGCGGTCCATGAGACCCGCCTCCGTCAGTTCGTGCCTCATGAAGCTCTGGTCGGCAGCGCTGAGCGGCCGGCCGGCCGCTGCGGCGGCGCGGATCCGCGCAAGCATCGCGTCGTTCGCGGGCGAGTGATCCAACCGGGCGAGATGGGTCTCGATGCGCGCCGCGTCATCCAACAGCCTCGCTCCGGGTCCTATGGCCACTGGCGCGAGTACTGACTCCGCTCTCTGGGTAGTCGCGCCTGAACCGCCACCACCGGCTCGGCTGCCCGAGGGCGCTCTTGATGTGCCCTTGGCGAAGGGTGCGACGGTGAGTGCGGTGCCGATCACTGGGGCGGCGAACTGTCGTCCGAAGTCTTCGTAGCATCCGCGTTCTGCGGAGCTCCAGGCGGCGGTGAAGCCGTCGCGGATGCCGGCGATGGGGTTCATGCCGTCGAGGCAGAGCAGGTCGGCTTCGGCTTGCTGGCCGTTGTACATACCCGCTGTGCAGACGCGCAGGTGCTCGTTGATCGCGTCCCAGGGGTAGAAGATCGTCTTGACGGTATCGAGGACACCGAGCCCTAGGCCCTTGAGGGCGGAACCTGCGACGCAGGCGTCGCTGTAGACCTCGCAGTCGATGGTTCCGGTGGGGTCGATGTAGCGCAGGGGGTTGTTGCGTGCGTAGGCGTAGGGCTGGGCGGTGGTTTCCACGAGGGGGTCGAGCGCGGTGAACTGGCCGCGGGTGGGGTCGTAGAGGCGTGCGCGCAGGTTGTACAGCCCGGTGCCGTCGAGGGACTCACCGGTGAACCGCAGCGGGTTGACCGGTGCTCCGCTGGCGCTGGTGGCGGTGCGCTGGGCTCCGAAGGGCTCGTAGGTGTAGGTGTGCTGGGTGGCACCGGTGCCACTGGTGACGTTCGCGACGCCGCCGAGCTGGTCGTGGTGGTAGTACGAGGTGGCCTGCGGTGTGGTGAGCGTGAGCGGGTCACCGTCAGGGGTGTGGGTGTAGCTGCGCAGGGGAGCGCCGGCGTTGTCGGTCTCCTGGGCGAGCTGCGGGACGCCCGCGAGCAGGTCCCAGGCGAAGTGGGTGGTGGTGGTGCCGACGGTCTGTGAGGCGCGGTTGCCGCTGGGGTCGTACCGGTAGGTCGTGGTCGTGCCGGACAGGGTCGTGGTGATGACGCGGTTGGCGAGGTCGTAGGTGAAGGTCCGCGCGCCGGCGGCGGTGCGGTTGCCGTTGAGGTCGTGGGTGTAGCTCGTCGTCGTGGTGCCGACCTTGGTGGTCAGCAGCCGGTCGGCGGCGTCGTAGGCGTAGGTGGTGGTGGCCGGGTTGGTGACTCCGACGCGCTTGTCGCTCAGGCGGTTGCCGACCGGGTCGTAGGCGTACTCGAGGTAGGCGGTGGCGTTGGTGCACGACGCGGCGTAGCAGGTCTTGGTGAGCCGGCCCGCGGCGTCGTAGGTGTTGGCGGTTCTGGTGGTCGTGCCGCCGCTGACCATGGTGAGCGTGGCGGGGTTGGACGCGCGGTCGAAGGTCTGGGTGAACGAGGACAGCACCGCGGTGCCGCGCTTGCTCGTCACCGCGGACAGGCGCCCGTCGGGGTCCCAGGTGCGGGTCTCGACGTACCCGTTGCCGGTCGGTGGCGTGAGGGTGGTGGTGTTCCCGGCAGCGTCGTAGCCCAGCTTGACCACCGCCGTGCCCGCTCCGGCGCTGGCGAGTCGGCCCGCTCGGTCGTAGGTGTACGCCGTCGAGTGCTGCTTGGCGTCTCGCCCGATCAGGAACCCGGCAGCGTCGTACCGGTACCCGATGGTGTTGCTGTCCGCGGTGCCCGCTGCCTGGCCGTCGCTGTACACCGAGGACAGCTGACCCCCAGGGGTGCGCCCGAAGGTCTGCTTGGCTCCGGCGGTGGTGGCGGCTGCCGTGACGAAGCCGTCGAGGGCGCGGGTGTACGTGACGTCAGGTGTGGCGTCGGAGTAATCGATCGTGGTCAGGCGACCGGCCGGGTCGTTGGCGTAAGTGATGGTTCCGTCCCCCACCGCGGCGGTAGCGGTGCCGATCGGGGTGGTGAGGCTGGCGACATTGCCGTCGGCGTCGTAGGTGGTCTCCCAGACCTGGCCCACGGGTGAGCTCTTCGTCAGCAGCCGCCCTGCCTTGTCATAGGTGTAGGAGGTGACGCGGTTGTTCGCGTTCTTGCGGCTCGCGATATTGCCTGCGGCGTCGTACTCCAGGTGCGTGGCGGCACCACCCGGCTCGACGACGTCCGTGACTCGCCCGAGGCGGTCGACGGTGTAGGTGGTGGTGAACTGCTGAGGGGAGACCCCGGTGACGTTGCCGCGGGGATCGGTCGTGCTGACCAAGTGCCCGGACAGGTCGAACGCCTGGGTGGTGATAGCTCCCGACGGTGTGGTGATGCGGTTCTGGCGGCCGGCGGCGTCGTAGCCGAAGCTCGTGGCGTAGGTCGCCGGGTTGGCCCCGGTGACGTTGCCGCGCGGTTCGACCACCTTCACGAGCTGTCCGGCTCGGTCGTAGGTGTACGTCCTGGCACCACCGAGCGGGTCGGTCTCCTTGAGCAGGTGCCCGGCGGCGTCGTAGGCGTAGGTCGTGGCGTACTGCTCCGGGTCCGCACCCGACAGCGCGCCCCGGGGGTCGATCGTGGCCGAGAGCTGCCCGGCGGCGTCGTACTGGTGGGTCGTGGTCACCCCCGGTGCGGTGAACTCGCCGTCGACCGTGGGCAGGTTGGTGGTCTGGGTCAGGGTGTTGCCGGTGCCGTCGTACGTCCAGGCCGTCGAGATGCCCGTCGGTCCCGTCCGGACGGTGGTGCGGCCGTAAGTGTCGTAGGTCGACGTCGTGCGGCCTGTTGTCGGGTTCTCCTCGGTGAGGAGCTGACCGGCGCCGTCGTAGGTGTACTTCCAGGTGTAGGGGGTGCGGTCCGAGCCTGCGGGCAGGGCGTTGCCGCGCGGGGTCGTCATGGACGTCCGACGTCCGGCGACGTCATAGGTGTAGGTGGTGCGGGCACCCTCGGGATCGGTGACGCCAGTGACGTTCCCGTCGAGGTCGTGCTCGTACGTCGTGACCCGGTTCCCGGGTGCCGTGGCGGAGGTCAGGCGGCCCTGGGCGTCGTACCGGTAGCGCACGACGTTGCCCGCCGGATCGGTCACGGACGTGAGCTGACCCAGGTCGTCGTAGGTGTTCGTGGACGTGTAGAGCGCCGGGTCTGCACCGGTCACGTTCCCGCGTGGTTCGGTGACGGTCAGCCTTCGCCCGGACTCGTCGTAGGTGAAGGTCGTCGTGGCTCCGGCGGCGTCGGTCGCCGAGACGAGGTTCCCGGCGTCGTCGTGCACGGTCGTGACAGTGCGGCCGAGGGGGTCGGTGGCGGAGTGCGGGTGACCGCGGGTGTCGTAGGTGTACGTCGTGGTGAAGTCGCTGCGGACGGCGCCCGAGAGGTTGCCGCGGGGCTCGGTGACGCTCGCGACCCGCCCGTTGACGTAGGTGTAGGACGTGACCCGTCCCAGGGGATCAGTGACCTTCTCGACCAGCCCGTCGGGGTTGTAGGTGTAGGTCGTGACCTCGTTGTTCCGGTCGGTCTCAGTCAGCACTCGCCCGGCGTCGTCATAGGTCCATGCCTCGCGGTAGGCCTGCGGTGCAGGACCGATGCGCTCCAGCAGCAGCCCGCGCGCATCGTGGCGGAGCGTCGTGTAGCGCCCCAGTGGGTCGATCACTGCCGAGATCTGCCCGTCGGAGTCGTACTCGTACTGCGTGAGGTTCCCGGTGGCGTCACTCGTACGGGCCAGGAGGTTCCCGGCATAGACGTCCGTCGCGATCCCGCCACCGGGGAACGTCGTCGTGGCGGTCTGGGTCGCCTCGTCCCACGCGAAGGTGGTCGTGGCGCCCACGCCGTCGGTCTGGCTGACCACCCGCCCGGTCGCCGGGTCGTACGCAGTGGTGATGGTCCGGTCCCCCGCGGACTTCGCGGTCAGGTGCCCCTGCGAGTCGTAGGCGTAGGTCACGACCGAGCCGTCGAGTGTGGTCACAGAAGTCAGCCGGCCGCCGGTGTAGGCGTAGTCGACGTGCCGACCGTCGGCGAGGCGGACCTGCGTCAACAGGTCTGCGGAGTGGGTGAAGGTCAACGTCTGGCCGTCGGTGTTCGTCAGGGTTGCCAAACGCCCAGCAGCATCCCTGGTCAGTGACAGCTCATACCCGCTGTCGTCACCGACGATCCCCGTCAAGCCGCCACTGGCGTCGAAGGTCATGCTCACCCCGGAGCAGTCCATTCGCAGCCGGTAGCCGTCGGCAGTCTCGCTGAGCTCGGAGGTGACGGCAGGATCGGACAGGTAGGAGCCGTCGGGCTGCTTGGTGAACCCGACGAGGTTGCCCGCGCCGGTGTCGACGACGGCTCGGCCGGTGGCGGCATCCCGTGTCAGGAAGGCGCCGAACTCATACGTCCAGCTCGGCCCGAAGGCACTCGTGGCGGTGCGTCCCGAGTCGTACGAGCGCCGCAGCCGCAGCGGCATCGAGGCACTACCGACCTGAACGTCGGTGGCGGACTCGACCAGGTGCCCGGTCGCGGTGTTGACCGGGTCCTCGCGGAGCATCGAGGCGCTGTTGGACATGCACGCGGACGGCTCACCAGCGATCTGCGCGTCAGGCAGTACCACCGCAGCGCTCGGGGTCGGGATCGTTCCGTTCTTGCGCCAAACGATCTCTCCCGAGAAGGTGAACGACTGCCCGGGCGAGAGCAACTCCTCGCTCCCCTCACCCCACATGTTCCCGGTGCCGTCGCGGAACATCTCGCTGCTACGCCGGACGAAGGTGACGGTGTTCAGCCCGTTCTTGCACGCCGCCACGCCCTTGACGGCGTCGAAGTACCGCTCGACCAGGTTCACACCGGACCAGGGGTTGCACCTCGTGGCGCTACGTCGCACGGACACCTGCTGCTCTGTGGCTCCGAGGTTGTCGACCCGTACGTCGCTGATCCAGCCGTCACGTGCAGGGTTGTACCTGTCGGTCTGGGTGATCCGAATACCGCTGATGCCGACATCAACGACCGTCCGGATCTCGTTTCCGGTCGCGGTCTGAGAGACCGGCGTGTACGTCGGCAGGGCTGGGTACGCGTTCCCCGCCTGCCCGTATGTGACACCACCGACCGTGGCGAAGGTTCCGCAGTACCCCCCGTACTGCGAGCCCCAGGCGTTGAGCCGAAGCGAGTAGGACACCGTGGAGCACGCCAGGGTCGACTCGCCGATGCTGAATCCCCACTCATCCCCCTCTGGTCCGACGACGTGACCCGGATAGGCAGCCATGCGGACGGGGCCAGCGGCCCTGACGCCCGCACTCTGGAGTGCTGCGCCGGAGCCGGCTAGTGACGCGGCAAGCTGGCCGCTCGAGATGGGGCCGACAGCGCCAACGGCCGCTTGTGGCGCACCGGTCGCAGCAGGCATGTCCACCAGCAACACGATCGTCACCAGGACGACTGTCGCGAGGCGACGGGCAAGACCGACCAGCATGAAGCACTCCAAGCGTTGTTGCGGCAGACGTCAGCCCAAGAACGATCCACCCCGAACGCAGCGAAAGGTCTCTTCCACCGACGAGCGCCCGGATCTCTTGTCGACAGTTGCACTCAGCGCGCAACGCTGCGAAGCATCCCAGAACGACACTCCGATGTAGGCGGAACGTCGGATTCTCCTCCATTTGGCCCAACACCGCGGCCCGGCCCGCGTCGCGCATCAGACTTGGGGGTCGGGCCGGTTGTCTGCTGGCTGACCTGCGAAGGAGTCTGATCGATCATGGCGAGACCGCCGGTGCTGCCGGCCGAGGAGAAGGTCTGGATCGTGTTGTCGGCCCTGGCCGGTGAGGCCAGTGTGGCTGAGGCCGCGCGCAAGGCGAAGGTCTCCGGGCAGCCGGTCGGGAACTGGGAAGCGCCAGGTCTTGGAGTCCGTCCGCGCGGGACTGGTCGCACGGATGGCCGGTCCCTCGAGCCGTGAGCAGCAGCTCGAGGCCGAGGTCGCCGACCTGACCCAGGCGCTGGGGGGGTCTGCTGTCGAGCTGCGGGTGTGGAAGGAGTCCGCCGAGGGCCGCCTGGGCCCTTCGAGGACCCCGAGGTGATCCGCACCGAGGCGGGCATGCCGACGTCGAGGTTCTGCGCGCTGATCGGCCTGCCCGAGCGGACCGGGTGCCGCCACCAGGCCCGCGCCCGCCGCGGTGCCGCGGTCAAAGGGCCCTGGCCGCGCCCGGCCCGCGAGGGCGTCAAGGACGCCGCCCGCCGGCACGCGCTCGCGCATCCGGCCTGGGGTCATCGCAAGGTCTGGGCGATGTGCCGCCACGACGGCCACCAGGTGTCTCAGGCACCGTCCTGCGGTTGCTGCGCGACGAAGGACTGATGCTGCCCGCGGCCTACCAGCGCGAACGCCGCCAGCTCGCCGCGCGCAGGAAGGCCGCGTTCGCGACCGAGCCGACCGGGGCGAACCAGGTCTGGCAGCTGGACTTCAGCGAGTTCGAGACCACCACCGGCGGGGCCTGGCGCATCGCCGGGTGCCAGGACTACTGGTCGAAGTACGAGCACCCCTGGCACGTCTCACCGACGGCGAACCAGCACGACGCGATCACCGCGATCGAGCTCGCCCTGACCGGCTCGGATGGCCGAACCTCAAGGTCCCGGTCGCCAAGGAACCGACGCCAGTCCTCCTGTCCGATCTCAGTGTCGACCCAGGGCGACCGATCTTGGACGTCGCCCGGGACATCGCTGCGACGGCCAACCGCATGGCACGGGGAACCATCTACTTGACGGGGCCAGGTCCCGACGCAGCGGGGGACCTGGCCCGCCAGCAGCGGACGTGACCGCCGGGGTGGTCCGCCGCGAGCGAGGTTTGGTCGAGCGTGTCGTGCTGGACGGTCGTTTAGTCAGACTATCGACGGCGGTTAGTCAAGCTATCTTACATCTCGACAACTCGACGACGGACCTACATCTGCATATCCACGAACCGCGAGTAGTGACCCTGGAACGCCACGGTGATCGTGTCGGTGGGCCCGTTACGGTGCTTGGCGACGATCAGATCCGCCTCTCCCGCACGCGGGGACTCCTTCTCGTACGCGTCTTCGCGGTGCAGCAGGATGACCATGTCCGCGTCCTGCTCGATGCTGTTGTGGACCGCGATCCCGTTGGCGATGAAGTTGTGGGTGCCCACGACGGTCGCATCGAATACCGGGCGCTCACCGATCGGATCGATCTCCACGACCTCGTCCCACAGCAGGTCGTTCACTGCCATGATCTCGAGCTCCTGGGCGTCGAGGACCTCCGCGATGCGTCCCAGCCGCTGGCGCGAGGGCGCGTGCTCCCACATCGTCGAGCCGCAGAACTGCGTACCGAGCGCCGAAGCGAACTCCCGGTGCGTCATCCCTCGTTCCACGAGGAGATCGCGGACGTCGTCCCAGACCTGACGTGGGATCGTGTCGACGTTCGTGTTCGCCTGGGTGTCACGGACGATCTCGAGCAGACGCTCGGCGTTCACGCCGCGTGCGCCGTGGACACCGATCTCCTGGAGAAAGCGGCGCTGGTCGTCGACACCGGAGATGTCGAGCGTCCAGCCGTCGCGGTACCCGGTCTTCTGCGTCCTTCGGATCCGGGTGGAGATGCCGAATCTCAGCAGCAGCCGCGACAGGTCGTCGACGAGACGGCGGGAGGTGGACGCGTAGTAGACCCGACCGGATCGGCCGTTCGCGTTGACCGTGACCGATCCGTCCGTCGCCCAGATGTGACGGATGAAGAGAGAGATCTGTGCCTTCGGCAGGTGGAAGACCGCGGTCGGGACGAACTTCTCGTGACTCCGGGCGCCGAAGAGCCCGAACTCGTCGAGCCACTCCGCGACGGGGTTCCGCTTACCCCTGGCGAGGCGGTAAGGGGCCGGCAACCGCAACGTCGTGACGCGAGCTGCGGCGTAGTCGTCACGGATCGGCGTGATGCCGAAGGCCGTCGCTGCCTCGCTCACGGCAGCGAGGTTCGCCTCGTCGACGGACGCGTACCGCAGCGGCTGACGCTTCACGAAGGAGCCGTCGCCGATGAGGTGCGCCAGCATCACGACCTTGCGGTCGTCCCACTCCTGGCTGCGCTCGGGCCCCGGCACGTGCCGCGGCACCCCGACCCGGGACCCCGCCGCCAGCTCCCCGAGCGGCGTCCACCCCTCGTACGTGAGGAACGGGTGGTTGGCGGTCGCGGTGACCTCCTTGCCCGACGCGAGCCGCAGCCGGTACACCGGCTTGACTCCCGTGGGGAAGACGTGGGTCAGGTGCCGTCGCACGTACTGCAGCCGGTCGTCGAGCGCCCAGATCGGGACATCGGTGTGCCCGAGCGCGTACATCTCCCCCAGCGTGACTTCTGCGCCCGTGTCGGCGCGCAGCACGCGGGTGTCCTCGGTGAGGCAGCCCGACTCGCGAAGGTCGCTCATCTGCGGCTTCTTGTCCGTTCGCTGCTCAGGACCACGGTTCAGCTGCGAGATCGCGATCACGGGGACCTCGATCTCCTTGGCGAGCAGCTTGAGGGCACGGGAGAACTCGGAGACCTCCTGCTGGCGGGACTCGACGCGCTTGCCGGACGTCATGAGCTGCAGGTAGTCGATGACGACCAGCTTGAGGTCATGGCGCTGCTTGAGGCGCCGGCACTTGGCGCGGATCTCCATGAGCGACATGTTCGGGGAGTCGTCGATGAACAGCGGGGCCTCGCTGATGCGGCCCATGGTCGCGGCGATCTTCGCCCAGTCGTCCTCGCCCATCGCACCGGTGCGCAGCTTCTGCAGGTGCACGCGCGCCTCGGCGGAGAGCAGACGCATGGTGATCTCGTTGCGGCTCATCTCGAGCGAGAACACGACGGCCGCCATGTTGTGCTTGATGGCGGACGAGCGGACGATGTCGATGCCGAGCGTCGAGTTGTGCGTCGGGATCATCGACTCGCCCGCGAGGTACAGGTGCGTCGGGTGCGAGATCTCGACGCAGCGCACGGGCACCGACGCGACCGGCTCGACGGACACGACGAAGCGCTGGTGCAGTCGCGGCGTCGAGCGGCGGCGCCGCTCCTTGTGGACGAGCTTCTTGCGCTCGAGCGCGAACACGTCGTCGTCCGTCGTGAACGTGATCGTGAAGCAGGTCGACGACGCCAGCGAGCGACCGCGCACAGGCTTCACCGACCACCCCGTCCGGTAGCCGAGCGAGTGCACGAGCTCCCGGACGTCGCGCGCGAGGCGCTCATCTGTCACGGCGAACTGCACCGACCCCGTCGGGTTCACCGTGCCGTCGGTATCGAGCAGACCTGCCAGCAGGTCGCGTCGCTGCGCCTCGCTCGCTCGCAGGTACTTGGCGGGGATGTGCTTGTTGTCGAACAGCCCGAGAGAAGCGAGTACCGCCGACACCGCACGCACCTCGTACCCGCGCCCCTCGATCCGCATCGCGATCTCCGGGTCAGCACTCGTGAACCGCGCCGACGCCGAGTGGCCGTCGCCCAGCCACGCACCGAGCAGGTACGGGTCGACGAGCAGGTCCCGCTCCGGCAGGGACAACGGTGCGGCCGTCGCCACCGAGTGGTTCGCGCGTGCGTCCGCGGTCGCGCACCGCACGGTCGCCGCGAGCGCCTCCGTCGTCCGCACGGCGCCGTCCGCGTCGATGCGACGCTCCGCGCGGGTGCGCGTGACCCACTGGTGCTGCGCGTCGGCGACGATCGTGGACCCGTCGTCGAACGTGACGCGGTAGCAGGGACGGTCGACCATCACGTCGGTCGCGGCGACGACGCGCGTGACGGTGCCGTCCGCTGCGAGCAGCAGGTCACCGACCTGCACCTCGCCCATCGTCGTCCACCCCGTGGGCGTGGGCAACGGCGTGTCGAGCGCGAGCGCCTTACCAATTGCCGGACGCGCCGCCAGCACGATCATCTGCCCGGGGTGCAATCCGTTCGTCAGCCGGTCGAGGTCGGAGAACCCGGTGGGCACGCCCACCATGCCCTCGCCGCGGTGGCCGGCGGCCTCGATCTCGTCGACGGTGCCGCCGATGACCTCGGACAGCGGCAGGTAGTCCTCGGACGCACGGCGCTCGGTGACGGCGTAGACCTCGGCCTGCGCGTTGTTGACGAGCTCGTCGACGTCGCCGCCGTCGGTCGCGTAGCCGAGCTGCACGATGCGGGTGCCCGCCTCGACGAGCTTGCGCAGGATGGCGCGCTCCCGCACGATCCGCGCGTAGAAGCCGGCGTTGGCGGCGGTCGGGACGCCCGCGATGAGCGTGTGCAGGTAGGCCGCGCCGCCGATGCGGCCCATCTCGCCGCGCTTGGTCAGCTCGTCCGCGACGGTGATGGCGTCGGCGGGCTCGCCGCGGCCGTACAGGTCGAGGATCGAGTCGTAGATCGCCTCGTGCGCGGGGCGGTAGAAGTCGGTGCCCTTGATCTGCTCGATGACGTCGGCGATGGCGTCCTTGCTGATCATCATGCCGCCGAGCACGGACCGCTCGGCCTCGAGGTCCTGCGGGGGGGTCCGGTCGAAACCGCCGCCGCTGCTGCGCCCGCTGTCCGGCGGCGCGCCGTACTCGAGGTCCTCGATGGTCACCTGTCACCTACTCCTGCTCGTTCACACCCGTAGAACACGTGTTCTACCGGGACCCACCGACAGCCACCCTCGAGCGCGTCCGCTGCGGGACGACGACTCCCACCGGGACCTGCCTTCGCGAGGCTAGGCCCGGGTGGGCCGGGACCCAAACGGGTGTGTGCACAGGCCGGTGGACGACGTGTGGACAACCCGTTCACGCCTGTGTGCACAGGTTGGGGACGAGCCTGTGGACAGAGCGGGTGAGGAGCCCCGCGCAGGCGTCCCACCGGCGCATACGCTGTGCACGTGCTGTGGAGCGAAGAAGATTCGTCCGGCGTTCACCTGGTGGACTTCTGAACCGCCCTTCGGACGCCCGCGAACCGGAGTCGTCCGGCTCTGTGACCCCCGCTGCGCCGCCCGGGGGACGCCGGCGCGACCGCTCCGGCGTGGACCGCCAGATCCTCGCCCTCGCCGTCCCCGCCCTCGGCGCCCTCGTCGCCGAGCCGCTGTTCGTCCTCGTCGACTCCGCCATGGTCGGTCACCTCGGCACCGACTCCCTCGCCGGCCTGGCCCTCGCGTCCACGGTCCTGGTCACCGTCGTCGGCCTGTGCGTCTTCCTCGCGTACGCCACGACCGCCGCCGTCGCACGCCGCGTCGGCGCCGGCGACCTACGCGGCGCGCTGCAGACCGGCGTCGACGGCATGTGGCTCGGGCTGGGACTCGGGATCGTGCTCGCGGCAGGCACGTGGGCGGCCGCCCCCTGGCTCGTCACCCTGCTCGGCGCCGACGGCGCGGTCGCGACGCAGGCCGTCGCGTACCTGCGCTGGTCGGTGCCCGGGCTGCCCGGCATGCTCCTCGTCCTGGCAGCGACCGGTGCGCTGCGCGGCCTGCAGGACACCCGCACACCCCTGGTGGTGGCCGCGTCGGGCGCGGTCGCGAACGCCGCCCTCAACGCCGTCCTCATCTACGGCGCCGGGCTCGGCATCGCCGGCTCCGGGCTCGGGACCGCGCTCGCGCAGCTCGGCATGGCCGCGTGGCTCGTCGTCGTGGTCGTGCGCGGCGCCCGGGCGGCCGGCGCGCGCCTCACCCCGGCCGCCGGTGGGATCTGGGCCAACGCGCGCGCCGGACTCCCGCTGCTGGTCCGCACCGCGACGCTGCGGCTCGCGATCCTCCTGACGGTGTGGACGGCGACCGGGCTCGGTCCCACGGCGCTGGCCGGGCACCAGGTCGTCAACGCGGTCTGGGGCCTGACGGCCTTCGCGCTCGACGCCCTCGCCATCGCCGCCCAGGCGCTCGTCGGTCAGGCGCTCGGCGCCCGCGACCTCGCCCGCACGCGGGCCGTCCTGCGCCGCACGCTGCAGTGGGGCCTCGGGGCGGGCGTCGTGCTGGGCGTTCTCGTCGGGGCGCTCGCCCCCCTGTACGTGCAGGTGTTCTCCCCCGACGCCGACGTGCAGCACGCGGCCGTCCTCGGCCTCGTCGTCGCGGCCGTCGCGCTGCCGATGGCCGGCTGGGTGTTCGTCCTCGACGGCGTGCTCATCGGCGCCGGCGACGGCCCGTTCCTCGCGTGGGCGGGCGTCGCGACGCTCGTCGCCTACGTCCCCGCCGCCCTCGCCGTGCACGCCTGGGCACCGCCCGGCCCGGCCGGGCTGGCCTGGCTGTGGGTCGCGTTCGCCGTGGTGTTCATGGCCGCCCGCGCCCTGACGACGGGGCTCCGTGCCCGCGGTACGGCGTGGATGGTCGTCGGGGACGTCCGCGTGTAACGCGCGGACGTGGGAGTCCACTCAGCCGCGGTCGGTCGGCCCGTCGGTGCCGGCGCCGTCGGACGACGCGTCAGGGCCGGCGGTCCCCCCGGGCCCGGACCTCTTGGCAGATGCCACCCCGGACGCGCCCCCGAGCGCGATGAACGTGAGGCCGACACCCAGGAAGGCCACCCCGCCCCCGTCGTCGTTGGACATCTGCGTGATCCCCAGGATCAGGAACACGAAGCCGATCCCGAGGAACGCACCGTTGAACGCCGGCGACTTGGCGGGCTCCTGCTGCGCGCCGTCGGCGGCCTTGTCGTCGCTCATCTCTCTCTCCTTCTGCTCGCTCCGCCGGAGCCACCTCGTCACTCATGCGGACCTCCGTTCGCCGAGCACGCCCCGGGCGTCGATCAGTCGCCGCCGCCAACGCCTGCGTCACCACGAGCGCCACCGTCCGAGGACCCGCCGTGGGCGTCGTCGCCGTGGGCGGCCGGTCCCCCGTCGGACCCGCTACCGGTCTCGCGGGCCTGGCGGGCCTCCCGGGACCGCGCCACGGACACCGCGAAGAACACGACCCCGACCGGGAGGAAGGCGATCCGCGACGTCTCGCCGCTCGCGATCCCGCTGATGCCGAGGACGAAGAACACCAGGCCCAGGACGACGAACGCGCCGTTCGTCCCGTCCACCGGTGGCTTCCCGTCGGGTCCGGCCTCGGGGTCGGGCTGCCGCCCGGTCATCTCGATGTCCCGTATGTCGTCATACGCGCCAGCCTAGGGACGGGTGCCGGCGCCCGACACCGTCGCGAGGACGATCCGTCACTCCGTCCGCAGACCGACGAGACGCCCGGGCGCCCCGTCGTCCGCGACTCGCTCTGCGCGGCTGCCCGGCTGCGTGAGCGCGTGCGCCAGCAGCGCGACGCCCATGGTCGCGAGCGCGATCGCCATCGGGACGTCGTGCGCGGCCCGCAACGCACCGCTCACCATCAGCACGACGCCCAGCGCGACGCTCGCGGCCACCTGCACGGCCAGGGGCAACGGCTCGCCCCGCGTCCAGCTGCTCGCCCTGCTCACGTCGACCTCCTGGGTAACCGCCGCGGGACCTCCGCGCCATGTCACCGACGCTACGCAGCGGCGGCCCTGCTGCCGACCGTCCCAGGGAGGACCCGCTGTCCACCTTGCGGAGGACGAGCTCACCCCGGACTCCGCCGACGCGACGAGGCCCCGCACCGGATCACCGGTGCGGGGCCTCGTGGCTCACGTGGAGCAGATCAGGCGGCGACGACCTTGACGGTCACCTTGGCCGAGACCTCGGGGTGCAGGCGGACCTGCACCGTGTACTCGCCGGTCGACTTGATCGCCTGGGCGACCTCGATCTTGCGCTTGTCGACGGCCGGGGCGCCGGCGGCCTTGATCGCGGCAGCGATCTCGGCCGTGGTGACGGCACCGAACAGCCGGCCCGACTCGCCGGACTTGGCCGAGACGGTCACCGGGTTGGCCTGCAGGGAGTCCCGCACGGCCTTCGCGTCGTCGAGACCCGCGATCTCGCGCGCCTTGCGGGCACGGCGGATCGCAGAGACGTCCTTCTCGGCACCCTTGGTCCACGGCGTGGCCAGGCTGCGCGGGATGAGGTAGTTACGGGCGTACCCGTCCTTCACCTCGACGATGTCGCCAGGGGCACCGAGACCGGTGACCTCGTGGGTCAGGATGATCTTCGCCATGGGTCAGTCCTTTCTCAGCGAGCCGACGACGAGTACGCCAGGAGGGCCATCTCGCGCGCGTTCTTGACGGCACGGGCGATCTGGCGCTGCTCCTGCACGGAGACACCGGTCACGCGACGCGCACGGATCTTCCCGCGGTCGGAGATGAACTTGCGGAGCAGAGCCGTGTCCTTGTAGTCGACCGTGTCGATCTTGGCGGCCTTGAGGGGGTTCTGCTTCTTCTTGGGCTTGCGGACGACGGGCTTGGCCATCGCGGTGCTCCTTTGTCTGTGGAGCCCCGAGCGTTGCCGTGCTCGGGGATGGAGTGTTCAGGTGTGCGAGGCGCCGATCAGAACGGGGGCTCGTCGGAGTAGCCGCCGCCGGACCCACCACCCGCGGGCGTCGCCCACGGGTCGTCGGTCTGGCCGCCGCCACCGGACGACGAACCGCCGCCACCGAAGCCGCCACCGCCGGAATTGCCACCGCCACCGCCACCGAAGTTGCCACCGCCGGAGCGCTGGGTCCGGGTGACCTTGGCGGTCGCGTACCGCAGCGACGGGCCGACCTCGTCGACCTGCAGCTCGTACACGGTGCGCTTCTCGCCCTCGCGGGTCTCGTACGACCGCTGCGAGAGCCGGCCCTGCACGATGACGCGGGTGCCCTTGGTGAGGGACTCGGCGACGGACTCGGCCGCCTCCCGCCAGATCGAGCAGCGCAGGAACAGGGTCTCCCCGTCCTTCCACTCGTTGGACTGGCGGTCGAACGTGCGGGGCGTGGACGCGACGGTGAAGTTCGCGACCGCGGCGCCCGACGGGGTGAAGCGCAGCTCCGGGTCCCCGGTCAGGTTCCCGATCACCGTGATGGTGGTCTCGCCGGCCATGACGGCCTCCTCGCTCGTTCGTAAGGTTCGGCTGCGGCGTGATGCCGCGGATGCTGGGGCCCGACGCTAGCGGCGGGCACCGACACACAGAAGATCAGGCCTCGCGGCGCATGACCTTCGTGCGCAGGACGACCTCGTTGAGGCCGAGCTGACGGTCCAGCTCCTTGGCCGTGGCGGGCGACGCGGTGAAGTCGACGACGGCGTAGATGCCCTCGCTCTTCTTCTGGATGTCGTACGCGAGGCGACGACGGCCCCACACGTCCACCTTGTCGACAGTGCCACCGTCGGTCTTGACGACCGTCAGGTACTTGTCGAGCGACGGGGCGACGGTGCGCTCCTCGATCTCGGGGTCGAGGATGATCATGATCTCGTACTGACGCAGGCTCATACCCACCTCCTCTGGTCTTCGCGGTCACGGTCGGTCCGTGACAGGAGGGTCTCAAGCGTCTCGACGCGCCCGTTCCCGACGAGTGTCGGGGTGGGCGGGCACGACGAACCGTCCCGTGAGGGACGGCGGTGGCACAGCCTACCGGTTCGCGGCCGGTCGACCGAATCGTTGCTAGTCGCCCTGCCCCTGCTCCGGTGGCGGCGCGGCGTCGCCGCCGCCGGGTGCGGTCGGCGCGGGCGTCGGGGCCGGGGTCGGCTCGACCGTCGGCGGCGGGGGCGGAGGCGTCGGGCTGGGTTGCGGCGCACCGCTGGACACGACGATCGTGACGGTCGCTCCCGTCGCGACGGTCGACCCCTCCCCCGGTTCGACGCGGATCACGCGCCCGACCGGAACCGTCGCGGACCGCTCGGTCACGACCCGCGGGGTCAGACCTGCGGCCTGCAGCGCCCCGACGGCGTCCGCCTCCGTGCGCTCGACCAGCCCGTCCGGGACCTGCACCTCGGCGGGCGCCTGGGTCTCCTGCGGCGTGGGCTCCTCCGAGGGCAGCTCGGTCGGCGTCGGCGGCGCGGTGCGGCCGACGTTCGCGCGCGGCGGGAAGTCCACCACGGGCGCGTACTTCGGCTGCTCGAAGACCTGCTTCATGTAGTGCGCCCACAGCGCCGCCGGGTGCGAACCACCGGTGACCTGCTTCAGGCCACCCCAGGCGGTGATCGAGTTGAGGTCCTTGCCGTTCTCGCCGTTCTCGAAGAGCGCGACCGCCGTCGCCAGCTGTGGCGCGTAGCCGATGAACCACGCCGACTTGTTCTCCTGCGACGTTCCCGTCTTGCCGGCGAGGGGCCGTCCGACGGGCTTGACGTTCGCCCGCGCCGACCCACGCTCGACGACCTGCGTGAGCGCGTACGTCGTGTCGGCCATGACGTCGGGGGCGAAGACCTGCTCGCCGCTCGTGTCGGGGCTCCAGATCACGGCGCCGTCGGCGTCGAGCACCGACTGGACGATGTGCCGGTCTCGCTGCACACCCTGGGCGGCGAACGTCGCGTAGGCGCTCGCCATGTCGGCCGGGTGGACCATGTCGGACCCGAGCACGTTCGAGGGCACCACCGTCGGCTCGGTCGTCGCCCCTGCGGCAGACGCGACCCGCGCGGTCTCCTCCGGGCCGACCTCGAGGTTGAGCTGGGCGTAGACCGTGTTGACCGAGTCGGCCGTCGCCGCGGCGAGGTCGATGGTCCCGTAGCGGCTGGAGTTGGCGAAGTTCTGGACGCGCCACGGCTTCGCCTCGCCGATGTCGAACTCCTGCGGCGACGCCGCGTCGTACGTCGTCCCCAGCCCGATGCCCTGCTCGAGCGCCGCGACGAGCGTGAACGGCTTGTACGTCGAACCGGCCTGGATCTTCTCGTACGTCGCGTTGTTGCGGGTGTCGGCGAGGTAGTCCGGACCCCCGTAGAGGGCGACGATGCCGCCCGTCGCCGGGTCGATCGTGACGATCGACATGCGCAGGAGCGGGGCCGGCGTGGCACCGTCGGTGAGCTCTCCGGCACGCAGTGCGTCGGCGGACTGGATCGCGAGGTCCTGGACGGCCTTGTCGATCGTGGTGACGATCGTCAGCCCCTTGGTGCGCAGCTCGCCCTCGGTCCACAGCTTGGTGGCGAGCATCTCCTTCTCGACCATCTTCAGCAGGTGGCCGTTGGGACCGCGGTACGTCTCGGACTCCTGGTAGACCACCGGGTCCGGGAAGACCTGCGCGGCTCGCTCCTCGCTCGTGAGCCAGCCCATCTCGACCATGTTGTCGAGGATGATCCCCCAGCGCTGCTCCGCCTTGGCGCGGTTGTTCGCCGGGTCCCAGTTGTTGGGGGACGGGATGACGGCCGCGAGCACGGCGGACTGCGCGACGGTCAGGTCCGCGGCGTCCACGCCGTAGTACGACTGCGCGGCAGCCTGGATCCCGTACGAGTCACGACCGAAGTAGATGGTGTTGAGGTAGCGCCCCATGATCATCTCTTTGGACTCGTTCTGAGAGATCTTGATCGCGAGGATCGCTTCCTTCGCCTTCCCCCAGTAGTCCGTCGTCGTGTCCTGGTAGTACCGCTCGACGTACTGCTGGGTCAGCGTCGACGCGCCCTGCGTCGGCTTGCCCTGGACGTTGTTGAGGAACGCGCGCCCGATCGCCCGCAGCGAGACCCCGCGGTTGGTGAAGAAGGTCTTGTCCTCGCCGGCCGCGACCGCGTGGCCGATGTGCGGGGGCAGGGACTCGTAGTCGACGAGGTCCCGCCGCTGGTCCGCGAACCTCCCCATCACCTCACCCGGCGTGCCGGGCTCGGCACCGGCGTAGTACACCGTGGTCGTCTGGTACTCGACCTCGGCCAGCGGGTCGGGCGGCTGGATGAACGCGAACGCGGCCGCGCCGGCGCCCAGCGCGAGGAAGATCCCGCTGATGAACGCGCCGAGGACCACGCGCCACGACGGCAGCCACCGGTGCAGACCGGTGTGCTCGCGGCGGGGGTAGTTCCAGAACCCGCGGCGCTCGGAGGTGGCGGGTCGACGCGTCGCGCGTCGAGCGCGGGAAGGCGCTGCGCGACGGTTGCTGGCTGCCAAGGGGGGACCTCTCGTGCGACGACGTTGCTGCGGCAGCCCCCCGGCGACCCGTCCGGCGAGCACGCCGGGCGGACGCTGCCGGGGCTCAGTATGGAGGAAGTGCCTGGGGCCGACAGCCGGGGTGGGGCTCGACTTGTCCGGATCCGATCGAGCGTTCACACGATCGGCACGGCGCCACGACAGGACGTCGACCGTTGCGGGGCCGGTGTGAGGCGCGCCACAGGCCGTCTCCCACCCGGCGTGTTGTGCACGACCGCCGACCCGACATACTCTCCGGATGTATCGAGTCGATACATCGGAACCGGCAACCGTCGGATCCGAGAGACGGGCGGCGACGACGGGAGGGCCGGATGCGCGGGCGTCACGACGTGCTCGAGCCGGCGATCCTGGGCCTGCTCGCCGAGTCCCCCATGCACGGGTACGAGCTGCGCAAGCGGCTCAACCTCGTGCTCGGCTCGTTCCGCGCACTGTCCTACGGGTCGCTGTACCCCTGCCTCAAGGGGCTCGCCGACCGTGGGTGGATCGTCGGCGTCGAGGCGCCGGACGACCGCACGGTCGCCAGCAAACGAGCCCGCATCGTCTACCAGCTCACCGCCGAGGGCAAGGAGCACCTCCAGCAGGTGCTCTCCTCCTCCGGTCCGGCAGCCTGGGAGGACGAGAACTTCGACGTCCGCTTCGCGTTCTTCGCGCAGACGGACGCCGAGACCCGGATGCGGATCCTCGAGGGGCGCCGCATCAGGCTCACCGAACGGCTGGAGACCTTCCGCCAGTCGGTGGCCCGGACCCGCGAGCGCATGGACGAGTACACGCTCGAGCTGCAGCGTCACGGGCTCGAGCAGGTCGAGCGCGAGGTCCGTTGGCTGGACGACCTCATCGACAACGAGCGGGGCGTGCGTCGTGCCCGTCCCGAGGGCGGTGGCCGACCGGCCATCGCTGCAGACGACGCCGAGGGCAACACCGAGGCGCGAAACGAGAAGGAGCGAGGATGACCTCCATCCGCGTCGCCATCGTCGGCGTCGGCAACTGCGCCGCGTCGCTTGTCCAGGGCGTGCAGTACTACCGGGACGCCGACCCCGCGGGCAAGGTCCCGGGCCTGATGCACGTGCAGTTCGGTGACTACCACGTGCGGGACATCGAGTTCGTGGCCGCGTTCGACGTGGACGCCAAGAAGGTCGGCTTCGACCTCTCCGAGGCGATCTTCAACTCGGAGAACAACACCATCAAGATCGCCGACGTGCCGCCGCTGGGTGTCACGGTGCAGCGCGGTCACACGCTCGACGGCATCGGCAAGTACTACGCCGAGACCATCGAGGAGTCGGACGCCGAGCCCGTCGACGTCGTGCAGACGCTCAAGGACCTGCAGGTCGACGTCCTGATCTGCTACCTGCCCGTCGGCTCCGAGGCCGCCGCCAAGTTCTACGCGCAGTGCGCGATCGACGCGGGCGTCGCGTTCGTCAACGCCCTGCCGGTCTTCATCGCGTCGGACCCGGTGTGGGCCGCGAAGTTCGAGGCCGCCGGTGTGCCGATCGTCGGCGACGACATCAAGTCGCAGGTCGGCGCAACCATCACGCACCGCGTCCTCGCGCGTCTGTTCGAGGACCGCGGCGTCATCCTGGACCGCACGTACCAGCTGAACGTCGGCGGCAACATGGACTTCAAGAACATGCTCGAGCGCGAGCGCCTGGAGTCCAAGAAGGTCTCGAAGACGCAGGCCGTCACCTCGAACCTCACCGACGGCCCGCTGGCCGGCAAGAAGGACGACCGCAACGTCCACATCGGCCCGTCGGACTACGTCGCGTGGCTCGACGACCGCAAGTGGGCGTACGTGCGCCTCGAGGGCCGCGCGTTCGGCGAGGTGCCCCTGAGCCTGGAGTACAAGCTCGAGGTCTGGGACTCCCCGAACTCGGCCGGCATCATCATCGACGCCCTGCGCGCCGCGAAGATCGCCAAGGACCGTGGCATCGGTGGCCCCCTGCTGTCGGCGTCGACGTACTTCATGAAGTCCCCGCCGGTGCAGACCGAGGACACCGAGGGTCGCGCCAAGGTCGAGGCCTTCATCCGCGGCGAGCTGGAGCGCTGAGCCGCAGCTGAGCCAAGAAGTGTGAAGCGTTGTTGCCGGATTCCGGCAACAACGCTTCACGCTTTTCTGGGTCGTCCACAGATCGTCGCCGACGGCGCCCGTCGGTGGGTCCGGTGCGGGAGCGTGCTCTCGTGCGGTGGGACGGCGGTGGTGTGAGGGCGGGCGACGGGTCGAGGCGTGCGCCGGGGGGTGAGGGCGCGTCCCGGCCTGCTGCGGCCGGCGCGCGCAGCTCGAACGGAGCGTCGACGCGTCCCACGTGGACGGCGGGTGCGGGCGTCGGCGCCCTGCCCGGGCTCACGCGCCTGTCCCCCTCCGTGACGGCGCTCGTCGTGCGCCAGGACGGTGTGGCGACGACGGCGCAGCTCGCGCTCGGTGGCGTCGGCCCGTCGGTGGTCGCGCGCCGGGTGCGCGCCGGCCACTGGCAGCGAGTGTTCCGCGGGGTCGTGGTGCTGCAGTCGGGTCCGGTCGCGTGGCGGCAGCTCGCGCGTGCGGCGCTCCTGGCGGCGGGGCCGGGTGCGGCCCTGTCGCACCGGTCGGCCGGCGTCGTCCACGGGTTCGTGGCGACGCCCGGGCCCCGCGTCGTGGTGAGCGTGCCCGCGCACCGGGCGGTGCGTCCGCAGCCAGGGCTCGATGTCCGGCGCCGTCGCGTCATGCCGCGTTCGGGTGGTCGGCTGCGCAGCGTGTGCCGGGAGGCCTCGGTGCTGGACCTGGTGCAGGAGGACGCGGACGAGGACGCGGCGGTGGGCGTGGTGTGCGACGCCGTGCGGACCGGGGTGCTGCCGTCCCGCGTCGTCGCCGAGCTGGACGCCCGGCCGTGGCAGCGGCACCGCGACCTGGTCGTGGCCGTGCTGGGTGACCCGGACGCGCGCGTCGAGTCGCCGCTCGAGCACCGGTACGACCGCGTCGAGCGCACGCACGGGTTGCCGCGCTCGCGCGGGCAGGTCCGGCAGGTCGTCGACGGCCGGTGGGTGCGCGCCGACCGTGTGTTCGAGGGGTGGGGGGTCCGGGTGGAGCTCGACGGGCAGCTGGCACACCCGCACGGGCGGACGGACCGGGACGTCTGGCGGGACAACGCCGTGCTGGTGGAGCGGGCGGAGCTGACGCTGCGCTACCGGTGGCGCCACGTCGTCTCGACGCCGTGCGCGACGGCGCGTCAGGTCGCGACGGCCCTGCGCTCGCGTGGCTGGCGCGGCACCGTCGCGCCGTGCGGCCCCGGCTGCACGGCGACGTGACGCAGGAGTGTGAAGCGTTGCTGCCGGATTCCGGCAACAACGCTTCACACTTCCCGGAGCCCCTCCTCAGCGGGCCGGCGCCGCCACGACCGCCGACGTCGTCGCCCCGAACCACGCGCTGCCGTCGGGCAGGCCGGACCCGTCCGGTGCGGGTGCCAGCGTGACCACCTCACCGGTGGCGAGGTCGATCCGGTGCAGCTCGCCCGGTCCCGGGGTGCCCGAGCAATGGATGACGGAGTGCACGTACGCGGCCGACCCGTCCGTCCCCACGATCCGGCCGACGACCCGGTCCTCGAGGAACGTGCCGCGGGTGAAGGTCCCCGCGTCGACGTCCAGGACGCCCCACGCGGCACCGCACTCCAGGAGGCGCTCGCCCGGGACCACGAGACGGCCGTCGGGCAGCCCGACCCCGGTGGCGGTGGCGGCACCGAGGTCCGTGTCGGTCACCAGCGGGCGCGGAGCGACGTCCGGTGTCGCGGCGTCGTACCGCCACGACCCCGTGGCGACCATCCCCTCGGCCGTGAGGTCCCAGCACGACAGCAGCACCTCGGTGCCGCTCCACCCGAACGGCTCGCACGTCCCGTCGACCGGCGCGGGGACCACGGTGACCGCGCCGCTCGCCACGTCGACGACGACCGGGGAGCCCGGGTCCCCGTCGCCCGCGTCGGCACCGGGCACACCGCCGAGGCCCGCCACGCGGGAGCCCGCCGCGTCGAGCACCGGCAGGGTGAGCGGGGGCAGCTCCCGCACCGCACGCGTCCCGTCGTGGACCAGCAGCGGTGAGCTCGTGGACGACGCCCACAGGTCCTCGTCGGCGGCCGTGCGTCCGACGTGGGTGTCGACACCGGCCAGCCCGGCGACGAGCGTGATCCCGCCGGTCAGCAGGTCGAGCGTCGCCCCGTGCCGGACGCGCTCCTCGTCGGTGGTGACGACCAGGGCCTGCGTGCTGCCCGCCTCCCAGCGCACGACGGACACCGGCCGGTCGGTCGGCAGGTCCAGCACCCGGTACCGCTCCCCCGCGGGCGACACGAGGTCGACGACGTTCGCCGTCGGGCCCGACACGCCGGTGCGGTCGGCCAGCCAGTACGTGGGCGCCTGGGTCGTCAGGACCCACCCGGGCGTAGCCGCCTGAAGCGTCCCGGCCGGCAGGACGAGCGCGGGCAGCAGCCCCGTGGCGGTGGGGGCGGACGCCGCGTCCGGCGTCGCGCCACCGGTCGGCTCGGACGTCGCCGTCGGCGTCGGGTCGGCGGGCTGGACCGTCCGGTCCCGCTGCAGGCCCAGCCAGCCGGTGGCGCCGAGCACCACGACGGCGGCACCGACACCGAGCACCTCGCCGGCGTGACGGCGACGGCGGCGGCGACGGATCCCGGACAGCAGGTCGTCGTGACGCGCAGCGTCCAGTGGGGCCTCGGCCCTCCCCAGGGCGTCGTGGGTCCGCGCGAGCAGGTCGTGGACGTCGGTCATCGCTCCGTCACCTCCGTCGCCGCGCCGGCCCCGCGCAGGGGCTGGACGGTCATGGGCTCGTGGTTGTCGGCCGTGACGCCACCCAGGACGACGTCGAGCCGGGCGACGCCGTCGGACGTGTACCGCTTGACGGCGCCCTCGCTGATGCCCAGGAGGCCCGCGGTCTCACGGACGCTCAGGTCCTCGAGGTGGCGCAGCACGACGCAGGCCCGCTCACGCTGCGTCAGGTCCGCGAGCGCGCGGACCACGTCGGCGGGCAGGTGGTGGCCCTCGACGCCCGGCGTCGGTACGGGCGCGTGCCCCGCGACCGTCCGGATCGCGGTGCGCTCACGGCCGCGACGACGGGCAGCGTCGATGCTGCGCGTCGCGACGGCCCGGCGGACGTACTGCTCGGCCTCCGGCAGGGTCGTGAAGCGCGCGCGGCTGGAGAACGTCGCCACGAGCGCGTCCTGCAGCAGGTCCTGCGCGTCCTCGCGCGACCCGCACACCAGGGTCGCCCACCCGACGAGCGTCCCGTACCTCTCGTGCACGAGCTGCTCGAGCAGCCTCTCCCACGGTCTGACCACGTGTGTGCCTCCTCGTCCGACGTCGGGGATGAGAACGCACGAGGGCCCGGACCGGTTGGGTTCCGGAGCGGGACGTCAGGGGTGCTCGACCAGGGCGAACGCGCCGATGCCCAGCTCCGATTCCACGGCGGGCGCGACGAGCCGCGCGGCACCCGTGGCCTCGTCGACGTGCCACCACTGGTTGCGGCCCGTCTCCTCGTAGCACAGGGACCCCGTGCGCAGCAGCAGGCCGTCGCTTCCGGCACGCACCTCGCAGACGTCGTCACCGAGGTCCACCGCGGTCACGGGACGCACGTCACCACCCGACCACAGGTACGCCCCGCCGTAGCAGAAGTCGTAGCAGTCGTCGGTGGCGCCGGACAGCAGAGGCGCGGCGGTCGCGACGACCACGCCGTCACGGACACGCTCCCCCGCCCAGGGCACGACGCCGTCGGCGCGCAGCGTCGTGAGCACCTGCACCTGCCCGCCCGTGGTGTCCACCCGCACCAGCTGCCCGCCGTGCTCGTCCATGTTCCAGCGCCCCTGGTGGTCGTCCGGGTGCCGGTCCACGCACGACGCCATGACGCCCGTGCTGTCGAGCCAGGCGACGACGGTGCACACCTGCCCCGGCGGCGTCAGCAGCGACGTGAGCCGGCCCGTCGCGAGGTCGACGGCCTCGGCACGCTGACCGGCGCCGTAGCCACCGACGCCCGCGACGGTCCGACCGTCCGGTGAGACGGACGCCGAAAGCAGTGAGGTCGCGAGGTCGCGGGTCGGCCCGTCCGGGGGCACGACGTGCAGGGTCCCGCCCGTCGACCCGTCCCACGCGGCCGCGGACAACCAGATCTCGTCGGTGCCGGCCATGCCCACCCACTCCGTGTTCACCGGCACCCGGTCGTCGATGACGACCTCCCCCGTGAGCAGATCGACCGTCGCCGCGTGCGACCCCGGGCGGCCGTCCTCGGTGGTGACGACGCGCGCGGCACCCGGGGCGGACCACCGGACGAGCGAGGCGAAGGGCGGGGCGAGGTCGACCAGGTGGTACAGCTCACCGGTGGGAGCCGCCAGGACGAACGACTGCCGTTCGCCGTCGCCCGGCACCGGCTCGTACAGGGGCGAGCCGTAGCGCACGAGGTACCACCCCGGGCCCGCCTGCTCCAGGATCCCCTCCGGTGCCCGGTACATCGGCGGCATGCCGGGCAGGGACACCGGCTCGAGCGCGGGGGCGGACGCCTGGGCGTCGGGCGTCGACGTGGGGGTGGGAGTCGGCGACGGCGTCGGCGTGACCGTCGGCGACGGCGTCGGGGTGTGGGCCGGCAGCGGCGCGGTGCGCTCCTGCAGGCCGAACCACCCGGCGACGCCGACGACGGCTGCGACCGCTGCCGCGACGGCCGCGTGCTGCGTGGTGCGGCCACGGCGTCCACGGGCGACGGCCGCCCGGATCCCGGCGAGCGCCGCCGCGTCGGGCTGCAGGTCGCCCTCGTGCTGCTCCTGCGTGCTCAGGGCGCGCTCGAGGCGCACCGTCAGGTCATCGGTCACGGCGGGCCTCCTCACGGTCCACGAGCGTCACGGGCAGCGTCTCGCCTGCCGGTGCGGTGCTGGTGCCGAGCAGCGCGTTCAACGTGGCCACGCCGTCGGAGACGTAGCGCTTGACGGCGCCCTCGCTGATGCCGAGGAGCCGGGCGGTGTCCCGCACGGAGAGGTCGTCGAGGTGGCGCAGCACGACGCACGCGCGCTGCTGGGCGGACAGGCGGCCCAGTGCCTCGGCGACGTCGGTGTCGAGCAGGTCCGAGCGGAGCTCGGTGGCCTCCGGCGTGGCGTGCGCCAACCGCACCACGGCGGTGCGCTCGCGCCCGCCGCGACGTGCGCGGTCGACGAACCGCGAGGCGATCGCGCGCCGCACGTACCCCTCGGCCTGCGGGACGGAGGCGAACGACGCCCGCGCGGTGAACGTGCTGACGAGGGCGTCGTGCACGAGGTCCTGCGCGACCGACCGGTCGCCGGCCAGCACGGTCGCGTACGCGACGAGCCCGCCGTACCGCTCGTGCACGAGCCGGTCGAGCGCGGGCGCCCACCCCCGGCTCACGTCGTCCTCGCCATCGTCATCACCTTCCGCGCCCGACCCTGTCACGCCTACAACGCCGCAGCCCTGCCCGGGGTTGTGGGCGCGCCCGAACGGGGGACGGCCGGGTCAGCGCCCGTGCGTGAGGCGCACCTGCGTCACCAGCCACACGTCCTCGTCGACGACGACGTGGGCGGCGTCGCGGCGGTCGTCGAGCCACGCGAGGGTCGTCGTCTCCCCCGTCGCCAGGTCGACGCGGACGTCGCGCTGCGGGTCGGCGCGCCCGCTGCCGGGGTAGCACCCGTTGACGTGGGTCCACACCGCGCCGCCGGCGAAGCCCAGCGACGTGCCGTGGTCGGAGGGCGACCAGCCGTCCGTGAGCGACCGGACCGTGCCGTCGGCCGGGAGCGCGGGGTCCGACGTGCCGGCGCACGGCGCGGGCAGCGCGACGCGTCCCAGTCCGACACGCCCGCCGCCGCCGTGCGCGCCCGGTCCACCGACCGCGTGGCAATCGCGCGACGCACGTACTGCTCGGCCTCGGCCGCGGTCCTGAACCGGGCGCGGCCGGTGAAGGTCGCCACGAGCGCGTCCTGCACGAGGTCCTCGGCGTCGGACCCCGTCGGCACGAGGAGCGCGGCACGCCCCAGCAGCCGCGCGTACCGCTCCCGCGCGACCTCCTCGAGCAGCCGTTCCCAGCTCCTGCTCACCTGCTCCTCCTCGTGTCGCCCGCCCCACGGGAGAACGGAGCAGCACGTCCGGAAGGTTGGGGGGTCCCCCCTCGCCCGCGAGGGCGGGGACGTAACCTTGCCAGGTGCAGGTGATCTCCGACCTCAGGGCCCTGTGGCCCCTCACCGGCTTCCGCCGGCTCTTCGCCGTACGCCTGGTCAGCCAGGCGTCGGACGGGATGTTCCAGATCGGGCTCGCCACCCTCTTCTTCTTCTCGCCCGAGAACGCGTCCACGGCGACGGGGGTCGCGGCCGCGTTCGCGGTCCTGCTGCTGCCGTTCACGATCGTCGGGCCGTGGGCCGGCGTGCTGCTGGACCGTTGGCGGCGCCGTCAGGTGCTGCTGTTCGGCAACCTCGTGCGCGTCGCCCTCACGCTCGTCATCGCGGCGATCATGCTGACCAGCGGCGTGGGGCCGGCGGTGTACGTGCTCGCCCTGGTGACGCTGTCGGTCAACCGGTTCCTGCTCGCGGCGCTGTCCGCGTCGCTGCCGAAGGTCGTCGACGGGCCGCTGCTGCTGACCGCGAACTCGCTGACGCCGACGCTCGGCGCGGCCGCGGCGGGCGTGGGGGGCGCCCTCGGCTTCGTCCTCGGGCTGCTGCTGCCCACGGGACGCGTGCGGGACGCGATCTCGCTGGTCGTCGCGGCCGCCGTCATGGCGTGCGCGTCCGGCCTGGCCACGCGCCTGGCACCGGACCAGCTCGGTCCGGACGAGCGCACCCCCACCTCGCGCGTCCGCCAGGCCCTCGGGAACCTCGCGCGCGGTCTCGTCGCCGGCGGTCGCTACCTCGTCGCGCGTCGCACGCCCGCGTACGCGCTCGGCATCATGGCGCTGCACCGGTTCTGCTACGGCGCGGTGTTCATCGCCAGCATCCTCATCTCCCGCAACCTGCTGTCCGACCCCACGGACGTGGCCGCGGGCCTGGCGACGTTCGGCACGGTGCTCGCCGCGAGCGCCGTCGGGTTCGCGCTCGCCGTCGTCCTGACGCCCGTGCTGAGCCCGCGGGTCGGGCCGCACGTGTGGATCGTGCTGTGCCTGCTGCTCGCCGTGGTGAGCCAGCTGGTCCTCGTCGTGACGGTGTCGCTGGCCGCGGTGCTCGCCGCGGGCGGCGCGCTGGGCCTGGCCGCGCAGGGCGCGAAGATCGCGGTCGACACGATCGTCCAGCGCGACACCGCCGACGCCTACCGCGGCCGCGCGTTCTCGCTGTACGACGTGCTGTACAACGCCGCGTTCGTCGGCGCGGCCGCACTGGCCGCCGTGGCGCTGCCCGACACCGGCTGGTCGCCCCCGCTGTTCGCGGGGCTGGCCGCCGTCTACCTCGCCGGGGCCGTGGCGTTCGCGCGCAGCCCACGCACGCCGACGCCCGTCGGCACGCCGCCGGTCGAGGTGCCTGCATGACCGCGAGGGTCACGCCCGACGACGCACCGCGCGCCGTCGACGGCGAGAACCCCCTCCCCCAGGACGTGCTCGCCGAGCCCCTGGCCCGCGCGATCCTCGAGGCCGGCCCCCTGGCCATGGCCGTGTCGGACCCGCGTCAGCCGGACGACCCCCTGGTCTGGGTCAACACCGCCTTCACGGTGCTGACGGGGTACACGGCCGAGGAGGTCCGCGGCCGCAACTGCCGGTTCCTGCAGTGCGACGAGACCGATCCCGAGGCCGTGCACCGGCTGCGGACCGCGCTCGCGCGGGGGGACGACGTGCAGGAGGTGCTGCTCAACGTCCGCAAGGACGGCTCACCGTTCTGGAACCAGCTCGCGATCACGCAGCTGCGCGACGCCGACGGCCAGGTCACGCACCGCGTCGGCGTGCAGGTCGACGTCACGGCCGAGGCGGACGGCGAGGCCGCGCGCACGCTCGAGCTGTCCCTCATGCACCGCACCGCGGACCGGCTCGAGCTGCTCGCGCGCATGGGTGAGGAGCTGTCCCGGCACCTGGAGTACGGCGACGCCGTCGACGCGCTCGCCGACCTGGTGGTGCCGCGGCTGGCCACGTGGGGCTTCGTCGCGATGGCCTCGGAGACGGGGCACATGGAGCGCGTGCACGTCGTGACCGCCGACCCCGCGCACGCCGCCGTGGCGCACGCGCTGGGGACGCAGGGCACGACGTGGCTGACACGGTCCCCGCGGGTCGCGCAGACCCTGGCCGCGGGCGTGAACCACGTGCCCATGCCGATGCCGGTGGACGTCGCGAGCCTGCCGGGCCGCACCACGCCGACCGAGCTCCGCCTGCTCGAGACCCTGGGCCTGGGCAGCGCACTGCTCGTGCCGCTCACGGGCCGCGACCGGGTCCTGGGCGTGCTGTGCCTGGTGCACCGCGAGCACGACGGGTTCGACCGGGAGGTCGTCGTCACCGCCGCCCACCTGGGGCGGCGCGCGGGCGTGCTGCTGGAGAACGTGCGCCTGTACCTGGCCGAGCGCGACGCCGCCCTGACGCTGCAGCACAGCCTGCTGCCGGTGCTCGGGGACGTCGGCGGCCTCGACGTGGCCGCGTCGTACCTGCCGTCGGGCCGCCGCTCCGAGGTCGGCGGCGACTGGTTCGACGCGTTCGTGCTGCCCGACGGCGCGGTCAGCCTCGCGGTCGGCGACGTCGTCGGCCACGACCTGCAGGCCGCGGCGTCGATGGGCCAGCTCCGCTCGCTGCTGCGCGCGTCGGTGTGGCGCGGCGACCGCCCGGGCGAGGCGCTCGAACGCCTCGACGGCCTGGTGCGGGCGCTCGACGTCGCCGACGTCGCGACGTGCGTGCTGGTCCGCTGGGAGCGCACGACGACGGGCGCGCACCTGACGTGGGCGAGCGCGGGCCACCCGCCGGCCCTCGTGCGGCTGCCCGGCGGGGAGGTCCACGGGCTCGACGGCGGCCGCTCCACACCCGTCGGCCTGCCGCCCGTGCGCCCGGGCACCGTCCCGGAGGAGTCCGCCGACGTGCCGCACGGCGCGTTCCTCGTCCTGTACTCCGACGGCCTCGTCGAGCGGCGCGACCGCGGCCTGCGCGAGGGCATCGCCGCGCTGTCCGCCGCACTCGCGTCCGTCCCCGACGACGCGAGCGCGACCCAGGTGTGCGACGCGCTGACGTCCGCGCTCGTCGACGAGCACCAGGAGGACGACGTGTGCCTGCTGGTGGTGCGGGTCGATTGAACCTCAGCCGACCCAGTGGATCATCCCGAGCGGACCGTCGGGGGACGCGCGGGGTGGCAGGACCTCGGTGACGTCGCCGGTCGCCGTGTCCAGCGACCACACGCCGATGCTCGTGGACCCCCAGCAGGTCGGCGCCCCGGCCGCCAGGAGCCGGTCGGCGGTGCCCGCCAGCAGCCTGGTCAGCTTCCCCACGGGCACCTCGCCGAGCGGGACGCGCTCCAGGCCGTCGAGCCGCTCGACGCGCGTCCGGCACACGTCACCGTCACGGACGGTGGTCGGCAGGACCACGGTGCCGTCCGCGAGCCGCTGGGGCCCGGTGAGCACGTTCGCGGCGTCCGGCGGGAGAGCCGCCCGTTCGAGCTCCGCGCCGGTGACCGCGTCGACGAGCACCAGCTCGCTGCCCCGGCCGACCTCGTCCGCCGGGCCCTCCCAGTCGCACGACAGCACCAGACGCGTGTCGTCGAGCCACACGACCGAGGAGCAGTGGGACGCGGGCAGCGGGAGACGGACGTCGGCGCCGCCCACCGGCCCCACGACCAGGCGCATCCCCTCCTCCCAGTCGTGCAGCACGTGCGCCTCACGGGTGCCGTCCGGCGACCTCGCCGCCTCGCCGGCCCACTCGTCCGACGCCCCGACGACGCGGCCGGTGAGCACGTCGACGACGGAGGAGCCGGTGCCCCCGTCGGCGGCCATGACCGCCGTCGCCGTCGGGCGGTCCCACGACAGCAGGACGTCGTACCCGACCGGTGCGGGCGCCACCTGCAGGACCGTGCCGTCGGGGTCCACGAGCAGGAACCACAGGTCGCCGACGGCGGGTGTCCTGCCGATCCGCTCGGTCTCGCGGTACGAGGCCTGCTGCCACAGCACGAGCGCACTGCCCGGCGGCGCACCGCGCACCTCGTCCTCCGTCGCGCGGCGCAGCGGGCCGACGCCCGGCACCTCGACCGTCGACGTCGTCGGGTCGGGGTCCGCCGGCTGCACGTCGGCCCGCGGCTGCCACGTCAGCACTGCGGCGGCGAGCAGCGCGAGGCACGCCGCCGCCCCGGTCACCGCGAGCGCGGTCCGTCGCCGGCGCGCGGCCGCCAGCGCGGCGTGCGTGCGGACGAGCACCTCGTCGGTCGGCGCGCCCGCCAGGAAGCGCGTGCGCTGGTCCTCGGCGGCGTGCAGCACGTCGGCCAGGTCGGGCGGTCGCTCAGCCACGGCGGTCCTCCGGGGTGGGCACGAGGTGCACGGGCACCTCCGGGTCGACGGGCGGACGGGCTCCCAGCAGCGCGCCCAGGGCGCGTACCGCGTCGGACGTGTACCGCTTCACGGCACCGTCGGACAGGTGCAGGAGCCGGGCGGTCTCGTGCACGGACAGGTCCTCGACGTGCCGGAGCACGACGCACGCGCGCTGCTGCGGCGTGAGCGTGCCCAGCGCTGCCTCGACGTCGTCGGCCAGGCGGGTGGGGGTGTCGGCGGGGTCCGGGGCGACGTCCGCGGGCAGTGCCGCCAGGCGCTCGACGCCGGCGCGCTCCCGGCTGCGGCGGCGTAGACCGTCGACGTACCGCGTGGCCAGCGCGCGGCGCACGTACTGCTCGGCTGCCTGCACGGCCGTGAACCGCGCGCGCCCCGCGAAGGTCGCGACGAGCGCGTCCTGCACGAGGTCCTGCGCCGCGACCGGGTCCTGCGTGAGCATCCGGGCGCGCGCCAGCAGCGCCGGGTACCGGTCGCGCACGAGCTCGTCGAGCACGTCGTGCCGTCCCACGGCTCACGTCCTCCCGCTGGTCGTCGTCACACCCTCAACAACGACGAGGGGCCCCGCGAGGTTGGTCGTGAGCCGTCGGCACCGCGGGCACCCCTGTCAGGCCTCGCGCGCCGCCCACCACTCGAGCAGCAGCGCACGTGCCCGCTCCTCGCCCAGCGGCCCGTGCTCCATCCGCAGCTCCAGCAGGTGGCGGTACGCCTCACCGACGTCGCGCCCCGGACCGATGCCGAGGATCTCCATGATCTGCGTGCCGTCGAGGTCCGGGCGGATCGACGCGAGCTCCTCCGCCTCCCGCAGCGTCGCGATGCGCTTCTCCAGGTCGTCGTACGCGGCCTTCAGGCGCGCGGCCTTGCGCTGGTTGCGCGTCGTGGAGTCCGAGCGGGTCAGGCGGTGCAGACGCTCGAGCAGCGGCCCGGCGTCGGTGACGTAGCGGCGCACCGCGGAGTCCGTCCACTCACCCTCGCCGTAGCCGTGGAACCGCAGGTGCAGCTCGGTGAGGCGCGCGACGTCCTGCACGGTCTGCTTGTCGAAGCGCAGGGCCTTGAGCCGCTTCGACGCGAGCTTGGCGCCGACGATCTCGTGATGGTGGAAGCTGACGCCGCCGCCCTCCTCCAACCGCTTCGTGCGGGGCTTGCCGATGTCGTGCAGCAGGGCGGCCAGGCGCAGCACCAGGTCCGGGCCGGGCACCTCGCCGTCGGGGCCCGTCTCCAGGGCGATCGCCTTCTCCAGCACCATGAGCGTGTGCTGGTAGACGTCCTTGTGGCGGTGGTGCTCGTCGATCTCAAGACGCAGGGCGGGCAGCTCGGGCAGGACGTGGTCGGCCAGACCCGTCTCGACGAGCACCTCGAGCCCGGCGCGCGGGTGCGGCGCGAGCAGCAGCTTCGTCAGCTCGTCGCGCACGCGCTCGGCCGACACGATCTCGATGCGCGAGGCCATGTCGACGATCGCGGCGCGGGCGTCGTCGTCGAGGCGGAAGCCCAGCTGGGCGACGAACCGCGCGGCGCGCATCATGCGCAACGGGTCGTCGTCGAACGACCGCCGCGGGTCGATCGGGGTCCGCAGCACACCGGCCGCCAGGTCGGCCAGGCCGTCGAACGGGTCGACGAACACGAGGTCGGGCACGCGCACCGCCATCGCGTTGACCGTGAAGTCGCGGCGCGACAGGTCCCCCTCGAGGGTGTCCCCGAACTCCACGAGCGGCTTGCGCGACGTCGGGTCGTACGCGTCCGTGCGGTAGGTCGTCACCTCGACGACCACGTCCTGCGAGCCGGGCCCGCGGCGTCCGGCGAAGCGGCGTGCGCCGACCGTGCCGAACTCCCGCCCGATGTCCCAGTGCGCGTCACCCCACGCCGCGATCAGCGGTTCCGCCTGGTCGGGCGTCGCCGGCGTCGTCAGGTCCAGGTCGTTGCTGGCCCGTCCCAGGAAGGCGTCCCGGACCGGGCCCCCGACCAGCGCGAGGTCGTACCCCGCGGCCCGGAAGCGCTTGCCGAGGTCGATCGCGTCCGGTGCCATGACGGCGAGGGACTCCAGCGCGCGGCGGCGCAGCTGCTGCACGGCCGCCGGGTCCGGCCGGTCCGCGGGCGGGTCGGTGGGGGCGTCGGTCGGTTCGGCAGGGAGCTCGGGCACCCGCCAAGCCTGCCAGAGGTCCCGGCGGCGTCGGCGTCACGTCGCGCCGGCAGCCGGTCCGGGCACCGACCGCGGTCGGTGCGTGGCCTTCCGGGACGTCCGAACGGAACGGTCCGGGAGGAGTCGTTACAGTGTCGGCATGTCCCCCGCTGCGCATCCGTCCGGTCACGGGCGCGTGCCGGCACCGCCTGGTGGGCACCCCCTGCGGATCGACCCGGCGCGCATGCCCGCCCGCACGCACGCCGTCGCCCTGCCCGTGGTCGACGAGACGTCGGCCGGAGGGCTGGTCGTCGCCCGGCAGGACGGTCACTACGCGGCCGCCGTCATCGCGCGCCGCAACCGCGCGGGACGCCTCGAGTGGTGCCTGCCCAAGGGCCACCTCGAGGGGGACGAGACGCCCGAGGAGGCCGCCGTCCGGGAGATCGCGGAGGAGACCGGCATCACCGGTCAGGTCCTGCGGCGCCTCGGGGTGATCGACTACTGGTTCTCGGGTGACGAGCACCGCGTGCACAAGGTCGTGCACCACTTCCTCCTCGGCGCCCTGCACGGCGACCTCACGGTCGAGAACGACCCCGACGGGGAGGCGGAGGACGTCGAGTGGGTACGGGTCGCCGACCTGTCGGGCCGCCTCGCCTACCCCAACGAGCGTCGGCTCGCCGGGATGGCGCTCACGGTCCTCGACGACTGATGGGCGCACGCGTCCGCGTGCCGGACCTGCCACGACACCCCGCGACCCCGCGGCGGCGGCCGCTGAGCGCGCCCCGGCACCGCGCGGGCCGCGTCCTGCTTGTCGCCCTGGTCGCCCTGCTCGGGCTCGCCGGTGTGGCGGCCCCCGGCGCGACGGCCGCACCGGGTCTCGCGACGACGGCGACACCGGCACCCGTCGACGGTGACGCCCTGCCGGTGCGTGTCCAGATCACCGAGATCAACCCGACCGTGCTGCGGCCCGGGCAGGACCTCGTCGTCCGCGCCCGGCTCACCAACACGTCGGGCGAGGAGGTCGGCGACCCGCGCGCGCTCGTCCACCTCGAACGGATCCGGCCGGGCACCCGTGACGACCTGCAGCGCTGGCTCGACGAGCCGCTCACCGGCCGGCGGGTGGGCAGCCGCGTCGCGCAGGTCACAGCCGAGGGCCCGCTCGCGCCCGGCGCGAGCGTCGACCTGGCGGTCACCGTCCCCGCCGACGTCGTCGGCCTGCTCGACCGCCCCGACACGTGGGGCGCCCGCGGACTGAGCGTCCAGGCCGTCTCTGCAGGTCAGCGCGTCGGGCTGCAGCGGTCCTTCGTGCTGTGGGCCACCGAGAACGACGACGTCCCGCAGACCCGGGTGTCGTTGCTGGCGCCCTTCGTCGGGCAGGCGCCGGTGCCGCAGGACATCGACATCGCGGCGCCCGGACCGGCGCTCGCCGAGCTCGTGCAGCCCGGCGGGCGTCTCGACTCGATGCTGGACGTCGCACGCACCAGCCCTGACGTGGCGATCGTCGTCGACCCCGCGCTGCTGGCGCGCGCCCGCTCCGGGACGGACGACGAGGTTGCCTGGGCCGACACGCTCACCGCCGTGTCCGTCGGCCGGGACCTCGTCGCCCTGCCCTGGGCGGACCCCGACCTGACGGCGCTCGCCCACGGCGGCGCGGCCGACCTGCTCGACGCCGCCGTCGCGGTCTCGGCCACGGCCGCGAGCGAGGCGATCGACGGTGGCCGGCCGCTGTCCGCCCGGACCGACGTCCTGTGGGCGCCCGGCCCGGCGACGGACCAGGCGACCGTCGACCTCGCCGCGCAGGCCGGGGCGTCGGTGCTCGTCCTGGCGCCCGGGGACCTGCCCGTCGACCCCGACCGGGCCGGAGGACGCACCGAGCTCACGTCGACCGCCGGCAACCTCGTCGGGCTCGTGCCCGACACGACCCTCACGACGCTCCTCAGCCACCCCGAGCAGCTCGTCCCGGACCCCACGGACGCCACCGTGGTCCAGCGCGTGCTCGCCGAGCTGTCCGTCCTGGCCCGCGGGTCCGACGAGGGCCTGCAGCACGTCCTCATCGCGCTGCCGCGGGACGCGGACCCGGACCCGGAGCTGGTGGAGGCGGTCCTCGGCGCCGTCCAGGGCGCGCCCTGGTCGCGCACCGCCCCGCTGACGGCCCTGCTCGGCGCGCGGGGTGCCGGCGAGCGGACCGAGGCGCTGCCCGCCGTGGTCGACGACCCGGAGGCGCTCGCCCCCGAGCAGGTGCGGCGCCTCGCCGACGCCCGCAACGCGACGATCGCGTTCGCCGCCGCCACCGGCGAGGGCGCCGCGACCCTGCTCGCGGGCGTCGACACGGCCGTGCTCGCGCCGGTCGCGACGGCCTGGCGCACCGACCCCGCGGGGCGCCAGGAGCTCGTCGACGCCGTCGTCGACGCGGTCGACGCGCGACGCGTCGGGCTCACGCTCGCCCGCACCAGCAACCAGAACCGCATCAGCGCCTACAGCGAGGTCCGCTTCTCCGTCCGCAACGACCTGCCGGCGGCGGCGTCCGTCCGGGTGGAGACCCGGCCCCGCAAGGGGTGCCTGCGCACCGAGCCGAGCGAGACGGTCGTCGTCCCCGCCGGCGGCGTGGAGGTCGTGCCCGTGCAGGTCCACGCGATCGCCAACTGCGACGTCGTCGTGGAGGCGGTGCTGACGAGTGCCGACGGTGCGCCGCTGGCCGAGCCCGTGACGTTCGAGTTCCGCGCGTCCCCCACGATCGAGTCCGTCGGGACGGCCGTCGTGGGCGCGCTGCTCGCCGTCGGGCTCGTGCTGGGCGTCGCACGCACCGTGCGGCGCGGCCAGAGCGCGCGTCGCGGTGCACGTCGCGTGGACGACGACGCCGGCACCCGGCCGCTGCCCGTGCTCGGCGGCACACCGGAAGGGGACGACGCGTGAGCGGCACCACCCCGCCGCCGGGCGACCCGCAGGACGTTCCCGGCGACCCGGCGAACCCGGTGGAGCCCCTCGGTGGCGACGGGCGCGCGACGGGCGCACCCAGCGGCGGGGTACGCCGCGGTGCCGCCCTCATGGCGAGCGGCACGGCCGCCTCCCGGCTCCTCGGCCTGCTGCGCACCATCGTGCTGGTCGCCGCGATCGGTGCGACCGGCCAGGCCGCGGACGCCTTCTCCGTGGCCAACAAGATGCCCAGCGTGCTCTACATGCTGCTCGCGGGCGGCGTGCTCAACGCGGTGCTGGTGCCGCAGGTCGTGCGCGCCTACCGCGGCAGCTCGGGCCAGGAGTACGTCGACCGGTTGCTGAGCTTCGGCTTCGCGCTCCTGGCCGTCGCCACCGTGGCGCTGACGCTCGCCGCACCCGCGCTGGTCCGCCTGTACGGCGAGTCGCCCAGCGAGGCCCAGCTCGCGCTCGCGACGACGTTCGCGTACTGGTGCATCCCTCAGCTCTTCTTCTACGGCGTGTACGCCCTGCTCGGGCAGGTGCTCAACGCCCGCGGCTCCTTCGGCCCGTACATGTGGGCGCCCGTCGTCAACAACGTCGTGTCCATCGCGGGGTTCGGGCTGTTCTGGGCGCTGTTCGTCCGGCCGTTCGACGAGCTGCCGACCGCTGCGGGCTGGAGCCTCGGTCAGGTGGCGCTCCTGTGCGGCTCCGCGACCCTCGGGATCGTGTGCCAGGCCCTCGTCCTCGTCCCGTTCCTGCGGCGCGCGGGCGTGAGCTACCGCTGGCGGTGGGGCCTGCGGGGGTCGGGCCTGGGCCGGGCCGGGGACGTCGCGAAGTGGACGTTCGTCGGCCTGGCGATCGGCCAGCTCGGGTACGTCATCGTCTCGCGCGTCTCGATGGCCGCACCGGGTCAGGACCTCGCGGCGGGCAGCGACATCGCCGGGAACGCCGCGTACGACCTGGCGTTCACCGTGTTCATGGTCCCCCACTCCCTGGTCACGGTGTCGCTCGCGACGGCCCTGTTCACGCGGCTGTCCGCGCAGGCCCACGACGGCGACGTCGCCGGGGTCCGCGCGAGCCTGTCGTCGGGCATGCGCGTCGTCGCCGTGTTCACGCTGCTCGCCGCCGCGGGTCTCGTCGTGCTCGCGCAGCCCGTCGTCCAGCTGTTCGCGCTCTCCCAGCCTCCCGGCGTGGTCGACGCCATCGCCCCCGTCGTGGTCGCGATGGCCGTGGGGCTGCCCGCCTTCGGTGCCTGGTCGATGTGCCAGCGGGTCTACTACGCCTACGAGGACGCCAAGGGCATGGTGCCCGTCCAGGTCGTCATGGCGGTCGTCGTGGCCGGGGGCACGCTGCTGGGCAGGGCACTGCTCCCCAACAGCTCGTGGGTCGTCGGTGCGGGCGTGTCCATGAGCGTGTCGTACCTCGTCGGCACGGCCCTCGCGATGCGCGCCCTACGCGGGCGCCTCGGCGGGAGCGTCGACGCCGGGCACGTCCTGCGCACCCATGCCCGGGCGGGCGTGGCGGCCCTCGTAGCGGCCGCGATCGGGTACGGCACGCTCCTCGCCGTCAGGACGTACGGCCCCGGCGACGTGAGCGGAGCCCTCCTGCAGTGCGTGGTCGTCGGTACGGTGATGGGCCTGACGTACCTGGGGGCGCTGCGGCTGCTGCACGTGCGGGAGCTGGACCAGCTGCTGGGACCCGTCCTGCGACGCGTGCGGGGGCGGCGCTGACCCCGGGCCGTCTAGCATGCACACACGGGCCTGTGACCGCAGGTCCGCCGGTCGGGGCGGGTACGGAGGTGGCGCGGTGACGGAAGAGGTCGGCCGGGGCACGGTGCTCGCCGGGCGCTACCGGGTCGTCGACCCGTTGCCGTCGGACCTCGACGGCGTGTCCGTGTGGCGCGCCACCGACCAGATCCTCGACCGTCCCGTACGGGTCCGGGTGCTGCAGTCCGGCGCCGTCGCGCCTGCGCTGGACGCCGCCCGCCGTGCCGCCCTCGTCACGGACTCCCGGCTCGTGCGCGTGCTCGACGTGGGCATGCACGAGGGCGTCGGGTACGTCGTCTCCGAGCAGATCACCGGTGCGTCCCTCGCCCAGCTGGTCGAGCGGGGCGCGCTGACGCCGGACCAGGCGCGAGCGGTGGTCGGCGAGGCCGCCGCGGCACTCGAGGTGGCGCGACGTCGCGGGGTCCACCACCTGGCTCTGAGGCCGTCGGTCGTGCACGTGTCGGCCGACGGTCGGGTGCTCGTGTCGGGCCTTGCGATCGACGCCGCGCTGATGGGCGCCGGCCAGGGTGACGCCCGGGCGACCAGCCGCACCGACGCGGTCGACCTCGTGCGGCTGCTCTACACGGGTCTGACGGGCCGCTGGCCCGCGGGTCGTGACGACGTCCGGACGACGAGCGTGCAGCCCGCGCCGGTGCTCGACGGTGTCACCGTGCCGCCGGGAGAGATCGCACCGGGCATCCCGAACGACCTCGACACGCTGTGCGCCGTGACCCTCGGCCCGCACGACGACGGCCCGCACTCCCCCGGTGACGTCGTGCACGAGCTCGAGCCGTGGGGCGAGATCCGGATCGGCCGGGCTGCGGACGACGCCGACGGTCGCGGCGGCGCCGCGGGTGCGGTCGCCGCAGGCGCCGCGGCCGCCGTGACGGACCAGCCCGAGCGACCCACCGCACCCGTGCGCGTCGCACGGCAGTCGGTGCGCTCCGCGTTCGACGAGCTGCCGGCCGGTACGCCGCGCCCCGGCACACCGCCACCGGCCATCCCGGCGCGCAGCGGCATCCCCGCGGGCCGGGTCGAGCGCACGGGCGTGCTGCCGGCCGGTGCGGCTGGCGTCGGCATGCCGACCCCGGTCGTCCCGGCGACCCTGCCGCCGGTCGCCCCGGCCCCCGAGCCGTGGGACGACGAGGGCGTCAGCTTCGCCGACGACCCGTTCTCGTTCGTCGAGGACGACGAGCCGCGCCGGCGGTTCGACCCGACGGCGCTGGTCCTCGTGATCGTCGGCGTGGTCGTGCTCATCGGCCTGGTGTTCGCCGCACGCTCCCTGTTCGACACGCCTGGTGGCGGCAGTGCGCCGCTCGCCGACGAGACCACGCAGCAGGAGCCGTCCGCTACCGGCGACGCGGTGCCGCCCGTCGCGGAAGAGCCCGCCGAGGACGAGGCGCCGGACGGCGCGCCGCCGGTGATCGCGTCCGTCCGGACGTTCGACCCCACGGACCCGGCAGGCGAGCGCGTCGAGAACGTCGAGCTCGCGATCGACGGCGACCCGAGCACCTTCTGGTTCTCCTACACGTACAACCGACCGGACTTCGGTGGGCTCAAGGAGGGCATGGGTCTCGAGGTGACGCTCGCGCAGGAGGCCACGGTCTCCGGCGTCACGGTCAACGTCAACGGCACCGGTGGCAACGTCGAGGTCCGCGCGACGACGGCCGCGACACCCACCGAGGGCGACCTGCTGGCGTCGAGCACGCTGAGCCAGTCGACGGTGCTGTCGTTCACGGAACCCGTCCAGGCGTCCACGCTCGTCCTGTACTTCACCGAGCTGCCCACCAACGCCGCAGGTCAGTTCCGCATCGAGGTCACGGAGATCACCGTCTCCTGAGTGTGGGAGGGAGGCGGTGGACGCCGCCTTCGTCGGGGAACAGAAGCACCCTACGATCGGTTGCACGATCCAGAATCCCGGGCCGTCCTCCGGCCCCGTCGCCGCGGCGACGTCGAGCGACCCAGCGAGGCACCCTGTGACCGAATCCGCCGTCCAGCCCACCCCCACCGACGTGCGCGACCTCGTCGTCGTCGGCTCGGGACCGGCCGGCTACACGGCCGCCATCTACGCCGCGCGGGCCGGTCTCGCGCCCGTCGTGATCGCCGGGTCGGTCACGGCCGGCGGTGCGCTGATGAACACGACCGAGGTCGAGAACTTCCCCGGCTTCCCTGACGGGATCCAGGGCCCCGAGCTCATGGACTCGATGCAGAAGCAGGCCGAGAAGTTCGGTGCCGAGGTGCTGTGGGACGACGCGGCGTCCGTGGACCTGACCGGTGAGGTCAAGGTGGTCACGACGGCCGGCGGCGAGGTCTTCCGCGCCCGTGCCGTGATCCTGGCGACCGGCTCGGCCTACCGCGAGCTGGGCCTGCCCGACGAGAAGCGCCTGTCCGGACGCGGCGTCTCGTGGTGCGCGACCTGCGACGGGTTCTTCTTCCGCGACCAGGACATCCTGGTGGTCGGCGGCGGTGACTCCGCGGTCGAGGAGGCGACGTTCCTCTCGCGGTTCGGCAAGACGGTGACGATGGTCCACCGCCGCGACCAGCTGCGGGCCTCGAAGATCATGGCCGACCGCGCGGCCGCGGACCCGAAGATCTCGTTCGCGTGGAACTCGCAGGTCGTCGCGATCCACGGCGAGGAGAAGGTCACCGGTGTGACACTCCAGGACACCGTCACGGGCGAGACGCGCGAGGTGGCGGCCGGGGGGCTGTTCGTGGCGATCGGCCACGTCCCGCGCACGGACCTCCTCATCGGTCAGGTCGATCTCGACGAGAACGGCTACGTGCAGGTGGAGGGCCGCTCGACGCGCACCAACCTTCCCGGCGTCTTCGCCTGCGGCGACGTCGTCGACCACACCTACCGGCAGGCGATCACCGCCGCCGGTTCCGGCTGTTCGGCCGCGCTCGACGCGCAGCACTACCTGGCAGGGCTCACCGATGTCGTCGACCCGGTCTCGCCGGGGTCGGCGCTCGTTGTCGAGGAGAGCACGGAGGAGCAGCGATGAGCACGATCGACGTCACGGACCTGACTTTCGAGGCCGAGGTGCTGCGCAGCGACCTCCCGGTCGTCGTGGACTTCTGGGCGAGCTGGTGCGGGCCCTGCCGGCTGGTGGCCCCTGTGATCGAGGAGCTCTCGGCGGAGTACGCCGGACGCGTGAAGTTCGTCAAGGTCGACACGGAGGCCAACCCCGGCCTCTTCGAGGACTTCAAGGTCCAGTCGATCCCGTACATCGCGTTCTTCACCGGCGGCGAGATGGAGAACAGCCTCGTGGGCGCCCGGCCGAAGGCCGTGCTGAAGGAAGCCGTCGAAGAGCTGCTGGCGGCCGAGCAGGCCTGATCGATCGGGGCCCGCGCCGAGCTGACCCGGTCAGGACGCGTGACGACGCCCCCGCTCGTGGTCCGCTGAGCGGAGGCTCGTGGGGTCGCGGGCGAGCGGTCCGACCCGGCCCTCGAGGGTCCGGGCGGGCCGGCCCCGGCCGGGTCGACCGCCGATCACGCCACACGCGGGCCTCCGGGCCGCCCGCACGGGCCTGATCGGGCTCCACCAGGCTCGCCCAGATGGCGAGTCGGCGGGCCCGACCCGGTGCCGCGGCCGGTCATCAAGGCGCTCGGGGCGTTCTGACGAATTAGTGAGCCATACTCAGTTCGTCGAAGACCCCGCTCAGCGCTGGGACCTCAGTGCTTGAGGACCCCCGGGTCCTCCGGTGCGAGGGCTCCGAGGATTCGGTTGAGGTCCTGGACCGACGCGAACTCGACCGTCAGCTTCCCGCGGGTCTTGCCGAGGTCCACCTTCACGCGCGTCTCGAACCGGTCCGACAGCCGCGACGCGAGCTCGTCGAGCGCCTCGTTGCGGATGCCCGCCCGGGTGCGCTGGCGACGCTTCGGCTGCGTCTCGTCCCCGCCCAGCGAGACGATCTCCTCGACGGCGCGAACGGACAGCCCTTCGGAGACGATGCGCTGCGCCAGCCGCTCGATCGCGGCACCGTCGCCGAGGCCGAGCAGGGCGCGGGCGTGCCCCGCCGAGAGGACCCCGGCCGCGACCCGCCGCTGCACCAGTGGCGGGAGCCGCAGCAACCGCAGGGTGTTCGAGATCTGCGGCCGCGAGCGGTGGATACGGGACGCCAGCTCCTCGTGCGTGCACCCGAAGTCGTCAAGGAGCTGCTGGTAGGCCGCGGCCTCCTCGAGAGGGTTCAGCTGCGAGCGGTGGAGGTTCTCGAGGAGCGCGTCGCGCAGCAGGTCCGAGTCCTCGGTGTCGCGGATGATCGCGGGAACGGTGTCGAGACCGGCCTCCTGCGTCGCGCGCCACCTCCGCTCCCCCATGATGAGCTCGTAGCCGTCGTCGACGGCCCGCACCACGATCGGCTGAAGGACACCGACCTCACGGATGGAACCGACGAGCTCGCTGAGTGCGTCCTCGTCGAACACGGTGCGCGGCTGACGCGGGTTCGGCCGGATGGAGCCCACCGGCAGCTCCGCGAACCGCGCGCCCGGAACGGGCAGGAGGCCGTCGATCTCTGCGGGCTCCGGCATGCGGTCCAGGTCCACCGACGACGTCGCCGGTGCGGACGTGGTCGGCGCGGACGTGCCCGACTCCGACGTGCCCGGCTCCGAGGTGGCCGGCTCCGACGTGCCCGGCTGCGACGCGCTGGCCGAACCGTCAGTCGGTGCCGTGCTCGCGGCGTCACCGCTCTCCACGGGCACCTTCGTGGCCACGGACACGGTCGCATCGGACGCCGCCGCCGACGTCACCGCTGCCGCCTCCGCTGCCGCTGCGGCGGCCTGCTCGGCCGCCGCCCCGACTGCGTCAGGGAAGAAGACGTCCACCGGCCGGTCCTTGGTGCTGCGCGGGGTGTCGAGGCCGGTCGGGATGAGTGCTCCCAGACCACGGCCGAGACCGCGACGCTTCTCGCTCACTGGTCCTCCTGTGCAGAGCCGCCCGGCACGCCGGCGGTGGTGGGGGTGGTGGTGCTGGGAACGGCCCGCTCCGCGAGCTCGCGGGCGGCCTCCAGGTAGGCGAGGGCGCCCGACGAGCTGCCGTCGTAGGTCATGACCGTCTGCCCGTAGCTCGGGGCCTCCGAGATCCGGACCGAGCGCGGGACGGTCGTGCGCAACGTCCGCTCGGGGAAGTGCGTGCGCACCTCCTGCGCCACCTGCTGCGCCAGGTTGGTGCGTGCGTCGTACATCGTGAGCAGGATCGTGGACACCGCGAGCCCGGGGTTGAGGTGGGCCTGGATCAGCTCGATCGTCTTGAGCAGCTGCGACAAGCCCTCGAGCGCGTAGTACTCGCACTGGATCGGGATGAGGACCTCCCGCGCCACCACGAACGCGTTGACGGTGAGCAGCCCGAGGCTCGGCGGGCAGTCGACGAACACGTAGTCGATCTGCTCGAGACCCTGACGTTGACGCCACTCGAAGTACCCGTCGAGCGCCGTCCGCAGCCGCGTCTCACGTGCGACCATCGAGACCAGCTCGATCTCGGCACCCGACAGGTCGATCGTCGCGGGCAGGCACCAGAGACCCGGGACGTCAGGGCTCTCCTGCACCGCCTCGTGCATCGGCGCGGTGTCCACGAGCACCTCGTAGATGGACGGCGTCCCAGCGCGGTGGTCGATGCCCAGGGCCGTCGACGCGTTGCCCTGGGGGTCGTTGTCGAGGACGAGGACCTGGAGGCCGGCCTGGGCGAGAGCCGCCGCCAGGTTGACCGTGGTGGTCGTCTTGCCGACCCCACCCTTCTGGTTCGCCACGGTGATCACGCGGGTGCGCTCGGGGCGCGGGAACTTCCGGCCGCGCAGCTCGATGCGACGCCGCGCGTCGAGCTGCAGCTCGGCGAGCAGCGGCGTGTCCGCAGACGGACGCGGCAGGCTGTCGACGAGGGCAGCCCTGCGCGCCTCGTCCTGGTCGCCGAGCGGGTGCGGAGCCGTGTCCACGGCCCCCTCCTGCTGCTCTGGCAGGTCTTCCACGGTGCCTCTCTCGTCCTCAGGTGGCGTCCCGCTGCTGGTGACGCCGGCTGTTGCTTCTGGAGCCCCTGGGGGCGGCTCCCCCGCCGACCCTGGTGCTCCGTGTGCACCGTCCGGTGCGCTCACGCGCGGCCCTTCCGGCAGGTCGTCCATGTCGTCGTCCAGCGCGCCGCCCGGTGGCGCTTGTGACGGAGCATCGGGCTGGGCCGACGCGACCTCGTCCGCAGCACCGTCCGCGGCCCAGGGATATGAGGCGCCGAGGTCGACGACCGACACCGGCTGCGGGCGTCCCGCTCGCCGGGGGCGAGGATCCGGTTGGGGGGCGTCATGCGGCGCGGCATCGTGTGAGGTGGTGTCATGCGGCGCGGCGTCCTGCGGGGCGGCGTCATGCGGCGCGGCACCGTGCGAGGCGGCCTCGTGCGGGCTGGGGTCGTGCGGGCTGGGGTCGTGCGGGCTGGAGTCGTGCGCGCTGGCGTCGTGCGCGCTGGAATCCTGCGGGGCGACGTCATGAGAGGCAACTGTTTCGCGCGGCTCCGTCACGGACCCGTCGTCTGTCGTCCCTGTCGTCGGGGACTCTGTTCCACGTGAAACCGCGCCGCTGGCGCCGTCGCCGCGCGAACCGGTTCCACGTGAAACGACGTCGCCGCGGGCGGAGGAATCCGCTACCCGCGCAGCGCCTGAGCCTGAGCCGTTCTCACCGGCCGTGACCTGGACGTCAGCGTCGGCTCCCCTGGCGTTCCGCTGTGCGCCGAGATCCTGCGGCTTCCACCGCGGGCCGGGCTGATCAGGTGATCCCGCCGGCGCGGTCGTCATCGCGCCCGCACCTGTTGGTTCGGAGACGACGCCAGCCGCGGGCGATGACGCCGCTGCGGCAGGTGCCGCGGGGGCTGCGGGAGGCGACGAGGGCTCCGTGGAGGCAACAGACCCGGACAGGGCGGCGGAAGCAGGCGGCGGAGCGCTGTCGCCAGTGGTCAGCCCCTGATCCGCCGTCCCAGCAACGTCGGTGGCCCGTGCGCGCACGTGTGGCTGCGCCTGCACTGGCGACACGTCACGCGGCGCGGACACGAAGGCGTCCGCCGGGTCGGGCATGGCCGGCCGCGGCTGCTGAGGCGTGCCGCCCGTCGGGCGCCCGCCGGCAACAACCGGGTCCGGGATCGTTCCGGATGCCGCTGCGGCCTGCGCCGCTGCCCGCTCCGCGGCCTCGCGCTCCTCGCGGCGCTTCTTCCTACCGAACACGCGCACCTCTTCCTCGGACGGCTGACACGACCCGCGTGGGTTCGGTCCCGGCGATGGTCGTCGCCTCGTGCACGCGGCCATCGGTCAGTCCGACGGACCGCATGACCTTGGCGGCTGCAGCGAGCTCTTCCTCGGCTCGGGCACCCTTCATGGCGACGACACGGCCGCCCTCGCGGACCAGGGGTGCGGTCCACCGGAAGAGCTTGTCCAGAGACGCCACTGCTCGCGCGGTGACGGCGTCGGCCTCCAACGCCCCATCGAGGTCCTGCGCCCGCGCGCGCCTCACCTCGACGTTTGTCAGTCCGGTGCGCTCGACGACGTCAAGCAACCACGCGACGCGGCGTTCCATCGGCTCGACCAGGATCACGTCGGCCTGCGGACGCATCGCCGCCACGACGACGCCCGGAAGCCCAGCGCCTGACCCCACGTCGACGATCACACCCTTCTCAGGAAGGAACGGGACGACCGCCGCTGAGTTGAGCAGGTGCCTCTCCCAGAGCCGCGAGACCTCGCGGGGCCCGACCAGCCCTCGCAGCTCGCCCTCAGCGACCAGGAAGTCATGAAAGGCCGCCACCGCGGGCCATGCTTCACCGAAGTAGTCGGCCAGGCGGGGGTCGTTCTCCCACGGGTCGGCCATCGTCTCGCTCGCTGGCTCAGCGCTCGGTACGTCTGGCACTCGGCGGCTCCTGTTCCACGTGAAACGAGCGCTGGGCGCTTGCGAGCATGGCCCCGCCGTCCCGGTTCGTTGCGGGGATACGCTACCCCGCCGGTCACCGCACGGTGGTCTCCCCCGCGGGCTGTGGAGAAGGTCGCTTGCGACGTTCTCAACGCGGTCAGCCGCTGTGGCAGAGCAGACTCCGCCATCGACGCCACTGCAGGTGCCGCGCCGAGCACCCGCGTTGCGTGAACCCTCCTAAAGTCCTGCCGTTCCCCGGTGCCCCTGTTCCCGCGCCACGGGGCACGAGGCTGCCCAACAGCCCGGTCACCAACGTCCGCACGGCGGTGTCGATCATGCCCGAAGGGGCAGGTCACCGACCCGATCGTCACGCACAACGACTCCCCGCACCCTGGCTCACGAGCCGACCACGTCCCGTGCCCGCCGGCGCGATGCGCACGACGCACCTGTCCACCGCGTCGGGCGCTGCACACCGCCCGCACACGAGGCAGCACCTCCTGGCGCTGGACTGCGGCACAGTCGGGCGTCGCATGGCTGGCGCACCGGCCCGCTGCGTCGATGCAGATCAGCGCGTCGCCCGTTCACGAGGCACAGACCGCGCTCGAGGGCGTTCACCGCGGCAAAACGGCAAGGCCGTGGAACCCGTGGACCCCGTGGACCCCGTCAAGCCCATCGACCCAGGCAGGCCTTTGAGTTCCCCGCCGCCGGTGATCAACCGGACGCCCTGCACAGCTATGCCGTTGGCCGTTGGTCGATGTCCTCACAACTCCGCGGGTGCTCGTCGACCGAACGTCTTGACTACTGTTTCACCAAAGCGCCCGGGGGGCGAGCGCCTCCCGGACGACGACCGCGATGGTCGGGCGCACATGGAACCTCGCCCGCCACCGTCGATGCATGACACTCCTACTGCCTCGCTCACTGCGATGCGTCTGGCGCCGACGACGTGGACCAGCGTCGCTGGTGGCTGAATCCCCTGACGGCCGATAGGTCCGTCACGGGCGACCCGCGGTCCTGCCCGCCGCCTGCCGGTTCCACGTGAACGGCTGAGGGCCGGCCGTGGCCGCTGGCCGCTTCGTTCCGCCTCAGCGTCCGGCAGGGCAGCCAGCGGCCCGTGCCGCATGAGAATCGTCGATGGTGGACGGGGGCCCATGTCTCGTCGCAGGTCAAGCCGCGATCGCTAGTTGATTGTGGGCTCCGCTGCACGGAGCCCTTCCCCGGCGGCTGGGGGACCGCTGCCTGTGAGGCCCTACCCCGGCGGCCCCGGAGGACCGCTCCCCGTCAACCCCCGCCCCGGCAGCCCCGGAGGACCGCTACCCGTCAACCCCCACCCCGGCAGCCCCGGAGGACCGCTACCCGTCAACCCCCACCCCGGCAGCCCCGGAGGACCGCTCCCCGTGAACCGCTGTCCCCGGCGGCCCGGGAGTGCCGCTCGCCCTCAACTTCTGCTCACGGCAGCCCAGGACGACCGCTGGCCGTACTTTTGCCCTCGACACCCGAACGCCGGGGCCACGGCCGGACTTGAAGGCGTATCCCGCGCGGTCCGTACGGTTCGTTCCACGTGAAACGCGTCCAGTCAGACCGTGGCGCACCTCCACACGCACGGCCCCCGTGCGAGGGCAGGCCTGGTCTGCCTCGGGTCCGAGACCGGCCCAGGTGACGAGTTCATGCAGGCCCGTGGCTCGCCCACGCAAGTCCCGTCAACGGCGGGACGCCGCCCCGCGCCCGCGCGCGACTCGCGGTGTGTGGCATACCCCAGGTCAGTTCCGCTCCGTGCAGGCCGCTGGATCCGCTCGACGTTCGCGCAGTCCGCATCTGCCGACCCGGCCCGTCCCGCGCACTCGCGTGCCCGGCCGCCCGCGTTGACGCCACAGGCAACCTGCCCGCCGCGCGCCGCTTCTCTGCTCCACGCGGGCTGCTCCTTGGTCGAGCGCCGACGGCGTTCCACGTGAAACAGATGCTGAGCCTGCCTCGAGCGATACCCCGAGGGAGCCGCTCGGTTGCAGTGAGCTCGCCTGGGTGGACCTCGCCCCGGCAGGACCGTCCGGTCGCTGAGCCGCGCGTGGGCGGACGCCACCCCCAGGCAAACAGGCTGAGGAGACGAGTCGGTCCCGGGAGCCGTCGCCGTGCTGGGACCCGAGGCGACGATGACGAGGAGGCCAGTGACGTGATGGGTCGGTGCTGGTGGGCTCTCGGCCGTTCACTCGATGCACCGGCCCGCGCCCCTGGCCGTCGACCCGGGACCCCCGCGGCACGAGACCGTCCGCCCTCTGGTGCCGATGAGCTCCGCGCAGGTACACGCATGGTTCGCATGCCTCCGCAGGCCAACTGGGTCGCGCCAGATGCCTCCGGATGCGCCCGAGCCGATCCGCCTGTCGGGGCACCATCCATCAGGGACCGGCTAGAAGGATGCGCCCGCGCTGTGCGGCACCCCGACTTAGGCCCTTGACCAGTCGGCCAGCTACCCGCGGCAGTCCCGGCGTCGGCCTACAGCTCCGCCGCTCCGGCTGACGCGCCGGACGCATGGTCGGCTCCCTGACTGCGCCCACGAGCGCGAGTGCGCGGTGAGTCGCCCTCTGCAGCCGCTACGGCGCCACCGCGGTGCGGTCCGCGTCAGGGGACCTTGCCAGGTGGTCCGCCAGACGAAGGCGCGCCGTCCTGACCTGCATCTTCACGCTCGAGGACACGCCAGCACTCCCTGTCCGCACTTCGTGGTGCGTCGTGGTGGTCACGGCCGCTGCGGCCACGTCCGGTGCAGGGGTGGCTATCCCTGACTGCCGCTGGGTGCACGCCCGGACGCGCCGGGCTGGCGCACTAGCTGCCTGCGCTCCACGTGAAACACGAAGACTCAACGCAGCCGGCACCGGTGCGACAGACGGGCCCGTTGTCGTCGACCTGGTGACCACGCGGCCGGACACCGCGCCGATGACTGGAACCTGGAACGGGCGAATGGGTCGGATCCCGGATGCACGACGTCCACGCGGAGAGCACTGGACGGGAGCCTGACGACGTCGCGGGCGCAACGACGCCCGCGACCTACCGCCGTCGTGGCGTGCGGGGACAGGGGTAGCAGTCAGAGGCGACCCCAACCGCCTCCTCCCCAGCGAGAGCCGCTTTTTGCCTATCGCAGGAGCGAGAGCCGGCGTACGGCTCGAGAGAGGCCGCAGCGAGTGAGCCTCCGGACCTGCACAGGTCCGCCTCCCTCAGCAGGACTCAGGCGCACGGCGCGTCGTCGCACGTCGATGCCAAGGAGCATCGGCGTCTTCCAGATTGACCTCGTGTACGGAACCGGCCCACATGCGCGGCCATGTTCCACGTGGAACCAGTGCGCCTTCCGCCACATCGCGCCCGGTCTCAGCCGTCCGGCCGCGCCTCGTCGCTCGACCATGATCGCCACTCGGCACGGGCCCATCGACCACCGGTGGGACACCGTGCGCGACCGCTCACCGCCCGGAGCCCGTGAACGCCCCATAGCTCCACGCGCTGCTGCGCGCCGGCGCCGCGCGACCTGGGCGTCGTCGTTCCACAACACGCCCGCTACCGGGGAGATGGCATCCCGGCCTTGGCATCCCGGCCTCGTCCGAGACCGAACCGGCGCCACGTTGCGAATCGCGCCAGTCGTCAGCAAGAGGTCAAGACAGCACCCCAGCAAGCCTCACGTCCGACCCTTTCACGCGCACACCGCACCATCCATCCAGCGCCCGCCGCACCCGGTTGCGCGACGGCACGCGACCGATTCGATCGCTAGCAACACGATCACCGCCCTCCACCACCGCACGGTTCCACGTGAAACAGCCCCGGCCCCTGCTGCACGAACGTCCACGTGCGCCTGCACGAGTCTCGACGTGCGCCCCACCTCAGTCGCTCTTTGCCGGCAACGTGGGTGTGTCACCGCCTGATAGCCCCACGGGACCTGGACGTCCATGCCGTTGTCCCATCGCCGCTCTCTCAGCACGTAGTCGAGCGATCCGCGTGCCAGCTCTCTTCCACGTCCTGCCACGCGGATCGGACGCGACACGCACCGCGCGCCACAGCGAACAGCCACACCGACGCCCGCGCGAACCCGAGCCGGCCGCTGGCACCCCGCCGCACCCCGCCTGCGCCGCACCGCGGACCCCGGAAGTCGCAGACCGCGCGGGGTGGACATCGGGAGCCCGGCGCACAAGCGCGCAACAGACCGCGGCGGCGGCGCACGAACCGCCGACGTGCGCCTGCACACGGCCAGAGGGCCGGTGCCCTCGGTGGGCCGTTCCACGTGAAACAGGCCGCGGGAGCCGCGACGTGACCGCGCGTCAGCCACCGGAACGACAGAGGGCGGGCAGCTCCCGCCACCCGCCCTCTGTGCAGTCGTTCGCTGCCATCAACCTCGGACTCACACGGCGCGGATCACCACGCGCCGATCGGGCTCGACACCCTCGGAGTCGCTGACGAGCCCGGCCTCGGCGACCGTGTCGTGCACGACCTTGCGCTCGAACGGGTTCATGGGGGCGAGCGTCACCGCCGCCTCCCCGGTCTTGACCCGCTCGATCGCCTCGGCCGCGATCCCGACGAGCTCCTTGCGCCGCGCCGCACGGAAGCCCGCGACGTCGAGCATGAGACGGCTGCGCTCCCCTGTCTTCGTCTGGACCGCGAGGCGCGTGAGCTCCTGCAGGGCGTCCAGCACCTGGCCGTCCTGGCCGACGAGACGACGCAGCGAGTCGTCGCCGGCGTCCTCCGCCACGATCTCCACCGCCGCGCGACCGTGGTCGACATCGATGTCGATGTCGCCGTCGAGGTCCGCGATGTCGAGGAACTCCTCGAGGTAGTCCGCCGCGATCTCGCCCTCCTCCTCGAGGCGCGTCACGAGGTCGCCGTCTACAGCTGTGCCCGGGTCGGAAGTAGCCATGTCTTCTCCGTTCAGCGAAGTCGCTACCGCACCGCCCCACGTCGGACGGGCACGGCGGTGGTCGTCAGGTTCCTGCGGGGCCGTCGGTCGGGGTCGACGGTGAGCCCTTGCGCTTCTTCTTCTTGGGGGCCGTGCCGGCCGGCTGGTCCGCCACAGGTGCGTCCGCCACGGCGTCCTGCACCGGTGCGTCGTCGGTGGCGCCATCGGGGGTGTCCGCCGTCCCGGCTACCTGACCCGGCCGCGCCTTGGCCCGGTCCTTGCGCTTGGGCTGCTGACGCTGTCCCCGCGGCTTCTCCTCGATCACCACGGTCGGCGCCGCGTCCTCGACCGCCTGGCCGCGCGCGGCGGCCTTGCGTGCCTGACGCGCCTTGAACGCCTTCTCGGCCTCAGATCCCGGCGCGGGCATCCGGCGGATCGTGTAGAACTGCTGGCCCATCGACCACAGGTTGGTCGTCGTCCAGTACAGCAGGACACCGATCGGGAAGTTGACACCCGAGAACGCGAAGATCAGCGGGAGCATGTAGAGCAGGATCTTCTGCTGCTGCGCCATGGGGCCCTGGAGGGCCGCCGGCGGCATGTTCTTCATCGTGAGCTGACGCTGCGTGGTGAACGTCGTCACCGACATCGCGACGATGAGGACCACCGTGACGAGCTGGATGTGCCAGTTGCCGTCCGCCTGGAGGAACGTCCCGGAGAGGGGCGCACCCCAGATCGTCGCCGTCTCTGCCTGCGCCGCGAGCTCGGCGGTCATCGGGCCGATCGCGTCAGCCCTGTCGTACGTCCCGGACGCCAGCTGCGGCAGCGAGTAGAGGACACGGAAGAGTGCGAAGAAGATGGGCGACTGCAGCAGGATCGGCAGGCAGGACGCGAACGGGTTGGTCCCGTGCTTCTTGTAGAGCTCCATCATCTCGCGGCTCATCGCCTCGCGAGATGCCGGGTCGCTCTTGCCCTTGTACTTCTTCTGCAGCGCCTGCATCTCGGGCTGCACCAGCTGCATGCCGCGTGACGCCTTGATCTGCTTGAAGAACAGCGGGATCAGCAGGATCCGCATGACGATCACCAGTCCGATGATCGACAGGGCCCACGCCGCACCGCTGGCCGGGTCGAGGCCGACCCACGTCAGCAGATCGTGGAAGCGGACCATGATCCAGGCGACCGCGACCATCAGCGGGAACAGCAGGCCGTCCATCCAGTCCATGAAGCAGTGCTCCTTGCGAGCGTCAGTGCGCGGCAGTCGCCGCGTCGTGCGAGTGGTGCGTGGAGCGTGCTGGAGGAACGTCGTCGACGCCACCGGGGTTCCAGGGGTGGCAGCGGGCGAGCCGCCGGACGGCGAGCCAGACCCCGCGCAGCGCGCCGTGACGACGCACCGCGATCACTGCGTACTGCGAGCAGGACGGGTAGAAGCGGCAGGTCGCGGGCGTCAGCGGCGAGATCAGCCGCTGGTACAGCCAGAGCAGCCCCAGGAGGGCGGACGTCGGCACGCGTCTCACCGTCCGCCACAACGTCCCCCACGTCATCGCCGCACCTAGCCGTCGAGCCGTCGGGTGTGACGGCGGCACGCCGTTGCGACAGCTCCGTCGAGGTCGCGGCCGAGGTCGGCGGACGACGCCCCAGCGGCTGCCGGCTGCGCCCGCACGACGAGCAGTGCACCGTCCGGCAGCTCGCCGAGGCGAGCGGCCACCAGAGCACGCAGGCGCCGCTTGACCCGGTTACGGGTCACGGCGTTGCCCACGGCCTTGGACACGACGAGACCGACCGCCGGCGAGCCGGGGTCGGTCATGGTCGCGAGGTGCACGACGAGCGTGTCGCGGCCCCCACGCGCGCCCCGGCGCACCGTCTGCTGGAAGTCGGCAGAGCGGCGCATCCGGTGCGTTGCGGGGAGCACCGGGACGTGCGTCAGGCCGAGAGCTCGGTGCGCCCCTTGCGGCGGCGCGCCGCGAGGATGGCGCGACCGGCACGCGTGCGCATGCGCAGACGGAAGCCGTGGGTCTTGGCCCGGCGCCGGTTGTTCGGCTGGAAGGTGCGCTTGGTCACGACGTTCTCCACACGTTTGTCGTAGCGATCGCACGCAGTCGCGCGACCAGGTCCTGGTGCCGGGTCCGACAGCTCCAGGGAACGCACGCGGTGACGCGTACGTCGGCGTCAGGGCGCGCCGGACGGAGCCGTTGAAAGGCTGGACCACGCTACGCTCCTGCCCTCGACCCGGTCAAATGCGGTCCGGGCTCTGCGACACACCGCGTCACCCGGCACGCCGCCCTGGCGCTTACCGTAGATGATCCGGCAGGGACACGAGACACGCCGATCAGGCCCCATCTCTCACCCGGTCGCGTGCTGACGCCGTGCCCGCGTCCCCGTTAGCATCGGTTCGTCGTGCGGCTCGACCGCGGCGACGGGTCGTGCCACGCCGCACGCCACCAGCGTGGGAACGTGGTCGGAGCCGGCGTCAGGAAGCCCTCGCCGCGCGGCGACAGCTCATCGGACGAGTTCCTCGTCACGCGCGCTCACAGGTGTGGACAACTATGTGGACGACAGTTGCCCGTGCCACACTCAGCCAGCCCGCACGACCCGATCATCGAGGTAGACGTTGTCACAGGACGAAGAGCCGACCCGCGTCTGGGGCCACGTCGTCACGAGCCTCGAGGCGAGTCCGGACATCACTCCGCGGCAGCTCGCGTTCGTGCGTCTGGCGCACCCCCTGGGGCTCCTGGACGGCACCATGCTCCTCGCCGTCGGCAACGACCTGACCAAGGAGTACCTCGAGACGCGGGTGCGTGCCGAGGTGACGCAGGCCCTGACCGAGGCCCTCGGCCGTGAGGCGCGCTTCGCCATCACCGTCGACGCCGAGGTCGCGGACGACGTGCCGCCGGCGCTGCGTGTCGTGCCTCCCTCCCCCACCGCGCCCGCGCCCTACGAGCGCAACGGCGAGCAGCGTCCGGACCTGGCTCTCGTGACGTCCCACCCGGGCTTCCTGCGCGACCACTCGTCCGACGCGCCGCCGACCGACGACGAGGCGCCGCACGGAGAGCACCGCGCGGAGTCGCGCACGCCGCTGCGCGCCGTCGACGGGTCCTCGTACGACGCCCCTGCCCCCCGGCGCGGCCTGTCGGAGCCCGCACGGCTCAACCCCAAGTACCTGTTCGAGACCTTCGTCATCGGCTCGTCCAACCGGTTCGCCCACGCGGCCGCGGTCGCCGTGGCGGAGGCTCCGGCCAAGGCGTACAACCCCCTCTTCATCTACGGCGACTCCGGGCTGGGCAAGACCCACCTGCTCCACGCCATCGGGCACTACGCGCAGAACCTGTACCCCACCGTCCGCGTGCGGTACGTGAACTCCGAGGAGTTCACCAACGACTTCATCAACTCCATCGGCGAGGGCAAGGCGGGCGCCTTCCAGCGGCGCTACCGCGAGGTCGACGTCCTGCTCATCGACGACATCCAGTTCCTGCAGGGCAAGGAACAGACGATGGAGGAGTTCTTCCACACGTTCAACACGCTCCACAACGCGAGCAAGCAGGTCGTCATCACCTCCGACGTCCCGCCCAAGCAGCTCAACGGGTTCGAGGACCGGATGCGCTCGCGCTTCGAGTGGGGCCTCATCACCGACGTCCAGCCGCCGGACCTCGAGACGCGGATCGCGATCCTGCGCAAGAAGGCCGCGAGCGAGCGCCTGCAGGCCCCGGACGACGTCCTGGAGTACATCGCGTCGCGGATCTCGACCAACATCCGCGAGCTCGAGGGTGCGCTGATCCGCGTCACGGCGTTCGCGAACCTCAACCGGCAGCTCGTCGACGTGTCCTTGGCCGAGATCGTGCTCAAGGACCTGATCACGGACGACCAGACGCAGGAGATCACCTCGACGACCGTCATCGGGCAGACCGCTGCGTACTTCGGGCTGTCGATCGAGGACCTGTGCGGCTCGAGCCGCTCCCGCGTGCTGGTCACCGCCCGCCAGATCGCCATGTACCTGTGTCGCGAGCTGACGGACCTCTCGCTGCCGAAAATCGGGCAGGCGTTCGGTGGACGTGACCACACGACGGTCATGCACGCGAACCGCAAGATCCGTGAGCTGATGGCCGAGCGCCGCTCGATCTACAACCAGGTCACCGAGCTGACGAACCGCATCAAGCAGCAGCACCGGGGCTGAGGCCGACCACTCTCGGCCCCCGTCGGTGCTCGTCGTGGACGACAGGCCCGCGGGCGTCGACCTGGGCGAGCAACGGTGCGCCTGCTGCCCGCGGACGGTGGTCCCGTTCCCGTCGGGCGACGCGGCCTGGCAGGCGACTCCAACAGCCCTCGCGCGTGGATGCCGAGGCCCTCAGGGCCGGGCAGAGCCCTCCACCGATGGTCCTGGCGGTCGAGGTGATCGTGATGACATGGCCCGCCACGTCCGACCCAGCGCCGGCCCTGACCGCGAGATCTCACCCCTCCCCAAGTTATCCACAGGTTTGCCCACCGCCTGGGGACACTTGTGAACTCCTTCACCCAAGCGGACCAACCGGACATCGGTCGCAGGTGTGATGGGGCGTGCGCCACGCCGCTGACCTGCACTGATGCCCTCGAACGCGCGCTGATACGCACCCTCGAGCGGCATCGGCACGCCCTGCGCGAGGCTCCCGGTGGACGCCAGCAGGTCACGACCAAACGTCCTCAACCCCCAGAACCACCGTGTATCCACATCTACTGGACCGGGTGAAACATGCATGGGACGAATGTGCACACCTGTGCACAGACCTGTGGACGGCGGTGGACGACACGCACGAACACTGTGGACGGAGAGGTGGTCATCGGTGGACGACGAAGAACACCGCTCGCACCGTCCACCTCCGTCCACCGGTCCACCGGCGTGGCGTCCCCACCTCCCGCACAGGACGACACGCCTCGTGACCTGCACACGGACCGGTTGTCCCCATCATCAACAGCCCCGATGACGACGACGAACCATCCATCATGCAGAGATCCACACACCGACGTTGGGCCCGGCGGTGCGACGCCTCGGCTCCCGCGCCACCGGTGCGAAAGCAGGTGCGGTGGTGTGTACCGCTGTCGGGCCCGTCGCGTAGTCTTCGGGCAGACCCGCCAGCGCTCGCTGACGTGCCTCGACGTGCTCGCGAACGCCCGCACCGACGAGGGCACCAGGGCCGGACGACGAGAAGGTGATGCATGAGGTTCCGCGTCGACCGTGACGTGCTCGCCGATGCCGTCACGTGGACGGCACGCAGCCTGCCGACGCGGCCTCCCGTGCCCGTCCTGGCAGGAGTGCGCATCGAGGCCGACACCACCGGCACGGTCCAGCTCTCGAGCTTCGACTACGAGGTCTCGGCACGGGCCCAGCTGCCGGCGGACGTCAGCGAGCCGGGCACCGTCCTGGTCTCGGGACGACTCCTCGCCGAGATCTCGCGCGCACTGCCGGCCAAGCCCGTCGATGTCGTCCTGGACGGGACGAAGGTGCAGGTCACGTGCGGGGCGAGCCGCTTCACGCTGCTGACCATGCCGGTCGAGGACTACCCGAGCCTGCCGGTCATGCCCGAGGTCACCGGCACGGTCGACGGCGACGAGCTCACGCACGCCGTCGCACAGGTCTCCGTCGCGGCGAGCCGCGACGACACCCTGCCGCTGCTCACCGGCGTGCGCGTCGAGATCGAGGGCGAGCGCGTCACGCTGCTGGCTACCGACCGCTACCGCCTCGCGCTGCGCGAGATGACGTGGAAGCCCGCGAACCCCGGCGTGGAGGCGGTCGCGCTCGTGCGCGCCCGCACCCTCTCCGACGCGGCGAAGTCGCTGGGCGGCTCCGGCTCGGTGTCGGTCGCGCTGTCCACCGGCGGCGGGATCGACCTCATCGGCTTCGAGGCCGCCGGTCGTCAGACGACGAGCCTGCTGGTCGACGGCGACTACCCGCCGGTGCGCCGGCTGTTCCCCGACGACACCCCGATCCACGCCATCGTGAACCGGCAGGCGCTGGCCGAGGCCGCCAAGCGCGTGGCGCTCGTCGCCGAGCGCAACACGCCGATCCGGTTGAGCTTCAGCGAGGGCCAGGTCGTGCTCGACGCGGGCCAGGGCGACGACGCGCAGGCGTCCGAGGCCCTGGAGGCGGTGCTCGCGGGCGAGGACATCTCGGTGGCGTTCAACCCGCACTTCCTGGCCGACGGCCTGGGCGCGATCGACACGACGTTCGTCCGGATGTCGTTCACGCACCCGAACAAGCCCGTCGAGTTCACCGGTCAGGAGTCGCTCGAGGGCGACGACCTCAAGGACTACCGCTACCTGCTGGTGCCGATCCGCTTCGCGAGCTGACGGGCGGCACGCGCGTCCGTGCCCCGGGTACGGCACAGTGGCCGGGACGGTGGTCGGGAACGGACCACGACGCGCAGCGGAGAGGGGCAAGACGATGCACATCGGTCTGGTGGGCCTGGGCAAGATGGGTGCGAACATGCGCCAGCGGATCCGGGACGCAGGCATCGAGGTCACCGGCTTCGACCGCAACCCCGACGTGACCGACGTGCCCTCGCTGGAGGCACTGGTCGACGCGCTCCCCGCGGGTGAGCGTGTCGTGTGGGTCATGGTGCCGTCCGGGCCGATCACCGACGCGGTGATCCAGGACCTCGCAGGCCTCCTGGCGCCGGGCGACCTGGTCATCGACGGCGGCAACTCCTACTACCAGGACGACGAGCCCCACGGGGCCCTGCTCGCCGAGCACGGCGTCGGCTTCATCGACGCCGGGGTCTCCGGCGGCATCTGGGGCCTCGAGAACGGCTACGGCCTGATGGTGGGCGGCGCTCCGCAGGACGTCGAGCGGGCGATGCCCGTCTTCGACGCGCTGCGTCCCCCGGGCGAGCGTGCGGACGGCTTCGTCCACGCCGGTCCCGTCGGCGCGGGGCACTACGCCAAGATGGTCCACAACGGCATCGAGTACGGCCTGATGCAGGCGTACGCCGAGGGCTACGAGCTCCTCGCGGCGAAGGACCTGGTCACGGACGTGCCCGCGACGATGCGCGCGTGGACCAACGGGACCGTCGTGCGCTCGTGGCTGCTGGACCTGCTGGTCCAGGCGCTGTCCGAGGACCCCAAGTTCGGGGCGATCGACGACTGGGTCGAGGACTCGGGCGAGGGCCGCTGGACCGTCGACGAGGCGATCGACCTCGCCGTCCCGGCGCCCGTCATCTCCGCCGCCCTCTTCGCACGGTTCGCCTCACGCCAGGGTGAGTCCCCCGCGATGAAGGCCGTCGCGGCGCTGCGCCAGCAGTTCGGTGGGCACGCCGTGCGCGCCGCCGGCGGGGAGACCGTCACACCGTCGGCGCCGCCCACCTCGGAGGCCTGAGTCGCGTGTACGTCGCGCACCTGTCCCTCACCGACTTCCGGTCGTACCCGCAGGTCGAGCTCCCGCTCGAGCCGGGCATCACCGCGCTCGTCGGGCCCAACGGGCAGGGCAAGACGAACCTCGTCGAGGCGGTCGGCTACATCGCGACGCTCGGCAGCCACCGCGTGCCGTCGGACGCCGCCCTGGTGCGGGCGGGCACGAGCCGCGCCGTGGTGCGCGCCAAGGTGGTGCGCGAGGAGCGGGCCACGCTCGTCGAGGTCGAGATCACGCCGGGCAAGGCCAACAGGTCGCGCATCAACGGCGGCTCCCCCGGCCGCGCGCGCGACGTGCTGGGCATCCTGCGGACCGTGCTGTTCGCTCCCGAGGACCTGGCGCTCGTCAAGGGCGACCCGGACGGCAGGCGACGGTTCCTCGACGACCTCCTCGTGCAGCTGACGCCCCGGATCGCCGGGGTGCTGGGCGACTACGAGCGCGTCCTGCGGCAGCGGTCGGCGCTGCTGAAGTCCGCGGGGGCCGCGACCCGTGCACGCGCGGGCGCCGACCTGCGCACGCTCGACGTGTGGGACGCCAAGCTCGCGCAGACGGGGGCACAGGTCGTCGTCGCGCGCCAGGCGCTGGTCGCCGCGCTGCGCCCCCGTGCCGCGCACGCGTACGAGCAGGTCAGCGCGGGGCAGGGTGACCTGGTCCTGACGTACCGCTCGTCGCTCGACACCGCGCTGGGCCAGACCCCGGACGACCACGCGGGGTCGGCCCCTGACGCGGGCGTCGAGCTCGTCGAGGCGCGTCTGCTCGACGCGATGGGCCGGCTGCGCGGCAAGGAGATCGAGCGGGGCGTGTGCCTCGTGGGGCCGCACCGCGACGACCTCGTGCTCCAGCTCGGCGACCTGCCGGCCAAGGGGTACGCGAGCCACGGCGAGTCGTGGTCGGTCGCGCTCGCGCTGCGGCTCGCGTCGTACGCGCTGCTCACGCACGGCGTCGACGACGCGGGCGCGTGGTCGGCGGACTGGGGGCCCGACGGCGAGCCGGTCCTCATCCTCGACGACGTCTTCGCCGAGCTGGACACGCGCCGTCGCGAGCGGCTCGCGCAGCTCGTCGCGGGTGCCCGGCAGGTGCTGGTGACGGCGGCCGTGCCGCAGGACGTCCCCGAGCCGCTGGCCGGAGCGCGCGTCGACGTCATGGGTGGGGAGGTGGCGCGTGTCCTCTAGGCGCGCACGTGGCGCCGAGCCCTCCCCCGCGGGCTCGCGCTCGCCCGTCGACGGTCACCGGTCCGCGACGCCGCAGCACGACCCGGCAGACGCCGACACGCTCCTGCCGGCGCCGACGGCCGTCCCGGACGGTGTGCCGGTGTCCGAGCTGGTCGCGCTCACGCCGCCGGAGCAGGTGGTGCGTGCGGCGCTCGCCCGTGCGAAGGCGGCGGCGCGGGCCCGCGGTCTGCGGCCGGGCGTGGTCCGCAGCAGGCCGATCAGCAGCGGGGCGGGCGCCGGCCCTCGTGACCCGCAGCCGCTCGCGGTGTCCGCCGGTCTGCTCGCGCGGGACCTGGGCTGGGAGCCGGGGCTGATGGTGGGCGACCTCGTGCACCGGTGGGCCCAGATCGTCGGGCCGCAGGTCGCGGAGCACTGCGAGTACGTCTCGTTCACGTCCGGTCTGCTGACGGTGCGCGCGTCCTCCACGGCGTGGGCGGCGAACCTGCGGCTGCTCGCCCCGACGATGCTGGCGCGCTTCGACGAGACGCTCGGTGAGGGCGTCGTCGTGCAGGTGGAGGTGCTCGCACCGGCAGGGCACGGGTTCGGGCGCGGACCGCGCCGCGTGGCCGGGCGCGGACCGCGCGACACGTACGGCTGACGTCGGCGACGTCTGCACGGACGGTGCTCGCCGCGCCTGCCCGTGATGGGGTATCCACCAGGTAGACTGGACGGGTCAACAAAGGCGCCTGCGCGCCCTCGTGAGCCCAGAACTCCGCCGCTGTGGGGTGATCTGGACTGTCCGGCGGTTCGCAGCCGCTCACGACGCGCCTGGCGCGTATCGAGCTCTCGAGGAGAACCGCTGCCCGTGGCCGACCAGAGCACCCCTCGCGACCCGCAGGACGAGACCACCGAGGGGCAGGAGCCGGCGACGCCGTTCCGGGAGCGCCTCACGGACGACGGCACGTACGACGCCAGCGCGATCACCGTCCTCGAGGGCCTCGAGGCCGTCCGCAAGCGGCCCGGCATGTACATCGGCTCCACCGGCGCCCGTGGCCTGCACCACCTCGTCTACGAGGTGGTCGACAACTCCGTCGACGAGGCGCTCGCCGGCTACTGCGACACGATCGACGTCACCCTCCTCGCCGACGGCGGCGTGCGCGTGACCGACAACGGCCGTGGCATCCCCGTGGCGATCCACCCGACCGAGGGTCGCCCGACCGTCCAGGTCGTCATGACGATCCTGCACGCGGGCGGCAAGTTCGGCGGCGCCGGGTACGCGGTGTCGGGTGGTCTGCACGGCGTCGGCATCTCCGTCGTGAATGCGCTGTCGTCGCGTGTCGAGACGGTCGTCAAGCGCGACGGGTACGTCTGGAGCCAGGACTTCGCCGACGGCGGCAAGCCCGTGGGTGACCTGCGCAAGGGCGCGCCGACGGACGAGACGGGCACGTCGCAGACGTTCTGGGCCGACCCGACGATCTTCGAGACCGTCGACTACGACTTCGAGACGTTGCGCGCGCGCTTCCAGCAGTACGCGTTCCTCAACAAGGGGCTGCAGATCTCGCTGACGGACGAGCGCCCGGCGCACACGGGGACCGAGGACGAGGTCACCGGCGAGGCCGGTGCGGAGCAGGCGGAGACGCCCGTGCGTCGGGTCAGGTACCGGTACGACGGCGGCCTGGTCGACTACGTGACGCACCTGAACTCGGCCAAGAAGGTCGACCACGTGCACCCCGAGGTCATCGACTTCGAGGCCGAGGACAAGAGCCGCAAGATCGCGGTCGAGATCGCGATGCAGTGGACCACCGCCTACTCGGAGTCGGTCCACACGTTCGCCAACACGATCTCCACGACCGAGGGCGGCACCCACGAGGAGGGCTTCCGGGCGGCGATGACGTCGCTGATGAACCGGTACGCCCGGGAGAAGAACATCCTCAAGGAGAAGGACGAGAACCTCACGGGTGACGACATCCGCGAGGGTCTGACGGCCGTCATCTCCGTCAAGCTCGGCGAGCCCCAGTTCGAGGGGCAGACCAAGACCAAGCTCGGCAACACCGACGCCAAGCGCTTCGTGCAGCAGGTCGTCAACGACCAGCTCGGTGCGTGGCTGGACGCCCACCCCGTCGAGGCCAAGGACGTCATCCGCAAGTCCATGCAGGCCGCGGCCGCCCGCATGGCGGCCCGCAAGGCCCGCGAGGCGACGCGACGCAAGGGCCTGCTCGAGTCCAACTCGATGCCCGGCAAGCTGCGCGACTGCCAGTCGAACAACCCCGCCGAGTGCGAGGTCTTCATCGTCGAGGGTGACTCCGCCGGCGGCTCGGCCGTCCGCGGCCGCAACCCGCGGACGCAGGCGATCATGCCGATCCGCGGGAAGATCCTCAACGTCGAGCGGGCGCGGCTCGACAAGGCCCTGGGCAACCAGGAGGTGCAGGCGCTGATCACCGCGTTCGGCACCGGCATCGGTGAGGACTTCGACGTCTCGCGGCTGAGGTACCACAAGATCGTCCTCATGGCCGACGCCGACGTCGACGGCCAGCACATCCGCACCCTGCTGCTGACGCTGCTGTTCCGCTACATGCCGCAGCTCATCACGGGCGGGTTCGTCTACATGGCGCAGCCGCCGCTGTACCGCATCAAGTGGAGCAACGCGCCGCACGACTACGTGTACTCCGACCGCGAGCGGGACGCCGTGATCGCGGACGGCCGGGCGAACAACCGCCGGCTGCCCAAGGAGAACGCCGTCCAGCGGTACAAGGGTCTGGGCGAGATGGACTACACGGAGCTCTGGGAGACGACCATGTCGCCCGAGCACCGGACCCTGCTGCAGGTGACGCTGGACGAGGCCGTCGCCGCCGACGAGACGTTCACGGTGCTGATGGGCGAGGACGTCGAGGCACGTCGCGCGTTCATCCAGCGCAACGCGAAGGACGTCCGCTTCCTCGACATCTGACGCGGCGCCGGTGACCCCGGCGACGCGACCGACCTGGCACCGACGACTGGAGTGACCCGCACGTGACCGAGACCCCGGGCGAGATCGAGCACGGCAACATCGACCAGGTGGACCTGCAGCTCGAGATGCAGCGCTCCTACCTGGACTACGCGATGGCCGTCATCGTCGGCCGCGCGCTGCCGGACGTCCGCGACGGCCTCAAGCCGGTGCACCGTCGTGTGCTGTACGCGATGTACGACGGCGGCTACCGCCCCGACCGGCAGTTCTCCAAGTGCAGCCGCGTCGTCGGCGACGTCATGGGCAAGTACCACCCCCACGGCGACACGGCGATCTACGACGCCCTCGTCCGCCTGGTGCAGGACTGGTCGCTGCGCTACCCGCTGGTGTCCGGCCAGGGCAACTTCGGCTCCCCCGGCGACGACCCGGCGGCCGCCCCCCGGTACACCGAGTGCAAGATGGCACCGCTGGCCATGGAGATGGTCCGCGACATCGACGAGGACGCGGTCGACTTCCAGGACAACTACGACGGGCACACGCAGGAGCCCGCCGTGCTGCCCTCGCGGTTCCCGAACCTGCTGGTCAACGGCTCGGCCGGCATCGCCGTCGGCATGGCGACCAACATCCCGCCGCACAACCTGCGCGAGGTCGCGGCGGGCGTGCAGTGGCACCTGGACCACCCGGAGGCGTCCAAGGAGGAGCTCCTCGAGGCGCTCATGCTCCGGATCAAGGGCCCCGACTTCCCGACGGCGGCCACGATCCTGGGCCGGCGTGGCATCGAGGAGGCGTACCGCACGGGGCGCGGCTCCATCACGATGCGTGCCGTGGTCGAGGTCGAGGAGATCCAGGGCCGGCAGTGCCTGGTGGTCACCGAGCTGCCGTACCAGGTGAACCCCGACACCCTGGCCAAGAAGATCGCGGACCTCGTCAAGGAGAACCGCGTCCAGGGGATCGCGGACATCCGCGACGAGACCTCGGGCCGCGCGGGCCAGCGACTCGTGATCGTCCTCAAGCGGGACGCCGTCGCCAAGGTCGTGCTGAACAACCTGTACAAGCACACGCAGCTGCAGGACACGTTCGGCGCCAACATGCTGGCGCTGGTCGACGGCGTGCCGCGCACGCTGAGCATCGACGCGTTCGTCCGCCACTGGACGTCGCACCAGATCGACGTCATCCAGCGCCGCACCCGCTACCGCCTGCGCAAGGCGGAGGAGGACATCCACATCTTCCGTGGGTACCTCAAGGCGCTGGACGCGCTGGACGAGGTCATCGCCCTCATCCGCCGCTCCCCCGACGCCGAGCAGGCCCGCAACGGCCTCATGGAGCTCCTCGACGTCGACGAGCTGCAGGCACAGGCGATCCTCAACCTGCAGCTGCGCCGCCTGGCCGCCCTGCAGCGCCAGGAGATCCTCGACAAGCACGCCGAGCTCGAGGCCGTCATCACGGCCCTCAACGCGATCCTCGCCTCCCCCGAGCGGCAGCGGCAGATCGTCAGCGAGGAGCTCGCGACGGTCGTCGACAAGTTCGGCGACGAGCGGCGCACCCACATCCTGCCGTTCGACGGCGAGGTCTCGATCGAGGACCTCATCGCCGAGGAGGACGTGGTCGTCACGATCACGCGCGGCGGCTACGCCAAGCGGACCCGCGTCGACGCGTACCGGGCGCAGCGCCGCGGCGGCAAGGGCGTGCGCGGTGCCCAGCTGCGCGAGGACGACCTGGTCGACCACTTCTTCGTCACGACGACGCACCGCTGGCTGCTCTTCTTCACGAACCTCGGCCGGGTGTACCGGGCCAAGGCGTACGAGCTGCCGGAGGCCGGCCGCGACGCGAAGGGTCAGCACGTCGCGAACCTGCTGGCGTTCCAGCCGGGCGAGCGGATCGCCCAGGTCCTGGACCTGCGCGACTACGAGCAGGCGGAGTACCTGGTGCTGGCCACCCGGCGCGGGCTGGTGAAGAAGACGCGCCTGACGGAGTACGACTCGAACCGCAGCGGCGGCGTCATCGCCATCAACCTGCGCGAGGACGACGAGGGCCGCACGGACGAGCTGGTCGCCGCGCGCCTGGTCGACTCCGACCAGGACGTCATCCTGGTCTCGCGCCTCGGGCAGTCGGTGCGGTTCACCGCCTCCGACGAGGCGATGCGCCCCATGGGCCGTGCGACGAGCGGTGTCACGGGCATGAAGTTCCGTGCCGACGACGACCTGCTGGCGATGGACGTCGTCCGCGAGGACGCGTTCCTGTTCACCGTCACCGAGGGCGGCATCGCCAAGCGCACGGCGCTCACGGTCGAGAACTACCGCCAGCAGGGCCGTGGTGGTCTGGGGATCAAGGTCGCGAACCTGCCCGAGGCCAACGGCGAGCTCGTCGGTGCCCTCGTGACCGACCCGGACGACGAGGTGCTCGTCATCATGGAGCGCGGCAAGATCGTGCGGTCGGCCACGTCGGAGGTCAACGCCACCGGCCGGACCACCCAGGGTGTGATCTTCGCCAAGCCGGATCCGGGTGACCGGATCATCGCCGTCGCCCGGAACAGCGAACGACACCTCGAGGACGATGGCGGTACCGTGGGCGAGAACGTGGCCAACCACGACGCAACCGACGTACCGGACCCGGACGGGTCGGTGCCTGACAGCGGCGACCGACCCGCGGAGGACTGATGAGTGACACGCCCCCCTCGATCCCCCCGCGCAAGCGACCCACGTCACCCCTGACGGGCGGCGGCGCTCGCCCCGGCGATCACGGCGGCTCGGTGCAGGCCGCCGAGCACGACGTGCCGGGCGGCAGCTCGTGGTCGTCGATCGGGGGGGCCGAGGGAGCCGCCCCGCCGACGTACACGGTCGACGCGCGCAGCAGCGCGCTCCCCGCGTCGTCGACCGGGCGCAGCTCGGTGCCCTCCGGTCCCCGGACGGACGACCGTGCACGGCAGGAGTCGTCGGACCCGCGTCCGCCGCGGGTCGCGACGCCGGCCGCCGGTCCCGCCGGTGACGACGACGAGCCGCCCTCGCCGCTGGTCACAGCGGTCGACGCGACGACCGTCTGGCTGAAGAAGGCCGCCGGAGTCACGGGTTCCGGGCTCTCGAGGGCGTACTCTCAGCTGACCCGACCCCGCACCGAGGACGACCACATGACCACGACGCCGACGACAGCCGGTGCCGCAACGACGCAGCGCCCTGCGCCACGATCGACGGCGCCTGTGACCGGGGCGACCTCGCGCCCTGCGACGGGGCGCATCCCGACCGTCGGAGCCGGCCCGCGCCGTGTGCGCCTGGCGGTCTCGCGCGTCGACCCGTGGTCGGTCATGAAGCTCGCGTTCCTGCTGTCGGTGGCGATCGGGATCATGATCGTCGTCGCGGCGGTCGTGGTGTGGTTCACGCTCGACAGCCTGCAGGTGTTCTCGCAGCTCGACGGGCTGATCCGGCAGGTCGCCGGGCAGGAGAGCCCGGACCTGCTCGCGTTCGTCTCGTTCGAGAAGACCGTGTCGGCCGCCACGCTCGTGGGCGTCATCGACGTCTTCCTGCTGACGGCGCTCGCGACCATCGGTGCGTTCCTCTACAACATCGTGGCGGCGCTCGTCGGTGGCGTGAACGTCACCATGACGGACGAGTGACCCACAGGGAGCACCTCGCGGTGCGGCGCTCACCGGTTTGGGTGCGGCGGCTCGCCTGGGGTACTCTCGACCGTCGCGCCCGCCGGTGCTGATCTCCCGCCAGAGGTCGATCCGGTGGACGTGTCACGGGCCTATAGCTCAGACGGTTAGAGCGCTTCCCTGATAAGGAAGAGGTCACAGGTTCAAGTCCTGTTAGGCCCACGCTGCCGGTGCGCACGTCGTACCGCGGACTGCCGGCACCCACCCGAGACGGGGGATCCGATGAAGAAGCTCCTGGTTCTGGCCGCACTCGCGGCCATCGGTTACGTCGCCTGGCAGAAGTACGCGGAGGACCGTGACGAGCGGGACCTCTGGGCCGAGGTCACCGACACCTTCGAGTGACGACGGCCTATCGGGGGCCATGGCGCAATTGGTAGCGCACCTGCTTTGCAAGCAGGGGGTTAGGGGTTCGAGTCCCCTTGGCTCCACCACGCCGGAACGGCGCAGGACACCCGTGTCCTGCGCCGTTCCGCGTTCCCGGCACCGCGCGGCGAGGTCGTGCGCCGCGGTCGATCAGACCGCGAACGTCGCCCAGATGTTCTTCGTCCGCCCGGTCGCGTACCACCCGACCTCGAGCGACAGCTGCCGCGCCAGGTGCAGACCGAGCCCTCCCGCGCCCGTGATGCGGGCACCCGCGTAGACGGGCTCCGTCTCGGGGTCGTGGTCGGCGACGTCGATCAGCCACTGGTCCTGCCCGCGGGACAGCGTGACGATCGTCGGGGGCAGGCCGTGGGTGAGGGCGTTGGCGGCGAGCTCGGTCGCGATGAGGACGAGCTTGTCCGGCGTCGCCTCGAGGTCCTGGCGGACCGCGGTGGTCCCGGCCCCGATCTCGTCCGCCAGCTCGTGACGGAGCGTCCGCAGCTGCGCGGTGGACGCCAGCGCCCACTCACGCACGGGTTCGAACCGCGCCGGGGGCCTGCTGACGGGCAGCCCGGCGTCCGTGTCCGTGAGCACCAGCCGCTCGCGCCTGCCGTCGGTCAACTCCGCCTCCTGGGTGGTCCGGCATCGAGCGTCACAAACCCGGGCCCTTTCTGCATCCGGAACGACGGTCACTCCCCCACGGGAAAATGCGGTGACCTGGAGGGGGTGGGCCGTGGATCCTCCTCACGGCCCGGCGGACACCTCCGCCACCAGGTCCCGTCCCGGTCGCCCGGGTGTGATCCCCCGAAGGAGGGATGTCATGACCAGCACGTTCCCCGTCGAGCTGCGTGGTGCGGCCGCGTCCACGCTCATGTGGGCGCACGAGCACGACGTCGAGCCGGCGGCGCTCCAGCAGCTGCGGAACATCGCTTCGCTGCCGTGGGTCCACGGGGTGCGGGTCATGCCGGACGTCCACCTCGGCAAGGGTGCGACCGTCGGGTCCGTCATCGCGATGCGTGACGCGGTCTCCCCCAACGCCGTCGGGGTCGACATCGGGTGCGGCATGATCGGCGTCCGCACGTCCCTCGTCGCGGACGACCTGCCGGACGACCTGCACGCGTTGCGCACCGCGGTGGAGGCCCGCATCCCGGTGGGCTTCCACGCCCACGACGAGGCGGTGGACCTGCGTCGGCTGCGGCCCATCGGCGCCCGGGCCCGGACCGCCGAGGCGCTGCGGGGCGCCGACGCCTTCTGGGCGCGCTTCGACTCGCTGACGCCGCGTGTCCGGGACCTGGAGACCCGTGCACGCCGGCAGCTGGGCACGCTCGGCGGCGGCAACCACTTCCTGGAGGTCTGCCTCGACGAGGACGACACCGTGTGGCTGCAGCTGCACTCCGGGTCCCGGAACATCGGCAAGTCGCTGGCGGAGGTGCACGTGGCCGTCGCCAAGGACCTGCCGCACAACCAGGGGCTCGTGGACCGGGCCCTCGCGGTCCTGCTGGCCGGCACGCCGCAGATGGACGCCTACCTGAACGACCTGTGGTGGGCGCAGGAGTACGCGGCGCGGTCCCGTGCGGTGATGATGACGCTGTTCGTCGACGCCGTGCGGGCCACCTTCGCGGACCGTGACGTGACCTTCGAGGAGGTCGCGAACGTGCATCACAACTACGTCGCGACCGAGCACATCGACGGCGCCGACCTCGTCGTGACCCGCAAGGGTGCGATCCGGGCCGGAGCCGGCGACCTGGGCCTCATCCCGGGCTCGATGGGCACGGGGTCGTACATCGTCCGGGGCCTGGGCAACCCGGCGTCGTACTGGTCGGCGTCCCACGGCGCGGGGCGCAGGATGTCACGCAACGCGGCCAAGCGGACGTTCACGCTCGACGACCTCGCGGCCCAGACCGCGGGCGTCGAGTGCCGGAAGGACGCCGGGGTCCTCGACGAGATCCCCGGTGCGTACAAGGACCTCGACCAGGTCATCGCCGCCCAGGCGGACCTGGTGGAGGTCGTGGCCCGGCTCCGCACGATCGTCTGCGTCAAGGGCTGACGGCCTTCTGACCTGCACGGACGCGGCCCTCGGCACACCCTGGACACCCGGGTGCGCCGAGGGTCGTCAGCACGTGCGCGGACATCGTGATACTGTCTTCACTGCGTCATGCCGCGCGAATACCTCCGCGGCGCACTTCGGGCCTCAGCATCGAAGCGAGGACCATGCGCACCCGGCAGCACCGCTGTCGGTCAGGATCTCCGCCCACCCGGGTGCGGAGCGGAAGCAGAGAACATCACACACACCATCTTCGAGAGTCCCTCGGTCGCCGTAGCGCCGAGCGTGACCTCCGGACCGGCCGCCGTTTGGCGTGCCGCCGACGACGACCTCTGGGTCGGGACCGTCGGTGGCGAGTACGCGGGCATGATCGCCCGCCACCCCGACGGCTACCACGCCCACGACCGCTGGACGCGGCCCGTGGGTATCGCACCGACGTTCGACCGTGCGGCGTGCCTCCTGGCACCGGCTCGCACGAGCTCATCCCGAGCGCGTCGCACGTCGACCCTTCACCGTCTGCGTCCCTCGGGACGCGGCAACCGGCGCCGCACCAGCGCGCCGGCGGAACGAACGAGAGAAGACATCATGGCCACCGGCACCGTTAAGTGGTTCAACGCTGAGAAGGGGTTCGGCTTCATCGCCCCCTCGGACGGCTCCGCCGACGTGTTCGCGCACTTCAGCGCGATCGTCTCGACGGGCGGCTTCCGCACCCTCGAGGAGAACCAGCAGGTCGAGTTCGAGGTCACCCAGGGCCCCAAGGGCCTTCAGGCGTCGGACATCCGTCCGCTCTGAACCACGAGCACCCGAAGGCCGCGCAGCGACTCGCTGTGCGGCCTTCGTCGTTCCTGCGTGAGGGTGCGGCGGGCCGCTGCAGCCCTGCTCGGTGCGCTCAGCGGTGCACCCCGCGCCGGGCGCGCGCGACCACGTCCGCCAGCACGTCGTCGGCGTAGACGGCCACCGGGTCCTCGGTCACCAGACCGTCCTCGAGGGTCGACCACTGCCAGTGCGGGTGTACGTCCGCGGTCGCCGCGTCCTCCCGCAGCCGCAGGTCGATCAGGACCGCGTACCGGTACCCGAAGCGCTGCTGCACCGCGTGCGCGACCGTGAGGTCCGCCGCCCCGGGCGCGGCCGCCGACGCGTCGGCGGTCAGCTCGACGAGCAGCAGGTTGTGCTCCGGACCCAGCCGTCCGCGCTGGTGGACGATGAGGTGCGGCGGGCGCGTCCTGGACCCGTCGAGGCGGACCGACTCCTCCAGGACCATGCCCGAGCGGTCGTAGTCCGCGTCGACGTCCCACGACTTCTCGATCGTCCCGTGCAGGGCCCAGCCGAGGTGGAACGAGATCGTCCGGTCCGACGGCCGGCTCGTCCCGGCCGAGGGCGCGAAGAGCGTCCACCCGTCGACGAGCGTGGTGGTCAGTGCGATACGCACCCTGGCCTGCAGGTCGGCGAGCAGCATGACGGGACGTTACTCCCGCGCCGACGGCGCCGGACAGGACCTCCGACGCGCGGGGCGGGCGTCAGGCCATGCCCAGCTGCTCCCGGACGGGCTCCAGGCCCTCGATCGTCACGTCCAGGCGCAGCTCGTCCGGACGGGCGTCCCAGTCGGCGCGGTCCAGGACGTACAGCTGGCTGTCGACCGGCCCGCCCTCGCGCGCCTGGTGCAGCACGCCGTTCTCGCGGTAGCCGATCCTGCGGCTGACACCCGACGACCCGGGGTTGTCGACGAACGCCGAGCTCGTCGCGTGCAGGGCGTCGAACCCCTCGAAGAGCAGGTGCAGCATCAGCAGCCGCATGCGGGTGCCGACGCCGCCGTGCTGGTGCTGCAGACCGAGCCACGAGCCCGTCTCGGCAGTCCGTGTGACGAGGAAGTCCTTGGCGTACACGCCCTGCGTCCCCAGCGGCTCGCCGTCACGGACCACCGCGAGCTCGATCGCCCAGTCGGCCGGCGTGGTGCGCTGGCGCAGGCCCCACTGGTACGTCATGACGCTCCGTGCGACCTGGACGGGGGTCCCGCGGGTCCAGGGGACGAGGAACGGCATGTAGTCCTCGCGGTGCACGCCCTGCGACGCCACACGTGCCAGGTCGAGCAGCATCCGGTCGTCCGGCGCGCGCAGCTCGAGACCCCCGCCGACGACGCGCAGGCCGGTGAGCGGCCAGATGTCCGCGTCGCTGAGAGCTGGTGCGGCGGGCTGCGGGGGGAGGGGTGCGTCGCTCACCCTCGCAGCGTCCCGGCAGGACGGTGCGCGGTCAACCGCAAAGGGCCAGAGGGCGCCAGAGGGCGACGAGGGCGTCGCGCGCAACACGCGACGCCCTCGTGCGGCGTCCGACCGCCCCCGCGTCGGACGCCTCCCCGGGCGGGCGGAACGGGCCGCCCGCCCGGGTGGTGGATCGGTCCCGATCCGGCGACGTCGGGGGTCGAGCCGGACCGGGACCCGTCTGGTCACCCCGCGGCGCAGGTCGCGCCGTTGACCGCGAACGACGTCGGGGCGGTGTTCTGGCCGGTGTGCGAGCCGTTGAAGCCCAGGTCGACCGACGCACCGGGGGCGAGCGTGGCGTTCCACGCCGCACCCGTCGCGGTGACCGTCGTACCCGTCTGGGACCACGTCGCGCTCCAGCCCTGCTGGACCTTCTGACCGGCCGGGAGGTCGAACGTCAGGTTCCACGTCAGGGGAGCCGTGCCGGTGTTCCTCAGCTTCACCGACGCCGTGAACCCGGTGCTCCAGCTGTTGGCCGAGTAGGCGACGACGCACGACGACGGGGTCGTCGTGACCGTCGGCGTCGGCGAGGGCGTGCTCGACGGGGGGAAGAGCACGGTCTTGGTCACCCAGGGTGAGACCGAGCCGTCCGCGGCCACGGAACGCAGGTGCAGCGTGTACACGCCGAGCGGCGTGCCGGACAGGGTCCTCGACGTGGCCGTCCCGCGGTTCGGGTTCACGGAGCCGTTCGACCCGACGACCGCGGACTCGAAGGCGACCACCTGGGGCTCACCCGCCGGGGCGTCCCAGAGGAACTGGCCGACGAAGCCGGTCATGTCGATCATGAACCTGACGTTGGTCGGCACCGGCACCGTCGTCGGCCACTCGCCGGCCGCGGGGATGCTGACGGTCCTCACGACCCAGCCCGAGGTGCCCTCGGACGCCTGCGACCGCACGCGGATCGTGTGCTCCCCGGGTGCCAGGTCCAGCCGGTTGTACCAGGTGTTCTGCGTGCTCTGGACGGGCTCGTCGTCCAGCTGCGTCTGGTAGGCGGTGACGTCGGCGCCGATGGTCGGCTTGGTCCACGTCAGGCGCAGCTCGTCGCCCGCCGCCACGAGCCGCACGTCCTGCGGCGTCGCGATGATCGGGTTCATCGTCTCCGTGGGCGTCGGCGTCGGCGTCGGGGTGGGCGTCGGCGTCGGGGTGGCGGTGGGCGTCGGCGTCGGGTCCACCGAACCGTCCGGCACCGTGCCCCACAGCAGCGTGCCGCCCTCGTGGAGCGTGATGCCCTTCGTCTTGACGGGGTCTCCCGTGGCCGGCAGACCGTCGAACGACGGGTCGTTCGTGGCGTTCCACTGCAGCGTGCCCTGGACCCGGAACTGGATCTCGCGCCGGTGCTGCGACTGGCCACCGGGGTGGATGTTCTGCCCCGCGCAGCTGACCTCCGCGTAGTACAGCGAGCCGGACGCGTGCTTGATCGCCGCGGGCTGGCTGCCGCACTCGCTGTAGTTGGGCGAGACGGAGAGGCTCGAGGCAGGGACGCCCTCGTCGAGCGTGAACCAGTAGCGGATCGACGCGTTGGTCAGCGACCGCGCGGGGAAGGCCGACCGGTTGCGGATGATCGCCTTGACCTCGGTGAACGCACCGGACTGCGGCTGGTTGAGCTTCGCCTCGACGAAGAACTCGTCCTGGTCGGGCGTCTCCGCGGTCGGGAAGCCAGCCAGCGGCGTGCCGCCGTACTCCGCCGTCAGGTACGCCAGCGCGCTGGTGAAGCCGGCGTTGTAGTCGGTGGCCACCTCGTTGGCGACGTAGTCGCCGCGGTCGTCGGTGTACGCGTCGTTGGCCGTGCCGGGCCCGCCGACGAGGGCGCCGTAGAGCACGTGGCGCGTCTCGGCCGGGTCCTTGAGCGAGTCCAGCCACGACCCGTGCGCGGTGCGGTGGTGCGGGTTCTCGGGCGGGTTGGCGCCGAAGCCGACCACGTAGGACGCCTTGCGGGGGTTGTCGCCCAGCGCGTAGTTGATCTGCCGGACGCCGAAGTCGTGGTACCGCGCCTTGCGGGTGGTGTCCGTCAGCCAGTCGGCGTAGACGAGCGCGACGAAGGACGTGTTGGCGGCGTACCGCAGCGCGCCCCACGAGTCGAGGACGGCCATCCCGCCGGGGGAGTGGTTCACGCGGGCGCCGTTGACGCCGACGGTCCAGTAGTCCAGCCAGCGGTTCGCGTCGTCGACGTACTTCTGCTTGCCGGTCTCCATCGCGAGCAGCGCGTAGGTGGCGTACGACTTGTCGTCCCACGCGACGGTCCACTTGTAGGACTTGGTCGTCGTCTGGTTCTCGTTGCTGAGCTTGTCGTACTCCGACTCGGCCTTGGTCAGGTACGTCGCGTCACCCGTGGCCTTGTACAGCCAGTACGCACCCCACACGAGCTCGTCCTGGTAGCCCGACCACGACTTGTAGAACGACTGGGCGTCGGTGACGCAGTCGGAGTACTTGCCGCGGTACGTGTCGGCGAAGGAGTAGAGCTGCTTGGCGTGCGTCAGCAGGGTCGCCGAGTACGCCGCGTCGGAGGACTTGAAGACGATCGACGCGGACGCCATCGCGGCAGCGGTCTCGGCGGCGGCGTCCGAACCGGGGCAGGACGCGCTGATCTTGTAGGACGGGCGGGCCATCGTCATGACCTCGGCGGGGCCCCACCACTTGTGGTCGTCGTCGCCCTTGCCGACCTGCACGTAGAGCTCGTTGGGCGCGGTGTGCGCCTTGACGAAGTAGTCGTTGACGGCCCGCAGGTTGTCGCGCAGCTCGTCGGTCTGGCCGGCGTGCGTGTAGCCGGCCGGGCTCTCGATCGCACCCCAGGCGAGCATCGTGGCGGTGAACGCCATCGGCAGCCCGAACTTCACGTGGTCGCCCGCGTCGTACCAGCCGCCCGTGAGGTCCTTGCCGACGTCCTTGCCGTCGTCCATGCCCGAGTCCCCGCGCCAGGACACCGGGTAGTCGGCCGGCAGGTCGCCCGAGCGCTGCGCCTGGTAGAAGAACATCGACTTCTGCAGGGCCTCGGCGTAGTTGTACGCCGGAGCGGCCTGCGCCGCCTGCAAGGGCACCGTGAGTGCACCGGCGACGACCGCGACGGCGGCTGCGCCGGCCCACACCGCGCGGCTGCGCGGGCTGCGGGCGGAGGTGCGGGGCATGGCACGTCCCTTCAGACGGGGTAGAGCGCCGGGTGGAGCGCTCCCACAGGTGCCGCACCCGCGACGACGCCGACGTCGCACGGGGAGGAGACCTGCCGCTGATCGTGCTGACGCCGGGCGCCGACTGTCTATGTCTGAAACCTTTAGCCCGCACGCACGTCGGCCCCGGCCCGTCGGTGGACGGGCCGGGGCCGACGAACGTGCTGTCAGGACTCCTTGTCCACCACGGGGTCCGGGGTGTCCGTCGCGGGAGCGTCGGCCGCGGGCGCGGCGGCCGCGGGTGCCGCGGGTGCCTCGCCCGACGTGGCGTCACTGTCGTCCAGCTTCTTCGACACGGAGCGACGGGTTGCCCGACGCGCCGTCTCCTGCGCGGCCTGGCCGGCCTCCTTGGCCTTGTCGCCCAGCTCCTCCGTCGCCTGCGCGACGGCCCCGGCGGCCTCGCGGCTCTTGGCGACCGCGGCGCCGGCCGCCTCGCCGACCGCGTCCGCAGCGTCACCGACGGCGGTCTGCGCCCGGGCCTTGAGCGACTCCGAGCCGAGCGAGTCGGCCGGTTCCCACGGCTCGGCCCACGGGTCGGTGGTCGAGCGCGAGCGCATCCACGCGAACGCTGCGGCACCCGCGCCGGCGAGCCCGGCGACGATCCAGAACACCTTGGCGCCGGACCCCTTGCGCTCGGCCTTGGCGGCCTCCTTGGCGGCCTTCTGCGCCGCCTTCGCGAGCTTCTTCGACTGCTTGCCGGCCTGGCCGGCTGCGACACCGGCGGCGATCTCGGCCTGCGCGCCGGCCTTCGCGGCCGCCTCGTTCACGGCGGCGACGAGCTTGGGGATGAGCTCGTCGACGAGCTTGTCGTGCGCCGTGTCGATCGCCGGCGTCGCCATCCGGGCGGCCTTCTCCACCTGGGGGGCCGCGCTCTTCACGCTCTCCTTGTAGAGGTGGTCGACGTGCGGGAGCAGCCAGGCGACGAAGGCCTCGACCCGGGGCGTCGTCCACTCCTTCGCGTGCCCCGCCGCGTCACCGGCTCTCCCTGCTGCATCCTTGGCGCCGTCGGCGAGCGAGGCGCCGATCACGGCGGCCTGCGTCTTGAGCCGTTCGGTGTCCACGTCGATCTTCGGACGATGGGTCATGTGCCACTCCCGCGCTGTCTCGGCTGGTCTCGGCTGGGTCGGGTCGACGTCCTGACCAGACACTCTGCCACTGTCCGTGCCGTCGTGCCCGCGCGAAACGGCGGTTCGCCGACGGCGAATCCGCTGCGTGCCAGGGCGCGCGGTCCGTGCCGGGTGCCAGACTGGCCCCATGTTCGCGACCATCCACACGTCCGCCGGTGACATCCGGGTCGAGCTCTTCGAGAACCACGCGCCGCGCACCGTCGAGAACTTCGTCGGCCTCGCGCAGGGCACCAAGGAGTGGACCGACCCGTCCACCGGAGCACCCCGCACCGACCCGCTGTACTCCGGCGTGGTCTTCCACCGTGTCATCCCCGACTTCATGATCCAGGGCGGCGACCCGCTGGGCAACGGCCGCGGCGGCCCCGGCTACCAGTTCGACGACGAGATCCACCCCGAGCTCACGTTCTCGGAGCCCTACCTGCTGGCCATGGCGAACGCCGGCAAGCAGCTCAACCCCGTGACCGGCAAGGTCGGCGGCACCAACGGCTCGCAGTTCTTCATCTCCGTCGCTCCCACGACGTGGCTGAACGGCAAGCACACGATCTTCGGCAAGGTCGCGGACGAGGAGAGCCGCAAGGTCGTCGACGCGATCGCCGCGACGCCGACGCGCCCCGGCGACCGCCCGGTGCAGGACGTCACGATCACGTCCATCACGGTGGAGAGCTGACATCAGCATCCCTGACGTGCCGGGCGGCCCCGTCGCGGGGTCGCCCGGCGTGCCCGGTGACGGGACCGGGCAGCCGCCCGTCTGCCCGCGCCACCCGGACCGGGTCGCGTACGTCCGCTGCCAGAGGTGCGGACGCCCCGCCTGCCCGGAGTGCCAGCGGCCCGCGCCGGTGGGCGTCCACTGCGTCGACTGCGTCGCCGAGGCGGCGCGGACGTCCCGTGAGGGGCGCACCGCCTTCGGTGGCCGGGTCCGGGGCGGACGTCCCGTCGTCACGCTGACGATCATCGGGCTGTGCGCGGCGTCCTACGTGCTGCAGCTCGCCGTGCCCGGGTGGACGTCCCGCTGGGCGTTCAGCCCGGTCGCCGGGGCCTACGAGCCGTGGCGCTTCCTCACGGCCGCGTTCCTGCACTCGCCCGGCCAGGTCTTCCACATCCTGTTCAACATGATCGCGCTGTGGATGGTCGGCCCGTACCTCGAGTCGACGCTCGGGCGTGGCCGGTTCGCGACGTTGTACCTGGTCAGCGCGCTGGGCGGCTCGGTCGGGGCCGTGCTGCTCGCACCGGCGACGGGCACGTGGCTCACGGCGATGGTCGGCGCCTCGGGTGCCGTCTTCGGGATGTTCGGGGCGGTGCTCGTCGTCCTGCGCCGCACGGGCCGCGACGCGGGGCCCATCATCGGCATCCTGGTGCTCAACGGCGTCCTGGGCTTCGTCCTGCCCGGGATCGCCTGGCAGGCGCACCTCGGCGGCCTGGTGGTCGGCGCGCTGCTCGGTGCCGCCTACGCGTACGCCCCGCGGGACCGACGGGCGCTCGTGGGGTGGGCCGCGCCGGTGGCCCTCGTGGTCGTGCTCGCGGTCGTGACGTGGACGATGTACACGTCGTACGGCGTCCTCTGACGAACGACAGGTCCCGCGGGAACCGGCCCCTCCCCAGAGTTACTCACACCTGTGGAATTACACCCGTGTAGTTCTCCACAGGTATGTGCACCGCCTGTGGACAACAAGCATGGCCGTCTGTGGACGAGGCTGTGGGCACCTACCACCCACAGCCTCGCTCCGGGAACGCGTGGGACGTCTCAGCGCCAGCGCGTGAGCATCCCGAAGCCGACGATGATGACCGTGAAGCCGATGGCGAGGTTCCACTGGCCGATGCCCGGGACGGGGTAGCCGGCGCCCGGCGACAGGTACGTGACGACGAGCCACACGAGCCCGAGGATCATCAGACCCAAGGACACGGGCAGGAACCATCGCGGCAGGGGCTTGGGTGCGGAGGCCTTCGACGGCGGCGGGGTGTACGTCGCCTTCTTGCGCGACTTCGACTCGGGCACGGGTGGGCTCCTGTCTGCGACGGTGCGGTGGGCAGGCGGGGCATCGACGTCACCGGGACCGCGGGTACGGTGGGCCGTCCGGGTGCGTTGGTGTCGTCGACCTGCGGACCGGTGTCGGCGTGCGCCGAACGTGACCTAGCGTAGTGCTGTCGTCCCGCTGCCCGTGCGGGCTCTGGCGGAGGGAGCGGCATGGCATCGAGCTCCGACCCCCGCGCGCCCCGGGCACGCCGCGTCGGCCTGTGGCGCGGCGCCGTCTCCGTGGGGCTCGTCCTCGGCCTGTCCGGCCTGATGTTCACCGTCAACGCGCGCAGCACCGGGGACGACGACGGTCGTCACCCGCAGGACCTGCGCGAGCTGGCGCTGAAGCAGGCGACGACGGTCCAGGACCTGTCCGCCGAGGTGGACGAGCTGCGCTCCGAGGTCGAGCGCCTCACCGCCGAGCAGAACGCCCTGGCCGGTCGTCCGGTCCTGACCGGCGGAGCGGGTGACCTCGTCGCGGCCGGGTCGACCCCCGTCACCGGTCGCGGCCTGCGCGTGGCGCTCGACGACGCGCCCTTCGACGTCCGCAACGAGGACGTGCGCCCCGACCTGCTCGTCGTCCACCAGCAGGACATCCAGTCGGTCATGAACGCCCTCTGGGCCGGCGGCGCGGAGGCGATGGGCCTCATGGACCAGCGGGTCGTGTCCACGACGGGCGTGCAGTGCCAGGGCAACGTGCTGCGGCTGCACGGACGCATGTACTCGCCCCCGTTCGTCATCACGGCCATCGGGGACCCGGACCGGCTCCGGGCCTCGCTCGCCGACGACCCCGCCGTCAGCACCTACGTGCGGCACGCGGCCGAGCTGGGTCTGGGGTGGGACGTCGAGACCCGCGACGCCCTGGAGCTCCCCGCGTACTCCGGCGCGACCGAGCTGACCTGGGCGCGGGTGCCCGACGACGTCGAGGTGCTGCCCGGGCTCGCGGAGCCCACCTCGCAGCCGTCCGAGCCGCCGGTCCCCGCGAACGCGGCAGCGACCCGTCCGACGACCGTGGGGGACCCGCTGTGAGCACACCGCCCGTCGTCGTGCGCCCGCCGGCGAACTCCCGCTCGGCGCGCACGCCCAGGTCGTCCGTCGTCTACGGCGTGGTCGGCGTGGTCGGCGAGCTGCTCATCACGATCGGTGTCCTGCTGCTCGGCTTCCTGGTCTGGCAGCTGTGGTGGACGGACGTCGAGGGCAACGCGGTGCAGGCGGAGATCGTGCAGGACCTGGGCTTCGAGGAGCCCCCCGCGACCGAGGCCGACGACGGCGTCGCGGAGCCGCGCCGTGACGAGCCCCCGGTGATCGACGAGCCCGCGCACGCCACGTCGTTCGCGACGCTGCAGGTGCCGCGCTGGGTCGGCGAGCAGGAGCGCCCCATCTCGCAGGGCACCGACCGCCCGACCGTCCTCGACGTCCTGGGCATCGGTCACTACGAGGGCACGGCGATGCCGGGCGGCCTCGGCAACTTCGCGCTCGCCGGGCACCGCGTGACGTTCGGCAAGCCGTTCAACCGCATCGAGGAGCTGCAGGTCGGCGACCCGTTGGTCGTGCGGACCGCGGACACCTGGTACGTCTACAGGGTCACCTCGACGGAGGTCGTCATGCCGGCCGACGTCCGCGTCATCGCACCCGTGCCCAACGAGCCGGGCGGCGAACCGACCGAGCGGTACATCACCCTGACGACCTGCCACCCCATGTTCTCCGCGCGCGAGCGGTACGTCGTCCACGGCGTGCTCGACTACTGGGCACCCGTGGCCGACGGCACCCCCTCCGAGCTGCTCGGGTGACGCCGTGAGGAGCACGTGACGACGGGCGACGTGATCGGCAGGCGGGACCGGGCTGGGCGGACGACGACGGGAGGCTCATGATGTACGGATGGTTGTGGCGGCACCTGCCGGGCCCTGTGCCCGTGCGGGTGCTCCTCGCGGCCGTGCTCGTCGCAGCGGTCCTCGCGGCGTGCTTCCTGTGGGTGTACCCGGCGATCGCGCCGTTCATGCCCTTCAACGAGACCACGGTGGGTGAGGGATGACGCGGATCCTCGTCGTCGACAACTACGACTCGTTCGTCTACACGATCGTCGGCTACCTCGACCAGCTCGGGGCGAAGACCGAGATCGTGCGGAACGACGCGGTGCCGCCGGCGGCCGAGCGCGCCGCGTACGACGGCGTGCTCGTCTCGCCCGGCCCCGGCACGCCCGCGGACGCCGGAGCGAGCACCCAGGTGATCCGGGACTGCGCCGCCGCCGGCACGCCCATGCTCGGCGTCTGCCTGGGCCACCAGGCCCTGGGCGAGGTCTTCGGTGGCACCGTGACGCACGCACCCGAGCTCATGCACGGCAAGACCAGCCCGGTCGAGCACGACGGGCAGGGCGTCCTGGCCGGGCTGCCGACGCCGTTCACCGCGACGCGCTACCACTCGCTCGCGGTGGTCGACGGCACGTTCTCCGACGAGCTGGTCGTCACGGCGCGCACCAACGGCATCATCATGGGACTGCAGCACCGCGAGCTGCCGCTGCACGGCGTGCAGTTCCACCCGGAGTCGGTGCTCACCGAGGGCGGGCACCGGCTGCTCGCCAACTGGCTGCAGGTCTGCGGCGCGGCCGACGCGGTCGAGCGGTCGCAGGGCCTGCACCCGCTCGTGCGTCTCTGACGCCGCCGCAGCGACGCCGCTCGTAGCGGGAGCACCCGCCACCGCGACGACGAACGCCCCGGCCTTCCGGCCGGGGCGTTCGTGTGCTGCTGGGTTCCTGCCGGTCCTCAGTTGTCGTTGCCGGGCGTCGCGCTGGCGCTCGGCCCGGGGTTGTTGCCGTTGTTGTTGGGGGCCGGCCCGCGCGAGATCCGGAGCGTCACCCGCTGCTCCTTGGCGATCTGCGTACCACCGCTCGGGTCGGACGACACGACGGTGCCCTGCGGCTCGTCCGACTGCACCTCCTCGGAGGTCACGCTCGTCAGGCCGACGGCCGCGAGGGCCTGCACGGCCTGGTCGTAGGTCATGCCGCGCAGGTTCGTCGGGACCGTCGCGGTGGTGGCGGCCTCGGCGATGCCCAGCTTGATCGTCGTGCCCTGCGGCACGATCACGTCCGCGCGGTCCTGCGAGACGACGGTGCCCTCGGGTTCCGTCGACTCCTCACCGGTCGTGCTGACGCGCAGGCCCAGCGCCTCCAGCTCCGCCACGGCGTCCTCCTGGTGCTTGCCCCTGACGTCCGGCACGACGATGGTCCCGGACGACACGAACAGCGTGACCGCGTCGCCCGCCTTCGCGGGGCTGTCCGCCGCCGGGTCGGTCCTGATGACGCGGCCCTTCGCGATCGTCGGGTGGTCCTCGGTCTGCCGCGTCGGCGACACGGTGAGGTCTGCCGCCTCGAGGATCTTGACGGCCTCCGCCTCGGTCTTGTCCGCGACGTTCGGCACCGTCACCTCGGCGGGTCCGGTCGAGATGTAGACCGTGACCTGGGACTCCTTGTCGACCGGGGTGCCCTCGGGCGGGTCGGTGCGCGTGACGAGGCCGGCCGCGACGTCGCTGGGCTCCTGAGCGGGCTCGGGGCGCAGGTCTGCCTCCCGCAGGGCAGCGAACGCCTCCTCCTGCTGCAGCCCGGTGACCGCGGGGATGTCGACCTTCGTCTCGGCGGGCGGGGTCTGGTTGGCGACGATCGCCGCGATGATGCCGCCGACGGCCAGCAGGGCGACGAGCGCCAGCACCCAGATCAGCCAGGGCCGCTTCTTCTCCTCCTCGGCGTCCTGCTCCGTCTCGGTCGTCGTGGCCAGACCGGTGGCACCCCACGGGGAGGTCGCCGGCGGCATCGCCTGCGTCGCGGCGACCGGGGGTGCCATGACCTGGGTGGTGTCGCCCGTGGGGACCGCCGCCATCGCCGCACCGACCGCGGGGGCGCTGACCTGGCCACCCCGCAGGACGGCCTCGAGGTCGGCGCGGAACTCCGCGGCCGTCGAGTAGCGCGCGTCGCGCTCCTTGGCGAGCGCCTTGAGCGTGATGCGGTCGAGCGACTCCGGCAGGTCGGACGCGATCGTGCTGGGCACGGGCGGCATCTCGCGGACGTGCTGGTAGGCGACGGCCACGGGGGAGTCGCCGACGAAGGGGGGACGGCCCGTGAGCAGCTCGAACAGCAGGCAGCCCGTGGAGTACAGGTCGGAGCGGGCGTCGACCTGCTCGCCGCGCGCCTGCTCGGGGGAGAGGTACTGGGCGGTGCCGATGACGGCCTGCGTCTGCGTCATCGTCGCCGCGGAGTCCGCCACGGCACGCGCGATGCCGAAGTCCATGACCTTGACCGCACCCGTGGGGGTGATCATGACGTTCGCGGGCTTGATGTCCCGGTGCACGATGCCCGCGTGGTGCGAGTACTCCAGCGCCGACAGGACGCCGGCGGTGATCTCGATCCCCTCGTCGATGGGCACCGCGTGGCCGTCGCGCAGGATGTCCCGCACGGTGTGACCCTCGACGTACTCCATGACGATGAACGGCACGTGCGCGACGTTGCCGGACGGCTCGGTGAAGACGTCCTCGCCGGTGTCGTAGACCGCGACGATCGCGGGGTGGTTGAGCGCGGCCGCCGACTGCGCCTCCCGGCGGAAACGCGCCTGGAAGGACGGGTCACGTGCCAGGTCGGAGCGCAGGATCTTGATGGCGACCGTGCGTCCCAGGCGCGTGTCGTGCCCGATGTGCACCTCGGCCATGCCGCCGCGCCCGATGAGCTCGCCGACCTGGTACCTGCCGGCGAGGATGCGCGATCCGTCGTCCACCACTAGGAGTCCTTCACTTCAGTCGGTCGCGGACCGCCGGCGCCTGCCGGTGATCCGTCTGCCGGGCCGGCCGTACCGGCCCCGGTGGGTTCTGCGGCGATCATCCCACCTGGTGGGCCGCCATGAGGGTACTCGGCGGTGACGGAGCCCACGGACGGGCCCGCCGGGCCGGAGCCCAGGAGTCGGTCGGCGAGTGCTGCGCCGAGCATCGCGACGAGGACGAGGACCAGCGCGACGAGCGGCAGCCGGAGGCGGCGCACCCAGGTGACAGCCGTGGTCAGGAGGTCGTCGGACACCCGGTCCGCCGGCATCGCGCGCCGGTCCCGCCGCGAGACGTCGCCGCTCGGGCCCGGCGCGCGGCCCGCGCGCTCGCGGCGCGACGGCGGGTAGGACGGCGGTGTCCCGGCTCCGGCCTGCGCAGCGTGCGCGGTGTCCGACGCGGTACGCGGCCTCGTCGCGACACGTCGCTCCTCGCGCGCGGGGGCGGGCCTGCTCACCAGGACCGCGACGCCCGACGGCGGCGTCTGCGGCATCAGGCGGTCCAGGAGACCCGCCAGCTCCTCGCCCGACGCCGGGCGATCCGCAGGCTCCTTCGACAGCAGCCGCAGCACCAGTGCCGCGAGCTTCTTGTCGACCGACGCGGGCAACGGCGGCACCGGGTCGTTGACGTGCGCGACCGCGATGTCCACGGCCGTCGGCCCCGTGAACGGCCGCTTGCCCGCCAGCCCCTCGTACGCGACGACGCCCAGGGAGTACAGGTCCGACAACGGGGTCGCGGGCCGCCCGACGGCCTGCTCGGGCGACAGGTACTGGGCCGTGCCCATGACCATGCCCGTCGCGGTCATCGTCTTCTGGTCGGCGGCCAGCGAGACGCCGAAGTCCGTGATCTTCACCTTGCCGGAGCGTGCCAGCAGGATGTTGCCGGGCTTGACGTCCCGGTGGACGACGCCCGCCAGGTGCGCGGCGTGCAGCCCGCGGGCCGTCTGCGCGAGCATCGGCAGCAGGCGCCGCGGCGGCAGCACCGGCTCGCGCTCGAGCAGGTCGGACAGCGGCTCGCCGACCACCAGCTCCATGACGAGGTACGCCGAGCCGTCCTGCTCCCCGTAGTCGAACAGCGCCGCGATGTGCGGGTGGTGCAGCGCGGCGGAGTTGCGGGCCTCGGTGCGGAACCGCTCGAGGAAGCCGGCGTCGCCCGCGAACTCGTCGCGCAGCACCTTGACGGCCACCGCGCGTGCGAGCGCGTCGTCGTTGGCCTCCCAGACCTCGCCCATGCCGCCGACGGCGATGCGGCGCAGCAGCCGGTAGCGGCCACCGCCGAGCGCGACACCCGGTGCGGTCCTCACGACGCGAGCACCGCCTCGATCACGGCACGCGCGATGGGCGCGGCGACCGCGCCACCGGTCGCCTCGTTGCCCAGGCTGCCGCCGTTCTCGACGATCACGGCCACCGCCACCCGCGGCGCCTCGGCCGGTGCGAACGCGGTGAACCACGCGTGCGGGGGCTGGCCCTCGACGGTCTGGGCCGTGCCGGTCTTGCCCGCCACCTGCACGCCGTTGATGCGGGCGGCCTTCCCGGTGCCGGAGTCGACCACACCGACCATCATCTGCGTCAGGGCGCTCGCCGTGGACGCCGACACGGCGTCGGAGAGCACCTGGGGCTCGGTGGTGGACACGACGGTGAGGTCGGCGGCGCGCACGGTGTCGACCAGGAACGGGGTCATGAGCCGTCCCCCGTTGGCGATCGCGGACGCGACCATGGCCATCTCCATGGGGGACGCCTGCACGTCGCGCTGGCCGATCGCGGACTGCGCGAGCTGCGCGGGGTCGAGGTCGGAGGGGAACACCGACTCCACGACCGGCATGGGCACCGTGAGCTCCGGGTCGTGGAATCCGAACCGCTCGGACTGCTCGCGGAGCGCGTCCTCGCCGAGCGTCATGCCGAGGCTCGCGAACGCGGTGTTGCACGAGATGCGCAGCGCCTCCGCGAGGCTGATCTGCTCGCCGCCGCAGCTGCTGCCGCCGAAGTTGCCGATCGTCGCGGACGTCTGCGGCAGGGTCAGCGTCGTGGGGGACGGCACGGCGGTGTCGGCCGTGTACTGCCCGGACTCCAGGGCGGCTGCGGCGGTCACGAGCTTGAACGTGGACCCGGGCGCGTAACGCTCCTGGACCGCGTTGGAGCGCAGCGGATTGCCGGGGGCCTGGTCGAGCGCGCGGTACTGGGCGGCGGCCTCGCTGGTCGAGTGCACGGCCAGGACGTTGGGGTCGAAGCCGGGGGTGGACACCATCGCCAGGATCCGCCCGGTCGACGGCTCGATGGCGACGACCGCGCCGCTCTGGCCGGCCAGCCCGGCGAACGCCGCCTGCTGCGCCGCGGGCACGATGGTCGTCTCGACCGCGGCGCCCTCGGGCCGCTTGCCGGTCAGCAGGTCGCGGATCCGCGTGAAGAACAGCTGGTCCGACCGGCCGGTGAGCTGGTCGTTCTCGTACTTCTCCAGCTCGCTGCGCCCGTTGGCGATCGAGTAGAAGCCGGTCACCGCGGAGTACAGGTCGCCCTGCGGGTAGACGCGCTGGTACCCGAACGGGTCGTCGACGGGGACCGAGGACGCGATCGCCTCGCCGCCGGCGACGATCGGTCCGCGCGCGTTGCCGTGCTCCCGGTACAGCGTGCGGACGTTGCGGGGGTCGGTGTTCAGCGACTCCGCCTGGAAGAACTGCACCCACGTCGCCGAGGCCATGAGGGCCACGAACATGACGAGCGTGATGGTCGCGAGGCGACGCAGGGGGGTGTTCATCGCGTCTCGCCTCCCCGGTGGTCGGTGTCGCGGCCGTCGGGGTCGCGCCCGTCCGGCTCGTCCGGGATCAGCGGGTCGGCGCCCAGGTGCTCGGTGGGGCTGTCGTCGGGCACCGGGCCGGTGTCGACGACGGCGCCGGACGTGCGGACCGGCGCGTCCCCGACCACCACCGGCGTGCCGGCCGCGGGAGTGCCCGTGCGCCCCGTGCTGCGCCCGCCACCCACCGGCCGGGAGCGGCCGGCTGCGGACAGCGGGATGCCGATGTCCGGGGTCGCGACCGCGCGCACGGCCGGGACCGGCCGACGCGCCTCGTCGGAGATCCGTAGCAGCAGGGCCGCGATGATCCAGTTGGCCACCAGGGACGACCCGCCGTACGCGAGGAAGGGTGTGGTCAGGCCCGTGAGCGGGATGAGTCGCGTCACGCCGCCGACGACGACGAACAGCTGGAACGCCACGACGAACGACAGGCCGCCGGCGAGCAGCTTGCCGAACCCGTCGCGGACGCCGATCGCCGTCCGCAGGCCGCGGGACACGAAGATCGTGTAGAGCAGCAGGATCGCCAGGAGCCCCGTGAGGCCGAGCTCCTCACCGAGGGCCGCGACGATGAAGTCCGAGTAGGAGAACGGCACGAGGTCGGGCCGACCCTGGCCGAGGCCGGTGCCGAACAGCCCCCCGTTGGCCATGCCGAACAGCCCGTACACCAGCTGCCCGGAGCCGCCCGGGTCGCGGCTGAAGATCTCGTCGTCGAGCGCGTGCAGCCACACGTCGAACCGCGCGCCGACGTGCCCGAACGTCGCCGCGGCGACACCCGCGCCCCCGACGAACAGCACGAGCCCGATGATGATCCACGAGGTCCGCTCGGTCGCCAGGTACAGCACGGCGACGAACAGCCCGAAGAAGAGCAGCGACGTGCCGAGGTCGCGCTGCAGGACGAGGACCGCGAGGGACGCCACCCACACCAGGATGATCGGGCCGAGGTCGCGGGCCCGTGGCAGCTGCAGGCCCAGCACGCGCTTGCCGGCCAGCGCGAGGGTGTCGCGGTGCGTCACGAGGTAACCGGCGAAGAACACGGCGAGCGCGATCTTCGCGAACTCGGCGGGCTGCATGCCGACCGGCCCGACGCGGACCCAGATGCGGGCCCCGTTGATGGTCTGACCGAGCCCGGGGACCAGCGGCAGGACGATGAGCACGAGCGCCGCGACCATCGCCGTGTAGGTGTAGCGGCGCAGCGTGCGGTGGTCGCGCAGGAACCACAGGACCGCGATCGCCAGGGCGACGGAGATGGCCGTCCACGCGAGCTGGCGGTCGGCGATGTCGGCCTCCGACCGGCCGCGCTCCGCGTAGGCGATGGAGATCCGGTAGATCATCGTCAGGCCGATGCCGTTGAGCGCGACCGCGATCGGCAGGATCACGGGGTCCGCCCACGGCGCGCGCAGCCGCAGCACCACGTGCATGACCAGCGCGAGCACGGTGGTGCCGACCGCGTACGCGATGACGTGCGGCGGCACGGACCCCGTCGCGCCGAGGCCCGCCAGGACGTACCCCGCGATGCCGATGCCCAGGGCCGGGACGAGCAGGAGCAGCTCGGTCCCTCGCCCGGGCCGGACCCGGTGCGGCTGGACGGTGGCCATCACAGCGCTGGGGCGACCGCGGGCGGGCCGGGGGTCGGGGCACCGGCGTTCGGCTCGGGGACGTCCGGGGGCGGGATCACGGGCTCGACGGACTGTGCCGGCAGGGTCGCGTCCGGTGCGGGCGTCAGCGTGGGCGAGGGGGTGACCGTGGGCGACGGCTTCGGCACGGCTCCGTCGGCCAGCATGTCGACCAGGCGACGCGCCTCGTCGAGGGACCCGGCGGAGATCGTGCGCTCCACGCGCTCGCGCAGGTAGGCGGGCAGCTCGTCGACCTTCACGTCGGACGTCTCGACCAGCGACGCGAGCTCCACAGGGCCGAGCGACTGCGGGATGCCGCGGTAGACGGCGACCGTCCCGTCGGGCGCGCCCACGAAGTACTGGGTCTGTGTCCACAGGTACGCGCCGGCGAGGGCGGCGACCAGCGCGACGCCCACGGCGACCCAGGTCAGGGCGAGGCCACGGCGGCGGGGCGCGGGCTCCAGCGGCTCGTCCTCGTCGTCGCCCGCCCGTTCCGGGCCGTCGTCGGGGGAGGAGGGCGGCGGGTCGTCCCCGTCGCCGGTGTCGTCGCCGCGCGCGTCGTCGTCCGACGCGCCGGCCTCCGAGCGTGCCTTGCGGCTCAGTCGCGCGGCACGTGCGGCCGGGCCGTCCGCGGCGGCCGACGGACGGTTGCGGCTGACTGCGGCCGCCCCGACGACGGCGCTGGCGGTCGACGGCATCGCCCCGTCCGCCAGGGAGTCGAGCTCGACGACGTCCGCGATGACGACGGTCACGTTGTCCGGGCCGCCGGCGCGCAGGGCGAGCTGCACCAGCCGGTCGGCGCACGCGTCGACGTCCTCGATCTCGGCCAGCGTCTCGGCGATCGTCTCGGCGGAGACGTAGCCCGAGAGCCCGTCCGAGCACAGCAGCCACCGGTCGCCCGGCCGCGCCTCGCGCACCGACAGGTCCGCCGTCACGTCGCTGTCGAAGTCCCCGAGGACGCGCATGACGACCGACCGCTGCGGGTGGTGCTCGGCCTCCTCGGGCGTGATGCGGCCCGTGTCGACCAGGTGCTGCACGAACGTGTGGTCGGTGGTGACCTGCGTGAGCGTGCCCTCGCGGAACAGGTAGCCGCGCGAGTCGCCCAGGTGCACCATCGCGAGCTTGTTGCCGGCGCGCAGGATCGCCGTCACGGTCGTGCCCATGCCCGCCAGGTCCGGCTCGGCGTCGCTGCGCGCGATGATCTCGGAGCGGGCGTCGTCCAGGGCGGTCTCGAGCTCGTCGAGGGCGTCGTCGGGACCGTGCGACTCCCCGTCGAGGGGTGCCAGCGCGGCGACAGCCACGGACGAGGCGACGTCGCCGCCCGCGTGCCCGCCCATGCCGTCGGCGACGACGAGCAGGTGGGGACCCGCGTAGGCGGAGTCCTGGTTGTCCGAGCGGACGAGGCCGACGTCGGAGCGTGCGGCGTAGCGCAGGGCGACTGTCACTCCGCTACCTCTGCAGCTCGAGCAGGCTCTGGCCGATCCGCACCGCGGTACCGGTGGGGACGGGCGTGGGCTGCTCGACCCGCTGCTCGCCGACGAACGTGCCGTTGGTGGAACCGAGGTCCTCGACGAACCACTGGTCGCCCTGCGGGAAGATCCGCGCGTGGCGGGACGACGAGTAGTCGTCGTCGAGGACGAGCGTGCAGCTCGGCGCGCGGCCGACGAGGACGGCCGAGGAGCCCAGCGGCAGCGTGGTGCCGCGCAGCGGGCCCTCCGTCACCACGAGCCGGGTGGGGCCGCCGGTGCCGCGTGCGCGCCGTGGCGCACGGGGCGTCTCGCCGACGGGCACGGGCGACTCGGTCGACGCCTTGCCGGCCGCGCGGCGCCGGTCGATGATCCGCGTGCCGTACAGGTCGCGCCGCAGCACGGTGATCGCCGACAGGACCAGGAACCACAGCAGTGCGAGGTACCCCAGCCGCAGCAGGGTGATGGTGAGCTCACTCATGCCGCGGCATCACTCGTCCACGTCCGCGTCGCCGCCCGTCCAGAACAGGATGCGGGTGCGACCGATGGTCAGCGTGTTGCCGTCGAGCAGCGTCGCGGCGGGCACCTGGTGCCCCTCGACGAACACGCCGTTGGTGGAGCCCATGTCGCTGGCCACGACGCCGTCCGGCGTGACGCGGATCTCCAGGTGGCGACGCGAGACCCCGGGGTCGTCGACGATGATGTCGGCCTCCGAGCCGCGGCCGATGACCGTGACGGGGCCGGTGAGGATGTAGCGCTGGCCGTCGATGTCGATGAGCGGGTGCCGCGGGCTGGGTGCCGCGTTGGTCGCGGGGGCCACCGCACCGCGCACGGTCGCGCTGTGGACGGCGAACCGGCCGGCGTCCTGCTCCGTGTTCTCGGAGAACGACACGGTCACGGGCCCGACGAACGCGTAGTGCTGGCTGGACGCGTGCTCGGTGACGTTGGCGGCGAGCTCCTCCGCGAGGGCCTCGGCACCCCACGCCTCGACCTGGTCGTAGTCGGGGGTGGACAGCTCGATCGTGAACTCGTTGGGCACGACCGTGCGGTCGCGGCCGACGACGGCGGCACGGTCGTCGAGCTCACGACGCAGCGCGTCGGCCAGCTCGATGGGCTTGACCTCGCTGCGGAAGGCACGGGCGAACGCGTTGTTGACGACTCGCTCCACGCCGTTCTCGAACTTGTCGAGGAATCCCACGTCCACCTCCTCCCGCGTCGGGCGGGCCGGGTGGCCCGTCCCTGTGCTCATCGGCTCGCGCGGCGCGGTGCGACGACGATCCGCCTCGATGGTATCCGTGCGACGGGCTGGACGGGTGCCCCTGGGGGTGAACGGTGCACGCGCCGCGTGGGCGAGGCACCTGTGGACGGATCGGTGCGCGGCCGGGCGCCCGACGCCGGCCGCAGCGGGGAGGGGGGCGGAAGTGGTCACATCGACGTCGTGCAGCCTTCGCACGTGGTCACATCGGTGACCACGTGCACGGTGGGTGGGGCCGTTCGTGAGGCAGCGGCGGTGGGGCCGACCGGGGCGGTTCGGTGGTGAGGCCCGCACCGTGCTAACGTTCTGCGGCGCGCGCGAGTGGCGGAACGGCAGACGCGCTGGCTTCAGGTGCCAGTGTCCGAAAGGGCGTGCGGGTTCAAATCCCGCCTCGCGCACAGTGGGGTGGTTCCGGAAGGAACCGCTCAGGTGGTACCGAAACTCCCGGTCAGGGTTCTCTGACCGGGAGTTTCGTGGTTCTGGGGTGCTTGAGGCGGTCTGGAGGCGCTCGCGGACGGCGAGAAGCCCTGCCGAGGGGTCTCGGCAGGGCTTCTTGGGTCGGCGACGGCGCTGTGGGGCTGTTTCCGGGCCGGAGCCGACGGCCGGAACTAGCTGGGTGACCGGACGCCGATGCCCGGATTCCGTCGGATCTCGGACTCGATGCGGGTGCCGGCGGCCGGGCGGTGTGCCTGGGTCCGGTGCGCCCGTCACCGCGCTGATGGCACGCGGGGGTGTGAGGCTGCCTAGCCACCCGCCGTCGGACGCCTCGACCCCTCCGAGGCGCGCCGAAGTTGTCGCACGCCGCGCAGGCGGCGACAGCTCCGTCATGGCGCGCCTTCATCCGCGATGGCGGTACGCCGTCACGAGCTTGGCGAGATGACGAGACCGGGCCTCGGAGGTGAGGACCCAGAACAGGAAGCCGAGACCGAGCAGCGGCAGCCTGATGGCCAAGAAGATCGCGGTGGTGAGGTTGCCCTGCTGAGCGGAACGGATGGGCCCCGCCCAGATGCCCCTGCGGCGGCAGGACTAGGGGAGGTGGCCCAGGAGCCGGGGAGCGTGCCATCGCCGCCGCCGCCGCTCAGCACGCCCGTGACGCCGGACGCCGTTGGGCATCCACCACCGGAAACGGTCGTTTGTGGGAACCAGCCTCCGGTCCCTGCCCACGTCGCGGCGGGTAGTGCCCCGCTCACCCCGACACCACCGCGGGCCTGTTGACCGAGACTGCTGCGATGCAGCGCCCAGTCGTCAAGGAGCCGACGCGCTGCCCGATGAGCGATCGCCAAACGGGAAGACCTCAACCCCCCGGGCGAGCGCGCCCGGTGCCTGCGGCATTCGGATGAACCCCCGGCATGTCGTCACCCGCGGCGGCGGCGAGTGCAACAGTCGAGCCCTCAGAGCAGGGGGACCTCGACGTGGCAATGCATGGTGGCTCAACACATCGCACGCATGGGCAACGGCAGAGGTCCCGCCATCGCGTCACGGCCACCGGTGTGCTGATGGTCGTCGCACTGATGCTTCAGGGAATGCCGGCGGCCGCCGTGGACGAGATTCCCGCGCCAGTGGTGTGGATCGATCCTTCGGACGCGTGGGTGACGACGTCATGGGTGAGCGCCTCCTGGGCGATCGACGGTGAGGCCGACGTCGCCGGATGGGCGCTCACCGTCGACCAGGAGGCCGCGTCCGATCCCGGCCCGTCATGAGCTCGGTGGACATCGAGGAATGGCTCCCCCACCACGAGTTCTTTCACCAGGTGCAGTACCGGTACCTCCAGTCGCCCGCGCAGCTCCTGCGGCTGGCCTCCGGGTCCGCCGACATCTACTGGTGGGGCGAGGCGACCGCGAACTGGGGCGCTCACCTGGTGCAGAGCACCGATGCCGTGCAGAGCGCCGATGGCAAGGGCACGTTCCCTCCCCGGGATACGTACGCGCACTTCCTGCAGACGTTCCTCGACAACTCGGCCGACAGCCTCGACAGCGGCACGCTGATCGAGCCCTTGACGGGCGGCGGCCCCGAGTACGGGGCCTTCCCCGTAGCTGAGTTCCTGCAGCAGCAGTACTTCGACGACGCTACCGGTGGCGCGGCCGCCATCGAGGCGACCTGGCGCAAGATCGGTCGCTTCTTCCTTCCCCCTAGCGCGGTGGGCGCCATCGCGTCCGTGATGGCCGACCACGGGGACAGCTACAGCGAGCAGATCCACCTGTTCCGGACGTGGATGTACTCCTTGGGTTACGTCGACGGCTTCGGCGGCTTCACGACCGAGGATGCAAAGCCGGGCGGGTTCTGGCGCGACGAGCTCAATACCCCGCACATCGAGCCGGCGGAAGAGGTGACCTTCGGCGAGACGCACCGCCAGCAGTCCGGCACCGTCCGCCTGGGTCCAGGGGGCGCCGCCTACATCGAGTTCACCGGGCCGACCGACCTGACGGGTCAGTTGACCGTCACCGTCGGCGAGGGGGCGGCGGCAACCCTCATCGACGGGGTCGCCGCTTTCCCAACGATCTGCCCGAGGTACACCGGCCCGACTCTGATGTCAGCGTCGTCAGCGCCAGCCGCCGGTCACACCTCTTCTTTCGGCTCAGAGGGCCTGACTTCGACGGCAGCCTCGTCAGCGCCGGCCGCCGGTCACACCTCTTCTCTCGGCTCAGAGGACGGATACGAATGCCGCAACGCGGTGCTGGTCGTCACCAATACCGCTCTGAGCAAGCCGTGGTCGGTTGCCACGACCGTCAGCTGGACGGCGACGTTCGTCCCGGACAGGGTGATGCTGCAGAGCGACTGGCTCACGCTGGGAGTCGGCAACACGGGAGTGGTCGGGTACCGCAGCGGCGTCCAGCGCGATGGCACCTATCACGTGTCCTTGGATGACGGTTGGGCAGTGGGGGACGACGAGGTCGCGGGACAGGACTTCGACTACCAGAGCACCAGGACGGTCGAGCCCGGCGTGTTCACCTTCAACCCCGAGCGGTCCACGGCGTACACGGGCACCTCCGTCGGCGTCAGCCTGTTCAACACTTCCACGCTCCGCGTCCGCCAGAGCGTGCACCCGTCGCAGGACCCGAACCTCTACGCGGTGGACGTCACCGTGGAACGCCCGGAGCCACTGCTCGGGCAGACGCCGTCGGCCGGTGGCCACGTCTACTACCGACGCAGCACGTCGTGGGACGTGACCTGGTCGCGGTGGGTGTGGCAGATGGGTTCCACCTGGGCGAAGAGGCCGGGCGGCGACGACTCGCGGGTGGTCGACGTCACGGATGACGCGACATGGTCCGGCCAGTCTGTTGCCCCGTGGGGCACCGCCGGGTACGCGACATCCGGCCCGCACTGGAGCGCCGGCAGCACTCTCGACCTCGACCTGGGCGTGATCGACCCCGGAGACTCGGTCTCCTTCACCCTCTACTACGGCGTCGCCCTAACCAAGGCCGACGCGGAAGCAGCCGTGGCTGCCGTGGAGGCCGACGTCTTCTACCTCGCCTATCCGTCATGGCCGGCCCCCGACCAATCAGCGACAGGGATCTTCGCCTACCGAGCCACCACGCCTACCAACGGAGCAACCCCGTGACAGCTCACGCCGCAGCGGCGCGCCAGACCCTGTCAACTATCGCGCTGGCAGTGGCCTGTGCTCTCACGACGACGGGCTGCTTCTACGACCCCCCCTGCCACAAAGGGCCGAGCTGGTGAATGAGGGCACGACGTCCGTCACCCTGACGTTCGACGGCCCGGCCGCAGAGCCCCAGGAGATCGCGGCACGCGAAGGGCGATCGATCCGGTACGAGGGCGAGCTCATCAGGGAGGAGGACGAGCGCTGTGTCGATGTGGGCTTCACGGTGACCGACACGGCCACCGGCGAGGTGCTGGGGACCGTCGATCCGCCGATCTGCCCCGAGACCCTGATCTACGTCCGTGAGGACGGCACCGTCGAGGTGCGCTGACCGTCCGGCCGCGCCAACCTGGCCGAGCGCGAAGACGCCCGACTGCATGGCGCGCGGCGCTGACGACGGCCGCCGACCGCCCGTCCCAGTTCCTTGGAAGTGGGACGGACCTGTTCGCTTCCTTCTTCGACCCCGATGAGCTCGACCGGCTGTTCCCGGCGGCCGCATCGTCGGGCGCGGTTCAGCCGGTCGCGGTCGCCGCGCGCAGGTAGTTGTCGAGCGTTTCGCGGCTGATGCCGAACTCCTTGGCCAGCGGTCCGGTCACACCGCGCCGTTCCTCGACCTCGGCGCCCGGTAGGCGCACCCACGGCGTCACCGCTCCTTGAAGTACCGGAACAGATGGCTCTCCCGGGTCGCCACGACACCGGCGAGGATCCCCAGGATTGCAGCGGCACCACCCGCCAGGACGGTCCGCATGCCGGTGATCCACGCGGCGAGCGCGGGGTCCGGGTTGCCGTCGATGGCCGCATGGGCGACGAGCGCGGCCGACAGCGCCGTCCCGGCCCCGACCCACGCCGCGGCCTCGAGCACGTGCTGCCAGGTGAGGTGCGCCCGCGGGACCCGCGCGTGCATCGCGCTCGCGATCTCGAGCCGACGCGCACGTACGGCCAGCAGGCCGAGCGCGGCGCCCAGCATCGCGGCTGCGAGCGGCGCGAGGCGGGTGGGTCGTGCGGCGAGGAGCTGGGGCCCGTCGAGCGACGAGCCGAGACTCGCGTTGAGCGGGCTGGTGCGCGACGCCGCGACGCCGGCCGGCTCGAGCGCAGTGTGCAGCAGCCCGGCCACGCCCTCGTCGACCGGCCACACCTGCGCCCAGCACCGGTCGAACGCGCCTGCTGCGGCGACGGGGGCCAGGACCGCGTACCCGAGGTCGCGGGCGCGCCCGTCGTCCGGCCACGTGTAGATCCCTGCGACGCGCACCGTCCCGCCGGGCGTCGTGAGCTCGTCGTCGGGACGTACCCCGAGGGCGAGCGCGAGGTCGTCGGACAGCCAGACCCCGAGGCCTGCGCTGCCCGCGACTGGTGAGGCCCCGGCGGCAGCCAGCAGGTCGACGACGCCGGGCGTCACCTCCCAGGTGCGCAGGTCGGTCCCGGGCAGGGCGAGCAGATCGAGGGCCACACCGGGGCGCAGGGCTCCGGCCGCGACGACCCCGGCCGTCCCGGCGAGGGCGTCACACCGGCGGCCGTTCACCTCACGGCCCTCCGTGCTCACCGTCCGCACGGCCGAGCCCGACGACCGGTACGTCTCCGCGTCCCTGACCACTCCCACGTACGAGTGGACGTCGGCCCAGGCCAGGCCACCTGCGCCGAACGTGAGGACGAGCGCCAGCAGGGTGGCACGGGTCGTCCGGCTCGCGACGTTGCGTACGGCCTCCGACCAGACCGAGCCGACGCGCATGCGTCCCGTCACGCCGTCCCCTGCCCAGCGGTCGAGGGCGCCTGCGCTTGATGGTGGGCGAGGTCGACGACGCGCGTGCAGGCGTCGCGGGTGGCGGGGTCGTGGGTCGCGACGACGACGATGCCGTCATCGCGGGCGATCCCGGCGAGCACGGCGTTGACCGTCCCGGCCGTCGAGAGGTCGAGCTGCGCTGTGGGCTCGTCGACGAGCATGAGGTCCGACCCCGTGGCCGTGGCGCGGGCGAGCATGAGACGCTGCGCCTCACCGCCCGACAGGGCCCGGAACGGGCGGTCCGCGACGTGGGCGAGCGCAAACCGCTCCATGAGGCTTCGCGCCTCGTCCTCGGCGTCGGCACGGTGCAGCCCTCGCGCGATCAAGGGCAGCACCACGTGGTCGAGAGCGGCGCGCCGAGGCACTCCGTGGGGGTTCTGGAAGACCCATCCGGTGTGCGTGATGCCCTCGCGCTCGATCGTCCCCGCAGTGGGTCGAACCCACCCGGCGATGATCGACAGGAGGGTCGACTTGCCCGACCCGGACGGTCCGACGAGAGCGACCACCTCACCCGGGAGGAGGTCGAGGTCGAGGTCGGTGAACAGCGGGCCCGTGCCGGTGAAGGCGTGACTCAGGCCGCGGGCTCGGACGGTCTTCACCGGCAGGTCGTCCCTGCCGCGGGGCGCGTGTCGACGCGCGCGGGTAGGGGCCCGTCGAAGGACACGAGGGTCTGGCCGAGAGCGGACGAGACGACGGTGACGGGCTTGACGCCCTCCTCCGTCACGACGCAGCCGGCACCACCGGCGAGCGAGGTGACAGCGCTGGGCGGGACGACGGCGACGTCGGCCGGTGCCGCCCAGGCGTACTCCACGTCGATCGTCCCGGAGCCGTCGTCCGACAGGGCGAGCTCGAGCTCCGGGCCCGCCTCGACGGCAGCGAGGAACGTGGGGTCGACGACCTTGCCGTCGGAGGGAACGGGCGCCGTCACGTCCCGGTACCGGACGACCCACTCACCTTCGGCGGGGTCGGCGACCTTGAGGGAGGTCAGTCCGCCGGCGACCTCGGCCACGACGCCGTCCGTCAGGCGATCCCCCGGACGGACGGCGCACGTCGCCGTCCGGACCTCCTGGGCGGGAAGCCAGAGGACGGACGCGACGGGCAGAGCGCCCGTCGGACGCTCGACGCCGATGCCGCGCATCAGCGCCTTGACCGCGTCGCGGGTCCGCGTGCCGTAGACGCCATCCGCCTTGACGGGGTGGCCGAGCCGCGCGAGCTCCTCCTGCAGGGCTCGCACGTCGGGCCCGCGGGCGTCGACGTCGAGGTCCCGCCACAGGGGCGTAGGGGTCGCCAGGGCGAGCACGGGCCGGTCGTCCACGGTCAGCGGGCTCGAGCCGGACACCAGAGCGGTTCCCGGCGCGCACGTGGAGGCGGTGATGCGACCGGAGTCGGTCACCGTGAGCTCGGTCGACTCCGTGACCTCCGGCGTGAGCTGGACCTTGCGGGCGCCGTCGTACGACTCGGTGCTCACCGCGACGAATCGGTCCCCCTGGGCCGGGCCGAGCGACGGGGAGACCTGCTCGGGCAGCAGGACGGCACCGATGGCCGCACCTGCTGCCACGAGAGCGAGCGCGGCCAGTCCGACGGTGCCGGCTGCCCATGACAGCCCGGTCCGCTTCCCACGGGTCACTCCGTGTCCTGCTGGAGCGGCTCCATCGGCTCCTCCATGAGGACGTCACTCTCCGGGTCGATGAAGCAGCTCTGCGCCCACGCCGTGCTCGGGGTGTAGTCGGGGGACTCGAGCAGATCCTTGAACGCGTCGTCCGTCAGTCCCGCACCGTCCTTCACGTCGTGCTCGTCGAAGCACTCACGGATCAGTTGGACGGAAGTCTTCCCCTGAGGGTTGTCACGCATCGCGGCGTGCAGCATACCGAGGGCGCCCGTCGTCCCGGTTTCGCAATCGTCGACCAGGGCCTGGTAAGCGGCTCGGCCCTCCTCCTCCGAGGAGAAGGAGTCGTAGAACTTGTCGAGAGGACCGATATCGAATCCACCATCCGGGAGAATTTCGACGTCGAATCCGTACGGCAGGTCCTCTATGCAGGACTTGAACGCGTTCCGTGCTTCGCTCATCTCGCCGTCGCTGATCTTTCCGTCGGCAAGGGCGCGCTTCTCCAGATCGCTCGGCGAGTCGGCGAGGATGCGGTCGATCTCGGCTGCCCACATCGGGGCCACGTCGTCACGGGCGGGAGCGCCGCCCCCCGTGCACGCCGCGAGGGCGAGCACGAGGGACGACGCGCCCGACGCCCGAAGGTGTCGATACGGCATGAGGATCAGTAGCCGATCGAGCCAGCAATCAGAGCGGCAGTGGAAATCATCGCAAGAAGTGAACGCTTCATTGTGTTCCTGTCTGGTGACGCAGTTCCCGCGGGGCGCCTGGGGTGGAGGTGCGTGGTGATCTTGGCAGTGCGACCGAGTCGAGTCAACTCGCCTGTGACCGCGTGTGTCGCAGGCGCATGATCTCGCCTCGAAAGCCTGGCGGGCGACTGCTCGCGCAAGGCCGCGGTACGCGTGTTGCGCATGCGTGCGGGGTGAGGGTGAGGTCCGTGATCTTGGGGAAGTACTGACGCAGCAGGCCGTTGGTGTTCTCGTTGCTGCCGCGCTGCCAGGGTGCGTGAGGGTCGCAGAAGCAAACGGCGGCGTCGCGCGGGTGTGGCGTTCAACCAACGTCCCGGTCGCCGAGCGGTGACCGGTCCCACGATCAGATCGCACTCCCAGTGCCCGGGCTGCCTGCGGTCCTCGGGCGGGAACGGGCCGTCGTGGATCGAGAGCATCGTCTGCTCGAACCTCGGCCGGCGCCGCCCGCGACCTCGCATCACTCACGAGCGCCTACGTGACCACCAGACGCGGATCCGCGGGCGACGTGTTCCATGCGGGGCGAGAGCGGCCGCCTTGTGCTCAGTCCGGGACGAGCCCCGTCGCAATGGCGTCGGTGCACACCCGCGAGCCACGCAGCTCGGGCCACTCCACGCGGCAACGCTCGGCAAAGACGGTCGAATCCATCGTCGTCGGGTCCGCCGCCCCCACGAGGTCGGGGTTCTGGACCGCAGCCGCGAACCACTCCTCGGTGTTGGCGCAGCCCTCGAGCCCGATGAGCTCGATCGCGCGGCCGTCCGGGTCCGAAAGGTTGACCGGAACCGTGTCGGCGGCAGCCCGGCGCATCTCGGCGAACGCGTCGCTGCACGCGGCCGCGGGTATCGACGGACCGATGTGCGCCATCGGCGGCTGCGTGGCGCACCCGCCCAGCACCACCACGACGGCGAGGACCGCTGCATGAGCCATGGGTCCGGATGTCACGCGTTCGAGCGTAGTGGTCCAGCGCACCTGACGACGGCGGCTCCCCGCCGCCGTACCACCCACTGGAGTGGCGTGCCTGTGCGCCCGCTCCACGACGAGAGGAACCCATGAGGCCACATCGCATCACGATCGTCATCGCGGCCGCTGCCGTCGTGCTGATGACCTTGCCCACCGCGGCCACTGCGCTCGGCAAGGCGCCGACGCCGCCGGGAACGGTGGCCGTGGCCGGCAAGGCCCCGGGTGAGCGAGCCAGGGTCACCCCGGACCTCGTCGGCGCGCTCGGCACCGTGCCCCTCAAGGTCGAGGAGGAGCTCTGGAAGGTCGGCATGAAGTCACCGGACCCGGACGTGTGGTAGTTGGAGCCCTCTGCGAGGCCTCCGGCGACCTCAGGCTTGATCCAGTACATCAGCGCTTCCGAGGGATGAAGTGGTGTCCGAGCAGATCATCGACCCTGGTTGCGTGGTCGAACAGCTCTTGGCGGCTGGGATTGCGTCCGGCGGCCGTGAACGCGTCGGGTGCCGCGCTGTGGGCCGGATTCGAGGCAGGCTAGGTGGGGCGACCGTGACACGTCACCGATCCCGCGCCAGGATGGGCGGATGTTCGGACGCCGCCGCCGCGAGCCCGCCCCTGGACCCGATGAGCAGGGCGCCGAGCCCGGACCTCCGGCGCCGGTGTCGCTCGACGCGCTGCTCGCCGCGGTCGTGGCGGAGCACCTCGACGGCGCGGAGGTCGAGGAGGGGACGGCGCGCGTCGTCAGTCCCGAGGTGACCGTGCTGTGCCACGTCCCCGGGGTCACGGATCTGGGACGGCAGCGGCAGGCGGCCTGCTTCTTCCAGCTGTCCGGTGGACGTCTGGGCGGCACGCCGGTCTTCACGTCGGTGCCCGGGTACGGCCCCAGCGAGCAGGAGGCCGTCGCGCAGGGCGGTCACTCCCTGGCGGGCCTGGTGTCGGCGCTGCTCGGGGCGATCGACGGTCGCGAGCCGGCGGCGGCGCACCCGGTGGTGCGGTGCCAGGTCGAGCTCGACGGGCGGCGGTTCGGGCTCGTCGTCGCAGGGCTCGACCGTGGCTCCGCCGGGCCGGACGGGTCGGCCCGGCTCGCCGAGCTCCGCGAGGCCCTCGGTGGCACGCCCTTCCTGCTGCCGCCGTTGATCGGTGACGTCGGGTGCTTGCCGTTGCTCCAGGGCGACGACGCCGTGCTCGTCAGCCTCTTCGTGGCCCAGTGGCCGAGCTCGCGGACGGTCGAGCTGAAGGTCCACGGCGCCGACTGGACCACGACCGGCCTCCTCGACGACCCGGTGGAGCTTCCGGCGGGCGTCGAGGCCGCGCTGCTGCGCGAGCTCGCGATGCTGGTGCCGCTCGACCCGCCGGCGCCCATGAGACGCGAGGCCGTCCAGCGGACCCTCGACGGCCTGAGCGAGCGGCGTGCGCCCCGCCAGGCGGCCGGCTGGCAGGGCTGGGCCGTCCACGGTGGTCGGCTGGGGCCGGTGCTGGACGACGAGCAGCTCGCGGCGGTCGAGACCGGGACCGGTCCGCTGCCGGACGACGTGCGGGACTTCCTCCTGCGGGTCGCCGGCCCGGGTGCGGGCCCGGGGTACGGGCTGCTGCCGCTGCGGCGGGTGGGCGACGTCGTGCCGCTCGCGCACGCGGGGTGCGGCAACGCCTGGGTGCTCGCGCTCGAGGGGGAGCGGCGTGGCACGGTCTGGCTCGACGCGTCCGGCTCCGCCGGGGAGACCACCCAGGTCGCTTCGTCGTTCACCGAGTGGTTCACCGACTGGTTGGACGCGGCCGTGCGTGACACCGGCCCGTGGCTGCAGTACGACGTCCGCGGGTGCTCGCCGGTCGGCGTCATGTCGCAGGTGCTCGACGCCCGCTCGGAGCACGCGGCCGCCGCGGGCGAGCCGGAACCGACGTCGCTCGCCGGGCTGCCGGACGGGGCGATCTGCACAGTCGGGGACGCGACGTACCTGCCGCACGGTCCGATGGACCCGTGCCACGGGTGCGTCTCGCTGGCCGGGTCCCTGGGGCTGGCGCCGACGGTGTTCGCGCCCGGCCTGCTCATGGGTGCGACGGGCTGAGACCTCAGGGCCCGCCATGACGCAGCCGCACCGCCTGACCCGCGCCGACGCGCGCCGGGTCGCGGTGCGCGCCCAGCTGCTCGCGGCGGAGCGTCCCACCGACGTGCTCGACGTCGTCCGGCACCTCACGGTGCTGCAGCCGGACCCCACGAGCGCGGTCGCGCCCAGCGCGGACGTCGTGCTGTGGAGCCGCATCAGCAGCGACTACGACCCGCGCGAGCTGCGCGACCTGGTGGACCAGCAGCGGATCGTCGAGATCCGGGGGTTCCTGCGCCCGGCGCAGGACGTGGCGCTGTTCCGTGCCGAGATGGACGAGTGGCCGGGCAGGGGAGACGTCCCGCAGTGGCGTGAGGGCGTGCGGCAGTGGGCGGAGGCGAACGAGGGGGCCCGGCAGGACGTGCTCGAGCTGCTGCGCGCCGACGGCCCCCTGCCCGCGAGCCGCATCCCCGACACGTGCGCGCAGCCGTGGCGCTCGACGGGGTGGAACGACCGCCGGAACGTGCAGATGCTGCTCGCCGTCATGGCGGCGCGCGGCGAGGTCGCCGTGGCGGGCACCGAGCGGCGCGAGAAGCTCTGGGACCTGGCCCCGCGCGTGTACCCCGACGCGCCGGCCGTGCCGTCGGCGCAGGCGCGGCGCCTCCGGGACGAGCGGCGGCTGCGGGCCCTGGGCATCGCGCGGCCGCGCGCGAGCGAGCGTCCCGGTGAGCCGGACGACGTGGGCGAGGCGGGGGAGCCGGCCGTCGTCGAGGGGGTGCGGGGGACGTGGCGCGTCGACCCCGCGGCGCTCGACCGACCGTTCGCGGGGCGCACCGCGCTGCTGTCCCCGCTCGACCGGCTCGTGCTGGACCGCAAGCGGCTCGCCGAGCTCTTCGAGTCCGACTACCAGCTCGAGATGTACAAGCCGGCAGCGAAGCGCCGGTGGGGGTACTGGGCGATGCCGGTGCTGCACGGTGACGCGATCGTCGGCAAGCTCGACGCCACGGCGGACGTGCGGGCGGGCGTCCTGCGCGTGACGGCGGTGCACCGGGACGTCCCGTTCACCGCGGCGATGACCGCCGACGTGGACCGCGAGATCGAGGACCTGGCGCAGTGGCTGGAGCTGGAGCTGCTGGTCGCCTCCTGACGGTGGCCCCAGGTGGTGCAGCACCTGGTCGATCGTCCCGCGTCGTCACGTCCCCGGCACCTTCCTCGTCATCCCGGTACCGACGACGAAGGAGTCACCATGGCCCGCATCGCCCCACCCGCCCGCCAGCGCCTCGCCGACCGGATCGCCGCCGTCGCGACCCGGCGCATGTTCGGCCGGCCGCTGGAGCCCGCGGCGGTCACGTCGCACCACCGCGGTGTGTTCTGGTCGCAGCTCCTGGGTGAGGTGGTGCTGCTGCGCGCGCGCCACCACCTGCCCGTGCGGTTGCGCAGCCTCGTCGAGCACCGGGTCTCGGTCGTGATCGGCTGCCCGTGGTGCATCGACTTCGGGGCGATGCTCGCGCTGCGCGCCGGGGTCGACGCGCAGGAGGTCCTGGCGGTGCCCGACTACGCCACCTCCCCGGCGTTCAGCGGCCTGGAGAAGCGCGCGATGGCGTTCGCCGACGCGGCCACGGCCACCCCGCCGCGGGTGAGCGACGCGATGGTCGCCGACCTGCGGGGCGACCTGGGGGACGCGGGCCTGGTCGAGCTCGCGCACCTGGTCGCGCTCGAGAACCAGCGCTCGCGGCTCAACCACGCGCTCGGCATCACGGCGCAGGGGTTCACGGACGCGACGGTGTGCGCGCTGCCGACGTCCGTCGACGCGCCCGCGGCCGCCGTCACCCGGCGACGCGCACCCGGGTGAGCTTCTCCGGGTTGCGGACCATGTCGACCCCGTGGACGAGGCCGTCCGGACCGACGCGCGGCAGGACGACGTTCATCCCCGCGCTCGCGCGCGACTCGCCCTCGCCCACGTCGACGAGGGCGCCCAGCTCGCCGTTGACCAGCACGGGGACCACCGTGACGGGGGAGCCCGCGCTGCGCGTCACCAGGCCGATGAGCACGCGTGCGACGCGGTCGGGACCGACGACGGGCCGCAGCGCGGCGCTGACGACCCCACCGCCGTCGGACCGCAGCACGACCCCCGGCGCGAGGGTCCGCACCAGACCGTCGAGGTCACCCGTGAGGGTCGCACGCGTGAACGCCTCGACCACCTCGCGCTGGCGGGCGAGCGGGACGGCCGGCGGGGGCCGGCGGTCCCGGACGGTGCGTCGCGCGCGTGACGCGACCTGCCGCGCCGCGGCCACGGAGGTGCCGAGCGCGTCGGCGACCTCGGTGAACGGGACGGCGAACACGTCGTGCAGGACGAAGGCCACGCGCTGCTCGGGAGTGAGCTCCTCGAGCACGACGAGCAGCGCCAGCCGCACGCTCTCGCCCCGCTCGGCGAGCACGTCGGGCCCGGGGGGTGCGTCGAGCCCCTGGACCCAGGGCTCCGGCAGCCACGGGCCGACGTACGTCTCGCGACGCGCGCGGGCCGACCGCAACCGGTCGAGGCACAGCCGCGACGTGACCGTCGTGAGCCACGCCGCCGGCTCCTCGACGGCCGACCGGTCGGCACGTGCGAACCGGAGCCAGGCGTCCTGGACGGCGTCCTCGGCCTCGGTCACGCTGCCGAGGATCCGGTACGCGACGCCGACGAGCCGCGACCGGTGCTCCTCGAACTCGCGCGCAAGCGCCTCCTGCTCCGTCATCGCCGCATCGTCCCAGAGAGCAGCCCGATCACGCCCGCGCCGCAGAAGTGGTCACATCTGCCTGTCGTCGGACCCGGAGTGGTCGAGGATGCGACCACTTTCGGCTGCCCCGTGACGAGTCACCGTCAGGTGGAGGCCCGCTGCACCAGGTGGAACACGTCGTCGGGCGGCTGCGGCGGGTGGTCGGCGAGCCCCAGGGCGGCGAGCACGGCGGCGGCCAGGTACTCGGCCTGCGCGTCGATGGCCTGCCAGACGCTCGTGAGCGCCGGTGCCGCCACGCGCGCGGCGGGGATGTCGTCGACGCCGATCACGGCGACGTCGCCCGGGACGTCCAGCCCCTCGGCGCGCACCCCCGCCAGGACGGCCAGCGCGACCTCGTCGTTGTAGGCGGCGACGCCCGTCACACCGTCGGCGTGCCAGCCGCGCACCGCCCGGGACGCCGACGCCACGTCGAGGTCCACCGCCGTGACCAGCGGCTCCGGCAGCCCGTGCCGCTCGCACGCGGCGCGCACACCGGCGAGCCTCCGGTCCGCGAAGGCCGCGACGCGGTCGTCGTGCGGTGCCGCGTACGCCAGGACCCGACGGCCCCGGGACACCAGGTGGTCGGCCTGCAGCGCGCCGATGCAGGCCTGCGGGACGACGAAGACCTCGGGCTGCGCGTCGGCGTCGAGGGCCGCCCCCACCACGGGGATCCCCGCCTGCCGCATCGCGCGCGCGTCCTGCTCGGCGAAGGGCGCCAGGCCCAGGACCGCGCACGGGGTGACCGCGCGCCACAGGTCGGCCAGCGGCCGGGTGCCGCGCCCGATGTGCACGAGGACCGTCAGCCCGTGGTCGGCCAGCGCGGTCGTGAGGAGGTCGAGGAGCCGGTCGATGGCGGGGCCGATGGTCCAGTCCGGCAGCACGCACAGCACGAGGTCGCTGCGGCCCGACCGCAGCGCACGCGCCGGTGCGGACGGCGTGTAGCCCATGCGGGCCGCCGTCTCCAGGACGCGTTGCCGGGTCGCCTCGGTGAGCGCGACGCCGGTCTTGGCGTTGAGCACGTAGGAGACGGTCGTGCGTGACACACCGCTCTCGCGGGCCACGTCAGCGCTGGTCACGCGCGCCACTCGGTCCCCCCTCGCGTCAGGCCACAGGTGAGACCAGGTTAGGGGCTCGACCGACGGGCAGGATGTGCCCATGAGTGCAACCTTGCAGGCCCGGGCCGTCGCCGCGGCGTTCGGTGACCGCGAGCTGTTCAGCGGTCTGGACCTCGTCGTCGCGCCCGGCGACGTGGTCGGCCTGGTCGGGCCCAACGGCGCCGGCAAGACGACGCTGCTGCGCATCCTCGCGGGGCAGCGCGCGCCCGACGCCGGGGCAGTGGCCCTGTCGCCACCGTCGGCGCAGGTCGGGTACCTGGTCCAGGAGGTCGAGCGGCGCGCGGACGAGGACGTCCGGACGTACCTCGAGCGGCGCACCGGCGTGCACGACGCGCAGCTCGCGATGGACGCCGCGTCGGACGCGCTCGCGGCCGACGAGCCCGACGCGGGCGACCGGTTCACCCAGGCGCTCGAGCGGTGGATGGCGCTCGGGGGCGCGGACCTCGACACGCGCCTCGGCGTCGTCGCCGACGACCTGGGCCTCGCAGTCGACCTCGGGCTGCCGATGACGGCGCTGTCCGGCGGGCAGGCCGCGCGCGTCGGCCTGGCGGCGCTGCTGCTCTCGCGCTTCGACCTGTACCTGCTGGACGAGCCGACCAACGACCTCGACGCCGACGGCCTGGACCGGCTCGAGGAGTTCGTCGAGCGCGCGCAGGCGCCGATCGTCGTCGTCAGCCACGACCGCGAGTTCCTCGCCCGGACCGTGACGAGCGTCGTGGAGATCGACCGCAGCCTGCAGCGCGTCGTGACGTACGGCGGCTCGTACGACGCGTACCTCGAGGAGCGCTCGACCGCGCGGCGCCAGGCGCGCGAGGCGTACGAGGACTACGCGGGCCGGCGCGCCACGCTCGACGCGCGCGCCCGCATGCAGCGCGCGTGGATGGAGAAGGGCGTGCGCAACGCCCGGCGCAAGGCGAGCGACAACGACAAGCACGTCAAGCACCACCGCGGCGAGACGTCCGAGAAGCAGGCTGCGAAGGCGCGGCAGACGGACAAGATGATCGAGCGGCTGGAGACGGTCGAGGAGCCGCGCAAGGAGTGGCAGCTGCAGATGAGCATCGCCACCGCGCCGCGGTCCGGTGCCGTCGTGGCCACGACGCGGGCCGCCGCCGTGCGGCGCGGGGACTTCGTCCTGGGGCCCGTGGACCTGCAGCTCGACTGGCAGGACCGGGTCGCCGTCACCGGCCCCAACGGGTCCGGCAAGTCCACGCTGCTGGGTCTGCTGCTGGGACGCCTGACGCCCGACGAGGGCAGCGCGTCCCTGGGCCCGGGCGTGCTGGTCGGCGAGGTCGACCAGGCGCGCGCGGCGTTCGAGGGTGACGAGCCGGTCGGTGAGGCGTTCGCCCGGCAGGTGCCGGACTGGACGACGGCCGACGTGCGCACGCTGCTCGCGAAGTTCGGCCTCGCGGGGCACCAGGTGGGCCGCCCGGCGGCGTCGCTCTCGCCCGGCGAGCGCACGCGTGCCGCGCTCGCGCTGCTGCAGGCCCGCGGCGTCAACCTGCTGGTCCTCGACGAGCCGACCAACCACCTGGACCTGCCGGCCATCGAGCAGCTCGAGCAGGCCATGGAGTCGTTCGACGGCACGATCCTGCTGGTCACGCACGACCGGCGGATGCTCGACACCGTGCGGCTGACGCGGCGCTGGCACGTCGAGGACGGTCAGGTGCGCGAGGTCCGGCCGGACTGACGCTCGTCGCGGCTCAGCGCCCGTCGACCCACCGCTCGCCGACGCGCTCCGGCTCGACCCGGCCCGAGGTGAGCGCCGCGACGGTCGCCACGAGCGCCCGCGCGTCGGTGACGCCGAGCAGCAGCCGCACGTCCTGCGCGTACGTGGTGTCGAGCACCTCGACGCCGCGCGCGCGCAGCTCGGCCTCGACACGCCCCGCCTCGGTGTGGTCCAGGCGCACGCTCCACTCCTCGAGGAGCCGCCGCTCGAGCGTGCCGACCTCCGCCAGCCCGGCGGACACCGCGTCGCCGTACGCCCGCACCAGCCCACCGGCGCCCAGCAGGATCCCGCCGAACCAGCGGGTGACGACCACCGCGACGTCGCTGACGCCGTGACCGCGGAGGACCTCGAGCATCGGCGCCCCGGCGGTGCCGGCCGGCTCGCCGTCGTCGGACGAGCGCTGCAGCATCGCGTCCGGGCCGATGACGAACGCCGAGCAGTGGTGGCGCGCGTCCCAGTGGGCCTTGCGCAGCTCGTCGACCAGCGCGCGGGCCTCGCTCTCCTGCTCGACCCGGCGCAGGGTGCACAGGAACCGGGACCGCTTGACCTCGATGGTCGCCTCACCGTCGCGGGCGATGGTCAGGTAGGAGCGCATGGCAGCACCCACGATGCCACGCGCCGGGCCCCCCGACGCACCGCCACCCGTCGCGCGACCGACCCCGGTCGTCCCGGCGACCGATGCCGGGCCGTCGCCCGGCTCGCTACCGTGGCGGCTCGACGACAGGAGGCCCACCATGACCACCAACCCCAGGTCCCGAGCCCTGAACGCCGCCCTCACCGGCCTGACGACCGCCGCGTACTACGCCGTCCCGGACGTCACCCCGTCCCGTGCCGCACGCGGTTGGCTCAAGGCCGCCTGTCTCGTCGCGGGAGCTGCCCTCACCGCGGCCGAGCCGGAGAGCCGTGACGGCTTGCGGAAGCTGCGCTCGACGTGGCGGGAGGGCGTCGCGAAGGACGATGCCCTCGGGACGGACGACGCAGCCGTGACGGACGGCGCAGCGGCGACGGACGACGCACCCGGGACCCGGGCCGTCGACGGGTCGGCTGCGGTGACGGACGAGCACGCGTCGGCCTCCCGGAAGACCGCTGTCGCGGTCGTCGGTGTCGCCCTGCTCGCCGCGTCCACGGCGCTGACGGTCGCGGGCGAGAAGTGGCTCTTCCGCCGCGGTGAGGCCCGCGCGGCGGCCGGCGTGCGGTTCGCGCACACCCGCACCGGCCTGGCCCTCGGGGCCCTCAGCGTCGCGTTGTCGCTGGTCCCGGACCCCTCGGAGCGCGCGTGAGCCGTATGGGACAGATCGGGTGAAGTGTGGGGTTCCGCCGCCCGGCCCAGGTCCCTAGCCTGGGTCGGGTGCCGCGACGCCGCGGCGACCACCCCCAGACCCCGGGAGCGTGCGATGCCGGACACCACGAGAGTCCCCGACACGACCCGCACCACCCCTGCCACCGACCCCACCGAGCCCACCAACCCCCGCACCCTCGGCCGTCGCACGTTCCTCGCCGTCGCGGGCGCGGCCAGCGCCGTCGTGGCCGGGGCGGGCGCCGCCGCCGCGCACGACGGACGCGCGTGGGGCCCGCGGCCCGCGCTGCACCACCGCCCCGGACGCCCGCACGGCGGCCGTGCCGGGTCGGAGCGGGCCGCCGTCGCGTTCGTCCGCGCTGCAGCCGACGCCTACCCCACCGTCAACACCGGCCCCCGGCTCGCGCAGAGCTACACCGACGAGCTCGGGCTGTTCTCCACGGCGTTCGTGTACGACAACGCGCTCGCGATCTGCGCGCTGCTCGCCGACGGCCGCCGCAGCAGCGTCGACAGCGCCCGGGTGATCGGTGACGGCCTGCTCTTCGCGCAGGAGCACGACCCCGACCACGCCGACGGGCGGCTGCGCCAGGGCTACAACGTCGGGCCGTACACCTTCTACGACGGCTCACCGCAGCCCGACGGGTTCGTGCGCGCCGACGGCGCCGCCAACGTCGGCTGGCAGTTCGGGTTCCTCGGCACGGCCGTGGGTGACATGGCGTGGCCCGGCATCGCGCTGCTGCAGCTGTTCGGCGCGACGCGCGACCAGCGCTACCTGCGCGCGGCCGTGCGGATCGGCGAGTGGATCACGACGACCACGTGGTCGACCGCGCCGCTCGGCGGCTTCTCCTTCGGTGTCGACGGCGGCAACCAGCCGGTCCCCAACGGGTCGACCGAGCACAACGTCGACTGCGTCGCGTTCTTCTCGATGCTGCGCAAGGTCACCGGTGAGCGGCGCTGGACCGCCGCGTCCGAGCACGCGCTCGCGTTCGTCGACCGCATGTGGGAGCCGGCCCCGGGCTGGTTCTGGACGGGCACGAACGACGGCGTCGAGATCAACCGCGACCCCGTCCCGCTGGACCCGGCCACGTGGAGCCGGCTCGCGATCCGCGAACGCCGCTACGACCCGGCGCTCGACTGGGCGGCCGAGGCGCTCGCGGTCACCGACGACCCGTCGGCGCCCACGTCCCAGATGCCCGACGGCACCGAGCAGATCTCCGGCGTCACGTTCAGCACGGCGTCGCTCACGTCGACCGCGCAGTACAACGGGATCACCGTCCACCCGCAGGGCGTCTGGTTGGAGGGCACGGCCCAGCTCGCCACGTCCCTGCTCGACCGGGACCGCCGCGGTGACCGCAAGCAGGCGGAGTGGCTGCTGGCGCAGGTGCGCCGCGCGCAGGACAGCCTCGGCGGCGGGCAGCACCTGGGCGGTTCGCCCGTCGACGGCGGCGTCGTCGCGGCGTCGAGCCTCATCGACTCGGGCTTCGGGTTCGGGTACTTCCAGGTGCAGCACGTCGGCGCGACGTCGTGGTTCCTGCTCGCCTCCAACGCGGCGAACCCGATGCGCTGGGGCGGCCTGCGCTGAGCGGCACGCCGGTCACGACGTCGGCGCGACGACCCCGTCCACGTACTGCCACCCGTCGGCACCCCGCACGAACCGGCTGACCTCACGCATCGACCCGCGGCCGTCGGGGCTGCGCCAGAACGCCTCGAACGCCACCGTGCCGGCGGTGTCGAACACGCCGCCCCCGGTCGTCGCGCCCACGTCGAGCCGGTACCAGCGCACGTCGTCGTCGAGGGTGAGGTCGGCAGGCCGCGTCGAGGGGTGCCACGAGCGCCGCAGGTAGGCGACGTCACCGACCGCGAACGCGCTGAACCGCGAACGCATCAGCTGCTCCGCCGTGCCGGCGGCGCGCTCGCCACGGTGCACGGGCTCGCAGCACTCGGCGAACGGCAGGCCGCTGCCGCAGGGGCACCGGGTGGAGGTCATGGCACATGAGTCTGCCCCCTCGCCCTGCGGCGTCCGTGTCGACGGGTGCGCTGCGCGCCAGGTCGCCTACGGTGGGGGCGTGCCCGGTCCGACGTCCCCCCGCGCCCTGGTCCTGGCGGGCCGCGCCCGCTACGGCGACCCGTGGCACGACCACGCGGCCACGTCGCACCGCGTCGCGCGCGAGCTGACGGCCGGTGGGTTCGCCGCCGAGGTACGCAGCACGTTCCCCGACGCGCTCGCGGACCTGACGGGCGACGACCTGCTCGTGGTCAACGCGGGCCTCGGCGCCCCGGACGACGACGACGCGACGTGGCGCCCGCTGCACGAGGCGGTCCGCGACCACGCCGTCGCCGGTGGTCCCGTGCTCGCGCTGCACCAGGCCGCCATGGCGTTCCGGGACAGCCCCTGGTGGTCGGAGGTGATCGGCGGGCGCTGGGTCGACGACCGGTCGTGGCACCCGCCGCAGGACCTCGCGACGTTCGACGTGCACGCCGGCCACCCGGTGACGGACGGCCTGGGCCCGCTGGTGGTCGACGACGAGCGGTACACCGACCTCGTCGTCGCGCCCGACGTGCGCGCCCTGGTGACGCACGACGAGGGCGGCACGACGCACCCCGTCGTGTGGGTCGCACCGAGCTGGCGGGCCGTGTACGACGGGCTGGGCCACGGCGTCGAGTCCTATGCCACGCCGGCGCGTGCCGAGCTGCTGCGCCGCGAGGCGCGCTGGCTGGTCGGACTGCCGCCGACCTGAGCGCTGCCCGCCGACGCCGCAGGTCACACCGTCTCAGGCCGCTTCTGCCGTGCGAAGCGTGCGGGCGTCCCCGGCCCGTCCCACACCTGCACCGCCCCCCACAGCGACGCGGCGATCGGCACCGCGAGCACGGCACCCGTGATGCCGGCCAGGACGGTCCCGGCCGTCAGGGCCACGAGGATGACGAGCGGGTGCAGCCGCAGCGACCGGCCCATCACGACGGGCTGCAGGAAGTCGCCCTCGATCTGGTTCACCACCACGACGATGACCACGACGATCAGCGCCTGGATCGGCCCGAGCGCGACGAGCGCCACGAGCGCGGCGAGGATCCCCGCGACCGTCGCCCCGACGAGCGGGACGAACGCGAGGAGGAACACCAGGACGGACAGCGGGATCACGAGCGGCACCCCCACGATCGCCAGCCCGATGCCGATGCCGATCGCGTCGACCGCCGCGATGATCGCGGTGCCGCGCACGTACCCGCCGAGCGTCTGCACGGTCCTGTTACCCACGCGCAGCCCGCGCTGGTAGCGCTCGCCCTCGAAGGGCCGCAGCAGGAACTCCCAGATCCGCGGGCCGTCCTTGAGGAAGAAGAACAGCACCACGACCATGATGAAGAACCCGGCGACGAAGTCGGCCGTCTGGGACAGGCCCGCCGCCGCGCCGGCGCCCACCGCGTCCGATGCGAGCAGGCCCTGCGCGGCGTCCTGCGCCTCGGTGATCTGCTCGTCGGTGATCTCGAACGGGAGCACCGACACGAGGTCGCGCAGCTCCGCCAGACCGTCGACCGCGGACTCCGCGAGCTCGTCCCACTGGTTGATCACGGCGCGCACGACGGCCCACACCACCAGTGAGAGCAGCGCGACGAGCGTCAGGAGCGCGATCCACGTGGCCAGCAGCGACGGCACGCCGCGGCGGCGCAGCCACGCGACCAGCGGGCTGATCGCGGCGGCCAGGACCAGGGCGATGAGGACCGGGATGACGACGAGCGTCAGCTGCATGACGGCCAGCACCGCGACCGCGACCACCGCGACGACGGCGAGCGTCTGCAGGGAGCGCGTGGCGACGCGCCCGAACCCGTCGGCCCACAGGGACGCGGTCGCGCCGCGCGGCGGCGCGGCTGGGGGCGGGGGTGCCGTCGGTCGGGCGACCCCGACGTCGCGTCGTCGGCGGAACCATCCCATGCGCGTCCTCCGTCGTGTCCGGTACCCGCAGGTCACGTCGCCGCAGGTGCGTCGCACAGACGCTACGGCCTGCCCGGCGGCCCGGCGCGGCGAGTCACCGCAGCAGGACGACGTCGTCCCCGGTGAACCCGAGCAGGACGCCGTCGACGGCCACCACGGCGCTGTCGTCCCCGAGCCGGGCCAGGTGCGTGCGCCAGGCCTCGGTCCCCCCGGCGGCGTCGAGCGCGACCAGCCGCGCGTGGGACGCCGGGACGCTCGAGGCGACGACCAGCAGCCGGGAGCCGTCGGTCGCCAGGCCCGTGACCACGGCGTCCTCGCCGAGCAGGTCGGGAGCCGTCGCCTCCCACAGCACCTCGCCCGTGCGCCCGTCGAGCGTCGTGACGCGGAACCCGTCGTGCACGTGCACGCAGGTCCCGACGACGAGCGCCTCCTGCGCCGGGACGTCGGCCCACCACCGTTCCTCACCGGTCACCGCGTCCCACGCCCGTAGACCGCCCGACGTGGTCAGCGCCAGGCCGGGGACGCTGCCGTCGTCGACCGCGACCTGCACGGGCGTCCCCTCGAGCCGCACGTCCCCGTCGTGCCCGACCAGGCGGGTGTACCCCTCGCTGCCGACCACCAGAGCGGAGCCGTCCTGGCGGGTCCCGGTGACGGTCGCCAGCGAGCCCGCGGTGGCCACGGTGGACCCGTCGACGGTGTCGAGCAGCACCACGCCCGCCCCCAGGATCCCGACGGCGTCGTCCCCGACGGGCAGGACGCGCGCCTCCGCACCCCACCGCAGCCACCCACCGCCGAATCCGGTGTCGGCGCGCACGCGCCACTGCTGCGCGCCCGTCGTCGGGTCGAGCGCCCGGACGGACGTCCCGTCGTCGAGCGGGGCCGCGAGCACCAGGGCGTCGTGGGTGACGCCGACAGCCGCCGCGACCGCCTCACCGGCCCCGGTCGCATCGGCACCGGCCGGGTACTCGGCGACGACCTCACCCGACTCGACGTCGACCACCTCCAGGCGCGCCGCCGTGGCCGGAGCGCTCGACGCCGTGGCGGCGGCCGCCGGCCCGCCGGCGGGCGTGCGCGCCGCGGTCGCGTCGTGGACGAGGCACGCGACCCGACCGGGGAGCCCAGGGCCGGTGGCGCACTGCAGCCCGTAGCGTGCGACCGTCGCAGGCAGGGCGGCGTCGGGGGCGTCGAGCAGGGACGTCGTCCAGTGCACGTCCCCGGTCGTCACGTCGCGCGCCGCCAGGGACATCGCGCCGTCCGGCGCGATCCGGCCCTCCAGCAGCCGCGAGCCGACGACCTGCACGGTCCCCGTCGCGTCGTCGTGCAGCCGCCACGCGACGTCCGGCGGAACGGGCAGCGGGTCGAGGACGCCGGGGACGTCGTCGAGTGCGCCGAGGCGGGCCCGCTCACGCACGTCCGCGACGAGCTGCGCGACGACCAGCGCGAGCACGAGCGCGACGGTCAGGACGAGCCCCCACCGGCGCCGCGCCGGGCCGGTGCGGTCCTGAGGCACGGGCGCTGCGGAGTCATCGTCGAGCTCGACCAGCACCGGGTCACCCACCTCTCGCACGCTACCCAGCGGGCGGCAGGGCGGCCAGGGCCGGGAACGGCAGGAGGCCTCCCGCGCCCGTGCGGCGGGCGCGCGAGGTCAGTCCAGGAGGGTGAGCTGGTGCTCGCCGGTGTCGCCCGAGCGCTCGACCGCGAACAGCAGACGCTGGTACGACGTCAGCTCCTGGGTGCTCTCCGGCAGCGGCGCGCGCCACAGCTCCGCGCCGTCCGCCGGGTCGAGCGCCACCATCTCGGTGCTGTGCCCGCGGCGCGGGGACGCCGCGACTGCCAGGAGCAGCCGCCCGTCCGTCACGAGGGAGGAGGTGGCGGCGTCCGAGCGCCACAGCTCGTCGCCCGTGCGCGCGTCGATCGTCAGGATCTCCGCGCCCGGGGTGAGGTGGAGCCTGCCGTCCAGCAGCACGGCGAGCCAGCTCGACCCGGCACTGACGGCCCACAGCTTCTGGCCCGCGCCGTCCCGCGCGGTGAGCGTCGTCCCGTCCGACGTCAGCACGAGGCCGGGCACGCTGCCGTCGTCCACGGCCAGGGGCAGGACGTCGCGACCCTGCAGCTCCACGTCGCCCTCGGGCCGCACCACCGTGGTCCGCTCCCGTTCCTCGACCCCGTGCGCGGGACGCTCCCCGGTGGGCACGACGTACAGCGCGTCGTCGCTCCATGCGGCTGCGAAGCGGCCGTCGAGCGGGACGGTGCGGACCGTGTCGCCGGCGGCGTCGAGCAGCCGGACCTCGGTGCGCGTCACGAGCGCGACGAGGTCGCCGACGGACGTGATGACGGTCCTGCCATCCTCGTCGTCCGGTGCGGGCGCCGTCGTCCGCCACGCGAGTGTGCCGTCCGACGTCACCGCCCGGACGTCCATGAGCTCCGCGGACTCGGCGGTGACGACCACGAGATCGCCCGTGGTGGCGAACGAGGTGACGAGGGCGTCGGTCCCCAGGGCGTCGGTCAGGTCGGTGACGACCGTCCCGTCACGCGTGTCCAGCGTGACGAGGCGTGCGGCCGAGGGCTCCACCGTGCGCGACACCAGGCCGTCGATGACGCTCGTGCCGTCGTGCGCGAGGCAGACCGCCAGGTGCCCCTGCGTCTCGTGCGCCTCGCACCGGCCGGACGAGGGGACCACCTCGCCGGTGCCCGGGTCGGGTCGACTCGTCCCGTCGAGGAGGTCGACCTCCCAGACCTCGTCGCCCGTGGCGATGTCCAGCGCGGCCACGCGCACGGGACCCTCGGCGGCGTCCCGGACGCCGACCAGCAGTCCGTCCGGCGTGCGCACCTCGGCGAGGTCGTACACGACCTGGTCCGGCACCTGCCACCCGGCCGTCGGGGGCTCGCGCACCGGGTCGATGCTGCCGGGATCCGTGGCGATGGCGGCGAACCGCGCACTCTCGCGCCTGTCCACGACCACCTGGCCGATGACACCGACGGCCACCAGGACCGCGAGCAGCGCCGCACCGAGCACGAGCACCCTGCGGCGCCCGGACCGGTCCGGCGCGGGCGCGTCGGTGGGCGGGCCCGGGTGGAGGTCGTCGACGAGCTCGACGTCCTGCAGGGAGCGGCGGCGCGGCATCGTCGGAGGCTATCGCCGGGCGTGCTGCGGCGGGGCGGGTTCGCGCGCCCCGTTGCGGCGCCGCCGGGTCGCCGCCGGACGTCAGCGCAGCACGCTGTACGACTCCTCCTGCGTCTCCGGTTCGAACGACCGCGCGAGGAGCAGCCGGTGCAGCACCTGCAGCCACGTCATCTGGGGCAACGGCGTGCGCCACGCCTCGCTGCCGTCGGCGACGTGCAGCGCGACGAGGTCGTACGGGGCGCTGTGCCGGGGGCCGCGCATGCCCAGCAGGTACAGGTACCGGCCGTCGGTCAGGGGCGCGCCGGTGGCGGTCGGCCGCGCCCACCGCCACAGCTCGGCACCCGTCTCGCCGTCGAAGGTCACGAGCCACGCGGACGTGCCCACGTGCACACGGCCGTCCAGGACCGTCGCGTCCTGGGCGTCGACGACGCCGCCCTCCCAGCGCGCTTCGCCGTCACGCGCGTCCCACGCCTGCAGCACGGGCGTGCGCGTCAGGACCAGCCCCGGGACGCTGCCGTCGTCCACGACGACCGGCAACGGGTTCCCGTCGAGGGGGACCTCGCCCGTCGCCGACACCACCGTCGTCGACGACTCGCCACCGATGACCGCCGCCCCGAGGGCCGTGGAGAGCTCGAGCCGCGTCGTGGTGGCCTGGCCGGTCAGCGCGCTCTCCGGCGACATGTCCACGGTGCGCAGCACCTCGCCGTCCGTCGACACGAGCGTCACCGCGTCGCCGTGGCCCACGGCGAACGTCCGCGCGTCCACCAGCGCACTCTCGCCCAGCGTGAGAGGACCGTCGTCCGTCGCCACGTCCACCGTGACGTGCCAGTGCTCCGTGTCGTCCAGGAGCGCCTGCGAGCGGACGTGCAGCGTGCCGTCCACCAGGCCGACGAGCAGCACGTCGTCGCCCGACGGCGTCAGCCACCGCGCCGACGTGGGGACCTCACGCTCGACGACCACCGCGCCGTCGGTGGCGTCGAGCACGAGCAGTCGCGTCGACGTCGCGGGGACCGACGCCCAGTCCCCGTCGACGACGTCGAACCCGCCGTTCGTCACGAGGCAGGCGACCCGCCCGGGAAGTTCTGGCACGGCGGCGCACGACGCCGGGTCGACCTGCGCCTCGGACGTCCGGTCCGCCGACGGCTCCACCACGTCGAGGGCCCACAGCCGATCACCCGTCGCGACGTCCCGGCCCTCGAGCACGACCGTGCGGTCCGGCGTCCGGTGCGTGGCCACCAGCACCGACCCCACGAGCGCGGAGCCGCCCAGGTGGGTGCCCTCGTCGAGCTCCCACGCGACCACCGGCGGGCCGTCGAGCGGCGCCAGGACCGACGGGACGGCCGCGAGCTCCGCCAGCGCGGCACGCTCGCGGCGGTCGACAACCGCCTGGCCGACGACGAGCGCGAGGACCGCCGCGATCGGGACGGCCAGCCACCACCGCCGACGGCGCGCGGCGGACGAGCCCGCGGCGGGCGGGGCCCCCGGGACGGCGGAGCCCGGGCCGGCCGCGTCCGGAGCCGCCTGCTGCAGCTCCACGTCGACCCTGCGTGCGCGCGCCATGGCGGCACGCTAGCCGGGGGGCGACGGTCGCGCCCGCCGCACGACCGCCCGGCCCGGCACTCAGCCCAGGACGGTGACGACCGGTCCCGCGTCGCCCGTGGACCCGTCGACCCGGTACGCGGCGAGGACGCCGTGCACGGGATGCAGGGCGGTGACCTCGTCCGGCAGCGTCACCCGCCAGGCGACGCCCCCACTGGTGGCGTCGAGCGCCACGAGCACCTGCGGCGCGCTGCCGCCGGGGGCCGGCGCCATGGCGAGGACGTGACGACCGTCCGTCGCCACCGTGGCCTCGGGCAGCAGACCGCCCACGCGCCACCGCTCGGCTCCGGTGCCGGCGTCCAGGGCGAACAGCTCGGTGGCGTAGCCGGCGATCACGCGGCCGTCGAGGAGCACCGCGTCCTGCTGGTTGGCCGGCTGCTCGGAGCTCCACAGCGGATCCCCGTCGAGGTCCCACGCGTGCAGGCCACTGGTGTCGGACGTGAGCAGGAGCCCCGGAGCGCTGCCGTCGTCGACCGCGAGGCTGACCCAGCGTCCCGGCAGGGACCTCACTCCGTCCGGGCGCACCACGACCGTCGTCTCGCCGTCCTGCGTGAGGTCGAGGACGAGGACGGCGTCGCCGACCGTCCCGCGCACGTGGGAGTCCGGGGTCATCTGGTGGCCCTGCACGGTCGCGCCCGACGCGTCGAGCAGCATCAACGCGTCGGCCGTCACCACCGCGACGCCGTCGGTCGTCGCGTGCACCTCGGCGTACGACCCGTAGGCCGTCGTCGTCGTCGTGGGGAACGTCGTCTCCCACTCGACCGAGCCGTCCACGGTGATCGCGCGCACGTGGACGGCCGAGCCGTCCGCGCCCGCCAGCACCACGAGGTCGTCGAGCACGGCCACCGACGTCGAGGAGAGCGGCTCGCCCACCGCCGCCGAGAGGTCGCTCACGACCGACCCGTCGTGAGCGTCGAGCACGAGCAGCCGCGTCGTCGTCGGGGCGACCTGGCTGAGCGTGCCCCGCCCCACCACGGACACGCCGTTGTCGGCCAGGCACACCAGCAGGTCGCCGTCCCTGCCGTACTCCTCGCACCACCCGCCGCTGCGGACGACCTCGCCGCCCGGCAGCGGCTCGAGCACGTCACCGGGCGCGATCAGCTCGACCTCCCACGCGACGGTGCCGTCGGCGGGGTCGAAGGCACGGACCGAGGCCGCACCGTCCTCGCCCTGGGTGGACGTGACCAGCAGCCCGTCCGGTGTCCGGGAGCTCGCGCGCAGGAACCCGTCGTCCGCACCGGAGCGCAGCACGTGCACCGGGCCGTCCACGGCGTCCACGACGCCCGGCAGCCCCGCGACCGCCTCGATCCTCGCGCGTTCCCGGGACGCCACCACCGCCTGCCCGACGACGCCGACCGCCAGGAGCACGGCGACCAGCGCGGCACCGAGGACGAGCACGCGCCGGCGGGTGCGGCGGGACGCCCCGGTGGGGTCGTCGTCGCCGTGGTCCGCGGCTCCGCCCGGCTGTCTCCCGCCCCCCGGCGGCGCGCCGGTGGTGCCGTCGTCGTCCTCGACGAGCTCGACGTCCGTCCTCGCGTCGCCGCGTGCCACGGATGCAGGCTATCGACGCGTGGGTGCGCGGCGCGCGGGTTCCGCTCAGCCGAGGACGGTGAGGTCCCAGGAGTCTTCCTCGCCGGCGGAGACGCCCACGAGCAGGCCGGACACCGCCTGCAGGAACGTGAGCTCCGGTGGGAGCTCCGTGCGCCAGGCGATGGTGCCGTCGGTCGCGTCCAGCGCCAGGAGCTCCGCGTGCGGGGCATCGGCGGGTGCGGCGGGACGTGCCAGGAGGTGCCGTCCGTCCGTCAGGACCTCGTCCACCAGGACCAGGCCACCCCGGCGCCACAGCTCGCCGCCCGTGCGCGCGTCGAGGGTCATCAGCGAGGCGCCGACCGTGAGGTGGACGCGCCCCGCGAGCACGTCGAGCGACTCGATCGACGACGGCCGGTCCGCCGTCCACCGGAGCTCGCCGTCGGGGTCCCAGCCGTAGAGGTTCTCGTGGTCCACGGTCAGCAGCAGGCCGTGGGCGCTGCCGTCGTCGACGTGCGGGCGCAGCCACCGCCCGGGGACCTCTCCGACGTGGTCGTCCCACAGGACCTTGGTGGTCTCACCCTCGCCGACCCGCCCCGAGAAGAGATCCACCGGCGCCCGGTCCCCGGCGGTGGACACGAGCGCCGTCGCACCGGACGTGCCCTCGAGGAACTCATCCGAGCCGAGCGGGACGGCGCGCACCGTCGCGCCCGTGCCGTCCAGCACGCGCAGCTCGTCGGGCGTCGCCACGAGGAGGTGCTGCCCGAGGGGGACCACCTCCGCCCGCCGCAGGTCGACCCGGGCCGGCGACGTGGGTTCGACCGGGACCGTGTGCCGCCACGCGACGGCGCCGGCCCGGTCGACGGCCACGACCTGGGTGACGTCGTCCACCACGCTGCTGACCACGGCGAGGTCGTCCAGGACGAGGAACGCCGGTACTGCCCCCGTGCCGGCGACGGCGTCCGACAGGTCGGCGACGACGGTCCCGTCCTGCGGGTCCAGCAGCAGGAGCCGCGTCACGGTGGGCGCGAGGTACCGGAAGCCGTCGCCGTCGGGGACGGAGCCGTCGTCGCCGGCGAAGCAGGCGACCAGGGTGCCGTCCGCGCCGTGCGCCTGGCAGAAGCCGCCCTGCGGGGGCGCGTCCGGCTGGGGTGCGGTTGCCGGTGCCGCCAGCAGCTCCCGCTCCCAGACGACCTCGCCCGTCGCCGGGTCCAGCGCGTGCGCGATGGACGAGCCGTCGTCCCCGGCGTGCGCGCCGACGAGCAGCCCGCCGGCCGTGCGCACCGTCGTCCCCAGCAGGAGGTTGTCGGTGTCGTCCGTCCACAGGACCTCGGGCGGGGCGTCGAGCGGCGCGAGCACCCGCGGCAGCGTCGCCAGCACCGCGAGCCGGGCACGCTCCCTCGCCGCCTCGCGGACCTCCCCGACCACGGCGACCGCCACCAGGCCGACGACGAGCGTCACCGCGACGGTCAGCACCCGGCGGCGGGTCCGGGGGGACGGGTGGGCGTGACCGGGGGACCCGGGCCCGTCGGACGTGGAGCGGGCGTTCTCGTCAGGTGGCGGCGCGGAGCCGTCGAGCCCGTCGTCCTCGACGAGCTCGACATGCGTCCTCCCGCTGCGACGTGCCACGGCCGCACGCTAGCGCGGCCGCGGGGTGGCGCGGGCGGGATCGGCGGTCCTGGTCTGTGCCTTCGTGGGGACCGCCGTGACCGCGGCCGGCGCCGCCGCGAGTCCCGTGGACGTGCGTCACCCCCCGGCCGGGGGGGAGGGCCAGGGGGTGACGGTCCTTGGGGTGTCGACGACACCCGTGCACGGGGCGCGGGGTGCGCCCTCAGGTCAGCCGTTCATCCGGTGACGACGCCGGGCGAGCACGAGTGCTCCACCGCCGGCGATCGCGGCGATCGCGGCCAGCAGGCCGACGGCGGCCTGCGTACCCGTCGCGGCGAGCGTGTCGTCGTCGACCGCGGAGAGCACCTCGGCGCGCTCCGTCGGCGTCGGAGCCGGCGTGGTCGGCGCGGGGGTCACCGCGGAGGTCGCCGTGGGGGTGGGCTCGGGCGTCTCCGCCGGAGCCGGCAGCACCTCGCTCGTCTCCGACGGGGACGGCTCGGGCGTCGGGCTCGGCGCCACGGTGGGCTCGTCGTCCACGTCGCTGGTCGGCGACGGGCTGGGCGCGGGCGCCGGCGGCGGGGGCGGCGGGGGAGTCGGCGACGCCGACGGCGTGGGGACGACGACCGGGGCGCAGAACACGTCGAGGTCGACGATGTCCCTCACCTCGAAGTGGGCGTAGAACGCCAGCGTGTTCGGCACCGGGAACCCGCCCTGGTTGTGAGGCGGCGTGATGACGGTGGGTACCAGCGACGCCACGTCGAGCCCGCGGCCGGCCTCGCCGTCGCCCACGAGGTCCACCTGCAGGCCGTAGAGCTCCCGCTCCGCGCAGACCGCCGCGGCGTCGGTGGCGTCGAGCTCCAGCGGGATGATCTGCGGGTTGCGCGGCTGGGCCTTCGACGCCTCGATGCGGGCGGACGCGTCCGCCGTCGGCCACGCCCACACGTCGTGCAGCGCGACACGGTGCTGCCGCCCGCTGTTCCAGTACCCGGCGGGCTTGCGCACGTCGAGCTTCTTGTAGAGGAAGTACCCCGTGGCCTGGTCGCACGTGTAGGCGTCCCAGGGGATGACCTGGTCGGCGCGCGTGCCGCCGCACAGGTCGCCGGGGGCGGCGGTGGGCTGGGGCGCGGGCTTGGGCTTGCCGGGCTTGGGCTTGTCGTAGCCGGTCGAGTACCCGGGCTTGCCGGACCCGTGGTGCCCGCCACCGGTGGCGGACGCGGCGGTGGAGGGCAGCGCCACGAGGGCTGCGACGGACAGGATGACGAGGGGGAGACGGCGGTTCACGGAGGGACTCCTCGGCCGCGGACGCTTGGACGGGTGCCCGGGGACGACGGCCACGCCATCGGGCGTAACGGACAATAGAGGCAAACACCCGTCCGGTGGTGAACTTCTGTCCAAGTTGGGGGCGAATCATCCTTTTGGACGCCCTGGGGTCGGGTCGCAGGTCCCCGGGGGGCGTCAGGCGGGGTGGGCCAGCGACGCGACGGCGCGTGCCAACAGGTCGACGGAGGCTTCCGCGCGCTCGTCGTCGTGGTCGGCGACCCACGTCTGGATGACCCCGTCACCGGCTGACAGGACCAGGGCCGCCACGTGCTCCACGGGGGCGCTCCACGCGACGCCGCCGCGCTGCGACCAGGCCCCGAGGTGGCGTTCGATCTCCGCCAGGTACTGCTGGCGCTCCCAGGCCACGGCGTCGGACCCCGCGTCGTCACGCGCCGCGCGGATGAGCTCGAACATGGCGGCCTGGTGCTGCGGGTCGGCGCGCACGATGTCGAGCTGGGCGCGCAGGGCCTGGCGCAGCGCCGTCTCGAGGTCGTCGGTGTCGACGGCGGGGGCCCAGGCGGCGGCGGCGCCCCTCAGCTCGCGGTCGACGAGCGCCCGCACCAGCGCGGCCTTCGAGCCGAACGCGTAGTGGAAGATCCCGTGCGGCAGACCCGCGCGGTTCGTGACGGCCCGCGTCGTGAGGCCGGCGAGCCCGTGCTCGCGCAGCACGGCGAGCGCGGCGTCGAGCAGCTGTGCGCGACGCTCGTCGACGGGGCGGTGCCCGCCCACGGCCGGGAGGTTCACCCTTCCATCGTACGGGTGGACTTGGCCAAGCGACTTGGACAAGCGGCCAGTTCGCCCTACGGTGGAGTCACACACATCGTGACGCTCGGCAGGAGGGCATCGTGATCACCATCACCCCCGCCCGGCCCGGCGACCTCGCCGCCGCGGCTGCGGTGCTGGCCGAGGCCTTCGTCGACGACCCGGTCACCGGTGCGGTGCTGCGCCGTACGGGTGCCGACCGGCTGGGGTGCGCCCAGCACCTGTTCGTCGCGCTGCTGCGTCCGGCGATCGCCGACGGCACCGTCGACGTCGCCCGCCGATCGGGTGACGGCCAGGTGCTCGGCGTCGCGATCTGGGAGGCGCCCGGCGCTGTGACCACCATCGTGCGGCTCGCCGCCCAGCTGCCCTCGTTCTGGCGCGCGTGCGGCGCCGCGGGCCTGCGGCGCGCACTCGTCACCAAGCGCGCAGTCGAGCGGTACCGGCCCCGGCAGCCCCACTGGTACCTGCAGGAGATCGGCGTGGCGGCCGACGCGCGCGGTCGGGGCGTCGGCGGCGCGCTCCTCCACGCCCGTCTCGCGGACGTCGACACGCAGGACGCCGGGGCGTACCTGGAGTCGTCGACCGAGCGCAACCGCCGCCTGTACCGCCGCCACGGCTTCGTGGAGGGTGCACCCGTGCGCGGCGTCCCGGCGGCGCCCGTGACGATGTGGCGTCCGCCGGTGTCGCAGCGGACCCCGCGCCCGTCCGTCACCACCCCTGACCCGTCGGCCTGACCGACCCACCTCCCGCCGAGCGCGGTACTCAGCCGTCGAGCGCGCCACCAACGAGTAGCGCGGTCGACGGTGGTGTGCCGCGCTCGCGAAAACCCCTTGGCGGACGCGGCGACGCGACGTAGCGTCGTTCCCACACTGGAAGGAGGTGGTCCGCGACATGAAGTCTTTCCGGACGCGTGAGGTGGCTGCCCGCTAGCCGCCCGAGTCATCGGACGGACTGCACGGTCCGCTCATGCTCCGCCGGCGTCGACCGGCAGGGCGGCAGCGAATACCCGGCAGTCACCGCAGCCCGTGGGAGCCGCGACCTCGTCCTTCGCGGCAGGGCCCCCGTGAGGGGACCCGGCCCACGGGCTGTTCCCTGCCCATCTGCCGTGCGCGGGGGGTGAGAGGGTGGGGGTGTGGCACTCAAGTCCCCCGCAGAGATCGAGCAGATGCGCCCCGCCGGGCGGTTCGTCGCCGACGTCCTGACGTCGTTGCGCGCGTACGCCCGCGTGGGCATGACGACCAACGACCTGGACGCGCACGCCCGCGAGATGATCGCGAAGGCCGGCGCGCGGTCCGTGTACCTCGGCTACCACCCGAGCTTCGGGGCGATGCCGTACCCGGGTGTCCTGTGCACGTCCGTCAACGACCACGCGCTGCACGGCCTGCCGTCCGACCGCGTCCTGGCCGACGGCGACGTGGTCAGCATCGACTTCGCGTGCGAGGTCGAGGGCTGGGTCGCCGACTCCGCCCTGACGTTCCAGCTCGGCACGACGACGCCCGAGGCGCAGCGCCTCATCTCGACGACCGAGCAGGCGCTCGCCGCAGGCATCGCCGCCGCGCAGCCGGGTGGCCGCATGGGCGACATCTCGGCGGCGATCGGCCGGGTCGCGCGGCAGTCCGGGTTCGGTCTGAACACCGACTTCGGCGGGCACGGCGTGGGCCGGACGATGCACGAGGACCCGCACGTCGCCAACGACGGCCGCCCGGGCACCGGCATCCGCCTCAAGCCGGGCACGGTCATCGCCATCGAGCCGTGGCTCATGGCGGGCAGCAGCGACTACGTCGTCGACGACGACGGCTGGACCATCCGCAGCGCCGACGGCGCGCTCGCCGCGCACGCGGAGCACACGGTGGCCATCACCAAGCGCGGCCCGGTGGTCCTGACGGCACGCGACTGACCGTGAGGGGTGTCGTCGCGGCCAGCCGACGGCAAACCCTCACTCTCTTCGCCGATCCGGACGGTCGGTGGTGCGAACCGGTCACGCCGCCGGGCGCCGTCGGCCAGGATGGCCGCATGAGCGCAGATCACGGCATCTCCGGCATCCCGGCCGCGCGGCCGGTGGAGGCCCACGCCTATCGCGAGGAGCCGTACGCCGACACGCCGCCGTGGTACCGCGACGGCTACCTGTGGGCGGGGTCCGGCGTCGCCGTGCTGGCCCTGGCGACGGGCTACTACGCCGACATGCTGCCGGCGGCGCTCGCGACGACGGCCGTCATCAGCGTGTGGCGCACGGTGCAGGTCCGGCGGGCGGGCGTCCGGTGGTGGACCTGGCTCGAGATCGTCCTGGCGGTGCTCTTCGTGGTCGTCGTCCTGGCGGGCACCGACGCCGTCGCGGAGTTCACGGTCGCCGGGCTCGCCGTCCGGCTGGCCGTCGGGGCGCTCGTCGGCGTCGTCGTCGTCGCACTGCTCAGCGCCGTCAGGCGTCGTCGCGCAGCTCCGGCGGGACCTGCGACGGCGGAGTGACGCCCACGGGCTCGACGAGCACGAGCGGGTCCTCGTCGAGGTCGAGGACGCGCGAGCGGGCCGGTGCCGTCAGGGCGGTCTCGAAGCGCACGGTCGCCTCGCGGCCGCGCACGTGCACGACCCACCCGCGGCCGAGGGTCGCGTGCTCGACGTCCAGACCGGGGCGCGCGTTGGACTCCTCGAGCGGCCGGCCCACCTGGGAGCCGCCGAGCGGTCGTCCCACGACGGCCTTCTCGGCCCCGACGAGCCGGGCGTCGTCCTCGACGAGCGTCGCGACGACGTCGTCGATGCCGGGTGCCGTCATGCCGTCGGGGAGCGCGGGGCCGGACGTGGTGCCGTCGACGACGTCGCCCGCGTCCCCGTCGCCCGGGACCGTCGCCCAGGCGTCCGCGAGCCGACCGCTCACGTGGTCGTGCTCGCCGACGACCGCCCGCCGCGGCGCGTCGAACAGGTGCGCGTCGAGGTCGAGCGCGAGCTGCGCGTGCGGCGACAGCGCGTGGAACGCCACGCCCAGCAGTCGCACGGGCTCGACGACCCCGGCCGCGAGGACCGCGCGCCGGGCGGCGTCGCGCAGCTCGGCGTCCGCGGCGGTCGGGTGCGGGAACGTCACGGAGCGCGTCACGGTCGAGAAGTCGGCGTAGCGGACCTTGGCGACGACGGTCCGCGCGGCCCCGCCGTGACGCTCGAGCCGCTGCAGGGCCTCGTCGACGACGTCGTCCACGGCGGACAGCACGACGTCGCGGCCCCGCAGGTCGACCGCGAACGTGCGCTCGGCGCCGGCGGACTTGCGCTCGGTCGTCGTGACGACGGGCCGGTCGTCCAGGCCGCGGGACATGAGGTACAGCCCGGTGCCGTGCGCCTCCCCGAGCGTCATGGTGAGGGTGTCGAGCGGTTGGCGCCGCAGGTCCGCGACGGTGCGCACGCCGAGCCGCTCGAGCGCGCCCTGCGTCGCGGGTCCGACGCCGGGGACGGTCCGCACGTCGAGCGGCAGCAGGACGGCGTCCTCGTCCTCGGGCCGGACGACGACGACGCCGCCGGGCTTGCGCAGGTCCGAGGCGATCTTGGCGACCAGCTTGGAGCGGCCCACGCCGACCGACACGGTCAGGCCCGTGAGCTCGGCGACGCGGGCCTGGACCTGGGCGGCGGCGTCCTCCGGCTCGGGGGTGCCGCCCGGCGCCAGCGCGAGGTCCGCGAACGCCTCGTCGATCGACAGCGGCTCCACCGCCGGCGTCAGCTCGCGCAGGACGTCCATGATGACCTGCGAGTACGCGGCGTACGCGGCGAACCGGGGGACGAGCACCGCGGCGGCGGGGCACAGGCGTCGGGCCCGCGCCATGGGCATCGCGGACCGTGCGCCGGCGCGCCGGGCCTCGTACGACGCCGTCGACACGACGCCCCTCCCGCCGACGCCCCCGACCAGGACCGGCTTGCCACGCAGCGACGGCTTGTCGCGCTGCTCGACGGCGGCGAAGAACGCGTCGGCGTCCAGGTGCAGCACGGTCGCGGCGTCCCGCACGCGCACGGCGTCGACGAGCCGCCGCGCCTGCTCACCGGACGGGTCCACGCCCCCATCTTCCGTCGTCCCGCCGCCGGGCTGCGCCGCGGCTCCCGGGGAGCGTCCACGTGGCGGGACGGCCCTGCAGCGAGACCGGGCGCAGCGGCGTCAGGGGCCGGCATGAGCCGACCCAGCCCGGTCTCGCGGAGGAGACATCCCGGGATGTGGGACAGGGGCGGGCCGCCCGGCGGCGGCGGTCGCGGACCGGCGCCTCAGCAGGCCGCGTGCACCGACCCCGGTGCCGTGCGGGGCGACACGTCGCGGTCACGCAGGACGACCGAGAGGCCCGGTCTGCGGGTCGCCGGGTCCGACTGCTCGGCGCACAGCGCGTCGAACGACGCGCGGTCGTACTCCACGTCGAGCACCACGGGGTAGGCGGACGTGTACACGTCGCACTCCTGCCACTGGTGGCACTCCTCGGCGACGGCGAGGTCTGCGCCGAGCTCGCGCACCTGGGTCGTCAGCTCGGCCGCGTTCTTCTGCGCGAATGCCAGGCCCACGGCGTGCGCCCGCTCGATCAGCAGCGCCACGTACGCGAGGGTGTCCGCCGGGGCGATGCGTCCGAGGGACCGCGTGTGGGAGTCGAGGTTGTCGACCTCGACGGCGTCGAACCCGGCGGCCGCGCACGCGTCGATCAGGCGTCCGACGCGGTCGGCGACGCGCGCGCGCAGGTCGGGCGTCGTGAGGTCGTAGAGGACCTCGTCGGGCCAGCCGTCGTCGCGCACGGGCTCGCCGCCGTGGTGCAGGACGAGCCCGGGGTCGGTGCGCAGCAGACGCTCGGTCTCGCCGGGCTGCGTCTGGAAGCCGTTGACGTAGCAGACGTCGTAGCGGCCGGTGGGTGCGGCCGTGGCGTCGCGGACGACGGTCACGGTGTCCGCCGCCGGCTCGTCGGTACCGCCGAGCTGGTACTCGAACCGCGCACCGGGCGCGGGCAGGGTCACGGGCCGCACCGTGGGCGTGGCGGTCGGTGCGGACGCGGGTGTCCCGGTGGGCGTGGGCGTCACCGACGGGAGGGGCGGCGCGGGCGCCGGTGCCGGGGTGCCGGCCGGCGCCGACGACGCCACCGGTCCGGGTGCCACCGTCCCCACCTGCGGGGACGCGGCGGTGGGCGCGCTGCTCGGGGACACCGGTGCGGCAGCCGGGTCGGGCGCCGGTCGGCAGGCGGGGAGCAGCAGCGCGACGGCGCAGGCGGCGACGAGGGCGGTCACCCTGCGCGTCGTCGTCGGCACGCGGTCACTGTAACCGGGCGTACCCGGCACCCGCGCCGGTCCACACGGACGAGTGACCCGCGGGCTCCGGTACCGTGAGAATCATCACGGATTGGTAACGGACGGCCCGTGACCTGCAAGGATGTTGCGGTGCCTCGTCCTTACCGTGTGATGACCGTCTGCACCGGCAACATCTGCCGCTCACCCATGGCCGAGATCGTGCTCCGCGAGCGTTTCGCGGCCGCGGGCCTCGCCGACGCCGTCGAGGTCGACTCGACCGGCATCAGCGACGAGGAGCGCGGCAACCCCGTGGACTGGCGCGCGCGCTCCGTGCTGCGCCGCCACGGCTACCCGACGGGCGAGGGGCACCACGCCCGTCAGATCCTGCCGGAGCACCTCCTCGAGCGGGACCTGGTGCTGCCGATGACCGCCACGCACGCGCGCTCGCTGCGCCGGATCGCCGGCGGGGACCCGGCCGCGACGTCGCGCATCCGGATGTACCGCAGCTTCGACCCCGCGGCGCCGGCCGAGCCCGGGCAGCCGGAGCACGTCCTGGACGTCGACGACCCCTGGTACGGCCCGGAGGAGGGTTTCGAGACCACGCTCGCGGAGGTCGAGGCCGCCGCCGACGGGATCGTCGCGCACGTCCGCGAGGCGCTCGACTACCGCAACGGGCTCACCGACTGACCTCGTCGGCCGGCTCACGCCCCGGACCTCACCCGCACCTGGGACGGGCGATCACGCCGACGTGTGGCACGGTGCTCGCTGTGCCCGACGCGATCCGCCACGTCCTGTTCCCCGGCCGCCACCACCTGGTCACCGCCTTCCAGGTCGCCTACCTGACGGACCTGCTCGCCGGCCGCGTCCGCGACGCCGACGGCGCGCTCGTGACCTGCGCACCGGACGCCCGCGTCGTGTGGGCGCTCACGTCCGCGACGCACAGCGGCACGCGCCGCAACCCGGTCCCCGCGCACCGCCGCGAGGCGATGATCGAGGCGGTCACGGCCCGGGCGGGTCTGCCCTCGCTCGTCGTCCCGGTCGCCGACGTGCCGCCGAGCCCGCGGTTCGCGCACACCGTCCTCGCGACGTGCGAGATGGTCCTGGGGGCCGCCCTGAGCCCCCACGACACGGTGGTCGCGTGCTCGACGCCGCAGGTCGCGGCGATGTACGCCGCGGACGGCTTCCGCGTCGCGACCGTCGAGCAGGGCGCGCCGGGCGACCCGGACCGGCCGTGGGACGTGCTCGAGCGGATGGTCGCGGGCGACGACGCGTGGCGCACGCTCGCGCACCCCGAGGCGGTCGCGTTCTACGAGCGGTACGGGCTCGACGCGCACGTCCGCCTCGTCCACACCGACCCGACCGTGCAGGACGACGGCGACCTCACCGGGACCCGCGACTACGCGACGTACACCGCGGCCTTCGACGACGCGTCGGACCGCAAGTGGGCGCAGGTCGCGCCGCACGTGCGGCCGGGGCGGGTCGTCGACCTCGGGTGCGCGGCGGGCGGCCTGCTGGAGCGCGCGGCCCGGGACCCGCGCCTCGCGGAGTCCGACCTGTACGGCGTCGACGTGTCCCGGCACCTCGTCGCCGAGGCCGAGCACCGTCGCGCGCAGGGCGTGTTCGCCAACCCCAACGTGTTCTTCGCGCAGCGCAACCTGCTGCTGGGCCCGGTGTTCCCGGAGCGGTCCGTCGACACGACGACGACGATCGCGTTGACCCACGAGATCGCCAGCTACGGCGACGGGCGCGCGGACCTCGAGCTGCTGGCGCGCCGGATCTTCGAGCACACCCGCCCCGGGGGCGTCTGGATCAACTCCGACGTGCTGGGGCCGGGCGACCCGGAGCGTCCCGTCGACCTCGTGCTCGACGGCGACGCGGACGCCTCGGCGCGGGACCTGTCGGGCCTGCCGCGCGCCGAGGCCGCCGCGTACGTCGCCGGTCTGTCGCCCGCGGCGCGGCTCGTGCAGTTCACGCAGGACTTCCCGGCGCTGTCCGGCGCCGACGTGAAGGTCGAGTGGGTCGGGCGCGGCGCGGATCGCAGCGTCGCGCGCACGACGCTGCGCACCGCCATGGAGTACCTGTACACGCGTGACTACACCGACTCCTGGCTCTCGGAGTGCCACGAGCGCTTCTGCGACCTGACGGGCGACGACTGGGCGGACCTGCTGACGGGCGTCGGCTTCGAGCTCGACCCGGGCAGCGGGCCCTGGCGCAACGACTGGCTGGTCGAGAACCGGCTGCGCGTCGGTGCGGCGCTGCGCGACCCCGCGACGGGCGAGCCGGTGGACTGGCCCGACACGCACGTGCTGACGGTCGCGCGACGGCCGCTCGTCCCGGTGGGGTGACGCGGCCCCGGCCCGGCGGCCGACGGCTCGCCGTCGCGGCGGTCGTCCGGCCTTGAGTACCGAGAAAACTCGACGAGTGCCGACAATTCTCGGCGATCGCCCCGACCTCGTGCGGACGTCCCCGCGCCGCCCGCGCGGCAGACTGACCTCATGAAGGTCGCCGCCCGCGCGCACGTGCCCCCGTTCGCCGTCATGGAGATCCTGGCCGCCGCCAACGCGCGCCGCGCTGCGGGTGAGCACGTGCTCAACCTGTGCGCGGGGGAGCCGTCGACCGGCGCGTCGGACGTCGTGCGGCAGCGCGCGATCGAGCTGCTGACGTCCGGCGACCTGGGGTACACCGAGTCGCTCGGCGCACCCGGGCTGCGTGCGGCGATCGCCGCGCACTACGGCGCCACGTACGGCGTCGACGTGGACCCCGGGCGCGTGGCGGTGACCACGGGGTCCTCCGGGGGGTTCATGCTCGCGTTCCTCGCGGCGTTCGACGTCGGCGACCGCGTCGCGCTGGCCCGGCCCGGGTACCCGGCGTACGCGAACATCCTCACGGCGCTGGGCTGCGAGGTCGTCGACCTGTCGTGCGGCCCCGAGCAGCGCTACCAGCCGACCGTCGCGCAGCTCGAGGCCCTGGACCAGCCGGTCGAGGGCCTCGTCGTCGCGTCGCCCGCCAACCCGACGGGCACGATGATCGAGCCGGACGAGCTCGCGGCCCTCGCCGCGTGGTGCGGCGAGCACGGCGTGCGCCTGGTCAGCGACGAGATCTACCACGGCATCACGTACGCCGACGCGTCCGGCGCGACGCCCGCGACGGCCACCGCCGCGCAGTACCTGGGCACGGGCGCCGTCGTCGTGAACTCGTTCTCCAAGTACTGGGCCATGACGGGCTGGCGCCTGGGGTGGCTGGTCCTGCCCGACGACCTCGTCACGCCCGTCGACGCGCTCGCGGGCAACGTCGCCCTGTGCCCGCCCGCGCTCGCGCAGCACGCGGGCGTCGCGGCGTTCAGCGCCGACGGCATGGCGGCCGCGCGCGCCAACGTCGAGCGGTACGCGGACTCGCGCCGGCTGCTGCTCGACCGGCTCCCGGACCTCGGCTGGGACCCCGTCGCGCCGGCGGACGGCGCGTTCTACCTGTACGGCGACGTGTCGGTGACGGGGCTGGACGCGGTGACGTACTGCGCGCGCCTGCTCGACGAGGCGGGCGTGGCGATCACCCCGGGGACGGACTTCGACCCCGTGGGCGGGGGCAGCTGGGTGCGGCTGTCGTTCGCGTCGTCGCCGCAGGTGGTCGCCGAGGCGGCCGACCGGGTCGTCGCGTGGCAGCGCGGGCTCTGACGCCTGCCGCCGCACGCCGGCGGGGTCAGGCGGCGTGGTCCTCGAGCGGGGACGTCACCACGGTGATGCGCTCGGGATCGATGCCCTGCGCGACGCACCGCACGACGCGCTCGACGTCGGCCACGCTCGCGTCGGCCGCGAGGACCAGCCCACCGCCGTTGCCCGGCTCGTCGGCGCCCACGTAGGCGTCGACGACCATCGGGTCCTCGGCGCACACCGCGACCGTCCTCAGGTCGCCGGCCACGAGCACCGTCCACGGGCCCTGCGCCGGGATGTCGACGACGGACGACCCGCCGCCACCACCGAACACGGCGAGCGCCCCAAGCAGCGTGGTGCCGACGAGGGCGGCCACCACGACGACGGCCGTCGCGCGGGTCCGCCTGGCGCGATCGCGCACGGTCCCTCCCTCTGTCCGGAACCCGGGCAGCCTAACCCGCGCGCCTGCGAGGCCCGTCGCTGCCCGCCGGGTACTCCTCGAGGGGCACGACGCCCGCCGCCCACGCGTCGAGGATCGGCTCGACGATGCGCCAGCCCTCCTCCGCCTCGGCCGCGCGGGCCGACAGGCGGGTGTCCCCGTCGATGACGGCGAGCAGCAGCTGCCCGTACGGCGTGGGGTCCTGACGGGCGAGCTCGGTGTCGAGGACGACCTTCTCGAGCGCGAACGGGTCGCCGATCCCGTTGACGTTGAGGTGCAGGGACATCCGGTCGGGGTCGAGCTGCAGGCGCAGCTCGTTGCGGGTCGGAGGGGCGCCGTCGAACACCCGCAGCGGCACCTCACGGAACCGCACGACGATCTCCCGGCGGCTCGCGGACAGCGCCTTGCCGGTGCGCAGCCGGAACGGCACGCCGGACCACCGCCACGTGTCGACGAACAGGGTGACCTCGGCGTACGTCTCGACCTCGCGGTCCGGGTCGACGCCCGGTGCGGCGGCGTACGCGTCGACCTCGCGCCCGTCGACCTCGCCCGCGACGTACCGGGCGCGGCGCGTCCAGCGGGCGACGGACTCGTGGTCCGGTGTCCGCACGGCCCGCAGCACGTCGACCTTGCGCGACGCGAGGTCCGCGGGCGCGACAGACGTGGGCGGCTCCATCGCCACGTACGTCAGCAGCTGCAGCAGGTGGTTCTGCACCATGTCGCGCAGCGCGCCGGACCGGTCGTAGTACGACGCGCGGGCCTGGGCGTCGACCGTCTCGTCGAAGACGATGTCGACGGACGCGACGTGCGTGCTGCTCCACAGCGGCTCGAGGACGCGGTTGGCGAACCGCAGGCCCAGCAGGTTCAGCACGGTCTGCTTGGCGAGGAAGTGGTCGACGCGGAAGATCTTGTCCTCCGGGAGCAGCTCGCCCAGCGCCGCGTTGAGCTCCGCAGCCCCGGCCAGGTCCTCCCCGAACGGCTTCTCGACGACGACCCGCAGCCCGTCGGGCAGGTCGACGTCCGCCAGCGCGTGCACCACCGGCAGGAACAGCACGTGCGGCAGCGCGAGGTACAGCACGAGGGGGTCCGCGCCCTGCACCTCGCACGCCGCGATGGCGGTGCGCAGCGTCTGCGGGTCGGTGACGTCGCCGTGCACCCACACGACCCGGTCGACCAGTGCCGTGACGTCCGGGTCCGGCTCGCCGTCCGCGTGGTACGCGACCTTCTCGTGCACCAGGGCGCGGAACCCGTCGTCGTCCAGGTCGTCGTTCGCGACGCCGACGAGCCGCAGGCCGCCGTCCACCATCGACTCGACGCGCGCGAGCCCGGGCAGGATGTAGCGGGCGGTGAGGTCGCCGGTGGCGCCGAGGACGACGAGGCCGGCGGTCACGGGCGGGCTCGCGTCGGGCCGGGGGCGTGGGGGAGGTCGCGGCTGGTCGGGGTCATGGCACCCATCGTCACGACTGGCGGCGGTGCGCGCGCGGTGAGGGGACGATCCGGGCGTGTCGCCCACCGTGCCAGGACCACACCGCAGCGGCGGTCCCGTCAGGCTCTCCACGGCCTCGCGGTTGGTCTCCCAGCGCTCGTGCCACGCGGGGAGACGATCAGCTCCGGTGGTCGGTGCGCTTCCCACCGAAGTCGCTCCCCGGCGACGCAGACTGTTGCACTAGCGCTGAATTCAGCATCTTATGTACTGTCGTGGCCATGGAGACCGTGACCCTGACGCACACGGCCGCGCTGGCGCGGCTCGGGCACGCGTTGTCGGACGAGACGCGCACGCGGATCCTGCTGGCACTGCGCGAGGCTCCGGCGTACCCCTCGGACCTGGCGGACGCGTTGGGCGTGTCCCGGCAGGTGATGTCGAACCAGCTCGCGTGCCTGCGTGGCTGCGGGCTCGTCGAGTCGATCCCGGACGGCCGAAGGACCCTGTACCGGCTGGGCGACGCCCACCTCGCGTCGGCGCTCGGCGACCTGCTCACCCTGGTGCTCGCCGTCGACCCCGAGTGCTGCGGCCCGGACTGCACCTGCGCATGAGCGCCGTGTCGATCGGTCCGCGGCCCCTGGACGCCGCCCGCCGGGCGGTGCTGCAACGCCGCATCCGTTGGGTGGTCACCGCCACCATCTCCTACAACGTCATCGAGGCGGTCATCGCGATCGCCGCCGGACGTGCGGCATCCTCGTCAGCGCTGATCGGCTTCGGCCTGGACTCGGTCGTCGAGGTCCTGTCCGCCGCCGCCGTCGCCTGGCAGTTCGCCGCGCCCGACCCCGAGGCCCGCGAGAAGGTCGCGATGCGCGCGATCGCGGTGTCGTTCTTCGGCCTGGCGCTGTTCGTGACGATCGACGCCGTCCGCACCGTCCTCGGTGGTGCCGAGCCTGACCACTCGACGGTCGGGATCGTGCTCGCCGCCGTGAGCCTCGCGATCATGCCCGCCCTGTCGTGGTTCGAGCGCCGTACGGGGCGCGAGCTCGGCTCAGCCTCCGCGATCGCTGACTCGAAGCAGACCCTCGTCTGCTCCTACCTCTCCGGCGTCCTGCTCGTCGGGCTCGTCCTGAACAGCACCCTGGGCTGGTGGTGGGCCGACCCGCTCGCCGCCGTCGTGATCGCCGGGTTCGCCGTGCGCGAGGGTCTCGAGGCGTGGAAGGGCGACGCCTGCTGCACACCGGTCGCCCAGCTCGTCGGCGACCAGGACGGGCACTGCGGCGACAGCTGCCTCACCCACGACGGGAAGGACGGCACCCGATGACGCGGGGAGCTGCGGCACTCGTCGCGCTCGTCCTCTACGTGGCCGGGTGCGCGGTCGTGTTCGGGTGGCGCAGCTGGCGACAGCGTCGCCAGACGGGAGCAGCCGGCTTCCGCGGGATCAGCGGCACACCGGGATCCGCCGGTTGGTGGGGCGGCGTGCTGTTCGTCGCCGCCGTCATCCTGGCCGCGGCCGCCCCGATGCTCGAGCTCCTCGCTGACGGCACGTCGGCGCTGCCGCTGTGGATGCCCGTCGTCGGGCTCGTCGTCACGGTCGCCGGCTTCGCCGGAGTCCTGCTCTCGCAGGTCACGATGGGGCGGTCATGGCGCATCGGCGTCGACGCCGGTGAACGCACCGACCTCGTCACCACCGGGGTCTTCGCCGTCGTGCGCAACCCCGTCTTCACGGCGATGGTCCTGGCCCTGTCGGGCCTGGTGCTCCTGGTGCCCTCGCTCGCATCGCTACTGGCGCTGGCGGCGCTGATCACCGCCGTGCAGCTGCAGGTCCGCATCGTCGAGGAGCCGTACCTGCGGACCATGCACGGCCGGCACTACACCGAGTACGCCGCCCACGTCGGCCGCTTCGTCCCAGCCGTCGGCCGCCTCCGTCCGCAACCTGTCGGCGACGCTGCGTAGCTGCCCAGCCCGCGCGGATGCAGGCCGACGTCGACCTCGTCCCGTACGCGCGTGGGCTCGCCGATCGCACGCAGGAGTGGCTCGGGACGAGGATCCCGGGCCTCTGAGCCGAGGTCGCTGCCGTAGCGGCGGCGCGGAGCCGCCCCTCGCTCGGAACTGGTCGACCAGATGACCACTTGCCGCTGGGGAAGCCCACGGACGTGACCACTTCGCCCCCTCGGCGGGTGAGGCCGGCGGGCCGCTCCTAGAGTCGCTCGCATGGACGGGCCCGGGCAGGTGCGCATCGGCATCTCCGGGTGGCGCTACGCCCCCTGGCGTGGCGTGTTCTACCCGCCGGGGCTGCCGCAGCGGCGCGAGCTGGAGTACGCGGCCCGGCAGCTCGGGTCGGTCGAGATCAACGGGTCCTTCTACTCGCTGCAGCGCCCCGACAGCTACCGCGCGTGGCGCGCGGACACCCCCGACGGCTTCGTCTTCTCGATCAAGGGGCCGCGCTTCGTCACGCACATGAAGAAGCTCGCGGGCGTCGAGACACCGTTGGCCAACTTCTTCGCCTCCGGCGTGCTCGCGCTCGAGGACCGCACCGGGCCCGTCCTGTGGCAGCTGCCGCCCAACCTCGGGTTCGACCCGGACCGTCTCGCCCGGTTCTTCGACCTGCTGCCGCGCTCGACGGCGGCCGCCGCGGAGCTGGCCGCGCACCACGACGACAAGGTCCCCGAGGGACGCGCGCTGACGACCGTCGAGGCGGACCGCCCGCTGCGGCACGTCGTCGAGGTGCGGCACGACACCTTCGTGGACCCCGCCTTCCCCGAGATGCTGCGCGCGCACGACGTCGGGCTCGTCGTCGCCGACACCGCCGGGCGCTGGCCGCACCTCGAGGACCTCACCAGCGACGTCGTCTACGTGCGGCTGCACGGCCACAGCGAGCTGTACGTCTCGGGATACGACGACGACGCGCTCGACGCGTGGGCCGCGAAGGTGCGCGCGTGGTCCACGGGCACGCCGCCACCGGACGGCCCGCGGGTGAGCCCTCTCGCCCCGGACCGGCCGCGTGACGTGCACGTCTACTTCGACAACGACGTGAAGGTGCGCGCACCGTTCGACGCGATGGCCCTCGCAGCGAAGGTGGGCGCGGGCCCGGTGCAGCACGAGGCGGACGACCGCGACCACCCGGTGCACAGCCGGTTCACGTAGGTTCGTCCTCCCGCCCGTCGACGGAAGGAACGCACCATGCAGTGCCCCGTGGACCAGACCCAGCTCGTGATGACCGAGCGCCAGGGCGTCGAGATCGACTACTGCCCCGTGTGCCGCGGCATCTGGCTGGACCGTGGCGAGCTCGACAAGATCATCGACCGCGCCGCGTCGACGTCGCCGGCGGCACCCGTCGACCCGCGGGCCGTCCCCGGACCCGGCTTGCCGCCGGTGTACGGCACCCCCGACCCCCGCGCGTACGACGCGCCCGGGTACGACCGGCCCCGGTACGACGGCGTCCGCGACGACCAGGGACGCGGCGACCGCGCCCGCGACGACCGCGGCTACGACCGTGACCGGGGCTACGACCGCGGCTACGACGGTCGCAAGCGCAAGAAGAAGGAGTCCTGGCTCGAGGACCTCTTCGACTTCTGACGCCACCCACCCACCCCGGGCGTGAGAGTGCATTCCAGTCACCCCCAGGGGGTGAGAGGGCATTCCAGTCACCCCCCAGGGGGTGAGAGGGCATTCCAGTCCCGCCCGGGGGGGTGAGAGGGCATTCCAGTCCCGCCCGGGGGGTGAGACGGCATTCCAGTCCCGCCCGGGGGGTGAGAGGGCAATCCAGTCCCGCCCGGGGGGGTGAGAGGGCAATCCAGTCCCCGTGCCGAGAGTGCGATCCGGCTCCCTGGATGCTTCGGAACCCGTCGATCCGAGGCGCGGTCGCGCACGCCGGCCGACGCGCCGTGCCGCGCGGCCGGGTGCGCCCGGGCCTGGCGTGCTGCAGAGGTGCGGTCTAGCGTGCGACGCGTGCCGGACCCGCTGCACTTCGATGCGCACGCCGACGTCTACGCCCGGGCCCGGCCGCCGTACCCGCGGGAGCTGTGGGCGTGGCTCACAGACCACGGTCTGCTTGGTCCCGGGACGCGTGTGATCGAGCTCGGCGCGGGGACCGGCCAGGCAACCGGTCCGATGCTCGCCGTGGGCGCAGCCGTGACGGCGGTCGAGCCGGGTCCGGCCCTCGCTGCGCGGCTGCGCGCGGCGTGCCCGGCGGCGACGGTGCGCGTCGGCACCGCGGAGTCGGTGACGCTGCCGGTTGCCGCCTTCGACCTGGCCGTCGCGGCGACGTCGGTCCACTGGCTCGATCTGGACGTGGTCCTGCCCGCGCTGCACCGCGCGCTCGTCCGCAGCGGGCGGTTCGCCGTCTGGCGCAACGCCTTCGGTGACCCGACGGCGCCCGTCACGCCCTTCCGTGAACGCGTCGCCGAGATCGTCGCGCGCCGTGGGCCGGACCGTGCGCGGCCAGGACCCGGCGAGCTCGACGACGCCGCGTGGGTCGAACGACTGACAGCCGGGAACCGGTTCGTCGCGGTCGCTGTCGAGGAGTTCCGCTGGTCGGTCGACCTTGCCACGGAGCAGGTCCGCGACCTGTTCACGACGTTCAGCGACTGGGAACCCGGTGAGGTGGCCGAGGCTGCCCGTGCCGTCGACGAGCTCGGCGGTCACGTCATCGAGCACTACGTCACGCCGCTCATCGTCCTGGACAGGGTCGACGCCCCTTGACCTTGAGGACGCCCATCCGGCGGTCTCCGGGCGGCAGGCGCCTGGGCCGGGGGTGACTGGATTGCACTCTCGCGCCTGGGGTGGGTGGCGGGCGCCTGGGGTGGGGCCGGGGGTGACTGGATTGCACTCTCGCGCTTGGGGGTGAGGGGGCAATCCAGTCGCGGTCGGGGCGGGAGGGCGCGGCGGCTTCGGGCCGTCGTGCGCTGCAGGGTGCCGATGCGGCGGTGCAGCGTGCGGGGGTGGACGCTGGAGGTGTGCCGGATGCCCGACGACCCGCGCCCGGCCGCGAGCCGACGCCCCGCGGTGGGCTCCCCGCGTCGTGGCGGGACCACGTACCGGGTGTCGCCGTGGCCCTGGGCCTGGGCGCGGCGGGTGCCGCACTGGGCGCGGCGGTCCCGCTGCTGGGTGGCGCCGTGCTGGCCCTCGCGATGGGCGTCGCGCTGCGCGAGGTCCTGTCCCGCGGGCCGGTGGCGTGGGCGCACGCGCTGGAGCCGGGGGCCCGCACGTGCTCCACCATCGCGCTGCAGGCGGCCGTCGTGCTGCTGGGGTTCGGGCTGTCGCTGGGGCAGGTCGCGCAGACCGGCGGGCGGGCGCTGCCCGTCATGCTCGTCACGCTCACGGTCGTCCTGCTGCTTGCCGCGCTCCTGGGACGTCGGCTCGGCCTCGACTCCGACACCCGCACCCTCATCGGGGTCGGCACCGGCATCTGCGGGGCGTCGGCCATCGCCGCGACGAGTGCGGTGATCCGGGCGTCGCAGACGACCATCGCGACGGCCATGGCGACGATCTTCACCTTCAACGTGCTCGGGGCCATCACCTTCCCGCTGCTGGGCGACGCGATGGGTCTGTCGCAGGAGGGGTTCGGGACGTGGGCCGGCACCGCCGTCAACGACACGTCGTCGGTCGTGGCGGCGGCGACGGCCTACGGGGCGCTCGCGCTCGAGACGGCGGTCGTCGTCAAGCTCACCCGCACCCTGGCGATCGTGCCGGTGACCCTGGCGCTCGCCGTGCGGCAGGGCCGCCGCGACCGCGCCTCGGCCGAGGCGACCGGCGGGGGCACGCCCTGGACGCGCCTCGTGCCGCCGTTCCTGGTCCTGTTCCTGCTCGCGTCGGTCGTCACGACGCTCGGCTGGTTCCCCACGACGTGGGAGGGCGGCGCGGACACCGGCGCACGTGCCCTGACGGCGGTCGCGCTCGCGGGCGTCGGGCTGCTGACCCCCGTCGACGCGCTGCGCCGGGCCGGCTGGCGGCCGCTCGCGCTGGGCGGTGCGCTGTCGGCAGCGGTGGCGGTGACCAGCCTGGCCGTGCAGGCGGTGACCGGGGCCCTGTGACGGAGGGCGTGCGACGAGCCGGGCGCCTCAGGGCCGGGCGGCACGCTTCTCGCGGGTGTAGCCCACGAGGTCGACCGCCACCGGCACGATGGTGAGCGCGAAGAAGACGAGGACCAGCGCCATGCCGGAGCTGAGCGCCCGGTCCCAGTCGCCACGTGCCGTCGTGCCCACGCCCGCCGGGCCCAGCGCGGCGAGGAACAGGGCGCCGACCGTCGCGGTGCCCAGAGTCGACCCGATGCGGGACGAGGTCTGGCGCACCGCGTTGGCGCTGCCCGCCTCCGCGGCCGGGATCTCCGCGTTGGTGACACCGAGGTTCATGGACATGACCAGGGCGATCCCGACGCCCAGCACGGCGAGCGGGACGACGATCGCCCACAGGATCACCGCGGTGCTGTCGTGGAAGACCTCGACCGCTGCCCAGGTGACGGCGGTGCCGCCGACCATGAGCGCGACGCCGACCAGCTCGACGTGCCGAGGGCGCGACGCGACGCGCGACGCCACGGGTGCCGCCGCCAGCGAGCCGACCGCCAGCGGCAGCAGCATCGCGCCCGCGGCCACGGGGTGCAGACCGAGGCCGGAGCGCAGGTACAGCGTCAGGACGTACAGCAGTGCCGTGACCGCCGCCTGGTAGCTGAGGTTGAGCGCCACGCCGCAGGTGTACGAGCGGCTCCGGAACAGCGCGAGGTCGACGACGGGGGCGCCGCCGTGGCGCTCCAGTCGCGACTCCCACGCGGCGAAGGCGGCGAGGACCACGGCGGCCGCCACCAGTGACGCCGCCACCACACGCCCCGGCAGCTCCGACATCTCGAAGAACGGCACGAGGAGCAGCACGAGCCCGACCCAGAGCAGCCCGACGCCGACCACGTCGGGCCGCGGTGGTCGGGTCGTCGCGATCGCGGGGCGCGGTAGCCACAGTGCACCGCCCACGAGCGAGACGAGTCCCAGCGGGACGTTCACCCAGAACACCCACCGCCAGCCCGCAGCGCCCAGCACCCCACCCAGGAAGGGCCCGGTGGCGACGGCGGCGCCCACCACCGCGGTGTAGACGGCGAACAGCCGCGCCCGGCGCGCCGGTGCGACCAGGTCGCGGATGAGAGCCGTCGCCTGGGGGTTGAGGAAACCCCCGCCGAACCCCTGCACGACACGGGCCACGATCAGGACGCGGGGCTCGGGGGCCAGCGCGGCCACCAGGCTCGCGGCGGTGAAGATCGTGATCCCGGCGAGGAACGTGGGCCGGCGCCCGCGGGTGTCGCCGATGCGCCCGGTGACGACCATCGCCAGGCCGTACGCGAGCAGGTAGCCGGACACCACCCACTGCAGGTCGCTCGCGGTGGCGCCCAGGTCACGCCGCAGCTCCGGCAGGATCGAGTTGACGGTGCTGATGTCGGCGACCCCGAGGGCCACCGCCCCGACGACGACCGCGAGGCCGGGGCCGGTGCGCGCCGTCATGGTGCACCTGCACGGGCGCGGGGCTGCACGGTCGCGCGCCGGGGCGCGCGAGCCGACGGCGTCCCCCCGGTGGCCATGGCTCGACGGTAGGACGTGCGGCGTGGCCCTGCTCGTCGGCGCCCGGCGGTGGTGGCGAGTGGGTCTCCGGCTGCGGGTCGTGGCGTCCGCGATCGTGACCGCGACGGTGGCCCCGGACGCCTGACCACGGTCCTCCGGTCAGGACAGCACGTCCTGGGCGGAGGACCCCAGCAGCACGCGGTACCGGCCGGGCTGCTGCGCGAGCTCCTCGTGCCGACCCGACTGGACGATGCGTCCCGCCTCCAGCACGACGATCCGGTCCGCGTGCCGCACGGTCGACAGCCGGTGGGCGATCATCAGGATCCCGGCGTCGCCGAACAGCTCGCCCATCGCCGCCCGGACGCGGGCCTCGGTCGCGGTGTCCAGGTGGGCCGTCGGCTCGTCCATGACGACGAGGGCGGGTCGCTTGAGCGCGGCGCGCGCGATGGCGAGCCGCTGCCGCTCACCGCCGGACAGGCGGTGCCCCTTCTCACCGATCACCGAGTCGAGGCCGTCGTCCAGCTGCTCGACGAGGCCGTCGAGGGCGACCGCCCGGCACACCTCGAGGAGCTCGCGCTCCGTCGCGTCGTGGTTCGCGTACCGGAGGTTGTCGCGGACGCTCGCGTGGAGCACGTACGGCTCCTGCGGGATGTAGGCGATGAGTTCGGCGCGCCGCTGCTCGTCCAGGTCGCGCAGCGCGGACCCGGCGATCTCGACGACGCCCTCGTCGCAGTCCACGAGCCCCGCGGTGATCCCGGCGAGCGTCGACTTGCCGGCACCGGAGGACCCGACGACGGCGACGACCTCGCCCCGGCCGATCGTCAGGTCGATGCCGTCCAGGGCGTTGCCGCGCGGGCGCTCGTCCTGCGGCGCGTCCCCGGACCCGACGATCTTCCCGTTCAGACCGGTGATGGGCAGCCACGGGATCGACAACGCGTCGCCGGCGTGGGACAGCCCGTCGATCGAGTACGAGGCCACCGCCGGGTAGCGGTAGCGCACGCCCACCATCCGCAGGGCGGGCGTCACCTCGCGTACGTCGGCGTCGCCTGCGGGGGGAGCGTCGGGGGCAGCGTCGGGGGACGGCCGCACGACGGTGCCCGGGCGGCCCGACGCCTGCGGCGTGCGGGGCGCGGCCGGCCCGGCGGCGAGGACGGCCTCGACCCGGTCGAGGGCGATCGACGAGCGCATCCGCGGGTACCGGGTGTTCAGCAGGCTCTGGACGGGTGCCTGCAGCTGCTGCAGGTAGAGCACGACGAGGATGACGCTGCCGACGGTCACGCCCTGCTCGGCCACGAGCCACACGCCCATGGCGAGCGCACCGGCGGTGATGACGACGAACGCGGTCCCGTAGCTGGCACCCGAGGTCGCCGCCGCCCTCGCCGTCGCCGCGGACAGGCCGGCGAGCACGTCGGCCTGCTCCGCGAAGCGCCCCTGCTCGCGCCGGGTCTGCCCGTTCTGGCGTGCGAGGAGGGCGCCGTCGCGGCTGACGAAGGTCTCGGCGGACGACGCCAGCTCCTTGGTCACGTCGAACGACCGCGCGATGAGCTCGTTGATCCGTGCCTCCGCCTTGCGGACGTACGCGATGGCGACGGGGATGACGACCAGCAGCACGAGCAGCCGCGGGTCGACGAACGCGACGATCACCACCGACGTCACGATCGTCGTCACACCCGACACCACGACGGGGATCACCGACGTGTACATCGCCTCGGCGCCGTTGGCGTCGCTGGTCAGGCGGCTGACGACGGCTCCGGGCCGGACGGTCGTGTAGAAGTTGATCGGCATGGTGGTCAGCCGGCGGAACATCGACGACTGCATGTCCGCGATGACGGCGCCCGCGGCCCTCGTCGAGACCACCCGGGCCGCGTACGTCATCCACACGCCGAGCAGCCCGAGGCCCAGCATCGCGCCGATCTGCCAGGCGACCTGCGAGCCCACGGTCCGCTCCTGGACGAGCCCGTCGACGACCGACCGGAGCAGCAGGACCTGGATCAGCGGGGCGATGCCGCCGACGACCTGGAACACGTAGGACCACGCGAACCGTCCCCGGTGCGCACGGACCAGCTCCCGGACGTGCGCGTGCCGGGGGGCGTCCGGGCGGACGTCCGACCGGCTCACGACACCGGCCCCGTGGTACCGGTCGTCGACGCGGGCTCGGGCGTGACCCCGGCGGCCGCCAGCGCCTCGTCGACACGGGCCTGCACCCGCTGCGCGGTCCGCCGACGCCGCCACCGGACCAGCAGCACGCCGCCGACGACCAGCACCAGCAGCGCGAGCTGCGACCACGGCAGCACCCACGCGCTCACGTCCGCCGACTCGCCGCGCAGCGCGGCGTCGACGACGTCCTCGCCGACGACCCACGGCCGTACGTCCACGTGACCGGTGACGCGGACGAGGGGCCACACCCGCAGCTCCGCCTCCACGAGCGCCGACTGGCCCGGCAGCACCTCGCGGACCTCCGTGCCGTGCTCGGCCTCCGCGATCCCGAACGGGCCGGCGAGCGTCGTCGCTGCGCGGGCCGCGAGCCGGACGTCACCGGTGTTCGCCACCCGGTACCGCACGTGCACGGTGCCCGGTGCGAACGGGTTCCACGACGGCTCCCAGCGCGTGGTGACGTCCTGCGGTGCGAGCGACGCCACGACGTCACCGGTGACGCGCAGGTGCAGGCGCGTGCCGACGCGCGCGGCGAGCCGCACCGTGTCGCCGGCGACGAGCTCGGCGACGACACCTGCGGGGTGGTCGCCCGGCGTCGCGTCGGCGGGGACCGTGACGGTCAGCGGCACGGTCACGACGGCGCCGGGGTCCAGCGTGAGGCGCAGCGTGCGCCCGTCGACCCGCTCGGCGCCGGGGGCGTCGCCCAGCGTGATCCACGCACCCCCGTCGCGCGGTGCGCCGTCGCCGGGCGGGAGGTCGAAGTGGCCGGAGTCGGACACGACCCCGTCGCCGGCGTACACCGCGAAGGTCGCGGGACCGTCGCTGAAGTTGGTGATCGCGACGTGCTCGGTGACGGACGCACCGGGGTCGAGCACGTGCCGCAACGAGATGCGCCCGTCGGGCCCCTCGGCGGTCGCCGGCTGCACGGCCCAGGTCACCGTGCCGCCGGGGGCCCCGGCACCGGGGTCCTCGCGAGCACCGTCGTCGGACGTGCCGGCGGCGGGGCCCACGACGAGCCCTCCTCCGACAGCGAGGAGCGCAGCGACGACGACAGCACGGACCAGGTTGCGCACGGGAACGTCCTCCATGAACTGTGGGGTGCCGAGCCCGTACTTCGGCGGCTTCCGGCGGGCCATGGGCCGCCGAAGTACGAGCTCGGCTCCGGTCAGTCGACCGGGAACAGCGACAGGCTCAACGTGCCTGCGTACTCACCCGGTCGCGTGTCCACCGGGGCGTCGAGCACGAGGTCGGCGCCGATGGTGGCAGACCCGACCCGGCCCTCGGGAGTCGCGGAGGCGAGCCGGCCCGGGACGACCAGGCCCTCGCCCCCGTCGAGCGCGGTCGCCCGGGCGTCACCGGCGACGAGCCCCGCGCGCGGGGTCTCGATGCGCGGCGTCCACCCCAGGTGCTTCGCGTCGAGCAGCCGCGACCCGGAGTCGAACGAGTACGCCTGCCCCGTGACCGCCCAGCCGGTGACACCGGCCTGCGTGACCGAGCGCGAGTCGGTGACCGTCACCGTCGGCAGCTGACCCCGGAACCGCAGCGCGGTGCCCGTGTTCTGCGGCCCGTCGAGCGTGACGCCCGAGCCGTCGTCGGCCACCGACAGCGCCAGGACGCCGTCCTCGCCCTCGGGGACCACGGCCCGCAGCTCCACGCCCTGCGTGGTCTCCGGGTCGCGGAACAGCCGCGGCAGCAGGTCGACGAGGTTCTTCGACCACACGTCGAACCCGTGCGGGCCCTGCGTGACGCCGGCGAACTCGTGCTCGATCCCGTTGGTCTCCAGCAGGTCCAGGAGGTCCATCGTCGCCTGGTAGGTGAAGTCGGTCTTGTCACCGGTGTAGACGCGCGCCAGCCGCGTCTCGGCGTTGACCGCGGCCGGGTCGAACTGCGGGGTGTTGAAGAACAGCCCACCCGAGAACGCGCCCATCCACCCGAACTGCCCGGGCCGGGTCAGCCACGTGTTGAGCGTGTTCATCGCGCCCATCGACAGACCGGCGATGGCCTGACCTGCGGCGTCGTCCGCGATGTTGTACTCGGCCCGCGCAGCGGGTGCGAGGTTCTCCATCAGCTCCGCGGGGAAGTCGGGCGAGTTGCCGTTGCCCATGACGACGACCATCGGGACGATCGCGCCGTCCTTGATGTAGTGGTCGAGGATCTGCGGCGCGCGGCCCACCTCGACCCAGTCGCCGTAGTTCTGCCCGCCGCCGTGGTTGAGGTACAGCACGGGGTAGGGCTCGGCCCGGTTCGGGTCGTAGCCCTTGGGCGTCCAGACGTACGCCTCGCGCTCCTCGTTGACCACCGCGCTCTGGTACGTCAGGAGGGACAGGTCGCCCCGGTCCTCCTCGGGCAGGTCGCCGAGCAGCCGGTCGGTCTCGCCCGGGACGAACAGCGGGCTCACACCGGTGAGCGTGTTGACCTTGTCCTCGGGGTCCTTCACGTCGACGCCGTCGACGACGTACCGGTAGTAGTAGAAGCCGTCGAGCGGCCCCATCGACAGGCGCCAGCGGTCGCCGACCTTGGTCATCGGGACGCGGAACCACGCGCCGTTCGGCGCCCAGTTGGCCCACACCGTGACGTCCTTCGCGTCGGCGAACTGCGTGCCCGTCTCGAAGGTCACGATGCCGTCCTCGTCGACGTGCGGGGTCGTGATCGAGCCCGTCGCCGGCGGCGTGTACTTCTCGTCCAGCGGGCGGTGACCCTCGCGCGGACCGTGGCCCGCGTCGTCCTGGAACACGCGCGACGCGAAGTCGCGCAGCCCCTCGCGCCACGTGTCCCACGTGCCACCGGTGTCGGGGTCGACGCCGTCGAACTCGTGCTCGACGCCGGCGCGCTCGAGCGTGCGCAGCAGGTCGTGCGTCTGGTTGTACGCGGGGTCGAGCACGTTGCCCACGTAGACGCGCAGACGGTCGGTGCCCTCGTTGATCTCGCGCGCCGTGGTGGCGCTGATCGAGCCGGTCAGGCGCCCGGAGAACGACCCGACCTCGCTGAAGACGCCGGGGTCCGTGCGCAGCACCGTCAGCGCGTGGTGCGCGCCGTCGCCGATGCCCGCCACGGCCTGTCCCGCCGCGTCGTCGGCCACGTTGTACGCGTCGCGCGTCGCGGTCAGGACACCGTCGAGCAGCTCGGTGCGCGGGTCGGCGCCGCGCACGTCCGCCATGACGACGACCATGTCCGCCAGCCGGCCCTCGGCCGCGAGGTTGTCGAGCACCTGCGGCGCACGACCCAGCTCGGCCCACTCCTGCGCGCTCTGCGTGCCGTCGGCCAGCAGGTACAGCACGGGGTACGCGTCGGCGCGCTCGGCGTCGTAGCCGGGCGGCGTCCACACGAGCGTCGTGCGCTCGTCGTCCGCGACGGGGCTGTCGTACGCCAGCTCGGCGACGTCGCCGCCGTTGGCCACGTCGGACATCCACTGGACCTGCGGTCCCGGGACGAAGAACGTGTTCCACGTCGGGTGCGACGTGACCGCGACCTCCGTCGAGGGGTTGCGGAACGACTTCTTGGTCCGGTCCTCGAACGTCGCCGTGTACTGGTAGTAGTACAGGCCCGGCTCGAGGATCCCGACCTGGGTCGGGTAGTCCGTGCCGCTGGGGTCCATCGCCAGGTCGGACCACGTGCCGCTCGGCCCGATGTTGCCCTGCAGCTCCATCACCGCGGGCCGCGACCCGACGATCTGCTCCACCTCCGCCTGCGGCACCGTGAACCGGTGGTACCCCTCGGGCGTCACGGACACCCACGGGTCGGGCGACGGTCCCTCCGCTGCTGCGGCCGGTGCCACGGCAGCACCTCCCATCACGAGCGCTGCACCGGTGACCACGGCTGCGGTGCGTCGGTGTCCGGCTGGTCCTCTTCGAGTCATCCCCATCGATTCCTCTCCTCTGTCGCCGACCGGCAGGTGGGCGCAGCGGACCCGCTCTCCGCGTCGAGAGCCGACCGGGATGCTTCCCCCTCCGGAAGGACGCGGACGCCCTCGACGCCCACGACGTGCCCGCAATCTGCAACGCTGCAGGAACGGGTTGTCCGAATGCTGTCGTGTCGGAGGTTTAACGTCAATACCTGCGGTTCGACCGGTTCGCGGTCGGACCTGCCGTCGGCCGCAGGCGCGGCGTGTCAGGCGCGTGCGGGCGCGGCGAGGACGCCGGACCGCAGCTCGACGACGCGGTCGGCGCGTTCCGCGACGGCCGGGTCGTGCGTCGTCACGACGGTCGTGACGCCGTGCTCGTGGGCGAGCTCGAGCAGCAGCCCGACCACGGACAGGGCGTTCTGGCTGTCGAGCTGACCGGTGGGCTCGTCGGCCAGCAGCACCTGCGGGCGCGTCGCCAGGGCCCGTGCGATCGCGACGCGCTGCTGCTGCCCGCCGGACAGCTCGTCCGGCCGCTGCGCGGCGTGCCGCGTCAGGCCGACGGCGTCGATCGCGGCCGCGACGCGCGCCCCCCGCTGCGCGGGGTCGAGCTCGAGCAGCCGCAGCGGCACCTCGACGTTCTCGGCCGCCGACAGCACGGGCAGCAGCCCGAACGTCTGGAAGACGTAGGCGATCTGCTCGCGCCGCACCCGCAGCAGCTCGGCCTCGCCGAGAGCGGTGAGGTCGGTGCCGTCGAGGTGGACCGTGCCCGACGTCGGCCGGACCAGCCCGCCGAGCGCGTGCAGCAGCGTCGACTTGCCGGACCCCGACCGGCCGCGCACGACCAGCAGCTCACCCGGCGCGGCCTCCAGGTCCACCCCGCGCAGCGCGTGGACGGCAGCGGCGCCCGCGCCGTACGTGCAGGTCAGGCCCTCGGCGCGGATCGTGCTCATGACTCCTCCTGCGGTGCCTGCGGTGCGTGCGGTGCCTGCTGTGCCTCGGCGGCGCCGGTGGACGCCTGCGTGCCCGCGTGCACGCGCACGTGGTCGGGCTCGAGCCCGAGCCGCACCCGGTCGCGCAGCCCGAGCTGCTCGACGTACTCCGTCGGCAGCTGCAGCCGCCCGGCACGGTCGATCACGGTGAACTCCTCCGCGTGCAGCCGCGCGTGCCCGTCGTCGCCGACGGCGGTGCTGCGCAGCGTCTCGCGCGACGTGCGCCCGTCGCGGATCTGCACGGTGCGCCGGACGTGGTCGGCGACCAGCGGGTCGTGCGTCACGATGAGCGTCGTCGTCCCGAAGGTCTCGTTGACGTGGCGGATCGCCTCGAGCACGTCCGCCGACGTCTCCTCGTCCAGCTCACCCGTGGGCTCGTCGGCGAGCAGCACGCGCGGCCGGTTCGCGACCGCCGTGGCGATCGCGACGCGCTGCTGCTCGCCGCCCGACAGCTCGGCCGGGCGGCGGTCGCGGCAGTGCGTCACCCCCATGACCTCGAGCAGCTCGTCGACGCGCGCCGTCCGCTCGCGCAGGCGCGCCGTGCGGGTCGCGACCATGGGCAGGGCGACGTTCTCCGCCGCGGTGAGGTACGGCAGCAGGTTGCGGGCCGTCTGCTGCCAGGCGAAGCCCACGACGTCGCGCCGGTACGCACGGCGCTGCGCGCCCGTCATGCGCAGCACGTCGCACCCGGCGACGACCGCGGTGCCCGCGGTCGGCCGGTCGAGGCCGGACAGGATGGTCAGGAGCGTCGACTTGCCCGAGCCGGAGGCCCCGACGAGCGCGACGAGGTCGCCGCGCTCGACCCGCAGGTCGAGGCCCTGCAGGGCCTGCACCTCGACACCTTCGGTGACGTAGACCCGGATGAGGTCCTCGCAGAGGATCTCCGCGTCGGCGTCCGGCGGGGTGGTCATGGTGCTCCTCCTTCTCGCAGCGGACCGGACGCGGCCGCCCGGCGGGCGGACACGGCGGCGACGAGCACGGCCGCGCCACCGAGGACGAGACCGAGCCCGCCGAGGCCGGCGACCAGGACGGGGTCGGTGGTGGCCGTCGTGGACGTGGGGGTACGGGTGAAGACGCGCAGGTCGACGACCCGCAGCACGAGCAGCGGCAGCGCGGCGGCCACGGCGACGGCCGCGGGCAGCGCCGCGGCGAGTAGCCCCAGCGACTCGCCGACCACGAGGCGACGCCGCAGCGCCCGGGGCGCACCGAGACCGGCCAGCACGCTCGCGGCGCGTTCCCTCTGCAGGGCTCCGCCGAGCAGCGACAGGCCGAGGACGAGCGCGGCGAGGGGCACGGTGACGACGCCGACGGCACCGATCGCGGACCGCAGCCCCGCAGTCAGGGCGCCCGCCCGCGCGTCGTGGATCCGGTCCGCCAGCGCGCTCACGCTCACGCGTCCGTCGAGGACGCCGGTGACGGCGGTGGCGACCGCGGCGGGGTCGGAGCCGGGCTGGAGCCCGACGAGCACGGTCTCGACGGCGCCGGCGTCGCCGGAGGGAGGTGCCCACGTCGCGTCGTCGACGACGACCCAGGCGGTGCCGCTCGCCACGCCGGGCGCCTCGCCGACGACGGCCACGGCCGCCACCGGTGCCGCGTCAGGCCCCCGTCCGATCGCGACCTCGGCACCGGCGGCGACGTCGGCCGACCGTGGCAGGAGCACGCCCGGTGGCGTGTCCCCGACGGCTGCCAGGGTGGTCAGCGGGGACCGGACGGCGGACGGCAGGGACTGCTGCACCGCGGACAGCGCGGCCGCGTCGACCACGAGCACGGACGCCACGTCCGTCCCGCCGCCGGTGCGGAGCGTCGCACGGCCCCCGTCCCGGACGGCGGCGACCGCCCGGACACCCGGCACGTCGGCGACCGCGGCCACGTCGTCGGAGGTCAGCGGTGCCCATCCCGCGACGGTCTGCAGCACGTCGAGCCGCAGGTCACCCCCGATGCGTCGCGCCGCGCTCTCCTCGGTGCTCGCGTCGACCACCGACAGCACCGTGGCCATGAGGGCGACCGTGCCGCTGGCGACGACGAGCCCGACGACCGGCACGGCCGCACCCGCGCCGGCGCGGGCGAGCTGCGCGACGACGAGGAACGGGCCGAGCCGGCGTCCCCGGCGGGCCGGCCGGTCCGCAGGCGCCAGAAGCAGCGGGTGCAGCCGCAGACCCACGGCCGCGGCGGCCACGCCGAGCAGCACCGGCAGCGCCACGAGGACGGGGTCACCGGCGTCGCGTGACGACGCGACGAGCGCGGCGGCCGTGCCCGCCGCCAGCACGACGAGCAGCTCCGCGACCCACCGCCACGGGTGGTGCGCGCGCCGCACGGGCGCGACCTGCCGGCTGCGGCGCCACGCAGCGAACGCGGCCAGGCCGGCCGTCAGGACCGTCGCCAGCGCGGGCGCGACCAGGTCCGGCACGCGCACCGGCCCCGGCACGAGGCGGAGCCCGACCACCGTGCCGACGACCCCGCCCGGCACGGTGGCGACGAGCGTCTGCGCCGCGACCAGCACCGGGAGGGCACGGGCGGACATGCCGCGGGCGCGCAGTAGCACGAGCGCAGCGCCGCGGCGCTGCGCGACGAGCACGGACCCGAGCCACAGCGCCACCCCGGCGGTGCCCAGCGCGCCGGTGGCGACGACGCCGAGCACGGCCGTGACGGCCGTCGCCCGCTGCTGAGCGGCCTCGACGGCCGCGCGGGTGTCGGACCGCAGGGCGAGGTCCGCGCGGGCACGCTCGAGGTCGGCGACGAGCCGGGCGGGATCGGCGCCGGCGACTGCCGCCGCGCGGACCGGCACCCAGTGCTGCACGTACAGCACCACGGGCGTCGTCAGCCGGGCCAGGGCGTCGGGGTGCACGACGCCCGCGGCCTGCGCGGTCCAGCCGGCGTTCTCGCTGCCGGCGTGCGTCGGGGTGAGCAGGGGACTGGTGTGGCTCCACGCGGACGACGCCGGGTCGACCGGCTCGAACGTCCCGCTGAGGCGAGCGACGACCGGCACGGACGGCTCGAGCGACGCCCGGGTCTCGCCGACCTGCCACCCGAGCGCCTCGGCGGCGACCGTGGACAGCATGACCTCGACCTCGGCCTCGACCTGGACCTCGGCGTCGAGGGCCGGGGGCGACGGGACGCGACCCTCGACGACCCGGACCCGCGCGTCGGCTCGGGGGTCGACGACCGTCGAGAGGGTCATCGCCGAGAACGGCGTGTCACGCTCGCCGAGCTCGATGGCGAACCCGGGGCCGACGACGACGTGCTCGGGCGGTCCGACGACCGACCGCAGCTCGGGACCCAGGCCGTCGACGAGCTCCTCGCCCTGGGTTGCGGCGGCCGTGAGCGCGGCGGCGAGCTCGTCGTGCGACGGCACGCCCGGCAACCACTGCGGTCGGGCACCCTCCCACGTGAGGTCCCGTGCGACGGCGTTCAGCGCGGCGACGTGCTCGACCCGGTCCTGCGCGACGACGCGGTCCACGACGCGCGGCCACGCCGTGAGCAGCGCGGTGACCAGCACCGTCGTGGTGGCGAGGGCGAGCACCGCACCGAGGTCGGTCGTGAGCTGGCGGTGCGCCAGGCGGGCGAGCGTGAGCGGCCGGGTCATGCGCGCACCCCCGTCGCGCGGGCCCGCACGCCCACGGCCGACACGACCAGGACGGCGGCCGCACCCGCCGCCGAGACGGCGAGCAGCGCCGCGAGGGCGCCGGCGTCGACCGCGGACGCCACGGCGAGCGGGGGGACGTCGGGCGTCGTGCCGCTGGTCGCCCCCACGAGCGTGGCGACGGTCAGCCGCGCGACGGCGGCACCGCCGAGGGCCCCGGCGACCGCGGCGAGCAGCACCGTGGCGCCGAGCTCGGCGGACCGGGCCCGTGCCTGCCGCGCGGGTGCGACGCCGAGCGCCAGCAGGACGCGCTCGTCCGCGGACCGGCGCCGGTCCGCCGCCCGGACGCTCACGGCGAGCCCGCCGACCGCCAGCAGCGCCGTGGCGGCGGCCGCGGCAGCGAGCAGCGTGAGCGCAGGTCGGAGCAGCGGTGCGGGTGGCGGCGCGGCGGTCGCGACCGCGTGCGGTGGGGTGCTCAGTGCGTCGACCACGGCCGCGACGAGCGTGTCCGGGCGAGCGGTGGCGACGTCCACCCAGACCTCGTGCACCGCGGGCGGGGCGGCGACGCCACCGCGCAGCAGCGCGGCCTCGATCCCGTCGAGGTCGGCCAGCAGCGCGTTCCGGTGCCCGCTGCCGGGGACCACCGGGACGACGGCCGCGACGGTCACCGGGAGGTCCGCACCGGCGACGCGCACGGTCGTCGTCCCGCCCGTGCCCAGGTCGAGCGCCGTCGCCAGGGACGCGCCGAGCGCGACCGGCAGCGGCTCGACGGCGCCGGGGGTCAGCCGCACGGGTGCGGTCGAGGCGCGGGCGGCCACCCGTCGGGGCACGTCGGCACGTCCCTGCGCCACGTCGAGCGCGACCGGCGTCGGCGCGAGCTGCCAGGCGGTCCAGGGCACGTCCCCGGGCCCGACGGCGCCGTCCCCGGCGTCGGTCGTCACGCGCGTGACCGCGACGCCGTACCCGGCGGCGCCGCGCGGTGCGACGTCGACCGCGAGGACCCGCCACGCGGTGCCCCCGGCCGGCAGCGGAGCCGTCCAGGTGTCCCGACGCGTGTCCCGTGCCAGGGCGAGCGGCGTGAGGGTCCCCGGGGCCGAGGCGACCCACGCGACGGCCCCGACGACCGGTGGCGCGTCGCCGCCGGGGTCGCCGGCCGTGGGTGTCACCTCGACGTCGAGGCGGGTCGCGGACGCCGGCAGGGGCAGCCCGTCCGCCGCACCGGACGCGAGCGCGTCGGCGAGCGAGGCGGCGCCCGCCACGGGCAGGGCTGCGCGTCCGGCCGGCGGCAGGGCGACCGTGCGCCCCTCGATGGACCCGATGGCCGTGCGGTCGACGCGGGCCGGCGCGGCCGCGGTCACCCCGGGGACCGTGGCCACCTGCGCCGCGTGCGCCCCGGCGCCGCCCGGCATGGGGTCACGCCCGAGGTCGAGGCGGATGTCCGCGCCGACCGCGGCGTCCGCGCGGTCGCGGGCGTGGGCGTGCCACGAGCCCGTGAACGCCGCGGCGACCACGGTCGTCGCGACGGTGAGCGCGACGAACGTCGCGGCGGTCGCGTGCGCCAGCGGCCGCCGGGCCACCTGCCGGGCCGCGAGGACCGCGTCCAGCGTGCGACGCCGGGACGCCGCGCGTGCGAGCAGCCCGGCGACGGGGCCCGGCAGCGTCGCCGCCAACAGCGCGACGAGCACGAGCGCGAGGGGCAGCGCCCCTGCTGCCAGCGGGTCCAGCACGGCGCGACCGGCGGCGTCCACGCGGACGGGGGACCCGCGGTCGGTCAGCCGCCAGACCGCGAGGGCCGTCGTACCCGCCAGCAGCGTGAGCGCTCCGGCCGCGAGCGAGCCGGGGACCGCACGACGACGCGTCTCGGCGCGACCGTCGGCCGTGCCCTGCCACGCCGCCGTGGCGAGCGTCGCCGTACCCACGACGACGACGGCGAGCACCCCGCCCGCCACGACGGTGCTCGGCGCGCTGCTGCCCGCCGTGGCCGTGACGAGCGTTCCGCCGACGACCGCACCGAGGACCGCGCCGAGGCTCGTGACCAGCGCACCCTCGATCGCCGACGCGCCGACGACGGCCGCGCGCGTCGTGCCGCGCGAGCGCACGAGCACGGTCTCCGGGCGGCGGGCGTCGACGAGCATGCGGGACGCCTGGCCGAACGTGAGGACCACGACGAGCGCCGTGAGCGCCGCCGCCGGCACGGACACGCCCCGGGCTGCCGCCAGGTCCGCGTCCGTGCTCGCGAGCAGCCCGCCCAGGCCACCGGTCGCCGTGACGCCGAGCACCATGACGTCGTCGTCCTCGTGGAGCACGGCCCGCGTGCCCTCGAGCGCCGTCCGCAGCCGTGCCAGGTCCGCCGGGCGCACCCGGTCGAGGTCGGGGACCACGGTCCAGTGCACCCGGACGCGCTGCGGGGCGTCCCCCAGAGCCGACCCGGCCACCAGCACCGGGTGCGCCACGGGGTCGGCACCGCCCTCCGCCTCGTCGAACCACGCGGGGTCGCGCACGTCGCGCGGCTCGTACACGGCGGCGACCACGAAGGGACGCGCGTCGTCGCCCGCACCGAGCGCGAGCGCGTCCCCGACCGCCAAGCCGGCGGACGTCGCGAGGCCGGCCGGCACGGCGACGGCGTCGGGGGCGTCCGTGGGCCACGTCCCCGCCGACGTGACGACGAGGCCGGGCTCCTGGGTGCCGATGGTGACCTCGAGCGCGTCGTCGGCGACGGAGGTCGCACCGCGCTCTCCCGCCGGGTCACCGCCCGCCGCTGCGCCGCCGGGCACGAGCGGGAGCGGCTCGGACCGCGCCGACCTGTGGACGTCGACCGGCTGGCGGCCCAGGCGCTGGGCGAGGATCCGCCGCGCCGCCGCGTCCTGCTCGTCGGGCGCACCGGAGAGCGTCGTCGTGAACCGTGTGGCGGCCGACGTCGCGGGCGCCTCGCGCAGCGCCGTCACCAGCCCGGACCGTGCCGCGACGTCGAGGTGCCCGACGATCGCGACGACGACGGCGCACGCCACCGCCGCGAGCACGCCGGCCAGCACGAGCAGCCCGCCCTGCGCCCTCGCGCGTCGGGTCAGCAGACCGCCGGTGCGCACCGCCGGAGGCTATCCGCGTCGGCGCCCCCGCAGAAGGTGTTCGCCCGGACGATCTGCGCGGACCTTCCCGGCGCGGACCCGGTCGTGGGTCTCATGCTCTCGGAGCGACCCGTGCCGTAGGCTGGCCGCACAACTCAACACGCTGCTCGAACCGCGGCGGGAGAGCTCCCGTCGGCCGCCCGCGAGGCGGCTGCGCGGGGCGCCGAAGGAGCAAGTTCCCCTCCGAATCTCTCAGGCACCCGTACCGCCGTGGCCAGGCAACTCTGGAAAGTGGCGCCGGCCAGGTCCGGTGCCCACCGACGGTGCAAGCCGGCGCGCCCCGGAGCCTCGACCCCGCGGGTCGACGCTCACGGCGGACCGGCCAAACTCTCAGGTCACCCCGTACGGGGGTGGATGACAGAGCGGGGAGCCCCTGCCCGTCCCGGTACGTGGACCGCCACATCCGGACGACCCCGTGGAGCGCCCCGTGACCGACCTCGCCGTGCCGTCCGTGCCCCCCGCCGCGCCCTCGTCCACCGCGCCCGTCCGCTCGCCCGCTGCCGACGGCTTCGCCGACCGGCACATCGGCCCCCGCGGCGACGAGACGGCCCGCATGCTCGCCGCGCTCGGCTACGACAGCCTCGACGCGCTGGTCGACGCCGCCGTGCCCGCCGCCATCCGCACGGACCGCCCGCTGGACCTGCCACCGGCTCGCTCCGAGGAGCAGGTCCTCGCCGCGCTGCGCGACGTCGCGTCGCGCAACGCCGTCCTGCGGCCCATGATCGGCCAGGGCTACTACGGCACGGTCACGCCCGCGGTGATCCGCCGCAACGTGCTCGAGTCGCCCGCCTGGTACACGGCCTACACGCCCTACCAGCCGGAGATCTCGCAGGGCCGGCTCGAGGCGCTCCTGAACTTCCAGACCGTCGTGTCCGACCTCACCGGCCTCGACGTGGCGAACGCGTCGCTGCTCGACGAGGCGACGGCCGTCGCGGAGGCGGTCGCGCTCATGTGGCGGGCGTCGCGCGCGACGACGGGCACGGTCGTGCTGGACGCCGACCTGTTCGGCCAGTCGCTGGCCGTCGCACGCGGCCGCGCCGAGGCCGTCGGCCTGCCGGTCGTCGTCGCGGACCTCGCCGACGGGCTGCCGGAGGTGGACGGGCCGCTGGTCGGCGTCGTCGTGCAGCAGGTGGGCGCGTCGGGCGCGCTGCGGGACCTGCGCCCGCTCGTCGCCGCGGCCAAGGAGCGCGGGGCTCTCGTGACCGTCGCGGCGGACCTGCTCGCGCTGACGCTCGTGGCGTCGCCGGGCGAGCTGGGGGCGGACGTCGCGGTCGGCTCGGCGCAGCGGTTCGGCGTCCCGCTGTTCGGCGGCGGCCCGCACGCGGCGTTCATGGCGGTGCGCACCGGGCTGGAGCGCACGCTGCCCGGGCGTCTGGTCGGCGTGTCCGTCGACGCCGACGGGACGCCCGCGTACCGGCTCGCGCTGCAGACCCGTGAGCAGCACATCCGCCGCGAGAAGGCGACGAGCAACATCTGCACGGCGCAGGCGCTGCTCGCGATCGTCGCGTCGATGTACGCGGTCTACCACGGCCCCGACGGGCTGCGGGCGATCGCGCGGCGGGTGCACGGCCACGCGCGAGACGTGCAGCGCGGCCTGCGCGACCTAGGCGTGACGGTCGTCCACGACGACGTCTTCGACACCGTGCGCGCGCACGTGCCGGGCCGTGCGGCGGACGTGGCACGGGCGGCTGTCGACGCTGGCATCAACGTGTGGGTCGCCGACGCGGACCACGTGCAGGTCGCGTGCGACGAGACGACGACGGCCGACGACGTGGTGGCGGTGCTGGGTGCGTTCGTCGCCGCGGGCGTCACCACGGCCGCGGTCGCGGCCGACGGGACCGTCTCCTTCGGCGCGTTCGGGGGTGGCCCCACCGAGCCGCGCGCCGAGCTGCTGCGGACCACCGGGTACCTCACGCACCCGGTGTTCCACGTGAATCGTTCCGAGACCGCGATGCTGCGCTACCTGCGCCGCCTGTCCGACAAGGACCTCGCGCTCGACCGGACGATGATCCCGCTGGGCTCGTGCACCATGAAGCTCAACGCGACGGCCGAGATGGAGCCCATCTCCTGGCCGCAGTTCGCGGACGTCCACCCCTACGCCCCGGCCGACCAGACGCAGGGCTACGCGGCCCTGGTCACCGAGCTGCAGGGCTGGCTCGCCGAGATCACGGGCTACGCCGCGGTGAGCGTGCAGCCCAACGCGGGCTCGCAGGGCGAGCTCGCCGGGCTTCTGGCCATCCACGCGTACCACGAGGCCACCCGGCCCGAGGGTGCCGAGCACCGCGACATCTGCCTCATCCCGGCCTCGGCGCACGGCACCAACGCGGCGTCGGCCGCGCTCGCGGGCCTCAAGGTCGTCGTCGTCGCGACGGCCGAGGACGGCGAGGTCGACCTCGCCGACCTGCGCGCCAAGCTCGACCAGCACGGCCCGCGCGTCGCGGCGATCATGATCACCTACCCCTCGACGCACGGCGTCTACGAGGCGCACGTGCGTGAGGTGTGCGACCTGGTCCACGCCGCCGGCGGGCAGGTCTACATCGACGGCGCCAACCTCAACGCGCTCGTCGGGCTCGCCCGCCCGGCCGAGCTCGGTGGCGACGTCTCGCACCTCAACCTGCACAAGACCTTCTGCATCCCGCACGGCGGCGGCGGCCCCGGGGTCGGGCCCGTCGCGGTTGCGGCGCACCTCGCGCCGTACCTGCCGGGCGACCCGACGCCGGGCGCGGCGGCGTCCGGCGTCGCGCCCGTCTCGGCTGCGCCGTGGGGCTCCGCCGGCATCCTGCCGATCTCGTGGGCCTACGTCGCGCTCATGGGTCCCGACGGCCTGCGCCGCGCGACCGAGACGGCCGTGCTGGCCGCGAACTACCTGGCCACGCGCCTGCGGGAGCACTACCCGGTCCTCTACGCCGGCCCGGGCGGCCTGGTCGCGCACGAGTGCATCCTCGACCTGCGTCCCCTGACGAAGGCCACGGGCGTCACCGCCGAGGACGTCGCCAAGCGCCTCATGGACTACGGCTTCCACGCGCCCACGCTGTCGTTCCCGGTCCCGGGCACCCTCATGATCGAGCCGACCGAGAGCGAGGACCTCGTCGAGCTCGACCGGTTCGTCGACGCGATGGTCGCGATCCGCGGCGAGATCGCGGGTGTCGCGGACGGCCGCTGGCCGCTGGCCGGCTCGCCGCTGCGCCAGGCGCCGCACACGGCCGCGTCCGTCAGCGCGGACGTCTGGGAGCAGCCGTACGGCCGTGAGCTGGCTGCGTTCCCCCTCGCGTCGCTGCGCGCCGACAAGTACTGGCCGCCCGTGCGCCGCATCGACGGTGCCCGCGGCGACCGGCACCTCGTCTGCTCGTGCCCGCCCGTCGAGGCGTACGCGGACGACGTGCGATGACCGCCGACCCCCGGCCCGACCTCACCACGGGAGCCCCGATGACCGAGCTGCGCTCGCCCCTGCACGACGAGCACGTCGCCCTCGGCGCGTCGCTCACCGCCTTCGCCGGCTGGCAGATGCCGCTGCGGTACACGTCCGACCTCGCCGAGCACACGGCGGTCCGCACGGCCGCCGGCCTGTTCGACCTGTCGCACATGGGGGAGATCGCCGTGACGGGGCCGCAGGCCGGCGCGTTCCTCGACCTCGCGCTCGTCGGCAACCTCACGGGCCTGCGGGTGCTCGGGGCGCGGTACACGATGATCGTCCAGCCCGACGGCGGCGTCATCGACGACCTCGTCGTGTACCGCACGGGCGACGAGGAGTACCTCGTCGTCGCCAACGCGTCGAACCACGACGTCGTGCTCGCCGAGCTGCGCGAGCGGGTGGCCGGGACGGGCCTCGACGCCCACGTCGTCGACCGCTCCGCCACGACGGCGCTCGTGGCGGTGCAGGGGCCGCGTGCGCTCGACGTGGTCGAGGCGCTGCCCGGCCTGACGGCCGATCCGGCCGGCCCCGCCGACGTGAGCCCCGCGACGCTGCGCTATTACGCGTGCCTGCCGATGCGGTTCGACGGTGCAGCCGTGCTGGTCGCACGCACCGGCTACACGGGCGAGGACGGGTTCGAGTTCTTCGTCGACGCGGCGGGCGCCCCGGCCCTGTGGCGTGCCCTGCTCGCCGCCGGTGCGGACCACGGGCTCGTCCCGGCGGGTCTGTCGGCGCGCGACTCGCTGCGGCTCGAGGCGGGCATGCCGCTGTACGGCAACGAGCTGGACCGCACGACGACGCCGCACGACGCGGGCCTCGGCCGGGTCGTCAAGCTCGACAAGGTCGACGCCGACGGTGCGCCCCTGCCCTTCGTCGGGCGGGACGCGCTCGCCGCGCGGGCGCACTCGGCACCGGCGCGCGTCCTCGTGGGGCTGCAGGGTCTGGGGCGTCGCGCGGCCCGCCACGGGTACGCCGTGCTCGCGTCCACGCAGCCCGACGCGCCGGTCGTCGGCACGGTCACGTCCGGTGCGCCGTCACCCACGCTCGGGTACCCCGTGGCGATGGCGTACGTGACCCCGGAGATGAGCGCCGAGGGCACCGAGCTCGCGGTCGACGTGCGCGGACGGCGTGAACCCGTGCGCGTGGTGCCCCTTCCCTTCTACCGTCGTCCTCGGTGACGGTCCGCCGCACCCGGTCCGCCCGCACACCCGCACCACCCGACCCGACAGGAGCCCTCATGGCCGCCGAGCTGCCCACGACGCTGGAGTACACCGCCGAGCACGAGTGGGTGGACGCGTCGTCGCCCGTCACGGTCGGCATCACGGCGGTCGCCGCCGACGCCCTGGGTGACATCGTCTTCGTCGAGCTGCCGAGCGTCGGCTCGACGATCGAGGCGGGCGCCGTCATCGGGGAGATCGAGTCGACCAAGTCGGTCTCCGAGCTGTTCTCACCGGTGTCCGGAACCGTCGTCGAGGTGAACGGAGCGGTCGTCGACGACCCTTCGCTGGTCAACGCGGACCCGTACGGCGAGGGGTGGCTGCTGCGCGTCGACGTCACGTCCACCGGCGCCCTCCTGTCGGCCGAGGAGTACGCAGCGCTCAACCCGTGAGCCGTCCGTGGGTGATGGCACCTACGGTTGGGCCGGGTGGGTGAGTGCTGGACAGTTGTCCATGCGTCCGGGTGCTTGCCCGAACGGGTGATGTGACGCACAGTGCTGGTGACGGCGTTCCGACCGCGATGTATCACGGGGCTCGGACCGCCGTCATGACAGGTGCAGCGATCGGCACCGCGGGGGGGAACTCACGGTGATTCAGAGAAACCGGCGAAAGTCGCGTCATACCCACGACGCACGCCGCTCTCATCCGGTACGCAGCCCACGCGAGCCCGGAGAGACCGGGCCCGCCGCCCACCGGAGGACATCATGAGCATGCTGGACACCCCCATGAACCCGCACATGCTGGGGGCGCACTCCCTCACCCGACGCGAGCGCGTCGTGCTGGCCGAGCTGACCGAGGACGTCACGCTCGAGGAGATCGCCACGCGGCTGTTCGTCACGCGCAACACCGTCAAGTCGCAGGTACGCAGCGTCTACCGCAAGATCGGCGCCTCCACGCGTGCCGAGGCCGTCGCGTGGGCCGAGGCGAACGGTATCCGCTGACGCGTCACCGCCCCACGGAGGGGCGGGAGGGATCCCTCCGTACCCGTACCACCAGCACGCGCGTCCCGCCCGGCCGGACCTCCCCGGCCGAGCACACGACGCGGACCGCCGGCCACATCGTCGTGATCCGGCTGTGACAGAGGACTGGCAGACTCGTTCCATGAATCCTGTGCTCGTCGTGGCAGCGGCCGTGGTCGACGACCTCGACGACCCGCAGCTCCTGCTCGCGGCGCGGCGTGCGACGCCCGCCAGTCTCGCGGGGCGCTGGGAGTTCCCCGGTGGCAAGGTCGAGCCGGGTGAGACGCCCGAGGAGGCGCTGCACAGAGAGCTGCGTGAGGAGCTGGGCGTGCGCGTCGGGCTCGGCGTCGAGCTCCTCGGCCCGGACGACGGCGCGTGGGTCCTGTCCGACCAGTACGTCATGCGGCTGTGGTTCGCCGAGGTGCTCGAGGGCGGTCCGGAGCCGCTCGTCGAGCACGACGAGCTGCGCTGGCTGCCCGCGGGCCAGTGGCTCGACGTGCCCTGGCTCGATGCCGACGTGCGGATCGTCGAGGGCCTGGTCGACTTCGTCGCGGGCTTCGCGCGCGAGGACCGGCGCTCCATGGGCCGCTCCGCCTGACGCCTGTTCGCTCTCAGCGAAATATCCGGAACTTCCACTTGGCACTCTCGGCGCGAGAGTGCTAACTGTTGACGTGTAGCCAACCGGCGGCAGAGCCGCCGGCACAGCACCGGGAGCCGGGAGGACCGGACCCACGTCGAGGAGGTGATGGGTGATGGCTACTCGTTTCGACCCGTTCCGTGAGATGGACCGTGTGCTGGCGCAGGTCATGGCGTCCGACCGCGCGTCGGCGACGATGCCGATGGACCTGTACCGCGACGGTGACCACTACGTCCTGCACGTCGACCTGCCGGGCGCCGACCCGGGCACCATCGACGTGAACGTGGACGACCGCACCCTGACCATCAGGGCGCAGCGCACGCCGCGCACCGAGAGCGACGTCCAGTGGCTCGCCAAGGAGCGGGCCGTCGGCACCTACGCCCGCCAGCTGACCGTGGGCCGCGGCCTCGCGCTCGACCGCATCAACGCGACGTACGACGACGGCGTCCTCACGCTGACCATCCCGGTGGCGGAGGAGGCCAAGCCCCGCCGTATCGAGGTCCAGCACGGCACGGCCCCGACGTCGATCGAGGCGTCCGAGCCGACACCGGCCGGCTGACAGCCCAGGCCCTCCCGGGCCTCGGCCCCTCCAACAAGCGCTGGATCGCACTCTCACCCCCCCAGGAGGGGTGTGAGAGTGCGATCCACTTGCGCGTCCGCCGCCGCTGTGGGCCCCCCAGGAGGGGTGTGAGAGTGCGATCCAGTTGCGCGTCCGTCACCGCTGTGGGCCCCCCAGGGGGGGTGTGAGAGTGCGATCCAGTTGCGCGTCCGCCGCCGCTGTGG